>Ga0189288_10046_pt1 | contig 195689 bp, 208 predicted proteins | sample UW105minimetaG_FD_130316 | JGI IMG/M metagenome (GOLD analysis project Ga0189288, IMG submission 130316) | Marine microbial communities from the Costa Rica Dome - UW105 mini metaG | ecosystem: Environmental > Aquatic > Marine > Oceanic > Photic zone | place: Costa Rica: the Eastern Pacific...
CCCGCAAGCCGTCATCGCGCTATCAAAGCGGTCGTTGCCTTGGTTTTGACGATCGCTGATTGGCCGCTAACCCAGACCAAGCGGTCACCTGACCGTTTTGCTCGGATGTCTCAGTTGAGCCCAACTGGGCCCTAATTTGCAACGCAGCGAATGGCTGCTTCTGCAACTTGCTCGAAGATCGCTCGGTTTTTTGACGTCGAAGCCACGATCATGCCGCCTTCAAGGGCGGCAACGATCAGGTTAGCGGTTTCAGCAGCATGTTCGACGCCGTGTTCGGTCAGCAGCGTTTCCAGCCACGCCTTGTTCATTTCAAAGAACGCTTTTGTACGTGCGTTCACATTTTCCGGCAGTCCAATGGCCTCGGCGCCCATTACGGCGCAAAGGCAAATGGACTCCCCCAACACAAGCGCCTTTGAATAGAGCCCCACGAAAGCGTCCAGCGCCGCGCGCAGCTCGATTTGGTCGATCCTGTCGAGTTCTTCTTTAAACTGCTCCGCGTAACGCGTGACGAGGGCCTCACCGAGGTCTGGCTTGGTCGGAAAGTGGTAGTGCACGCTTGCGCTTTTGATTCCCACGTCTCTAGCCAGATCGCGGAAACTCATCTCGGCAAAGCCCACGCCTCGCACACGCTTCTCGGCGGCCTCAAGAATTTTCTCTTTCATTATCATGGGCCTACACTCATTTACCTATCGATTGATAGATAGCCGTTGACAGAAGCAGGGTCAACCTCTAATTCAATACCTACCAACTGATAGGTAGATGCAGAAAGGAACTCTGACAATGGCTACTGGAAACCAACAAAAGCGCGTGCTGCTTGTGATGTCGTCGGTCGACGAGATGGGCATTTCGGGTAAGCAGACCGGCACCTGGTTCACCGAACTGGCGGCGCCCTACTACATCCTGACCGAAGCTGGATATGAGGTCGTCTTTGCCTCGCCCGAGGGCGGCGCGGCGCCGATTGATCTGCTCTCGATGAAAGCCCCCTTCACGACGGAATACACCGAACGCTTCTTCAATGATCCTGTGGCGATGTTCGCGGCTCAGAACACTCGTAAGCTGCGCGAGATCGACTACTCGACCTTCGACGCGCTCTTTGTGCCGGGCGGCTATGGACTGATCTGGGATCTGGCGAGCGACAGCTACGCGATCAAGATGATCCGGGACTTCTACGAAAGCGACCGGCCCGTGGCGATGGTCTGTCACGCGCCCGCCATCCTGCGCGACATCAAGCTCTCGAACGGCGAGTACTTGGTCAATGGCGTCGATCTGACTGGCTTTAAGAACGCCGAGGACAGCGAGATCGAGCTTCTGCATCACCTGCTGTTCTCGCTTGAGGACGAGCTGAAGGGCCGCGGTGCCAACTATATCAGCAAGGCCAACTGGGAGGCCAACGTTGTCGAGGACGGCGCGTTGATGACCGGTCAGAGCCCTGCCTCTGCACCGCCGCTCGCCGAAGCGCTCAAAGCGCGTTTGGCGGCATGAACGACACCTCATCGGGGCGGTAACAAATGCCGCCCCGGTGCCTCAATGAGCGGATCATCGAAGAAACTGTCGCGGACTTTGAGCAGTTTGACATCGACCTTATTCTGCCGGGGCATTGCACCGGCTGGCGGGCAACGAACGCCCTTGAACGGTCCTATGGCGAGCGGGTGGTGCCCATCGCTGTAGGTATGAAAATCAACCTTTGAGAAAGGTGACAGAAATGGAACTCAACGCAAACTTTGACGAACGCGCCGTCGTGCATTCAGATCAGGAGCCCTGGGTCGCCTCGCCGATGAAAGGGGTGGACCGTCGGATGCTGGACCGGATCGGCGACGAGGTCGCACGGGCCACCACGATCGTGCGTTACGCGCCCGGCAGCGCCTTCTCTGCTCACACCCACACAGGCGGTGAGGAGTATCTGGTGCTCGATGGCGTCTTTCAGGACGAACATGGCGATTTCCCCGTTGGCACCTATGTGCGCAACCCGCCGACATCGTCGCATACCCCCAGTTCGGCCCCAGGCGCCACGATTTTTGTCAAACTCTGGCAATTCAACATGGACGACCGCAATCAAGTGACCATCGACTCGATGGCCGAGACGCCGCAGCCCGTCCGCGACGGCGTGGCCGAAATCCCGCTGTTTCAAGATGCTCGCGAGCGCGTGCGCATTGAGGTGTGGGACGCCAATGCCTCCATTGCGGACAACGACCACAAGGGGTTCGAGGCGCTGGTGATAGAGGGCACATTTGTCGAAAGTGGCGAAGAGTTTGCGAAGAACTCTTGGCTGAGGCTTCCCGCGGGTATGCCATTGAACGCAATCGCAGGTCCGGAAGGTGCACGCCTCTGGATCAAATCTGACCATCTGGCCGAGGCACCAACCGCGCCCACTTAACCGGAGGAAAACGACATGGCTGCTCAAAGCGCATCCCTCGCGATTGTCGCGGGGGCCGGGGCAGGGCTTGGCCGAACCTTGGTCTCAAGCTTCAATGACAATGGCTACATCGCTTTTGGGCTGAACCGTACGGTGCCCAACGGCGCCAAGGAGACGATCCTAGCTGTGGATCTCGCGAACGCTCATCTCACCGCGCGCAAATTGCTCGATCTGAACGGCACCCATGGCGCGCCCAAGCTGGTGGTTCATAACACAGCCAAGTTGGTGATTTCTGACTTTGAGAACACCTCGGTTGACGACTTCGAAGCAACCTGGCGGTCGATGGTTCTTTCGGCGGTGAACCTTGCCAAGGGCGTGTTGCCCGGCATGGTCGAAACCGGCGGCGGAACATTCATCGTCTCGGGCGCGACGGCCAGCTTGCGCGGGGGCAAGAACTTTGCGGCGTTCGCTGCTGCAAAGGCCGCGCTTCGGGCGCTGACACAATCATTGGCGCGGGAATACGGGCCGAAGGGCATCCACGTGGCACATGTGATCCTGGACGGGATTGTCGACACCGAAGCCAGCCGAGACCTGCATGGCATGGCCCCCGCCCGGATGATGAAACCTGAAGACATCGCGCAGGTCTATCTGGACCTCGCCAACCAACCGAAATCTACTTGGACCCATGAGCTGGATCTCAGACCTATGGGGGAGGCATTCTGATGCAAACAGACATTCTCATAGTGGGCGGCGGCCTGTCAGGCCTCGCTCTGGCGGATCACTTGGCCCAGCAGGGCACTGACTTCTTGCTTGTAGAGGCGCAGGAACGCTTGGGAGGTCGGATCATGACCAAAGACATCGCGGGTGGCCGGTTCGATCTTGGCCCAGCCTGGTTTTGGCCTGGCCAACCGCGCATGGCCGCACTTTCCCGGCGGTTCAACATCCCCGTCTTCGAGCAGTTCTCAACCGGCGATCTGATGTATCAGGACCAAACAGGTGCCGTTCAACGCGGGCGGGGCTATGCCTCGATGCAAGGGTCGTACCGCTTGGACGGCGGGATGGGCGCTTTGATTGATGGGCTGGCCAATTCGTTGGATGAAAACAAGATCCTCACGAACGCCAGGCTCGACACGGTTGCCCATGGCTCGGACGGTATAACAGCGACCGTCATCCAAGATGGGTCAGCGACAACCATTAAGGCACGTCAGATCATTCTGGCTGTTCCGCCACGCGTGGTTGCGGACAACGTGACGTTCGAGCCCGCACTGGATGCCGCGCAACTTCAATCGCTCAAGAATGTCCCCACATGGATGGCGGGTCAGGCGAAAATTGTTGCCGTCTATGACGAGCCGCACTGGCGCAACGCTGGCCTCTCTGGCGACGCGATGAGCCACTGCGGGCCGATGTTCGAAATCCACGACGCCTCGCCAATGAACGGTGGGCCTTACGCACTGTTTGGTTTTGTGGGCGTGCCCGCGGATGCCAGAGAGGTTCATCGGGACGAGGTGATGAAGCTTGCCCAGGAGCAACTCGTTGCGCTGTTTGGCCCCGAGATGGGCAACCCGCGCGACTTGATCCTGCAAGACTGGGCGACCGTTCCCGAGATCGCCCGCGCGCAAGACCGACGGCCCGTCAGCCGCCACCCAAGCTATGGCTTGCCGCACGAATTACGTCCGTTGGCGCAGAAAGGCCTCTACTTCGGCTCCACGGAGACCGCCCACGGCTATGGGGGCTTCCTTGAAGGCGCGCTGGAGACAGCCGAAGGACTGTCCAAGACCCTCCCTTTGGTGGCGTCTATGAGTGCCTAAAGACAAAATGCTAGCCCCCGAAGCGGACATTGCTCAAATGTCGGCAGTGTCCGCATAGCAGCCATCCAATGAAACCTGCTCCCAAATGCTCTGTGATGCTGCCTACGTCTTCCGAGTCCACACCGCCCGGCCTCGACGGGCAGCCCCCCAATTGACCGCAGAGGCTCGCGTCGCGAGCTCCCGAGAGGTGACCGCCCCCATGAGCGGGGGCATCACCCCCACCCGCGGTCCGGGCGCGGCCATAACGTTTTGCAAACTCCGACACCCGGCTCAGCAACCTCCCCCTCAAATAAACGCCGAAAAACGCTCCGCCCCGGCTTTCAACCGCCCGCTCTCATCAAAATCACTATCCGCATTGAACCGCATCAGCGCCCGCTCGCCCAATCCGGCCACAAGCGCCGCCTGCCCGTCCAGCACGCCTGTCAGGCGCGCCTGCAATGCCGTTTCCTCAGCGCCTTCAAAATAGCCATGCACGCCGCTCACGACTTCCGGCACATACACATCAAACCCCAGATAGCGCAGCGTATAGGCCGACGGCCACAGCAATAGGTTCACGTCCCCCTCTTTGCCGCCCGGTCCACACTCTGCCGCGCTCGCTCCGGTGGTCACACAAAACAGCGCCCGCTTGCCGCGACAGCGCCCCGTGTCAAACCGCTCCTCCACCGTGTGCAAATCGCCATGCACCAGCGCGCGATCAAACCAACCTTTTAAAACGGCGGGCGGCGCAAACCACCACAGCGGGAAGTGAAAGAGGATCTGATCGGCCTGCCGGATTTTCTCCGCCTCAGCCGCCACATCGGCCGGCAAAGTGCCCGCAGCAGCAGCCGCCTCATGCGCTTTGAGCGGGTCAAACGGCCCGGCCGGGTCCTGTCCAAAATGGCGCGCGCCCTCGGTGGCGTCAAACTGATGACCAGACAGGTCATTCCACAACACCTCATGCCCCGCTGCTGTGCAAGCGGCTGCCGAGGCCTCTGCCCAAGCACCATTAAAAGACTGTCGGCTGGGGTGGGCCAAAACAATGAGTGTGGTGGTCATGGGCTGTCCTTTAAAGTGGTCCCAAACCGCCTACACCCGTTGCGCCGACTTGCGCAACACCGTGCGATGCGTGAACGATCAAAGCCACCGCAGCGCGCCCCAAAACGCACCTCCGCAAAACAGTCGTGATACCGACGTAATACCGACGTGGTTTTTGCCCCGAAACGACTCGGTTAATCCCCACCCTGCGCCAGGGCCATCACCCCGGCTTCGCTCAGCATGTAGACGCCTTTGTCGACCTTCTCAAACCAGCCATAGTGGTTGTCGCGCATCATCGTCGTGGCTTTCTCAACGCCCGTGCCTTGGGCGACATCCCGGCCCCGCGACGCGCCGTTTTCATTGAGAAACACCGCGCATTTTTCCGCGTCCTGTCGATAGACAGTGACCTTCTCCCCACGCATCCCGCCAGTGTTCGGGTCGCCCTCAAGGCGGGAAAAAGCCTTCAAAAGCCGCGCCTTACGCACCTTCGACTTGCGCGGCTGAAACGGCACAGGGTCGCAATGCACCTCCACCGCGCCATCTTTGGGGCGCACCGACAGAACCCCCAGTCCCAGCCGTTTGCACAAGCCGATATTGCCGGAAAATGCCTTCCACCCGGCGCGCCCTTTCCAGCGGGGCACAGCCACATAAACCGCATCCGTCACCGCCTGACGTGCGACGGCCTGTTGCAGCAAAACGAGGGAGAAAGAGGTCTTTAACTCAATGATGACAGGCTCTTCGCCGTCTTTCACCGCGACCACATCCGCCGCGCCAACTTCGGCTTTCACCTCAAAGCCCCGCGCCTCAAGCCACGCCTTTACTGGCGCATAAAGATCGGTTTCTGCCATCTTGCCCATGCCCTTTGGTAACGCCAAACCGTCACGTTGCCCACATCATTTACCACGCCCAAGGCTTTCCCCCTTGAGCCTCAAAAATGCCCTGTTACCTTGGCCCAAATTGCTGCTGTGAGGCCCCGATGCGTTTTTTGACCACCCTTTTGTTTTTAATCACCTTTTCCAGCATCGCCTCGGCCAATTGTGCAGGACAAAACCTCTATCCCTCCTTGCCTGCAAGCGAACGCCAAGCGCTTGAGGCCAAAGCCGCACAAGTCCCCTTTTCCGAAGGTCTGCTCTGGCGCGCCGAAAAGGACGGCGTGGTCAGCCACCTGATCGGCACCTTACATTTGCATCTGCCAGAACACGCTGCGATGGTCGCACGTCTGGAGGAGCTAACCCCCAAGCCTGAAAAGGTTTTTCTCGAACTCACAGAAGAAGATCAACTCGGCTTCCAGCGTCACCTGACAGAAAATCCCGGCAGCTACCTAATCCAATCCGGCCCGTCCCTGATTGACCGCCTCGGCCCTGATCTCTGGGACCGTGTGGTGGTACAGCTGGAAGAACGCGGCATGCCACCTTTCCTCGCCGCCCGTTATCAGCCGTGGTTCCTCGGCATGACCCTCATGCTGCCACCCTGTGCCTTTAATGTTGTAAAATCAGGTAAAAAAGGCCTCGACCAACAGATCGCGACCATGGCGCAGTCCAACAACCTGCCCACCGCGTCGCTGGACAGCATTGACGGCCTGCTCACCATGCTGGCCTCTGATCCGCTTGAAGAGCAAATGGAAGACCTGCGCTGGAGCCTGTCGCTCAATACCGATCTCGCCGCACCAGATCTGATGGGCACTGTGATTGAAATGTATCTGAAGGAAACCATTCAGCTCATTTGGGAGTTCAACACCTCGGAAACCTACAAAAACGCAGCCGGTGATGAGAACAAGTCGCGGCTTGCCACCCTGCTGAAGCAGGCAGAAGACGATTTAATCATCGCCCGCAACACCACCTGGGCCAGAGTTCTGAGCACCGAACTGGCCCAAACCCCTGCGCTTGTTGCTGTTGGCGCTCTGCACTTACCCGGCGACCACGGCGTTCTCAAGCAGCTGCAGAACGCAGGCTTCAGTGTCACTCGCGTGCCCTTGAAATCACAATAAAGCGACGGCCTTCCGCGCTGCGAGGTCGCAGGTCCAAAGCCGCAGGTGACAAACACAACGCGCCCTTCTATAAGGCGCGCAACTTCACCGTTTTTCTTTGTTTCTAAGGACGTCGCGACATGACTATTCAAGTTTTCGGCCACAAATCACCCGACACCGATTCCACCGGCTCGCCAATTATCTGGGCCTGGTATCTGAACGAAGTGAAAGGCACTCCAGCCGAAGCCAAATTGCTGGGCGAGCCCAACACTGAAGCCGCATGGCTGCTGAACCGCTGGGATATGCCAAAGCCTGCAATCATTGGGGACGTTGCTGATGACGCGGCGGTTGTGATCGTCGACACCAACAACCCGGCCGAGCTGCCTGCCAACATCAACGGCGCAGACGTTCAGGCGATCATCGACCACCACAAACTGGTCGGCGGCCTGGAAACCAAAGGCCCGATCGACATCACCATCCGTCCGGTGGCCTGTACTGCGACCATCATGCACGACCTGATGGGCGACATCGAAATGCCGGACCACATCAAAGGCGCGATGCTGACTTGCATCCTGTCTGACACGCTGGAATTCCGCTCCCCAACCACAACCGATCACGACAAAGCTGTTTGTGACAAACTGGCGGCAGATCTGGGGATCGACATCCCGTCCTATGCGGCGGAAATGTTCGCGGCAAAATCCGACGTATCTTCCTTCTCCGACGCAGAGCTGCTGCGCATGGACTCCAAAGAATACGAAGTTGACGGCACCAAGTTCCGCGTGTCCGTTCTGGAAACCACCGCACCGGGCGTTGTGCTTGATCGCAAAGCCTCTCTGATGGACAGCATGACCACTGTCGCCTCTGAAGATGGGGTGGATCAAGTTCTGTTGTTTGTTGTGGACATCCTGAATGAAGAAGCCACCCTGCTCGTACCAAACGATCTGGTAAAAACCGTCGCCGAGAAGTCCTTTGACGCATCTGTCGACGGCGACGCGGTGGTGCTTCCGGGCGTAATGAGCCGTAAAAAACAGATCATTCCAAACCTGAAGGTCTGATCCTTGTCTGACCCAAATGCAAAGGCCGGCTCCATCGGGAGCCGGCCTTTTTCGTTTCTTGGCAGGGCCTTACTGAACCTCGGCCCCTTCCGGCAGACGCCCATCTGCCAGCCACTCCCAGAGCTCCGTCCACAGCGCCTCACGCCCTTTGCGAAACGCACCGTCATGGCCCACTTTCGTGGTGCCAAGCTGCTTTGGTGTCCGCGCCACCAAGTGCTTCTCCGCTTTGCTGTAATGGCTCAGGGTGTCGCCACAGGCGGTCTTGGTGGCAATCGGATCATCACTCAATACCCAAGCACTGATTGGACTGCATGGATCGTCAAAGTGATGTGGATAGCGTCCATCGGCCAACTCCGGCAACAGATAACTGCGCCGCGCACTCCAGCGCCGCCAGGTGCGGAACACATTCGGCGGCAGGGCCTCTCCCCCCCACAGGCCGCCTGCCGGGATGTACCCATGCCGCGCAAGGCAATAGGCCCCATAGCCCCACCAGAAGAACAGCTCCAACGGGATGTTACGCAGTTTGTGCACGCCCCAATGCCCGCTGCCAACAGCCACGAAGGCATGGCGTTCAACCTGGCTGTGGTTCTGCATGAAACCAACAAACTGCCCGCCAATGCTGTGCCCCAAAGTTGTCAGCGGCACTCCCGGCGCAATGCTGTGGAGATGGTTGAGCGCAGCTGTCATATCCAAGCGGCCCCAATCCGGATAGTCGATGTCGCTGACCGCGAGATTTTCTGCTCCAGACTCGCCAATGCCTCGGAAATCATAGGTCAGAACCACCGCGCCACGTTGCGCTAGATAGGCGGCTACGTGACGATAGAACCGTCTGGGGAAGCCCGTACCCGCGGAAATGAGGATGGCCACCTGCGGCGCGGCCCCGCGATAGACGGTCCCCGCCAGCTTCCAATCGTCCTCTGCATGGCAGTGGATGTCTTCAACAATCACGTCACCTTGATCCAACATCACTCTTGTCCCTCGCGCCATTCCGCTTGATCAATCACAGCCTCGGCGTTCTCCGCCAAATGGGTTAGAAACCGGCCGATGACGTCCTGCTCCGCCGTGTCAAATGGCGCTAACAACAGCCCGTTTACGTGCTGCACAAAGGGCACCGTACGTTGCACTAAACTTTCCGCAGCTGGCTCCAGATAAATTCTCACCACACGGCCGTCTGCGTCCTGACGCGCACGCCGCACAAAGCCGCGCTCCACCATGCGATCAATCAAACCGCTCAGGCTGGAATTGCGCATCGACAAAGCTTTGGCGAGCTGTGTCACAGTCTGACCATCCTGTTTGGACAGGAGCACCAAAACGCCGTGTTGCGGCATCGACAAATCCGCCAACGCTTGCGTTTTTCGTTCCGACGCACGGATGATTGCCGCATGGGCCCGGTTCATCAACAGGAAAATCTTGGGAGGTTTTGCCATATTTGGTTCGCATCCGAATTACTTCCACCTAATTCGTATACGAACTTTTTGTGCGATCAATCCCCGCGCAGCATGACGTTGCGGGAGGCTGCAAAGCAAAACGGGCGCTGCTTTCGCACCGCCCGCTTCATTTCATCCATACGTCAATGCTGTTAGCCAGAGCTCAGATCACATGCCACAACCGGCGTTTTACCTTCAAACACCAGCACGCCACACGCTGGCACACGGTGCCCACCCACACTGGCTGAGAAGCTGTTGTAGTTGATCACAAATTCATAGGCTCCAAATCGACGCCGACGCACACCATCCTGCACCGGAAACATCTCAACACCAGCCTGTTCACAGGCCATGGAAACCACACGGTCCCACAACGCATCATCCGGGAAGCTGCCAAGATACCAGCGCCCATTTTGACCTTGCAGAACCGCCGCGCCATCTTGCGTTTTGAGCAAAACTTCCGCCGCGCCAGACAGACGCTCGTGCCAATGCTCAACCCGGCCACCGCCCGCCACATCCATGCCAGCATGTGGCGGCAAGCTCTCGATCAGATCGACCCGTACATCCAGGTTGGGCACGCCCGGACGGCCCTTGGCCGGGATCATGAACTCTTCGGTGATCGCCCCGGCGCGCGGACCCATCACAGCCAGCGCATCCGCTTCGGAAATCGCCAGAACCAAAGCTGGATCAAGCGTGGCCAAGCCTGGCGCAAACACCGCCTTGTAGCCGGTGAAGTCCCGGTGCGCCGCGCTTACGATGTCGACCGACAATCCCGCGCGACGCAATCCGCGATAGGCCGAAAACACCAGCCGGAAGTAGTCAAACCCAGCGCCCTGCGGTTGGGTTTTCCACGCCCAATCAGAGGCATAGTCAAACACCAGCGCGACATCCGCCTGTTGCGTGTCTTGCTCATTGAGCATCTCAAGGACACCGGCCACGGCCCGTGCCTCATCCATACCAGGCGCCTCAACACCATCAGGCGCCTGCAACCCCGCGTGCATCTGTTCCTGCGCAAACGGCGCTTGCCGCCAGCGGAAGTAGCTCACCACCTCTGCGCCATGGGCAAAAGCTTCCAACGCCCACAGAGCCACCATGCCGGGCAACGGCGCCGGATTGTACGGCGCCCAGTTCACCGGGCCCGGTTGCTGTTCCATGACCCACCAACGGCCCTTTCCGACCGCACGGTAGAGATCATGCTGAAAGGCCTGCATGTCAGGATCACCCTGCCTCAGGAACCGCGCCTTGTGTTCATCAGAGGCCTCTAGACGATCCGACAAGAACCCAATCGGGTAGCTATCCCAGCTCGCAATATCGAGGTCATCGCCCACGTCAAAGTGGTCAAACTCCAGAATGCGTCCCATGTAGTTGTGGATCAGCGGCGCATCGGTGTTCGCCTTCAAAACATCTGCCTGCACCTTGTTGAATGCGACGACCTGATCGCTGGAGAACCGCCGGAACGCCAGCACATGCGCGGGGTTTGGTTCTGTCACGGTCAGGTTCGGCAAGTCGATCTGATCAAACGAGGCATAATCCATCGACCAAAACACGTTGCCCCAGGCCTCATTGAGTTTCTCCACCGTGCCATAACGTTTTTCGCACCAGTCTTGAAATGCTGCCTTCGCAGACTCGGAATAGCTGATTGTAGTGTCGTGACAGCCATATTCATTGTCCGTTTGCCAAGCAGCCACATGTGGGTTCTTGCCATAACGCTCCGCCACAATCTGTGTGATGCGCGCGCACTCATCGCGATAACCTTGGTGGCTGAAGCAATAGTGTCGGCGCGAGCCAAACTTGCGCGGCGCGCCGTTTTCGTCCACCGCCAGCATGTCGGGATGTTTGTCGACCATCCAACGTGGCGGCGTTGCTGTCGGCGTGCCCAGCACCACTTTCAGCCCCGCAGCTCCGAGCGTCTCAATTGAACGGTCCAGCCACTCCAGCGTCAACTGCCCAGGTACGGCCTCCATGCGGCTCCAGGCAAACTCGCCAATCCTCACCCAGCGGATGCCTGCCGCGATCATATCCGCCGCGTCTTTGGCCCACATGTCTTCCGGCCAATGCTCCGGATAATAACAAACGCCCAGTTCTTGCTTCATAAAATCACCCGTGGTTCCGCCACCCCCTGGGCAACGTTGTCTATGGCAAAGACCATGCCGTTCTCCGGCGCCTCTGCCAATGTCTTTTCATCAATGCCTTCGCGGGCTGAGGTCACCAAAAGCGTGGTCAAATCATCCCCGCCAAAAGCTGGACAACTGCTGTGTTGCCCCCCAACCGAGACCGCTTTGAGGAAGGTGCCGTCCGGATCATAGGCCGCCACGCGCGCTGCGCCCCATTGCGCAATCCAGACATTGCCGTCCGCATCCACAACCGCTCCGTCAGGGTTTAAGCCATCTGCTTTGAGATCGAGATAGACCTCCGCTTTGCCAGTGGGCCAGCCAGTCTCTAAATCGACAGCCTGGCGCATCACCAGTTTGGTCACAGTGTCAGTGTAGTAGGCACAACTGCGGGCCTTATCAAAACAGATTGCATTGCTGATCGTCACATCCGCCACCAGCTTGCGCAGCTCGCCATCAAAGTAGCGATAAATCGCACCGGCGTTGGGTTCCGCACTTTTGCCCATGGTACCAATCCAAAAACCACCCCATGGGTCCGCGCGTCCGTCGTTGGAGCGTGTCACCGGATTGTCCGCCTCCAAGGAGCACAGATACTCTTGCTCTTCGGTGTCGAGGTAGAACTTCCACAGGCCCGTTTCCGACGCCAGGATCAACGTGTCGGTGTCGACCCACCCGGCTGCCGAGACATACTCGTCAAACTGCCATTCCAGCGGCGCGCCAGCTTTCTGGCTCAGCATCCGTTTGCCTACAATATCAAACCAAAAGAGCTGTTTACGCTCCGGATGCCACAGCGGCCCTTCGCCCAATTCACAGGGTCGGTCGTCGAAAATGATGCTCATGCAAATGCCTCGTCATAGGCGGCCACAATGGCTTCTGCCCGCTGACGCACATCCTCAACGCTCATGTCCGCTTTGTAAATCGCGGAGCCGATGCCAAAACCGTCCGCTCCGGCGGCAATCCACTCGCCAAAGTTCTCGGGTCCTGCTCCGCCCACAGCATACACCTTGCTGTCTTTTGGCAGCACCGCCCGAACAGCTTGCAAGCCACCCGGGCCTGCCATGTTGCCAGGGAACAGCTTCAGACCGGTCGCGCCGGCCCTCAACGCAGCAAAGGCCTCAGTCGGTGTAAACACCCCTGGCCAGCTTTCGAGCCCCAGTTTGGCGGTGTGCGCAATCACCTCGGTATCGCAGTTGGGCGAAACGATCAGCTTGCCGCCGACAGCAGCAACAGCATCCACCTGTGCAACCTCGAGCACCGTGCCCGCCCCTACAAGCGCGCGCTCCCCAAACCCATTCGCCAAAAGCTCAATGCTCTCCAAAGGATCAGGCGAATTCAGCGGCACCTCGATCTTATCAATACCCGCTGCAATGATAGCATCCGCAATGGCTTCGATCTCGCCCGGTGTCACCCCGCGCAAGATGGCAATAATTGACCGGTTCATGTTGTTATCCCAAAAGGTTGCGCGCGGCTGACAGCCCCGCAAGTGTCATGTCCTGACAGTCCACAACGGTCACCCAACCGCCCTGGGCCTTCAGGGCCTCTGCATAAACGTCGGACAACTGCTGCTCCCCGATCACCGCAATCTGTTGTCCCAGCCAATAAGGCCGTGAGGCCGCCAGTTCCGCGCCCAACAGCAAACCCGACAAACGCGACCGCGCCGCCGAAGAGGGCGTTGCATTCAACAGATCACTGGCGCGAATGCCAAACAGTTCTGATGCGAGGTTTTCCGGCCGTGACAGGGTCACATCCATACCAGCCGCAAAGGCCTCTGCATCCCAGCCCTCACCAACCGAATGCCGCAATACGGACTGTTTGCTCAGAAGCGAAAAAAGCTCGCCCGTCATGAAGGTTCGGAAACTCACCACTTCATCGGCGCTGACATGCGCCCATTTGGTGTGGGTGCCCGGAAGACATAAAACCCCGTCCCAGTTCGCATTGCGCGACAGGAAACCCGCTATCTGCGTTTCTTCGCCCCGCATCACATCCGCAGGCTTTGGCTGTTTCAAACCGGGCACAACATGCACCCGCAACCGCGCATCCGTATTGGGCACAAGGACCGGTCGCGGTGCCAACGCGGGCGCAGGAACCGCCGTGTAAGGCGCTTCAACCCAGCCTTGGCGCGCGCCCACCATGCCGCACGCAATCACGTCTGTCGGACCGTTGCCAAGCCAGCCTTCAACCAACTCCAACAGAGCCGTTTCGAAGCCACCGGCGTCCAGTTTCGCCATGCCCTTGTCCGACTGCGCCGTTGCCAGAAGCGTGTCGCCTTCCATGGCATAGGCGCGCAGTTTTGACGTGCCCCAATCCACTCCAATCCATTGTGCGTGCACAGACATATCTTACCCCGAAACCACAACGCCGCCGTCAACGGCCATGCATTGCCCCGTCATCATTCGGCTGGCGTTTGACGCCAAATAGAGCGTGGGGTCAATCATATCTTCCGGCGTCAGATGCTCTTTCAAACACTGCCGCTCCATATGCGCCGCCAAGGCCTCGGGGTCCGCCCACATATCCAATTGCTTCTGGGTCAGCACCCAGCCCGGCGCCAGAGCGTTCACGCGAATACCCTTTGGTCCCAACTCCCTGGCAAGCGACCGTGTCATGCCCGTGATCGCCGCGTTGGCGCTGGTGTAGATCGGGTATCCGGCGTTGCCCATGATATAGCTGATCGAACTGAAATTGATGATCGAACCACCGCCCTCCATGTGCCGCGCCGCTTCTTGGCAGGCAAAGAAATAGGCCTTCTGGTTCACTGCCTGCATCCAGTCGTAGAACTCTTCATCCACCTCATCGAGGGCGTGGCGTTGGTCATTGGCGGCGTTGTTCACGAGCACATCCAACCCTCCATGCTCGCCCACGGCCTGTTGAATGGTTTCCCGCAGGCGTGGAATGTCGGAGATGTCCCCCTGCATAAATAGCGGTGTTGCGCCGTGCTTGGTCTCCATCTCCGCGATGAAGTCATCTGCCGCCGAACGTCCGATGATCGCCACCTTCGCGCCCTGTGCCATGAACCCATCGGTCAGGGCTGCGCCAATGCCGCTGGCCCCGCCGGTGATGTAGACTGATTTGCCTTTCAGATCAGGAAAAATCGTACCGGTCATCAGTGGCTCTCCCGTGTCACAAGCCGCGTGTCTTTGCCCACAAGGAAGTCCAGATCAGCCCCCTTGTCAGCCTGCAACACATGGTCGTAATAAAGTTTCGCATAACCGCGTGTGTAGTGCTCTGGATCAGGCTCCCAAGCCGCACAACGCGCTTCAAGCTCTGCTTCATCCACCAGCAACTCCAACACACCGCCTGACGCAGACACCTTGATCCGATCTCCGGTTTTCACCAGCGCCAAAGTGCCTCCGGCCTGAGCCTCGGGACTAACATGCAGGATCACCGTGCCATAGGCCGTGCCTGACATCCGTGCATCCGACACGCGGATCATGTCCCGCACGCCTTCTTTCACCAGCTTGCCCGGGATCGGCATATTGCCCACCTCTGGCATCCCCGGATAGCCCTTCGGACCGCAACCTTTGAGCACCAGAATGGTTTCTGCCGTAACGGGCAGGTCCGGATTGTCGATGTTAGCTTTCAGGTCTTCAATATTCTCAAAAACATATGCCTCGCCCTCATGTTCCAGCAGGTGATCCGTGGCCGCAGACGGCTTCACAATAGCCCCGTTGGGAGCGAGATTGCCGCGCAACACCCGCAGGCCTGCCGCAGGTTTCACCGGGTTGTCCAGCGGTCGAATGACGTCCTCGTTGTAGATTTCCGCGCCCTCGTGATAGGCGGCAATATCCTTGCCCAACACGGTGTTTGCCGGACGCACATGCTCTTTCAACTGACTCAGCACAGCAGGCACGCCACCGGCATAGCAGAAGTCTTCCATCAGATATTTGCCCGACGGCATACAGTTCACCAGCAGCGGAATCTCTGAGCCGATCTCAAAATCTTTCAGCGTGAGATCGACACCCACGCGCCCCGCCAGCGCCAACAAATGCACAACGGCATTTGTGGACCCACCCACGGCGGCATTGGCCAAGATAGCATTTTCGAACGCCTCTTTGGTCAGGATGTCGGACGGCTTCAGGTCCTCATCCACCATCTCCACAATGCGTTTGCCGGTCAGATGCGCCAGCGCCATCCGGCGCGCATCCACCGCAGGCAGTGCCGCGTTGGTTGGCAGCGCCATGCCCATCGCTTCGACCAAGGAAGCCATGGTCGACGCGGTACCCATGGTCATACAAACACCCGCGCTGCGGCTCATCCCGCTTTCCGCGTTCATGAAGTCTTGAAGGGTCATCTCCCCCGCACGCACCTCTTCCGAGAATTTCCAAACGTCGGTGCCTGAGCCAATGTCCTTGCCTTTGAACTTTCCGTTCAACATCGGACCGGAACTCACAACGATGGTTGGCAGGTCAACCGAAGCCGCCCCCATCAGCTGTCCCGGCGTTGTCTTGTCACAGCCACCCAGCAGCGCGACACCGTCTATGCCATAGGCGCGGATGCTCTCCTCCACATCCATCGCCAGCAAATTGCGGAACAGCATCGCGGTAGGTTTCATCTGAGTCTCGCCCAGTGACATCACCGGGAATTCCACGGGGAATCCACCAGCCTCCCAAACACCGCGCTTCACACCTTCCGCCAGGGTCCGCAAGCCGGAGTTACACGGCGTCAGCTCAGACCAGGTGTTGCAGATGCCGATGATCGGCCGCCCATCAAAGGCGTGATCCGGGAACCCCTGATTTTTCATCCAGCTGCGGTGGATAAACCCGTCTTTGTCTAGCTTGCCATACCAATGCTGGGAACGACGCTTCTTGCTCATTTTTTCTTTCCTTCGATCACCCACGTCCGGTCCGGGAAGGACCACGGCAATATGAGACCGTGTTGCATCAATAACTGACCACTCAGGTTCACAGGCCCGTCTTTCAACGGCATCTCGCGGCGCGACAAATGATGCGCCTCATCCCGATTGATCAGCTCAATTTCATATGTGGCGTCCGGCTCCAAGCCGGTCAGCCGCAAGGGACGCGGCATGATTTGTGTACCGGTCGACGCCTTACCTGCAAACACCACAAACCGCTGTTTGTCCTGAGACAATTGCTGCTCTGCAATCACACTTGGATCAGACGAGTCCAGCCTTAAGATATCCGCTGTCCGCCGCCAATCCCGATTGCTTTTCCACCAAGCCGTGACCTGAGACAGTACTGATGCCTCTTCTTCGGTCAACTCGCGCGGGTCAATTTCAAATCCCATGTGCCGCTGCGCCGCGACCCAAGCGCGGAAACGGATGTCATGTACCCGCCCCGACGTGTGGCAGTGGCTTGGCCCGACATGGCTTCCAGTGATTGCCATCGGCAACATCAGCGCTGCATCGTGCTGTATCCGCAACCGTTCCAGCGCATCGTTGCTGTCGCTCAACCAGACCCGCTGTGTATGTTCTAAAATGCCGGCGTCAATCCGTCCGCCACCGGAAGCACAGCTCTCGATTTCCACCTCTGGATAACCCGCCCGCAACCGCCCCATGAGCGCGTAGACACCGTCCGTCTGCGCTGCATCCGCGATGGGCAGCAGTCGGTTGTGATCCCATTTGATGTAGTCGATATCATGCGCGGACAATACGGCTGCAATCTTGTCATAGAGATAGTCACGCACCTCCGGATTGCTGACATCCAGCACCCGCTGTTGTCGGCCTTCGACCTGATCCACCGGCCCCAAAATCCAGTCGGGATGCGCCCTGGCCAAATCGCTGTCCAAGTTGACCATCTCAGGCTCAAACCAAAGACCAAACACCATGCCCAGCGATTTCACATGCTCAATGATCGGCGTCAGACCATCCGGCCATTTGCGCGGATCAATATCCCAATCGCCCAGCGAACTGGTGTCGTCGTCGCGTTTGCCGAACCAACCATCATCCAGAACAAACCGCTCTGCCCCCAGTTTCGCAGCCCGCTCTGCAATGTCCTTCAGAACTACGATATCGTGGTCAAAGTACACCGCCTCCCAGCAATTGTAATGCACCGGCCGCGGTCGCTGCGGATGCGGCCATATCACCACGTGATCGCGCAAATGCCGCTGAAAGGCTGTCGCGCAGCCATTTAGTCCGCTCTCTGATACAGAGAGATACAGCTTCGCCGTTTCAAAGACTTGCCCACGGGCGCGGGTACCGGTTGCATGACCGAATTGAACCTGTCTCCGCCCATCCAGCAGTTCTTCGGCATACATCACATGTCCACCAGACCAACCGTAATGCATGGCAAACACAGTGCCAGAAGTGTTTTGCGCCCCACGTTCCGGGAAGAAGGCAATCGGCGGGTGCTCATGCCCAGAGCGCCCACCACGCGCCTCGCGCATGTGGATACCCGCTCGCCACGGCGCACGCTCCATCTGAAACTCGCCAATCCATCGCCCGGAGAAATCCAAAATCTCTTCGCCAAAATTCGGCCCCGGCATCACTGGCGCGGCCAGGTGGTGTACGGTGATCTCCGCTTCAGACTCTAGCGTTGTCGCTGCAGTGATCACGTCACCTTCAATGGCAAACGCAAAAGTGATCGTCAGCCCGAGCGCTTCATCACGACAGACAAACCGCGTGCCATCTGCGTCAACCAACGTGAAACGCGGATACAAAGCCACGCCATCGCGATAAGCCACCAACCCAGCGTGGCCCTGAAAGCTCTGGCCCGCTTCCGGACACAGCGAGACATCCGGCAAACGGTCGATCATCCCGCCGGTCACATCCCGAGCGGCGATCAGGCCGATTTCCGTAAGGTCTTGCCCCGCTGGCAAAGCTGCCCCCCAGTAGAGCGCGCTGGGCACGCCGCCTTCTGAGGCCAGAACCAAGGTCTGACCCGGCGCATCAATGCGCCAGGTTTGCATGTCTTGCGTCACTTCACGGCTCCAAGCGTCAGACCAGCAATAAAGTGTTTCTGCATCAGGAAGAACATCGCCACCGGCGGCAGCGCCGCCACAATCGAACCTGCGCTCATCAAGTGATAGGCCGCCCTGAACTGCGCATTAAACGAGGTGATCCCCGCGGTCACAGGCTGGCTCTCGATGCCTTGGGTCAACACCACCGCCCAGAAGTAGTCATTCCAGATGAAGGTGAAGATCAGCACAGACAACGCCGCCAGTGCCGGCTTCATCAGCGGCAGCACCACATACCAGAAGATGCGCCATTCACTCACGCCTTCCACCCGCGCTGCTTCAATCAACTCAAACGGCAGCGCCCGGATGAAATTGCGCATGAACAAGGTGCAAAAACCGGTCTGGAACGCCACATGGAACAGCACGAGGCCGGTCTTGGTGTTGTAGAGCCCCATCTCAAGTGTCAGGTCGCGTACCGGCACCATCAGAATTTGAAACGGCACAAAGTTTCCGGCCACAAACATGAAGAATATCCACAGGTTGGCACGGAATTTGTAAATCCCAAGCGCAAAGCCCGTCATCGCGCTGAGCGCCACAGCCCCAATTACCGTGGGCACCGTGATCATAAACGAGTTGAGCAAATAGCGCGGCATATCAGAGTTGAAGAACACCTGCCCATAGTTCGCCGCGCCTTCAAAACTCGACGGCAGCCCCCAGTAGTTGCCTGATGTGAAATCCGCATCCGGCTTTACGGAGAACAGCGCCACCGCCAGCAAGGGCGCCAGCCAGAACGCCAAGGCCACCGGAAGCAAAGATTTGTAAGCGACCTGAGCGGCCTGGGATTGCTTTTCGATCGGTTTCGGAAACATCTCAGTGCCCCTTCTCTTCGCGATACATCGACCACAGGAAGTAGGTGATGAAGCACAGCATAATCAGGAACAGCACCACCGCGATGGCCGCACCATAGCCCATCCGGAAGCCATATTCCGACAGGGCCACTTCGAACATGTAGTAGGCCAGCACGCGCGAGCTGCCGAACGGGCCGCCCTGCGTCATGATGGAGATCAGGTCAAACGAGCGCAGCGCGCCGATAATGGTCACCACAAAGGCGATAAACGTCGCGGGGCGCAGCTGGGGTAGGATGATGTTCCACAACATCGACCAGCCTTTGGCCCCATCCAAACGTCCGGCCTCGATCTGCTCCGGATCCACCGCATTCAAACCGGTGAGGTAGAGGATCATGCAATAGGCCGTCTGTGGCCACAGGCCAGCGGCCACGATGCCATAGGTCACAAGGTTTTCGTTGCCCAAGACATTGATCGGCCCCAGGCCAACCCACGCAAGCATCGTGTTGAGCAGACCGAAGGTGGGATCATAGAACCAGGTAAACACCAGTCCTACCACCACTTGTGAAATCACGAAGGGGAAGAAAAACAGTGACTTGTAGATGCGAATGCCGCGCACGGTCTGGTTCAGAAACAGCGCAATGAACAGACCGGCAGGAATAGCGAGCAGGTAGAGAAACAGCCACAGCACGTTGTTTTTCAACGACGTGAAAAAGGCGCCTCGATCCACATACTCCCAATAAAGATCTTCGTAGTTGCGCATCCCCACATAGGTCTTTTCGCCCAACCCGTCCCACTCATAAAGCGAGAGGTTAAAAGACTGAAACACCGGCGCGATCACATAGACCGCAAAGAACAGGATGCCTGGGGCCAAGAACAACCACGGCGCAATGCGCTGTTGGTTGCGGTGGAACCAGCTTTCGGTTTCAGGAATGTCAGAGGATACGGTCATAAGTGAACCCGATAATTGAGGGTGGAAAGGCGGAGGATACCCCCGCCTCGCCGATCAAATGACGTGTCAGGACGCCCAAACGTCCTGACACTGGATCATTATTTGTAGATGCGGCCGCGCGCCCGTTCCAGCTTCGCCAGGATTTTGTCCAACTGGTCTGGCTTGACCATGAACTCCTGGAAGCCTTCCATGGACACTTTCGCCATCTCTGCCGGTGCATCGCGGTCCCAGAACTGGGCCACACCGCCGGTGGAGTTGGTAGACAGCATCTTAAAGCCCTGCTGCAGGAACTTATCATCATCCACCGAGGAGGCTGCGTTCACAGGCAGCTGACCTAGGTTCTTTCCGTTGTTGATGATGGTCTGTTCTTCAGGCGAAGTGGCAAAGCGCAGGAATTCACGTGCAGCTTCTTTGTTCTTCGCGTTTGCAGGGATGTGGAAGGTATCGGTTGGTGCGTCCTCAGACAGTTCAACGTCAGGGTTGATCACCGGGAACTGGTAGAAGTCCAGCTGATCATCGGTCAAACCCGCTTCGCGCAGTGGTGCCACGGCGAAGTTGCCCATCAGGTAAGAGGCTGCTTCACCGTTCACCATGAACGGCAGCGCTTCCTGCCAGCTATAAGTCTGGTGGTCAGCAATAAAGCCGCCCATGTCGATCAGCTCTTTCCAGTTCATGAAAGTCTGCTTCACGCGCTCGTCTTCCCAGGACACTTTGCCCGCGGCCAGATCCATGTGGAAGTCAAAGCCATTGGTGCGCATGTTCAGATAGTCAAACCAGCCGCCAGCGGTCCACAGGTACTTGGTACCAATGGTGTAGCAGGCGCGGCCAGAGGCAACGATCTTACCGCAGTTGGCTTTTTCTTCTTCCCAGTTGGTTGGTTCAGACAGGCCCAGCTCGTCAAAGATGTCTTTGCGGTAGTATACGCCCCACTGGTAGTAAGTGTAGGCCACGCCCCACTGCTTGTCATCGATGGTCAGAGCGCCTTTGGTAGACGCAAGACCTTCTGCAATCGCTGGCTCTGCATAGAGATCGGACACATCTTCAAACAGGCCTGCTTCCACATAAGGACGCATGCGGTTCGCTGCGTACCAAGTGGCAACGTCCGGCGCATTTGCGGTCAGGAAGTTGCGGATCTGGGTCTTATACGCTTCGCGGTCGATCACAGTGGTTTCGATATTCAGGTTCGGGTGCTTCTCCCCAAAGCGCGCGATCATCGCTTCCATGGTCGCACGTGGCGCCGGATTGGACGTGTCCAAGAAGATTGTCAGATCACCAGTCAGTTCTGCAGACGCCGGTACAGCAAACGCAGAGGCAACCGCAGCGGCGGCAGCGGTGGTTTTCATTTTGGAAAGCATTTGTTCCTCCCTGTCTCCAAAATTATGCAATTTGCGGTTCCATTATTTGAAACCATGTTTTACATATTGAAATCTACACACAGAGTCGGCTAGGTTGTCAACAGATTCCTAACGGCTGATGGAATCTATGGAGGAGACAAAAACCACATGTCTGGTGACGGAACTGTCGGCAAAGCCCTTGATGTGCTTGAACAAGTTGCTGCTTTTGAGCGGCCAGTGCGCTTTGGCGAATTGCAGGAAAAAAGTCCTTACCCCAAGGCGACGCTTTATCGATTCCTGCAAACCCTAACCAATCAGGGCATGCTGTCCTATGAACCTGACCGCCAGACATATGCCATGGGTATGCGGCTCGTGCGCTTGGCCCACGCAGCCTGGACCACCAGTTCTCTGGCACCTATTGCACGGCCATATTTGGACCAGCTCTCCGCCGAAACTGGCGAAACCGTGCACCTTGCCCAGCTGGACGCCTCTCAGGTTCTCTATGTGGACAAACGCAACGCAGCCAAACCGGTAGAGATGTATTCCCAAGCGGGCAAAGTTGGCCCCGCCTATTGCACGGGCGTCGGCAAAGCCATGCTGGCCTTTGTAGAAGACGACGTTCTGGACCGCGCCATCGCGCAGCAAAGCTTTCACCGCTTTACACCCAGCACACTGGATTCACCGGAAAGCCTGCGGGAAGAACTCGCCGCCATCCGCGCCCGTGGCTACGCCTTTGACCGCGAAGAACATGAACCCGGTATTGTCTGCATCGCGGTCCCGATCTTGACCAACGGTGGTCGCATGCTCGGCGCTCTCTCGGTGACCGGCCCCACCAGCCGCACATCTTTAGATCAACTCGAAAACCTCGCCCCCCGCGTCTTGGAAACCGCAAAACGCATTGGCGAAGAGGCGGAAGCCTGGCGCTTCCCGGAAACGCGACAACAAAAGGTAGAGACGACATGACGGGTGTAACCCTTCAAGGTGCCATCAAGAAATACGGCGAAACACAGGTCATTCATGGCATTGATCTGGAGATCGAAGACGGTGAATTCTGCGTGTTTGTCGGTCCATCGGGCTGTGGCAAGTCCACCCTGCTGCGCATGATCGCGGGCCTTGAAGAGACCACCGACGGCCAGATCAACATTGGCCAACGGGACGTGACCCATATGGACCCGGCCAAACGTGGCGTGGCTATGGTGTTTCAGACCTACGCGCTCTACCCACACATGACCGTGGCAGAGAACATGGGCTTTGGCCTGCGCATGAACGGCCACCCCAAAGCGGAAATCGAAGAAAAAGTGCAAAAAGCCTCTTCGATTCTGAAACTCGACCAGTATCTCAAACGCAAACCCAAGGCGCTCTCCGGCGGCCAACGTCAGCGTGTGGCCATTGGTCGAGCCATTGTGCGCGGCCCAGAGGTATTCCTCTTTGACGAACCTCTCTCCAACCTCGACGCCGAGTTGCGGGTCGACATGCGCGTCGAAATCGCCCGCCTGCACCAGGAAATTGGCGCCACCATGATCTACGTGACCCATGATCAGGTCGAAGCCATGACCATGGCTGATAAGATTGTGGTGCTGCGGGACGGCCGTGTGGAACAAGTTGGCGCGCCACTTGATCTTTATCGCGATCCAGACAACCGCTTCGTCGCCGGATTCATCGGGTCCCCGTCAATGAACTTCCTGGAATGTGATGTGTTGGGCGGAAAGCTCATGCACCCTGCGTTTTCTTCCCCTCAGGACAGCCCTATTGCGCTACCGGACGGGCTTTCAAAAGTGACCGTTGGCGCCCGCCCCGAACATATCGAATTGGATCACAGTTCCGACGCGCTGACCATTGATCTGACCGAAGCACTTGGTGGCGTGTCCTACTGTTATCTCGCTGCGCAAGATGGCACCCGCCTGATCGTAGAAGAACGTGGCGACACCCGCAGTTCGGAAGGCGAAACCGTGGGCCTCTCCATTCCGACCAAACGTCTCTACCTGTTTGATCCTGAAACCGGACTGCGTTTGCGCTGATCCCACCACCACTCACGTTGGGTCAAACACAAAACGCCCTGCTTTCCTCCGGCAGGGCGTTTTCTTTTGCTGGGGTAGAAAGGAGATCAGTCCTCAATAACCCAGTCGTCGGCAAAGGCCAGTTCACCAATGGCGATCCAGGACATGCGCACCCGCGCAACCCGGCTGTCACCCCAAGTGCGAAACACCAAATGAAACCCGAGATTTGTCACTTCTTCGGCCACAACTTCGGCCCGGATATTGGCCTCTGCGTCCATGTCCCAAAGCGATAGGCTGACCTGCACAGCCGGCGGTACACGATACTTGGAAGAGAATTTCACCAGCTTACGACGTTCCCGCGTCCCGCTGCCGGTCCACATCTCGCCGTCGGTTTCAAAGTCCGAAAACAGGACTTCGTCGCCCTGATCCACACCGACGTAGTTATTTCGTATCCGTTTCATCGTCGGCCAATCTGTAATCCAAATACGTCGCTTTCAAGGCATTTTCGACCTGATCAAAGCAAAAGGCCCCGCCTGTGTCGGCGGGGCCTCTTAATCTGTGTAATCCGTGGGGGATCAGACCATGTCGTGCATCAGCTGCTCAAGGTCTGCGACAAATTTCTCCGCGCCGTCCTTGTGCTCTTCAGGCGCTTCCGCCGCAGCTTTACGGGCGTCAGCAATGACGTCCTCAAGATCTGCTTTGGTCACGTCTTCGCCTTTGTGCGCATGCTCTGCGATCACCGAGATCGAGTCTGCTGTGATATCCGCGAAACCACGGGTCACAACAAAGTCCTTCTCACCGTCTGCGGTTTGAACACGCACAACGCCGGGGCGCAGCGAGGTCAGCAGCGGAGAGTGGCCCGGCATTGCGGTCAGGTCACCTTCCGCGCCAGGGATCTTCACGGCGGTTGCCTCAAGCGAAGCCAAGCTGCGCTCAGGGCTAACCAGATCAAATTGCATCACGTTTGCCATTACGGGCCTCCTTAGGCCGCTTCAGCAGCCATCTTTTCGGCTTTTGCGATCACTTCCTCGATGCCGCCAACCATGTAGAAGGCTGCTTCAGGCAGGTGGTCGTATTCGCCAGCCACAACGGCTTTGAACGACGCGATGGTGTCTTCCAGAGGCACCTGAACACCGTCAGAACCGGTGAAGACCTTCGCAACGTCGAACGGCTGGGAGAGGAAACGCTGGATCTTACGCGCACGCGCAACGGTCAGCTTATCTTCTTCAGACAGTTCGTCCATGCCGAGGATGGCGATGATGTCCTGCAGCGATTTGTAGCGCTGGAGGATACCCTGAACGTCGAAGGCCACCTGGTAGTGCTCTTCACCCACAACCGATGGGTCCATCAGACGGGAGGAGGAGTCCAGTGGGTCCACAGCCGGGTAGATGCCAAGCTCGGAGATCGCACGGTTCAGAACTGTGGTCGCATCCAAGTGCGCAAAGGTGGTTGCTGGTGCAGGGTCGGTAAGGTCGTCCGCTGGAACATACACAGCCTGGATCGAGGTGATCGAGCCGGACTTTGTGGATGTAATGCGTTCCTGCATGGCGCCCATATCGGTTGCCAGAGTTGGCTGGTAGCCCACCGCGGATGGGATACGACCCAGAAGCGCAGACACCTCGGAACCCGCTTGGGTAAAGCGGAAGATGTTGTCCACGAAGAACAGAACGTCGGTACCGGATTGGTCACGGAACTGTTCCGCCAGGGTCAGACCGGTCAGAGCAACACGGGCACGCGCACCGGGAGGCTCGTTCATCTGGCCGTAAACCAGAGCCACTTGGGACTCTTCGAGGTTGTCTGGCTTAATAACGTTGGATTCGATCATTTCCCAGTACAGGTCGTTACCTTCACGGGTCCGTTCACCAACACCCGCGAACACCGAGTAACCGGAGTGCACTTTAGCGATGTTGTTGATCAGTTCCATGATCAGAACGGTTTTACCCACGCCGGCGCCGCCGAACAGACCAATCTTACCACCTTTGGAGTAAGGCGCGAGAAGGTCGATAACCTTGATGCCGGTCACCAGGATTTCGGACTCAGTCGCCTGCTCAGCGAACTCAGGCGCTGGCTGGTGGATGGCACGGGTTTCTTCCGCAGCCACTGGGCCTTTTTCGTCGATTGGCTCACCAACCACGTTCAGAATACGACCGAGGGTCGCGTTACCAACCGGGATCGAGATCGGAGCGCCAGTGTCTTCCACTGCGGCGCCACGAACCAGACCTTCGGTCGCGTCCATTGCGATGGTACGAACGGTGTTTTCACCAAGGTGCTGGGCAACTTCCAGAACCAGTTTCTTACCATTGTTTTCGGTGTTCAGTGCGTTCAGGATCTCCGGCAGAGAGTCGTCGAACTGCACGTCGACAACAGCGCCGATGACCTGAGTCACCTTACCTTTTGCGTTTGCCATGTTTCGTCTCCGGTTCTTAGAGCGCTTCAGCGCCCGAGATGATTTCAATAAGCTCGTTGGTGATCACAGCCTGACGGGAGCGGTTAAACTCGATGGTCAGCTTGTCGATCATGTCGCCTGCGTTGCGGGTAGCGTTGTCCATCGCGGACATCCGCGCGCCCTGCTCGGAGGCACCGTTTTCCAGCAGCGCTGCAAAGATCTGCGTAGCGACACCGCGCGGCAGCAGGTCAGCCAGAATGGCCTCTTCGCTGGGCTCGTAGTCATACAGAGTGCTTGCGCCATCCTCGTCTGCCTCAAAGGAAGCTGGGATGATCTGCTGTTCGGTTGGGATCTGGCTCACAACGTTCACGAACTTCGCATAGAAGATCGTGGCCACGTCAAACTCACCCGCGTCAAAACGAACGAGAATGTCGCGGGCAATGCCCTGAGCGTCATCGTAACCCACGCGCTTGACCTCAGTCAGGTCAACGTGGCCTACAAAGTCATCACCCAAATCACGTTTGATGGCGTCACGGCCCTTCTTGCCAACGGTCAGAACCTTGACGGTTTTGCCCGCAGCTTTCAGTTCCTCAGCCTTCGCACGTGCCAACTTTGCGATGTTTGCGTTGAAACCGCCACACAGGCCACGTTCCGCGGTCATCACCACCAACAGGTGTGTCTGATCGCTTCCGGTGCCCGCAAGCAGCTTCGGTGCAGATTCGGAGCCGCCAACCGAGGCCGCGAGCCCGGACAGAACGGCGTTAAACCGTTCTGTGTATGGGCGCGACTGCTCAGCAGCTTCCTGCGCGCGGCGAAGTTTCGCCGCGGCAACCATCTGCATGGCTTTTGTGATCTTACGAGTGTTTTTCACACTCTCGATCCGATTTTTTAGGTCCTTCAGACTAGGCATTGTCCGAACCCCTTATGAAAAGTCAGCTGCGAATTCGTCCAGCGCGGCTTTCACTTTGTCTGCGGCGTCACCTTTGATCTTAGGATCTTCGTCGGTGATCCAAGCCAACAGGTCGGCCTTCTGGCTGCGCAGGAAGTTCAACAGACCTTCTTCGAAGCGTGCAACGTCGCTCAGCTCGATTTTGTCGAGGTAGCCGTTCACACCTGCGAAGATCACGCAGACGATTTCCGCGTTGGTCAGCGGGGAGTACTGCGGCTGTTTCATCAACTCGGTCAGACGTGCACCACGGTTCAGCAGCTGCTGAGTTGCGGCATCAAGGTCGGAACCAAACTGCGCAAAGGCAGCCATTTCGCGGTACTGAGCCAGAGACAGCTTAACCGGACCAGCAACCGAAGACATCGCTTTGGTTTGCGCCGAGGAGCCCACACGGGAAACCGACAGACCGGTGTTCACAGCAGGACGAATACCTTGGTAGAACAGTTCGGTTTCCAGGAAGATCTGACCGTCAGTGATCGAGATCACGTTGGTTGGAATAAACGCGGAAACGTCGCCACCCTGGGTTTCAATGATTGGCAGCGCGGTCAGCGAGCCAGCACCGAAGTCCTCGTTCAGCTTCGCGGAACGCTCAAGCAGACGGGAGTGCAGGTAGAAAACGTCACCTGGGTATGCTTCACGGCCTGGTGGGCGGCGCAGCAGCAGGGACATCTGACGGTAAGCAACAGCTTGCTTGGACAGATCATCATAGATGATCAGTGCGTGCTTGCCGTTGTCACGGAAGTATTCTGCCATCGCGGTCGCGGCGTAAGGCGCCAAGAACTGCAGAGGCGCAGGCTCGGAAGCGGTCGCAGCAACAACAATGGAGTATTCCATTGCGCCGGACTCTTCCAATTTTTTCACCAGCTGCGCAACGGTGGAGCGCTTCTGACCAACTGCAACGTATACACAGTACAGTTTCTTGCTTTCGTCGTCGCCAGCGGCTTCGTTGTAAGACTTCTGGTTCAGGATCGCGTCCAGAGCAACAGCAGACTTACCAGTCTGACGGTCGCCAATGATCAGCTCACGCTGGCCACGGCCAATTGGGATCATCGCGTCAACGGACTTCAGGCCGGTGGCCATTGGCTCGTGAACGGATTTACGAGGGATGATGCCTGGCGCTTTGACGTCTGCAACGCCGCGCTTATCCGCTTTGATTGGACCTTTGCCGTCCAGCGGGTTGCCCAGACCATCAACAACGCGGCCGAGCAGGCCTTCACCGATTGGCACGTCCACGATGGAGTTGGTGCGCTTAACAGTGTCGCCTTCTTTGATGTCACGGTCAGAACCGAAGATAACGACACCAACGTTGTCGTTCTCAAGGTTCAGCGCCATGCCTTGAATACCACCAGGGAATTCAACCATCTCACCGGCTTGAACGTTGTCCAGACCGTAGACGCGCGCAATACCGTCACCGACGGAAAGCACACGGCCGACTTCGGCCACTTCGGCCTCTTGGCCAAAGTTTTTAATCTGCTCCTTAAGGATCGCAGAGATTTCGGCTGCTTGGATACCCATTATCCGACCTCTTTCATTGCATTCTGGAGGGAAGCAAGCTTGGAGCGGATCGACGTGTCGATCATCTTCGAGCCCACTTTAACTACAAGACCGCCCACGAGGCTCTCGTCGACGGTCGCGTTGATTTTGACATCTTTGCCCACGCGTGCTGCCAGCGTTTTCGCCAGCTTGTCGCTCTGGGTTTTGGTCAAAGCTTTGGCGGTGGTGACATCAGCAGTCACTTCGCCTTTGTTCTCGGCAATCATTGCCTGCAGTTGCTCGATCAGCTGTGGCAGAACAAAAAGGCGGCGTTTTTCAGCCATCAGGCCCAGTACGTTTACGAGAACGTCCTGCACACCCATTTTCTTTGCCACTGCGGAAATCGCAGCACCTTGCTCTTCGCGGCTGATCAGCGGCGAATTGATCAGATCAACAAGCTCGGCGCTGTCGGCAAGTGCCGCGCCCAGACCGTCGATGCTGGTTTCCAATTCGCTCAGCGCATTGTTCTCTTGTGCGATCTCAAAGACCGCGGCGGCATAGCGTTCTGCAATGCCGGAGGAGATCGAAGCTGGTTCGGACACGTCCACCCTTCCGCTTGCTGGCCTCACGTTCGGCATACAATTGTATGCATCGCGTGAGGACGTTTCATTACCTCGGGACTAACGAGGCGTTAAAATCCGTCGCGGGTGTAGCAGAGGCTTGCTCAGCTAGCAACATTGTTTGATGTAAACATGCGTGTTGCGAAAAGCCTGTTTTTCAAGGCTTTGCGCTGAGTGCGACCCTTTGCCTGTTAACTCTAGGGCAAAAAGTGTTTCGCAAACATCCGTTTTTGTCGAATCCCACCTACAAAATGAACCTGACAAAAACCTGACGTAGAGACAATTTTCTTAACTTTTGATTTTCAATTCAGACAATCTGCCGCCCCACCTACCGGCAATATCAACACTTTCTCAACCCGCCTTCTCCCTACTGCACTGTGGGGATTTAGACCTGATTCTAAGTGTGGGAACGATCATGGGACCTTTACTATTACTGTCATTACTCGGCATTGGTGCGGCAACAGCATTGGTGGATGTCAGCCCGGATGAAGAGACAGATGATTCTCAGGGCGATGGCCCAGAGGGCGAGCGCGAAGAAACGCTCACCGAAGATGTCTCGACTGACCTGTTGGATGGTTTTGATCCCGCACCGGCCACTGGATCGGTGGAAGTTCTGACCGATACGGAGGATGAGGCGTCCACATCAGATATCCAAGGCACGGAGGGTGATGACAATCTTCATGCCCGTGGCGAGGAAAACATCGACGGTGGCGCAGGGGACGACACACTTAGGTCCTTCGGCGACGGTATGATCCTCGGTGGCGAGGGCGACGACGTCTTCACGCTTGGCGGTGAGGCTGAAGGTTTTGGGGGCGAAGGAGAGGACTACATGTATATATCCGACGCGGCCTCCGGGTTTGGCGGGGACGGAGATGACACCTTTTTCCTGAAGCATAGCAACGACGCCGATGACGGCGCGGCAACGGCCGAAGGTGGCGATGGGAACGACACATTTGTCATGAAACCGCTCTCTGGTCTTCCAGAAGAAACTGTTGCCCACGTTCTCACAGGCGGCGCAGGTGCGGACGTTTACGCCTTTGACATCGACGGCGCGACAGCGATCCGAGACGGCGCTCAGGAAGACAACCAGATCATAGCCACCATCACAGACTTTGACCCAGCCGAAGACATGCTCATGCTCGATATCGGCGCAAAGTCCAGCTTTGACGATGTCGACGCTTTGCCACAGCCGGAAGTCTCAACCACCGAAGATCCGGAAGGGAAATTTGTGGACGTCCACTTCAGCTGGACCAACCCGCTGAACCCCGACAATGTCGAAACCCGTACTGTGCGCCTAGAAGGTCTGTCCGAATTTGACACCAGTGATGTGCAGCTTACCAGCATGTTTGATCCCGACAGCCAGCACAATGAAACAGAGACCGGTGATGCCGATGCCCATCGTGTCTTTGGCCTGACACCGACCGAAGGCAGCGACACTGCGGACGACCTGACGCTGGGCGAAAATTCCGCGACTGTCCTGAAAGACGGCGATGACAGTGCTGAAATCACCGGCGGAAGCCACTTGGTTTACGGCGGAGAGGGCAATGACAGCATCGAAGCCACTGAGACCAATGACGGTGTTATCCAGCTCTTTGGCGGCGAAGGTGACGACATACTGACCGCTGATCTCGTGCAGAACAACGACACCGCTCTGATTGGTGGCGATGGCGACGACACCATCACCTTTGGCATGGGCCACTACGTCGAAGGCGGGGAAGGCAACGACACGCTTGTGCTGAACCTGCACGAAGACGCGATGGATCAGGGGCCCGCCGTACTCAAACAGCTCACAGGCAATCACCTGACCATCAACATCCCTGAAGGGCTTGAAGGTGAGGTGGACGTGATCAACCACACCTACAGCAACGGCTTTGAAGTGGCCTATTCGGAGATTTTTGTCGGCGACGTTTGTATCCTGAAAATTATGGAAGAAGACTTTGCAACCGGTGTTGGCATCGCAGAAGAGGACCCGCGCCTGGAAATACTGCGCGCCGCCTGAGATTCACCTTAGGCTGGCGCCACCTCCGGCGTCGGGTTCAACACACTCAGCGGCTTTTTCACCCGCGCCGATACGCCCGGCCCGCTGGGCGCATGCACGCGCTTGCTGGCCTCCACAATCAGCACCCCGCCCGCCATCACCGGCGACACGGTTTTGCCAATGCTCTCCCAAATCGCTTCGGTCTTGCGCCAGAAGCGCTTATGGCTGGGCGGTTGATACAGCGTTGCGCGGTGGCGCTCCGGCATAAAGCCGTGCTGGCGCAACTGTGTCTCCAATTGCCCTGCTGAATAGGGTCGCCCAAACCCAAAAGGCGTTTTATCGCTGCTTGACCACATACCGGTACGGTGCGGCACCACAAACATCGCCCGTCCCCCTGGCCCCAAAACCCGATGCGCCTCCGCCAAGACATCCCCCGGGCGCTCGCTGGTTTCCAGCCCATGCATCAGCACCAGTCGGTCCACGTGCCCTGTTTCCAGCGGCCAAAGCGTTTCCTCACAAAGCACCGAGACATTCGCCATGCCTGCCGGCCACGGCATGACCCCTTGCGGCGCAGGCATCAAGCCAAGCACCCGCCGTGCTTCCGGCAAATAGGGACGCAACAGCGGCACTGCAAAGCCAAACCCGGCCACAGTCTGCCCCTTGGCTTCGGCAATCGGCCAGAGCTCCAGGATCTCGTCGCGCACAGCCTTTTGGGCCGCGCGCCCCAAGGTGCTGCGGTAATAGAAATTTCGTAGATCCTGCACATCAAGATGCATTGCACCCGGCTCCCCGATCGGCAAATCTAGAGCTAACATAACAATGCAGAGGCGGATTTCCATGCCCCATCAGATTGTCACCATTCCCTGCCTGTCCGACAACTACGCGTTTCTCATCCATGATGCCGACTCCGGTGCAACCGCCCTTGTCGATGCCCCCGAGCCCGGCCCCATTCTGAACGAGCTCAAATCCCGCGGCTGGTCGCTCAGCCATGTGCTGTTGACCCACCACCATTGGGACCATGTCGATGGCCTGCCCGACATTCTCGCCGCCCACCCCGCCAAAGTGATTGGCGCAAAAGCAGATGCGCACCGCCTGCCCGCCCTGGACCTGGCCGTCACTGAGGGAGAGACCTTCGACTTTGCTGGCGAAACTGTCTCGGTCCTTGACGTTTCCGGCCATACCGTCGGCCACATCGCGTTTCACTTCCCCAACACGGCTGCCGTCTTCACCGGTGACAGCCTGATGGCCATGGGCTGTGGCCGCCTTTTCGAAGGTTCTCCAGCGCAGTTGTTTGACAGCCTCAGCAAACTCGCGGCCCTGCCCGATGATACGCAGGTCTGCTCCGGTCACGAATACACCGCCTCCAACTGCGCGTTTGCCGCCTCGCTGGGCGAGGACAACGCCGCCGTGGCCCAACGCATCGCCGACACCACTGCCATGCGCGCCAAAGACATCGCCACCGTGCCGTCAAATCTGGGCTTGGAAAAACAAACCAACCCCTTCCTTCGCAGCAGTGATCCCGCTCTGCATCAGACGCTTGGCATGGAAGGAGCCGCACCCGTGGACGTCTTCACTGAGGTCCGCAAACGCAAAGACAACTTTTGATCCGGCACTGGCAGAACGGCGTAAACCCCTTACATACTTGCCCAACGGGGCGGCGGCTCACGAGAGAGTGACCCAACCAGAGGATGAATAGGGCGAAATCTGTATCAAATTTTGCAGAAAGTCCTTGAAGACCGCCGCCAATCGACCAAACTTTAACCATACGACCCTATGGTGAAGGCAGAGCCAACCGCCTTCATCGAAACCCGGAGGGAGCAGTCACACCGTGCCGTCATTTTCGAACTCACTAGAACAAGCCATCCACGCCGCGCTCGCGCAGGCCAACCAGCGCAAGCACGAGTTTGCCACGCTGGAGCACTTGCTCCTGTCGCTGCTGGAAGAGCCCGATGCCCTACGCGTGATGCAGGCTTGCGGCGTGAACATCGACGAGCTGCGCAAAGACCTTGAAGACTTCATTGACGATGACCTGTCCAATCTGGTCACTGACATCGAAGGCTCCGAGGCTGTGCCAACGGCCGCGTTCCAGCGCGTGATCCAACGTGCTGCGATCCACGTTCAAAGCTCTGGCCGCACCGAGGTGACCGGTGCCAATGTGTTGGTGGCAATTTTTGCCGAACGGGAATCCAATGCCGCCTACTTCCTGCAAGAGCAGGACATGACACGCTATGATGCGGTGAACTTCATCGCGCACGGCGTTGCCAAAGACCCCGCCTTTGGCGAGGCCCGCCCTGTAAGCGGTGCAGATGATGATCAGGAACAGCGCATCGAAGGCACCGCCGAAGGTGGCGAAGGCAAAGAAAGCGCGCTGGCAAAATACTGCGTTGATCTGAACGTGAAAGCCAACAAAGGCGACGTGGACCCGCTGATCGGTCGCGATCACGAAGTCGAGCGTTGTATCCAAGTTCTCTGCCGCCGTCGCAAGAACAACCCGCTGCTGGTGGGCGATCCGGGCGTGGGCAAAACCGCCATCGCCGAAGGTCTTGCCCGCAAGATTGTGCAAGGCGAAATCCCTGAGGTTTTGAGCCAGACAACCATCTATTCCCTCGACATGGGCGCACTGCTCGCAGGCACCCGCTATCGCGGCGACTTTGAGGAGCGCCTCAAGGCCGTGGTGACCGAGCTGGAAGATCACCCGGACGCGGTACTGTTCATCGATGAAATCCACACCGTGATTGGCGCTGGCGCCACTTCTGGCGGCGCGATGGACGCGTCCAATTTGCTGAAACCTGCGCTGCAGGGCGGCAAGCTGCGCACCATGGGCTCCACCACCTACAAAGAGTTCCGCCAGCACTTTGAGAAAGACCGTGCCCTGTCCCGTCGTTTCCAGAAAATCGACGTGAACGAGCCGACTGTGCCGGACAGCATCAAGATCCTCAAAGGTCTCAAAGAGTACTTTGAGGAGCACCACAGCGTAAAATATACCGCTGATGCGATCAAAACGGCCGTGGAACTCTCCGCACGCTATATCAATGACCGCAAATTGCCGGACAAAGCCATCGACGTGATCGACGAAGCCGGTGCCGCGCAGCATCTCGTGGCCGCCTCCAAGCGCCGCAAGACCATTGGTGTGAAAGAAATCGAGGCCGTGGTGGCCAAGATTGCCCGTATCCCGCCGAAAAGCGTCTCCAAAGACGACGCCGAAGTGCTCAAGGATCTCGAGAAGTCCCTCAAGCGCGTGGTATTCGGTCAGGACAACGCCATCGAGTCGCTCAGCTCCGCGATCAAACTGGCCCGCGCCGGTCTGCGCGAGCCTGAAAAGCCCATCGGCAACTACCTCTTCGCCGGTCCAACCGGCGTGGGTAAAACCGAGGTCGCGAAACAGCTGGCGGATACGCTCGGTGTGGAACTGCTGCGCTTTGACATGTCCGAGTACATGGAGAAACACGCGGTATCCCGCCTGATCGGCGCACCTCCCGGCTATGTCGGCTTTGACCAGGGTGGCCTGCTCACCGACGGCGTGGATCAGCATCCACACTGTGTGCTGCTGCTCGACGAGATCGAAAAAGCGCACCCGGATGTCTACAACATCTTGTTGCAGGTGATGGACAACGGTGAGTTGACCGATCACAACGGCCGCACCGTGAGCTTCCGTAACGTGGTTCTGATCATGACCTCCAACGCTGGTGCGTCTGAGCAAGCGAAAGCCGCCATTGGCTTTGGCCGCGACCGCCGTGAGGGCGAAGACACCGCCGCCATCGAGCGCACCTTCACGCCGGAATTCCGCAACCGTCTGGACGCGGTGATCTCCTTTGCACCACTGCCTAAAGAGGTCATCCTGCGCGTGGTGGAGAAGTTTGTGCTTCAACTTGAGGCACAGCTGATGGATCGCAACGTGACCATCGAACTGACTCCTAAGGCCGCGCAGTGGCTCGCGGACAAAGGCTATGACGACAAGATGGGCGCCCGCCCACTTGGTCGCGTGATCCAAGAGCACATCAAAAAGCCGCTCGCCGAAGAACTGCTCTTTGGCAAGCTTGCCAAAGGTGGTGTGGTCAAAGTGAAGGTCAAAAACGGCGATCTGGAGCTGGATCTGGCTGGCCCGGACAACCCGCGCATCACGGGCGACAAGCCACCGCTTCTGACGGCGGACTGATGCTCAGAAACAGTCTTGCACTGATCGGCGCGCTCGCAGCTTTCCCCGCTGCGGGCGCGCCAACGTTTTCGCTCCCTGTGGATTGCGAACTTGGCGAAAGCTGTTTCATTCAGAACTACGTCGACCACAATGAAGGCGACGGCTATTTCGACCACACCTGTGGGCCGCTTTCCTATGATGGCCACAAAGGCACCGACTTTGCCCTGCCTTCCACCGATGCCATGGACGCTGGCGTGAATGTGTTGGCGGCAGCCGATGGCGTGGTTTTGGGAACCCGTGACGGCATGATCGACAAGGTCATCGCCGCCGAAGACATCCCCAAACTCAACGGCAAGGACTGCGGCAATGGCGTCTCCATCGATCATGGCGACGGTTGGGTCAGCCAGTACTGCCACATGAAACAAGGCTCTGTGTCTGTTTCTCAAGGGGATCAAATCACCCAAGGTCAAGTACTTGGGCAAATCGGACTCTCCGGTCGCACGCAATTTCCCCACCTGCATATCTCCATCCGCGAAGGAAACCGCTTGGTGGACCCTTTTGCGCCAGATCGTTTGGGCGTCTGCGGGGAAAGCGAGGACACGCTCTGGGCTGGGGACATTTCCTATGTCGGAGGCGGCCTGATCCGCGTGGGCTTTGAGGTCGGGGTTCCCAAGTTTGCATCCGTCAAATCCGGCATGGCTGGCCGCGACCGCGTGCCGTCACAGGCAAAAGCACTGGTTCTCTTCGGCTATGCCTTTGGCAGCTTACCAGATGACGAAATGACTCTGACGATCACCGGCCCCCAAGGCTCCGTCTTTGATCACACCGTGGTGCTGGAGAAAGCTCAGGCGCAGTATTTTCGCGCGGGTGGCAAACGCACCCCAATGGGCGGCTGGCCCAAAGGCATCTACCAGGGCGAGGTCACCATCACTCGGGGTGGCGCACAACTCGACCAGCAGAGCATCACTCTCACGGTCGAATAGCGCGCCTATTTCTCGGTAAATTTCAGCTCGATCCGGCGGTTGCGCGCACGGGCCTCAACTGTGTCTGCGGGGTCGACCGGCTGGTACTGACCAAACCCGTTCGCAGACAGCCGTTCTGGCGGCAGGCCCAACACGTCGATCATATACCGCACCACCGACAACGCCCGCGCTTGGCTCAACTCCCAGTTGTCTGCAAACACGCCGCCAGTGATCGGCACATCGTCGGTGTGACCATCCACGCGCAAAATCCAGTCAATGTTGCTCGGGATGTCATCAATCACACCTTGCAGAATACCCGCCACTTTGGCGACCTCCGCCTGCCCCTCAAACGACAGGTCCGCGCCTCCGGGTGGGAACAGCACTTCGGAAGAGAACACAAAGCGGTCGCCCACAATGCGCACCCCTTCCTGCGCGCCGAGCAAACTGCGCAGCTGTCCAAAGAACTCGGAGCGGTACTGCTCCAGATCCTTGGTTTGGTTCTCCAGCGCGATCTTTTCCTGTTCCAGCCGGATGCGCTCTGCTTCTTCCAGCAGACGCCGCTTACGCTCTTCCGCCGCCGCACGGGCAAGGGCCGCGTTCAGATCTGACCCCAACGCCTCAAGCTGCACCTGAGCTGCCGCATCTTTCTCTGCATACTCGTCCAGAATGGTCTGCAACTGCCCCAATTGCGTGCGCAACGCGCCAATCTGCTGGTTCAACGCCGCAATCTGGCGCAGACTCTCCGCCGATTTGGCCTCTTCTTCTGACAGCGCCCTATTGGCTTCAGCCAACAACGCATCCCGCCGTTCTGCCTCAGTCAGCGCTGCAGCCTCTGCGTTTTCAGCCGTTTTCTGCGCCGCCAGTGCCTTCGCCAATTCTTCTTCAACGTTCAGCACGTCACGCAGTTTTTGTTCTGCCGCCAGCTTCGCCGCCAAAGCGGTCGCCAAACGTTCCCGCAAGGAAGCCCCTCCTTCGGTGGCCTCCACCTGCGCGGCGACTGCCGCTGCCAGTTGCTCTTCCAGGTCCGCCACCTGCAAAGCCAGCCCGTCCGCCGTGGCCGCAGCTTCTGCGCCCTGTGTCTCCGCCGCGAGTTTCGCTGACAATGCTTCGGCAAGCTGCGCTTCAAGGTCTTCCAAATCGGTTATGCGTTCCCCGACCTGCGCTTCGGCTGTCGCCCGCGCGGCCACCTCAGCCACCAACTGACTTTGTAACTCGCTCACCGTGCGCCGGTTCTCTTCCAAACCCAACAACGCCGCAGCCAGCTCCGCCTTCACTGAGGCCAGCTCACCTTCACGCGTTTCGAGTTCCGTCTCAACCGTCGCCAGTTTCAGAACGGTATCGGCCAAATCCGCATCCACGTTCTGCCCTTCAACCAGCGCCGCCGCCAACTTCAGGTCGAGATCATCCCGCGCCGCTTCCGCCGCTGCCAGCAAAGTCAGCGTGTTCTCGGCCTCTTTGCGCTGCGCCTCAAGCGCCAACGTCATCGCCGTCAACTCCGCATCCGCATTCTCAAGCCGCTTGCGCAGCTCTTCTGCGGCCGCCGCTTCTATCAAGCGCCGCTGCTCTTCCGCGGTCAACGCGCTCTCCAACTGATCGGCCTCGGCCGCCAGCGCATCAATCTGCAGCTGCCCTTCTGCGACGTCTGTTCTCAGACTATCGATCAGCGCCTGCATCGCCTCAGCTTCCGCTGCCGCCAAGCGCGCTGCTTCTGCGCCCGCATCAATCTCACTGCGCGCCTGTGCCAACGCCAGGTTCAACGCTGCGCGCTCGTCGATCAGCGTGTCACGCTCACCTTCTAATGCGGCAATATCCGCCCGCGCGTCATCCCGCTGCGCCAGCAAAGTCGCGACCTGAGCCTCAAAACTGGTGATCTGCGCCTGCGCCGCCTCCAATGCCGCCGCCTGTGCATCCCGTGTCGCCGTCAGCGCAGAGATCAGCGCATTCTGCTCGCGCAACTGCGTATCCCGATCCCCAAGTGTGGCCGTCAACCCGCCAATCTCGGTTTCCAGTTCCTGCGCGCGTGTGCGTTCCAACCCCAAGGCATCTGCCAAAGCCGCCACCTCGGATTGCAGCGCGTTCAGCTCCGTGTCTTTTTCTGTGATGGTCTCCGACAACACAAACTGCACGATCATAAAGATCGTCAGAACAAACATCAGAACCAACAAAAGCCCGGTCATGGCGTCCACAAAGCCGGGCCAGATGCTGGCTTGGAAACGTTGTCCGGTGCGTCGGGAGAGGGCCATGGCTTAGCCCTCCTTGCCGCCCTTGGGCGCAGGGGGGCGCTTCAACTGCACCTTTGTTGCAGGACCAACTGCCTCGCCTTCCGCTGCCTTGCCAATCCGGCGCAGCGCCCGCGCTATGCCGGTCAATTCGGTACGCAGTTCGGTCATACTTTCCTGACGGCCAGCCGAAATCTCTTCCAGAATGCGCAACATCTGAACGTCGATGGAGCGCAAGCGCATCCGGCTCTCCGCATCCATGCCACCATCCAATCCGCCGCCATCGGACAGCTGCGCAATCAAACGCTCCTGCCCTTCGGCAATCCGCAACAACGCTTGCGTCGCCGTATCCTGCGCATCCAGCCGATCGGCCATACGATGCATCGCCTCAGACAAAGCCGCCGTATCACCGCCACCTTGCGCAGCACCATTGGCCGCCATGGTTTGACGCAGCTGCTCCAACTGTCCGGACATATGCTCAAACGCCGCGCCCAGAACAGACATGTCGCCACCCTCGCCCTCGCCGGTAGAGAACCCCACCCGCGTGATCGAGCTCAGCCATTCTTCCAGCTGACCGTAAAACCGGTTTTGCTCCTGACTAGCAAGCAGTTCCAAAAGCCCAACCACAAGCGATCCGGCCAATCCAAGCAAAGACGAGGCGAAAGCAACGCCCATGCCGCCCAATTGACTCTTGAGGCCTTCCATCATCTTGCCAACCGCATCCGCAGGTGCGGCGCCATCCGCGAGGTTCAGGCTCTGAATGGTGTCCACCACCGCCGGAACTGTCGTCGCCAAACCGTAAAACGTCCCCAGCAGGCCCAGAAAAATCAGCAGGCTGACAATGTAGCGCGTTATTTCTCGCCCTTCGTCAATTCGAGTGGCAACAGAATCCAAGATTGACCGACTAGAAGACGATGAAATTTGCGAGTTCGCGCCGCGCTCGCGCAACAGGCTGGCTAGAGGAACCAGCATTTTAGGTGGATTGGCCGCGTTGTGCCCGCCTAATCCGCCGGAGAATTCTTCGATCCAGCGCACAGATCGAAACAATGAAAGTACCTGAGCAAAAGTGGCGGCGACGCCAATCACGAATACAAACAGAATAAAGAGGTTTAACGCCGGGTTGGCCTCAAAGACAGAGTACACGTTCTCAAGTGCTATAAACCCTGCGAACAGTGAAGCGCCCAACACTGCTAGCATCAGGCCCACCTGTTTCCAAGGTTTCGTAAATCTCGGCTCGACTGTACGGTCCGGCTGATCCATTTAGATGGGTCCTGACGCTTTGTTTTTCAGGCTCACCCTACTGCCATGTCCCTGCGCTGCCAAGGAATTTCACGTCGCGGGACAAGATAGTCGTCACGCAGCGGTCAATCTGTGCACTTCTTGGGACAGCCACTTCAGATCCGCATCTTCAATGCCCAATTCGAAAAGGTGGCTTGCCGTGTTGTGCAGATACTCTGTGTTAGGTCCACGCCCGCCCACAGCGGTGGAGATAATCCGCGCCTGCTCGTCCAGTGACAGGTGACAATACTGCACGTGATCAGGGTCAATCACATAGGTCACCGCCTCCACCGCACGCCCATCATGCAGCGTCAGCGGCAGTGTCTCTTCCAGATAGGCGGAACTCACCAACTCGCGCTCGCGCAGATACGCCAACGTGCGGGCCTCATGACCTTCCGCGACTTTCAGCGCCAGCCCCTGACAATGCGCCCCAACCTCGGCATCCAAGGCCAAAACCAGTCCGGGCGCTTCCACGGTGCCGCGATGGTGGATCGAGCGCATACAGAAACTCCGGTGCCAGCCGTCGAGCCGCGCCACCGCCTGCTCCGCCACCTCAAATCCGGGGTTCCACAAAAGCGATCCGTATCCAAATACCCACATAGTCTGCCTCTGGTCCTGCTGGCTTTGCGCCGTTAAACACCAAACCGACTCTGTGAGAAAGGCCCAAGCCATGATGAAATTGTTGTTTCGACTGATCGTTCTGGCCGCGCTCGGCTGGTCCGGCTTCTGGCTATTTGGCTATTTGACACTCTCTTCGACATTGCCCGCATGGTTCGAAGACCGCCGCGCCGAAGGCTGGGTGGCCGAGTATGATGACCTTTCCGTATCTGGCTTCCCAAGCCGCTTGGACAGCACCTTTGAAAACCTCACATTGGCGGACCCGCAAACCGGCGTGGCCTGGGACGCGCCGTTTTTCAACATGCATGCGCTGACCTATCGGCCCCATCACGTGATCGCTGTTTGGCCGAACAGCCAAACCCTCGCTATTCCCAGCGAAAAACTCACCGTAACCTCCGGCGACATGCGCGCGTCCTTGGTGCTTGATCCCGGAACGGATCTCACGCTCAACCGCACCAATGTCGCCATCGAAAGCCTCGGCATAACCTCAAGCGCAGACTGGCAGATGACCGCAAGCGCCCTGAACCTCGCCATGCATCGGGAGGAAAATAACGCCAACACCTATCGCCTTGCTTTTAAAGCCGACGAGCTGACGCCTCCAGCGGGCTACAATTTGCCCGACAACATCGACTTGCCACGCAGCTTCACAAGCTTCCGCGCGGACCTCACCGCCAGTTTTGACCGCCCGTGGGATCGCTCCGCCATCGAGAAATCCCGCCCGCAACCAACAGCGCTTGATCTGACATTGGCTGAAATCATCTGGGGCGATCTACAACTGCACGCCGCAGGCAAAGTCACAATCGACACGTCTGGCTACCCCTCTGGTGAAGTCACCATCCGCGCAGTCAACTGGCGAGACATCCTCGATGTGGCACGCCACTCCGGCCAAATTCCGGTGTCAGTGATCGATACCGTCGAGCAAGCCCTTGGCTTCATTGCCCAACTGTCTGGCAACGCCAACGAACTTGATATTCCGCTGACCTTTGCAAACGGCGCCACCAAGCTTGGCCCGCTGCCCATCGGCCCGGCTCCGCGCATTTTCCTTCGCTAAGCGAGGGGTTTACCGGCAGTACGGTCCGCCGCGATGTTTCGCGGTGTCAAAGTGGAAGTGGTCTTTGTGGTAGCGGTCCGCATTGGGACCAAGCACCGTGCCAAACGGCCCGCAGGCCTGTTTGTGAATTTTCTTCAAAATCCGGCCCTTCTTGCCGTTGTTCCAATCTTTTAGAACCGAGATCGTCTCGCCGCTCTTCAGCGTGATGGCAGAAATATCAATCGCCTTGCCTTTGCCATGCTCACTGATCTTGGCACCGGGGCGGTTGTTGCGCGTGCGACAGGAATATCCTGCGGCCACTTTGATTTCGCGCGCACCACCACCAAAGCTACGGACAGACTTCTTGAGCCCTTTGTCGACCCATTTCTCCAAAGCATTCGCCGTGTCACAGGTCATCACAGCCGGGGTCGACAGCTTCACGCCATCCACTTCATACAGCTTAATGGCGCCTTTCTTGATGCCGCAGCCGCGCAGTTTACCCGGCACCGGCGGTACTTCCTTGCCAATCAAGCGCTTGTTGCGACACACCTTTCCAATGCCTGCGGCCTTGTGCGCTTTGCGCTCCGCCCGCGTCAAACGCGCAGGCTTTGGCTCCGCCGCATCGATGGTCGCAGCCGCCGCAGGCACAGCCGCCGCCACACGTGTCACACTGACCGCCGCAGACCCAGGACGCAAAACAGGCCGCAGGGACCGCTCAGGGGCAAGGCTTGGTAACGCCACAGGATAGACGGGCCGCAAAACCGGACGCAAACTGCTTTCAGGCGCCTGAGCTTGCGCAAGGGGGCCCGCCACACAAGCCGCAATCAGCGTCGCGTATGCCCACCCCCGCGTCACGCCTTTGGCGCCTCCCGGCCAAAGTTCGGTGCAGCGGTATCCTGCCCCGCCTCGATAATCCCACGGCGAATTTCGCGCGTGCGGGTAAAATACTGATGCAGATGCTCACCATCCCCGGTGCGGATCGCCCGTTGCAAAGCAAACAACTCCTCGGTGAAGCGGCCTAGAATCTCCAGCGTCGCGTCTTTGTTTGTCAAGAAAACGTCACGCCACATGGTTGGATCAGACGCCGCAATCCGGGTGAAGTCCCGAAAACCTGCTGCGGAGTACTTGATCACTTCGCTGTCGGTCACACGACGCAAATCGTCGGCCACACCCACCATTGTGTAGGCAATCAAGTGCGGCGTATGGCTGGTCACGGCCAGCACCAGATCGTGGTGATCCGCATCCATCTCATCCACATTGGCGCCCATGCCTTCCCAGAGTGCACGCAGCTGCGCCACGGCATCTGCATCGCTGCCTTCCACCGGCACCAACAGGCACCAGCGGTTGTCAAACAGCTCTGCAAAACCACTTTCCGGCCCAGAATGCTCTGTACCTGCCAAAGGATGGGCGGGAACGAAATGCACGCCTTCTGGCAAATGTGGACCAACTGCCTCGATCACATCGCGCTTCACAGAGCCCACATCGGTGACAGTCGCGCCCGCTTTGAGATGCGGCGCAATCTCTTTGGCAACCGCCCCCATCGCGCCCACTGGCACGCATAGTACAACCAAATCCGCATCCGCTACAGCCTCTGCAGCGCTGTCACAGACCCGATCACACAACCCAATCCGGTGTGCCGTATCCCGTGTGGTCTCAGATCTGGCATATCCGGTCACCTCGCCAGCCAGTCCACCGCGCTTCATCGCCCAGAACATCGAGGACGCGATCAGACCTAACCCAATCAGGGCCACACGGTTGTAGACCGGTGTGCTCATCGCGCGCCGTCCTTGAACTGGCCAATGGCATGCGCCACCCGACGACAGCTTGGCTCATCCCCAACGGTGATGCGCAGGCAATTTGGCAAGCCATAGCCAGCCACACGCCGCACAATCAATCCTTGGGATTTCAGATACTCATCACAGGCTTCTGCTTCTGCCTGATCCGCAAACCGCGCCAGAATGAAGTTGGTGCAGGACGTGTCAGACGGCACGCCATGTTCCATGAGGGCTTCTGCCAGCCAAGCCCGCAGACGGGTGTTGTCTGCACGGCACTTTGCCACCCACTCCTGATCGCGCACCGCCGCGGCAGCCAGCTTCATCTGAATGTCATTTAGGTTGAACGGCTGGCGCACACGGTTGAGCACATCAATGATCGCCTGCGGAGCATAGCCCCAGCCCACGCGCAACCCGCCCAGACCGTAAATCTTGGAGAACGTCCGGGTCATCACAACGTTCTCACGTGCCTCCACAAGGCTCGCGCCGCCATCAAACCCCTGCACGTATTCTGTGTAGGCGCCATCATGCACCAAGATGCAGCCCTCAGGCAGACCATCAGCCAAACGCGCCAGATCATTGCCGCCAATCATTGTGCCAGTCGGATTGGCTGGGTTCGCCAGAAACACGATCTTGGTCTTTTCGGTGCAAGCCGCCAGCATCGCGTCCACATCCACAACCCGCTCGCGTTCTTTGGCCACAACCGGCGTCGCGCCAACCATTTTGGCCAAGATCGGGTACATGGAAAAGCCGTGTTCAGGATACACGATCTCGTCGCCCACACCGGCATAGGCCTGCGTGATGAACTGCAACACCTCGTCACTGCCCACGCCACAAATAATGCGGTTGGCATCCAAACCATGCACCTCAGCAATCGACGCGCGCAGCTCCGCATGATCTGTGCTCGGGTAGCGATGCAGGTTCAACCCCGTCTTGGCATGCATGTCGGTCACGGCCTCACTGCATCCCATCGGGTTTTCATTTGACGACAGTTTCACAACGTCTTTGACGCCGTCCACAGTCGCGCTGCCGCCCACGTACAACTCAATATCCATAACACCGGGCTGCGGCTCAATTCGTGACATCACGTTACTCCCTCGTTGCCTGCTGTTTAGCGGGGCACCAAAGGCTTGGAAAGATGGGAAGCTTCAGACGCGGGGAATTGCCCCAACAAAACCCCACCGGCTGTTGCAAACAGGCGTCATGTGGACAATTTGTCCGCCCCCTAGACAGCACAAAACCCGACAGGGTGGAAACCCACCTGCCGGGCACACGTCACCCAACCGCGTCATACCTACACGCAGCACCAGCCCACGCAGTATTCGCAAAGCAAAACATCCATGTGCCGACGCGCACATGGCGCCACCAACAGTGCAACGGCCGTCTCACGAACGCCTGCCAGCCGTGGCTCTTATGCGTAGTAATCCACCACAGATTTGGAGCTATCAATGCCTGCCGCATCCAACTTGCTACGCAGCACCTGCGCAAAGTTGTCTCCACCAGACGCCTGATAAGAGGCCACTGCCGAACGGATCGCACTCATGACCGCTCCATCCATCGCCTTCTGTCGCTGCGGCTCATAGCCCTGCAACTGACTGCGAGAGGCTTCCTGTACCGGCTCCACTTTTTCTGACTTCGGAGCCTCTTTAGGCGCCTGCACCGGCTGCCCGGCGTATTTCGCCAATGCCGCGTGCAACATCGCATTCTGCGTTGCGCTCAATCCAGACCACCCCGTGGTCTCTCCTAATATACCGACCGCTTCTACCATAGCGATGTCTCCTTCTTGCACTTACCCGAGTGAACGGAGCCGCCCCCAAAAGCCGCCGTGCGCGAGGTGCAAAAACCTTGCCATCTTTTTAACGACAAAACAACCAAACCACTAAAATTGCTTGTAAAATTACGAATTTCTTAACCCAATACCGCTGGACATTTTCGCACCGATCGGTCCGCATTCAGTCAAAGCCACCGTGGCTTTTGCCACTTACGTGCAACATCCATATTGCCTTGCGCCGATCAAATATGCTCAAAGCAGGGTATGAACCCCGGCAATAAAGGCATTGCGCGCTGCTGTCAGGGTGAGCGGAGCCACTTCGCTCATCAGAGACCAACGCCGGTCTCATGCGTGCACTTGGCTCCCTTCATGTAATTTTTAGGCGGCGCGCCGCCACAAGCACGAGGGATTTACCATGCTGCACAACGACAAACTTGAACAGTGGGATCGTGAAAACTTCTTCCACCCCTCCACCCACTTGGCTGAATTTGCACGGGGCAATGTGCCTCACCGCGTGGTCACCGGTGGCACCGGTTGTCACATCGAAGACCGTGACGGCAACCGGCTACTCGATGCTTTTGCGGGTCTCTACTGCGTCAATGTCGGCTATGGCCGCGCTGACATTGCCGATGCGATTTCCGATCAGGCCAAAGAACTTGCCTACTACCACTCCTACGTGGGGCACGGCACCGAAGCCTCGATCACTTTGGCCAAGATGGTGCTCGATCGCGCGCCCGACCACATGTCCAAGATCTATTTCGGCCTCTCCGGCTCGGACGCCAATGAAACCAACATCAAACTGATCTGGTACTACAACAACATCCTCGGCCGCCCTGAGAAAAAGAAGATCATCTCTCGCTGGCGCGGCTACCACGGTTCCGGCCTGATGACCGGCTCCCTGACCGGTCTGGAGCTGTTCCACAAGAAATTCGACTTGCCCTTGGCACAGGTGGTGCACACAGAGGCACCTTACTATTTCCGCCGCGAGGACCAGAGCCAATCTGAGGCGCAATTTGTCGCCCATTGCGTTGCTGCAGTGGAAGAGACCATTGCCCGCGAAGGGGCCGACACCATCGCCGCCTTCATTGGTGAACCGGTTCTGGGCACCGGTGGCATTGTACCACCGCCTGCCGGTTACTGGCCTGCAATTCAGGCCGTTCTGGACAAGCACGACATCCTGCTGGTCGCGGATGAAGTTGTCACCGGATTTGGCCGCCTTGGCTCGATGTTTGGCTCCGATCATTACGGTCTGAAGCCAGACCTGATCACCATCGCCAAAGGCCTGACCTCCGCCTACGCGCCGCTCTCAGGCTCGATTGTCTCCGACAAGATGTGGTCTGTGCTGGAAAAAGGTACCGATGAAAACGGCCCCATCGGCCATGGCTGGACCTACTCCGCCCACCCAATTGGTGCCGCCGCAGGTGTTGCCAACCTCAAGCTGATCGACGAGCTTAACCTCATAAAAAATGCTGGTAATGTGGGCGCTTACTTCAACGAAGCCATGTCGGAAGCCCTCGGCGCGCACCCCAACGTGGGCGACGTCCGTGGCGAAGGCATGATGTGTGCCGTGGAATTTGTTGCTGACAAAGACAGCCGCACTTTCTTTGATGCTGCCGACAAGATTGGCCCTCAGATCGCCGCCAAACTGCTGGAGCAGGACAGTGTTATTGCCCGCGCCATGCCACAGGGCGACATTCTGGGTTTTGCCCCACCGTTCTGCCTGACCCGCGAAGAAGCCGATTTGGTGGTCGCCGCCACCGTACGCGCCGTCACCTCCGTCCTGCCGTAAGACCCCAAAAGGAGCACAAGATGACTCAATCCAAAGCCCCTTTCAGCACCGCTGAATATAAACGCCGCCTCTCCAAAACCCGCGCCGCCATGGCCGAGGCGGGTCTGGACGCGCTGTTTGTGACCGACCCGTCCAACCAGGCTTGGTTGACCGGATATGACGGCTGGTCGTTTTACGTCCACCAAGGTGTGATTGTGACCATGGAAGGCGAACCCATCTGGTGGGGTCGCTACATGGACATGATGGGCGGCCGCCGCACCTGCTGGATGGATCACGCCAATATCCTCGGCTACGGCGATCACTTTGTGCAATCCACGGTCGTGCATCCGATGCAAGACCTGGCAGAACAGCTCAAAACGCGCGGCTTCACGGCCGCGCGGATTGGTGTGGAAATGGAGAACTACTACTACTCCGCCAAAGCCCATGCCGTCCTCACCGATGAACTGCCAGAGGCCGCGCTGATAGACGCCACCGCACTGGTGAACTGGCAGCGTCTGGTGAAATCCGATGTCGAGGTGGACTTCATCCGCAGGGCCGCCCGCATCACCGAAAAGGTCATGTTGACCGCCATCGACCGCGCCGCCCCCGGCGTACGCAAAAACGATGTGGTGGCCGACATCATGAAAGCCGGCATCGAAGGCATTGGCGACGATTGGGGCGACTACCCCGCCATCGTGCCGCTCACGCCCTCCGGTCTGGACGCCACCGCCGCCCACCTCACCTGGGACGGCACCCCGATGCGCGCGGGCGAAGCCACCTTCTTCGAACTCTCCGGCTGCTATCGCCGCTACCACGCCCCGATCAGCCGCACCGTTTTCCTCGGCAAACCGTCCGATGACATGCTGCGCACCGAAGAAGCCCAGCTCGAAGGCATCGCCGCCGGTCTTGAAGCGGCCCGTGCTGGCAACCGCACCTGCGACATCGCCAATGCCTTTATGGATGTGCTCGCCAAACACGGCATCGAACGCTCCGGCCGCATGGGCTACCCCATCGGCCTCAGCTACCCGCCCGATTGGGGCGAGCGTACCGCCTCGATCCGCACTGAAGATGAAACCGTGCTGCAACCCGGCATGGTCTTCCACTTCATGCCCGCCCTCTGGATGGACAGCTGGGGGCTGGAGACCACCGAAACCATCCTGATCCGCGAAGAGGGCGCCGCAGAGCCGCTCTGCGATCTGGAGCGCAAGCTCATCGTCAAAGGCTGACCCATGCTGGAGACCACCAAACAGATCCTCTCCGACCTGATCGCCTTCCCGACGGTCTCGGTCGACAGCAACCTCGACATGATCGCCTACCTCGCCGCACGTCTCAAAGACTGCGGCGCCAAGGTGGAGATCTTCCACGACGAGACCGGCAAAAAGGCCAACCTCTTTGCCACCCTCGGCCCCGAAGTCGACGGCGGCATTGTGCTCTCCGGTCACAGTGATGTGGTGCCGGTCACCGATCAGGACTGGACCAGCGATCCCTTTGTCATGGAAGAGCGCGACGGGCGTCTTTACGGACGCGGCACCTGCGACATGAAAGGCTTCATCGCCGCCACCGTCGCCATGGCGCCCCAATTTGCCCAGCGTGTCACCGACACGCCGGTGCATTTTGCCTTCACCTATGACGAGGAAACCGGCTGCATTGGCGCAGGCCATCTGGTTGAGGCCCTCAAAGAGCGCAACATCACCCCCCGGCTGGCCATCATTGGCGAGCCGACCTCCATGCGCATCATCGAAGGCCACAAAGGCTGCTTTGAGTACAGCACCCGCTTTCAAGGCCTCGAAGGCCACGGCTCTGCCCCAGATCTGGGCGTCAACGCAGTCGAATACGCCGCGCGCTACGTCTCCCGCCTGTTGGAACTCAAAGCCAAGCTCACCACCATGGCGCCCGCGACCAGCCGTTTTGAGCCCCCCTGGACCACCGTGAACGTTGGCGCCATCCACGGCGGCAGCGTGCACAACGTCATTGCCCCCAAAGCTCAGGTGGATTGGGAAATGCGCTCTGTGCAAGCGAGCGACGCCACCTTTGTGAAAGAGGCCCTCAAAGCCTACTGCGATGACGAGCTGCTGCCCGCCATGCGCAAGGTCTACCCCGACGCGCAGATCGACACCGAGGTGGTGGGCGAGGTCGCAGGCCTCATCCCGGAGGACGACAACGAAGCCCGCAAGCTGCTGATGGAGCTCACCGGTTCCAACGGCGCGGACCTTGTGCCCTTTGGCACCGAAGCAGGCCTGTTTCAATCGATGGGCATGGATGTGGTGGTCTGCGGCCCAGGCTCAATCGAGCAAGCCCACAAGGCCGACGAGTTCATCGCGCTCGATCAACTGGCCGACTGCCTCAAGCTCTTGGAAAAGCTCGGCGACAGGCTGGCCAAAGGCTAAGCCGGCTCAGCGTCGCAGCAACCTCCAATACCCGCACAAACAAAAAGGGCCGCGAAACTCTCGCGGCCCTTTCCGTATTCTGTAACCTAGGTCGGCGAAGATTAGTTCTTCGCGTAGAATTCCACGACCAGGTTTGGTTCCATAACAACCGGGTATGGCACGTCGGACAGGCCTGGGGTGCGCACGAAGGTTGCGGTCATTTTGTTGTGGTCGGCGTCGATGTAGTCAGGCACGTCGCGCTCGTTCAGCTGAACGGCTTCCAGCAGAACTGCAAGCTGCTTGGACTTCTCACGTACTTCGATCACGTCGCCTTCTTTGACACGGTAGGACGCGATGTTCACGCGCTTGCCGTTTACCAGCACGTGGCCGTGGTTCACAAACTGACGGGCAGCAAACACGGTTGGAACAAACTTGGCGCGGTAAACAACTGCGTCCAGACGGCGCTCCAGCAGACCGATCAGGTTTTCACCGGTGTCGCCTTTTACACGCTCAGCTTCGCCGTAGATGCGACGGAACTGTTTCTCGGTCAGGTCGCCGTAGTAGCCTTTCAGCTTCTGCTTGGCGCGCAGCTGGGTACCGAAGTCAGACAGTTTGCCCTTGCGGCGCTGACCGTGCTGGCCTGGGCCATAGTCACGACGGTTTACTGGGGATTTTGGACGACCCCAGATGTTTTCGCCCATCCGGCGGTCAATTTTGTACTTGGCAGCAGTTCTTTTTGTCATCTGCTGATCTCCTTCGTTCAGGTTTCGAAGGGCGTTGTCCTCTTGCCAGATTTTGCTGACATGACAGGCATCCTCTTGCGAGGGCCACCAACACCAATGAAGCCGCGCTTATACGGGGGATTCTGGGGGAGTCAAGCGGGGAGTGGCTCGCCGCGATCCATGGTAATCATACGCGGTCGACAAAAAGCCACAATCTCTCCCCGCCGCTGACAAAGCCGCCATTCAAAACAAACGCATTGGTTGAATTGGTGCAGTATGAAACGCGTATTAAAAACAGCTTTTGCCATCGTCTTTTTCACAACGACGTCGGCATGGGCAGACGTAACACGCTTTCCGCTCGCGGCCCCGATCTCGCGACTCTGCCCTCAGGAATGGCAGCAACTCGACACGCACTTCCCAGATGACACGGCTTACTACAAGCAAAAGAGCGTCAAATTCGAATGGGTGAAGGCCATCGACGAGGCCAAACGGAGACACAGACGTGAATTACTCCGCCCCATACTCGCGATGTTTTTCGTGCATGATTTAAACAAATCTCTCAGAGGTTTGCTGGAACCCGAAAATCACACGCAAGAGCATTTCAAGCGCACCCAGCTCCAGCTGGACCTGATGAACTGCCTAAAGGTCCCTGTCGAACAACATGACGCGACCATAGCGCTATATCGTCAAGAGGCCCCTTCGATCGACACAGCCGAAATCGCAAGATTTCTGAAACTGAGTGAAACCCCCTACTGCTTCAAACTGGTAGAGGAGTTTCAAACCTATATGACGCTCAATCCAACAGATGACAGCCGCTACGTCGACTTTATGAACCTACTCACCGAGCCAGCAAAGGAGTGCCTTTCATGAAACGCATTATCCTGTCCGTTGTTGTTTGCCTGTTGACCTACACCGGCGCCCTGGCCCTGATGCGCCCGGCCGATCCGACCTACGCGCAACTTGCCGATCAGTTCTGTCCGGCGGAATGGGCCGCGCTTAACGCCTTTGATCCACCGCTTTATCTCGACCACTACCGGAAGGAAGCGCTTCGCGAACCCGGCACAAATATGGCCGAAAATGCCATTTTGCATCGCCCCTTCGTCGGAGGGCTGGCAACAGCGGACTTTGTGAACCACTTGTTCGTATTCGACAGAGCCGAGAACCACACGCCCTACAATCTCGCACACACCCAAACGCGTCTGGACTTTGTGAAATGCTTGAATCCGTCTGAAGAAGAACGCCAAATCACTCTAGGCACGTACGAAGCTGTGTATCCCGTTGAAACATACGGACCCCCAACTGCAATCGCGCATCTTTTTGCGGAAACAGACAAAATGTTCTGCATGGGTTTTGACCGCTTCTTTGAAGGCATCAAGAAACTCGACCCAACGAACCCGTATTATCATCACAGCCACTTTCATCTCAGCAAAACAACGATGACCGTTTGCCCAAAGCCTACCCCGCCACCCCAATCACCTGACTGATCCGCGCCCCGGCGTTCACCGCCTGATAGGTTGGAAAGGGCACCCGTTCAGACAAATCAATCTCTCGCGCGACCCAGTCTTGGGCTTCTAACTTCTGCAATGAAGTGGACAGCGCCCGATCCGTGATCGCGCCCAACCCCGCTTTGAAGCCAGAAAACCGCTGCGGTCGCGTCGCCAGCGCCAACACCGGCACGGTCCAGCTTTTGCGCAGCAGCTTGGTATCGCTCTCCGCCGCCGCCCGCAGGATCTCACCTGCCTTAGCCGCCGCAACCGCGCCCAGATCGGTCAAAACGAACTCCGGACGCAGCGGATGCCCATGCCCCGGATTGCGCATCACCACACCTAGCTCCATCAAATGCGCCAGACTGGCGCCAAAGGCCGTGCGCCCTGCTCCTGTGGCAGCAATCAACGTCGCCTGCCGCCCCGGCACACCGCTATGCATCTGTGCCAGAATGTCGAGCGCCCAGGCCCGAGAGGTGATCTTGACAAGCAGCTTAATGTCCATAAAGTATAGTAACTACATTTTTTGAAATCAGCAACCACTAAGGACCGCATCATGGCTCTTGCCGCATTGACCAACATCATCACGCTCTCAATTTCTGTGAGTGATCGCCACGCCAGCGCCGCCTGGTTCAAAGAGAAACTGGGTTTTGAGCTGCGCTACCACATTGACGAAGCCGGCTGGAGCGAACTTGAAACCAAAACCGAGGGGGTAATCCTTGGCTTGGGGGAGCAATCCGAGCCCAAGCCCGGCAACTGTGTGCCTGTGTTTGGCGTCGACGACATCGACACCGCCCGCAGCGCGCTTGAAGCCGCTGACGTAAAGTTTGATGGCCCCACACAAGTGATCCCGGAAATGGTCAAACTGGCGACCTTCTATGACCCGGACGACAACGCCTTCATGTTGGCCGAAGACCTCTCCAGCTAAACAAAAACCCCGCCAATCCGGCGGGGTTTTCATTTGGGTCTCTCGGTTGATTAGGCTGCGTCGTGCATCAGGATCGCCGCTTCACTTGTGGTCAGATTGCGCCGTGCGTGCGGCCCATAACTATGCGCGCTATGCGCCAACTCCGGCTGCCGTGCAAACAGACGCGCCCGATCCTCGTCCTTCAACGCATCCAAAGCCGCGTTGGCCGGGTGGAAGCTTTCCGTCTCCACACCATTGGCCCAGATCACCTCATGGCACGGCAAAAGCAGATGCACATAGGTCACTTCCTTAAGCGCCGTATTCACGCTGATGCTGTTGCCATTCACCAGATCCCGTGCCGCCACCAGCACTTCGGCCTCATTGAACAACGCGCGCGCCGTATGCCCGCGCACCAGCATCCGGTGCTCCGGACTGACCAGCAACTCCTGATCCGGCCGCTCAATACCCAATGCGCCAGGCCGGATACGGATTGGCCGCAGCTTTGGCATCGCAAACAACCGCGCGCCGGTCATGCGACGCGATCCAATCCACTGAATCTGCTGCGCCCCATTGTCCCGCGTCTGCACCTGATCGCCTTCGCGCAGCTCTTCAATCAATCGCGGCCCCTGCGGTGTCGCAATCCGCGTGCCCGGGGTAAAACAAATCACCCCAGTGCCTTCTTGTACTGCTTTAGGCCGTTGCAATGCGCTCATGGAGGAATGTACTACCCAAAGCTCTTTGTTCTTCGGTGGAAGTTCATCCAGGAACATCAATAGCGGCGCACTGCCCGCAACCTCGATCACGGTCGCGGTGTAACTCTCCGCACCGTCGGTCACCACGAAACCGCCCTCCATCAAGGGCAGTTCAATATCGACCGCATCCAAACTCTGGATGTCCGTTTGATTGTTCACCGCCGCCCCTACCAGCTTGCGTACCATATGCGCGGCACGCTTGCGGATGCTTGCCCCTTCTTCCCCACGGTCCAGACGCAATAACCCATTGGGGCCGTCCACACGGACGGCGTCCCTTGACCAGGACCACACCACGCCTGTTTCCAGCGCCTGCAACGGTGCAGCCTTCTGACCATCTATTTCTGTCTGTGACCAGGAGATGACAAACGTGCCACGAAAGCCCGTTTTCATTACCTGATTACCTGCCTTGTATTTTTTTATTACGTCAAGGTTAACAAAGAGGTCGCCGACTGCCTAGAGAGAAGTTTCAAAAAAAATGATGAGACTCAGTGTGTTGCAAAAACCACCTCACTCAACTCAGAAGCGAAAATCGAGACGGATGGCGCCAACCACCTGTCCTTCATACTGCATCTCAAACTCTTCACTGAGGTAGGTCACGCCATAAAACAAGTGATGTTTCTTGCCCTGCCAATGCAAGCTAGCGCGCAGTCGTGTCCGCAAATCGGTCCACTCATATCCGCGGTCCTCTGGCAAATAGACACTACTAAAAACTCTGGCCACATCCGCGCCGACAACAAAGCTCACACCTTTCTCCCGATTTGGTCCGGAGCGATAACGATTGCCCGTGACCCAGTCGCGCGACATCAGCTCCCCCTGTCCGAACTGGCCCAAAGTCAAGTCAACGCCTGCACGCAGGAGATTTTCATCCCCCAACCGCGTCTCTATGAAAGGACGCAGACTGGCCTGGCTGCCGAGCGCAAAGTCGCGCCCAGCTTCGCCGACAAACCGCACCAGCCATTTATTGGGAATTTGATTGGCCCGCACTTCGTCGGAAGGTCCCGGGAAATCAAACAAGTCATGAATAGCCCCCTGAAGGCGATCAAGCCTCGTTTGCGGCCCCAGAGCCAAAATGTCTCCCCCAAAAGAAAACTCCGTGGATCGGCGTTGAAACTGTGTATGAACACCTGCGCTCAACATGCCAGCCCAAGGACGATCCATAGGCATGTGTTTCGTCAAACTGGCAGGTGAGAGGATTTCCCCACCGATACGCAACTCCAGCAAGTCACCTGGCGCTGCTGGCAACTGCCCGTTCCAGCCATACCCCCAAAAGCGACTCGTGCCATAAGACGCGGTGCGCCAACGGTCTTTGCCATCCCCCAGAAGGTCATTCACGAACAAGCTACCAAACCCAAGGTAGTCACGCCCACCAATTGTCAGGCCCGTCTTTTCACTCTCCGGCGCAGCAAAAGCGCCTTGGGTCGACATCACAAAACCCAGTACAATAGCAGCAACACGTCGCAGCATAATCAGTCCCCATTACGCCCCCCGGCAGGTTTCTGATAGCGCGCGCGCATCCCCCACGTCAGCGAAAGACTGACATATTGGTAAATACGCAAAAAATTGTGCCTAGTTTCTTAGGAAACCCGTAAAGCCCGACCTGCTTTTCTAAGCCGCTCTGACAAAAACAAACTTCAAGGTCGAGTTCATCAGGGTCAAAATAGCCCAGCTTCTTTCGCAATCAATGCCGCTTGCGTCCGGTTGCCTGCATCAATCTTGCGATACAGGTTCTTCACATGCAGCTTAACGGTGGGCTCAGACAAATCCAAATCCCGCGCAATTTCCTTGTTGGACTTGCCCACGGACAACCCCTCCAACACTTGCAATTCACGACGGGTCAGTTTTTTCGCGATCGGATGAGGTTCGACTGCGCCCGCCGCCTGCATCAACTCGGCCGGGATAAACTGTTCTCCCGCCGCCATGAATTTGATAGCATTCACCAAAGAAGACGCTGACAGCGTTTTGGGCACAAAGCCAGAGGCCCCCGCCGCCATCGCCTTTTGCACAATGTCACGACTTGCTTCGCCAGAAATCAGCGCCACACGTGGTGAGGACGGATGTGACAAAACCCGCTTCACCCCATCGATCCCCTGCATGCCCGGCATATTGTAGTCCAGCAAAACGAGGTCAAAAGGCCCCTTGCCATCAAGCGCCGCCAACGCTTGGTCAAGGTTTGACGCTCCAACAGATTCCATTGACCCTGTGGCATCGACAAATGCCGTCACTGTATCCAACAACAACTCATGGTCGTCAGCGATAAGAATTTTCAAAGCGGTCCTCCAAGGGGCCGAATTTCAGTGCGCGTGTCGCAACCTACTATAGCCAAAATACTCAAACCAACGACGGCTTGTTACAAAATATCCATACAATGTGTACCCTGCTGTTGCGCCTTCCAAGGTCAGAAGCAGAAAAATTCAAACAAAAGGTATGCATGACGCAGCGGCAAACCTACCCTTTTGTATAGGACGTTTATCCGCTTGACCAGATGCGCGCAAAACGTGTTCGGTATTATAAAGAAGTTAAGCATAACGAGGCGGCAGGACATGCGTAAAACACTCCAACCAGTTTTCGCGCTTGCCGTTTGGCTTTTGCTACCACTCACAAGTCCTGTTTGGGCAGCTGGCACAATGGACGCTCCGTCCGGCGATGTCATTCTGACTGTGTCGGGAACGATCGACGTCACCAACGTCGCCGATACAGCTCAGTTCGATTTGGAGATGCTGCGCGCATTACCTGCAGCCTCCATTTCAACCACGACCATTTGGACCGATGGGGTTCTAATGTTCACGGGTGTACCGCTGGCGTCGCTGCTGGAAACTCTGGGGAGTTCCGGCAGCACGCTACGGGCCTCCGCCATCAACGACTATACCATCGAAATCCCGGTCGACTCTCTCGAAGCTGATGCTCCGATTCTGGCGTATGAAATGAACGGCACGCCGATGCATCGCCGTGACAAAGGGCCGTTGTGGGTGATTTACCCCTTTGACTCCGACGCAAAGTACCGCACGTCTCAAATCCATTCTCGCGCCGTATGGCAACTCGACAGGATTGAAGTCGTCGACTAAAGTTTCGCGCATGGAAATTGCGCGTACTCTTTCTGACTATTCTGAAACCAGGTGGCGTCTGAGCGCTTACCTCGTGGTTTTCAACAGCGGGCCTCGTAGGTGAGCCGCTTACCAACATCCGCTTTTGCCGTCGGCGCAAACGCGCCCCAGCGCAAAAACAAAGCCATGCGCATACTCGGCGTCATACTCACCGTACTTATCGCTGTCCTGCTGATATTTGCTTTCGCCACGGCCTCGCAGGTCTTCACAAACCTGCGCAACATCAAATTGCTCGCGTCCAACGATCTGGAGTGGTCTCTGGCACAGATCGAACTGGAAACCCGCGACTTTTCCGGCGCCTTGGAAGCGGCGCGCCTGTCACCAGAGCCCGATCTGGACCGCCTGCGCCTCAGATTTGACATCCTATATAGCCGCGTGAACTCAATGGGATCCGCACCTGCCTACCTACGCCTGGCCGTGGTGCCTGAGTTCGCCGCCGCTCTTGAACGCGTCAACACCTTCATGGCCGACGCTGTCCCATTGATCGACAGTCCAGATGAGGCCCTGATCGAAGCCTTGCCGCTGCTGGCGGCACAATCCGCCCACCTACGCGCAGATTCCCGCGCCTTGTCCTTGTCAGGGATTGCACTTTATGCGGCAGAAAACGACAGGGCACGGCAACGCATCACCAATACGCTTTACCGCCTGGCCTCAATCGCGCTCCTATTGATCGTCGCTGTAGTGGGACTGCTCATCAATCTCTTGTTCGCCAACCGGGCCGCCAGAGAAAAAGGGGCCGCACTGACACAGGCCAACCGCCGCATGAGCACCATTCTTTCCACATCCATGGACGGCGTTCTTGTGGTCGACAGCACCGGTGCCGTGCTCGAGTTCAACAAAGCGTCTGAGGCCATTTTCGGGTATCGATACGAAGACATCCGCGGCCAGAACATTCAGGACTTAATCGCACCACCAGACCTACGTGAGTCCCATTACAGCGCCATGCAGCGCATCCTCAACGGACAAGAGCACCATGCCGCCGGCAAAGGCCGTGTCCGCATGGACGCCAAACGGGCGAATGGCACGATTTTCCCAATCGAAATCGCCATCGAAATGGCAGAAGACAACGATGAGAAAATCCTGATTGGCTTTTTGCACGACATCTCTGATCGCGTCGCAGCCGAAGAAGAATTGCTCGAAACGCGTGACCGCGCCCTCGCTGGCGAGCGCGCCAAAGCCGAGTTCCTTGCGGTGATGAGCCACGAAATCCGCACGCCGCTGAACGGCATTCTCGGAAATCTCAGCCTGCTCAACGATACAGCGCTTAGTCCTGTCCAAACACGCTATGTGCGCAACATGGAGATCTCCGGCCGCGTGCTGATGCGCCATGTCGACACGGTGCTCGACATCACCCGCTTTGAAGCCGGTAAACTCGACATCAACATCGCCTGCACGGACCTATCTTCCCTTCTGCAGGAGTTGGTCGACAGTCAGCTCTCTGCCGCCAATCGCCATGGCACGACCCTCAGCTGGCGCTGGGAAGGACCTGCCCGCACTTGGATACGCACCGACCGCGCCGCGTTGGAGCAGGTGTTGCTCAATCTCGTGGGCAACGCCATCAAGTTCACCGACAACGGCACGATCACCATTGAGGCCGAAGCCCTGCCTGAAATCATCAACGGCACTCCCGTCGTCGAACTCCGCGTCATCGACACCGGAATCGGCATTTCAGAAGAACGTTTGCCGAAGGTGTTTGACGATTTTGTCACCAATGACCCCACATTGGGCCGCGTTCCCGGTGGCACCGGCCTCGGTCTCGGGATTGCGCGGCGCACTGTAACTGCTCTGGGAGGCGAGATCGGCGTGGAAAGCACACCGGATGTCGGCAGCACGTTCTGGGTACGTTTGCCCATGGAGGAAGGCCACCAACCTCCAGCCGCAAAGGCAGACAGTCCGGAACCGGAAATCGCGCACCTTCACATGCTTGTGGTTGAGGACAACGAAATCAACCGAGAACTCGCCCAAGAATTGCTGCAACGCGAAGGCCATTGGGTCACCCTTGCCTCAAATGGGGCTGAAGGCGCCCAGCTTGCGGATAGCAAACCGTTTGACATGATCTTGATGGACATCGCCATGCCGGTCATGGATGGGCTTGAGGCGACCAAACGTATTCGCGCCGGCACCGGTCCCAACAAGGACACGCCAATTGTAGCCGTCTCAGCCAACATCCTGCCAGACGACCGCGACCGCTTCCTTGCGGGCGGCATGAGCGCGTTTTTGGCAAAACCCATTCGGCGCCCATCCTTACAAAAGTTGCTGCAAGAGCACTTTGCAATTGGTGAACCAACCTCACCCATGACCGCTGGCCTGCCAGAGAGCACATTCAATCGCCTCCAAGCGCGGTTCCTGAACGAAGGGGACGCGCTCATCGCCGCCATTACGGCGCCCTACCCGGATTTTGAGGATGTTGCCAAACGCTGCCATGACTTGTCCGGTGCTGCCGCCATCTTTGGCGCCCACGCCCTGCAAGACATTCTGGCACAGGCGGACACTGCCGCAAAACAGGGCAACACACGTCTCTTTGAGGAACTCGTCACACAAGTTCCAACCCTCTGGCGCGCGACGCGTGTCGATCTCAATGCGCCGGACGCCGCCGAATAGCACCTATGGCATTTCGGCACCAAGCGTCGGCGGAAACTCCTGCACAGCTTTAAGGAACCAGCCCAACGCACGGCTTCTATGGCCTCCGCTGCGATAGGCCACGGCCATTGGCAAAGACGTCTGCTGCGGGAAATCCAGAATCTCAAACCGACTGCGGAAATGACGGCTCTGCGCATAACTGTCCACCACAACCCCCACCGCCTCACTGCGCTCGATCACCCCGGCGGCCATGGTGAAACTCGGCATGATATGCAGCCGTCGCATCGGGTCGACCTCCCCCGCTTGCACCAAATGCTGGATGGGCTCCGCATACGGCCCGCTGGGCTCTGGCACAATCAACGGCAACCCGGCAAGATCCTCACTGCTCACCGGGCGCCCCGCCAACGGATGCCCCCGCCGCACAAAAAACAGCGCATTGAGCGGTGGCAGCGGATCGCACCGCACCCCGGCTTCGGCCATCAAAGGCCGCGACGGGCCGATCAGGGCATCCAAATCGCCCTGCCGGAATAATTGCAGAGCCGTCTCAAACGGAGCCCCGCGCAGGTGAATACGGACCTCCGGGTGTGCCCCAACAAGCGCCCAAACCGCCCGGCTCATCAGCCCTTCCATTGAGCTGGGTGACACCCCAATCCGCAGCACCTGCTCGCGCGTTTGCCGCCCCTCATCCACATCGGCGACCAGCTGATCCACATCCGCCAGTATTCGCGCGGCGCGATCAATAAACGCGCGCCCTTCTGCCGTTGCCGTCACGCCCCGCGCGTGCCGCTCAAACAGCGCCGCGCCCACGTCCTGCTCCACATCGGCCACCGCCTTTGTCACCGCCGATTGCGTGACATTCAACGCGCGCGCCGCGGCCGAAATCGCCCCTTGGCGGTCCACGGCCACCACATAGCGCAGCTTGGTCAGGTTCATCCATTCCCCCAATGAATAGCTTGAGAGAATATTGAATTTGCCAGATACCTTCGTCAATCCGATACTTCCGCGCAAGCGAGGAGGAGTTCACATGAGTCACGAGGCCATTGTCGCCGGCGTCGGCATGATCAAATTTGCCAAACCGGGTGCATCAGACAGCTACGATCAAATGGGCGCCGCCGCCGTGCGTGCCGCGCTAAAAGACGCAGGGCTCAGCTACGAGGACGTACAACAAGCCTACGCTGGCTACGTCTACGGCGACAGCACTTGCGGCCAGAAAGCCCTCTATCACGTCGGCATGTCCGGCATCCCGATCATCAATGTGAACAACAATTGCTCCACCGGCTCCACCGCGCTCTACATGGCGCGCCAAGCCATCGAAAGCGGCATGGCGGATTGTGTGCTCGCCGTTGGCTTTGAGCAAATGCAACCCGGCGCGCTCACATCGCATTGGACAGACCGCCCCACGCCGTTTGATGACTTCGACAACGCCTGCGACACGCTGGTGGGTCACGCCGAAGTCCCACTCGCCCTGCGCTACTTCGGCGGCGCGGGCAAATCGCATATGGAGAAATTTGGCACCGAACTGTCTGACTTTGCAAAAATCCGCGCCAAAGCCTCCCGCCACGCCACCCGCAACCCGCTGGCCCTCTTTGCCAAGGAAGTCACCGAGGTTGAAGTCATGGCCGCGCCGGTCATGTGGGACGGTGTGATGACCCGCCTGATGGCCTGCCCGCCCACCTGCGGCGGGGCCGCCGCGATCCTCTGCTCAGAGAGTTTCGCAACCAAACACGGTCTCGACGCAACCGTGAAAATCAAGGCCCAAGCCATGACCACCGATTACGCCTCCACCTTTGAGGCGCAAGACATGATGCAGGTCGTCGGCTACGACATGACCGCCGCCGCCGCGAAACAGGTTCAGGAAGCCTCAGGTATCTCCATTGACGACGTCGATGTCGTCGAACTGCACGACTGCTTTGCCCACAACGAGCTGATCACCTACGAAGGATTGGGTCTGACCCCCGAAGGCACCGCGCAAAAATTCATTGCGGACGGCGACAACACCTACGGCGGAAAATTTGTGACCAACCCCTCCGGCGGCCTTTTGTCCAAGGGTCACCCACTTGGCGCCACCGGCCTTGCCCAATGTTACGAGTTGACCCACCAGTTGCGCGGCACGGCTGACGCCCGCCAAGTTGAGGGGGCAAGAACAGCCCTCCAACACAACCTCGGCCTCGGCGGCGCCTGTGTCGTAACCCTCTATCAGGCGGCATAATCAATGGGTATTTTTGACCGCACCACCAAGGGTCACGTGACCCCGCCCGTCGAGGTCACCATCGAGCGCGGCCCGCTGGTGTTTTTCTCGGAAACCATCGGCGAAACCAACGCCATCTACTTCGATCCCGAAGCCGCACAAGCGGCGGGCCACCCCGACATTCTGGCCCCCGCCACCTATGCCGTTGTTGTCGGCACCTTCGCGGGACAACAAGCCAAACGCCACGGCCAGCCGGACATTCTGGAGCTGATCAACGGCGACCTGCGGGTGCTGCTGCATGGCACGGAGGCCTACACCTACCACGGCCCCATGTTTGCCGGGGACGTTGTGACCGTCGAAAATGAGGTGACAGATTTCACCGACGCCAAAGGTGGCAAATTGGAAATCGCCCACATCACCACCCGCATCACCCACCCCACGCGCGGCCTCTTGGTTGAGGCCACCCGCGGCATCATTCACCGTCTGGGCTGAGGGAGAGGCATCATGACCGTCACACCAACCAATGCCCAAGTCGGCGACACACTCCCAGAGCTGACCTTCGGCCCAATCTCCCGCACCACATTGGCGCTCTACGCTGGTGCCTCCGGGGATCACAACCCAATCCACATCGATTTGGATTTTGCCAGAAACGCGGGCATGGACGACGTTTTTGCCCACGGCATGCTGTCCATGGCACAGCTAGGTCGCCTCGTCTCCAACTGGGCGGGTCAAGACCGCATGCGTGCGCTCTCAACCCGCTTCACCGCGATCACACCGGTTGATGCCACCATCACCTGCACCGGCACAGTTGTGGACCGCCATGAAGAGCACGGCCGCATCCTGCTCACCGTAAAACTCGCCGCGCACATAGATGACGGCACCCAAACCCTGCGCGGCGAAGCCAAAATCTGCGGCACGCCCTGACATTCGAATAGGAAACACCCATGCCCAATCACATGTGGATGAACGAAGACCATGCGGCCTTTGCCGACACGGTCAAACGCTTCTTTGACGAAGAGGTCACTCCCAACAAAGATGCCTGGACCGAGGCTGGCGTCATTCCCAAGTCCCTTTGGAAAAAGGCAGGCGGGCTTGGCATCCTCGGCGCCACCTTACCAGAAGAGCACGGCGGTCTTGGCCTCTCGCGCCACTTTGATGCCGTGACCTTCCTAGAGCAGACCAAGGCCGGCGACAGCGGCTGGGGCGTGTCCGTGCACAACATCGCCGCGCATTACATCACCGCCTTTGGCACCGACGAGCAAAAGGCCCGCTGGTTGCCAGACCTCGCCTCTGGTGACAAAGTCGCCGCCATCGCCATGACCGAACCGGGCACCGGCTCCGATCTGCAAGCGGTGAAAACCACCGCCATCCGCGACGGCAACGAATACCTGATCAACGGCTCCAAAACCTTCATCACTAACGGCGGCTCCGCCGACCTGATCGTGCTGGTCGCCAAAACCGACCCCAGCGCCAAAGGCCGCGGCGTATCGCTGATTGTGGTGGAAACCGAAGGCCTCGAAGGCTTTGCCGTGGGCCGCTGCCTCAAAAAGATGGGCATGAAACGCAACGACACCGCCGAGCTCAGCTTCACCGATGTGCGCGTCCCCCTGACCAACCTGATTGGCACCGACGAAGGCCAAGGCTTCATCCAACTGATGAAACAGCTCCCTTGGGAACGGTTGATCCTCGGCTACATGGCGCTTGGCGCGTCCCAATGCGCTCTTGAGCATACGTTGGCCTATGTGAAAGAGCGCAAAGCCTTTGGCAAACGGGTCATGGACTTCCAAAACACCCGCTTCAAACTCGCCGAGTGCGCCACCAAAATCGAACTGCTCGCCTCTTTCTGTGACACCTGCCTGGCCGAACTCGACGCAGGCCAACTCACCGCCGAGAAAGCCGCCATGGCAAAATGGTGGGGCACCCAGACCCAATGCGAGATCGTCGACGAATGCCTCCAGTTACACGGCGGCTATGGCTACATGTCCGAATATCCGATCAGTGAACTCTACACCGACGCCCGCGTGCAAAAGATCTACGGCGGCACCAACGAGATCATGAAAGAAGTGATCGCCCGTTCGCTGGACATCGACTGAGGACTATAAAATGAAACTCACTGGAAAAACCGCTTACATTACCGGCGCAGGCAACGGCATTGGCCGCGCCGTCGCCCTGAAACTCGCTTACGAGGGCGCCAACATCGTGCTCAACGACCTCGAAGAAGCCCCTGCCCAAGCTGTGGTCGAAGAAATCACCGCTGCAGGCGGCAACGCCATCGCGGTCGTCGGCTCGGTCACGGAAAACGGTTTTGCCGAGCGTTTCATCGGCGCCGGTATCGAAAAATGGAACGCCATTGATATCATCGTCAACAACGCGGGCTACACATGGGACAGCCTGATCGACCACATGACCGACGACCAGTTTGACGCCATGATGGATGTGCACGTGAAAGCGCCGTTCCAAATCCTGCGCGCCGCGTCTGGCTTCATCAAGGGCCACGCCAAACAAGAGTCCGAGGAAGGTCGAGAAGTCTTCCGCAAAGTGGTCAACATTTCCTCCATCGCGGGCACAGGCGGCAACGTGGGCCAGGCAAACTACTCCTCCGCCAAATCCGCCGTTCTGGGCCTGACCAAATCGCTGGCCAAAGAATGGGGCCGCTACAAGGTCAACGTGAATTGCGTTGCTTTCGGCTACATCGAAACCCGCCTGACCGAGGCCACTGACGACAAGAAATCCATCACTGTGGATGGTAACACTGTCGGCATCGGCATCCCCACCAAAGTCGCGGGTGGTTTTGCGGCCATGGTCCCTCTTGGTCGCCCCGGCACCCCCGAGGAAGCGGCGGATGGCGTCTTTTTGATGTGCTGCCCCGAAAGCAATTATGTGTCCGCCCAAGTGCTCACAGTCGGTGGCGGCCTCAACGGCCTTTAACCATTTGGCTCGGGCTGAAAGCCCGGGCCGCGCCAATTAACGGGGTTGGAGTTACATATGCTCAACGGCATCCGCATCATCGAAATCGAAGGCCTTGGCCCCGGTCCCTTTGCCGCCATGCACCTCGCCGATCTGGGCGCGGATGTGATCACCATCCACCGCAAAGGCGGCGGATCCATCACCGCAGACCAATCCGTGCTCGATCGTGGCAAGCGCTCCATCGCCCTGGATCTCAAAGACCCCGACGATCTAGCGACGGCCAAACAGCTCATCGCAACCGCAGATGCGCTGATCGAAGGCTTCCGCCCCGGTGTCATGGAGCGCCTTGGCCTCGGCCCTGCTGATTGCCATGCAAGCAATCCGCGCCTGGTATATGGCCGCATGACCGGATGGGGGCAAACCGGCCCACGCGCGGAAACCGCCGGTCACGACCTCAACTACATCGCCCAATCCGGCGCGCTCTGGTACGCCTCTGAACCCGGCTCCCCGCCGATCACCCCCGCCACACTTGTGGGCGACATCGGGGGCGGCGCGCTTTACCTCACCGTGGGCATTCTCTCGGGCATTCTGAATGCCCAGGCCACGGGCAAAGGCACGGTTGTCGACGCCGCCATTGTAGATGGCTCCGCCCACATGATGACGCTGCTCATGGCCCTGCGCCAAGCCGGCGGCCTCTCAATGGAGCGCGGTCACAGCCTGCTCGATGGTCCGCATTGGTCCCGCAGCTACGTCTGCGCAGATGGCGGCTATGTTTCCGTCCAGGCGCTGGAGCCGCAATTCTACGCCGCCTTTCTGGAAAAACTCGACCTGTCTGACGACCCCGAATTTGCCAAACAACACGACCGTGCCCTGTGGCCCAAACTCACCGCCCGCTTGACCGACATCTTTGTGCGTGAACCCCGCCTGCACTGGGATGATCTGTTTGCAGGCTCTGACGCCTGCGTCGCCGTGGTGCTGTCCCCGGAAGAAAGCGCCAACGCGGCCCATATGTCGGCGCGCCATGTCTGGCATCACACCGATGGCACCCTGCAGGCCGCCCCGGCCCCGCGCTTTGACGGGCGAACGTCAGACATCAAACCCGCCCCCAAACGCGGCCAACACACGGATGAGATTCTATCCGACCTCAAAAAGACGCAACGCCCGGCCCCTTAACGCAACAGAGGCGCGCCAATGGCGCACCTCCGCGAAACAGTCGTAATACCGACGTGATACCGACGTCAAAATCGAGGGTTAACGCCCCCCGTTGCGTACCGTATCAATCATCAGCTGCACATTCTCCGGATCCGCATCCGGCGTGATTCCGTGGCCCAGGTTGAAGATATGCGGCCCCTTGCCAAACGCTTCGACAATCTTGCGGGTCTCTTCCACCAGATCCTGCCCGCCGGTGACCATATGGCTAGACTTCAGATTGCCCTGAACACAGCCATCCACCTGCACATTCGCTGCCGCCCATTCCGGCGTCACACCATCATCCAGCGCCACACAGTCTGCACCCGTCGCCTTGGCAAAGCCGACATAGCGCTCCCCTGCGCCGCGAGGGAAGGCAATCACTGGCACATCCGGATGGCGCGCTTTGAGCTCTGCAATGATTTTCTTTGCTGGTTCAAGCGCATAGCGATCAAAATCCGCGCCTTTCAATGACCCAGCCCAGCTGTCAAACAGCTTCACCACCTCGGCCCCCGCCTCGATCTGTTTGGACAGGTAATCCACGGTGCCCTCGATCAGAATGTTGATGATCTGATCAAAGACTTCTGGGTTTTCGTCTTTCAACTTATGCGCCGGTCCCTGATCCGGCGTGCCACGGCCAGCTACCATATAGGTTGCAACGGTCCAAGGCGCACCTGCAAAGCCAATCAATGTGGTCTCTTTAGGCAGCTCACGACGCAGGATTCGCACGGTTTCATAGACCGGGTTCAGCGTCTCATGGATCGCGCTCGCCGCGTTAAGCTTGTCAAAATCCGCCTGTGTTTCAATGGTGGACAGTCGAGGCCCTTCCCCGGTGACAAACCACAAATCCGCGCCCAACGCTTGCGGCAGCAAGAGGATATCAGCAAACAGGATCGACGCATCAAACCCATAACGTCGGATCGGTTGCAGCGTCACCTCGGCGGCCAGTTTGCTGTTGTAACAAAGACTTAGGAAGTCACCTGCCTGCGCACGTGTGGCGCGGTATTCCGGCAGATAGCGACCCGCCTGGCGCATCATCCAGATTGGTGGGATTTCAAGTGTTTCGCCCGCCAGCGCCCGCAAGATCGTCTTTTCGGCCATGACCATGTCCTTCCTGTGTTGCGCCCTCGTGGTCTGGCAACAGCGGCAAGATGTCAAGACCACAGCGCTTGTCAGGACACCCTGTCGCGGCTATCCAAGCGCCATGACAGTGACTTTGCCAACCCCCGCCTCTCCGCTGAAAATCGGCACCCGTGGTTCCCCGCTCGCGCTGGCGCAGGCCTATGAAACCCGTCGTCGCCTGATGGCTGCGTTTGACCTGCCGGAAGACGCGTTTGAGATTGTGGTCATCACCACCTCCGGTGACAACGCACAACTGATCGCCAAGGACAAACCTCTCAAGGAAGTGGGCGGTAAGGGACTGTTCACAAAGGAAATTGAAGAGGCCATGCTGGTCGGTGGCATCGATATTGCTGTGCACTCAATGAAGGACATGCCGGTCCTGCAACCGGACGGCCTGCTGCTGGACACCTACCTGCCACGCGAAGACACCCGCGATGCCTTTGTATCGCCAAATCACGCCTCACTCGCCGATCTGCCCGAAGGTGCCACCGTGGGCACCTCCAGCCTGCGCCGCCGCGCACAGCTGTTGAATTACCGCAGCGATCTCAATGTCGTAGAGTTCCGAGGCAACGTCCAAACCCGCTTAAAAAAGCTGGACGATGGTGTGGCAGATTGCACCTTCCTCGCCATGGCGGGCCTCAACCGTTTGAACATGGCCCATGTTGCCTCTTCGGCCATCGCTCCTGAAGACATGCTACCGGCAATTGCCCAAGGCGCGATCGGCATCGAACGCCGCGCCGATGACATGACCACGGCCGCCCTGCTCGAAGCGATTCACGACGGCCCGACCGGCCAACGCCTAGCGGCTGAACGCGCCTTTTTGGCAGCTCTAGACGGCTCATGCGAAACCCCTATCGCTGGCCTTGCCGAGTTGGACGGAGACACAATCCGCCTGCGCGGCGAAGTGCTGCGCCCGGACGGTTCTGAAAGCCTGCGCGACGATCAAACCGCCCCAATCGAAGACGGCGCCGCGCTTGGCAAAGGCATGGCCCAATATCTCTTGGATCGCGGCGGCGAAGGCTTTTTTGACTGGCGCAGCTAAGGCTGCGCCGTCACACCCATTTCGCCAACGGTGGCAGGCTCATCAGCACGGCGTTGGCGTCATGACCGGTTTCCAGACCAAACTTGGTGCCCCGGTCATAGACCAGGTTGTATTCCGCATAGAGGCCGCGATGGACCAGCTGCGCGTCCTTTTCAGCCTCCCCAAACCCATCCACACGCCGTTTCTCAACCAACGGAACAAAGGCTGGCAAGAAAGCCTTGCCAATGTCCTGAATGAAGGCAAAGTCTGCCGCCCAATCACCGGTGTTGTGGTCATCCAGAAAGATACCGCCCACGCCGCGTGCACGGTTGCGATGCGGGATGTAAAAATACTCGTCAGCCCAAGCCTTTAGCCGTGGGTAATGCTCCGCGCCATGCGCATCGCAATGCGCCTTCTGCACCCCGTGGAAATGCGCCGTGTCCTCGTCAAACTCCAAACATGGATTGAGGTCAGAGCCACCGCCAAACCACCAGCCATGCGGGGTCCAGAACATCCGGGTGTTCATATGAACGGCAGGGCAATGCGGGTTCTGCATATGCGCCACCAGGCTGATGCCGCTGGCCCAAAACCGCGGGTCCTCTTTCATACCTGGCAGGCCTTTGCGAGCGGCCATGGCATTCTGCGCGCGCTCCCCCAACTCGCCATAAACGGTGGAGACATTCACGCCGACTTTCTCAAAAACACGCCCACCGCGCATCACCGACATCAACCCGCCACCGGCGTCCGACCCATCAGCGCTGCTGCGCTTGGTTTCGGTGACTTCGAAACGCCCGGCAGCCTGATCGGCAAACGGTCCTTGCGCGTGGCTGTCCTCAAGCCCTTCAAAAGCGGCCACAATCTGATCCCGCAATTCACGAAACCACGCGCTCGCCCGCTGCTTTTCGGTATCCATTTGATCAGACATATCTGCCCCTTCCGTTTTGTTCCGCACTGCCTATCATCGGCACGAAACAGACGCCAGCGGCAGAACAGCGCGGCGCCTAATGCGCAGGTGTGCTCACAGTGTCCAAGAGCGAGCGACCGCCATCGACAGTCACAATCTGTCCCGTCATGAAGCCCGACGCCTCGGAGGCCAAAAACTGAACCGCATCCGCCAACTCTCCCGGCGACGCAATACGGCCCAAAGGCGTGTGCTGTTCAATCTCATTGCGACAATCACGATTGTCTTTCAACGCGCTCTGCAAACTTGCCGACATGACCGACCCAATCGCCACCGCGTTCACCCGGATGCGTTCGGGAGCCAGCGCAACTGCCATTGCGCGAGTCATCTGATCCAGTGCAGCGGTGGCAATTGAATAGCCCAAAAGATCGGGCTGCGACCGCTGCGCCGCAATCGAACTCAAGTTCACAATCGAGCCTACGGCCCCCTCTTGACGACCCTCGGCCTGTTTGATCATCCGCTTTGCAACAATCTGACTCAATCGCAGCGAAGTCATCAGGTTCTGTTGGATCATTAAGTCAACAGAATTGTCATCCGGATCGAGTGGATCGCTGGTGGTCACCTGGCGACACCCATTAACCAAAATATCAATCTCGTCAAAGGCATCAATCGTCGCGGAGATCAGGTTGTTGATTGTCAGCTTTTCCCTTAGGTCACCCGCAAAATAGCGAATATTCCCCTCTTCCGGACGCTCGCCAAACTCTGCGCACAAACTCTTTTCGTCCATGTCGGCAAACATGACATTGGCGCCATGCTCAGCAAAATGCCGCCCCACTGCCAACCCAATACCATTGGCCGAGCCAGTGATAATGGCGGTCTTTCCCGCAATATTAAACGACATCTAGGATCCCCATCACGCTGTCCATGAGCTTACACCAGCTCTGTGTCACCCTCTGGCCCGAGTGGGGCGCTGTGCATGCAATACCTTGAATCGGGTGTCCCCGGCAACGGCTTCGACTGACTGGAACGCATCCTGCAAGGTCGCCTCATAAGGCAGATGCCGGTTTGCCACCATCCACAACTGCCCGGACGGAGCCAACATCTTGGCCGCAGCCCGAATAAAACACTCGCCCAGCGCAGGCTCCGCTTTGCGTCCTGTGTGGAACGGCGGGTTCATCACCACCGTGTCTACCCGATGGCCGGGCTTGAAGTTGGTGGCATCCGCCCAGTGAAACTGCGCCCGTGGATCGGACAGGTTTTCTTTGGCGCATTCCAGCGCGACATGGTCCGCCTCGACCAATTGCAACACATCAAACGCCTGACGCTTTACCATCTCACTGGACAGATACCCCCATCCAGCGCCCAGATCGGCCACCACACGCCCCAGTTTGGGAGGCAAAGCCTCTGCCAGCATTTTGGACGCCGGATCAATGCCATCCGCGCTAAACACCCCCGGACGCGTGACAAAGCGCTCTGCCACTTTGGACGGCTCACCCGCCAGCCAATCGGCAAAATCTCCACCTTCAAACCAGAACAACCGACCATGGGCCTTGGCAAAGCTGCCCAGAACCTCAGCACGTTTGCGGCATTCCTTATAAAGCCCGTCGACACCATCGGTCTTCTGACCATCGACAATCACCAGATCAGCACAAGCAGTCGCACGCGCAATCAGATCGCGCGCCAGCGCTTTGGCTCTTGGCAAAACCACTATCGCCACCGCGTACTTACCTTCTTCCACAACAGCGGCCGCGTAGCCCACATCCGAAAAAGCATCAAAATCCGGTTTCAGGTGCTGCACCACCTGCACCTGCCCACGCGGCAACGCACTCAGATCATAACCGACACGCGGCGCAAACACGGCAATCCGCCCTTCAGACGGCAAAGACAGGCCGTAGTCCTCTACGGCCAAAGACAATCGGGAATGGGACATATCAAACGGTGATCCGGGCAGGCCCGATCACTCCTTTTCCATCGTACACTGCAGGGGATGCTGGTGCCGCTGCGCCAAATCCATCACCTGCGTGACCTTGGTTTCTGCAATCTCGTGGCTGAACACCCCCACAACCGCCACGCCTTTTTTGTGCACGGTCAGCATGATCTCAAACGCCTGCGCGTGGGTCATCGAGAAGAACCGTTCAAGCACATGCACAACAAACTCCATCGGCGTGTAGTCGTCGTTGAGCAGCATCACCTTGTAAAGCGGTGGCTTTTTGGAGCGGGTACGGGTTTCCAGCGCGACGCCAAGATCGCCGCCGTCATCGTCACCCATGCTCATGGTCATCGTCTGCAATGGCATATTCACTAGAATCCGGTTCGTGGTTTGCTGTTTATATAGCCTGAAGTTGGTCTTAGAAAAGAGGTCTGGAACAATCGGAACTTTTTCATGCCCAAGACCCTCACAACAGTCGCTTTTGATGCTGATGATACGCTGTGGCACACCGAACGGTTCTTTCGTCTCACGCAAGCCAAATTTGCCGAGCTTCTGACGGATTTCACCGAGCCGGATCACCTCGAAGAACGCCTCTTGGAAGCCGAGCGGCGCAACGTGGGACACTACGGTTTTGGCACCAAGGGATTCGTCCTATCGATGATCGAAACCGCGATTGAGATAACTGAGGAACGCGTGCCTGCCTCCGTGATTGCAGAACTCATGGCCTGTGGTCGCGAGATGCTGCAACACCCCATCGACCTGCTGCCACATGCCCGTGAAGTTGTTGAAACACTGGCAAAATCCCACCGATTGCTGCTGATCACCAAAGGCGATCTTCTCGATCAGGAGCGTAAGGTGGCCCAATCCGGGTTGGGCGATTTGTTTGAATGGGTCGAAATTGTGAGCCACAAAACACCCGACATTTACACACGCACTTTCAAACGCCACGCCGACGGCCCCGACCGCGCCCTGATGGTGGGCGACTCGATGAAGTCTGACATTGTGCCTTCCCTATCTGTTGGTAGCTGGGCGGCGCATGTACCCAATGGCCCCGCTTGGGCGCTGGAACACGCGGAAACGCCCAAAGAAAATCCACGATTTGTGGCGCTTTCGTCACTGTCTGAAGTTTTGCCATTGGTAGAAGAGATTGGCTAAGGCCCTCACAAGGCAGGTCTAGCGGCTGACAAGCACGATGCCACAACATCTGCGAAACCGCCTTAAGCACCCAATGCAACTCACCAAAAACACAAGCTTTATTCGTTTCAGACCCTGTGTTACGCTCCGTGTAATAATAAATGGTCAGACCGGAAAACCGGCGGCCTGAGGCAGAAAAAGAGCAGTTCACATGAAGGCGCGGCGCATTCAGCCGGCCCGTTTCGGGCTATTTTTGGCGACACTGGCATTCTGTGCCGTGATGACCCCGATGGTGTCCTGGGCGGCACCGTACGCAGCAATGGTGATTGACGCACGAGACGGCAAAGTCCTGCACAGTCGCAACGCTGACACTCGGCTCCATCCGGCATCATTGACTAAGATGATGACACTCTACATCGCCATGGAAGCGGTGGAAAATGGCGAGATCAGCCTCGACACCAAAGTGAAAATCTCCAAAAACGCTGCCGCAGAGCCGCCATCCAAACTTGGTCTGAAAGCAGGGCAACGCATTGCTCTGCGCTACCTCATACGCGCTGCGGCTGTTAAATCCGCAAACGATGCGGCCACCGCCATCGGAGAGGCTCTGGAAGGGTCTGAGGCAGCTTTTGCCCGCCGCATGAACCGCACCGCCAAAGCGTTGGGCATGTCCAACACCACGTTCAAGAACGCCCATGGCCTAACCGAAACCGGCCACATGTCCACTGCACGCGATATGACCACTTTGGGTCGTCACGTGCTTTACGACTATCCGGATTACTACAATCTCTTCTCCCGCCGCTCCACCAGCGCAGGCATCAAGACCGTCAACAACACCAACCGCCGCCTGCTCGACGCTTACAGAGGCGCGGACGGTATCAAAACCGGCTATACCCGCGCAGCAGGGTTCAACCTTGTGGCCTCTGCCGAGCGCGGCAACAAACGTGTGATTGCAACCGTATTTGGCGGCCGGTCCACAGCCACCCGAAACGCGAAAGTGGCCGAGCTATTGGACCTAGGCTTCAAACGGTCCGACAATCGTGTGGCCCTGCGCAAACCTGGACGCCCGGCCTATCAAGGGAAAACTGCCCCCGTCGGCAAAACCATCCGTGTCGCCACGGCGGTCAAGAAATCCCTGCGCCCTGTCCTACGCCCGACCACAGCTGCAAAGGCACAACAACCACCCGCAACGGGTACAACAGCTGTGACAGAAGCCACCATTGTGGCAGAGGCCAAAGTTATCGAACATGACATTCAGTCTGCCCTCTTACAGGCTCAGGACAATACAGGCGTGACTCTCGCCAGTCTGCAGGAAGAACCTACACCGCCGCCACAGCCGAAAGTCGTCACGCGAATTTCCACAGCAGGCGGGCGCCATTGGGGCATCAACGTGGGCCGCTACTCCAGCCGTTTTGCCGCTGAAAAGATGTTGCTGAAAACCGCCCTGGCAGAGATGGCCACGCTGGATGGCAGCCTGCGCAAGGTTGTTAAGAACTCCCGCGGATTTGAAGCCAACTTCCTCGGTATGACCAAGGAAACCGCTGACCTCGCCTGCCGCCGCCTTCAGGCAAGACAGGTCACCTGCTACACGCTGGGACCAAGCTAACTCAGCTCACTTTGCACAACAAAACCCGTCGCAGTCACTGGCGACGGTTTTTTTGTTGTGATGCCAACTCACTCTTAGGTTTTAGGCTTGTCGTCATATTGGCCAGACAGGATGCGCTGCGCATCTCCTTCCGGGTCATCATATTGGTTGGACCTCACGGTGTAGAGGAACCCAACCAAACCAACGCCGCCCAAAAATAGGGAGATAGGGATCAGATACGACAGAACTTGCATGTCACCCTCTTAGGCGTAGGGCGTTTAGGGACACTGTAATCGAAGATGTCGACATCGCCAACGCAGCAATCAATGGTGTCGCCAAGCCAGCCACCGCCAACGGCACCGCGACGATGTTGTAGACAGTCGCAATCCGGAAGTTCTCGCGAATACGCTTGATCGCACTCTTGGACACATCCACCGCCTCCGGGATTGGCGACAAATCGCTTCCCAAAAGTACAATATCGGACGCCACCCGAGCGGCATCCAACGCTGACGCAGGCGAAATCGACACATGCGCAGAGGCCAGCGCGGCCGTGTCATTCAACCCATCGCCGACCATCAACACAAAACGCCCATCTTGGGCCAGGGTCTGCACCCGTTTGGCCTTGTCTTCCGGCAACGCCTCAGCCACCCATTTGGCAATGCCCAAACGAGTTGCCAGGCTTTCCACCGCGCCGGTAGTGTCCCCGGACATCAGGACAACTTCCTTGCCTGCCGCCTGCAGCGCCTTCACGGCATCCTCTGCTCCGTCCCTTAAAGCATCTTCAAACAGGAATGCCATCGGCGCATTATCCCCAACTCTCAGGAAGGCTGACGTCTGATTGCCCGCCGTCGCGCCCACCCATGTTGGCCGCCCCAGTCGCACAAGTTTGTCACCAACTTTACCCTGCGTGCCATACCCCGGCACCTCTTCAATGTCGCTCACCAGTGCCGGACGCACACCCACCGCTTGCACTGCCTTGGTGATTGCCAGACTCAAAGGATGTGCCGACGCCATAGACAGGGCCAACGCTATGGAGAGGTCATCTTTGTCAAAACTATCCAGGTTGGTCAGCTCCGGCGCGCCAGCCGTCAATGTGCCGGTTTTGTCAAACACCACTGTGTCCACCTGCGCCAAACGCTCCAGTGCGGTACTGTGCTTGATCAACATACCCTTACGGAACAAGCGCCCCGACGCGGCTGTGGTAACTGCGGGCACAGCCAACCCTAGTGCACATGGACATGTGATAATCAAAACCGCCGCCGCGATATTGAGCGCCGTGCGCATGTCAAATGTGAACAGATACCACCCAAGAAAGCTCAGCGCCGACAAAATATGCACGCCAGGCGCATAAAGCTTGGCGGCCTTGTCAGCGAGTGACGTGTAATTTGAGCGGCCCGATTCAGCCACGGCCACCAAATCGGCCATACGGTGCAAGCTGGTTTGCTCTCCGACCGCTGTGGCTCGAATGACCAAAGGCCCGGTTAGGTTCACTTCACCCGCGCTCACAACCTGCCCAGGTTCCGCAAACACCGGCAGCGTTTCCCCTGTCAATAAAGACCGGTCCAGCTCTGAGCGCCCTTCCACGATCTCGCCGTCCACAGGCATGCGCCCGCCTGGTTTGACTTTGATCCAATCGCCAACGGCGAGCTCTCTCACTGCAACGGTCTCGTCCTTGCCGTCAACAACCCGCACGGCGCGCGGCACTTCCAAGGCGGCGAGTTCCTCTGCCGCGGAGCGTGCCACCGCACGGGTGCGGTGATCCAAATAGCGCCCAGCCAGCAGAAAAAACACCAACGTGAGCGCAGCATCAAAATAGGCGTGCTCCCCAGACAAGGTGGTTTCCCACAGCGACGTGACCACGGCCAATACAATTGCCAAGACAATCGGCACATCCATATTCAGGCGTTTATGCTTCAACGCGCTCCAAGCATGCACAAAAAACGGCTTGCCGGAAAACGCAATGGTCGGCAGCGCAATCGCCGCCGAAATCCAGTGGAACATGTCCCGCGTCGCCGCTTCGGCTCCGGACCAGACCGACACAGACAACAGCATGACGTTCATCGTGGCAAAACCCGCCACCGCCAGACGCATCAACAGATCACGCCCCGCTTTGTCAGCCTGTGTTGCACTTAACGTACCGGCGTCAAGCTCATGTGCTTCATAGCCGACCTGCTCCAGAACAGAGGTCAAATCCTCAGCGGTCACCTCTGGATCAGCCTCCACCGAGGCCCGCTTTAGGGTCAGGTTCACCCGTGCAGAATGCACGCCCGGATGCGCCGCCAATGCGCCCTCAACCGTGGAGATGCACGCCGCGCAATGCACACTTGGTACAGAAAGCGCAATGCGCGCCTCTTGTTGTTCGGCCCGCTCTGCCAAAGCTTCCGCTGCGGGAGCAGCGTCACAGGCCGGACAGGCCGAGATATTCGGGCGCATTGCCGCAGTCATGTCTTAACTCTTCTCTACACGCAGGATCACGCGTTGCTCAAAAGGTGTGCCGTCCAACGCTGTTGCAGTCATCCGGATGTTCCAGTTTCCGGGGGCCAGTTCTTCGCGCGCCACATAAGCCTTGCCATCAAACTGAAAGCTTGGCTGCCGGTCGTCCTTAACATGGGTTGCCCGGCCAAGGACTGCGTCCAGATTAGAAACTTGCACCGGCTTGCCGTTTTCATCGGTAATCGACAAGATCAGCAACCCACCTTTGGCCTGTGCACTCACGTCCCAGCCCAATGCTTCTTGGGCATTGCGCCGCTTGTCAAAGCTCTGGCTGGCAACATAGGAGTTCTTCACTTCAACGCCCGGGAATGTCGCGACGGCATTCCAAGCCATTGTAAAGTTCACGGCGATGATCACCCCAAATGCTCCGACAAAGATCATCAAGAAGTGTTTCCCGGTGAATTTCCCCTGCGCCATCACTGACCCTTTCCATTAAATACCGTGTCTTTGTGCACACGATCACCATTGCCGGTATCTTCAAACCAGAAGCGGAAATCTGACAGACTGCCATCAGCGGGTGCCGATCCGGCTGGTGCAATGACATAGACACGTTGGTTCTTCATCTGGTCTGCAGGCACCTCAACGGTTTCATAGGGTGTGCCCTCAAGCTGCACACGCAGGCTTGGATCCCCTTTGATCGAAATCCGGAACATCCGGTCTTCGCCGTGTTTGTTGCGCAAACGTACTTCGTATGTATTCCGGATCGAGCCGTCTGACAGGGTCACAAACGTCGGGTTGCGCACCGGTGCCACCGTGGCTTCGATATCAGAGCGCATGAACAGTGCCACCACAAGGCCAATACCCACAAGCGACCACAGCGAGGTGTACATAATAGTCCGCGGACGGAAGATGTGCTTCCAGATGTTGCGGGGAGGCTGCCCATCACGCTCTCGATCTTCGTCAGAAAGCGCCAGATAGTCGATCAACCCGCGTGGCTTTCCGATCTTCTCCATGATGTCGTCACATGCATCAATGCATAGGCCACAGGTGATACACTCCATCTGTTGACCATCACGAATGTCGATCCCCATCGGGCAAACGTTCACACAAGCCATACAGTTGATGCAATCGCCATGGGCATCTTCGGGTTCATCCTTGCGGGCCTTGCCCCGGGGTTCACCACGCCAGTCACGATAGCCGATGGTCAAAGTATCCTCGTCCATCATCGCGGCCTGAATGCGCGGCCAAGGACAAGCGTAGATACAAATCTGCTCACGCGCGAAGCCACCAAAGAAGAAGGTCGTAAAAGTCAGGATAGCAACAGTCGTGTATGCAATCGGATGGGCATTTCCGGTGACCAGATCCACGGCCAAGGTTGGCGCATCGGCAAAATAAAACACCCAGGCCCCACCTGTGGCCATGGCAATCAATAGCCATGTGATCCACTTGGTGACCCGCAGGCGTGCTTTGCGAAAATCCAGCTTCTTCTGGCGATGCAAACGCAATCGCGCATTGCGATCACCTTCGATCCAGCGTTCTACCAGTATAAACAAATCGGTCCAAACGGTTTGCGGACAGGCGTAGCCACACCAGACCCGCCCCAATGCCGAGGTAAACAGGAACAGTCCAAGCCCAGCCATGATAAGAAGGCCAGCAACGAAGTAGAACTCGTGCGGCCATATCTCGATCATGAAAAAGAAGAAGCGGCGGTTCGCGAGATCAATCAGGACCGCCTGATCAGGTAGGCTGGCCCCTCTATCCCAGCGCAACATTGGCGTCAGGTAATAGATACCCAGCGCAACCGCCATAATAATCCATTTTAAGTTTCGAAACGGCCCGTCAACGCGTTTCGGGAAGATTGGCTCTCGTGCCTCGTACAGGGACGGTGCAGGACTTTTGCTCACGGAATCACTCACATATTTTGGAGATGAGATTGCTTGCTCTTGTTCCAGTGATTGGACGCCAGAACATTGACCTGAGTCAAATCTCACATTTGTGACTCATCTTTACACCTACGCCACGCAAACCTCCCTGCGTCAGAGTAGCTCTGCGCGCATTTGCGCAGGGGTGCGGCCGGTCCAGTTTTGGAATGCACGATAGAAAGAATTGGGATCCCGATAGGCCAACAAATAGGAGATTTCCTCCACGCTCATGTCGGCCTGACGCAAATAATGTATGGATAAATCTGACCGCGTATCGTCCAAAACAGATTGAAACGTCTGCCCTTCCTTGCTGAGGTGCCGCTGCAGGCTACGACGGCTTGTCACAAGACGATCACTCACGGCATCAACCGACGCCTGCCCCGCCGGAAGCAATTCTAACAGCGCATTCCTGACCCGCGTCACCATCGATTGTGCGCGCTGATGTTCCGCCAATTGTCGTGTCAATTCGCGCTCAAATCCGGCCCAAAGTTGCGGATTTTCGGAGATGAGCGGACGGTATGCATCTTCACGCGTCAGTGTCAGCCTGGGCAGTGGTGTCACCACCGCCTTTCTGCCGTAATGTCGATCGAACACCGCTTGGTCTTCCATCAATTCAGGCACACCCACTTCAACGGGCAGAAAATCCACCCCGGTAAACGTGCGGCCCATTTCCAAGAAATACACCATCTCAAACGCGGCCATACACTTTGGCACATCCAAGTTCGGTTCAGCCACGTCGATTTCCAGAATGAGATGCTTCTCCGTCTCAGAAACGAGCAGCTTGATCGGCGCAACAAGCGGTTTGAAAATCGCTTTGCGCTTTAACCCGGTGGCAATGTTGGGACTACAAGAAAAGGCGAACGCCGCCGGAATAAAGGGCCCTCGCGCCATTGCTTTGGCCATCTCAATAACCACTTTCGGATCGTCGATTTCATCCGAAATTGCTTCCCAAAGCGAAAAAAACTGTTGGGCAGTCACGCCTTTGTTGTCCGTATCAAACGAATCCACTGGCATCCCTGCCCGTTTCAGGACCCGCTCAGGAGAAATGCCACAGGATCGCAAAAGACCCGCTGTAGACTTGTGAATTGGATACCGGACCTGCTTTTGCATATGTGCCTCCTTCTGAAGCCACAAATATAGCGCCATTGGCGCAGTTCGCCAACCAAATGGCACAATATGCAAGTATCTTAGGGGAGTTGTGGGTGCCAATCTTTCCAGGAAACGCGCGAACAGGACGGAAAGATCGACACCCAATGGACAGCTCCGGTTGCGGCGTGCTGCCCTTGAGGCTTTTCTACCAAGGGATGTCGGCCAAAAACTTGATCTTGGTCAAATTGGCGAAATTTTCCGGCAAAAACGCACAAAAAAAGACCGCCCCGATTTCCCGGAGCGGTCTGTGTTTCGAAAGTGAGCGAAATTACTCGCCGCCACCCAGCTGGTGCACATAGGCGGAAACCGCACGCACCTGTGCTTCGGTCAGGCGATTGCCCCAAGACGGCATCACACCAAAGCGGCTGTAGGTGACTGTCTCTTTGATGGAGTCATAGTCCCCACCATAGAGCCAGATCGCGTCTGCCAAGTTTGGCGCGCCTTGAGAGCGATCGCCAGTGCCGTCGTCCATGTGGCAAGAGGAGCATTCGTCAGCAAAAACCTCTGCCCCGGCCGCAACCAAAGAGGCGTCTTGCGGTTCGCCAGACAGCGACATGACAAAGTTCACAACCGCGTCGATCTGCGCATCTTCGAGATAGTCATCCCCAAAGGCTGGCATCTCGGAATACCGCGCATCGCCGTCTTCTTCATTGCGAATACCATGCTTGATGGTCAGGTAGATGTTTTCAATGTCACCTCCCCAGAGCCAATCATTGTCCAGCAGGTTGGGATAGCCAACCGCGCCGGCTGCACCGGAACCGTGACACTGAGCACACCAGGTTTTGAAAACCGCGTCGCCAGCAGACACCGCATAAGGACCCAATTCCGGATCTGTGGTGATCTGTGTCAGCTCAGCCGCTTCCAGCTTCGCGTTGATCGGCGCAAGCTTGTCTTCCGCCGCTTGGATTTCGGCCACCACGTCACCACGGGTTGACCAACCAAGTACACCAGCGGTCGCCCCCTTGATGCCAGGCCACGCTGGATAGGCAATGGTATAGCCGATGCCCCAGATGATCGTGGCGTAGAACACCCACAGCCACCAACGCGGCATCGGGTTGTCAAACTCTTCGATCCCGTCCCAAACGTGACCTGTGGTGTTTGGATCGTTTTCGAACTTTTTCGATGGCTTGCTCATGTCCGCGCCTCCTCAGTCGTGGCGGGTTTATCTTCATGACGGAATGGAATGCTGGCCGTGTCTTTGTATTCCTTGCTTGCGCCAGGGCGGAACACCCAGAACACAATTGCTAGGAAGAACAAGAACAGGAACAGAAGCATCCAGCTGTCCGCAAATTCTCGCAGGAAGGAATAGGTTTCCATGTGGCTCCCCCTTACCGCGATGCGTCCGGCGTGAAGGTCGAGAAATCAACCAACGTACCAAGCATTTGAAGATAAGCGATCATCGCATCCATTTCGGACACCCCAGCTTGACCGTCGAAGTTACGCACGTTGACGCTGTCTTCGCCGTAGCGCTCAAGAAGACCATCATAATCGCTGTCCGGATCTGCCTGCGCCATGAAGTCAGACTGGGCATTTTCCAGCATGTCTTCGGTGTATGGCACACCCACAATCGCATTCGCTTTCATGATATCACCGATGTATTTGCCATCGATCATCTTCTTCTCGAGGAAGCCGTATTTCGGCATCACGGATTCTGGAACAACACTCTGCGGATCACGCATGTGGTCCAGATGCCAGTCGTCCGAATAACGTCCACCTACGCGGGCCAGATCCGGCCCGGTCCGTTTGGACCCCCACTGGTGTGGGTGGTCGTATTTGGACTCCGCTGCCAGCGAGTAGTGACCGTAACGCTCCACCTCATCGCGCATCGGACGCACCATCTGGCTGTGGCACACGTAGCACCCTTCACGCAGATAGATCTCACGTCCCGCGAGTTCGAGAGGGGTGTAAGGGCGCATGCCCTCCACATCCTCAATGGTGTTTTCCAGCCAGAACAAAGGTGCGATTTGCACAATGCCGCCGATGGTAACGACCAAGAAGCTGCATACAAGCAAGAGGGTCGCGTTGGTCTCGAGGATCTTATGTTTGTCGAGAATAGCCATAGCTGCCGGCCCTCCTTATTCAGCCGGGACTGCAACGGACAGGCTGGCTTCTTTCGCCGGCGCCTTACGTACAGTCATCCACAGGTTGTAGCACATGATGAGAGAGCCAGCGAGGAACAGAACCCCACCCAGACCGCGCACCACATACATCGGGAACTTCGCTGCCACAGTGTCGGCAAAGGAGTTCACCAAGAAGCCATTGGCATCCACTTCACGCCACATCAGGCCTTCCATGATACCGGTCACCCACATGGACGCTGCGTAGAGCACAATGCCGATGGTGGCGAGCCAGAAGTGCCAGCTTACAAGCTGCAGTGAGTAGAGACGCTCACGTTTCCACAGCACAGGTACCAGGAAGTACAGACAGCCGAAGGTGATCATGCCGTTCCAGCCAAGTGCACCGGAGTGTACGTGACCAATGGTCCAGTCGGTGTAGTGAGACAGAGAGTTCACAGCGCGGATCGACATCATTGGACCTTCGAAAGTCGACATGCCGTAGAAACCTACCGAGATCACCATCATGCGGATCACAGGGTCGGTGCGCAGCTTGTCCCAGGCACCGGACAGGGTCATCAGACCGTTGATCATGCCACCCCAAGACGGCATCCACAGCACCACCGAGAACACCATGCCGAGGGTCGAGGCCCAGTCCGGCAGCGCAGTGTAGTGCAGGTGGTGAGGGCCAGCCCAGATATACAGGAAGATCAGCGCCCAGAAGTGGATGATCGACAGCTTGTAGGAGAACACCGGACGCTCAGCCTGCTTCGGAATGAAGTAGTACATCATGCCAAGGAAGCCCGCAGTCAGGAAGAAGCCCACAGCGTTGTGGCCGTACCACCACTGCACCATCGCGTCCTGCACACCGGCCCAAACAATCACGGACTTGGAACCGAAGATGGACACCGGAATGGTCAGGTTGTTGACCACGTGCAGCATCGCCACAGTGACGATGAACGCGAGGAAGAACCAGTTGGCCACGTAGATGTGCGGCTCTTTGCGCTTGATTACGGTACCGAGGAACACCGCCAGATAAGCAACCCAAACAATGGTCAACCACAGGTCCACATACCATTCAGGCTCAGCGTATTCTTTGGACTGTGTACCGCCCAGAAGGTAGCCTGTCGCTGCCAGAACGATAAAAAGCTGGTAGCCCCAGAAGACAAACCAACCCAGGTTGCCACCCCAAAGCCGCGCCGCGCTGGTGCGCTGCACAACGTAGAAGGATGTCGCGATCAGCGCGTTACCGCCAAACGCAAAAATCACCGCCGAGGTGTGCAGAGGGCGCAGTCGACCAAAGTTGGCGAAGCCCTGAGCCCACTCAAAGTTAAGTGCCGGAAAAGCCAGCTGGAACGCGATAAAGACGCCCACCAAAAAACCGACGACACCCCAGAAGGCGGTTGCGACCACGCCGAAGCGGACCACGTCATCCATATATTCATCCTGCGGATGCACCTGTTCGGTGCCAGTTTTTCGCAGAACCCAAATAAAAAGCCCAAAGGACACACCCGCGATAAGCAGGGCGTGCACCATATAAGCTAAATCACGCGCATAGTTGGCCGCTATCATCGCGAAAAACGTGATGAGGGCCAGCGCGATCAGCTTGAAGTAATTTACCATTTCGCGTCCCTTCGTCTTGCCCTACCCGATTCTTCTTCGGGCTTTGGGCGGATTTGACCAATCGTCTTTTGCAGGTGCAGCGAGCGATCCGCTTTGATCTGGGTCAAGGAAACCCTTTCGACTGTCTGCCTGTATCTATTTCAAGAAACACGGCTTTCTATGCAGCCTCACGCAAAAGTCGTATCCAAATTACATCTTTTCATAACACGGGTTAGTGACAATGAACTACAAATCTTTGATGTGCGTTCTGACGGACTCGGACTTCACCGAAGCGCCACTTGCACAGGGGATCGCCCTTGCAAAGGCTCAAGACGCCCACCTTGATGTGCTCGCGCTTGGCGTGGATCGATCACAAACTGGCTACTTCTATGCGGGTGCAGACGCACTATTGATGCAGGAAATGCTCAAACGCGCCCACGAAGAAGCGGACGCGGTAAAGGCTGCGGCCGAAACAGCGCTCGCACGAACCGACATCCGTTGGGGCTGTGACACCGGCGTGACGCAGATCGCAGATCTGGGGCGACACGTGGCCGCACGGGCCCGCTTTGCCGACCTGGTCGTGCTCCCAAAACCATACGGAAAGAATCAAGGCACCGAATTGGAGCCCACATTGGAAGCCGCCTTGTTTGAAGGGCAGGCCCCCGTTTTGATGGTACCTGAAACGGCAGAACCTTTCGCCGCCCCCAAAACGATTTCAATAGGCTGGAACGAGAGCGCCGAGGCCTTGGTCGCCACCCGTGCTGCCTTGCCATTCCTGAAAGCGGCGGACCTTGTCCATGTGGTGGTGATTGATCCACCCACTCATGGTCCAAACCGTTCTGATCCCGGTGGTCTTCTGTCGCAATTCCTGTCGCGCCACGGTGTTCGCGTTGAAGTTGACGTGTTGTCCAAAACCCAACCGCGCGTGTCTGACGTCCTGTTGCGTCACGCAACGGACACCGAAACTGACATGATTGTCATGGGCGCCTATGGCCACTCCCGTTTCCGTGAAGCGATCTTGGGTGGCGCAACACGTAACATGCTGGAACAATCCAACATTCCGGTGTTCTTGGCCCACTGATACAGGTCAAAAAACGGCCCAATGGTGTGTCATGGGACGCCCACCATTGACTAAAAAGGCGGGGATCACCCCGCCTTTTCCCGTTACAGCAACGCTGTGGCTTTAGGCCATCATTCCGCCGTCAGAATCGTCGCCGGCCTCATCAAGCAAGCGCTCAAAGCTCGGTACAGTCACAGGCCGTTTGCCTTCCAGCTGGATCACGCCGTCACGTTTTAACGCGGACATCTGGCGGCTCACAGTTTCCAGGGTCAGGCCGAGATAGTCCGCCATTGCCTCACGGGTCAGGGGCAAATCAAACACAATCTTCCCACCCACGCCTTCCAGCTTCAAAGACGCATCGCGGCGCCCAATAATTGACAGCAAACTGGCAATTTTTTCACGCGCGGTTTTACGCCCCAGAACCAACATCCATTCACGCGCCGCATCCAGCTCGTCCAATGTCATTTCAAGCAACCGTTGCGCGACATGCGGTGTCTCCACCATCATGGCCTCAAACGGTTTGCGCCGGAAACAGCACATCACCAGATCCGTGGTCGCCACAACGTCATAAGATGCGGTTTCCCGACCTGGGCGACCAACAAAGTCGCTTGGCAACAGAAGCCCCACCATCTGCGTGCGCCCATCTTCCATGGTTTGCGTGAGCGAGGCGATGCCGGACACCACAGAACCCACAAATTCCATGCGGTCCCCGGACCAGATCACTGTCTGACCAGCTTCAAAACTCCGATAGTATTTGATGCCCTCAAGGGTCTCGAGTTCATCAGTATCACAACGCGCGCACACTGCGCGGTGTTTGATTGGGCAGCTGTCGCACCCCACTGTTAAGTCCAATGTCTCGTTCATCGCCTGTTCATACCTAGACTTGATCTGGGTCAAAGGTTCGCATTTCCTACATCTATATGAGTACGCTCATGGAACAGGAAAAACAATTGGCCAAACTCGGACTGTTTGACGCGAAGGTTCCGCGTTACACAAGCTATCCGACAGCCCCGCACTTCAACAACGACGTGACGCCAGACACCTACAAGGCGTGGATTGAAGCGATTCCAACTGGTTCGCAAGTCTCCCTCTACGTGCATGTGCCGTTTTGTCGCCGCCTTTGCTGGTTCTGCGCTTGCCGCACGCAGGGCACGTCTACGCTCTCACCCGTTGCCGCTTATGTAGAGACGCTGAAAGACGAGCTCAGAATTCTGCAGGCTTCCCTGCCCGAAGGTGTGACCCTATCTCGTTTGCATTGGGGCGGTGGCACGCCCACCCTGCTCGATGCATCCATGATGGAAGACCTCGCCGGTGCGATCTTCGACGTCGCACCCATGGCCAAAGACGGCGAGTTTTCAGTAGAGATCGATCCCAATGAAATCGACCACACTCGGCTGGAAGCACTGGCAAAAGCGGGCATGAACCGCGCCTCCATTGGCGTGCAAGATTTCGATGACGAGATCCAACAAACCATTGGCCGCATCCAAGGCTACGACATAACGCGCGATGCGGTCGAAATGATACGCGCACATGGCGTGAAAAGCGTGAATGCAGACATCCTCTTCGGCCTGCCACACCAAACTCAGGCGCGTATCACGGAAAGTGTCCAGAAACTGCTGTCGCTCTCTCCCGACCGTGTGGCGCTCTATGGTTATGCGCACGTGCCTTGGATGGCGAAACGCCAGCAAATGATCCCCTCTGATGCGCTCCCAACACCACAGGAACGCCTCGCGCTATTTGAAACCGCACGCAAACTCTTCCTGTGGGACGACTACGACGAAATTGGCATCGACCACTTCGCCACTAAAACGGATGGCCTGTCAGTGGCGCAACGCAATGGCACTCTGCGCCGCAACTTTCAGGGTTACACCGACGACATGGCCGATGTGCTTCTGGCCGTTGGCGCCTCATCCATTGCGCGCTTCCCGCAAGGCTATGCACAGAACGCCCCGGCCACCTCGGCCCACACCGGCGCCATCCGGGACGGACGCTTCTCCACCTCGCGTGGGCACACCTTCACCGATGAGGACCGCCTGCGCGGCCGCCTGATCGAAGCCTTAATGTGCGACTTCTGCATTGATGCCGTAGAAATTATCGACCGCTTTGATATTTCTCGCGCCGCTCTGAACGAGATGTTCTCCAAGGTCATGGCGCAATTCCCGGACGTCTTGGCGCTTGAAAGCAACGCCTTGGTCATCCCGGAGCCTGCGCGTCCGCTGACACGCATGATCGCGCGGGCGTTTAACGCTTATGACATGAGTAAGGCACAGCACAGCGCCGCGATCTGATCACAAGCAGAATATGCACTCCAAAGGGCCGGTCAATTGGATCGGCCTATTCTTGAGGCACCCACTGATAGTGCGTGTCGAACGCTTCCTGCCCTGTCACCTCAAAACCGTGCTGACGATAAAACGCATTGGCCGGGCTGTCTTTTAACGCCATCAACCGCACCGGCAGATCCCGCTCGGATGCATCGCGCAACACCCATTGCAGGATCAGACTGCCGATCCCACCACCTTGCTGATCCGGCGCGATATACAGGTGATCAAGATAAAGGTGATCGCCTTTATCCTGCACCGCAAAGAATCCCAACAACTGCTTCCCTGACAACACCAGCGTTGTGTCCGCTGGTACAAAACTATCGAGAAACCGCCGCCGCGCACGCTCCTGATTGAACCGCCCCACAGCCTCAAGGCTGGGTCGCATCGCATTTACCCGCAGCGTCGCCAACCGCTTCGCATCGGTCTCTTTAGCGGCATCAAATCGTAGGCTGGTCACGTCGGCGCCGCCGCCAAAAGCTCGCGGGTGTAGTCGGTCTGCGGGTTATTAAACAGGGTTTCTGACGCGCCATGTTCCACCACGTCACCCGCTTTCATTACCATAATCTTATGGCTCATGGCGCGTACCACATGCAGATCATGACTGATAAACAGATAGGCCAGACCGTATTTTTTCTGCAAATTGCGCAGCAATTCGACAATCTGCACCTGCACCGTCATGTCCAACGCCGAGGTTGGCTCATCCAGCACCACAAGTTTGGGCCGCAAGATCATCGCGCGCGCGATCGCAATCCGCTGACGCTGCCCGCCCGAAAACTCATGCGGGTAGCGATCCATCGCCGCCGGATCGAGGCCAACCTCGGTCATGACCTCCGCTACCAACGTACGTGTATCGCGCCCATCCGGGTTACCATGTACGCCGAGCCCTTCCGCAATGATCTGTTCACAGGTCATACGTGGGCTAAGGCTGCCAAACGGATCCTGAAACACGATCTGCATGTCCTTGCGCAGTGCTCGAAGCTCCTTGGTGCTCCACTTGCGCACGTCATGTCCGTCGAAAGTGATTTTGCCGTCGCTGCTGATCAACCGCATGATCGCCAGCGCCAACGTGGTCTTGCCAGACCCACTTTCGCCCACAATGCCGAGCGTTTCCCCGGCCCGCACCGACAAGCTGGAATCATTCACTGCTTTGACGTGCCCAACCGTGCGTTTTAGCAGACCTTGCTGAATCGGGAACCACACACGCAAGTTTTCGGTAGACACCATCACCGCGGCACTGTCATGGACCGGCTCCGGCACACCGGACGGCTGCGCGCTCAGCAACAACCGCGTATAGGGATGCTGCGGATTATCAAATATTTCCGACACAGGCCCGGCTTCGACAATCTCGCCATCCTTCATCACACAGACCTTGTCGGCAATCCGCCGCACCACGCCCAAATCATGCGTGATGAACAAAAGCCCCATGCCCTCGCTAGCCTTCAGCTCCGCCAGCAGTTCCAAAATCTGCGCCTGAATGGTCACGTCGAGAGCCGTGGTCGGCTCATCCGCAATCAGAATATCCGGCTTATTCGCCAGCGCCATGGCGATCATCACCCTCTGACGCTGCCCACCGGACAGTTGATGCGGATACGAGCTCAACCGCTGCTCCGCATCGCGCAAACCAACCTTTTGCAATAGTTCCAAAACCCGCGCACGGGCCTTATCGCCCGTCACCCCTTGGTGCAGGGCCAGACTCTCGCCCAATTGCTTCTCAATCGTGTGTAACGGGTTGAGCGAGGTCATTGGCTCCTGAAAGATAAAGCTGATGTCGTTACCGCGCACCTTGCGCAACAGCTTGTCAGCTGCGCCAACCATTTCCTGACCATCGTAGGTCACTGATCCGGACACCTCCGCGCTGCCAGGCAATAACGACACGGTGGACAAGGCCGTCACCGACTTGCCAGACCCAGATTCCCCCACAAGCGCCACGGTCTCCCCGCGATCTACCGTGAAAGACACCCCTTTCACGGCTTCAACACGCTGTCCGTCCTGCCGGAACGCCACGCGCAGGCCTTTGACCTCCAAAACGCTCATGAGAAAGTCTTCCTTGGGTCAAATGCATCGCGCACGCCTTCGAAAATGAAGACCAACAGCGAGAGCATGATGGCAAAAGTGAAAAACGCGGTGAAAGCTAGCCACGGCGCCTGAAGATTTTGCTTCGCCTGTAGGGTCAGCTCCCCAAGGCTCGGCGCCGACGATGGCAGACCAAAACCAAGGAAATCCAATCCGGCCAGCGTGCTGATCGTGCCAGTCACGATAAACGGCAACATGGTCACGGTCGCGACCATCGCATTTGGCAACATATGGCGGAACATGATGACGCGGTTGCTCACGCCCAGCGCTTTGGCTGCGCGCACATATTCCAGGTTACGCGCCCGTAGGAACTCTGCCCTGACCACGCCCACAAGCGCGGTCCAACTGAACAACACCGTCAGCAATACAAGCAGCCAGAAACTGCGCCCCAAAATCGCGAACATGATGATGATGATGTAAAGGCTCGGCGTCGCGCCCCAGATCTCGATCACACGTTGGAAGATCAAATCGAGCCAGCCGCCGAAATATCCCTGAATGGCCCCCGCTGCGATGCCAATCAAGCTTGCCGCCGTGGTCACCACCAAGGTGAAAATGATGGATAGGCGGAAACCATAGATCACCCGCGCGACCACATCCCGTTTCCGGTCATCCGTGCCCAACCAGTTGGTGCCATCCGGCGGCAAGGGCGCCGCGCCTGGTCGATCTACTGGCGTGTCGTAGCTGTAAGGGATCAGCGGCCACAGCGTCCAACCCTTGTCGAACTCCGCATGCTCAAACGTGCCCGCGTCGATTTGCGCCAGCATGTCCTCGGGCACGTCAAAACAATCTTCGATCCCGCCTGACGCAATCAGACATTCCACCACAGGATCGGTGTAAACCGCCTCGGTCTTGAAATCTCCGCCAAATGCGGTCTCTGGGTAGAAGTTGAAAATAGGCGTGAAATACTCACCCCGATAATTAATCAGGATCGGCCGATCGTTTGCGATGAATTCCGCAAACAGCGACACACCAAAGGCCACACAGAAGATGATTAGAGACCAAAAGGCCCGTCGGTTGCGCTTGAAGTTGTTCCAGCGCCGCTGGTTCAGAGGAGACAACGCCATCAGCCTTCCCTCTTCTCAAAATCAATGCGGGGATCAACAAACACGTACATCAAGTCTGACAAGATACCGACCACAAGGCCAATCAGGCCAAATACAAACAACGTGCCAAAGATCACAGGATAATCCCGCGCCACCGCGGCTTCAAAGCCAAGCCTCCCAAGCCCATCAAGCGAAAAGATCGTCTCGATCAAAACAGAGCCGCCAAAGAACACGCCTATGAACACCGCAGGGAAGCCCGCAATCACAATCAACATGGCGTTTCGGAACACATGGCCGTAGAGCACCCGCTTCTCAGTCAGCCCTTTGGCCCGCGCGGTCATCACATACTGCTTTTTGATCTCATCCAAAAAGCTGTTCTTGGTCAGCAGGGTCAGTGTAGCAAAGGCTGCAATGGTCGAGGCCAGCACCGGCAATGTGATGTGCCAGAAATAATCGAGCACTTTGCCAATCATCGTCAGGTCTTCGAAATTATCCGAGGTCAGCCCCCGCAGCGGGAAAATCTTCCAGTAGGAGCCACCGGCAAACAGCACCAAAAGCATGATCGCAAACAGGAATCCTGGGATGGCATAGCCCACAATGATCGCCCCGGATGTCCAAGTATCAAACGGCGTGCCGTCCTTGACCGCTTTGCGAATGCCCAATGGAATGGACACCGCATAGGCAATCAACGTCGCCCAAAGACCCAAGGTGATCGACACTGGCATTTTCTCAAGAACCAGATCAATCACACTGATTTTGCGGAAATAGCTCTCCCCAAAATCCAACCGCATATAGTTGCCCATCATCGTCAGAAAGCGTTCCAAGGGCGGTTTGTCAAAGCCAAACTCTCGCTCCAACTCTTCAATGAACTCCTTGGGCAACCCGCGCGCACCCAAGTATTCACTGTCAGAGCCAAAAGTCTCCTCCGTGGCCACGTCTTCCCCGCCGCCCGCAAAGCCGGAAAAGACATCTCCTTCGCCCTGCATCTTGGCAATGACCTGTTCCACCGGACCACCGGGAACAAACTGAACTAGTGTGAAGTTGATGATCATGACCCCAAGAAGGGTTGGGATCACAAGCAACAGCCGTCGGAGGATATAGGCACCCACCTGATTACTTCCTCAGTGCGCCAGAGGCGATCAACGCCTCATGTTTGTCTTTGTTATACCACCAGAAATCCAACACACCCACCGCATAGGGCGGCAGCTCTTCGGGCCGCTCAAACATATCAAAGTAGGACACCCAAGTTTCCGGCACATAGCCTGCGTGGGCAATCACACGCTCATAGCGCAACGCACGATCCAGAGCCATAAGCCCAGTCTCTTCAGCCTCTCGCGACTTGGTGTCGAGCACCGCATCAATGATCGCATCCACCATAGGGCTGCGCAGCGCGGAAGGGTTGTAAGACGACACCTCTGCAGTCTCAGAGCCAAACAACTGCTTCAAACCGGTCCCGGCCGCAGAGAAGGTCAGGATCCGCGTATGGATCAGGTCATAATCTTTATCGAGGAACCGCTGCTGACCTTGCGCGCTGTCCACCTTGTCCGCTTTCACGGCAATGCCCCAGTTCGCCAGAGTCTTTACATAGCTCTCAATCGTCGCAAGACGGGTTTCGTCCCAAGTTGAGATCACCAGGAAGTCCAGCGACATCTGGTTGCCGTCGCTATCCACCATTTGACCAGCGTCATTGACCGTCCAACCGGCTTTTTCAAACAGCTTCAGCGCCGCACGCTTGTTGCGGCGGTCGATCGGATTGGAGGCATTGGAGGTGTGAGGCATGACCGCCTCCTCCGTTAGCATCTCCGGCGGGATCACATCACCCAGCGATTTAAGCAGCGCCAACTCGTCGCCTTCTGGTACGCCTTTGGCTTCCCAATCCTGCCCTTCCACAAAGGAATTTCGCTGCGTGGTCAGACTGTATTGCAGCGACTCCCGCGTCCACTCGAAGTTAAATGCCAGCGACAGCGCATGGCGTACATCGCGGTTGTCCAGCGGTGCGCGCAATGTGTTGAAGATCACACCGCTGTTGTTGGGCGCGGTGCCATCAGGCAGCGCCTCTTTTTTCACAGTGCCGTTCTGAATGCCCGGGAAATCATACCCCGTCGCCCAGCGCTTGGTGGAGCCTTCCGAGCGGAAGGTGAACTCGCCGGCCTTGAAGGCCTCAAATTCCGCCGTTGCGTCGGAGAAGTATTCAATGCGCACCTTATCAAAATTGAAGCGTCCGATATTGGCCGGGTGATCCCAGCCCCAGTAGTTCGGGTTGCGCACATACTCGACGTAACGGTTAAACTCATAGTCGCCAACTTGATACGGACCGGAGGCCATTGGCGACAGGACCGATGGTTCGTCCAGCCGCTCGCCGGTTTCTTTGTACCAGGCTTCCGAGAAAATCGGCGTGCCGCCCACTTGGCTCACCAGTGAGCGCCGCGAAATCCCGTCCGCAAAAGTGTATTTGATGGTGTGATCATCAATCACCTCCACCCCGGTGATGCGCTCACTCACGGAACGGGCATAAGAGCGGATGCCCTGCTCCAGGAACAGGTTATGTGTGAAGGCCGCATCTTGTGCCCGCAAAGGCGAGCCATCGCGGAACACAACATCGTCGCGCATGTGGAACACGCACCACTCTTTGCTCTTCGGATACTCAACCTCTTTGGCGATCAGGCAATAGCTGTCTGTGATCGAATCCGCTGGCGCGCCGCCCCCCCAGGGCATCTCCGCGAACATCGCTTCGGCAACCACGCCGGAATAGCCTTCCGGATTACCGCGCCACGCAAACCGGTTGAACCCGTCAAAAGATCCACGCGAACTGATAGTGATGGTGCCGCTTTTCGGTGCGTTGGGGTTCACATAATCAAAATGAGGATAATCCGCTGGGTACTGCAAATCGCCAAAAAACGAATAGCCATGGGAGCGGATGATCTCATCCTCATTGGCCCAGGCCATACCGCCGCCCAGTCCAGCACCAATCGACAACGCGCTTCCGCCCATCAATCGCAGCGCCCCGCGGCGATCAAACATTGGCCCGGCAATCTTGAATGTCTTTTCTTTCATACGGCCCCTCCTGCGCCCGCGCGCTTGTCAGCGGAATTCTCCCTTTCAAGCTAAAGGCGGTGGGCAACAACATTCAAGTTCGGAATGGTTCAAGAGGCTGTGATTCCGCCCGGTGGAGGCAAAATCTTGCTTTTCTTAACACTTTCAACGCCCTGCCTCTCGGCAACACGGGCGTGATCCAACGCCAAACGCCCGGAAAATTCGGCGTGACTTCACGTTCTGGACTGATGGGGAGTGTGGGTGAGAGGCTGGACAACGACCCAAGCGGGGCTCGTTACGGCTGCTTCCTTCCGGATCTGACCGGGTTGGCGAGACGCTCGCCCGCGCCAACCTCTCATCAGGCGATATAGGCTGATTGATACTGAGATGCAAGCCGACCTGCTCAAATGCCGTTGAACTTTTCAAAGCTGTCCCATGTCCAGCTCAAACCGCGCAAATCCGCCATCCACTTTCCCCAAATCCCTCAGAGGCATCGTTACCATATCCACATAATTCACAGCTCCTGGCCCTGTATCAAACAGGGCTTTCACACCCGGTATTGCTCGCAATCGCCATGTCGCCAGAGCCTCATCCCGCCTTCCCGAGGTCTCGGCAATATGTTGCGCCAAAACATCCCGCACCCGCGCAGGCGCAATTTCCACCACACGCCCCTGTGCAACCGCCGGAAAATTGCCACCACCGCCACCACGATAGTCATTGGTCACCAACAGGAACTCTTGTTCCGGCGCGATCTGAACTCCACGCCAACACACATTGCCCACTCGCCGCGCCTGAGGGTTGATCAGACTGCCATCCATGCCGTAGCGCGCGGGTTGAGACAGATCGACAGTATAGGAGAGCCCGTAAATGGCTTCTCGATTATAGGTTAGTGCATCCCGATCATACAGAAACTGCCCCTGTTCCCCGGTAAACAGCTGATTGTAGACCGCGCAGCCCTTCTCCAGCCACTCCACCACATCGCGACCACAGGTCTGAATGATACTGACATGGTTGGAGTAGGGCTGCATATCCGCAATCACCCGCGCCGACACCTCCCCCGGCGCCACATCGACATAGTGACTCGGCCCAGCGCGTCCACCGCATTTCAACGGGGCAATCGAAGCGATTAGCGGCATGGTTTCCAGTCCGCTCCCTGCCAAAGCCCGTCGCGCAAAGGCGAGCTTCGCTTCCGCAACCAGTCGGGACGTACAATCATCTTTCACCATCGAAAAGTAGCTGGTCACCGGCCCCGCCACCTCGCCAATGGTCCGTCGCATGTAGCGTAAGGTCTGCTGATGAGCGCCTTCTACCGCAGAAACGACCACAGGCGCTTCTACAGGCGCAGTTCCGGCTTCACCCCGCAGGTCATGCACCTGCACCTCATGATCCGCCACGCTCCATCCATCGACGTTCTGTACAAGCATCAAATCAATCTGTCCCACATGCGTGGCATAAACCCCGGGCATCACCGCAGGTGTCCCATGTAACGTCCCACGCACGGGGTCTACCGCCGCACTCACCCCAAAGCTTGGTGAGGGAAACGCCCGATGCACATGCCCAGCCACCACCGCATCCACGCCCTCCAATCCGGCCAGTGGCACAGCCACATTTTCGGTTTCCTCCGCATGTCCATCATCCCGGATCCCACTATGGGCCAGCGCGACAACCACATCCGCGCCCTGCCGTCGCAACTCTGCCACCTGCCGCCGCGCGGCCGCCATCATGTCTTCGGCCACCAAACGCCCGGCAATTCGCAGCGCATCCCAGGCCACCACCTGTGGCGGCAAAACCGAAAACACCCCAATTCGTATTTCATGCGCGCGACCGAACTGATCCGTAACTGTGCGGGGCAACAGCACATACGGCTGCCACAAATCCGCATACACCGTCGCATCCTGATCCCGGCTCAAATGCAAATTGGCACACAGCACCGGCGACCGCAGTGCCTTTAGCGCCGCTTGCACGTCCTCGGCTGGCATATTGAACTCGTGATTGCCTAATCCGATCGCATCATAGCCCAGCGCATTCATTGCCGTCACAACCGGATTGTCCGCGCCAACGCCCGCGCCGCCCTCATAAGGGTCCGCAATAGCGGCGCCCTCGAGGAAATCGCCATTGTCAAACACCAGCGTCGTCGGAACCTCTTCCCGCGCCAGCTCGATCACGGAGGCCGCCCGCGCCAAAGACCCAAGCGCTGTGGCTTTGTCTTTGCTATAGTCATAATCAAGCAACGTGGCATGCACATCGCTGGTCGCCATGATGCGCAAAGCCACTCGTGCCTTGTCAGGCCCTTCCGGGCGTGCGTGTGACACAACAGTTCCTCAGATTAGTTCCCGCTCCTAGGCAGACAAAAGCCACGTGACCAAAATTGATTGGTACATCCTAGTCGGTTCCAATGTGCGCAACTTTAGAATGATTGTAAATCAAGAAATCCCCCGACTTTGACATCGGCGTCCCGCGGATCTGATTGCAGCCGCCCGCGCAACATGCCACCTCTGTGGCAACAGGAGACCAAGATGCGACACGCTGAAACCGTTACTTTTGGAGGGTCCGCCCTCAACCGCGCCGCCGAAATTCGCGGCACAGATGCCGACGCCCGCGTTGAGCGCTCAGACAGTCGCAGTATCGCGCTCTGGCGTGGCAAGCCACTTTTTTGTGGAAAAGACTGCACCAAGTTGGCGGTCCTCCCAACGGATCACCCACTGTTTCAAGAAGCAGAATCCCCTCGGGTGCCGCCAATTTTTCTAGGCCTGTCTGAAGACGGCAGCGCAGTGTTTGCCCATGACGTATCCACGTGGACGCCCCCAGATGTGGATGAAGACAAGCTCCGGCAGTTCTTTGATCCAACGCAACAGCATCACCCAGCTCTGCCTGTTGACCATTTGTTTGCCGAACTGCGCAGCGTAATGGCGCAACTGTCTCCACGGGATGCTGAACTGGCCGCCACGGCCCGATCAATTTTTGCTTGGCACCGCTCCCATCGGTTTTGCTCCAATTGCGGCAAAGAAAGTCGCATGGCCCAATCTGGGTGGCAGCGCAACTGCCCTGCCTGCAACACCTCTCACTTCCCCCGCACCGACCCGGTCGTGATCATGCTGATCACCAAAGGCAACAAAGTGCTTATGGGCCGCTCTCCCGGATGGCCTGACGGCATGTATTCCTTGCTCGCCGGATTTGTGGAACCCGGAGAACCGATTGAAGCCGCTGTGCGCCGGGAGGTCTTTGAAGAGGCAGGCATTCGCGTTGGAGCAGTGTCCTACCTTGCCAGCCAACCTTGGCCGTACCCGTCATCTTTAATGTTTGGCTGCGCAGGACAAGCGCTGACCGAAGACATCACCCTGGACCCAAACGAGCTGGAAAATGCCCTCTGGGTCAGCCGCGAAGAGATGCTCACTGTGTTTTCGGGCCAACACCCGACGCTGAAACCCTCGAGAAAAGGCGCAATCGCCCATTTCCTCCTAAGGAACTGGCTTGCGGACACGCTCGAATAACGCGACTATGGCCGCAAAATACCAGCGGACGCAGAGGCACCATGGAACTCACAGGCAGAGAAGATATCGACGTCCCGATTGCGCAGGCTTTCGAGATGCTCACTGATGTAGAAGTGTATGAACGCTCCGCCTTGCGCCGTGGTGCAGATGTCACCCGCCTTGATTCTTTGTCACAGGCTGGTGTGGGGGCCAAATGGGAAGTGGCGTTTCAATTTCGCGGCAAACCGCGCGAAGCACAAATCGAAATCACCGGCTTTGACGCGCCCAACGAACTCGAAATGAAGGCCATTCTGCAAGGTTTGGAAACGGACATAAAAATCGAACTTGTCGCGCTGTCACGAACCCGCACGCGTATTCAGTTCTGGTCCGGCATGAAGGCAAACTCACTGTCCGCTCGCTTGCTGCTGCAATCCCTGAAACTGGCCCGTGGCAACCTGAACAAGCGCATGGCCAAACGCATGGCAACACTGCGCGATGACCTCGAAGACCGCTATGCGCGCATGGCCTGAAAAACGCTAAAAATACCCCTATAGTTGAAATTTCCAGGCTTCGATGTCACTCTGAGCGTAGTTCGGATCAGTAGGACATTGGTGTGTCACAATCGTCACTTAAGCCTGCGTGGCAAACCGCAGCGGAATACGCCCCATCGGCTGTCTTTTTCGTTGCATTTGCCTTGACCGACAGCCTGCGGTTAGCCGGATGGAGTGGAACTGTCTTTGCCATAGCGGCCTGCACTGTCGCCATTCGAAAAAGCGCCTCCGCACACAGCCTCTTTTTGGGCATCAACTTTTACTTCCTAAGCATCACGCCACTCATTGAGATTTTGCACGCGACTGGATTCACCACTGCGGCCTCCGTCATAAACACCCGTGCACGCTCCTTGGTTTTTCTGGCGATACTGATCACAGGACTGATTTTGTCAGCTCAATCCGCACGTGGATTTCTAAACGTGCCACAAATAGACACAGCCACCGTTCGACGCACCAACCGAGCATTATGTGTGGCTAGTGCCGGTGCCACCCTCTGGGCGCTCACCTCAAATGGGTCTGAAATTGTGCAATTGGCTGCGCCGATGACCGCGCTTTTTGCGCTGCATGCCATGCTCAAGCGGCAAGCAACAGCAGCCCTTACCGAACCGCGTCCCGCTCCGCAGGATACACCCCCAAAATAGACACGTTGGTTGTGAAATACCGCAGCTCATCCATGGCCAGTTGCACGGAGCGATCCTCTGGATGGCCTTCGATATCTGCGTAAAACTGGGTCGCAGTAAAGCTGCCGTTGACCATATAGCTTTCCAGCTTGGTCATGTTGATGCCGTTGGTCGCAAAACCACCCATCGCCTTGTAAAGCGCAGCCGGAATATTGCGCACCTCAAACACAAAGGTGGTCATCATTTTATGATCTGTACGACGAGCATAATTCGGCTCACGCGACATGATCAGGAAGCGCGTGGTGTTGTGACCGTGGTCTTCCACATCCCGCGCCAACACATCCAGACCGTAGATTTCCGCCGCCAGTTCTGACGCCAGCACCCCTTCGTTACGCGTCTTATGCTCCGCCAGTTCCCGCGCGGCGCCCGCGCTGTCCGCAGCGGAATAGCCCTTCATCCCATGCGACTTAAGGAAGTTGGCCGACTGCGGCAGCAACACCAAATGCGCCCGCACCGTGTCGATCTCCTCGATCGGCACACCCGGCAAGCCCATCAGGCTAATCCGCACACGCACAAATGCTTCATCAATGATGTGCAAGCCGCTTTCCGGCAACAGTCGGTGAATGTCCGCAACACGCCCATAGGTGGAGTTCTCAATCGGCAGCATGGCCAGATCCGCCTGACCGCTCTTCACCGCGTCAATCACCTCTTCAAAGGTGCGGCACGGCATCGCCTCCATCTCTGGTCGCGCGTTGCGACACGCTTCGTGGGAGTAAGCGCCTGCTTCCCCCTGAAAGGCAATCCGATTGGTCTTTTGATCCATTTTTTCTCTCTCCTCCCCAAAATTTGCAGCAGTTTCTGCAAAGGGGGCGTTTCGTCGCGGTAACTATACCTTGCGTTCGCTTAGGGGAAGCGGATAGATAGCCGACAAACGCCACGAGATGGAAACGTAGCATGTTCGACACGATGACAATGACCAAAGTAGTAGGCGCCCTCTGCGGTGCTCTGCTCGTATTTCTGCTGGGCGGCTGGGCCGCTGAAACTTTGTATCACACCGGTCCAAAAGGCCACGGTGATGATCACGCCCAACAAGGGTATGTAATCGAAGTGGAAGGCGGCGATAGTGCTGCTGCAGAAGTGGAAGAAGGTCCTTCACTGGAAGAACTGCTGGCCGCGGCTGACGTGGACAAAGGCGCCAAAGTTTTCAGCAAGTGTAAAGCGTGTCACAAGCTGGATGACGGCGCCAACGGCACCGGCCCACACCTCTACGGTGTTGTGAACCGCGCAGTGGCCTCTGTTGACGGCTTCGCATACTCGGGCAAACTGATCGCCGTCGCTGACACGTGGTCCAACGAGAACCTCGACGGCTTCTTGGCAAACCCAAAAGGGTTCGCACCAGGTACGAAGATGTCCTTCTCCGGTTTGAAGAAAGCCACCGACCGCGCCAACCTGATCGCATATCTGGCAACCATTGGCGGCTAATCCGCTCTGGTTCTACAACTTTGAAAGACCGCAGCTCAGCCTGCGGTCTTTTTTGTTGCGTGTCTGTCTATGCCTGCGTCAGCACGCCTTTTGTGGCCCAAACCATCTGCGCGTCAGTTTCCACGGCACAAGGCCGCACCGCCCGTAAAGATTGCAGCGCCTCCTCGACCGCAATCTCCCCATCTATCATCAACCGAAGCACCAACATCCCGGATCGGCCGCAACCGCCACGACAATGCACAAGGATATGTGCCCCAGCTCGGAGCTGCTCCAGCGCTCTTGCCGCCACCTCAGCCCAATCCGCCTGCATATCGTCTTTCGGTACGCCAAAATCGCGAATCGGAAAATGTACCCAATCGATCCCCGACTCCCGCAAAGCCCTCGGCAGTTCTCCCGCGCCAAGGTTCTGCATTTCCTCAGTTTCCGTCGCACTGATCACCAATGTCGCGCCCCACTGTACAATGGCCGCTACATCTGCCTCTAAATTGCCTTCAGCACCGGGCACAGGCGCCAAACCCAAACCACCGGTCGCAACCGGTACCTCAAAAACCTCATACAGCATGTCATCCCTTCTATTTCCAGGTGCCAAGCGCGCATCTGCGGCGCGCATCCCCCGCCAGATCCCCGCTTATCCGGTGGACGCGCCGCCTCCGCCCGCTTAACCTGCGCCAGACCACAGACAGGGGCCAGCCGAATCTGCGTCCCCGCAACTTTCAGGACAGCCATGACTGACACTCCCGACACCGCCTATCAGGTTCTCGCGCGTAAATACCGCCCCGAAACCTTTGCGGATTTGGTCGGACAGGACGCCATGGTGCGCACTTTGAAGAACGCCTTTGAGGCGGATCGGATTGCGCAAGCCTTTGTTATGACCGGCATCCGCGGCACCGGCAAAACCACCACCGCTCGGATCATCGCCAAAGGTATGAACTGCATCGGCCCGGATGGCGGCTCCGGCCCCACCACCGAACCCTGTGGCGTCTGCGAACACTGCACCGCCATCATGGAAGGCCGCCACGTCGACGTGATGGAGATGGACGCCGCCTCCCGCACCGGTGTGAACGACATCCGTGAAATCATCGATTCCGTGCACTACCGCGCCGCTTCCGCGCGCTACAAGATCTACATCATCGATGAGGTGCACATGCTCTCCACCAGCGCGTTCAACGCGCTGCTGAAAACCTTGGAAGAGCCGCCTGCCCATGTGAAATTCATCTTCGCCACCACCGAGATTCGCAAAGTCCCGGTGACCGTGCTGTCTCGTTGTCAACGGTTTGACCTGCGCCGGATCGAGCCCGAAGACATGATCGGCATGCTCAGCCGCATCGCCACCTCTGAGGGCGCCGAGATCGCCGACGATGCGCTGGCGCTGATCACCCGCGCTGCCGAAGGTTCCGCGCGGGACGCAACCTCGCTTCTCGACCAAGCCATTTCTCACGGCGCTGGGGAGACCACTGCCGATCAGGTCCGCGCTATGCTTGGGTTGGCCGACCGCGGCCGCGTGCTCGACCTGTTTGACATGATCCTGCGTGGCGACGCGGGTGGCGCGCTCAACGAGCTGTCTGCACAATACGCCGCTGGGGCGGACCCCATGGCCATCCTGCGCGATCTGGCCGAGATCACCCACTGGGTCTCTGTGGTGAAGATCACGCCGGAAGCCGCCGAAGACCCCACCGTCAGCCCGGATGAACGCGCCCGTGGTCAGGCCATGGCCACTGACCTGCCGATGCGCGTGCTGACCCGCATGTGGCAGATGCTCCTAAAGGCTCTCGAAGAAGTGGCTGCAGCCCCCAACGCCATGATGGCCGCCGAAATGGCAATCATCCGCCTCACACACGTCGCCGACCTGCCCAGCCCTGAAGAGCTGATACGCAAGCTGCAAGACCCCCCCCCGCCCCCAACGCCTCCTAACGGCGGCGGAGGCTATGGCGGGGGCCCCGGCGCTGGCAGCACCAATGCCCAGGGCGGCCCGATGGGCGGCGGCAGTGGCCCCATGCATGGCGCGCCAACAGCCCACGCTGGCGGCGGCACCGTGACAGCGCTGGCTGTGCAAAACGACACTGCGCTGGCCAAATACCCGACCTTCGAACACGTCGTGGAACTGGTGCGCCAACGCCGCGACGGCGTGCTGCGCGTGCATGTCGAAGAATACGTGCGCCTCGCCAACTACCAGCCGGGCCGCATCGAGTTTGAGCCGGCCCCCGGCGCCCCCAAGGATCTGGCCCAAAAGCTCGGCAGCCAGCTTCAACGCTGGACCGGCACCCGCTGGGCGGTGATTCTGGTGAACGAAGGCGGCGCGCCGTCCATCGCCGAAGTCCGCGACGCCGCCGAAAACGAAATGCGCGAACAGGCGCTGGGTCACCCGCTGGTTCAAGCCGTCATGGAAGCGTTCCCGAAGTCCAAAATCACCGACATCAAATCCCGCCGCGAATTGGCCAACGAAGCCCTCGCAGAAGCGCTGCCAGAGGTCGAAGACGAATGGGATCCGTTTGAGGAGTGAGCCGCGTCCCGGAAACAGCCCAGAGAACTGTTTCAGCGGCAAACGGGCGGAGCCCTGCCTCCGCCGACGCATACGGGAGGTCATGCAGCGATTATGCATCGCCTCTTGTCTATTCATACCCACCACCGCGCTGGCAGAAACTTGCGAAAAAGTGCGCCCAAACTGGTCGCCGTCTCACGGCCCAACGTCTGCTTTCCAAGAGTTTCTGACCTACCTTGCCTCACCAGCTGTTTGGGGGCTTCTTGCCCTGACGCTTCTCGTGGTAGTCTTCAGATCACGCGGGCTTCGTCTCACCATGGCATTCCTTTGGGGGACGTTTGCTGCACTTACGGCCTTGGATGATTATGCACTTGTGCTCGACGACAGTCGTTGGTTGGCCATTCAAGAAGGTTGTATTGGTCCACCCCACTTGTTCATTGCCTTTGCAATTGCGATATGTGCAGCGATGACATACGGCGCTCTGCGTCCCCGACACTCAGGAGAAAACTAATGCTCAAAGGACTCGGCAATCTCGGCGACATGGCCGGCATGATGAAAAAAGCCCAGGAAATGCAGACCCGCATGACCGAGATGCAGGACGAACTGCACAACATCATGGTGGTTGGCGAAAGCGGCGCCGGTCTGGTGAAAGCCACTGCGTCTGCCAAAGGCGAGCTGAAAGCATTGGACATCGATCCTTCGATCTTCAACGGCGACGACAAGGAAGTGGTCGAAGATCTGATCCTCGCGGCCATCAAAGACGCCCAAACCAAAGCCAGCGACCGCGCTCAGGAAGAGCTTGGCAAAATCACTTCTGATCTGGGTCTGCCAGCGGATATGAAACTGCCGTTCTAAGAGACGTGTGTTCCGGGTTGGTTCTTGCTATAGTCCAACAAAAGGCATGCCAGAAAAGGCCCGGACATGAGCAGTTCCGAAATTGATACATTGATAGAGATGATGGCCAAGCTGCCCGGGCTTGGCCCCCGCTCTGCCCGGCGCGCGGTGTTGCATCTGATCCGCAAACGCGCGCTGTTGCTCACACCGCTGTCTGACGCCATGTTGCAGGTCGCCGCCACCGCGCGTGAGTGCCTCAACTGCGGCAACGTGGGCACGTCTGATATCTGTGACATCTGCGAATCCGAAAAACGCGCCACGGGCGTGCTCTGCGTGGTCGAAGACGTCGCTGACCTCTGGGCCATGGAACGCGCGCAGGTGTTTGACGGCCGCTACCACGTGCTGGGCGGCACGCTCTCCGCTCTGGAAGGCGTGGGCCCCGAAGAGCTCTCCATCCCCCGCCTGATGGACCGTGTGGTGAGTGAGAACATCACCGAGGTTATCCTCGCGCTCAACGCCACAGTGGATGGTCAAACCACAGCGCACTACATCGCCGACCAACTGGAAGACCAAGTACGCCTCACGTCCCTGGCCCAAGGCGTGCCAGTAGGTGGCGAGTTGGACTACCTGGACGAAGGCACCATCAGCGCAGCCCTAAGTGCTCGTAAAACGCTCTAACACCCCGAAAGAAAAGGCCGCGCTGACATCAGCACGGCCTCAACTCTTAGACGATCGCAACGCTTAGCGCGGCTGCTCGTCTTCATCGCCTCCCGGCAGGTTGAAGAAGCTGTCCGCATCCGCGAACTCGTCATCAGACCGAGTATCGCTGTCGTCTTCGTCGTCATCCGCCAACGAGAAGGCTTCCAGCCCTTCAATTGCGGAAGGCATCTTCGGCTCGGCTTCCATCTCCAGCGACTGCTCAGTGGACACCAGCTTACGGCGCTCATCGTCGGTCATCACAACGCCTTCCGCAGCACGCTTCGCAGCGGCCTTCTGTACGGCAGTGTCGAGTTCGGACTGCTTACACAGGCCCAAAGCCACCGGATCAATTGGTTGAATGTTGGCGATGTTCCAATGGGTGCGCTCACGGATCGCCTGAATGGTTGGCTTCGTGGTGCCAACCAGCTTGCTGATCTGACCGTCAGACAGTTCCGGGTGGAACTTCACCAGCCACAGGATCGACGCCGGACGGTCCTGGCGCTTGGACAGCGGTGTGTAACGCGGACCACGGCGCTTCTCCTCGCCGGACGCCGCTGCGTTGAACTTCAGCTTCATCTTGTGCAGCGGGTTGTTCTCCGCCGCATCGATTTCCGCTTGGACCAGTTGGTTGTTGGCAACCGGGTCAAAACCCTTCACGCCCGCAGCCACATCGCCATCCGCGATGCCCTGAATTTCCAGCTCGTGCATGCCAACAAAATCCGCGATCTGTTTGAAGCTGATCGTAGTGTTGTCCACCAGCCAGACGGCGGTGGCTTTTGGGTGCAGCAGCTTGGCCATATCTCTACTCCTTACGACGTTTTTCCCCGGTAAAAGATACAGATTTCCCGTCGTCTGACTTTTGTCAGACGGCACCGATGGTCTGGCGCGGGTTTCCGTTGTAGGGGAACTTGAGCCCGATATAGTGCGGCTGAACAAAAAAGGAAAGAGTGAATGCGTTCATTGCTGGGTATGGCCCTTGCCCTGTTGGTTTCTGGGCAGGCAATTGCCGACGGCGATAAAGCCGGTGAGTTTGACTATTACGTGCTGGCGCTGAGCTGGTCCCCGAATTGGTGTGCAATCGAAGGGGACGCCAAAGGCAGCCCGCAATGCGACGACAGCGAAGACTTTGGCTGGATCATGCATGGCCTCTGGCCGCAATATCACCGCGGCTGGCCGGATCACTGCGTCACATCAGAACGCAACCCACCCCGCCATGTCACCAACGCGATGGCCGACATCATGGGCACCTCCGGATTGGCCTGGTACCAGTGGAAGAAGCACGGCACGTGCTCCGGCCTGTCCGGCGAAGACTATTTCGCCACCGCGCGCAAAGCCTATGAGAGCATCACGCGCCCGGCTGTGTTCCGCAAGATCGACAAAACCGTGAAACTGCCTGCCTCCGTGGTGGAGGACGCCTTCCTGAAGGCCAACCCGCAACTGGAGCCGGATATGCTGACCATCACCTGCCGCGACAGCTTCATTCAGGAAGCCCGCGTGTGCCTGTCCAAAGATCTGGAACCGGTGCCCTGTGGCCGTGACGTGATCAAAGACTGCACGCTCTCCAACGCGCGCTTTGATCCCGTCCGCTAAGCTTTAAACCTTATTGATGCGCAGAGCGCCGCTCCGGGCCTCTGCGCATTTCTTTGCGGAAAACGCAGCACTGTCTGCGCCGGTGTTCACAGCCTTCACCGTCCCCGCGCTACGACGCATATAAAACGGCACAAAACCTTCTGCGATGCCGGACCGCGCCATGGCGTTCATCTCGCCGCAATAAACCCGATCACCATTGCTCAGCGCCATGATCTCAAAGTTCTGGAACCGCGCCTTTCCTGGCAATTCGGTTCGAACCGCCAATTGGTTTTTGGCCCAAAACACCTCCCCCGGCTCCAACGGCGCGGATTTGGTCGACACTTTGGTGGTGCCGCCCGAGCAGCCTGTCGCCGCCGCGATCACCAGAAAAATTGCCACTTTATGCATCTCGATACTCCCGCACGTGCCTTTGCTTGGCGTGATAAACACCATCCAATTGCGGCTGAAAGGCGGCAGAAATGCAGAAAACCCGGCCCATTCAGGACCGGGTTTTCTTAAACTTGTTCAGACAGTCAGCAGGCTTAGTGCAGCTTGGCGTCTACTTCAGAGATACCAGCATCGATCAGCTTGTTGGCTTGCGCCGCTGTCATCTGCTGGGAAATCACGTCACGAGCTGCACCGATGGCGACAACAACCGCCTGATCACGTACTTCCTTGACGGCCGCGGCTTCTGCCGAGGCAATCTGATCTTCCGCTGCGGCCAGACGGCGCGCGATGGAAGCTTCCAGATCGACTTTCGCCTGATCAGCCGCCGCCTGAGCTTCGCTTTTCGCTTGCTCTACAATGCGAGCAGCTTGCTCCTGCACTTCTTTCTGTTTGCGCTCATAAGACGCCAGAACCGTCTGGGCTTCCTCACGCAGGGCGCGTGCTTCGTCCAGTTCGGATTTGATGTCGTCTGCACGCTTGTCCAGCAGGCCAGCCAGAATGGATGGCACTTTGAAGTACAGCAGGATCGCAACAAAGAGGATGAAACCCAATGTTACGATGAAGTCGGTGTTGCGCAGCGAGAAGAACGGGCCGCTTGCGGCCAGCGCCGGGGTGGCGCTCAGCGCCATGACAGCCGCAACTGTGGTCAGTTTACGCATGTGTCTTAGCCCTTCATCTGCGCATCAACGGCTTTCGCCACATCTGCGTCTTCGGCTTTGCCACCCAGGGTGGACACCAGTTCAGCAGTGGTCGCGTTGGCCACGTCTTTGATGCTTTCCAGCGCACCGGCACGGATCTCGGCAATTGCCTTCTCCGACTCGGCAGCCTTCGCTGCAATTTCTGCGTCCGCCTTTTCGGTGGCCGCGTTCAGATCAGCCTGGATTTCCGCTTTGGCTGCTGCAACAATGTTTGCTGCTTCAGCTTTGGCGTCGGCGAGGGCTTTGTTGTAGGCCTCTTCCGCTTCCACGGCCTTCGCCTTCAGCTCTTCAGCTGCGGCGATGTCATTTGTGATGGTCCCCTGACGCTCCGCCAGAACCGCAGCAATGCGCGGCAGCGCGATGCGCGACAGGACGAAGTAGATCACAACAAGTGTGACCAGAAGCCAGAAAATCTGGTTACCCCAGCTTGAGAAATCAAGCTGTGGCATGCCCGATGCAGAGGCGGCCTCTGCTGCGTGGCCTGCGGCGTCAGTCGTTTTGGTCGCCATGTCGTCCTCCTGGGAACTTCCGTTGGGTTACGGGCGGGGCGCAAGCAAGTGCGCCCGCACCCGCACGTAAGGATGGTTCCGTAGGCTTAGACGGCGAACATCAGCAGCAGAGCAACCAGGAACGAGAAGATGCCCAGTGCTTCCGCAAACGCGATGCCGATGAAGAGAGTTGCAGTCTGGGAAGCAGCTGCGGATGGGTTGCGCAGTGCGCCTGCCAGGAAGTTGGCTGCAACGTTACCAACACCCAGTGCTGCGATGCCAGTACCCAAGCCTGCGATGCCTGCGCCGATGTGTGCGAGTTGACCTTCCATTGGTATATCTCCTTACGATTGGAAGTTAATAGGTATGTGTGAGAGTTCGGACCTTAGTGGGAAGGATGCAGCGCATCTTTCAGATACACACAGGTCAGAATGGTAAAAACGTAGGCCTGAATGAAGGCCACCAGGACCTCAAGGCCGTACATTGCGGTGATCGCGACGATGGACACCGGGCTGACCACAGCAATCGCGGCGAAGCCTGCGAAAACCTTGATCACGGCGTGGCCCGCCATAACGTTACCTGCAAGACGAATGCTGTGGCTTACTGGGCGTACGAAGTAGGAAATCACCTCGATGATCGCCAGAACCGGACGCAGCGCCAGAGGTGCGCTGGATACCCAGAACAGACCCAGGAAGGCTGCGCCGTTTTTCACGAAGCCCACAACAGTTACGGTCACGAACACCAGCAGAGCCAGACCGATGGTCACAGCGAAGTGCGAGGTGGTGGTGAAGGACATTGGCAGCAGGCCGAGGAAGTTCGCCATCACGATGAACATGAACAGTGTCATGATGTAAGGGAAGAACTTCACAGCGTCTTTGCCGGCCACGTCTTCCACCATCTTGTAGATGAAGCCATAGGCCAACTCGCCGATGGACTGGCCACGGCTTGGGATGATCGCGCGACGGCGGGTGCCGACAACCATCATCGCCACAACGGCGATCACGGCCAGCGCCATCCACAGGGTCACGTTGGTGATGGTGAACAGGCCAATGTGGTCACCGCCAAACAGCGGTTTGACCAGAAACTGGTCCATTGGGTGGAATTCCAGACCGCCTTGTTCCGCGCCGTGTGCTTCGCTTGCCACGTTCAATCCCTCTCGTCTCTCTCAGCGGCATCCGCCGCTTGTTTCTCTTCGATCTCTTTGGCGCTGTGCAGCATCGTTTTGATGCCTGCCGCCAGACCGAGCATTGTAAACAGCACCAGAAAGATCGGGATCGTCCCGAACAGGCTGTCCAGCCCGTATCCGATGCCAAATCCGATCCCAAGACCGGAAACCATTTCGATCACCATGCGCCACGCCAGATTGGCTGCCGAATAGTGCTCATCAGCGCGGGGCTTTGGGTCCTGGGCCTTCTTGGCCGCTGCGATCCGGTCCTCCAGACGTTTCATCTGGTCTTTGTGGTCGGTCTCGCTCACGCGCAATTTACCCCTTGCTAACGTTGGCGCATTGCTACGGTGCAGCACGGCCTGAGTCAATGCGTGAATCGGAGCCGCGAAAAATCACGTAAGACAATGAAAAAAAACAATTTTGACGCCAGACCCACGAAAAAGCGACGGCCTAATTGAGACCATCGCCCTTCATTGCCGCCGATTAACGATATTCAACGATTTGGTTGATCTTTGCTCAACAGCTGTGATCTGGCGCAATTCCCACATCCTGCCCACGCAGGATCCGCCAATTGCGTTTGATCAGGTTTTTCCAAATCAGCGTTGGCAGACCACGGAAGAAATCCGACGTCGCCCCCTTGCCCCCGCGAAACAGCGTCCGCAGCGCCACCCAGGGAGGCACCGGCTTGAACAGCGCCTTTGCCACCGCGGGCTGCCCGATGCTAATCTGTGCAAGTGCACGCTCCACAGCCTTGGGATTGTTCCAATCGGTGAACCACAACACGCAGCCCTTCTTGTTTATGATGAACACGGAGTTCGGGTAGCCACCAAAGGCCTGATGCGCGGTGCCATCTTCGTCATCAATCAAGATCAACCGCCCTTCCGCATCTTCACGCAACACCGTTGCGCAAGCTGTCTTATCCTGCTGGGAGCTATGCGCCGGAATCTTTGCCCCCGGATGCGCCTCCCGCACATACAACACGCGAAAATCGCAGTTAGGATACTGTGCCCGTAACCGCGCCATGCCCTCGCGGCGTCCTTGGAACAACGGACAGGTCAGACTGCCCATTTCCAACACAAGGAAATCTCCCTCAAAATCCAACAGCCGCTGGTCAATCCAATCTGCCGTTTGCAGCGTGAAATCCGGCGCCTTGTCGCCCGGCGTCGGCCCCGCAAAGCGGTCCAAATCATAGGTGTCGGTTTTGAATTCGGTGTAATTGTAATCAGACATCATCGTTTCCTTTCAAAGAGGCGTCGCTGAGGTTCTCAAACATCCGTTGCAACACGGAGGCGGCCACGCGCTGCTCCTCCGCACAGATCCCGACGCTCACTTGCGCGATCAACTGATCCGCCAGGGCGCTCATCTGTGTCAGCGCCGCGCGCCCTTCCTCCGTCAACTCTAGATTCAAACGTCGCCGGTCTTTTGCATCGGGCGTACGTTGCACCCAGCCCTTGCCCACCAGCTTGTCGGCAAGGCGGGACACGGTTGTGCGATCCCGCAGCGTTGCCGCGCTCAATGCGGTTGTCGGCTGCGGACCCGCCGCCAGAAATCGCAAAGACGCCCAGTCCTCGGCGGTGGCCGCAAGGCCGTTGTCTTCAAACCGTGTGGTCAGCTCTTTCCGAGCCGCGAAGCCCAATCGATTGACCCAGTAAAGCGGGAGTGTGTCAGGTGTTTTCATATATGTGTATATAGCACCTATTGTTAAATACACGCAATGGCGCGATTGTCGCACCTCATTGACCCGACCGGCTCTCACCCGCTAGGCAGGGCGCATGTCAAACACGCTCGACACCGTCTTCTCTGCACTCGCTGACCCAACGCGGCGCGAGATTCTCAACATGTTGCTTGAGGATGATATGGCTGTGACCGATGTCGCCGAGCCGTTTGACATTTCCCTTGCCGCCATTTCCAAACATCTGATGATCCTCACCAAGGCTGGTCTGATCTCTCAGGAAAAGCGCGGTCGGGTAAAATGGTGCAAGCTGGAGCCGGACGCGCTGCGAGCCGCCTCCGTCTGGATGCAGGGATTTGGCCAATTTGAGCCCGTCAATCTGGACGCCTTTGAACGGTTTTTGGAAACCGAGCTTACGCCGCCACCTGGCGCAGACACGCCCGAATAAACTTCGCCGCTGAACGATAATGCGACGAGGCCGCCGCCTCGGCCCAGCGCCCGGTGGTCCAGTTGTTGTTGCCACCCTTCATAGGCTTGCCGTAGAGCGCCTCCTGATCGAGGCCATCAATCAGTTGATGCCACCTCTGATGCGCCGCCTCAAACTCGGCTTTGGCAGTATCCCAATCCACGTCCTGATGCGCGGCCAGCACCTTCGCGTTATACTCTTTGAGCTGGTTCCACTTATACCCCGGTGCCGGAAAGGCCACGGGTTTGCCCACTTGCCCATCGGCATACCACCCCAGAAACAAGTCGATCCAATGCGCCCGATGCACCAACACATCGCGCATGCTCCAATTGTCTTCATATTTAATCACTGCCGCGTCCGCGGGCACCGTTTCAATCACCGTCTGAAGCTTGGCAAACTCCTTGTCGGCAACGGCTAGCAAATCCTCTTTTGTCGTAGCTGCTGGCATAGCGATCCTCCCGCCCAAGGGTAGCGCAATGCATCAAACTCGTCTTTGACACGTATCATAGCAGCACAAAATATTACCCTTCATTCTCCAAGAGCATCCAAAGCGCGACACAGGTCAAACCGATGCCCACCAAAACAAATCCACTCGGCGCGCCATGCCCTAGCCCGATCTCCCATAAGATGACCCAACTGGGCACCAGATAGGTGTAGGCCATGACCTTGGCACTGGGCAGATGCAACGTCGCAAACTGCAACAAAACAAAGGTCGCAGCAGAAGCGAACACCGCCAAATAGACAATGGTGCCCCAAACCAGCGGCTCCAGCGCCAGCCAATCCGTCGCCATAAGATCTCGCCAACCCACACCGGACAGGATCACCAAGCCCGCGATCAGGGTGCCAAAGGTGAATACAACCGGCGCCTCGCCACGATTCAATTTACGCACCATCGGCGTATAGATCGCGTGCAACATGCAGCCCCAGAAGTAATAGATTTCTCCCTGCCCAACTTCAAAGCGCAGAAATGCCTGCCAATCTGCGCGAAAGATCACCCACAACGCCCCAACCGCGCCAATACCCAGTGCGATAAACATCCGCTTGGTGGTGATCTGGCGGAGCAACACCCATCCAAACCCCGCCGACATCAACGGTGTCAGCGTGAAAACCGCCGCCGTGCTCACCGGATGGGCCGTCTTCAGCCCCTCAAACATCAGTACGAAATAACCGGCAAACAATCCGCCAAGGATCAGATACCGCCATGGCGCGCGCCACGCGGAACTGGGCAGCCCTTTGGTGGCCAAAGCCGCCACCCCAATCACTGCCGCCGCAATCAAAAACCGCACCGCATTCAGCGCAGCGGGCTCCACCGCATTCGCACTCATCGAGCCAAGCGAAAACGAGCCAGCCACCAATGCGGAGAACAGCAACATGGCCAAATGGCCGCGAAGATGCAGACTCATCGTGCGGCGACCCAATCCTGCGCACGCTCCTTCAGGAAGGCGAGGAACGTCTGCACTTTGATGGTTCGGTGCAGATCCACATGGGTGATCAGACGCACATTGATGTCCCATTCCGGCTTGGGTGCTAGCACCTGCGTCAATGGTTCGGTGCTCTCCACATCCCAGACCGGCAAAAACCCCAACCCGGCCCCATGTCGCACCGCCGCTGCAATCGCCCGATCCGACGTCGAGCGAAACACCACGTTTTCCCGTGGCACCTGGGTTTTGAGCCAGCGATAAAACGGCGCACGGCTGTCCGGGTTGTCATGCCCGACAAAGCGGTGGTTCACCAAATCCGCTTCGTCTTTCGGCACGCCATGCCGCGCAATGTAGCAGTCCGCCCCATAAAGCGCCGCAGGCAACTGCGCCAGTTTCTGCACCACATTGTCCGGCTGCACTTCGCCGTCACCGGCACGAATGGCGACATGCGCCTCGCCGTATTCCAGCCGGAACACACGGTCGCCCGTCAAGAACCGCACCAACAAGTCCGGATGCGCCGCCTGAAAATCCGCAAGAATCGGCGCGACCAAATTCGCAAACCCGCCCAGTGCGGTCACCACCAACTCGCCCGATACATCCGCGCCGCGCCCCTTGATACGGCCTTCCAACTGACCAAACTGATCGTCCGTGGCCTGCGCCACCCGCATCAGATCCTCGCCCGCCTCGGTGGCCGTATAGCCACGCGCATGGCGCTGAAACAGTTTCACGCCAAGCTGGGCCTCCAACGCATCAATATGCCGGATCACCGTGGCGTGGTGCACGCCCAGCACCTCCGCCGCGCCGCTGACCGTCCCTTGTCGCGCCACCTGAAAAGCCGTGCGCACCTCATCCCAGTTCTTCATATCCTGCCCTCGTCACCAATGTGCAAATTCAAACACGCCATGCGCATTAGTTGCGATTGTGTGTGAAATTGCAATAGCCCATCTTCCTCTCAATCACAGACGCAACCACTTACGGACACACTGACATGACACACACAGTTCTGCACATCGACACCTCCGCCCGCTTCACCGACTCCGCCTCCCGCGCCGCCTCCGCCGCGCTGGTAGTTGAGCAAAACGCCAACCATGTGATCCGCCGTGATCTCTCCGAAACCACGCTGCCGTTCCTGGACGAAGGTTTTGCGCAAGCCACCTTCACCCCGCCAGAAGCCCGTACCGAGGCTCAGAAAGAAGCACTCGCAATTTCCGACACGCTGGTGTCCGAGCTGCAGGCCGCCGACACCCTCGTTATTGGCGTCGCGATGTACAACTTCTCCATCCCGGCAAGCCTCAAGGCCTGGATCGACCAGATCGCCCGCGCCGGGGTGACCTTCGCCTATACCGAGACCGGCCCCAAAGGCCTGCTGGAAGGCAAAAAGGCCGTGATCACCATCGCCTCGGGCGGTACAGAGATTGGCTCCGACATCGACTTTGCTTCCAACTACCTGCGCTTCGTGTTGGGTTTTGTGGGCATCACAGATGTAACCATCCTGAACAAAGACGGCGCCGAAGTGACCGCCAAAGCGGCCTAAAGCCCTTGCAGAGGCGCACGTATTATCGTGCGCCTTTTACACTCATGTCATCGAGAGCATCTCTGGCGTGACATCGATCTTCTCAAAAAACGCCCACAAATCGCTGACATCCATCGCCACAGTGCGATCATTCACCAGCGGATGCATATAGATCTTGTCGGCATCCTGCACTGCCGCATCGATGAAGAACCGCACGCCATGTTTGGCCCCGTTGATCATCGCCAAGGGCGTCACCGCACCGGGCCGCACACCAAGGTTCTGCAACAACCGATCCGCGGAGCCAAACGACAACCCACCCACGCCCAATTGTTTACCCAGCGCCTTGAGATCAATCCCCCGATCCTGCTCAAGCGTCACCAGATAATTGCGCTTCTTCTTGTCCCGCAGATACAGGTTTTTCACGCGAAACGCGGTCTCGCCCTCCCCCTGCATAGCGTCCTCAACAGACTTGGCATCCTCCACTGTGCGCAGCGGTACGTGTTTATGCAGCACATAGCCCAGCCCCCACGTGTTCAACTGCGCCAAAAGCGCGTTCGAGCTGATCGGCAAGGTATCCTGAAACTGTGATGATGCGTCCATGGTCGCCTCCCCTCTCTTTCCTTGCCCCTCCATGCCGCGCCACACCTGATGATGTAACCCCAAAACCGCCCGCTTTGCTTGACTCTGCGACTCCTTCGGCGTAAACGCGCAGCACTTCCGGGAGTCCGTCAAACTTCCGGTCCCTTGGCCTTAGTGCCGGGATCGCCCCCCGTCAGCGAGTTTCGCCCACGGGGGACATTGGCGTTTGGGCGGTTCGCACCTATGTTCGGGCCATATTTGAAACGGTGATAAGGAGCCGGTAGCGATGTTTGAAAATCTAAGCGAACGCCTCTCTGGTGTCTTTGACCGCCTGACCAAACAGGGTGCGCTGTCTGAGGACGACGTGAAAACCGCCCTGCGCGAGGTGCGCGTTGCCCTTCTGGAAGCCGACGTCTCGCTGCCCGTCGCCCGCGACTTTGTCAAAGCCGTTCAGGAAAAAGCCACCGGTCAGGCCGTCACCAAATCCGTGACCCCGGGCCAGCAGGTTGTCAAAATCGTCCATGACGCGCTGAAAGATGTGCTCGCAGGGGACGAAAACGCCGAACCCGGCACACTCAAAATCGACAGCCCGCCCGCGCCAATCCTGATGGTGGGTCTGCAGGGCTCAGGTAAGACCACCACCACCGGTAAGCTCGCCAAACGTCTGACTGAAAAAGACGGCAAGCGCGTGCTGATGGCCTCTTTGGACATCTATCGCCCGGCCGCGATGCAGCAGCTGGCCGTACTCGGCACCCAGATCGGCGTCGACACCCTGCCCATCGTGCCAGGTGAGTCCGCCGTACAAATCGCCAAACGTGCCAAGCAACAAGCGACACTGGGCGGCTATGACGTCTACATGCTCGACACCGCCGGCCGTTTGCAGATCGACGAAGTCCTGATGAAAGAAGTCGAGGACGTGCGCGACGTGGTCAGCCCACGCGAAACGCTCCTCGTGGTCGATGGCCTCACCGGTCAGGTCGCTGTGGAAGTGGCCGAAGAGTTTGACGGCAAAATCGGCATCTCCGGCGTGGTCCTGACCCGTATGGACGGTGACGGCCGTGGCGGTGCGGCGCTCTCGATGCGTGCAGTCACTGGCAAGCCAATCAAATACGTCGGCTTGGGCGAAAAGATGGACGCGCTCGAAACCTTCGAGGCAGACCGGATCGCCGGCCGTATCCTGGGGATGGGCGACATCGTCGCGCTGGTAGAAAAAGCTCAGGAAACCATCGAGGCTGAACAAGCCGAGAAAATGATGAAGCGCTTCCAAAAAGGCCGCTTCAACATGAACGACATGAAAATGCAGCTCGAGCAGATGCAGAAAATGGGCGGCATGGAAGGCATGATGGGCATGCTTCCGGGCATGGGCAAAATGGCCAAACAGGTACAGGACGCGGGTTTTGACGACCGTATGATCGTACGCCAGATCGCCATGATCCAATCCATGACCAAAATGGAACGCGCCAACCCGCAAATCCTGCAAGCGTCGCGCAAAAAGCGGATCGCCAAAGGCTCCGGCATGGAGGTCTCCGACCTCAACAAACTTCTGAAGATGCAGCGCCAGATGGCGGACATGATGAAGAAGATGGGCAAAATGGGCAAAGGCGGCATGCTGAAACAGGCCATGAAAGGCATGGTCGGCGGCAAAGGCGGCGCGGACATGGCCAACATGGACCCAACCCAGATGGACCCGAAACAGCTTGAAGCCGCAGCCAAAGCCCTTGGCGGCAAAGGCGGCTTGCCGGGTGGTCTTGGTGGCTTAGGTGGCGGCATGGGCCTGCCCTCTGGTCTTTCTGGCTTCGGGAAGAAGAAGTAATGATCACCTGTACCCTCATATATGAGATCGATCCAAATCAGGTCGCGGCCTTTGAGGCCTACGCCAAGGTTTGGATTGGTCTGGTCAACCGGATGGGCGGCACCCATCACGGCTATTGGCTGCCATCTGAGGGGGCCAATGATGTGGCCTACGCGATGTTCTCTTACCCGTCTCTGGCGGCTTATGAGGCGTATCGCACCGCATCGATGGAAGACGAAGAGTGCCAGAAGGCTTTTGCTTTCGCACAAAAAACCGGCTGCATCCGCCGCTACGACCGCACCTTCACCCGCCCGGTGCTGGACGCCGCACCTGTCGAGGCATTGGACGCGTTCTGATGACTTTGCACACCACATATCCCTGGGAGGCGCCCGCCTCTGGAGCTGCCGCCGCACTGGCGCTGCATCTGGAGATGTGTGTGCCCACACTTGAGACAGCCCGCCTGTCGCTGCGCCCGATCCGCCTGACGGATTTTGACACCTTCTTCGCCATCCTCTCCAGCGAACGTGCCGTCTTCATGGAAGGCCCGTTTGACCGTGACGAGGCTTGGTCCGAATTCACCCAATGTGTGAGCGGCTGGATGCTGCGCGGTGTAGGCTACTTCACCATCCTGAAACGCGACACAGGAGCGATCCTTGGTTTCGTTGGTCTCGGCATGGAATTTGGCGATCAGGAACATGAACTCGGTTACTTCCTCACTGAAGAGGCCGAAGGCAAAGGCTATGCCACCGAAGCAGCCGAAGCCGTGCGTGACTTTGGCTTAGGCCAACAGGAATTGCCGTCTTTGGTCAGCTATGTTGACCTGCCAAACACGCAGTCTGCCGCCGTGGCAGATCGGCTGGGCGCGAAGCGCGACGCACAGGCCGAAGCCAGATTTGCCGAGCCCGTACAGGTTTGGCGCCATCAGCTGGAGGCCTACGCATGATGCGCTACGAAATCCCCCAGCTTGAAACCGACCGCCTGATACTGCGCGGCCCGCAGTTGTCTGACTTTGACGCCATTTCCGCATTCTTTGCCTCTGATCGCTCCAAATTTGTCGGTGGACCAATGTCCGCTGAACAAGCCTGGCGCACCTTGGCCTTGGAAGCTGGCCATTGGGCCCTGCGCGGCTATGGCCGCTGGATTGTGGCGGAGCGCGACACCAACGCGCCGGTTGGCAACATCGGCCTGTGGTTCCCGCACGGCTGGCCAGAGCCCGAAATCGGTTGGGACCTGTTTGAGGGTTTTGAAGGCAAAGGCTACGCTACCGAGGCCGCCACTGCAGCCCGCAGCTACGCCTACGACGTGCTCGGCTGGGACACGGCCATCAGCTTGGTGGACCCAGAAAACACCGCCTCTAGCAAGCTGGCGCAACGCATGGGCGCACGTCACGACGGCGACTTCACGCACGAGCGCTTCGGCACCGTGCAAATCTGGCGTCATCTGTCCCCGGACGAACTCATCAACGGCGGCATGGAGGCCTACGCATGAGCCTCTCTGTAAACATCCCCGTGATCGAAACCGAGCGCCTGCGCCTGCGCGCGCCACAGCTGTCCGATCTGGACGCCATGGTCAAATTCTTCGCGTCTGAGCGCAGCCAGTTTGTCGGCGGTCCGCGCGACGAAGCCACAACCTTCATGAGCCTGACCAGCCGGATCGGCCATTGGGTGGTACGCGAATATGGCCTTTGGCACTTCGAAGAAAAAGCCACTGGCACTTTCATGGGCTGGACCGGCGTGATCAACGCCCCCGGTTGGCACGAGCCGGAACTCGGCTGGAGCGTGATGGAAGCGGGCGAGGGCAAAGGCTACGCCTCGGAAGCGGCACTTGCCGCGCGCGCTTACGCCGCGGCACACTTCGGCATGCCCCAACTGATGAGCTACCTGGCACCAGCCAACGCCCGGTCCATCGCCATGGCCAAACGCCTTGGCGCAACTTATGAGCGCGAACATCAGCTGCATGGCAAACTCTGCCATGTCTACCGCCATCCGAAAGCGGAGGCTGCGTGATGCCCAGCAAGTCCATTCCAATTCTTGAGACCAAACGCCTTGTCCTGCGCGGCCCGGAGCCCGAGGACTACCCGAATTTCAAGGCCACCTTCGCCTCTTACCGCTCCCGCTTCATGGGCGGTCCGCTGAACGCCTATGAGACCTGGATGCTCTACGCGGCTGAAATCGGCCACTGGAACATCCGTGGCTACGGCATGTGGATGATCCACGACAAGAAGACCGACGAAACGCTGGGCATGGCCGGTGGCTGGTTCCCTGCCAAATGGCCGGAGCGCGAAATCGCCTGGATCATCTGGCCCGACAAAGCCGGTCACGGCTATGCGCTGGAATCGACCCACGCGGTGCGCCGTTATTTCTACAACGAGCTGGGCTGGGACGGGGCCGTATCCTATATCGACCCGAAAAATCTCGACTCGATCCGCCTCGCAGAGCGCCTCGGCGCCGTGAAAGACAAATCCGCACCATCGGTGGACGGGCACGACGTGGTCTACCGCCACCCCTCGCCCGAAACCCTGGCCTCCTCTCAGATCGGCGATGCCATCGAGATGGAAATCAGCCACTACGCCGACCCGATGTTCAAACCGAAAGGCTACGCTCTTGACTGACGACACCCAACGCGCCGCCGAGCTTCTGAAGGGCTATCGCGAAAGCATCGACCGCCTCGACGCGATCCTCGTCTACACCCTGGGCGAGCGCTTCAAAGCCACGCAGGCTGTTGGCAAGCTCAAAGCCGAACACGACCTTCCCCCGTCCGATCCGGATCGCGAAGCGAAACAGATCGCACGGCTTGAAGATCTTGCGAAGAAGGCCGATCTGGACCCTGAATTCGCCAAGAATTTCCTGAATTTCATCATTGCTGAGGTCATTCAGCACCACAAGAAACATCAGGAATAACTAACCGTTGAGCAGGGCTGCCTCTGTTCTTCGACACAACCCCGCACCGTGCTGGTGCAACACTCAAGCACCCCGGTGCAAACGCCATATTAGGAGATAACACCATGGCTATGAAAATTCGTCTCGCCCGCGGCGGTTCCAAAAAGCGTCCTTTCTACCGTGTCGTAGCAGCGGACTCCCGCATGCCACGTGACGGCCGCTTCATCGAGAAGCTCGGCACCTACAACCCACTGCTGCCAAAAGACAGCGAAGAGCGCGTGAAGCTGAACATGGAGCGCGTTCAGTACTGGCTGGACCAGGGCGCACAGCCATCTGACCGTGTGTCCCGCTTCCTGGAAGCCGCTGGTGTTGTTGCTAAGAAAGAGCGCAACAACCCTAAGAAAGCTGAGCCAGGCCAGAAAGCCAAGGACCGCGCAGAAGAGAAAGCTGCAAAAGCAGCCGAAGCTGCTGAAGCAGCAGCTGAAGAGTAAGACGGACTGTCCCGGGATGACCGAATTCACTTCTGCTTTCCGGGACGATCTGCGACGGCTCATGCAGTGGCGGCGTGACGTGCGCCGCTTCCGCACCGATCCGGTGGACGAGGCACTTCTTCGGGAGTGCCTCGACACGTTTCTACTGGCCCCGTCTGTGGGCCTGTCAGAGCCCTGGCGCGTGATCCGCCTGGAAAGTGATCAAGCCCGCGCCGCTGCGCTCAAAAACTACGAAGGCGCCAATGCCGAGGCCCTCAAAGGCTATGACGGCGACCGCGCAGCCCTTTACGCAAATCTCAAACTCTCCGGCATGCAAGAATCGCCGGTGCAACTGGCAATCTATTGCGACGACGCCACCGAAAAAGGCCAAGGCCTTGGCGCGGCTACCATGCCCGAAATGCGCCGTTACTCCGTGGTTGGCGCGATCACCCAATTCTGGCTCACCGCCCGCAGTTTTGGGTTGGGCGTTGGTTGGGTGTCTATTCTGGACCCCGACGCACTCAACCGCGATCTGGATGTGCCGTCCGAGTGGTCACTGGTCGCCTACCTCTGCGTTGGTTGGCCGGAGGAGCTGTCTGACACGCCCGAGCTTGCCAAAGCTGGCTGGGAAGACCGCGACACCGCGCTGCCCATTCAGTCGCGCTGACCCCAACTGCCGCCAGCTCTCCCTTGCACCTTTCCCCGCATTCATGGAAAAACAGGCGCAAGCAAAGCAAAGGCCGCCCCATGAGCGACACCCCCTCTGAACTCATCTGCGTTGGTGCCATTGGTGGTGCCTATGGCGTACACGGCGAAGTCCGCCTCAAAAGCTTCACCGCCGAAGCGGACGCGCTCGAAGACTATGCGCCACTGCTGACCGAAGACGGCGCCTTTGAGTTTGACATCGCCATCACACGATCCATCAAAAACGGTCTCGCCGCCCGCTTGTCCGGCATCGCGACCAAAGAACAGGCCGACGCACTAAAAGGCGTGAAGCTCTTTGTCCCACGCGAACGCCTGCCAGAAACCGAGGATGATGAATACTACTACACCGATCTGGTGGGCCTTGAGGTGCGTGACACCGGCGGCAATGTACTTGGCAAAGTGAAAAACGTCCTCAACCACGGCGCGGCGGACCTTCTGGAAGTTCTGCCCCCCAAATCGTCGGAAACCATCTTGCTGCCGTTTACGATGGCCAATGTGCCAACTGTGGACATCTCTGCAGGCCGCATTATCGCCGATCCCCCCGAAGGCCTGTTTGACTAACCCCATGCGTCTCCTGATACACAGTGGGTTTCACAAGACAGGCACTACAAGCCTGCAACACGGTCTAAGGAACAACCGCACGCTGCTGGAGCCGCACCTGCGTCTTGCCCTGTATGAGGACATGACCCCGACTGTGAATGCCGCGCGGGACTTTTCCGCAGATCGCACGGCAGACAAACTGCGCCGCTTTTGCATGCGCCTGCACAAATTCCTGAAAACACTTGATCCAAACGACCCGCGGCCCGTTGCCGTCAGCTCCGAAGACCTCTGTGGTCATATGCCGGGCCGCGAAGGCCTGACCAGCTACACTGGCGCCCCAATTCTCATGCGCGCACTCACAATGACCACGCTGGAAACGCTCGGTCAGAATACGGATCTAACAGTGATGCTTTCCCTTCGCGCACCGGAAAGCTGGCTCAAGAGTTGCTATGCGCAACATCTGCGCGTGATCCGCATGACTGATCCATGGGAGCTCTATGCCGAGGCCTATCGCACCTCCGCAGACCTCAACGCCATCGCCGATCGTGTTCAAGCGCAGATCGGCAACGTGCCCCTAATCCGCACGCAACTTGAAGACAGCAGGTCTCTTGCGCTTGGCCCCATGACGCCGCTCCTAAACGCACTGGACCTGCCGCAGGACGTGCAGTCCACTTTGCAGGCGCCAAATCAGGCCAACCCCAAAGACCCTCAAGAACTGCAAGCCCTCTACCTAGAGGCCAACCGCTCTGACATGTCTGACAAGGACGTGCGTGACGCCAAAGTAGCGGCCCGCCGCATTTGGATGGAAAACTGTCACCAGGCCTGATGGCCTTGTTTTCACTGGACCTGCCAGACGTTTTAGGCCAGAGACCACCGCAACCCCGTGATCATGCAAAGGCCTTCCCGTGTCTGACAAACCCAAATCCCATGGCCGCCTCTCCATCTCCGCCTCGCTGAAACCGCGCGAGTTGATCACACATAATCCGCGTCTCGCCAAAGTCTGGTCCGCACGCATCATCACTCTGTTTCCTGACGCCTTTCCGGGTGTCCTGGGCGAAAGCCTCACCGGCAAAGCGCTCAAAGACGGCAAATGGCAGATCGAAACCACCAACCTGCGGGATTTCGGCCTGACCAAACACCGCAACGTGGACGACACGCCTGCTGGCGGCGGCGCAGGCATGGTGCTGCGCCCCGATGTGCTAGGCTCTGCGATTGAACACACCATGCGCGGCGCACGCGGGAACTGGCCGTTGGTTTACCTTTCCCCACGCGGGCGTCGGTTCGATCAGAAAATGGCCCGTGCCTGGTCTCAGGCCGATGGCATCACCATGCTGTGCGGCCGCTTTGAAGGCGTCGATCAACGTGTACTGGACCACTACAACATTCAGGAAGTCAGCCTTGGCGACTTTGTCCTCACCGGCGGAGAAATCGCCGCCCAAGCCATGATCGACGCCACCGTGCGCCTGCTGCCCTCTGTTTTGGGCAACGCCGACAGCATCGAAGACGAAAGCCACTCCAACGGCCTGCTGGAACACCCACAATACACCAAGCCTGCGGAATGGAACGGGCACAAAGTCCCGGACGTGCTGATGTCCGGCCATCATGCCAACATCGAAAAATGGCGCCACGAGATGGCGGAAGAGATCACCAAGGCCCGCCGCCCTGACATGTGGGCGGCCTATGAGGCGAACAAAGACAGCTAAGCAAATCCTTGCGCCCCGCCCCCAGTCCATGTTTTTGTTTGCGCATAGCGATTTTAAACAGGGACCAAAAACATGGCCGCCAAATTCGAGCTCTACACCGACAAAGCCGGTGAATTCCGTTTCCGCCTGAAAGCAGGCAACGGCGAGAACATCCTCGCCTCCGAAGGCTACAAGCAGAAAGCCAGCTGCGAAAACGGCATCGCGTCGGTGCAGAAAAATGCCGCTGACGAGGCGCGCTATGAGCGCAAAGAAACCGCCTCCGGCAAGTTCATGTTCAACCTGAAAGCCACCAACGGTCAGGTCATCGGCACCTCGCAGAGCTACACCAGCGCCTCTGGCCGCGACAACGGCATCGAAAGTGTCATGCGCAACGCGCCTGAGGCAGCCGTGGTCGAAATCGACGACTAAAACAGATCCCACAACAGTGGCGCGGGCCGGTCATCCCCATGAACCAACCCACGCCTGCCCCCCTGGGGATGACCACTGTTACGTGGTCGGGGGCATCTCGGCCAACTCTGCAATCACCGCCTTGATCACCTGCCATCTGAGCGGTCCAAGCCGGCAGACAGACTGAATCTCCGCATCCTTGCAAAACTGCGTGACCGCCTTGAGCGTTTTGGTATTGAACACGCCAGTTGTCGGGCCCGTTTCATATCCACGCGCTTTCAACTCTTCCTGCAGAACGTAAACGTAGGCATTTTTGTCGAGCCGCGAGACCACCACGAAAGCGCGCTGAAAATCAGCCGGATCGGTGGCCTTCACGATGTCTCGCGCGGTTGTACGGAAAGCCCGCTCTTGCGCCGAGGTACGCGCGGATTCACGCGCCAAATATAGCTGGTCTTCTGCACGGGCCCGCCCCCGCAGGCTCTCATGCGCAACCATTTCCGAACGCAGCGCCATCACATCGGCGTCCCGATTGCCGCGCCATAGCCGCAGCAAGGACTCCGCTGCCCGGCCACCAGTCTTTCCCGTATCCGTTCGCGCCACATCAACCATGCGCTGAAGCAATTGGCCCGCATCCACATCAAAACGGTCCCCTGCCTGCGTCGCGAGCAACACGATCCGCATTGATTCAAGGTCCCCGGCCTTGGCAAACCGCGTCAGCTCTTCCCGCCCGAACTCCGGATCAGACGCCGCTCCAAATCGATTTTGGTAGTGATACGCTGCGCGCAAAGCCTGCGCCTTTTCAATGCCCTGTGCCGAAGCCACATCCAATTGCTCCAACGACAACGCAGGCTGTTCCATGGCCATCAACAGCTTGGCATAGGACGTCCGCGCACTCTCACGCCCGCCATCAATCGCCGCTTTGTACCACCGCGCTGCGGATTCTTGATCCACCTCCGTGCCAATGCCTTTCAAATGGTAATACGCCAGCCGCGCTTGGGCACGCCCATAGCCGCTGTCCGCGAGGCGATGCATATGTCCAAAGGCCGCCTTGGCGTCCGTGCGCCCCTCCGAGCCCAACCGCAGCGACTCCGCCAAGGCATATCGCTGCTTGTCGGTCATCGTCTGTTCCGCCTGTGCGACCTTCGTCACAAAGGCCGCTGCCTCTGGTGGCGCCAATGTACAAGCTGCTGCAACTGATAGGGCAAACAAAACCGAACGAGCCATGGTGACCTCCCAACTATAAGGATGCCTCAACGTACCCGCATCCTTTCCAAGCGCCTCTCGACCAAACGGACAGAGCCATGATCTTTGGGTTAGGCCTTCATGCTTTTGTCGTTACATCTGCTCGCGCCACCGCACCCAGGCTTCCGGGCTACCGCGAAAGACGTTGATGTCCACTTCGCCCGCGATCCCCGGCACCAATCCCGTTCCCGTATACTGCCAGAACGTCCACCGCGCGCCGGGATACACTTTTTGTGGATGCCCAGCCACCGAGCGCAACCAGAACTCCGTCCCTCCCAGAGTGCCAATCCCGGTGTCCTGAAAGAAATCCACAGTGGTGTAGACAATCGGCCGCCGACCGTAGTGCGCTTCCAAAATCGACAGGAATTTGCGCGCCTCACTGCGAACCTTGCTGCCACTGGGCCGTAAACGGCACGTGCGTGACCGCGGCGTCCATTCCATATCCAACACATGCGGCAAAGGCGCCCCGCGCGGCACGTTCTTGATAAACCACGCCGCCTGCTCCTCCGCTGGTCGACAGAAGTAGTAGTAGTGATAGCCGCTCCACGGGACGCCTGCGCTGGTCGCACCCGCGCGATGCGTGTCAAAAAAAGGGTCCGCCAGATCCCCGCCCTCAGTGGCTTTGATAAACGCAAAGCTGACCCCGGCCCGCCGCGCCTCCTGCCAGTTGATGCTGGTCTGCCAACGCGACACATCAATGCCATGCACTGGATAACTCGACGGTGGTCGCCGGTCCCATTCATGCGGATCGGCATCTCCAAACTTCGGATAGCTCACCACCTGTGCCGCCAAAGCCTGAACCCGCGCTGCCTCTTGCGCCGCCACCTGTGCCGCCGGATCATCCGGCACCGACCGGCCACAGCCAGCCATCACCAACAATGCAAACACACCCGTCTTGAAAACCCGCATCTCACACCTGAAACAAACCACTGCGCCCCCTCAGTAAACCGAGAGGGCACAGCATTTGGCAAGCAAAGCTTTTGACAACAGCGAAGCCTCGCTTAAGCCGCCTTCTTCGCCGCCAAAAACGCCTCTTTTGCCTGATGGCCTTTCAACGCTGGCAATCCAATGGCATGCACCGTCAACACGCCGAGCTTGTTGAGCGCTGCAAACACCAGTGCGTCCATGAACCAGGCCAGCGGCGTACCCAAGCCGCCCCAGAACGTGGGCAGCTCGGCAAAACTCGCAAACAGGTAGTTACCCGTGACCGCATGCACCGCCAATCCAATCCAGAACCCGGCGCAGTAGGGACAACGCCACTGTTCGTAAAGCGTCTGCAAAGGATGCGGCAGCAGTGTCAGAAAATGTGTGAACCACGTCCCCCAATGCGGCAGGTGTTCCCAGAACAGCTGGTGTATCGCGATTCCCAACAAGAGGTTTTCTATCGCCATGATCGTCTCCTTTATTTAGTTTACCTAACTTACTTTATGTGCGGACCTTCACCCCGCATGTACCGTGCCCCCTACAGGCTCAGAGTGTCGTTCAACTCGTCCTTGATCTGTGTCGCTATCTGCTCATAAACCCGCGCGCCACGCGCCAGCTTCATCTGCCCTTCCGGTGTCAGCACAATGTGCTGCGCGCGCGCATCCATCATACATTGGAACCGCGAGACCAAATTCCGCGCCTCCAGTTTGGAAATCATCGTGCTCGCACTGGCCTTGGTCACGCCAAGAGCGTCGACAATGTCCTGCAAATGCTGGCCGTGTTTGTCCTCATACCGCTGAAGGTCGGCTTGCTCTTGCACCGCACTCAGATACGCAAACTCACTGAAGCTCAAGTCGAGATCACGCCCCGCCTTGGCCCAGGCCCGGTGACACGCTTGATGCACCTTCTGTAGTTTCTTGGCGAGATCTGACATGTGATTCCAAACTTAGTTTGCTAAGCTAACTATTCAATTCCCTGCCTACTGTCAAACCCCTTGCACGCTTGGCCCAACTGCCCTAAACACCGCCTGTCCACGTCTCTCATGAGTCGTTTGGGCCTGCTGTGCATTGCAATGACCTTCGGTTTCTTCGTCGAAGTTGGCAAATCTCAGCAGCGGAAGACAAGAAAAGACGACCTGACCCTCTGGCGGGCGCCACCATGGCGGACCCGGAAGAAGACCAAGAGTTCTGAGGTGCATCAAACCTTTGTGGGCCAAACCACAAGCATCATAGGAGATGATCCAATGGATCTGATCGCACAGCTCGAAGCGGAGCAGATTGCTGCGCTGGGGAAAGATATCCCCGATTTCAAAGCCGGTGACACCATCCGTGTTGGCTTTAAAGTGACCGAAGGTTCCCGCACCCGTGTGCAGAACTACGAAGGCGTCTGCATCAGCCGCAAAAACGGCTCCGGCATCGCTGGTTCGTTCACTGTTCGCAAGATTTCCTTTGGCGAAGGTGTGGAGCGTGTGTTCCCACTGTTCTCGACCAACATCGACAGCATCACTGTAGTGCGTCGCGGTCGTGTACGTCGTGCCAAACTGTACTACCTGCGCTCCCGTCGTGGTAAGTCCGCGCGTATCGCAGAAGACACCAACTACAAACCGAAGAAAGCGTAAGGAGCGGTATCATGAAAAAAGACACTCATCCCGACTACCACTTCATCGACGTGAAAATGACCGATGGCACCATCATCAAGATGCGTTCCACCTACGGCAACGAAGGCGACACACTGGCGCTGGACGTTGACCCTTCCGTGCACCCAGCATGGAACGGCGGCTCCACCCGCCTGATGGACGCCGGTGGCCGCGTGTCCAAGTTCAAAAAGAAATACGAAGGTCTGGGCTTCTAAGCACGGCTACCATCGTAACAGAAAACGCCGCCTCCCTCGGGGCGGCGTTTTTTGTTGTGCTGGAGCCAGTTAACAACACCTCAAAGCCCCCACCGAGCAGCCCTCCCAAGCACATTCAAAGCACGTGGAAACATAGTGTTTCCGACCATAAATCGGCTTTTTCTCGAAAATTCAGCTCTTATGTGGCACCCTTCGTCCAATTCCCAAATTGCAACACCAAATGTCACGGCCAATACGCGTCGGGATAAGTTTTACACTTAGGGGAGGCGCTACCATGCCAGTTGAATCAAAAGTGTTTACTTACGAGTTGGACGGGCTGGCTTACACCGTCATTGTTTACGAAGAAGATGGGTCCATTTTTGCCGACATCACCGTCGATGAAGGCGCCATGGACGTTAACGCTGTTTACTTTGGAGACGACGACTATTCCGGTGACAGCGAGTCGCTCTCCGGGCCGCTCAACATGAATGGCGTGCGTCTCGAAGGAGAACGCGTGCAGTGGGACGAAGCCGCCCAGCTTAGCGCCCCAGGTTTAGGCCCTGAAGGCGAGGATAAAGAAACATATCTGACCGAGGGCGATACGCTCACAATTGAGCTCAACGCCGACAGCCTGGACGACATCGACATCTTTGGCATTCGGGCCACATCAACAACCACGGACTCTGGCTCAATCAAAGCCGTTTCCGATGACCCCGAAGAACCGGAGGAACCAGAAGAGCCCCTCATCGAGAAGGTTGGTTTTGGATACGAGCTCAACGACGACGGCGTCATCACAGATGGTTACTATTTCGGTGCGGATGACCTGCCCGATGGCAACGAACCAACTTTCGCGAATTACCTCAGCCATTTTGAGGACGGGGTCGGCGGTGATGTCACATCTCTGGAAGCCATCGCATTCTTCGAGTTCCACGAAGATGGGTATCCGGTTGAACTGTTCCGTATCGAAGCACCAGAAGGCGGCTTCACAGAGGCCGAGGAAATTCTGGCCGCATATGACGAGGCGGTCGAAAACGGTGCATTTGGCGAAACTGGCACAGAAGATAACCCTTTAGCAATTCTGGCGACTCTGGAGCCCGAAGACATGGAGCCAGACTCCTCAGACGAAGACGATATGGACGACGTATTGGCCTAATGGCTCTTGTCAAAACCACAGCAAAGGGCGGAGCCAAGGCTTCGTCCTTCTGGTTTCTCGCTTAGCCCAACACCACACGCCCTCCCCGCGTGCGCAGCAGGATCATGCCCATGATGGCGACGTTCAACGCATTCCAAGCAATGCCGTTCACAAAAGCCAACTCATAGCTGCCACTCACGTCGTAAATCCAACCAGACATCCAACCACCCAGCGCCATGCCCAGAATGGTCGCCATCATCACAAAGCCGACCCGGCTCCCGGCCTCTTTGGCGGGCATATATTCCCGCACCACCAGCGCATAGGCCGGCACAATCCCGCCCTGCGCCAACCCAAAGGCCAGGCTGACCAGATAGAGCGGCACCAGCCCGTCAAACGGCAGAAACAGGAACAGCGCCCCCATCTGCAACACCGACCCGATCAGCAGCGTCAGCACGCCGCCCAGCTTGTCCGCCACCAACCCGCTGATCAAACGGCTGACCACACCGCCCATCAGCATCAACGCCAGCATTTCTGCCCCCACAGCCGCGCCATAGCCAAGATCCACACAAAAGCTCACGATATGGACCTGCGGCATGCTCATGGCCACACAACAGCCAATCCCCGCCAGTCCCAAGATCCACATCAATGGCGCAGGCTTAAACGGTGCCCCCGCCTGCCGCGCCTGCGCCGCGCTGTCTTGTGCCGCCAAGGCCTCAAGCGGCACTTTGGGGCGTAGCAGAAAGGCCAACGGTACCACCGCCACAACGGTCATCACCGCCAGCACCACAAACACCGCCCGCCAGCCATGTGTGCTCAACACGCCACTCAGCAAAACGGGCCAGATCGCACCCGACAGGTAATTGCCACTGGCTGCGATCGCCACCGCAATCCCGCGCCGCTTCTGAAACCACAGCGACACATCCGCAATCAATGGCCCAAAGCCAACCGCCGTGCCAAAGCCCAAAAACAGATGCACAAACGAGAGCATCAGCACCGAGCCACTTAGCGCCGCCGCGCCATAGCTCACCGCACTCAACACCGCCGCGCCGATCAACGCCTTGGTCACGCCCCAACGGTCCACCGCCTGCCCAATCACAAAATTGCCAAGTGCAAAACCCACCATGGTCAGCACATAGGGCAGCGAGGCATCCGCCCGATCGACGCCAAATTCCGCCTGCACCGCAGGCATCACCACAATCACCGCCCACATGCCAACATTGGCAAAAACGCCAATCACCAGGGTGATGGCGAGGCGGATCCAACTATAGCGGCTATCAAGAGCGGGATGTGTCATGGCGCCACGCTAGGCGCGCCAAACGCCCCTGTATAGTGCCAGTTCCCCACCCGGACTGCGCCAGCCACCGCTACACGCCAACTTGCTGGTGCACCTCAATCACGTTGCCTTCGGGGTCCTGGAAAACACCTGATGCCACTCTGTGGCAAAGGCCGTGCCGTAGTCGGAATAGGGCATGTTATTCTCCTCCAGCACCTTCAGAAATGCCGGGAGATCATCGGTACGAAAAGCGATATGCCCGCGGTCGACAGGGTTGATCACCTGACCGTTCACAAAAGCCACATCCAGCCGCCGCTCCGCCAAATGCATCTGCATGTCCCCATCGGTGGCAAAGCGGATATGCCCGTCATAACCGCTGCCCTCATCGGCCTCTGTGCGTGGAAACTCTTCTTGCGGAATATCATCCAGCCCCAACACTTTGGTGTAGAAGTCATGCAACCGATCCACATCTTTGGAGACAAAATTGATGTGGTGGAATTCGAGTTTCATGAGCAGCTCCGGAAAATGGGATTTATCGCAGGCCATTCAGTCAACATCAGACCCGAAGTGCAAGCGCAAACATCAAGGGGAAGACCGCAACGATAGGTTGATCCCCGCACACATCCGCCTAAGCTCGGCGCATGACCAATATCCTTGCGCCTTTCGATCACGCCTTCCCATGCACCGCGTTCCCCCACGCTTTGTTTTATGAGTGGGAACACACCTTGCGGTTCGAATTGGGCGGAGAAGACGTGCCAACGGCCCGCCCCCTCAAGCGCTTCAACCAAGCGCTACACCGGGCCAGCGCCGTGGCAGAGGCCCTGTTCAAGGACACCGATACGCTCTGGCTGCTCACCTCATACTACGGCACGAAACGCCGTACCAAGAAGTACCTCAAACCCCTTAAGCACTGCGGACTCCCATGGAAAACCTTCACCCATTTGGGGGCCATTGCGCAAAATGATCCGGATTTCATAGCCGACTTCGGCTGCGACCAATATCGGTTTTGGGACGCCATCCAACTGACCGAGAGAAGCCAGCTAAACGAAGTGCTCTGGCTGGTGCTGGGGGCTGAACTCGGCATTCGCCCCAATCTGCGCACGGACGCCTATTTTGTGGATTTCAAACAAAATCTGATCCTGCACCCTTACGATGACCGCGGCATGGATGTGGCCGCAGTAAGTAAGGACGCCTTGCATCCCCTCTATCGAAGCTTTGAAGCATGGATTTTGGAATGGAACCGCCCGGAAATCCAAGCCCACTTTGGCTCTTAACGGCCTTGGGAAGCAAGCTCTCTAGCTTTCTACTACTCGCCCCGCCTACTCGCGTAACGGCGGCTCACCAAAGCTGCGAAGCTCGCCGTCCTCCGAATTAAACGCCCATCGTGCCACCAACAGCTGAAACTCCTTGGCGTATAGGCTTGGCTCTTGTTCATCCTCAACCACACGTGTGCGCCAGGACCCCTGCACGCGGGTAGGCACGTAGACGTCCTTGCGCTCCGGTGCTTTAAACCCTTTAGGCAGACGATAGTTCGCGCTCTCCCACTTGCGCTTCAACAGCGTGACCAGTTCCGCCGCTTCGCGCTTGCGACGCCCCGCAAAAATCACGTCGATCTCGACACCATTCTCGACCAAGCCTTTGATGATTACGTCCTGGCGGGAGTTTTTGCCAAACTTTGGAATCAGCTTCACCACCAACTCAGTTGGCGGCTTCTTGAACAATCCTCCGTCCTCATAGGCCGGCGTGATCATGGCTGGGTTTTCGATGCGTTTCTTCAAAGTCCTGTTCCGCTGCTGTCCGGGCGCTACGCCCCGATCTTGCTCCGGCCCATAGTCCGCGAAACGCCTTAACAATGTGTTGGCAGCAGGGGCAGAATGACGCACCTTAAAGTGCGCCAATGCACAAAACCCCAACCGACTCCCCCCAAATCGCCACCGTCGCGAAACAGACGCAATACCGACGTGATACCGACGTAGGAATCCGGACCGTTATTGTCCCAGAGCCTGCCCCAAATCCACGATCAAATCGGCGGCGTTTTCGGCCCCCACGGAAATGCGCAACAGCGTTTCCGGAATGCCTGTATGCGGCTCAATGGTGTGGCGATGTTCCACAAGGCTCTCGACCCCGCCAAGAGATGTGGCACGGTGGAAAAGTTTCATTTTCCCAGCCACTTGCAGCGCCGTTTCTTTATCACCCTTCACAAGGAAAGACATCAAGAACCCCGCCCCGCCCGGCATCTGCGCCTTGGCCAAATTATGCTGAGGATGGCTCTCAAGGCCCGGAAACAAAACACTATCGACTTTCGGATGATCTTCCAGAAAACGTGCTATTTTCATGGCGTTATCCACCATCCGCTCGACCCGCAACGCCATCGTGCGCATCCCGCGCAACAGCAGCCACGCCTCAAACGGCCCCATCACCGCCCCGGCACTGGCGCGATCCACTTCGATCTCTTCCCAGACCGGCGTGACCGCCTTGCAAACCAACACGCCCCCCAGCACATCGGAGTGCCCGTTAATCACCTTTGTGGTGGAGTGCATCACAATATCTGCACCCAATTTCAACGGGTTGGTCAGGATCGGCGAAGCCGCCGTGCTGTCCACGGCCAAGAGCGCACCACAGCTTTCCGCCGCCTGTTTGGCTGCTGCGACATCCGTGATTTTCAGCCACGGGTTGGACGGCGTCTCGACCCAAACCACATTGGCCGGCCCCTTTGCGCAGACCGCGGCCAATGCCGCTGTGTCGCTGGCATCTACCTCATCGATAACAATCTGACGACGTTCACAAAATTCCCTGATCCACTTGGTGGTGTTCCAATAGATTCCGCTCTGCACAATCACCCGCCCACCGGTCGGTACCGTGCGGAACAGTGCGGCAATCGCCGCCATACCAGACGGGAACAACAACGCCGCCGCCCCCCCTTCCAGCTGTGCCAGCACAGCCTCGGCTTGCCGCGCCACATCATTATGCGGACGCGCATAAATATTGTTTTCATTCAGAGGGTTGTAGTTTTCACCCCGCGCAAAGGTGGTTGCCGGTTGGATAGGCGGTACAACGCCCCCGCTTTGCTGATCAATCGCCCCGCCAGCCTGTGCCAACACGGTCTCCGGCAACATGTCTTTGAAATCCATCATCTTCCCCTTCGCGTCTTTGCGCGCACAAAACCGCAGCCTCAGCAAACTTGCAACCCCAGCGCACGCCCGTGTAGGAGGTCTTCATGACCCGCGTGATACTCTTCAACAAACCCTTCGATGTGCTGTCGCAATTCACCGACAAAGGCCTTGAGGGCAGCAAACGCCGCACCCTGTCGGACTTCATCGACGTGCCAAAAGTCTATCCCGCAGGCCGTCTGGACCGCGACAGCGAGGGGTTGATGGTCTTAACGGACGACGGAAAATTACAGGCGCGCATTGCTGATCCGCGCCACAAGATGGCGAAAACCTACTGGGTACAAGTCGAAGGCACACCAGATGAAGCCGCTCTAGACGTCCTTCGCAAAGGGGTGAAGTTAAAAGACGGCCTGACCAAACCCGCGAAGGCGCAAGTCATTGACCAACCAGAAAATCTCTGGCCACGCACCCCACCAATCCGCGTGCGAAAATCCATCCCTGACACCTGGATTTCCCTCACCATTCGCGAGGGCCGAAACCGCCAGGTCCGCCGTATGACCGCCGCTGTCGGCCATCCAACTCTGCGCCTTATTCGAGCACAAATTGGCGAATGGCGGCTGGACGGGTTGGAAAGTGGCACCTGGCGCGACGCGTAGCGACGCAATCACTTTTCCTGTGGATAATCACAACATATAGTAGACAGCAACAAACCCGCGCCGTAAGAGCCGCGGCACTGAAACACGAGCAGGGAAAACGGGCATGGCACATATTATTGCGGTCGGAAACGAGAAGGGCGGCGCAGGCAAATCCACCCTGTCGATGCACATCGCCACCGCGCTTGCACGTATGGGCCACAAAGTCGGCGGCATCGATCTTGACCTCCGTCAGAAAAGCTTTGGCAGCTACATCGCCAATCGCCGGAAGTTCATGCAGAAAAACGGCCTCGATCTGCCCAGCCCGGACTACCATGACTTGCCGGAAGTGGACGAAAGCGCGTTGCAACCGGGCGAAAATATCTATGACCACCGCCTATCTGCTGCCGTTTCGATGCTGGAGCCGAACAACGATTTCATTCTGATCGACTGCCCCGGCTCGCACACCCGCCTGAGCCAGGTCGCACACTCACTGGCCGACACGCTGGTCACACCGCTAAACGACAGTTTTGTGGACTTTGACCTGCTCGCGAAAATCGACTCCGACGGCGAAAAGATCCTTGGCCCATCGGTCTATTCCGAAATGGTCTGGAACGCTCGCCAACTGCGCGCCCAGGCCGGCTTGAAGCCCATCGACTGGATTGTCATGCGCAACCGGATGGGGGCGCAACAGATGGTCAACAAAGAGAAAATGGGCAAAGCCCTTGATCGTTTGGCCAAGCGCATCGGCTTCCGCGTGGCCCCGGGTTTCAACGAACGTGTTGTGTTCCGTGAACTCTTTCCGCGCGGCCTCACTCTGCTGGATCTCCGGGACACCGGCGTGAAACAACTCAACATCTCTAACGTGGCCGCCCGTCAGGAACTGCGCGAGTTAATCAAAGCACTGAACCTGCCCGGCGTGACCGTGGATTTCTAACTCATGACTGCGCGCGGCCAAGCAACACAGCCCCCCGCGCGCCCAACGCGCCTGATGACCATGGCCGCTCTTGTGGTGGCCGAGTTGCTGCTGGTTATTCTGGCCTATCAGGTCATTGCTTCCATCGAATGCCGCCAGACCGAAGTCGAAGCCGCCTGCCGCGCCCTGCGCTCGATGACCGCGCGCGGCTTGGCGGTCATGACTGTGATGGCCCTCTATTTCTGGCTGCGCCCCGCCGCCTACCGCGCACTGGCAAACCGCGCCATAGCATCGCCCGGTCCCCGGATCTGGATGCTGCTTCACCTTACTGGGCTTGCGCTGATCTTCCTGCCCCTGCCGCTTTTCGGAGCCGCCGAAATCTCCCTCGCCTTCACGCCCACCCTAATTTTGCTGACCTCGGGGGGCCTGCTCACGGCCCTCGGCGCGGTGTTCTGGATCACGCCGCTCGCCGCATGGCGCGACTGGATGCGCAACGACAGCTACCTGCTCCCGCTTGCGCTTTTCATTGGCTTCTTGGTGCCCGATCTCGCTGACTTGATGCGGCCGCTTTGGGAGTGGAGCACGCTGAGCAGCCTGACCTTTTTCTTGGTTTTCCTCGTGTTGACCCTCACTGGTTTTGACGTGGGGGTACACCCACCGACTTACGAGATTGGCGTCGAAGGCTTCTGGGTCCAGATCGCCAGCCAATGCTCCGGCGTCGAAGGCATCGCGCTGATCACCATCTTCATGGGCTTTTACGCCGCCCTCATGCGTCCAGACCTGCGCCAGAAACGCTTCTGGCTCATCCTATTCCCCCTCGCCGTATTCGCCAGCTGGCTGTTCAACATCCTGCGCATCGCCATCCTGATCATCATTGGTGCCCGCGTCTCTCCAGAGCATTCCCTTAATGGTTTCCACTCTTATGCGGGCTGGCTGATGTTCACCGCGCTGGCCTTGTTGATTGTGGTGATCGCCCACCGAGCCCAATGGTTGCACCGCTCCCCATTGCCCAAACACAGCGCAGCCACACTCCGTCAGGACTCCCTGGCCGCCAAGATTGTGCCGTTCATTGTAATGATGCTGTCTGGTGTGTTTGTTTCCGCCTTCTGGCCGGACCCAGCCGCAGGCTATCCTGTCCGCGCTCTGCTCATGGCCTTGGCACTGCTGGTTTTCCTGCCCGCCATCCGCGCCCTCTGGCGCCGACCATCACTCGAAAGCCTCGCGGTTGGCCTCGTCATTGGCATCATCTGGATTGTCACGGCGCCTAACCAAGACCTACCAGCCACCGACGCACCTTCGCTCCTCTGGATCACAACCCGCTTGCTTGGCACAATCCTGCTCGTACCCGTGATCGAGGAACTGTTCTTCCGTGGCTACATCCTGCGCCGTCTGCACAGAGACACGCTGGTCTGGACCATCCTGGCCGTCGCCGTCTCTAGCCTACTCTTTGGCCTGATGCATGATCGCTTCTTGGCGGGTAGCTTGGCAGGCGTAGCCTTCGGCTTGCTCTACCTGCGTCGCGCAGAAACCTCTGACGCCATTGCAGCTCATATCGTGGCCAATGCCACCATCGCTTTGGCGGCCCTACTGACAGCAAAATGGGCGCTCATCTGAGCGCCCATCTGAGTGTCCTCAGCCTGTTGAGACTGGCTTAACTTTGTTTTTGGCGACGGCGGCGCAGTTCCCAAACCAGCGCCAAGGTCGCGAGCACGGCAGCCAAAGCCAACAGACCAGCCCCCGCATCAATTTCCGGAACGGCGTTGGAGCCGCCACCTGTGTTACCACCGCCAGTGTTACCACCGCCCCACCAGTTCCACCACCAGCCGTACCAGCCACTGTAGTTTTGGGCGAAGGCAGCTGGCGCACTTAGTGTCAAAGCAGACAGTGTAAAAAACACGGCTTTAGTTTTTTTCAAAAGACCCATAGAAAACTCCCGGACCTATGTCTGTGCATTGAATACAGGGTGCCACAGGGGCTAACGACGGTTCAAGCAATTTGCTGCAAATGCACAATAACTGGTCATTTCGCACGTCGACTGTCTGCAATTAAAAAACAATCAAACGCAATGATAATTACTGTCGCCAGACCTTCGCAGACGAGGCGAATCGAACTCCGAAAGTGATTCGCTCACGCTGTGCGCCCGGCCAGCTTAAGCAGCATCCCTTTCAGCGCCTGCACCTCATCCTCATTTAGCTGCGCCAAAAGACTGCCTTCATATGCTTGTGCCACTTCGCGCAGATCGCGGTAAACCTTCTCTCCTGCAGTCGTAAGTTCCAGCCACTCCACACGCCGGTCTTCCTCACTGCGCGCCCGCTTCACCAAACGCCGATCGGCCAGCCGCTGCACCGCGCGGCTGATCTTGGTTTTGTGGACCTTGCCCTTAGCCCCGATTTCCGTCGCTGTCAGCCGCCCAAAAATCCCTAGGTGAAACAGCACCCGCCACTCGCTGCGCAGCAACCCATAGCGATCCTTGTAAACCTTCTGAAACCCCAGGCTGGCCTCCTCTGCTGCTTGATTGAGCAGGTAGGGCAAAAATGCCTGCAAGTCGAAGTCATCAGCTTTTGTCATTTTCTGCGCGTCCTCCTGCTTGTTAGTTACAAAATCAACTATTACCAACGCAACCAAATTCGAAATTCAGGAGCGCGAGATGACCAAACACACTGTTCCGACCCGCATGCAGAAAGCCCCGTCTATGGCTGGCCCGCATGAGGGCTATATGCCCGGCTTTGGCAACGACTATGAAACTGAAGTCCTGCCAGGCGCCTTGCCGCAAGGCATGAACAGCCCGCAGAAATGCAACTACGGCCTTTATGGCGAGCAGCTGTCCGGCACCGCCTTCACCGCCGAAAACGTCGAGCGCACCTGGTGCTACCGCCTGCGCCCGTCGGTGAAACACAACGGCCGTTACGAAAAAATCGACGTGCCCTATTGGGCCTCCGCGCCCAACGTCGACCCAGACCTCGGCAGCCTTGGCCAATACCGCTGGGATCCGGTACCGCACACCGAAGAGGCGCTGACCTGGATCACCGGCATGCGCACCATGACCACTGCGGGCGACGTGAACACCCAGGTCGGCATGGCGAGCCACATCTACCTCGTGAATACCTCGATGGAAGACGAGTACTTCTTCTCCGCCGATTCCGAACTCTTGGTGGTGCCACAGGAAGGCGTGCTGCGGTTCTCCACGGAGCTGGGCATCATTGACCTGGAGCCCAAAGAAATCGCCATCTTGCCTCGTGGTCTGGTGTACCGCGTTGAGGTTCTCGAAGGTCCGGCGCGTGGCTTTGTCTGCGAAAACTACGGCCAAAAGTTTGAGTTGCCCGGTCGCGGCCCAATTGGCGCCAACTGCATGGCCAACCCACGAGACTTCAAAGCGCCGGTGGCGGCTTACGAAGACCGTGAAGTGCCGTCTACAGTGACCGTGAAATGGTGTGGCCAGTTCCACCGCACAAATATCGACCAGTCGCCGCTGGATGTAGTCGCTTGGCACGGCAACTACGCGCCGGTGAAATACGATCTGCGCACCTATTGCCCGGTTGGCGCGATCCTGTTTGACCACCCGGACCCCTCAATCTTCACCGTGCTGACCGCGCCCTCCGGCGTCCCGGGCACCGCCAACATCGACTTTGTGCTTTTCCGTGAACGTTGGATGGTGGCAGAGGACACTTTCCGTCCGCCGTGGTACCACAAGAACATCATGTCTGAGCTGATGGGCAACATCTACGGCCAGTATGACGCCAAACCGCAGGGCTTTGTCCCCGGTGGCATGAGCCTGCACAATATGATGATGCCGCATGGCCCGGACAAAAATGCCTTTGAGGGCGCGTCCAACGCAAACCTTGGCCCGGACAAGCTCGACAACACCATGTCGTTTATGTTTGAGACTCGCTTCCCACAGCACATCACCAAATTTGCCGCCAACGAAGCCCCTGTGCAGGACGATTACATCGACTGCTGGGTGGACATCGAAAAGAAATTCGACGGCACCCCGGGCAAGAAGTAAGCTCACGTGATTGGGGGCTTTGCCCCCGTCACAGCACACTGTGACTCCCCCAGGATATTTCTGGACTGTGAAAGGCTTGGGGGCGTCAGACGAAATTCAGGAAGACCAATGCGCGCGAACAAAGTCACCCTTCTGGGCACCAAGGGCGGCCCGGCCATCCGGCCCGGCACCCGAATGCCAACCTCCATTCTGGTGCAAATGGATGGGCAAACCATCCTTCTGGACGCGGGTCTTGGCGTCAGCCGTGGTCTCTGTGATGCGGGCGTGGCCCTGACCGATCTGGACGCGATCCTGATCACCCACCTGCACTCCGATCATTATCTGGAACTGGGGCCCCTTCTGCACACCGCCTGGACCGCAGGATTGAACAAACCCATCCCGATTTACGGCCCGGAAGGTCTGGACCACTATTGGGCGGGGTTCCTCAACGCGATGTCCTTTGATGTAGAGCTGCGTTTGCGTGACGAAGGCCGCCCGGCGCTGGAACCACTGGCGCAAGTTCGTACTCTAGAGCCCGGCCAGATGGACCTTGGCCCATTGAAAGTTACTACCATCCGCAACGCACACCCGCCAATCACCGACAGCTATGCCCTGCGGTTTGACGGCGCACACCACAGCGTTGTGCTCTCCGGCGACACCGCGCCAATTGCCGAAATGGTGGAGCTTGCTAGAGACGCCGACCTGCTGGTGCATGAGGCGATGTTGTCAGCCGGCATTGATGCGCTTTGCGCCCGCGTGGGCAATGGCGACGACCGTCTGCGCATCCATCTGGAGCGCAGCCACACCCCTGCGGCTGAAGCCGGGCGCATCGCAACCGAGGCGGGCGTCAAACAGCTTGCCCTCAACCACCTCGTCCCCTGTGACGATCCAAACTTCACCGAGACCCACTGGCAGGAAGAAACCTCCCGCACCTGGTCCGGCCCTCTTTTCATCGGCACCGACGGAATGTCCCTTCCGCTCGACTGACCGCCTCAAAAGGAAACGCGCATGTCTTTGTTAAAATCCTGGGTCACAAGCGCCAATGACGCTGCCTGCCCCTTCCCACTCAACAACCTGCCTTACGGCGTCTTCTCCGTAGACGAAGGCGAGATGCGTTGCGGTACCGCCATTGGCGACCGCATCATCGACCTGACCGGCTTGGAAGAAGCAGGCACCCTGCGCGCCGATCCTGAGGCCGATGTACTGGACGCACCGTTCTGGAATGACTTCATGGAATTGGGACCGCAGGTCTGGGCCGACTACCGCGCCAAACTGCAAGCCATGCTGGCCGAGGACGCCTCGGAAGACACCCAGGAGGCGCTGACCTACTATTCCCTGCCTATGGCCGACGCCACGCTACACATGCCCTTTGCGGTCAGCGAATACACCGATTTCTACGCCGGTCGGAACCACGCCTTCAACGTCGGCACCATGTTCCGGGGTCCGGAAAACGCGCTGCCACCGAACTGGCTGCACATCCCGATTGGTTACAATGGTCGCGCGTCGTCTGTGGTGGTCTCTGGCACAGACATCCGCCGCCCATGGGGGCAGTTGAAATCCCCGGACCATGACATGCCTGCCTTCCTGCCGTCGCGCCGCTTTGACATCGAGCTGGAGATGGGCGCTATTGTGGGCCAGTTTTCCCAACGTCCTGTGACCGTGCAGGAAGCCGACGACATGATCTTTGGCTATGTGCTGCTCAACGACTGGTCTGCACGGGACATTCAGGCCTGGGAATACCAACCGCTTGGCCCGTTTCAAGCCAAAGCCACCGCCACCTCGATCTCCCCGTGGATCGTCACCAAGGCCGCGCTGGAACCGTTCCGCACCAACACGCCGGATCGAGACTTTGAGCTGCTCGATCACCTCAAAGACGTCGGCCCGATGCTCTATGACATCGACCTGTCCGTCACCATGGCGCCAGAAGGCAAACAGCCAACTGAAATCGCGCGTACCAACTATGATCAGATGTACTACTCCGCCGCCCAACAGCTGGCGCATCACAGCACCTCTGGCTGCCCGATGAACGTCGGTGACCTCCTGGGTTCCGGGACAATCTCGGGCCCAACAAAACCCGAGCGCGGCAGCCTTTTGGAGCTGAGCTGGGGCGGTAAAGAGCCGCTGACCCTTGATAGTGGGGAGAGCCGTACCTTCATTGAAGATGGAGACACGCTCACCCTCCAAGGCGCGGCCAAAGGAGACGGGTACACCATCGGATTTGGCGACTGTACCGGCACGCTTTTGCCTGCGCTTTCGGACCCTTTCGAAAGGTAACGCCTATGGCCACCGCCCCCCACTACGTCGGATATATCGCACAAAGTCTGGACGGCTATATCGCCACACCGGATGGCGGAGTGGGCTGGCTTGATCCGTTCAACGCCGCGCTGGCCGAATGCAGCTGTGAGGACGCTGGGGGCTACAACACCTTTATAGAGGAGGTGGACGCAGTGCTCATGGGCCGCGCCACTTATCGGCAGGTTCTGGGCTGGGGGTGGCCCTATGGCAAGCGCGCTGGCTATGTGCTTACCCACCGCCATGACTACAAGGGCGATCACATCACCGCTGCTGGCCCCATCGACGACTTACGCGCCGCAATTGAGGCCAATGGCCACCAAAAAGTCTGGATCATGGGCGGCGGAGAAACCCAACGCGCCGCCCTAGACGTGGGCATGTTTGACGAGATTTCGGTCTTTGTGATGCCCACCATCTTGGGCGATGGCTTGCCCTGCTTTGCCAAAGGCGCGCAGCAGAACCTGACCCTCAAACACTCAAGCCAGAAACCCGGTGGCATCCTGCAACTGGACTACGACATCGCAGGCCCACCAGCTGCGGCCACTTAAACCCCACTTGGCACAGGCGCGGTAGCCGCCTAAGCAGATCTTACCAAATCACATTACAGGACAAACCCTTTTGAAACACATCGCCCTGGCCGCCCTCCTTTCTCTCAACCTCACAACAGCACAGGCCCAGACAGCAGAAGAACTGGCCAAAACCTATGTGAACATGCCCGAAGTGCAGCAGATGATGACGGACATGTTCTCCCCTCAAAGCATGACGGCACAAGTCATGGCCACCCTGCCTCCGGGCATCACCCTGTCAGAGGCGCAACAAACCGCCATTGGCGAATTGATGTCCGGCGAAATGAACACACTGCGCCCGAAGCTCGAGGCATTGATGGAGGCCACCACCGCCGAAGTGTTCACCGCCGAAGAAATCGATGCGCTGATCACTTTCTACAGCTCTGAACACGGCGCCGCCATTATGGGCAAAATGGGCCCGATGATGCAGCAAGTGATGGGCGCACTGGCGCCAGACATGCAGGCAATGCAGACCCGCATCACGCCGAAAATGATCGAAATCATGAGCTCTGAATAAGAAACGAAATGACCGAAGCGCCGCTTAAGCGCCTCACTCAAATGACAAAATAAGGACCGCTGACTATGGCCAAAGCCTTCGCCTCCCAAGGGGACATGACCGAGAAAAACATCTCTTTCACCGAAGTGGGAGACGGCCTTTATGCCTTCACCGCCGAGGGCGACCCAAACTCCGGCGTGATCATTGGCGATGACAGCGTGATGATCGTCGAAGCCCAAGCCACGCCGCGTCTGGCCAACAAGGTCATCGAATGCGTGCGCTCTGTCACCGACAAGCCGATTTCCCATGTGGTGCTGACCCACTACCACGCCGTGCGCGTGCTGGGCGCGTCGGCCTACGGGGCGGACCAGATCATCATGGGCGACGCGGCCCGCGCCATGGTGGTGGAACGCGGCCAGGAAGACTGGGACAGCGAATTCCAACGTTTCCCGCGCCTGTTTGAAGGCCATGAAAGCATCCCGGGCCTGACCTACCCCACCACCACATTCTCCGACGACATGACCGTCTACCTCGGCAACCGCCGCATAGACCTCATGCACCTCGGCCGCGCCCACACTGCTGGCGACATCGTCATCCATGTGCCTGACCAGAACGTCATGTTCACCGGCGACATCGTCGAATACCACTCCGCCTGCTACTGCGGCGACGGGCATTTCTCCGATTGGGGTGACACACTGGACAACATCGCCGCCTTCGACGTGGACGCCATTGCCCCCGGCCGTGGCGACGCGCTTGTGGGCAAAGAGATGGTCCACGCCGCCATCGAAAACACCCGCGACTTTGTCGAAAGCACCTTCCGTCCCGCCGCCAAAGTTGCAGCCCGCGGCGGCACCCTGAAAGAAGCCTGGGACGCGGTCCGCGCGGAGTGTGATCCAAAGTTCGCAGACTACGCGATTTACGAGCACTGCCTGCCCTTCAACGTCGCCCGCGCCTATGACGAAGCCCGCGGCATCGACACCCCCCGCATCTGGACCGCCCAGCGCGATCTGGAAATGTGGGAGGCACTTCAGGGGTAAATGGCTATGATGGAGATCGTCTTCGCCCTGTTTTTCTGCGGAACAGTTTTGTTTGGCGCCCTGAGCATCGTTTCAATGGCGCTCCTATCAATGCGGGCTGCGGATGAGACAGAGGGGTTCAGCCTGTTTGTGCGTCCCTACAGCGCGAAACAAATGCAGCAGTCCAGCGCGGCTATGGAAACGATGAACCGTCTTGAAAATGGAACCAAGATTGGGAGATTTGCCAACAAATCCATGGCGATGATGACACTCTTTGGCTTTCTGATGTGCGCGACGGCTGCACTTGATTTCGGCGTCTCTAAGTACCGCGGACAACCCTCTGCGATCTTCAGCAGCGGCAACATTGAGACTGGCCAAGAATGAGCGCTATCTGCCAGCCACCTGCGCCACAAAACCCCACGTCCTTGATCTATGTCGTGGCGCGCTACCCCTTGGCGCGCCATGCTACCCCCAACAAACGCGCCGGTCCTTGGGAGGAGGAGCCCCATGAGCAAGATTTTTGACGTCCCGCTCTACGCCTACACGCGCAGTCCGGATCAAGACGCGGCAACGCCTACACGCCATCCGGTGGTGATCATCGGCGCCGGACCCGTCGGCCTTGCCACCGCGATTGATCTGGCACAGCAAGGCATCAAAACCATCATTTTGGACGATAATGACCGGGTGTCCTTTGGCTCCCGCGCCATCTGTTTTGCCAAACGCCCCCTGGAAATCATGGATCGCCTTGGCTGCGGTGAACGTTTGGTCGAACGCGGCGTGCAATGGGACACTGGCAAGGTCTTCTTTGACACCCGCCAGGTATATGAGTTCAGCCTGACCGAGGAAGAAGGCCACAAGAACCCCGCCTTCATCAATCTGCAACAATACACGTTTGAGCAGGTCTTGGTGGAACGCATCCGCGAGATGCAGGCCGACGGCGCGCCCATCGAAATCCGCGGGCGCAACAAGGTTGAGGCCATTGGCCAACATGACACACATGTGACGCTCGAGGTGGAAACACCGGAAGGCAGCTACACCATTGAAGCAGAGTGGTTGGTCGCCTGTGACGGGGCCAACTCTCCCACCCGCCGCATGTTGGGACTGGATTTTGACGGGCAGGTCTTTGAGGACAATTTCCTGATCGCCGACGTGGTGATGAAAGCCGACTTCCCATCCGAACGCTGGTTCTGGTTTGATCCGCCCTTCAACCGCGGACAGTCCGCCTTGCTACACAAACAACCGGACAACGTCTGGCGCATCGACCTGCAACTGGGCCGTGACATCGACAAAGAGCACGAGAAGCGCCCGGAAAACGTGATGACCCGGCTCAAGGAGATGCTGGGCGACGAGGCCGAGTTCGACCTTGAATGGGTCTCCATCTACACCTTCCAATGCTGCCGTATGGAGCGGTTCCGTCACGGCCGCACCCTGTTTGCCGGTGACTCCGCGCACCAAGTCTCCCCCTTTGGGGCCCGCGGAGCCAACTCCGGGCTGCAAGACGCCGACAACATCGCGTGGAAATTAAAACTGGTGCTCGACGGCAAAGCGCCTGAAACCCTGATGGACAGCTATCACACCGAACGGGCTTACGGTGCGGATGAAAACATCCTGAACTCCACGCGTTCGACTGAGTTCATCACCCCCAAATCCGAGATGAGCCGCATCCTCCGTGACGCCGTGCTGGACCTCTCCGCGCATCACGAATTTGCGCAACCGCTGGTCAACTCGGGCCGCCTGTCGGTGCCCTGTACCTATGACGGCAGTATGCTCAACTCCGCTGATGCGCTCGCCGCGCCGGACCTCACACGCCCCGGCAGCCCCTGCCCGGACGCCCCGCTAGGGGACGGCCACCTGCTCAGCAAACTGGGCAACGCGTTCATCCTGCTCACCATCGACGCAGACGCACCAGACAGTTTTGAAGAGGATGGTGTCACTGTCAGTCGCCTTGCGCTCTCGGTGCGCGATGACCCGACGCTCACACTCAAGCGGCAGTACCTTGGCGATGCCGCCGCTGGCGTCTACCTGATCCGCCCGGACCAACACGTCGCCGCCCGCCGCGAAGCCTTTGACGAACCCCATTTCCGCGCCGCCCTACGCCGCGCCACAGGCAAGGAGTGATCTGATGTCTGACAAGCTGATCCTGAGCCCCAATCTGGACAACGCCGACGGCTTTTTTGACGCCCTCGCCCGCGCCCATGACGGTCTGGAAAAATCCCGCAGCGACGCGCTCAACGCCCGTCTGATCTTCCTGCTCGCCAACCACATTGGCGACAATGAAGTCCTGGACCAAGCTCTCAAAGCCGCACAATCCAGCGGCCACCAACAATGAGCCGTCCAGCATGAGCACGGTGCTCTACGATTACTGGCGTTCCTCCGCCAGCTACCGTGTGCGCATCGCGCTGCATCTTGCGGACGAGCCATTCGAACGCGTGACCGTAGACTTGCTCGAAAGCGACCACCGCGGGCCGGATCATCTGGCCCGCAACCCGCAGGGTCTGGTCCCGGTGCTTGACATCGACGGCCACCGCTTCACGCAATCTTTGGCCATTCTCGACTATCTCAACGACACCCGCGCGCTTGGCCTGCTACCTGACGACCCAACTCAGCGCGCAAAGGTCCGGGCCTTGGCGCACAGCATCGCCGTGGATATTCATCCAGTCTGTAACCTGTCAGTGGTGCGCCACGCCACCTCCAGTGCCGAGGACAAACCCGCCGCAACCCAAGCCTGGATGCAACATTTCATTCACCCGGGTTTACGGGCCTTTGATGCACTTTTGGACGAGTTCACCCAAACGCCTTATTGCTGCGGAGACACGCCATCTCTTGCAGATCTCTGCCTGATGCCACAGCTTTATAATGCGCGTAGGTGGGGCGTGGACCTGTCCCAGTTTGCCCGCCTGCAAGCCATAGAAGCAGCCTGTGCAGCGCAACCAACCTTCGCCGCAGCGCATCCGGATCAAGCCCGCCCTGACTAATCCCTAGACCTCAATCTCATTGAGGTCGTGCAGAAGTTCCAAAAGCTGCTCGTAGCGCTCCGAGCCAAGATGGTCGCGCAGTTTGCCTGCATAGCTCTTGGCCGCTGGAATATTATCTGCAATCAAGCGACAGCCCTCGGGGGTTGCCTTGATCACCTGCCGACGCCCGTCCTGCTCATCGCGCGTGCGCGTGATGTAGCCTTTTTCCTGAAGCTTCTGCAGGATCCGCGTCAGGCTTGGCAACAGCAGCACCGCACGATCTGCAATTGTGGTCGGATCCATCGGGCCTTCTTCGACAAGCACCCGCACAACACGCCATTGCTGTTCCGTAACGCCAGCATCGACCAGCAATAATCGCGCCGGTTTCATCACCTTCTCTCTGGCGCGCAAAAGCGCGATAGGAAGCGACTGAGATGTATCGGGAATATTGGTCTTGCCTGTCATCTCACCTTCATGCACTGGAATATTTCAAAAGGCAATTTCTTTGCCGCACAAAACCCTACGTTACAGTGCAAAGTAGCGGTCATCTGCCACTGATACGCCCCTCAGGATTGGTCTGGTTTTCCCGCGCCACCCACCTACGTAATTTCCCCGAATTGACCCTTTTTGGCCCCTCCTCCTACCATGACCACAATCGCCGCAATCCAATTTGCGGTTGAGTTCAGGGAGGAAAACTCATGAAGAAATGGCTCATTACGGGCGCGATTTCTGCTTTAGCGCTGACCACCGCCGCATCCGCAGACATCAAGATCGCCCACGTTTACGGCAAAACCGGCCCCTTTGAGGCCTACGCCAAGCAATCCCACGACGGCCTGATGCTGGGTCTGGAATACGCCACCGGCGGCACCATGGAGATCAACGGCGAGAAAATCGTTGTGATTGAAAAAGACACCCAGCTAAAGCCAGACAACGGCAAAGCCTTGTTGGAAGAGGCCTATGGCGATGACGAAGTCGACCTCGCCGTTGGCCCGGTCAGCTCCGGCGTGGCGCTCGCCATGCTGCCTGTGGCCGAAGAATACGAGAAACTGCTGATCGTTGAACCGGCGGTGGCGGACAGCATCACCGGCGCCAACTGGAACCGCTACATCTTCCGCACCGGTCGCAACAGTTCGCAGGACGCCGTGGCCAACGCCATCGCACTGGCTGGCGAAGACGTACACATTGCCACCTTGGCGCAGGACTACGCCTTTGGTCGCGATGGCATCGCCGCCTTCCGCGAAGCCCTCGAGGGACAAGGCCAGTCGATTGCCCACGAAGAATACGTGCCAACCGACACCACCGACTTCACCGCGGCGGCAGAGCGTATCTTCACCGCGATGAAAGACCTCGAAGGCGACAAGAAGCTGTTCATCATCTGGGCTGGTGGCGGCAATCCAATGGGCAAAATTCAGGCCATGGATCCCTCCCGCTTTGGTGTTGAGATCGCCACAGGCGGCAACATCTTGGCAGCGATGAAGGCCTATAAAGACTTCCCCGGCCTCGAAGGCGCCACCTACTACTACTATGAGATCCCACAGAACGACGTGAACGACTGGCTGGTGAAAACCCACCAAGAGCGCTTTGGCACCCCGCCTGATTTCTTCACCGCAGGTGGCATGTCCGCAGGCATCGCCGTGGTGGAAGCCATCAAAAAGGCCGGCAGCACCGACACCGAAGAGCTGATCACCGCGATGGAAGGCATGGAGTGGGAGACCCCCAAAGGCACCATGAAATTCCGCGCCGAAGATCACCAGGCAATGCAGACCATGTACCACTTCAAAATCAAAGTGGACGACAACGTCGAATGGGCCATCCCTGAACTGGTGCGTGAGCTGAAGCTCGAAGACCTGCCCATTCCGGTCCGCAACTAAGACCCGTTTACGTACCTCGATGGCTGGCTCCGGATTTCACGCCGGGACCAGCCGCTTCCCCAGACCACACTCACTGGGTTTCAAATCATGCCCCATCCCATTCTGGAAACCACCGACCTGACCGTGCGCTTTGGCGGCCATGTCGCAGTGGACCACATCTCCTGCAGCTTCCATGCTGGCGAGCTGACCGCGATTGTCGGCCCCAACGGCGCAGGCAAAACCACCTATTTCAATCTGATCTCCGGTCAGATTCCCGCCTCCGAGGGCCGTGTAAAACTTGGCGGCAGTGACATCACCCGCTTGTCCGTCGCCCAGCGCACCCACCGTGGCATCGGCCGCGCCTTTCAGCTCACCAACCTGTTTCCCAACCTCTCGGTCTTGGAAAACGTGCGGCTTGTGGTGCAGTCCAAGGCTGGGCGCGGCTTCAACATCCTATCCATGGCGGACAGCCACGCCGAACTGACTGGCCCGGCCTATGACATTCTTGAACGCATCCGCATGACCGATCAGGCGGACCAGGTGGTCTCCGAGCTGTCCCACGGTGACCAACGCAAGCTGGAGGTCGCGCTCCTGATCGCGCTCGACCCGCTGGTCTATATGTTTGACGAACCCACCGCCGGTATGAGCGTTGACGAAGCGCCCGTGGTGCTTGATCTCATCGCGGAACTCAAAACCCGCAAAGACCGCGCCATCCTTCTGGTGGAGCACAAAATGGACGTGATCCGAACATTGGCGGACCGCATCATCGTACTGCACAACGGCGCGCTGGCGGCAGATGGCGACCCTGCCGAAGTCATGGCCTCTGACGTGGTGCAAGAAGCCTACATGGGCCGCGATCTTGAGGAGGCGCTCGCCAATGTCTGATCCCATCCTGAAACTTGAAGGTGTCTTCACCAACATCGCGCAGTATCACATCCTGCAAGGTGTGGAACTGACCGTTCCGCGCGGCGAAGTCACCATGCTTCTGGGCCGCAACGGTGTGGGCAAAACCACAACCTTGCGCACGATCATCGGCCACTGGCGCGCCCATCAAGGCAGCGTCCTGTTTGATGGCCAGGACATCACCAAACTGCCGACGCCAGCCATTGCCCGCGCGGGTATTGGCTTTGTGCCTGAGGACATGGGCATCTTTGCCGATCTGACGGTAGAGGAAAACATGATCCTCGCCGCTGTCTCCGGCGCGATTGACGAAGCCCGCCTGCAATGGCTCTTCACCGTCTTTCCGGCTCTGGAAACCTTCTGGAAGAAAGACGCCGGCACGCTCTCTGGTGGTCAAAAACAGATGTTGTCCATCGCCCGCGCTATGATCGAAGAGCGCGCGCTGTATCTGATCGACGAACCAACCAAAGGCCTCGCCCCCGCGATCATCACCACCATGGCCCGTGCCATCAAAGAGCTCAAAGACCAGGGCGCTTCTATCCTGTTGGTGGAACAAAACTTCGCTGTGGCCAAAGCCCTTGGTGACACCGCCAACGTCATGGATGACGGCCGCATGGTCTGGTCCGGCCAAATGTCCGAACTGGCCACCAACGCCGACCTACAAGAGCGCCTGATGGGCCTCAGCATGGAGGCGCATTGATGTCCTCGCACACCCCGAAACAGGAGGTTAGCCCATGAGCGCCGCCCCCGAACACGCGCCCACCATGGCCAAGATGTCGCTGGCCGAACGGCTGGCGCCCCATGCGCCCATTCTTCTGGTGATCGCGCTGATCCTCGCAGGCCTTGTCGCCATTCCTGCCACCTCAAGTTGGCTCACTTTGACCGTCTCAGGCCTCGCCATGGGCATGATGATCTTCATCATGGCCTCCGGCCTGACACTGGTCTTTGGCCTGATGGACGTAATCAACTTCGGCCACGGCGCTTTTGTCTCCGTCGGGGCCTTTGTCGGCGTGTCCTTCCTGCTCCTGCTGGAACACATGACCGGCGCGCCCAATCTGCTCTGGAACCTGACCGCGCTCATGGTCGCGATTTTTGGTGCCATGGCCGCCACCGGCGTCATGGGCTGGGCCTTTGAGCGGGTCATCGTGAAGCCGGTCTACGGCCATCACCTCAAACAGATCCTCGTGACTATGGGCGGCCTGATCGTGGTCGAACAGCTCATCGTCGTACTCTGGGGACCGGAAGAAATCTACATCACCCGCCCCGAAGCCCTCAAAGGCGCGATCACCTTCGCCGGGGCGGCACTGGAGAAATACCGCCTCGTCGCGGTGGGCATCGGCCTCGTGGTCTTCCTCGCAATGCGCTGGACGCTGCGCCGCACCAAAATCGGCCTGATCGTGCGTGCCGGAGTGGAAAACGGCGAGATGGTGCAGGCCCTTGGCTACAACCTGCGCATGGTCTTCATTGGCGTCTTTGTCGCGGGCTCCGCCCTTGCCGGTCTCGGCGGCGTGCTCTGGGGGCTCTACCAGGAAGTCATCACCGCCCACATGGGCAACCAGACCATGATCCTTGTGTTCATCGTGGTGATCATCGGCGGGCTTGGCTCGGTCGAAGGCTGCTTCATCGGCGCGCTTTTGGTGGGCCTGATGCAGAACTATGTGGCCTTTCTGGAACCCAAAGCGGCCCTGATTTCCAATATCGCCCTAATGGTGGCGATCCTGATGTGGCGCCCGATGGGCATGATCCCCGTGGTAAAGGCGAAATAGACATGCTGAAGACCCTTGTTTCCGGCGACACACCCCGCTCGCCCATCCTTCTGGCGATCCTGATCGTCATCCTGATCTGCCTCGCCTTCGCGCCCTTCCTCTTCCCCGGCGTGCGCTCGGTGGACACCGCCGCCCGCATCTGCATCTTCATCGTGCTGGTGGCCTCATATGACCTGCTGCTGGGCTACGGCGGCATCGTCAGCTTTGCCCACACCATGTTCTTCGGCCTTGGCGCCTATGGGGTTGCGCTAGCGTCTACGCACATGGGGCGCGGTTTCGACGCCCTGCTGGTCGGCTCAGTCGCAGGCGCGGGCCTCGCCGCTCTGCTCGCCTTTGTGATCGGCCTATTTTCCCTACGCGTCCGCGCCATTTTCTTTGCCATGATCACCCTTGCCGTGGCCTCTGCCGTAGCCGTGCTGGTCAGCCAACTCTCCACCCTAACGGGCGGAGAAGATGGCCTGTCCTTCAAAATCCCCCGCGCTTTGGGGCCAGCTTTCAAGTTCATGGACGGCGAGATCTTTGGCGTGAAGGCAAACGGCAAACTGCTGAAGTACTACCTCGTATTCATCTCCTGTTTCGTTCTCTTCCTGTTGATGCTGCGTGTGGTGAACTCACCTTTTGGCCGCGTTCTGCAAGCCATCCGCGAGAACGACTTCCGAGCTGAGGCCATTGGCTACCGCGTCGTGCACTACCGCGTCGCCGCCACCTGTCTCTCCGCCGCCATTGCTGCGCTTGCTGGAGCGCTCTACGCGGTCTGGCTGCGCTACGTCGGCCCGGACACCACGCTGTCGATGGAGATCATGATCGACATCTTGCTCATGGTGGTGATCGGCGGCATGGGCACCATGTACGGAGCCGTCATCGGGGCAACCCTGTTTGTTCTGGCGCAAAACTACCTGCAAAACGTGCTCAGCCTCGCAGGCGAAAGCGTCGCCACCCTGCCCCTGCTGCCCGACCTGCTGAACGCAGACCGCTGGCTGCTGTGGCTTGGCGTGCTGTTTATCCTGTCCGTCTATTTCTTCCCCACCGGCATTGTTGGACGCCTGCGTGGGAAATAACCCTTCAGGCGGCCTGCGCCCTCATATTGCGGGCCGCCAATGCATAGCCACCGGACGCGCCATCAACAAAATGCATATGCGACCGTTCCACCGGCGAGGGTACAATGCAGGTCATCATCGCGGCATCCTGCACATGCACCCCATAACGGATCACACCGCGAGCATGGGCTTTGTGCAAGATCGCCTCAATCTGCACCTGCGTATCCGCACCACAATCCAACGTCATCTTTAACCCGTCATCGAACTTCTGGTAGTCCGTGTTGCGCGCCACATCGACCTTGTAATCCACCGGATCAAACCGCCCCAGCCGTATTTCCGACCGCAACAACACCCAGGCAAACGCGCTGCCCAAAAGCAGTTTTGCTTTGCGCCACCACAGTGCACCGTTAGGAACAATCCGCGCCTCCAGATCCAAACCAGGCGGCGGAAATTGCGCTTTGGGTCCCAACGACGGCACCGGATGCCCTTGGCGCTTGGCCTTATCTGCCACCGCAATCACGTCTTGCGCCACCCGTGCAAAATCAGCATCAGTCGCGCCCGCCTTCGGCATCATGACCAGCGATAAAATCGCCCCATGAGCGGCATCAATATTGGCCCAGCGACAACTCAGTCCAGTCAAATCGGGTGCGTTGATCGCTGAGCTGACAGGTAAGCTGACCTCACCAGCCTTCATACGCGCCTCAAGCCAAGCCATCCCGCCACCGGAGAAACTGGCATAATCTACTTCATCCGACGGCGCATACCGCGCCACGCGCACGTCGTGTCCCGCCGCGCGCACGTCCGCCACGGTTGCCGTCGCCACCCGCAGCAGCAAACCGTATTCCTCCTGCGCCCAGTGTCGCACCGCATCCAGCGCAGCTTCAGCCTCAGCCCGCTGTTCTGGCCACACCGCAAACTGCGCCCCGTCTCCGCCAAACACGTAAGGCAAAGCCTGCATACCAGCCGCATTAAGCTGCGCCGAAATCACCGCCGCCCCCACAAGGTTCACGGCCTTGTAACGCCCTTTCGAAATCTCCTCAGTGGAGCCAACGATATCGGCCACCCCCACAATCCACTCATCCGGCAAGCGCACATAGCGCGCAGGTTCCGCCAAGCGATCAAACTCGGTGATGCGCGCGATGTTTTCGTAGAACGCGGGGCCAGACTGCAAGTTGGCGCGGGAATGAATGGCATTGGGCAAATAATGAAGACTCATATCGAAAGGGACCAAATCCGGTGGCGGGATGGTTGATATACGTGCGCCGTCCCCGAAAGATCAGGATGTTTCATGCATTTCACAGAGTTGTGGGCAATGGTGTTCAGCCGTAAGTAAAAAATCACCTCTTGCCATCATCGCCGACATACTGTCCTGTCGCGCTTGGCAATGGGGAGGTACTTAACATGCGCATCGATTTGGTTCTCTTGTGTCTGGCCTATGTGCTGAGCCAGTTCTTCCGTGCCTTCCTTGCCGTCCTAACCCAAGTGCTCGAGACAGACGTTGGTGCCACACCGGCCGATCTCGCCTTCGCCAGCGGCCTTTGGTTCATTGTGTTCGCGGCGATGCAAATCCCGGTTGGCGCCGCGCTGGATCGCATCGGCCCCCGCCGCACGTCTGCCGCCCTGCTGTTGATTGGAGGCGGTGGCGGCTCCGCTCTCTTCGCCATAGCGACCACTCCGCTGCACATCACCGTTGCCATGGGGCTGATTGGCGTCGGCTGCGCACCGGTGCTGATGGCGAGCTATTTCATCTTCGCGCGCATGTATCCACCTGCCCGCTTTGCCACATTGGCCGCATTGATGCTTGGCGTGGGTTCTGTCGGCAACCTGATCGCCGCCTATCCCACCGCATGGGCGGCCGAAACCATCGGCTGGCGTGCCACGCTTTGGGTCCTCGCCGCAATCAGCGCCAGCATCGCCGTTGGCCTCTGGGCCATGGTGCAGGACCCACCCAAAGCCAACGGCACCGAAAAAGGTTCCGTCTTGGACCTCCTGAAAATCCCGGCCCTGTGGCTGCTCTTCCCGCTGATGTTTGTAAACTACATGCCCGCCGCTGGTATCCGAGGCCTCTGGATAGGTCCTTACCTGTCAGACGTCTTCACCCTCACAACCAGTGAAATAGGCCAAGCCACGCTGGTTATGGGCGTCGCCATGATCCTGGGCACTTTTTGCTATGGCCCCGCCGATCGCATCTTTGGCACCCGCAAATGGGTCATCATCTGCGGCAGTGTTATAGGCGCGGTGGCCCTTTGTGGTCTTGCCATATTCACAGACACAAGTGCACTGCGCTCGGTCCTGCTGATGTCGGTCGTCGGCTTTTGCGGCGCCGCCTTCCCGGTGCTCATCGCCCACGCCCGCAGCTTCTTCCCGGCGCATCTCACCGGCCGCGGCGTGACCCTAATGAACCTATTTGGCATCGGCGGTGTTGGCGTGATGCAGTTTGGCTCAGGCAAAATCCATGCCGCCATCGCCCCGACCGATTCCCTTCTGGCCTACCAAACTCTGTTTGGCCTCATGGCCGGTCTGATCCTGCTGGGTTCGCTGCTCTACTGCTTCTCAGAAGACCGCATGGATTGAACAAAAACAGCACCGTTTGCGCATTCATCGCAAACTGGAATGACCCCCTTAAGCAATTTCCGGCCTCCCACCCCTTTTTTCTTGAGAAAAACAAGGCTAAGAGAGCGCGTCGTTAGAAATGGAGACCTCAGATGGGTTATCGCATCGTCGTCGCTGGTGCCACAGGCAACGTGGGCCGCGAAATGCTGAACATTCTGGAGGAACGTCAGTTCCCAGTGGATGAGATTGCTGTTTTGGCAAGCCGCCGCAGCCAGGGCACCGAGGTCACCTTCGCCGACAAAACCCTGAAAATTCAGGACATTGAACAATTCGACTTCGCCGGTTGGGACATGGCCCTCTTCGCCATCGGCTCTGACGCCACCAAGAAGTTCGCACCCATCGCAGCGGCGGCCAACTGTGTCGTGATCGACAACAGCTCGCTCTACCGCTACGACCCCGACGTGCCGCTTATCGTGCCAGAGTGTAACGCCGACGCAATCCACGGTTATTCCAAGAAAAACATCATCGCCAACCCGAACTGCTCCACCGCGCAGATGGTTGTGGCGCTGAAGCCGTTGCATGACCGCGCCAAAATCAAGCGCGTTGTTGTCTCCACCTATCAGTCCGTGTCCGGCTCCGGCAAAGACGCGATGGACGAACTCTGGGATCAGACCAAAGCGGTCTACAACCCAACGTCTGACGTACCGCCAAAAGTCTACACCAAAGAGATCGCTTTCAACGTGATCCCGCACATCGACGTGTTCATGGAAGACGGCTCCACCAAGGAAGAGTGGAAGATGGTCGCGGAAACCAAAAAAATCGTCGACACAAACATAAAAGTCACCGCCACTTGCGTGCGCGTACCTGTATTTGTGGGCCACTCCGAGTCGATCAACATCGAATTCGAAGACTTCCTGGATGAAGACGAAGCCCGTGACATCCTACGCGAAAGCCCCGGCATCATGGTGATCGACAAGCGCGAAGACGGCGGTTACGTGACCCCGAAAGAATGCGTGGGCGATTTCGCCACCTTCATCTCCCGCATCCGTCAGGACAGCACCGTAGAGAACGGCATCAACCTGTGGTGTGTCTCCGATAACCTGCGCAAAGGCGCAGCGTTGAACGCAGTACAGATCGCCGAGACCCTGGGCCGCGAAGTGCTCAAAAAGGGCTAACACCTCTTCCAAACGACTTTCAAAGGGCGTCCAGCTGGGCGCCCTTTTTCATGCGCGATACACCGCTCGCCTCCGGCAACTCCCCGCCCACGCTTTCCTTTCTCACGCAGCAAGCTTGCCTCTCTTGCCCTTCCATGCTCGTCTTTCCACAAACAAGACACAGGTGATTGATGAAAAAAGCGATTTTGGCCGCCGCAGCCCTGCCGCTGGCCTCCCCTCTTCTAGCTGACACCATTCCACTCAGCGCGCCAGTCACGGCGGCGACCCTCTATTCAGAAGGCGCAACCCTGACCCGTGCTGTCCCGTTTTCCGCCCCAGCAGGCACGCATGAACTTCTGATCACCAATCTGCCCGCCTCGCTGGACCCAATGTCCGTTCGCGTGGCGCTTGATGGCGCCAAACTCGGCGCCGTCAGTGTCCGCAACAGCCGGACTCTCCCCAATCAGGTCGAAGACAGCCCGGAGCTTGAGGCTGCCAAAGCCGAGTTGGAACGCGCCCAAACTGCCTTGCAATCCGCGGAAGACGCCCGTGCCGATGTGCTTATGAAGGCCGAAGCCGCCAAAGCGCGTCTGACCTACATCGCCAGCCTCAGAGGCCCATCCGACACGGCGGCAACCGCCGAGACGCTCAGCGCGACCTTGGCCCTGATTAGTCAGGAAACCTTTGCGGCCCAACAGGAGATCACCGCCGCAGAACGAGAAGCACGTGATTTTGACAAAGATATCAAATCTTTGCGAATGGCCGTCACCGATGCCCAACGCACCGTTGACGCCCTCACTCCAACGGAAAGCGATAACGCCATGTTGGCCATATCAATTTCTTCTGACGATGCCACCGAGGGCACTCTCACCCTCACGCATCTCACCCAATTCGCCCGATGGGTGCCTGCCTATGACGTCCACCTCAACAACACCGACACGCCGCAACTGAACATCGAACGCGGCGCCTTTGTGAGCCAGTTCACCGACGAGGACTGGACTGACGTTGCCATCACCCTCTCCACCAGCCGCCCGGATGAGCAATCCGAACCCAGCGGGCTGTACCCGTGGCGCCGTCACATCGAGTCGGAAGAAAAGGTCCAGAAAGAACTGCAATATGAACGCTTAAACGCTGGTTCCATGGCACCAGAGCCTGTCATAGAACCTGCCATGTTGGCGGATGCTGCAGGCTATGCAGCAGCCTACTCCTTCGGCGACGGGATAAACGCCACTTACGCCTACCCGACGCCGGTTTCTGTGACCTCTGCCTCCGACGCGCTTCATCTTGCACTGGGGACATTGGACCTCACACCGGAGACCTACGCTTTTGCCAACCCGATGCGAGACGAGACTGCCTTCCTCATGGCCGAAGCCACCAACGACAGCGGCGAATTGATCCTGCCCAGCTTTGAGGCCAACTTCTTCCTGAACGGCACCTACATTGGCCAACAGGAGATGCCTCTGATTGCGGAAGGCGACGACATCGACTTCTCCTTTGGGCCCATCAATGGCCTGCGCCTGACCAACAAGGTCACAAATAAGGTGACGGGCGACAAAGGTGTGATCACCACACGCAACGAGCAAAGCGAAACCCGTGTGCTGACCGCCGAAAACCTCACCGGCCGCGCCTGGGATCTGCGCCTTTTGGGCCGCGTGCCCTATAGCGAGCAAAAGGACCTGGTGATCACACATCAATCCACTCCAGCCCCGACTGAAACCAACTACGAAGACCAACGCGGCATCCTGATGTGGCAACGTGAACTGGCGGCGGGCGAGCGCTATGACGTGGAACTGTCCCACACCTTGCAATGGCCCTCGGAAATGATCCTGCGCTAACAGATTTCGGAAACACCTTGTTTCCGGATCGCGCATCCACAGACGTCGTGGCGGCTCGCCCGCCACGGCATTTTTGCCTGGGCCGCACGACTGCGCAGGCCAAACACCTCAAAAACGCCCTGTAAAACAACACATGCGAGGCAACATCGCCACCGGCCTCAAAGCGCCACGGCTCGACCTGCCCAGCACTCTAACCCACAGTAATTGAACCCTATTTAGCTGTAATTCTACGGACTTTGGGCCGCCTTGGAAACCATTTGAGAAGATTTGGGCACCTATGTTGAGCCGAACCGTTTGGGTGAAACGGACAAAACTTAGGGTGAGATATGTCACAAGTGGCAAAGCTAAACATGAGCGAGCAGGCCGTCGTCGATCAAGACGAATTGGCCCGCATCTTTATACGCATGAACCCGGATGAAGCCGAAGAGACCTTTCTGGGATTGGTCAAATCCCTGACCGATCATCTGGCCATGGGCGAGCATCATTTGAACGCCAACAACCTGTCGGAACTGGCCGATACCATGTCTCTGGTCGAGCTGATCGCCGGTCGCCTCTGCATGACCGCACTGTCGCAGGTAGCAGGCGACGTGGTGAGTTGCTGTGATCGTGGCGACCATGTGGCCCTCTCGGCCACACACGCCCGCCTGCTCCGCGTGGGAGAAGGCGCTTTGCGTGAAATATGGGATCTGAAGCGTACCTATATCTGATCGGTGCGCCAATCCGCTTGCAGGGGGCGCACCAACCGTTAGGCTGTGGATCAAACAGTTTACGATCGGTCAGAAAGGTGCGCCATGTCCCTCACATTTGCTTCCGCCGAAAGCAGCCCGTCCATCCCATTGCATGTGGTCGACAGCGACAACTATGAGGCCTGGCGCGACGCTCAACCCCAATCCGCCCGCACCTTCCTAATCGCCACCGGCTTCAAACCAGCCATCGGCAAGTCTATTCTGATCTCGGACGCCTCCGGCGCGCCTTTGATGGCCGTGGCAGGCTTTGGCACGCCGCAAACCCGCGCCCGTGGCCGCTTTGCTCTGGCCGCAGCCGCCGCGACTTTGCCCACAGGCACCTATGCACTGGTTGGCGGCCTGCCCGCTGGTGATCTGGAAACCGAGGCCTTGGGCTGGCTGCTCTCACAATATGCCTTTGACCGCTACGCCAAATCCACTGGCGCCACTGCCCAACTGATCTGCCCGCCCGGCGTGGACGCCGCAAAGGTCGAAGCCATCGCCGCGGGCGAGGCCCTCACCCGCGATCTGATAAACACGCCAGCCGCGGACATGGGCCCGCAAGAACTCGAAGACGCCACCCGCGCGCTCGCTTTGAACTACGGCGCGATCTGCACCGTGACCAAAGGCGCCGACCTGTTGGAACAGAACTTCCCGATGATCCACGCCGTGGGCCGCGCTGCCGCGGAACACCGCGCCCCGCGCCTAATCGACATGCGCTGGGGCAGTGAAGGCCCAACCCTAACGCTGGTCGGCAAAGGCGTCTGTTTTGACACTGGCGGGCTCAATCTCAAACCCGGCGGTTCCATGGCGCTGATGAAGAAAGATATGGGCGGCTCCGCCACCGTGCTGGGCCTCGCGCAAATGATCATGGCGCTCAATCTGCCGCTGCAACTGCGCGTCTTGATCCCTGCGGTGGAAAACGCCGTTTCTGGCGACAGTTTCCGCCCCGGCGACATCCTCACCGCCCGCAACGGCCTCACCGTGGAGATCAACAACACCGACGCCGAAGGCCGGCTTGTTTTGGCCGACGCATTGGCATTGGGGGCGGAGGACACCCCCGACATGATCCTATCTATGGCCACGCTCACCGGCGCTGCCCGCGTTGCTGTCGGCCCTGATCTCTCGCCCTACTACACCGACGATGCTGGCTTTGTCTCCGCCTTGGAAACCGCCGCCACCGCTGTCGCTGACCCGGTTTGGCGCATGCCCTTCTGGGAGCCTTATGAGAAGATGATCGAACCGGGCATCGCCGATCTGGACAACGCCCCCTCCGGCGGCTTTGCGGGCTCCATCACCGCCGCGCTCTTCCTGCGCCGCTTTGCCAAAGACCAACGCTACGCGCATTTTGACATCTACGGTTGGAATCCAACGCCCGCACCCGCCCGCCCCAAAGGCGGCGTTGGTATGGGGGCCCGCGCCATCCTCGCCGCCCTGCCAGAGGTGCTGTCACTCTGATGGATAAGCGCCTGACCCCCAGCACCGGCAAAGTCGCCGCCGCCTTCCTACGCGGCCAAGTCACCGCAGACCGCTTTGTCGATCCCACGCCCTACCGCGTTGCCATGGTGGTCACCGACCTTTTGTCCGGCCCGCAAGGCTCCCGCGAGCGCCAACTCTTGCGCGGCGAAGTGGTCAACGTTGTGCACACCGAAAACGGCATGGCCCTTGGCTATGCCGAAAAAGACGGCTACGTCGGCTGGGTCGACATCGGTGACGTGCTCAGCCATCCGAAACAGACCCCCACCCATAGCATCGCCGCCGCCCGCAGCTACGCCAAAACCACCCCAGGCCTGAAAACCATGGGCCATGTCACCCCGCTGTCTTTTGGCACACGTCTCGTGGTGCTCGCGGAAGAAGACACCTGGGCCCGCATCGCCTGGGACGGTGGCCAGGTCACCCGCGATCTCTATGTGCCCAGCCAGCATCTCGCGCCCATCGACCACGTCGAAAGCGACGCAGCCGCTGTCGCCGAACGGCTGATTGGATCGCCCTATCTCTGGGGTGGCAACTCGTCTTTCGGCATCGACTGTTCCGGCCTTGTGCAGGCGGCACTCTTGGCCACAGGCACCCCCTGCCCGGGCGACAGCGACCTGCAAGAGGCCGCCTTTCCTGAGGCAACCGGCCCCTACCAGCGCGGCGACTTGCTGTTCTGGAAAGGCCATGTCGCCATGGTCACCGATGCCAACACAATGATCCACGCCAACGCCCACCACATGGCCGTCGCCTATGAGCCCATTGATGCGGCCATCACCCGCATTCAGGCCCAAGGCGACGGTCCGGTCACCTCCCACAAACGCCCCATCTTAGGACCCTCCACATGAGCAGCGGTTTCTTCCAACCTGTTTCTGGCATGGACCTGCCCCGCTTTGCGGGCGTGCCGTCTTTCATGCGCCTGCCCGTCATGGATCTGGACCATGACCGCATCGCAGATGTGGATGTCGGCCTGATCGGCGTGCCTTGGGACAGTGGCACCACCAACCGCCCCGGCCCGCGCCATGGCCCGCGCCAATTGCGCGACGCCTCCACCATGATCCGCGCCCAAAACGGCGCCACCGGTGTGCGCCCCTTTGATCTGATCAACTGCGCCGATCTTGGTGATGTGGGCCCCAACCCTGCTGACATCCACGACAGCATGGAGCGCATCACGGCCTTCTATGACGATGTGTTGGCTCAAAACATCACGCCGCTCACCGCAGGCGGCGATCACCTGACCTCCCTGCCGATCCTGCGCTCGCTTGCCAAAGACAGCCCCGTGGGCATGGTGCATTTTGACAGCCACACAGACCTCTACCACAGCTATTTCGGCGGCACGATGTACACCCACGGCACCCCTTTCCGCCGTGCGATCGAGGAAGGCCTGCTGGATCCCAAACGCGTGGTGCAAATTGGCATCCGTGGCAGCACCTACGATGACGAGGACACCGATTTTGCCAAATCCGTCGGCATCCGTGTGATCCGCATCGAGGAGTTCTTCAAACGCGGCCTAGAAGATGTCATGACCGAGGCCCGCGAGATTGTCGGCACCGCGCCAACCTATGTCAGCTATGACATCGACTTTGTGGACCCTACCTTCGCCCCTGGCACCGGCACGCCCGAAGTCGGCGGTCCCAACAGTTTTCAAGCGCTGGAAGTGGTGCGCAGGTTGGACGGCCTCAACATCATCGGAGCCGACATGGTCGAGGTCTCTCCGCCGTTTGACAGCTCCGGCGGCACCGCCTTCCTGGGCGTTTCGGTGATGTTCGAGCTGCTCTGCGTGATGGCCACACACCTTTCACCCGCGTGACCCCGCTTTCTCCTTCCCCAAATATCCCGGGGATGAATTGGCAAAGCCAAGAAGGGGCTGGCCCCTTCCCTTGCGCGGCGTCAGCCCAGCTCCAACGTGCTCACGGCAAAATACCCGCCTGACGCGTCCCCAACTGGCACCGGCGTGCCGCGATACATCCGGGCCGTGGCAAACCCCGGCGTCAGGCCCAACGCCTTACACAACGCCTTCAAAGGGGCCGATGTGTCTGGCACATCCAATGTCACCGGCCCGCCCATGGTCGCCGCCACATGCGCCATCAACGCCAAAGCGTCCTTTTCCCTCTGCGCCCAAAGCGGACCGATCTTGACGCCCTCACAACAGCGCCGCGCGGTGCAAAATCCTGCAACACCATCCGCATCCTGCATGACCCAAGTCTGTCGGCTCTCCGCAGGTGCAAACCACGCAGCAAGATACGCAGGCTTACGCACACCAGACGCCGCCGCTTCCAAATCAATCAATGCGGCGACATCCTCCGGCGCCGCCAATCGGACGCTGTCACTCTCCCGCGCAGTCACCTCGCCCGTAAACCGCGTCGTGGCGCTGAACAGCTCAAACCCCGAAGTCGCATAATTGTCCTGCTGATCCGGCACACCGTCCAAACCGACCACGCGCGCACCAGCATGGGTGAGCGCATGTTGCCACAGCCCATAACCAATGCTCTGCCCGCGAAACGCAGGCCGCGCGATATACAATCCAAGAAAGGCAAAATCCGCGGTGTGGGTCGCCACCGAAATCGCCGCCGCCAGTTCGCCATCCACCGTGGCAACAAAGAACCCCTCCGGGTCCGCCTGCCAAAACGCCGCCGCATCTTCCAAACCGGGATTCCAGCCTTCCTCGGCCGCCCAGTTCAAAATGGTTTTCAACTCATCCTGCGTGGCGGTGCGAAACTCTGCATTTTGGGTCATATGCGCCCGCTCACTCCACCGCGCGGATCAGCTTCCGTTCCAGTACCCGCAGCACGGTCTTCAGGTCATGCCCGCGCTTGAGCACCTGCCCGTCCATACCAATCACCGCATAAAGCCCCTGCTTATTTCGCAACTTGGGCCGCTTCTCGATGCGATAAAGCGGGTTTTCCGCCGCCCGCCGGAACACGGAAAACACCGCCACTTCCCGCAAGCTGGAAATCCCGTAATCCCGCCACTCGCCTGCGGCGACCATGCGTCCATAAAGCCCCAAGATGACCGACAGCTCAGTGCGATGAAACGCCACTTGTTCCGGTGGTTTCGGAGGCGGGTGCAATCTGCTGGGGGACTGGGCATTCATAAGATCAGACTTGCGCCAAACGCCCGCGAAATCAAGTCCGCAAGTGACATGCTTGGCGTTAACCAAGCCCCATTTTGGCCACAGATTCTTCTGCAAAAGGCCTTGGTGCCTTCCTTTTATCGCCGCAACTGACCTGCATTTTAGCATCATAGCGAAAACGAAACGCTACCTTCGGCGGCGCGGCACTATTGCCCCCACCCAGTCTGCGTCGCCGAGGGGCACTTTTCTTTTTACCCGCTAGAGCCGCCCCTTTCGGGGCGGTTTTCTTTTTTGGCCGGTCGCACGCTCACGCAAAGCTGCCCTGACAGAACCAGCCCGCCGACATCTGCCCGCCATGGGCAAAATAGAGCCACAGCCGCTCGCCATTCTTGCAGGTCACCCGCCAGTAATCGCGCACCCCGCTACGCCACTCCGGCTCATCCAGCCACCACTCCGGCGCAATCCGCTCCGGCCCTCGTGCATCCGCCACCGCCATATCCCGCCCGCGCCAGCGAAACACCTCTGGCAGCCGCGGCACGTCGGGCGCATGCACCGGCTCAGGCCGCCACAACAACAAGGGCCGCTTCAACACGCTCTCCGGCCAGGCTTGCTCCCAGGGCTCAGACCAGGCGGCGTGCAACACCTGTGCGGTTTTCTCCGGGATGTGGCTGGACGCCGGGTGTCGCCGCGTGATCTGCTCCAACCCGACCCGCGCGCCAATCCGGCCAATCAGATCCTCCAGCGCCTGCCCCTGATTGCGCCGCTTATCCGCCGCCTGCCGCGCTTCCAGATGCCCCGCCGTATGGCGCGCATGCAGCGTTTCCACCCGCACCGCCTCCAGCCGCAACATATCAATGCCAAAGCCCGCATCGATGTCGGTCAGCTTCATCCGCAACAACGGCCGCACCCGCTCCGGATCATCGGTGGCCCGCGCCAGCCCGACCTCTACACTCTGCATGGTCTGATCGGTGCGAAACACCTGCAACCGCACCACACGAAGGCCTTTGGACTTTGTCTTGAGCCGCTCACACAGCGGCCCCAGTACCTTGTCCACCGCCGCCGCCACATCTTCTTCCAAACCAATCGGGTCCGGCAGGCTCATGCGCACCGCATAAAACGTCTCCGGCGGCGCAGGGTTCACCGGCTCCGGCACCGCGCCAAGCGCCTGATCCAGCCGCAGCACCAGCCCTTTGCCAAACCGCCGCGCCAGCCCCGCCCGCGGCTGCCCAGTCAGATCACCAATCCGCCGCAAGCCCAACCGCGCCAGCTCCGCTTGTGCGTCGCCGTCCAACCGCAACGCCGCCACCGGCAAAGGCGCCAGTGCCTCCCGCGTTCGCCCCGGCACCGCAATGCGCCCCACATCCGTCTTGTCGCGCGCTGCGGGCGGTGCCGCGCCGCCCCGTGTCCAATGCCGCCGTTTCACCGCTCGCGACCGCGTGGCCCGCGCCTCCTGATCGATGTCATCACCGCTGCGATACGCCACGCCCGGCTGCGCCCCAAACCGCGCAAGAGCCCAGGCCGCCCCCAGCGTATCCGCCAGCCCGGCCCGCACCGTCAGCTGCAAATCGGCACAGTCCTCCCCCACCTGTGCCAAAACGCCGTCCTCACCGCCAAACAGATGGGTGCTACCGGTCACATCCAGCACCAAGGCATCCTCTTCCGTGGCAGCCACCCAGGGCGAATATTTCCCCGCCCAGCGCGTCAGGACTTTCATAAAGCCTTGCTCAGCCTGCACATTCCGAAGCCGCGTGATCAAATGTGGGCACATCGCCTGCGCGTCCCGCAGGGGCTGGCCCAGTGTAAGCCCCTCGCGCTCCGCCTGCTCTGACAGCGAGCAAATCACCTGCATCTGCCCCGTATCCCTGAGCACCGCCAAAGGCGCATCAAAGGTACCCCGCTCCATACGGATCAGGCGCTCGGCCCCCAAACGCGGAAACCACAGAGAAAGAATGCGACGGTTCGGCATAGGCAGCACACGGAACAGAATCGTGACCTTTGTTCATTTTATGTTCTCATATTTTCCGCTTGATTCCCAGCCCCGCCATGGTCTGCATAGAGACAGCCAAACAAGGGAGCCAAAATGCGCCGCCACATCCTGATCGTCGCCACATTATTGATCACCACTTCGGCCCACGCCCACGATGGTGTGAAGGACCCTGAAGTCATGGCCCGCATGATGGCGATGGAGAAAATTGGCACAGCCTTCAAAACCCTGGTCAGCATGGCGAAACAGGAAGTCCCCCTACATCAAGCCAAAGCCCGCATGGCACGCGACACCATCGTCACCCAATCCGGCAAAACCAAGGCGCTGTTTGAAAATCCGGCCACCGATCCCAAATCAGAGGCCCTGCCTGCCATCTGGGACAACTGGGCGGATTTTTCGGCCAAATCCGACGATCTCACCAAGGCTGCGAAGGCGCTGGATTTCAAAGACCGTGCCGCGCTGGCCAGCACGCTGGGCAGCGTCGGCAGCGCCTGCAAAGCCTGTCACAAAAACTACCGGAAAAAGAAATAGCCCGACCAAAGGCCGGGCCATCATATCGGTCAGGTCAGCGGCTTAGCCGCAGGTGACTTTCAAAATCTTACCACCCGCATCATGCACCACGTTCAGCCGGTTTTCGTGGAAATCCATGGTGGCGGGCGAGTTCTCTTCCATCACCCGTACCATCTCCGGTACGGTCACCCCCTCCAGCGCGCTTTTGTCCTGCCCCACCAGGAACTCAAACGTCGCCGGATCACAGGTGGTGCTGCCTTTCGCCACTGTCTCTTCCTCGCCTTTACAGGCTGTCAAAGCCGCCAGCCCCACGAAACCAGCCGCTGCCAAAACCACAAACCGCATAATCTTACTCCTTGTCGCAAATATACAAATTTGCTTCGTCCCCGCCGTGCGACCCACGAGAGGATTTCGCTATGTTCCCAATAAGGTTGCAATGATAGAGCGTTTCAACCACGCTCCAAAACAAACTGGGAGGATAGGCAAAATGATGCGCACGAAAGCCGCTGTCGCTTTGGAAGCCGGCAAGCCACTGGAAATCATGGAAGTGAACCTCGAAGGCCCGAAGGCGGGCGAGGTTCTCGTTGAAATCAAGGCCACGGGCCTGTGTCACACCGACGAATTCACCCGCTCCGGCGCCGACCCAGAGGGTCTGTTCCCCTCCATCTTGGGCCACGAAGGCGCAGGTGTGGTGGTGGAATGCGGCGAAGGCGTCACCACGCTGAAGCCCGGCGATCACGTGATCCCGCTCTACACCCCGGAATGCCGCGAATGTCATTCCTGCCTGTCGGGCAAAACCAACCTCTGCACCGCCATCCGCGGCACGCAAGGTCAGGGCCTGATGCCAGACGGCACCACGCGTTTCTCCATGCTCGATGGCACGCCGATCTATCACTACATGGGCTGCTCCACCTTTGCGAACCATACCGTGATGCCAGAAATCGCGCTCGCCAAAGTCCGCGAAGATGCGCCCTTTGACAAAATCTGCTACATCGGCTGCGGCGTCACCACCGGCATCGGCGCGGTGATCAACACCGCTGGCGTAGAGATCGGCTCCTCTGCGGCAGTCTTTGGTCTCGGCGGCATTGGCCTCAACGTCATCCAAGGCCTGCGCATGGCAGGCGCGGACACCATCATCGGGGTCGATCTGAACGACGACAAAGCCGAGATGGCCAAGAAGTTTGGCATGACCCACTTTGTGAACCCGTCAAAGCTGGGTGACCAATCCGTGGTGGACGCCATTGTGGAGATCACCAAGACCGAGAAAGACCAGTTTGGCGGCGTGGACTATTCCTTTGACGCCACCGGCAACGTGCAGGTCATGCGCGACGCGCTGGAATGCTCCCACCGTGGCTGGGGCGTCAGCGTCATCATTGGCGTAGCCCCCGCAGGTGCCGAGATCTCCACCCGCCCGTTCCAACTGGTCACTGGCCGCGTCTGGAAAGGCACAGCCTTCGGCGGCGCCAAGGGCCGCACCGACGTGCCCAAGTTTGTCGATTGGTACATGGACGGCAAAATCGAGATCGACCCGATGATCACCCACAAACTGACCCTGGACGAAATTAACCACGGCTTCGATCTCATGCACGAAGGCAGGTCCATCCGCGCAGTGGTGGAATACTAAACGCATAAGAAAGAACTCTTGAAACGCGCCTCACACGGGGCGCGTTTTCATTTGGTCAAACGGCCTGCCAATCACCGGACACCCCAACGTGCGCTGCAATGCTGCCACCAGTTCGTCCACCGTTTCCGTGGTCACAAACAGGCCGCCGGTCTCATCGGCCAAACACCGCGCCACGGTGGTGCCGGTCAACGGATCTTGCTCCGGATTGTTCCAGGCAAAGAAATCCACTTCTGCTCGGAACCCGATCACATGCACCACCAGATCGCGCGCGGTGGCCCGAAACGCCCGCGCCATCTCGCAAGGCCGCCCGCCGCAGGTCTCATTGCCATCGGTCACCAGCACCACGACCCCGGGGCTGTTGCGGTAGTCCATTGCCTCTGCGGCCTGCTGCACAACGGCAGTCAAAGGCGTCAACCCATCCGGCCTTAGCCCATCAATCGCTTCAATCACCGGCGCGGCCGCGTTCTCAACCGGCCCAAATCGCAGATTCACATTTGCACAAGCCCCGCCCGCCCCCGACCCATAGGTCATCAACCCGATCCGGCGATACGGTGCTATGTCCGGCATCGCCCGACGGATCGCCTGCCGCGCTTCCACAATGCGCGTATTGGGCCCAGTCTCAAAACTGATCTCCGCCATCGACGTCGACCCATCAAAGACCAACATCGCATCCGTGGCGCAGGCCCCGACCTGAGCCGAAGGCGCATTGGGGCCACTCATCATCGCGACCGTTGTCGCCACAGACATCGCCAAAAGCTGTTTCATGATCTCAGTCTGGCACTTCACCTGCCAAGCTGTCCAACGCGACCACGCTTTCTCCCCGCAAGCGCGATCACATTTCCGTCAAGGCCCCCTTCAACACAAAAGGTATTCCAAAGTACTCCAAATAAGATTACCCTACCGCCATGCCAGTTACTGCAGGATACCCATGACCACCGACCACCACATCCCGCGCCCCTTTGAAGCCGAGCAAGTCGCCAGCCTGCTGAACCCCGATCCCTTGGTGGGGGAAAGCGCTGGGCTGTTCCTCGCGGCCCCACGGCGCACGGGCAAAAGCACCTTCCTGCGCCGCGACCTTGCCCCTCTTCTGGAGCAGCAAGGCAAATGCGTGCTCTATGTGGACCTCTGGGCCGACCGCAGCTCTGATCCGGCCAAACTGATCACCGCCTGCCTCGCCAATGCACTCAAGGACAACGACAGCCTGATCACCAAATTGCATCGCAACGTGCCCTTCACCTCGGTCGGCGCGCTGGGCTTTAGTGTGAACCTGAAATCCGCGGGCCAATGGGAAGGCACCATCCCAGACGCGCTCCTGCTGCTATGCGAGGCCACGCAAAAAGACGTGGTGCTGATCATCGACGAAGCCCAGCAAAGCCTCGCCACCGAAGCCGGTAAAAACGCCATGTTCGCCCTCAAGGCCGCCCGCGACGCGGTGAACCAATCTGGTCTGCCCAACCGGCTCTATCTGGTGATGACCGGTTCCCACCGCGACAAGCTCGCCGCGCTGATCCACGACCAGCAAGCCCCATTCTTTGGCGCCCGCGTGCGCGACTTCCCGACTTTAGGCAGCAGCTACAGCACCGCGCTCACGCACCGCATCAACACCCGCCTCGCGCCGGACGCCCAACTCAGCGCCGCCACCGTGGACGCTGTGTTTGACGACCTCGGCCGCCGTCCGGAAATCCTCACCGATTGCCTGCGCGATTTGATCCTGGAACCCACCGCTGGCGACGAAGCCCTGCGCACCATCGCCTTACGTAAGAAACACCAGATGCGTGAAGCCCTGCTGGCCGAAATCAGCACCCTCACCAAGCTGCAACAGGCGCTGTTGCGCAAAATGGCCACCGAAGGCATCCAGTTCTCGCCCTACACCGACGCCACCCGCCAGGCCCTCGCCGGTCCGGACAGGAAAGCCTACTCAAAGGGCGGCGTACAAAAGGCGCTGGATGTGCTGCGCGACCGTGGCCTAGTCTGGCGCCCCAGCTTTGGCAACTACGTGCTGGAAAATGCTGACTTGGCCCAGGCGCTGCGAGGGGAGTAGCCTGCCTAAAGCTTCCCCGCGGCCCCAAGCCGCTTAAGCAAGTCGCGCAGCACCTCTGTATTGTCCGACCCGATGGCCTCTATGCATTGGGCCTCGATGTCCCGGATTTGTCGCGCCGCCAAACTGCGCAGTTCCTGACCTTTGTCCGTCACAGACACCACCTTGTCCCGCTTGCTGCCCTCGGCAAGCGTCACCTGCAACACCCCGTGATCCACCAACCGCGCCACCGCCTGCTGTGCGGCTTGCCGCGACATGCCCAATTCCCGATGCAACGCCGACAGCTTCAATCTCCGCCCCCGCAGCTGCCCAAACACCCGCATGTCAGAGTCCCTGATGGCCGCGAACGCGGTGGCCTGCCGCCCCTGATCCATCTGTGCATTCCACCGCCCCAACACGGTCATCATCAGCCCCTTGATATTATCGGCAAGGAAGCGATCATCTTTTTTATCAATCATGGTTGACAAACAGTTTTTCCGTTTTCATTTATCAACCATAGTTGATGATTGATGGAGAGTTCAATGAACCGCCGCGACTTTCTCAAAACGTCTGGTGCAACCGCCATACTGGCAAGTGCGGGCGCAAGCTTTGCGCAATCCTCTTTGCGTCCGTTGCCATTGATCCCCATGACCGACCTCACAGCAGGCATAGAAGGCCGCCTGCCGCAGACACTGGCCGCATCCACCCATGATTTTGGCAACGCGGCGGCAAGCGCCACTTACGGCATCAACAACAGCTACCTTGGCCCGGTCCTGCGCGTAAAACAGGGTCACACCCTGCCGTTTGACGTGCAAAACAGACTGCACGATGTCACCACACTGCACTGGCACGGCCTGCATATCCCAGGCGACGTGGATGGCGGCCCCCATCAGGAAATCGCGCCGGGCGACACTTGGACGCCGGACGTGCCCATTGTTCAACATGCATCAATGAACTGGTTTCATTCCCACACCCACGGCAAAACCGCGCAACAGACCTACAAGGGCCTCGCAGGTGTGATGCTGGTAGAAGATGATGCCAGCCTTGCCGCGGACCTGCCCAAAACCTATGGCGAGGATGACTTCACATTGGTGCTACAGGACAAGATGTTCGCCGCCGATGGCACGCTCACCTACGACGTCAGCGGCGCTGTCTTCGAGGACGGTTTCATTGGCGACACGCTGGTTATCAACGGCGCCATTGCTCCAGTAGCACAATTCGTGCCCACCGGCCTCGTGCGCCTGCGCATCCTCAATGCCTGCAACGCCCAATTCCTCACGCTCTCGATGCAAACCGGCCCTATGCGTGTAATCGCCTCCGACGGCGGCTTTCTGGCCCGCACCGTGGAAACCGAAAGCATCCTCATGTCCCCCGGTGAACGCTATGAGGTGCTCGTTGACCTACGCACAACAGAGAGCAACAGCCTTATGGTTGGCATGGAGCCGGAAGAAGGCCTGTTCAATTTCCTCGGCGGCCTGTTTGGCGGTGGGAACAGAACCGCAACCGCCCTCATCCTGACGCGCACGTCCTACAAGGGCTTTGACGGTGCCTTGCCAGATCAGCTTGCCAACCTGTCCCCACCAGACCGCAGCCAAGCCACCGTCATACGGGACTTCTCCTTGGAAATGGACACCGGTGCTGACCTCGCCGCCTTGGCCGCCAACTGGGGCAATGTTTGCGGCGGCGGCGCCATGGCGATCAACGGCCAGCCCATGAACATGGACCGTATCGACGAAACCGTGCGCAAGGGCGACACCGAAATCTGGCGCATCACGGTGGACGATCAACTACACCCGTTCCACATTCACGGCTGCTCATTCCGCATCCTAACGCAAAACGACGCCCCGCCCCCAGCCTACGCCGCCGGATGGAAAGACATGGTCCACGTCGAAAACGGCGCGTCCGAAGTGCTTGTCAGATTTGACTACGAGGCCCCGGAACACGCGCCTTACATGTATCACTGCCACATTCTCGAACACGAGGACTGCGGCATGATGGGACAGTTCACTGTGACGTAACCCGCGCGCCTCCAACTCACCCCGGCGTGTACCAGATCGGCGAAGTATACGCCCGCTCGGTGGTGATCATCGGGACCGCCGCATCCATCTCCACGCCAAAGCGCTTGGCCTCGTAAGCGGTCCAGCGCGGCGTAGGGATTTCGATCACCCGCACATAATAAAACGCGGACTGGCTGGCATCAAAATCCGGGTCCTGCCAGGTGCCGATCAGTTCCGCCGCCCCAATCGTATTGGTCCAGGTCGCATTGGCCACATCCACGGTGTTGCCCACGTCCGGCAACTTGCCCTCGCCATCCAACGCACGGTCTCCAGCCCAAACCACGTTATAGACCTTTTCCTGCGTCTCACCGTCTGCATCCAGCCAGCCTTTTACAATCTGAATCCAGTCCAGATTGCCCGACAGCGGGTCCTTCAAGGCAGCCACCAGGAAGTTTGGCACAGCACCATCTTCGGAGGCGGCCAAATTGCCCCCCATCGGCACCCCCTTGGCATAGCCCGCGTCTGCGGGCAACCGGCTTTGTGCGTCTGCATCGGTAAACTCATACCCGCCAAAAAACCGCACCAACATGCGTGAGCCTGTGGTGGCATAGGTTTCTTTACGCATCATCGCATCAAAGATGGCCGCGCGGGTATTCTCCTTGGCCCAAACCGCGCCAAGCCCGCCCGCCGCTTGTTTCCTACCATAAATCGACAGGTCCGGATCCGGCGCCTCAATCACCACATGCTTCCAACGCTGCGGCTCTGGCTCCACCCCGGAGTGCTTGCCAAAGAAGTTGTCCTCTTGCGCCGTTGCCATGCCGGTATGGGCATCCGTCGCCCCGACCATACCAAACTTAAACGGGTTCACACCGAGTTCCTGCTCAATCTTCAGACCCCGCTTGAGCGCCTCCCGCGCATATTCCCCGGCCAGCATCTCCGGCGTCTTGAGTTCCGTGCCATTCAGGTTGGACGCGTCCCAGGTATCAAAATCTGCAAACTCATCATCCGGGCTCAAAAACGGATGCGCCTCACCATCGCCTTTGATCTGCGTTGGCTCATAAATCGGCTCAAACCGCGCCCGCATCTCGGCGATCTCTTTGGTAAGTTCAGACCCATCCCAGGCATTCATCGAGAACATGCGCCCATTGGACAGGTTGCCATTGTGCGCAATCGCCAGAACTTCACCGCCGGTACGTGCCTCATATTCCGCCAGATAGGCCCAGAGGTCCTCGGGGTTCTTACTGTCAAACTGCGAGAAGGGCCGCGTTTGATTGGCGCGCACGCTGTCATCCCGGAACAGCACATTACGGTGCAGATTGTTGGCGCCTTCCGTGGTGTACTCATATCCAATGATGGCCGAGAACACGCCCGGCTCGTTGTAGCGATCCGCCAAGGCCGTATATGCCTCCCAAGCGTGCTTCACCGCCTTAGGGTTATCAATCGGCGGCACATCATCAGACAGCGAGGCCACAATTTCCATAGCCGTCTCAAACGCAATTTGCGGGTCGCCCGCCGTCAGTTTTTCGTACCACTCTTTGCCAATCGGCGACGACAGAATCTGCGCATCCCCGCTCAAAAGTTGCGGCATCAGCCCGTACATCTCGGCGTGATCGGACACCACAAGCCAGTCCAATGGCCGAGACAGCTTGGCCCGCAACCCATGTGTGGTGGTCACCTCTTCGCCCCGCGCAAACCGAAACGCATCCTCTTGCGACAACCGCGTCATCGTCCCGGCATCCACAGACACCATGGTGTGCAGATGACTGTCCCCCCAAAGTGGCACCTGCGGAAAATTCCGCCCGGCGTAGGGCGAGAACCCGTCCGGCGCGAGCACCACCTCGGTATCTGATTGTTCGGTGTTAAATTCCTGCGCCACGGCCACCGAGCCCAGCGCAAATGCAGACGCCGCGGCGGTCCCCCATAGTGACTTCAAAATCAGGCGAACGTTCCATTGAGCCTTAGGCATGGCACTCTCCCGGCAGCAAAAAAATCAAAGTATTTGGGAAGCGCGCCGGACAATAAATTCACGCCAAACGCGCAAGTCAATCGCACCAAGCCCACCATAGATTGGCCTCAGCACATCATTTTATTGAAAAACCTAGCTCACAGGCGGCCGCTGGTTATTGGCGCGCACCATATCGCGCCATGAACATCTCCACCGCACCATCCACCACATGGTCGATTTCATCCTGGGAGAATTTGGTCTGCACCCCGGTTACCTGCCGCAGGAACAAGCCAGCCTTGCACAACTCGGCAAACTGATCCGCTGCCAAGGCAAAATCATCCACTTCCAGTTCGCCACGTTCTTCCGCCATATAGAAAAACTCAATCAGACGGGTTTTCAGAATACCCGGTCCCGTCTCATAAAACTGGCGTCCAATATCGGGAAACCTGTCGCCTTCGGACACACAGACGCGAAACATGTTGCGCCCGAAATCTGACAGGATGATCTCCATCAACCCGCGCCCAACGATGCCCAGAACGTCCGGCACCGGCTGCGCAAGATCCACCTGCGCCTCAAGCCCCTCCGCCTGTAAAATACACTCGCGACGGGCTACTTCTGCAAACAACATGCGTTTGTCCGGGAAGTAATTATAAAGCGTCGCCTTGGAGACCCCGGCGTTCTGCGCGATCACGTCCATGCTCACGCTTTCAAAGCCGTGCGTCATGAACAACGCCCGCGCGCTGTCCACCACCTGTGCAAATTTGCGCCCCTTTTTCAGGATAGCCACAGTGTCGGTCATATATCTCTCATAGGCTGTTCCGGCCTCCCGGGGAGTGTAGCGGGTACAATACACTGCGCACTTCAGTTGCGGCAAGCGCTTGCACCTCACAAAAGGGTATGCATATTTAGAATTATTCTAAAGTGGAGCTTATCATGCGCTTTTTGCCCGCTCGCAAACGCCTCAAAGATCTAACCGAACAGGAGATTCTCGCCCTGGCCATTGCCTCCGAGGAGGATGACGCCCGCATCTACCGCAGCTTTGCGCAACAGCTGCGCGAGAACTACCCGGCCTCCGCTAAAGTGTTTGAGGACATGGCAGCCGAAGAAGACACCCACCGCCAAGCCCTGATCGATCAGCACCGCGCCCGTTTTGGCGACACCATTCCCTTGATCCGCCGCGAACATGTCGCAGGCTTCCACACCCGCGCACCGCTTTGGCTGTCCTCGAACCAATCGTTGAACAGCATCCGCGCGCTGGCCGCCGGCATGGAAGCGGACGCAGAGAACTTTTACCTCAACGCCATGAAGCAGGTGAGCGATGCGGACACACGCAAACTGCTCGGCGATCTGGCCGCTGCAGAAGCAGGCCATCAAACCACCGCCGAAGCGGTCACGGAAAAGCACCTTGATGCCGATGCTCGCAATGAGGAAAACGACAAGGCCAACCGCCAGTTCATCCTCACATGGGTGCAACCGGGCCTCGCGGGGTTGATGGACGGCTCCGTCTCCACCCTCGCGCCGATTTTCGCCACGGCCTTTGCCACGCAAGACACGCACACCACCTTCCTTGTGGGGCTTGCCGCCTCTGTGGGCGCGGGCATCTCCATGGGCTTTACCGAGGCCGCTTCCGATGACGGCGAGCTCTCCGGACGCGGCTCACCTGTGAAACGCGGCTTTGCCTCTGGCATCATGACCACGCTTGGTGGCTTGGGCCACGCCCTGCCCTATCTGATCACCGATTTCTGGACCGCAACGATCATCGCGATCATCGTGGTGTTCATCGAACTCTGGGCCATCGTCTGGATACAAAACCGCTTTATGAAAACGCCCTTTGGCCGCGCCACCTTCCAGGTCGTGCTCGGCGGCGCGCTGGTCTTTGCCGCAGGCGCACTAATTGGCGGCGGTTAACCTGTTCACAAGGAGGATTTGCCAAGCCTCGCAAACCTGCTAAGGCTTTCGCATGCTGGCAATCTTTCTGAAAACACTACCGTTTTTCGCAATCATCGGCCTGGGCTACTGGGCCGGTCGCACCCGCTTCTTTTCTTCAGAAGCCACGGCCTATCTCACCAAGTTTGTCTTCTACTTCGCCCTCTCGGCCATGCTGTTTCGGTTTTCCGCCAACCTCAGCCTCGCCGAAGTGCTCAACTGGCGCCTGATTGGCGGCTACCTGACGGGGTGTGTCGCCGTCTACGGCCTTGCCACCCTTGTGGCCATGCTGCGAAAACAAGACATCGCCACCGCCGCAGTCGAAGCCCAATGTGCCACCATTGGCAATGTTGGCTTCCTCGGTGTGCCGATGCTGACCCTGCTAATGGGGGCTGACGCGATTGGCCCGGTTATGCTCGTTTTGGCCGTGGACCTGATTGTCTTCTCCAGCCTGATCGTGATCCTCATCACCGGCAGCCGCGACGGCCGCATGCACATCGGCGTGCTCAAAACTTTGGCCCTCGGCCTGCTGCGCAACCCGATGATTGTCGCCATCTCGCTTGGCTTTATCTGGTCCGGGTTGGAAATCCCGATCCCAGCCCCAATGAACGAATTTCTTGCGATCCTGGGCGGCGCGGCCACACCCGGCGCGCTTTTTGCCATCGGCGCTTCGCTGGCAGGTAAGTCCGCCGAACGGGCCGATGTGGCGCTTTGGCTGACCTTTGCCAAGCTGGTTCTCCACCCGCTCTTTGTCGCCGTCGCCGTGTTGTGGCTTATCCCGATTGACCCCTATTCCGCCTCCGTGGTGATCGCCGCCGCCGCGCTCCCGGTGGCCGGAAACGTCTACATGCTGGCCCAGCACTACGGCGTTGCCCCCCACCGCGCCTCCGCGGCCATCCTCTTCTCCACGGTTATCTCCATCGCGACGGTCAGCGTTGTGATTGCATGGGTCAGCCAACTCTGACATCGTGGGCCTCGACCCTTTTGGCAGGAGGCCTTCCCATGGAAATCATCTCAGAAAACCGCGCCTTTGGCGGCACCCAAGGCGTGTACAGCCACAGCTCCCACAGCACCCGCTGCGATATGACCTTTGGCCTCTTCCTGCCAGAGGAAGCCCAAACGGGACCCGTGCCGGTGATCTGGTATCTCTCAGGCCTGACCTGCACCCATGAAAATGCCATGACCAAAGCCGGTGCGCAGCAATGGGCCGCCGAACAGGGCGTTGCGCTGGTCTTCCCGGACACCTCCCCACGGGGCGACGGTGTCGCCGATGATCCGGCCTACGACCTTGGCAAAGGTGCGGGCTTTTACGTGAATGCTACCCAAGCACCGTGGACCCCGCATTACAACATGTGGGACTACATCACCGAAGACCTGCCTTCGATGCTGCAGGAAAACTTTCCCGTCGACTTGTCGCGCCAATCTATCATGGGCCACTCCATGGGCGGCCACGGCGCGCTGACCATGGCCTTGTCCCTGCCCGGCCGCTTCCGTTCCGTGTCGGCGTTTGCGCCCATCACCAACCCCACCGCATCTGAGTGGGGCCGCAAACAGCTCACCGCCTATCTCGGCAATGACGAAGCCGCCTGGGCCGCGCATGACGCCACGCTATTGATGAAAGCAAACGGCTTTGACGGTCCTGTGCTGGTCGACACCGGCACCAATGATCAGTTCATCGATCTGTTGCGCCCCGAAGCACTGGCAGAAGCCGCCAATGCCCGCCGCCAGGAAGCGACACTGCGCCTGCAAAAAGGCTATGACCACAGCTACTTCTTTGTCTCCACCTTCATGGAAGAGCACATCGCCTTCCACGCCGAAGCGCTCTACGCGGATTAAGAAAGCCCAACATCCATGACTGCCATCTACGTGGATGCCGACGCCTGCCCGGTGAAAGCCGAGGTCGAACGCGTCGGCACCCGTCACAAACTGAAAATCTACGTGGTTTCCAACGGCGGATTGCGGCCGTCGCAAAACCCGCTGGTGGAAAACGTGATTGTGCCCGAAGGCCCGGATGTGGCCGACATGTGGATCGCCAATCGCGCCAAGACAGGCGACGTAGTCATTACCGGCGACATCCCACTGGCGGCGAAATGCGTGGAGGCCGGCGCGCGTGTGCTCAAACACAACGGCGAGGCGTTGACGGCGGCCAACATCGGCAACGTGCTCGCCACCCGCGATCTTATGGCCGACTTGCGCGCGGCCGACCCGTTCCGACAGGGCGGCGGCAAAGGCTTTACCAAGGCCGACCGCTCCCGTTTTCTGGACGCTTTGGAACGCGAACTGCGCGCGGCCAAACGCTGAGCGCGCATTGCCGCCCCTCGGGGCGGCAATCTGTTAGTTTCTCCGTCCCTCCAGCTGCTTCTGGCTCCAGATCAACTGTTTGGGGGCCACGTCTCCTGGCGCCCACTCCACCAGAGAGCCGTAATAATTCGTCGACATTTTCTCCGGATAATTGTCGCTCCAGCGCTCACATTTGAACTGAATGCTACAGACTTGCCAACTGGATTTGGCATTGCCGTCGCGCGGACCATAAGCTCTGTCCAACGCCACTGATCCGCCGGTGCACTGGAAATAGTCATAGCCGGAGCTGTGATATTTCCACTTGGACCTCAAGTTCATGACGATGCCCCTGCCATCTTCAATCTGCCAACTGCCGGACAACACGTCGTAGATATCAAACACCCCGTCCCGCGCCGTGTTCTGCAATTCTTTCACCGCGCCATTTTTATAAAACACCATGATCGACGAGCTCGAGTGCAACCCGCTTTGCCAAGCCGTGGTTGCCGTCGTCAGGTACTCCGTGGCCGCAGGTTTCACGTTTCCCGTAAGTGAGTTGAGCCAGCTGTTTTGCTGGATCTCGGTCAGTTCACTGTAAAACCCTGTCGAATAGTCCGGCCGTTCTTCCGCAGCACAGAAGATATCTCCGTTAGAGGTGTTCTCATGATAATAGGATGGGCCGCCGGTGTAGGTTGGTTCCGCCACCGTGGTTTGGGTGGAAGGCGCAGGTTGCGGTACAGAGACTTGCGCTGTTGGGCGTGCCTGCCCTGATGACCGCCGCGACACAGCCGCCTCTCGCTCCAAAGTTTCAATCGCCTGGCGCGAGCCTTTCAGCCCCATCGTCATGGTCTTAAACTGATCCTTTGCATAGCTGGCTTGCGTCTGATAGCGGAATTTCACCGTGTCGCCGGATTTAAACGCCTCCAACATCGCCGCCTGATTGCGTGCGGAAATCGGGATGCACACCTGCCCACTGTCGCCATAATCGATCAGACAATTCTGACCGCCACAGCCATTCATATCGAGTGCGGTCTCCCGGCCTCCAGCGTGCTCCACGGACACCCCCATGAAATGGATCATCGGATCGTCAGACACCCTGTAGAGGCCATAATAATACTCGCCGAATTCCGCATCATGGCCCACAAACACACTCGCCAAAAGTGCGCCGTTGTTGACCAAATCCCAACTGGCTTCGCTGTCATAATAGCTCCAGCGATCGGTAGAGTAGGCCGGTTCCGGCTCCGTACCACCGCCGCCAACCACCGCTTGATCCAGTGCATCTGCCAGTCGGCCGATCATGTCCGGGTCCGCTTCCAGCATGTAAGCATCTTCCAAGAGTTGCTCCGCGCGGGAGATATTGCGTTCCACATGCACCCCCTCTGCGTAGTAAATGCCCAGCTGCGCAGCTGATTTTCCATATCCAGCGCGCATTGCCGCCTCGAAATAATCCTCCGCAAGGGACACGTTCTTATCAACACCCGTCCCTTCCATGTATTTGACGCCAATGTTGTTTTGCGCCACCGGATAGCCCGCATCCGCCGCCTGTTGCTGCAGATAGGCCACCGCCTCAATGTCATCGTCATAAAACGCACAGCGTTCCGTCGCGAACACCCAGGCCAGATCATTGCGCGCCACCGGATGCTCGTCCATCACTGCCGCCTGCATCAACTCCCGAAACGCCGCGCCATCACCGTCACAGGCGTCATCTGACATCTTGTTGAACTTTTCCCGTGCAGGCTGCCAGAACGCGCCAGCATCTTCTGCAACGGCCACTCCGCCGCTGCTCATCAAGCCCAATAGGCAGGCCGCAAAAACCATGTGTTTCATGTCATCCCCTTTGCGCAAAACAGTCTAAATCACCGCAACGCCTGCCCCAGCGTAAGCCGAGGCAGGCGTTTTTCGCAAAGAAAATAGCGTTTTGGCGATTTACAGAAGGCTTTGCAGCAAATCGAACCCCTTGCCCCAACCACTGTCCATGTTGCCCATCATCTGCGAGAAACAGGCGATCTCATCCGCGCTCGCATCCACCGGCACCTGCTCCAGGGTCACCTGCCCGCGCCCGTTCTCTTCGCGAAATGTCACCGTGGTCAGAAGCTTTTGCGGCCAGTTTGGCATCATCGGATTTGGCACCTGCTCCCAATTTTCATCAGTGCTATGATGCATCCAGACAATCTTGGCAGCTTCGGACACCTCCTGAAACTCCATGCGGCTATAGTCAGATTTCCCGCCCCATTTCATTTCGTTGAGCCACCGCCCGCCGGGACGCAGATCAAACTCATGGATCACCGTCTCCACCCCGGGCCCATACCAGACCGATAGAAGTTTTGGATCGCTGAACGCCTGCCAAATCTGGCCCAAAGTGCCCTCAAACGTGCGCTTGTACATATAGGTCGGCAAATCACTCATCTTTCAAATCATCCTTTTCGCTAGATGTCATTGTCTCAAGCAGCGCGTCCAGCTGATCAAAACTGCCAGACCAGAAGCGGCTGAATTGCGCCATCCAGTCCACCGCCTCCTTCATGGGGGCGGCCTTCAAATACGCCGGCCGGCTCTGCCCAACCTGCCCGCGTTCGATCAGCCCCGAGGCCTCCAACACCTTCAGATGTTTGGACACCGCCGGTTGGCTCATTTCAAACGGTTCCGCCAAGTCGCGCACATTGGCCTCGCCCTCACACAACCGTGCAAGAATAGCGCGCCGTGTTGGATCGGCTAAGGCGGCAAAGACCGCATTCAAGTCAGGATTATCATAACCACTTAGTTTCATAACTTAATGGTTATACATTGAGCTCTTTCCGTCAACATCATTAAACATAATCAAATCAACGACTTTTCCCGCTGAGGTCGTTTTTGGCCTAGACCTCATTGGCGAATCCCGCCCTTCTGCGCCCATGTCTCAGACCCGCACCTCTTTGCCGCTTGGCCCGCTTTCCGCCCTCATTGCGACTTTCTTCTTTGCGATCAACGACGCGGCGATCAAATTCCTCTCTGGCGACTACGCGCTGCACCAAATTGTGCTGACCCGCTCGCTGATTGGGCTGACCATTCTGCTGATCGTGATTGTGCCGTTTCAAGGAGGATTTTCCGCCCTACGCACCAAGCGCCTTGGCATGCACATGCTGCGCGGCCTTTGCGTCGTCTTTGCCAACACCAGCTTTTTTCTTGGCCTCGCCGTCTTGCCCCTGGCGGACGCCATGGCAGTGTTTTTCATCTCACCTCTACTGATCACCCTCTTTGGTGCCCTCCTGCTGGGCGAGATCATCGGTCCGCGCCGCAAAGCCGCCGTGGCCGCTGGCATGGTCGGCGTCTTGATCATGATCCGCCCCGGTGCGGCCGACTTCAATCTGGCGCTGCTGCTGCCGGTTGTCGCCGCTGTCGCCTACGCGCTGCTACACGTGCTGACCCGCAAAATCGGCACCACCGACAGCGCCGCAACCATGGCCGTGTTCATCCAAATCGTCTTCATCGTGGTCTCCGCCTGCGTCGGCCTGCTGCTGGGGCATGGCGCTTATGAGAACACTGGCGGAGAGATGATCAGCTTCCTCTTGCGCGCCTGGCACTGGCCCGCCACCTCAGACTGGCCCATCTTGTTTCTACTCGGCTGTTCCATCGCCTTTGGCGGCTTCTTCATCTCGCAAGCCTACCGCGTGTCCGAGGCCAGCCTGATCGCCCCGCTGGAATACGCCGCCATGCCCATGGGCGTGCTCTTTGGCATTGTGATCTTTGGCGAATGGCCCGCGCCCACCACCTGGATCGGCATGACCCTCATCATTGGCGCAGGCCTGTTTGTGTTCTGGCGCGAAGCCAAAGTGGGTGACGCGCCCGTGCCGGACCGCCCGCGCGTGCGCCGCTAAACCCGGCCCAACGCATTCCCCACTTGCGCCCCAGCTTGCGCCCACTAAGGTCGGCGCAAACCATTCTTGCAGGGGCAAAACATGTCGCGAATTGACGCCGTGATTTTTGACATCGGCAATGTGCTGATCCAGTGGCAGCCGGAAAACTTCTACGACCGCACCGTCGGCGAAGCCCGCCGCAAAGCCTTCTTTGCTGACACCAACATCCATCACCACCATGAACAGATCGACGCCGGGGCCTCCCTGCCCGGCATGATCGAAAGCCTCGTGCCGCAATATCCCGAATATGAGGCCGAGTTGCGCATGTGGAACGACAACTGGAACGACCTCGCCGCCCCGGCCATTCCCCATTCCGTGCGCCTGCTCGACGCGCTGGTCGACAAAGGCGTGACCGTCTTCACCCTGACCAACTTTGGCCACGACAACTTTCCCCTGTCCCAAGCGGTCTACCCTTTCCTCAATCGTTTTGACCGCGAATATGTCTCCGGTCGCCTGAAGCTCATCAAGCCTGACACGGCAATCTATGCCCATGTTGAGGCTGACTGCGGCATCGCACCGGACCGCCTGCTGTTCACCGATGACCGCGCCGACAACATCGCCTCTGCTGCGGCGCGCGGCTGGCAGACTCACCTGTTTGAACACCCACAAGGCTGGGCTGACCGTCTGGTTGCCGAAGGCCTGCTCACCGCGGAGGAAGCCACATGACCACTATTATCTCCTTTGAAGAAGGCGAGAAGAACATCAACTGGCTCGGCCTGACGGACGCGCTCGCCGCAGGCCACAGCCTGCCCAAGGCCGAAATCTCCGACAGCTTCCTCTACCGCGGCAAAGACACCCTGCTGCAACGTCAGGCCTGGATCGACGGCCTCGGCATCGCAGTCAAATCTGCCACGGTCTTCCCGGACAACCCGTCTCAGGACGTGCCGATGATCCATGGCGCGGTCACGCTGTTTGACGACGCCCACGGCATCCTCTCCGCGCTGATCGACTTCCACTTGGTCACCAAATGGAAAACCGCCGGGGATAGCCTGTTGGCCGCCCGCCGCCTTGCCCGCCCCGACAGCTCCAAAATCCTGATCGTTGGCGCAGGCACCGTGGGCCGTAACCTGCACGCCGCTTACTCCGCCGTCTTCCCCGACGCAGAATTCACCGTCTGGAACCGCACAGAGGCCAACGCAGAAAAAATGGCCGCCGAAATTGACGGCCTGAACGTCGCCACCAATCTTGAACAGGCCGTGGGTGAGGCTGACATCGTGACCTCCGCCACCATGTCCACCGAGCCCACCCTGCGGGGCGACTGGCTGCAACCGGGCCAGCACATCGACCTGATCGGTGCCTACCGCCCCGACATGCGGGAAATCGACAACACCGCGCTCACCCGCGCCAGCCTCTTTGTCGACAGCTACGACACCACGCTGGACCACATTGGCGAGTTGAAAATCCCGCTCGCCGACGGCGCGATCACCCGCGAAGACGTTTTGGCCGACTACTACAGCCTCGACAATTTCACCCGCACCTCACACGACGAAATCACCCTGTTCAAAAACGGCGGCGGTGCGCACCTCGATCTGATGACCAGCCGCTATATTCTGGATCAGTGGCAGGCAGCCCAGTCCTAATACCCTCCTAGCGCAAAGGCCGCTGCGTTAACCCGCAACGGCCTTAAATTTTTCCACCTCCGCAAAACAGTCGCGATACCGACGCAATACCGACGTGGATTTTGGATGGTTAACGCCTTACGCCGCGACCGCCTCAGGTGTCCGGTTTTCGCGGATCGGCAGGTGCACAATCGCACTGAACGCCCCAACCCCAACGCCAACCCACCAGACCAGTGTGTAGTCGCCATAAAGGTCATACATCCGGCCACCCAGCCACACACCGAGAAAGCTGCCAAGCTGGTGGGAGAAGAAAACGATCCCATAAAGCGTGCCCATGTAACGCAGCCCATAGAGATGCGCGACCAGACCAGAGGTCAGCGGCACGGTTGCAAGCCACAGCGAGCCCATCACCACAGAGAAAACAATCACGCTCATCGGGGTGATCGGCATCAAAATAAATATCGCCGCCGCCAGCGTGCGCCCGGTGTAAATACCTGCCAGAAGGTACTTTTTAGGGAAATGCTTACCCGCCCAGCCTGCCAGCAAGGTGCCGCCAATATTGGCCAGACCAATCAGCGAAATCGCCACCGCACCCAGCGCAGAGGTCGAGGTGATGCCCATGTTTGCCAAGGTGGATCCGGGCGCAATTGGCCCACACATCTCGGTGATCATCGCCGGGAAATGCGCGGTGACAAAAGCCAGTTGATAGCCACAGCTGAAAAAGCCCAGGAAGATCAGCGTGTAAGACGGATCTTTAAAGGCCCGCTTCAGGATCTCGCCCATGCTTTCCTGCAGCTCTTCTTTGCTCGCTGCCGCCGGCGCCCGCATCGCAGGCAAAAGCAGCAAGACCGCCAAAATCGCCACCGCAAACACCACAAAGGTTTGCTGCCAGCTCATGAATGACAGCATCCATTCCGCCATCGGTGCGCCAAACACCTGACCGCCCGATCCAGCCGCCGTGGCAATCGCCAAAGACATCGAGCGGTTCTCATCCGAACTCGCTCGGCCCACCACGGCCAGGATCACGCCGAAGCCCGTACCGGCAACGCCAAATCCCACAAGGATTTCAAGCATCTGATGCGCTTCCGGCGTCACCGCGAAGGACGATAGAACCAACCCTGCCGCATAGGTCAACGCGCCCAGAATGATCGCTTTGCGATCACCAATCTTCTCGGCAATGGCGCCAAAAATCGGCTGCCCAATCCCCCATGCCAGGTTCTGAATCGCAATCGCCAGCGAGAATTCACTACGCAGCCAACCAAACTCTTCAGCAATTGGGATCTGAAACACGCCAAAGCTCGCCCGAATGGCAAAGCTCACAAGGATGATGACGCAGCCCACCATCAAAACCGGGGTCATCAAAGGGGTCTTGGCACTCATCATCTTGCTCCTGTTTGCGCGAGATGGATACTGAACAAATGAAGCACATAAGGTCAATTCAGCATTTGTTCACTCCCTCATAACAGTCTGTCATTGGGTCCGGCGTGGCCCTTTTCCTCACCGCCTCAATTGGCTAAGGGGTTTGTATGGATAGCTTACCAGAGATTTATGCCGCCCGCGTGGCTGACGGAACCCTGCACGCCGACGACGCCCAGGTCGCGGTGCTGCCGGAATTTGAACGCATCCGCAGTGATCTGGCCAAGCCCGTGAAGAAAAGCTGGTTCCGCAAATCCACGCCAGAACCCGTAAAGGGCCTCTATCTTTGGGGCGGTGTTGGACGTGGCAAATCCATGCTGATGGACCTATTTGTCGACAGCCTCGACGTGCCGGTACGCCGTGTACACTTCCACGCTTTCATGCAGGAAATCCACGAGGCCATGCACAAGGCCCGTGCCGAAGGTGTTGAAGACACCGTGCAACCCGTCGCCAAGGCTGTGGCAGACAGCGTGCGCGTGCTGGCCTTTGATGAAATGCAGATCACCGACATCACCGATGCCATGATTGTCGGCCGCCTGTTTGAGCAACTGTTTGAGGCCGGCGTAGTGATTGTCACCACCTCCAACCGCATCCCGGATGACCTGTACAAAAACGGCCTCAACCGCCAGCTTTTCCTGCCGTTTATCGCCCTGATCAAAGAGCAGATGCGGGTCTGGGAAATGGTCAGCCCAACGGACTACCGCCAAAACCGCCTCGCCGGAAATCAGGTCTATTTTGTGCAAGCTGGCTCTGAAGCCCGCGCGCAAATTCGCGCCATCTGGGACGACCTCACCGGGGGTGCGGCCGAGCCTCTCGTGCTCACAGTTAAGGGGCGCGAAGTCACCCTGCCCGCCTACCGCAACGGCATCGGCCGCGCGAGCTTCTTTGAGCTGTGCGGCAAGATGCTAGGCCCGGGCGACTACCTCACTATCGCCAATGCGGTGAAAGTGCTGATCTTGGAAGACATCCCCACGCTCAGCCGCAACAACTTCAACGAAGCCAAACGCTTCGTGACCCTGATCGACGCGCTTTATGAGGCCAAAGTCCGCCTGATCTGCTCTGCCGCCGCCGAGCCGGAAATGCTCTACCTTGAGGGGGAAGGCATCTTTGAGTTTGAGCGCACCGCCTCCCGCCTACGCGAAATGCAGGACGCCGATTGGGGCAAAGACAGCTAGTCTTTCCGTCATACAAATCCACAAAACAAAAAGCCCCCGAAGGGGCTTTGAGACGTGTCCAAATCTTTGGGAAATGGCAGGGGCACCAGGGCTCGAACCCGGGACCTACGGTTTTGGAGTCCGCCCGGTCACTCTGAATCATAACAGTTTTTCTCCCAAATGGGGCTGAAACGGCTCATTGCGCGTCAATGGGTTACGTGGGGATTCCCAACCAAAACAAACGCCACCCCGGATCAGACAGGGCGGCGTATTGCGGGCTTTTGCCCAAGCACCAATGAGGATGACTGATGCAGGAACAACCTACCAAAAATTGTTCTAACGCGAAATCGAAAAACGCAGTTTTGGCACTAAATCTTGCCCAATCTGGCTATAAGATTTTCCCTTGTAACCCGGCCACCAAAGCGCCGATGCCCGGCTTCAAGTGGCGGGACAAAGCGACTGACGATCTGGACCGGATCAAGGCCTGGTGGCGCAAGTGGCCTGACGCGATGCCCGGTCTGCCCACCGGCAAGGTGAACGGGGTCAGCGTGGTTGACCTGGACGTTGACCCGGCCAAGGGCAAAGACGGGATTGCCGCCTATCGCGACATGGGCCTGGACCCCGACGTGGCTGACCTGGTTGTTCGCACGGCGGGCGGTGGCCTGCATATCTACTTTGACCACCAGGCCGGTGTTGCCAACTCCACCAGTAAGGTCGGAGTCGATGTCCGGGGTGATGGGGGCTATGTCATCGCGCCCGGAGCCTACGCCGCGCATGGGCGATACACGGTGGAGCATGGCGACTTGATAGTGGACCGAATGCTGGGCTTCGGCCCTTTCCCCGCCGCCCTGGAACGCACCGAAAAGGATACCGTGTCAGACCAAGTAGACCCCGGTGAATGCGACCTGGTGACGGTCAGAGACGCACTGCACCATATCCCCAATGACGGGGACTATGACGACTGGAACGAATGCCTGATGGCCGTTCACCACGCCACAGCCGGTTCGGCTGATGGTCTTGCCCTGGTGCTGGGATGGTCGGCAGGCTACCCCGGCTTTTCCATGAAAGAAGTGCAGGCCAAGTGGCGCAGCTACGGCAAGCACAAGGGCAGCCCGATCACCGCCAACACGCTCTATATGAAGGCCCGGCAGCACGGCTGGAACGCGATTGACGGTGACACGATCTTAGATGATTTGGACGATGAACCCGAATACGATCTATTTGACCTCTTGGGGCCGGAACCAGAGTCGGACAAACCGCCCCTGAAGTATGACGGGCTGACCTTCACCCCCCCCAGCCAATGTGCCAACAGCAATCCCCGGCCCTACGTCATCAAGGGTCTTTTGGCTGAACGTGACGTGGCTTGCATTGTCGGCGCGCCTGGGGTGGGCAAGTCGCTTCTGGCACCCCGCCTGGCTTATGCCGTCGCGCAAGGGGAGCCTGTCTTTGACCGGCGCGTCAAACAAGGCGGCGTCTTCTATGTGGCCGCCGAAGATGAACACGGGATGCGGGGCCGCCTGAGCGCCCTTAGCCAAGACCTTGGTGACGCCCCTGTCCTGCACCTGGTCGGCGGCATTTCCGATCTGTTGACCACCGAGGCAGTCAAAGTGAAAGGCAAGACCCGGCAGCGCAACAAACAGGCCGATACCCTGGTCAAAGCTGTGCGGGATCATAAGCCCCGCCTGGTAGTCATCGATACTCTGGCAATGGCCTTCCCTGGCCTTGAGGAAAACAGCGCCGAAGGCATGGGCCGCGTGGTGGTCCTCGCGCGCCGTCTGACCAAGTGGGGCGCAGCGGTCATCCTTGTCCACCATGACACCAAAGATGGGCAGCAAGGTTTGCCGCGCGGCCACAGCCTGCTGAACGGCGCGTTAGATGTGTCGGTCCACTTGCGGGCGGGCAACAATGGTGTGATCAAAGGGAAGCTGACCAAGAACCGCAACGGGGCTTGCGACATTGACCTTGCATTCCGCATTCGGGCCGAAGACATCGGCGTTGATGTTGACGGCGATCCGATCACGGCGGCAGTTTGTGAACCGTGCGACTCTGTCGCGGACGATGATGAACTCAAGCTGAACCCGCGCCAGGCCGAGGCGTTTGACGCCCTGTTTCAGGCTGGTGACGGGGGTTGGGTGAAGCGGGCCGAATGGCGCGGACGCATCGCTGAACAGCCGCTTTTCCTATCCATTGAGGGGACGGAAGCCCGCCGCAAGGCAGTCAACCGGGCTGTGGAATATCTCATTACCAGTCGCCTTGTGGAGGCTGACAAGCGGGACAAGGGCGTTTTTAAGCCGGTCGATGAACTTGGGGGGGCTTTTGGATGACCTTTAATCGGTTTGAGCGTTTCGGGACATGGGTAGGACACGAAGCGGGACGTGACTTTTCCATTTTTTTCAATGGCCTGCGACTGTCGACGTCCCACTTGTCCCAGCAATGTCCCACCGGACAGGCTATCCGGCAATCCGGTCAGGGAACTGGGACGGACGGGACACACCCCCTTAAGGGGTGTCCCGATGTCCCGTCCGACCGATGCCCAGCTTTTGGGAAGTCTTCCAATAGTGGAATTTGGGTCCCTCTGCCGAGTCGACGTGATGCGGCGGGCGTCGAGCGCGACATGTCACCACCTGCGAGCGATTCTCATTTGGTAAATCCGAGGTCGAGTCATGACTGATCAATCTGTGGAAGACCTCTTGGGACCGGAACCCGACCAGCCTGCCACCCAGGCTGCCCCTGACGCGTTACCGGAAATCGTCAACGCCGCAACTCTTGGGGAGTTGCTGGGAATTAGCGCCAACCGGATTTCCGTTCTTGCTGCCGATGGTACGCTGCCGAAAGTCAGGCGGAACCAATACCCGCTGCGTGACTGTGTGCAGGCGTATGTGACCTATGCGCGGGAAAACCCTCTGGGGCGCAAATCCAAGGACGGCAACCTGAACGACGAAAAGCTGCGACTGGCCCGTGAACAAGCCGACAAGATTGCCCTAGCAAACGCTGTGACCCGCAATGAACTGGTTTCTGTGGAAGACGTACAGCGCGAATGGCGCGGTTTGGCCCTTGATTTGCGGGCTCGGCTTCTGGCGATTGCCCCCCGCGTGGCTGCCGCTGTCGGTCTGGACCGCAACGCCGCTGCAAACCTCGACTCCGAAATCCGTCACGCCCTGGAGGATATTGCCAATGACCATTGACCCGAGATTTGCCGAACTGAGGGTCGCTACGTTTGAAGCCTTGCGACCGCCGCCCAAGTTGCGGCTGTCTGAATGGTGCGAGTCCCATGTCCGGTTGCCGTCCAGCCTGTCTGCCACCCCCGGACCAATGCGCCTGTGGCCGCAGCAACGTGAAATTCTGGACGTGATAGGCGATGACACCACCGAACGGGTGTCCATCTTGAAATCGGCCCGCGTTGGAGCGACACAAGCGATGGTAGCCGCCTTGGGGCATTTTGTGCAGAACGATCCCGCGCCAGTGATTTCCCTGGTGCCGTCGGAGGAAGACGCCCGCACGTTCATGGTGTCCAACGTGGAGCCGGTATTTGCCGAGTCTCCGACCTTGCGGGACGCGCTCTCTCAGGACAAGAGCCGCGACACCCTCTTGCACCGCCGCTACCCTGGCGGGTCTCTCATGGTCTTGTCGGCGCGTGCCCCTCGCAACTTGCGCGCCCGTACCGCGCGTGTGATCTTTGCCGACGAAATTGACGGTTACGAAATCGACGTCCGCGGCGAAGGTGATCCGGTAGAACTTGCGATCAAACGCACCTTAACATTCGCCAACCGCAAAATCGTTCTGGCCTCTACGCCGGTGCACGAAGACTCGAGCCGAATTGTCCGTGCCTATGAGCAATCCGATATGCGGGTTTGGGAAGTGCCCTGCCCGCACTGTGGCGAGTTCTCAGAGATTGTGTGGCAAGACATCCGCTGGCCCAAAGACAAACCCGAAAAGGCGGCCTGGGCCTGCCCCGAGTGTGGAGCCTTTACCGAAGAACGTGACAAGGCACAGATGGTGTTCCAAGGCCGCTGGCGAGCCACCGCGCCACATGTGAAGGGCTACGCCGGGTTCAAGCTGACCGCGCTGACCAGTTTGCTGCCGAACACGGCATGGCCGAAGCTGGCAGCCGAGTTCCTAAACGCCAAGCGCAGCCCAGTGACGCTGCAACCCTTCGTCAACACCGTGTTGGGGGAACCTTGGCGGGCCGACGGAGAAGACCTCGACCCAGCGGCGTTTAGCAAGCTGCAACGCCCAATGAGCGCCACACAATTTCCCGAAGACGTTGTAGCCCTAACCTGTGGCGTGGATTGCCAGGGCGACCGGCTGGAAGCCACTCTGGTGGGCTGGGCGGTAAATGGCGATCTGCGAGTTCTGGAACATGAGATTATTTGGGGCGGGCCTCTGGAGCACCAAACCTGGGTGGACCTGGACGCGCACCTACGCCGACAATTCCTACACCCGCTCGGCGGCGTATTGCGACTGGATGGGGCAATCATCGACTCTGGCAATTGGGCCGACCAGGTGTATGAGTTCTGCCGCCCGCGCACGTCGCGCCGGATCATCGCAGGCAAGGGTTTGTCGGGGTTTTCCCGCCCTGCTTTGGCCTGGGGGCAATCGCGCAAGACCAGACTCGCGCAAATCGGGGTGGATGCGATCAAGCTGCAAATACACGAACGTATCAAACACGGGGAAACCGTACAGTTCTCTGACACCCTGGGACCGGACTACTTCGACCAGCTAAACGCCGAACGCCTGGTCACACGCTACAGCCACGGATACCCGACCAAAAAGTGGGAGCTGATTTCCGGGCGACGCAATGAAGGCTTGGATTGCCTAGCTTATTCCATGGCTGCACGACAATTACTCCCGGCGGGCTTAAAACAAAGAGAAGCAGCCATTGGTGGGAAGTCACCCCCGCGCACAGTCGCGTTTCGGTCGGATTGGTTGGCTGGATAGGGACAACTGATGCTGATCTACAAACTTCGCCACAAAACACTTGCAACCCGCAATTGAAATCCTAAATAGATTTCAAGAAATTAAATGAAGAATGAAACTGATTAGCCTATCGCAGGTGCAAGTTTACCTATCTGCATTAAGGGGGCGGGATGCCGAGCGCTAAATCGAGCCAACCAATGAAAAGGGCGTCTGGAATGGACGTGCTTCCATACTCCGTTGTAAAAATTGATGGGCAAACTGCAGGTCGGCCAGGTGTTACAAGCGCGGGTACCGGCTTCTTTTTTCGTGTCAATGTGGATGACACTATTGTTCCAATGATTGTAACTAACCGCCATGTAGTTGCCAACATGGAAACCTTGAGCTTTCATATGTCTTTGGCAGATTCTAACGGAGAAAGAATCCTAGGACCGGCGCAAATAATAACTGTGCCTACATCTGGTTATCCAATCCTCCTGCACCCCGACCCGGGAGTTGACCTTGCCATGATCCCCGCCCAACCGATCAATGAAATAATGCATCGAGAAGGCAGCAGGCCCTATTTTCTTACCTTGAGTAAGGATAACTTCCCCGCGCCTTGGCTCACAAAAAAATTGTCGGCCTTTACGAATACGATAATGATTGGTTTCCCGAATGGGTTGATGGATCTTGCCAACAACTTACCAATCTCGCGTCGAGGAACCTTGGCTACCCACTATTTTGCGGACTATAATGGAAAGAAAGACTTTGTAGTAGACATTGCTGCCTTTGGCGGATCTTCCGGTTCGCCCGTTTTTGCATATTTCGACACCATGACCCCGACCGAAGATGGCATGATACTCGGCGATAGTTCCGTTCGACTGATTGGAATCCTACACTCGGGGCCAATTCTCTCAGCAATGGGCGAAGTTGTTCCCGCTCCGATTCCCACTACTTCGCATGTCTCCAAAACCAATTTGATGATGCACTTGGGGTATTGCGCGAAAGCTGAATTATTGAACGATTTTGAGCCGTTGATTGCGACTGCAGTGGCGGAAGAGAAACGTCAAGCATCACTCAACTCGATACGACCCCCGCAACCCTAGTTGCAGCCAGAAACGCCACGTCGGGGCACGTCCAAACCGGAACCGGAAAAACAACTTGCTTAAAGCCGGGTTCAATTTTCACTACCCCGGACAGGTATTTTCCAGGTTCGACTTCCGCAGCGACTGGCAGCCAATCGCCGCCATCGCCGGAAACAACGTTGCCCACTCGTGCGTTTCTAGCATTCATGGGACATGGGGCCACTACTTCGTGAATCTGATACATGGTAACTCCTGTCTTCTGGGCTTCTAAGGTCAACAAATAGCCCCTTAAGTCACTGACTTTTTTGGTTGAAATTTCAACTTTCAGGTGAAGACATTGATTTCAAACGCCCCATTTTTTGCGAAGTCTAGCCTGAATTTCAAAACACTCTTGCACAACCTGTTCCGGCAACTCAGCATCAAGATCTACAATGTTCATTCGCACCCGCACCGTTTTAAGCTCTTTGTTGAGTTCTCTCTGAAAAGCGCGACGACGCGCCCGCTTGCTGCGTATGAGTTTGTTCCCAGAGCCGCGAGAACATCCAGCTGACTTTACGCCCGCTAGCGGTAGCAGTGCTTTTTGATGTGGGGCCAATTCTGTCATATTCGCTCCTACGGTTTCCTTTGCCGAACGTGATAGCAGCGGGCGGATTTACACCGCCCACCGCAAGCTCTCGAACATTTACACAAGACATCAGATAGCACCTTTTTGTTGACTCCACAATTCATTTTGATTTATAGAATCGTAAAATGAATGGAGCGATCATGACCTACACCCTCTCACAATACGCGACTGCCGTTGCCAAAATTGAAGGGCTAAGCCAGGAAGAGGCCGAAGTCCGAGAACGAAACACACGGAACCTGTCGCAAAGGCACCCCATTGCGCCAGTCGGAAAGTCTGGACGCAAAGATCTATACGACCTGCGAGCCCTCGCAGCTTTGAGAATTGTCCAAACTGCAAGCGATGTCGGTCTTGGCCGCGCAGAGTTAAACGCTCTGACTTTGAAATTGCTTTCTGATCATCCGACGGTCCCACGGCACAAAGTGGAAGGTGGATACTCTCGCAAATGTGTGGCCGCTGAATACGTTTCCCGAGTTCGATCCGGTGTCGCTAGTTCCCTGAAAATCCAACGTACGCGCAACGGATGGACCATCTACGACTTCGGCTTCTCTGACTCAAAAATTGTCGACGAAATTTTTGCGTCTGCAGGCGCAGAACCAATAGTTGTGGCAACTCTGGAGCTACACGTTTCCAATTTGCTCTCAGACCTTTTGGAAGCCCTAGAGGCCTAATCGATGGCTGCCCCGTTCCTTTCCCGCCTGTTTCGCCGGACTGCCCCACAACCCGCTCACCGCCGCAGCTTTGACGCGGCGACAGGCGGTAGGCGTGGGTCCAGCTTCTTGGCATCGGGCAGCCTCGGGACGGAAACCTTGGCGGCGGCAACCCCGCTTCGGAACCGGGCGCGGCATGCCTTCCACAACAACGGCTATGTCGCCAATGCGGTGCGCGCCTTGACGGCAGAATCCGTGGGTGCAGGTATTGAACCGGCCAGCGCGCACCCGGACACCGACTTGCGCGAACCGATCAACCAAGCCTGGCTTGTATTTTGTGAACAGGCCGATGCCGAAGGGATGACCGATCTACGGGGTTTCCTCGCCTCAATGGTTCAAGCCTGTTTTGTGGACGGTGAAGCCTTCGCTTTGATCGAAGACGCGGCAAACGGAATCAAACTTCGCCAACTGCCTTCGGAGATGGTTGACGAGTCGAAGACAGCCGATCTGACCGGAGGCGGTTACATCGCAGCCGGGATTGAATTTGACGCCCAAGGCCGCCGGGAGGCCTATCACATACAGCCGCACCGCCCTACTGAACTCTTCCCGACCACTGGCGCACCTATCCGGGTTCCCGCGTCGGACGTGCTGCACCTAATACGCCCGCTTGGTCCAGGCCAGGTGCGCGGCGTGTCATGGCTGACACCGATCTTGTTGACGCTCAATGAGTACGACCAACTTCACGACGCCCTTTTGGTTGGGGCCAAGATTGCTGCGATGCATGCTGGGTTTGTGACTGACCAGAACAGCATGGGCGGCACAGGGACATTCCCCGAGGTCAATGACCTCTCTGACATTTCTCTGGAACCTGGTGTTGTGCGAGTCCTGCCTGCCGGGACTGACATAAAGTTTAACACTCCTGCCGAAGCCAAAGACTCAGTCGCTTTCGCCAAGCTAACCTTGGGCCAAATTGCAGCCGGATTGGGTGTTCCCCAACACCTTCTGGACGGCGACCTGTCGAACGCGAACTACTCCAGCTTGCGGGCCGGGCTGATCCCTTTTCGCCAGAAGGTTGAACAATTCCAGTATCACCAGATTGTGCCGCAGGTTCTTAACCCGCTGTGGCGCCGCGTCATCACCCACGCCTATGTGTCTGGGAAACTAGACCTTCCCGACCTGGAATCTGCCTTCAAGGTCGAATGGCTGACCCCGCGCGCCATGCAGGTTGACCCTCAAAAAGATACCGACGCGCTGATTTCCCAGATTGAAGCGGGTCTGACCAGCCGCACCCAAGCTGTCGCAAGCCTGGGCTGGAACGCTGCTGACCTCGACAACGAACGGGCTGCCGAACGGCAGCGGGAGGCCGACCTGGGTTTGACCACCAAGAACAAGACGGAGCCTACCGATGCCACTTGATAACACGATGAACCGTTCGACCGCCCCGGCCTCTTGGGATGCCAAGGCACGCACCTTTGAAGCTGTCGTGGCAACCACCGCGCCCGTTGTTCGCCGCGACACCCGAGGCGCATTCCGTGAGGTGCTGGACCCGGCCACGCTGCAAATCACGGGCGCAAAGCTGCCGCTCCTGGACAGCCACCGAACCGCCACCGTGCGCGACTCCCTAGGTGTTGTTGAGGCCGTTCGGGTGGAGGGCGAAAGCGTCATCGCAACCGTTCGGCTGTCTTCGGCAGCGGACGTGGAACCGATTGCCCAGCGTATCGCGGACGGCTCCCTGACCGGCGTCAGCATCGGCTACCGGGTTGCCGGTTGGGTCGAAAGCACCAGCGCGGACGGCAGGCGCAAATCCCCGACTGCATGGCACCTGACCGAAGTCACGTTGACCACGAATCCAGCGGACCTCTCTACGGGCATCCGCTCCAAAGAAGCCCCCGACGCCCCGCTGCGGTCGGGCGGGATTTCCAAAAATCGCAGCGCAGACAACGGAGGCATCATGCCGAATGACGTGACCCAGGCCGCTAAGCCTGACGAAGCGGAACAGACCCGCCGGTCTGAAATCCGCACTCTTGTTCGCAGCGCCGGGTTGAACCCGGAAACTGCGGATGACTTGATTGACCAGAACGCAACGGTTTCCGAAGCGAAGGCGATTGTCTTTGACGCCACCCAGGAGCGCACCCGCACTGCCCCGGTGATCCGCCCCCACACGCCCCAGAACGATGACCCTGCCGTCATCACGCGGCGGCAGTCCGATGCGCTTGCAACCCGCATGTCGGGCAGCGAATGCCCCGAAGACGCGCGGCAGTATCTCTCCGACTCGCTTCTGGACACCGCCAAAGACGGGCTTGCCCGTGCCGGTGTATCGGTTCGCGGTATGACGCCTGACGAAGTGTTTCAGCGCGCCGCACACGGCACGTCTGATTTCCCCCTGGTGGTCAGCAACGCTGCGGGCAAGGTGGCCGCCGAGGCTTACAAGGCCACCGAAACGCCTCTCAAGACGCTGTGCAAACAGCGCGTTTTGCGCGACTTCAAACCCTCGACCAGACTCCGCTTGGGTGAAATGGGGCGGTTGGAAGAACTCAACGAAAACGGCGAGATCACCGCGACCAGTCGTGCCGAAAACGGCGAGTCCTTTGCGCTCAAAACCTATGCGCGCGGGATCAATGTTACCCGCAATCTTATGGTCAATGATGACCTGATCCTATTGGGTGACATGACCGCCGCGTTTGGGGAAGCCGCAGCGCAAACCGAAGCCGACATTCTGGTGAACACTTTGACCGGCAACTCCAACCTGTCGGACGGGTCTCCGGTCTTCGATGCCAGCCGAGGCAACATGGCCGGTTCGGGTGCTGCCCCGGATGCAGCTACCTTGGATGCCGCACGCAAGGCAATGCGCGGCTACAAGGGACTCGATGGCAAAACGCTACTTTCGGTGCAGCCGAAGTACCTGGTGGTTGGCCCCGAACTGGAGACGGACGCTGAAAAGTTGTTGTCCAGTATCTATGCCGCCAACACCTCTGACGTGAACCATTGGGCAGGCAAGCTGTCCTTGATCGTTGAACCCCGCATCACCGGCGATGACTGGTGGGTGTTTGCCGACCCGGGCCGCATGGCCGGGATGGTTTATGGCTACCTGGCAGGGGCGCAAGGCGTCCAGATTCAAAGGGCCGAAGCTTGGGATACGCTTGGTATGAAGTTCCGGGCCTATCTGGACTTCGGGGCCGGTTGGACCGACTGGCGGGCTGCCTACTACAACGGCGGTACTTCCTAATGACCACCTTGGCCGAACAACTCTCCGAAGCGCAGACGGCTTACCATCGCCTACAAATAGGGGAAGCGGCCTTGGTCTTCGTGGACCAAAACGGAGAACGCGTAGAGTTTAATCGCGCCTCTGCACCGCGCCTGGCCGCCTATATCACTGAACTGGAACGGCAGATGGCCGGGCAACCCCGCCCTCACGCTATCCGCTTCACCACCTCGAAAGGTCTGAACTGATGAAGAACTACATCCAACCGGGAAATAACATTACCGTTGCCGCCCCAACCGCCGTGACCAGCGGTGCCGGTGTTATCTTGGGAGATCTGTTCGGCGTAGCAAATGGCGACGCCGTGTCCGGTGCTGACGTGGTACTCTCTACCGTTGGGGTCTTTGAACTGCCCAAGACCACCGCCGATGACATCCCTGCAGGTTCAACTGTGTTTTGGGATGCCTCTGAAAGTGAAGTCACCTTGACCAGTACTGACAACACTAAGATTGGTGTGGCAATAGCAGCCGTCGGTGCGGGAACTGTCATCGCCAAAGTGCGGCTGAACGGAAGCTTCTGACTATGGCACGACGGGCTGCATCTTTCTCACAAGGCGACGTGACACGCGCGGTCAAGGCGGTGCAAGCCGCCGGGCTGGACGTGTCCGGCGTAGAGGTGCAGCCCGATGGCACTATCAACGTGAAGGTGGGGGCCTCACAGGCGGAGCCGCAGACTCCGGAGACGCCATTTGACCAATGGAAGGCGAAGACACATGCGCGTTCGAATGAAAGGCATTAATCGAGTCAAGAAACGATTGGCTGACGGTTCGCAAGTTACTTACTATTACGCTTGGAAAGGTGGTCCTAGGCTACCGGGAAAGCCTGGTGATCCTGAATTTGTTGCAGCCTTTAACGAAGCGGTGGCGCAAAAAGCGAGACAACCTAAAGACACTCTGCAAGCAATCTTAAACGCCTATCAGGTTTCACCGAAGTTTCTCGATTTGGCTGAACGCACCCGCAAAGATTACGTCAAACACATCCGAAAGATCGAAACTGAGTTTGGCACCTTTCCAATCGCCGCTCTTACCGACCGTCGCACAAGAGCCGAATTCTTGGCTTGGCGTGATCGAATGGCAGTCACATCCCGCAGACAGGCTGACTACGTCTTCGCCACTTTTGCTTCAATCATGGCATGGGCACATGACCGAGGCCTGGTGTTAGCCAACCCGTGCGCCCGTCCGGGTAAGCTCTACCGAGCGTCTCGCTCAGACACGATTTGGACTGTACCTGACGAAAAAGCATTTATGAAAGTTGCCCCGCATCGTATCCGCCTTGCTTACCTTTTGGCGATATGGACCGGCCAACGCCAAGGCGACTTGCTACGGCTCACATGGAACAGCTACGACGGCTCTCATATCAGATTGCGCCAGAACAAGACGGGTAGGCGCGTCGTGGTCCCAGTTAGTGATGAACTCAAAGTAGCGTTGGACGAGGCCGCTCAGGACAAACAGGCTGTAACCATTCTCACTACAATCAAGGGAACGGCCTGGACGAGTCACGGATTTAGTGCGTCGTGGCGCAAAACCCTAGCAAAGGCAAAAATTGCAGGTCTAACCTTTCATGACCTGCGGGGAACTGCCGTGACACGACTTGCGATTGCCGGGTGCAGTGAAGCCGAAATCGCCACTTTCACAGGGCACAGCTTGCGGGATGTAGCCGCCATTCTTGATGCCCATTACCTGAGCCGCGACGCTCGCCTTGCGGAATCGGCATTGAAAAAGCGTGAAGCGCACGAAGCGGGAACAAAAATTCCCAACTGAACGCCCAACTGGTCTAACCCGTTCGGCGGAAGAATGGAGAAACTGCAATGATTACAATGGCAGGGGCACCAGGGCTCGAACCCGGGACCTACGGTTTTGGAGACCGTCGCTCTACCAACTGAGCTATACCCCTAACGTGGGGTGTTTCGTAAGGCACCGCCGCGCCGGTGGCAAGGGGTAAAACGCGCAAAAATCGCAAGACTGGTCAGCTTTGAATTGCCCCTGTATGAGAGGTGCGCACTCAAGAGGTTTTGACCCCATGTCGCTGAAGCAATCGCTCAATCGTTTGCGCAAAAAAATCGCCGATAGCCCGCGTGTAAACCGCGCGGTGGAGGGCATGTTTGCCGCCTATGTGCGATTCGCCTTCAAGACCTCCCGGTTTGAGCGCACCGGCTGTGAAGAGCTCGACGCCTGCCTGGCGCGCGGCGAAGCGGTGATCACCACCGTGTGGCACCAACGGCTGATTCTCGGCCCCTATATGGTCAACGCCCCCAAAGGCACCCGCGTGGTCTCTTTGACCTCCGCCGCCCGCGCCGGGCGGCTTGCGGGCCAAATCCTGGTGCGCCTGGGTTGGGAAACCATCCCAATGTCCAGTCACCAGCGCCACGTTACCCTGTCGCGCGAGGTCCTCAAACGGTATCGCGAAGGCTGCTCGCTGGGTGTGGTGCCCGATGGCCCCAGAGGCCCCGCCCGTGTGGCCTCCACCGTGCCGCTCATTTGGGCGCGCTCTACCGGCGCCCGCGTGTTCACGCTGGCCTTTGCCCAAAAACGCGTGCTGCGACTGCCGACTTGGGACAAACAAATGCTGCCCCTTCCGTTCTCCCGCGGGATCATCACCTGTCAGGAATGGACCGACGAAGTGCCGCGCAAGCCCACTGAGGATGAAACCGAAGCCCTGCGACTGAGCCTGCAAAAGTCGCTCGATGAGATCACCGACGCCGCAGACGCGGCTCTGGGGAAGCCCAGCGAAAACCCCCGTCAACCGTCCGGTTCGGCATCCGCCTGATCGCGGTATCTAACCCGCATTTTCACCGCCTGAACATAGCGCGCCGCCCCGGTGAGCTGTCGTAGGAACACCGGCAGTTCCTCGCGCGGCAGGCCCTGCTTCACGGCGACATCAAACCGCACTTCCGCCAGCGCATACTTGCCTTCACCAATCAACACGATGGAATCGTAAAAAATCAGCCAAGGCGCTCCCGGGTGTGCCTCAAGTGCCGTATCCACAGCCATACGCGCCTCCTCAGTCCGGCTGGCATTCAGCAAAATCTGCGCCTTCAATTCATGTGCGTAGTAGTCGGCGTCGCCACGCGAGAACACCTGCTCAATTTCGGCCAGAGCATCATCCACCCGGTCATTGTTCCAAAGCAACTCGGCCTGCCAGTAGGACAGATAACTGTCATAGCCCGCCCTCTCCTGCGCCGTTTCCAACGTCGCCAAAGCATCTGCCGAACGCCCCAATGCCGCCTGCGCCCGCGCCACACGTACGTAACCGTCACTGGTGTCCGGATAAAGGTCCACAACCCGTTGCCCATCTTTGAGCGCCTGTGCCGCCCGGCCTAGGTTGAGCAGGATCAACGACCGATAAGACAGCGCGCTCACGTAGTCCGGATCCACCTGCAACGCCCGATTGACATAAGGCAAGGCTCTGCGCCAATCCTCTTGCTCCACAAGAATATAAGCCATGCCGTAAGAGGCCTGCGCATCGTCCGGATCAATATCTAGCGCCACTTCAAACGCCGCCGACGCCTCCTCAAGGCGCCCTTCATCAATCAAAATCCAGGCCCTTTGACGCATCGCCCAATCATAGTCCGGACTAATCGCCAACGCCGCGTCAAGAAACTCCAGCGCCTCCGCTGCGGACATGTCCCCGGCGTGATACCGACTGCTGCTGAACCCCGCCAAAGACTGCGCCTCCGACCTCACGTTCATCGCCTTCTCAAACCACTGCGCCGCTTCTGGGTAGCTGTCTGACATGAAAGACAGCCAACCCAACCCATTGAGCGCAAAGGCCGAGTGCGGGTCGAGTGCGTACATTGCCTCAAAAATCCGTCGCGCTTCGGCCACATTACCCATCGCCTCATGGGCCCAGGCCAGCGAATCCATCATACTGAGCCGTTCCGCATCAGAAGCGCCGGTAGTCTCTAAGGCGCGGCCACAAATTTCAACCAATCGTTGTGGCGTGTCGCCATACGCCAAGCAGACACTTTCGTAAGTGTCTTCACTGTTGGTCAAAAGCGGTTTTGCGTGCACAGACGACACTGACGTCGCGAGCAGAGCACACTGAAGAATCAATCTATAGATGCAGAAATATGACATATCCGCATCCTGCACGGCACCACGACTTTCTTAAAGCAAAAAGGCCGCCCATTGGGCGGCCTTTCCGTAGTCTGAACCGAAGAGGCTTTCGGGAGCTTTCAAGCGGACTTGAAAGCCCCTATCGCCTACGGGCGTTTTGCTAGCGCAAAAGCACCCTTACTCAATGATTTTGGACACACTGTTGACTGGGTGCGTCTCGGGATC
>Ga0189288_10047_pt1 | contig 195457 bp, 170 predicted proteins | sample UW105minimetaG_FD_130316 | JGI IMG/M metagenome (GOLD analysis project Ga0189288, IMG submission 130316) | Marine microbial communities from the Costa Rica Dome - UW105 mini metaG | ecosystem: Environmental > Aquatic > Marine > Oceanic > Photic zone | place: Costa Rica: the Eastern Pacific...
ATCAACAAAAACGTATAACCAGTGCATCTTGCGGACAGTCACTACGTGTGGCCTTTTGTGCGTGGCTTCGCCACTGTCGCACAAAAGGCCACACTCCGTTCCTGCGCGCAAATGCAGGCGTTATGCCTTTCTCCAGATCTATTTGCCAGATAATGACGCTTGACGTTAATAACGCACCCCGTCATTATTGAGCCATGATCATATCGTTCAAGTGTAAGGATACTGAGAAGCTAGCAAGCGGACGCCGCGTCAGACGCTTCGTCAATTTTGAGCGAGTTGCCTTGAGGAAAATTCGGCAACTTCAGGCTGCAAGCCAGCTGGATGATCTCAAAGTACCGCCCGGAAATATGTTGGAGCCATTGCATGGTGACCGCCAAGGTCAGCACAGCATTCGAATCAACAGGCAGTTCCGGGTTTGCTTCCGCTGGACCAAGGCCGGCGCGGAAGATGTCGAAATTGTTGATTACCATTAGGAGGTGGCTCATGCGCAACATTGACGCTGTTACACCAGGCGAGTTGCTCAAAGAAGATTTTCTGGAGCCGATGGGCATTTCTCAGTACCGCCTGGCCAAAGAAATCGGGGTGCCCGCCCAGAGAATAGGCCAGATCATTGCGGGAAAACGTTCGATTACCGCCGACACGGACCTGCGGCTCTGTCGTTTCTTTGGTTTGTCTAACGGCTACTGGTTGCGAGCTCAGGCAGCCTATGACACTGAGATTGCCGAAGATGCCCTAGAGGATCAGTTGAAGAATATTCGTCCGTGGACTGCTGTATCCGAAATCGGACATAGGGCATAACCAGCGGCTGCACAGCGACCGATTTTCCGCCGCTTCGCGGCTCCAAACCGGCGCGTGAGCCGGGCGTTATGTGGGCAGAACCAGCGAGTAATTGAGGATGCTGCAACGAGTTGTTATAGGGATTTTTGTCGCCTCGCTTTTGGCAGCTGCCGTCGCGATGTTTATGGGGTATCAATCTCCAGCCAAGTATATCGCTGCGCCTGCACTAGTTTTTTCTGGTTGGGCTGCGTTGGGTCATTTGGTTACCTTGGACGATGACGCTCCAGGTGAGTGGTCAAACCCAGAGGGTTCGAAGGCAACATGGCATCGCTCGATCGGAGAGTTAATCATTAAGATCGTGGTTTTTGCGGCAGTGGGGATAGCTTTCTATGCCTAGCCACATAACCAGTCGCTTAAGTACGCTCCGGGCCGTCGGCCCTCCACCGGACCGGTTTTCCGTTGCACTCCAAACCGGCCGCTTAGCTCAGCGTTATGTAGTGCTGACCATGCTACAATTTCGGGATTTGAACCATGTTTAACCAAGGGTAGCCAGGAAGCTACTTTTTATTGAAAGGAACTCTCACTATGAGCAATCTGATTGCCGCCTGCGTCGGCGATATGCATGTTTGCCCGATCAAAGGGCACGGCTCCTCTCCCATCATGCCAAACGGCTCCAGCATCCTTGTTGAAGGCAAACCCATTGCCCGGGTTGGCGATGTCACCGGCTGCGGTGCGGTCATTACTCAAGGCTACCCATTGGCTCAGGCCGATGGCATGCCCGTGGCATACCTTGGCAGTCCCACGAGTCATGGCGGTTCCATTGTCAGTGGTAATCCCCGGGTCATTCTCGGCGTAGCGACCAACACCGCGCCAGTTGTCGACTTCGCCATGGCGGGTGCATTGGATGATAAAGGCCAGCTTACCCCTGCCGCTAAAGAGTTGCTGGATAAAGATCCGCAGGAATTTGTTCGCAAAGCTGCGCAGAAAGGCGCGTTGATTGATGAAGGCTTGCCGGACGAGTCACCGGAGGACTCGCCCGAAGAAGAGGAGCGCCCCAAAGTCCGGGTAGAGGCTGGCATCTTTTTCGATGGCACTGGCAATAACCGGGACAATACCCAGACGTATCAGCAGCAGGTGGACGAGTGTCTGACGGCCAATGCCGCTGGAGCTATCTCAGAAGAAGAATGCAGTAGTGAACTGTCGCAGATTATGGGTGGTAGCTACCTCAATGCTGAAACCAACGTGTCCAAGCTTGAGAACCTGTATCAGCGAACAGGTGGCCACGGCGAAAATGGCGAGACCATAGTCAGGATTTCAACCTACGTGCCTGGCGTCGGTACAAAGTCTGGTGATCCTGATGACGGTCCGAGCATGGGACTTGGCCTTGGTGAGCAAGGCATACTAAAAAAGATTGAGGAAGGCAGTAATGATTTCGCTTTCCGATTAAGCCGTGCCGTCACCGAACCCATCGACGAACTGGTCCTCGACGTGTTTGGTTTCAGCCGTGGGGCGGCAACCGCCCGGCATTTCGTCAGCCGGGAGATCCATGACACCACTGGCTCTTTATACGGCGAGTATAAAGGTAGGTTGGTCAAGGCCTTCGAGCGGGAGGGAATTCCCTGGCCGAACAAGGTTACTGTCCGTTTTCTAGGGCTATTTGATACCGTAACTGCGGTTGCAGACCTGGATAATCTCGATTTTTCTGCCCACGATGCCGATACGGGACGCATCAACGTTAACGTAAAACCGGGGCACGTCGAGCGAGCCGTGCAATTTGCTGCCCGAGATGAACGTCGACACAACTTTTCACTGAACAGCCTGCGAAACGAATCCGGAAACTTACCTGAACATTTCAGCGAATGGGTGTTGCCGGGTGTTCATTCCGATATTGGTGGCGGTTACCCGGATCGTTTTCAGGAGCGTATCGAAGTTCGCCCGCCCCTCGTGGTCAAAGGAAAGGATCGCCGCAATCCCGAAGCAAGTTTTGAGTTCTCTCGCATGTTGCAAGAGCGCGCACTGATTAAAAGTGAGGGCTGGATTGGGCCACTGAATCCGCTTGCTACGCTGGAGATAGAACAGGAGCGCCAACGTGGTTTGCCTGGCGGAGATGTCACGCTTCGCCTGTGGCTGGATCGAGAAGTTCGGGGCGAATATTCCCGAATTCCGCTTTATCTGATGCACAAGTTAGCAGTGGATGCGGGGGTACCTTTTGATGAAATCGATCCGAAAGATTCTTCCTATGCTTTACCTCAAGAGCTTGTACCCGTTGCCAGGAACCTTGCCGCCCATGTGTGGTATGGCAATGAACTGCTGATCTCCCCGGAGTCCAAGGCACTATTGAAGCAACGGTATATCCACCACTCCGATCATTACCTGACAATGTACGTGAAAGGCGCATGGCCGATTTACCCGTTTCAGCCGGCCAAATATGGTCGACGTGTTATCCATCCAAACAAGACCAAGTGATTTGAAGGGGAAGCGCTATGAAAATTCAAGGCCTTGTGCTCAGTGTATGCCTACTTTTGTTGTCAGGATGCTCGGAGCAGACAGCCTCCGAAGGATCAAAGCCAGGTCCCAACTCGACTTATCGGAGTATCGGTGTTGTGGCGCCTAGGCATTACGATGTCTGGGTGGATAAGTTTTATATTGAGTCCTTGTCAGAGGATATAGGTTGGCGTCGCCCATTTGGGATTGTCTCTTGTTGCTGGAAAAGCGCTCCGCTGTCCGGCGCTGAATGGCAAACCACCCCTGAACTGTTCCTGATACGTTGGTTTTCATTCGCGGAGCAGCAGTCCTACGAGGCTGTGATCAAGCTGGATAATCCCGACGAGATTGTGGAGAAAATGAGAGAACCCGCACCGTTTGAGAGCTTTGGTGAGATTGCAGTTCGGCCTCGGGACACGCTTGTGCTGGGGCTGGCACCTGGCGGTACTGTGGTGCTCTGGATCATGAATCGTGGGGAAAATGCCATTGAGGTTGGGCGGTACCAGGCGAAACCATACGATTACCAAAAAGAAGGAGAGGACTATACTCGCCGGACTGAAACCTACCTTGAAAGAGAGGGGGACTTCCTGCAAAAAAATGGAATACGATATGATGGTTGGTGAATGAGTACTTCTGACTAATGAGCCAAGCACCACATAACAATGCCATGCACCGGATGCCAAACCCTCCGCTTCGCTGCGGTTTTGTCACCGGTGATGGCGAGCGTTAAACAGCGCATGTCTGCTCCACTGCTATCAGCTCTTTTAGCTACAGAACCCGAGCCGCCGATCATAGTATCAGCGGCTTGCGCGCCAAATAGACACCTGCAGCCATGAGCGCGATACCGAGTCCACGACTGACAGAGAGAGTTGATACTGGCGTGCCGAACCATCCAAAATGGTCGATTAGAGCAGAGGCGGCAATCTGACCGAGAAGCACGAAAAATATCGCATTGCCGATGCCAATCTTTGGTGCAATCCATGTGATGGATAGAATGTAGAAGGCGACGAAAATGCCGCCCATGAAATAATGAAGTGGCGTCGCCTCAAACAGACTAGTTTCGGGAAGCGGCCTGCTGAGGGTGAACGCCAGACTCACCATCAATGCCATGCCCAGCAGGATGCTGGAAGCTGCCACGGGATTACCCAGCCGGACGCCTAGCCCACTGTTGAGTGCCGCCATGATTGGTATCCCTATTCCGGCGACCACCATGACGACACTCATCCCGAAGGTTTCATTGCTCATTGATCTTTGTTGTTAGTATCACCGTTCGAGGTAGCCCTGTTGCGCCTGTATTCCTCTACGGGTAGACCGCCAATACCCCAGTTCTCCATTTCGACCTCATCGATAACAACCATCGTGGTTGCCGGAGATTTTTGGAGTACATCAACAAGCAGATTAGTTACTCCTTTAATCAATGCCGCTTTCTGCGATTCTGTTACCCCTTCACGGGTGACCTTGATGTTAACGTAAGGCATTGCTCTCTCCTTGTTTTTCAATGATTTGAAATATTTTGGCGATAATGTGCCAACGACCTTCGGTACGGACGAGCGACAGCATGTCAACGAAGTCGCGCTCGCCGATGGAACAACGAACACGAGCAAAAGCCGTGTTGTCTCCCGCAAATTCAATGGAATCCACGACATCTCGACGCTGCTCATTGCGCGAGGCTGGTGAGCGGCGCTGCGCAATTACCTCGCGGTACGCGGGCATGCTCCGGTAGAGCAATGGTGCCTCGTCAGCCGTGGCATATATCGCCTGCGGATGAAAAACCACATCAAACTTTTGAATGTCGCAGTAATACAGTGTGTCGAAGTACTGATCGAGCAACTCGTGAACTTCGGAAAAAGCATTCATTGAGGATCCTCCACCGGCAATAGCCCTTCAGTCTCAAGTGCCTTGACGACGCTCGGATGTGAGCGAAGTTTCTTCCAGAATGCATAAGTGGATGGCCATGGGCTTAGCGAGAAGCCGATGAACTGAGTCCAGTTGAGAATTACGAACGCATAGAAGTCGGCTACACCGAGTTGGTCCCCCAGCAGATTAGCGCGTGTATGCGACAGTCGAGCTTCAATAGGATCGATCCGTTTAGCAATTTTTGTTTCCGCCTCCTGCTGCTCTTCTGTTGTCAGCTCACCGCCAGAAAAAAAGGGGCTAAACGCCTTGTGTAACTCCGAGGACAGGAATGTGAGTAATTCCCGTAGTCGCGTGCGTTCGAAGGTGCCTTCCTGCGGTGCCAGGCCTTTTTCTGGCATGAGGTCAGCTAGGTATTCTAGAATCGCGGGATTCTCGGTCAGTACCAGACCGGGCTCCAGTTCCAGGGCGGGCACGTAACCGTTCGGATTGATGTCGGCATAGCTCCGCCCAGTCTCCGTGACGCCTTGCGCGGTATCCGTTCGCTCGAGAGAGAAGGCAATATCCAGTTCATTGAGTACTATGTGCGAGGCCAAGGAGCAAGCGCCGGGTTTGTAGTATAGCTTCATGCGTAGTTATTCCTCATGTTTAGTGGTCGACACGCACATGATATCTAACGGGTAGTTAATTACTAGAAGTAACTGGCCATTTGCAGGTAGAATTGGGTTACCTCAAGGAAACTTGGTTACTCCTATGTCACTGAAAGTTCGTCTTAACAAAAGCCCAGCGCCACCCGAGCCTTGCATGCTTACTGAGTGCATGGCGGTGATAGCAGGTGCTTGGGCACCCAATGTAATTTGGTGCTTGCGGGTTGGACCGCGGCGGTTCAATGAGTTGAAAATTGACATTCCGCCTGTTTCAGCAAAAGTGCTCTCAACCCGCCTAGCAGAGTTGACAGAGCGCGGAGTCGTCCAGCGTCACGTCCGGGACACTTCACCGCCTTCAGTTGAGTACGAACTGACCGAGCTTGGTCAGGAACTGATCCCAGCATTGGATGAGATCGTTAAAGTTGGCCACAAACTTAAGGCAAAGGGGCACCTTCCCGTTAAAGGCTAATTAATGTACTGAAGCGTTTTCAGTCTTGACGCGAGGGGTCGGCTGGGAAAATGAGCTGTAGGCTTCATAATGAAGATGGCGTTCATTAGAGTCTAGCGCTGTTTAACAAAGCCATTAAATTCGCTCCCTACGGTCGCCGGACGCTCGTTCCTCGCGCCGTTTATGGCAGGCGTTAGCACTCAGAGAGAAAATGAATGTTTGTTGCCGTTTATGAGTTTGAAATCAAGGAAGGCACAGAGACTTCATTTCGAGAAGCCTGGCTTGAAGTGACGAAAGCGATCTATGAGCACTGTGGCAGTTTTGGTTCAAGACTCCACACTTCAGACAAGCCGAATATCCTGGTTGGTTATGCTCAGTGGCCTGATCGGGAAACGTGGCAGAAAGATCGTCACGTAATCGATGAAAAATATCATAGGGCACGTAAACAAATGCTCGACTGCCTGGTTCAATCGAAAACTGTCTATGAATTGGAAGTCAGTGACGATTACTTGCGTGCCAATCTGTCCCGTAGTCCCAACCAGGACTGACTGACAGCCTTCCCCCGTTCAGCAAGACGCGCAACCTTCTCCATGCCATATCTCACATCAGGCTGCGCGTACGGCTACCCTCGTACCGTTGAACGCCGCATTGCCCGTCAACGCGTCAATGCGCCCGGAATCGGTGACGTCGTTCATGCTCACGCCGGGTTGTCCCTCGGCGATCGACATGGCGGTGTCCGGCCGGTTATGGCCCCAGCCCTGGGGCATGCTGATCACACCCTCGAACATATCGTCGTCGATTTCTACTGGCAGGTTGATGCTTCCGGAAGCCGACGTAACCGTGGCCAGTTGTCCGTCTTCAAGCCCGATTTTGAGGGCATCTGACGCGTTCATCTGCAAAGTGCACGGGTTCTTGCCTTTTACCAGCCGGTGGGAGTTCTGGGTCCAGGTATTGTGGCTGCGGGGCAGGCGGCGGCTGACCAGCGTGAACGGATAGTCGCTGGTCTCATCTGCCTGCAACAGGCCTGAGGCATCCAGGCGTTTCAGATCCTTCAGGTATAGCTCGGGGGCAATGCGGATCTTGCCGTCCTCGGTCTGGATGCGCTGCGCCAGGCAGGGCTGCAGTGGTCCCAGATCCACACCATGGGGGTTGGCTTTCAGGGTCTCCAGGCTCATGCCCTCTTTTCCGTAGGCGCCGTGTTTCAGGCCCAGATCCAGCATGGCCTCCGGCGTTACGCCATCGTCCTCCAGGCCCGTTAACTGCAGGGCCAGATCCCGCAGAATCTCCCAGTCGTGTTTCTGGCTCGGTCCTTTCTCGAACATCGGTTCCGAGAACTTGGCGGTATTGCGAACGGCGAAAGAGTTGAAGAACACATCGAAGTGCGGCACTTCCAGCCCGGTTGTGGCCGGCAGGATGATGTCGGCATGGCGGGTGGTTTCGTTCAGGTAGATATCCACCGACACCATGAAATCCAGGGCATCGAAGGCGTCTTCCAGTCGGGCTCCGCCGGGCGCCGAAAGCACTGGATTGCCGGCGATGGTGATCATCGCGCGGATCTGGCCCTCGCCCGGGGTCAGGATCTCATCGGCCAGGGTAGCCACGGGGAATTCGTTGTTGAAGTAGGGCAGTTTTCGCACCCGGGACTCGTAACGGCCATAGGAACTCGGCTTGCCCTTTTTGTCCCTGACAAGATCAAAGGCCGGCTGGGGGAACATGGCGCCACCGCGGCTATCGAAGTTGCCGGTGAGAATGTTCAATACATTGTTGAGCCACTGGCAGAGGCCGCCGAACGACTGCGTCGAGGCGCCCATGCGGCTGTAGCAAACGGCGCTCTTCGCAGCTGCCATCTCCCGGGCCAGCTCGCGGATGGCCTCCGCGGTCATACCACAGGCTGCCGCCACGTTTTCCGGGCTATAGGGTTTTACGGCCTCGGCCAGTTGCTCCAGCCCGTCGATCCGGTCTTCCAGATGACCAAGGGTAACCAATTGTTCCTCAAACAGGGTGTGAACCATGGCCAGCATGAACAGGGCATCGGTTTCCGGGCGGATAAACAGGTGCTGGTCGGCCTTTCTCGCAGTCTCGGTGCGCCGTGGATCAACCACCACCACCTTGCCGCCACGTTGCTGGATGGCCTTCAGGCGTTTGCCGACGCCGGGGGCGGTCATCAGGCTGCCGTTGGAAACAATCGGGTTGGCACCAATGATCAGCATGAAATCCGTATGGTCGATGTCCGGCACCGGAATCAGCATGCCGGCACCCAGCATGTAATTGGAGGCCACGTGGTGTGGTAACTGGTCCGCCGATGCGGAGCTGTAGCGGTTATTGGTGCCCAGCGCCTTGAAGAACCGCGGCAGCATGATGGCGTTGCCGAAGTTATGGGCGTTTGGATTACCCAGATAAACCCCGACCGCATCCTGCCCGTGTTCCTGCTGGATGCCGCGAAACCGCGAGGCGATTTCCTCGAAGGCAGCTTCCCAGCTGATCTCCTGCCAGCCGTCCGCGGTGCGCTTCATAGGTGCTTTCAGGCGGTCCTTGTCATTGTAGAAATCCTGCAGTGCAACGGCTTTCGGGCAGATATGGCCGTGGCTGAACGGGTCGTTGCTGTCGCCCTTGATGGACAGGATCTCGCTACCCCGATGCTGGATTTCGAGGCCACACATGGCTTCACAGATGTTACAGGTGCGGTAATGGGTCTGGGTGTCGGTCATGGCAAACACTGGGTCCGGATATTGTCGTTATTGGTACTGGCAGTGTGGCACAAGCCGGCGGAAAATCAGACGGTCATAATTCACATAAAACCGGTCAATCCCGCCAAATACTGTTTCTCTCGGTGCCTGAAAGACAGGCCGGAATTTCATCGTACAATAGCCCATGGCTAAAACCTTTTACCGTCGGGGCCCGGACCATCGAGCCGGAGCGCCGGTTACCTTTCTCGACGTCCGCCGTCGTTTCCAGTTCCGTTCCATCGAGCTTGGCCGCTGGGTCACCGAGCCGGAAAAACAGCGCAGTGCGTCGCTGTTCTACGATGCCCTGTGCGACCTGATGACCATTCTTGGCGGCACCGAGTCTCTGGTTTCCCTGCGTGGCACCCTGGCTCTTCAATATGGCATTGGCGGCCGACCGGGTGTGTCGGCCCACTACACGCCGGCCACGCGCAGCTTCTCACTGGCCAAAAATGCCGGGCCCGGCAGCATCGCCCACGAGTGGTTTCACGCCTTTGATCATTACATCGGCGAGAAACTTTTCGGCGAGGCCCACAGAGGCCAGTTTGCTTCGAAGCTCTGGCTTGGCCGTGACGACGCTGTGCGGCATCCGCTGAACGATCGACTGCAGGCCTGCTTCAAGGCGATTCTGCTGGACGAAAAAGGCGCAGAGCCCAGCGAGCTCTTCCGGTGCTCGGTGAGGGCGGACAAAGCGGCAGGAATTCAATATTTCAGCTTGCCTGAAGAGCTTTGCGCCCGGGCGTTTGAAGCGTTTGTGCAGGATGCAAACGTGAAGAACGCCTTTCTGGTGAGCGGAACCCGAGAATCCGAAGACGCAAAACTGGGGCTCTATCCGGTTGGCGCGCAACGGGAAAGAGTCAACCGCGCGTTTCACCGTTATTACACGTCTCTTGGCCGGGCGCTTCGCTTGGCAGAGGAGTAAACGTCTCCTCGGCCCGTGACTTGTCTTCCAACATCCAGCCAGGCTTTGAGATCTTCAAGTGAATTCGGTGGGCAGATCCAGTAGCCCTGGAGCATTTCCGCTCCGAGAGATTCAAGGAGGTGTGCCGATTTTTCGGTCTCAATGCCTTCGGCAACCACCCGATAACCCAGGCCCTGGCCCATACTGATGGCGGTTTCCACAATCATCCGGGCGCTGTCGCTGGACTCGATGTCCTGCAGCAGGGTGCGGTCCAGCTTTATTTCGCTGGCGGGCTGCTTCTTCAGGTAGGAGAGTGAGGAGTAGCCGGCGCCGAAGTCGTCAATTGAGAGCTTGAGCCCGATCGCCGTCAATTCATTCAGGGCTTTCAGGCCCCGGTGTGGATCGTCCATGGCCGCGGTTTCGGTGAGTTCGATGATGACCTGTTCCGCCTGTAGCTGATATCGCTTTATGCGGGTTTCAAACAGGCCAATCAGTTCTGGAGAACTGAGATCGCGAGCGGAGATATTCACTGAGATGGTCAGCTCCGGATCAATCTCGTGGAGTGCTTTGAGATCGTTCATAGCCTGATAGTAGAGCTCGGTCTGATTGTGGTGCAGTGCCTCCCGGAGGTCGGACATCAACGTCAGCCGGCTTTCGTCATAGATGTCATCCTTGCGGGAATACAGGCCGGTTTGATAAGGGCCATGAGGCGCCATTTCCATGCCGACATGGGCATTGCGGATCAGCAGAGCGGCTTTCTTGCCATGTTCCGGATAGCTGGCGGCACCGAACCGGGGATTGGGCTCTATGGCGATGTTATCCAGCAACACGGGTTCCGCCAGTTGTTTAAGTGCGTTATCCAGCGACTGGAAGTCGTCTGCCGTTTTACTGACGTTCACCAACAAACCAAAACTGTCGCCAGACAGCTGATATACCCGCTCATCGTTCCCACGCGCATCGACGGTTTGATGAACCATGGGCAGGCCTGAGGCCAAACGGGTCATCTGCTCTGCCATGGCCTTGAGCAAACGTTCGCTACGGTCCAGGCCCAGGGTCCGGTTGATTTCCTTGAGCTGCGTTATCCGGGTAACGCCCACCATGAAGCGCCCGTTGGGGTTTTCCCGCAATTGCTCATCCACCATCCATTCGAACCGGTTCCGGTTTGGTAGCCCGGTCACCGGATCGTGGGTCAGTGCTTCATTCAACTGGGTCTGGGCTTCGTTGCGGGCCTTCTGTTGTTTGAGGATATCGGCCTGAGCCTGGATTTTCTGTTCCCGTTCCCGGTACAGGCGGTCGGCGAGGGCAAGCGTGAGAATGAAAGCCTCGAGCCCGGAGCCGATCTGCATGGCGTACTCGGTAAAGAAATTCTCTGGCAACAGGCCCAGGGCCCGCCCCGCCGTTGCCGAGACCCCTATCGTAAGAGGTGTCCAGGCGATCGTGAAGAACACCCCGGCCCTGACACCGGCAGCCCAGGCCACAGGGCCGGCCACCAGGAGCAGCGAGAAGAATGCGAACGCGGAAACGGCCGCCACCCGGATACCGGTGTCGTAATCCAGCAGCGGCGCAGACAGGAAAAACAGCATCTCAAACAAGAGCATCGCCTGCAGGGCCCGGTACAGCCTGGGGCTGTTAGAGCGCACCTGGAGGAACTCCATGCAGAACAGTATCGAGAACATCGCCAGGAATGGCATCGACAGCAGAAGCACATGCGTGTGAAGAAACGGTGCGCCCGGGTAGATGTGCTGAAGTGTATAGCCGCGCACAGCGGCGAAGAACAGGAAGTAGCCGGAAATGGCCAGGGCGTAGAACAGGTACAGCTTTTCTCGCAGGGTCAGGAACACGGCCAGGTTGATCAGGATGATCACTGCCAGACTGCCGTAGTAGAAAAAGTGCAGTTTCTGCTCGTTGGCAGCGGCTTCGTAAAAATCATTCTGCTGCCAGATCTGCAGCGGCACCACCATCGTGCCCTGGGTGGCGACCCGGATATAAAGCGTTTTCGAGGCGTCCGGGGCTACATGGAATCGATATAGCATGTTGGGATGGTCGACATCCCTGGGGTAGAAAGAGCGGGTGTCCCCGGTGGCGAATTCTCGGAGCAGGGTGCCGCCGGAGAGCTCGTGAAACACCACGTCATCAAGCTGGGAATAGCCCAGCTCTGCAATCAGAAGCTGGTCGCGGCCGGTCTGGTTTTGCACCTCAACCCGCAGCCAGTAGGCGGAATCGGTAATCCCGAAGGTGGCCTTACCCGATGGATTGGTCTGCCAGGCGCGATCGGGAAGGGCGCGAACATCGGCCAGTTCCGCTTCGGCGCTGGCGTCTTCCCAGTACTGGAAATGGCTTTCAATCGGTTTTTCTGAGGCAAGTGTGACCGGGGCGCTATTCGCATGCGCAAACTGCGACGTGAAAGTCGCCAGACTCAGTAAAAAGATACGCAGAGCAGTGCTGAGGATCACCAACAGTAGACCCCGTTATATCGCCATCAGGCTTTTTTATTTTCCTGATCATCAGCTTAACAGCCTTTCTTCACCGGAAAAGCCGAGAACCAATATTTAATGTAGCGAAATGTCTCATATCTGCAGATTCTCCGCCTTGCCCACCCGTCCTTTTGTGCTCCCCGTAGCCCTCAAGCACCTGTCTCGATAGCGGCCCATCTGCTACGTTGAAAGGAGACATTCATTCCCAAGGAGGCCTCTATGTTCGTCGCTGAAAAAGCAACCGGGCACCTGATCGAAGTTCTGGATACACAGGCGCTGTTTGATCCCCATAGCCAGCAGGTGCGAGGCAGCCTCCATTACGGAGAGGAGGCGCAGGATCCTGAATTGTTTAAAAAAGCCGAACTCGCATTTCCCTCCGGTGAAGCGCTTCCTGTGTGCTGGACAGACCCGGATTACCGTCGCCATAGCTGATATTTGCTTGCCCTTCCTGCCGTCACAACCGCGCCATATCAGAGTGGCGCGAGGCTTCCCTGCTTTCTGATCAGGTTTGAATTCCCCGCCTCGCTTCTGTAAGATTTTTATTAATTGAACGTTCAATTAATAAAAAGCAGGGCTGATTGGTGCTGCTTTTCAACACCGGAAACAAGACGAGTAACCGAAGCCGCCATGCCAAAAGTTGGGGTCAAAGACACACGCAAGCAGCAGCTGATTGAAGCCACCATGCATTCGATTGCCGAGCTGGGCATGCAGAACACCACCATTGTGAGCATCAGCAAACGGGCGGGCATGTCCTCCGGGATTATCAGCCATTATTTCGGCGGCAAGCAGGGTCTGATTGAGGCGGCCCTGCGTTATCTGCTCGATCAACTGGGCAAGGAACTGCGGGAGCGCATGGCCAAGACCGACCGCTCCCCGGAACAGCGGCTCAATTGCATCATCGAGTCGAACTTTTCCGAGTTTCAGCGTTCTGCGCTGGCGGCCAAGACCTGGCTGAGCTTCTGGGCCCGGTCGATGCATGAGCCGGGGCTCAAGCGGCTGCAGCAGATCAACAACGCCCGGCTGTACAGCAACTTGCGATATTCCTTCGCACAGGTGCTTGAACCCGGCGCAGCGACCGAGGCCGCCCGGCAAACCGCGGCAATGATCGATGGGTTCTGGTTGCGCAGTGCCCTGAGCCTGGACCCGGCAGAGAGCTTTGAAGCCGGTGAGCGGCTCTGCAAGAAATTTGTCCACGAGACACTGGCCCAGGCAACCGCCTGAACCGAGATTGATTCGAACGGCCCACAAGGCCTGAAGACACCGAACCGAGGTTAATTACCGACTATGTCTGCATCTCTTCCTGTTGTTCAGAATTTCGTCCATGGCCGTTTCCTGGCCAACAGCACCGGCGAAACCTTCCCCGTGGTGAACCCGGCCACGGGTCAGGTTATCTACGAAGTGGAAGTGGCGGATGAATCCGTGCAGCAGGCCGCCATTGAAAGTGCCCGTGCCGGTTTTGCCGAGTGGTCTGCCATGACTGCCATTGAGCGCAGCCGGATTCTGCTTCGGGCGGTTGCGCTTCTGAGAGAGCGTAATGATGAATTGGCTGCCGCAGAGGTGCGCGATACTGGCAAGCCCTGGCAGGAAGCAGAAGCCGTGGATGTGGTCACCGGTGCCGATGCGGTTGAGTTCTTTGCCGGCCTGGCACCCTCCATCGAAGGTAACCAACAGGACCTGGGCGGTGATTTTTACTACACCCGCCGGGAGCCCCTGGGCATCTGTGCCGGCATTGGCGCCTGGAACTACCCGATCCAGATCGCCTGCTGGAAATCCGCGCCGGCCCTGGCCTGCGGCAACGCCATGATCTTCAAGCCATCCGAGGAAACCCCCATGGGTGCGGTGAAGCTGGCGGAAATCTTTACCGAAGCGGGCGTGCCGTCGGGCGTATTCAACGTGGTGCAGGGCGCCGCCGAAGTGGGCCAGTGGCTGACCCACCACCCCGAGATTGCCAAGGTCTCCTTCACGGGAGAAGTGGCCACCGGCAAGAAGGTGATGGCAGCGGCATCCTCCACCCTGAAGGACGTCACCATGGAGCTGGGCGGGAAGTCACCGCTGATCATCTTTGACGATGCGGATCTTGAGAACGCCATTTCCGCCGCCATGGTCGGCAACTTCTACACCCAGGGTGAGATCTGCACCAACGGCACCCGGGTGTTTGTTCATGAAGATCTGTACCCGCGCTTTATCGTACGTCTGCTGGAACGCACTCGCAACAATATCAAGCCCGGCGACCCGATGAATCCGGACACCAATTTCGGCGCGCTCATCTCCGCAAAACACCGGGATCTGGTGCTCGATTACATCGCCAAAGGCCTGTCCGAAGGCGCGACTCTCAGCCACGGTGGTCGGGCCTTCGAGCCGGAGGATTCCAAGGGCGGCTATTTTGTGGAACCCACCATTTTCACCGACTGCACCGATGATATGACCATCGTGAAGGAAGAGATTTTCGGGCCGGTAATGTCGGTCCTTACTTTCCGCGATGAGGACGAGGTGATTGCCCGCGCGAATAACACGGATACGGGTCTGGCCGCTGGCGTGTTCACCAACGATATCCGTCGGGCTCACCGGGTGATTCACCAGATCCAGGCCGGCATCTGCTGGATCAACAGCTACGGCGCCTCCCCGGCGGAAATGCCGGTCGGCGGCTACAAACTCTCCGGTATCGGCCGCGAGAACGGGCGCGAAACCATTGCGCACTACACCCAGATCAAGTCGGTGTATGTGGGCATGGAAGACCTCGACGCCCCGTTCTAATCCCGCACACGACACAGGAGAACGCGTATGACAGAAAATCGATACGACTACATCATTGTGGGTGCGGGTTCCGCCGGTTGTGTACTGGCCAACCGCCTGACCGAGGACGCGCGCCACCGGGTGCTGCTGCTGGAAACCGGCGGCAGCGACAAGAGCATCTTCATCCAGATGCCCACCGCCCTTTCCATTCCCATGAACACCAAGAAATACGCCTGGCAGTTCGAGACCGAGCCGGAGCCGTTCCTGGACAACCGTCGCATGCACTGCCCACGGGGCAAGGTGCTGGGGGGGTCTTCCTCCATCAATGGCATGGTCTATGTCCGTGGCCACGCCCGGGATTTTGACGAATGGGATTCCGAGGGCGCTACCGGCTGGCATTACCGCAACGTCCTGCCGTATTTCAGGAAGGCCGAAACCTGGGCCTTTGGCGGCAACGACTACCGGGGCGATAAGGGCCCGCTCGGTGTGAATAACGGCAATAACATGCAGAATCCGCTCTACAAGGCCTTTATCAGGGCGGGTTCCGATGCCGGTTACTTCGAGACCGATGATTACAACGGTACGCAGCAGGAAGGCTTCGGCGCCATGCACATGACCGTGAAGAACGGTCGTCGCTGGTCCACTGCGAACGCCTATCTGCGCCCGGCCATGGAGCGCGATAACCTGACTGTGGTCACCCATGCGTTGGTGCACAAGGTGTTGCTCGATGGCAAAACCGCCACCGGTGTCCGTTACGAGCAGGGCGGCAAGGTGCACGAGGCGAAAGCCGCCGAGGAAGTCATCCTGTCAGCGGGCTCTATCGGTTCGCCCCACCTGCTTCAGCTGTCCGGAATTGGCAAGCGTGAGGTACTGGAGAAGGCTGGTATCGAGGTAAAGCACGAGCTACCCGGCGTTGGTGAGAACCTGCAGGACCACCTGGAGTTTTACTTTCAGTACCGCTGCAAACAGCCGGTGTCGCTCAACGGCAAGCTAGACTGGTGGAACAAGCTGAAGATCGGTGTTCGCTGGATTCTCCGCAAGGATGGTCTGGGCGCCACCAATCACTTCGAGTCCTGTGGCTTCATCCGGTCCAAGGCCGGCGTCGAGTGGCCCGACCTGCAATATCACTTCTTACCGGCAGCCATGCGCTATGACGGTAAAGAAGCCTTCAACGGAGACGGATTCCAGCTGCACATTGGTCACAACAAGCCGAAAAGTCGGGGCTTTGTGCATGTGCAATCGGCCGACCCGAAACAGGCACCGACCATCCGCTTCAATTATCTGCAGCACGAGGCAGACCGGGAGGGCTTCCGGGACTGTGTGCGCCTGACCCGGGAAATCATCAACCAGCCGGCCATGGACGAGTACCGGGGAGCGGAGATCCAGCCCGGTGCCGAGGTCCAGACCGACGAGGAAATTGATGCGTTTGTCCGCCAGGCGGTGGAGAGCGCCTACCACCCGTCCTGCTCCTGCAAGATGGGCACCGACGAGCTGGCGGTGGTGGACCCGGAGACGCGGGTTCACGGTATCCGGAATCTCAGGGTGGTGGATTCGTCCATCTTCCCGACCATACCCAATGGCAACCTGAATTCGCCCACCATCATGTTGGCCGAGCGGGCAGCCGATCTGATCCGGGGCAGGGAGCCCCTGCAACCTTCTGACGCGCCTGTGGTGATGGACGACCAGTGGCAGACACGTCAGCGACCGGGACAGGCAAAGCGCGCGCTCGCATAGCGCGTCGTCATCCCACCCGGGCGTGCAACGCGCCCGGGGTTTTGCAAGCCCTCAGGATTTCCCTATCAGCGCGACGGTGTTCTGCCGTTTTCGGGCGCCCGATAGGCAAGTCCTGGGTTTGTGTCCGATTCGAACCAAGTAGAGGAGGAACACCCATGCTGTTTATCAAAAAGAAAGAAAGTAACCGGAGGACGTTATGACACTCTGGTTATCCGCAGGTCTGATCTTCACCTTCGCCGCCATTGTGCTGATCCTGTACAAATGGTGGGACATCCAGTGCATCGGCGTAACGCCGGTACGAACCTTCACCTTTATCGCCATTCTGTTCACCTCCGGTCTGGATGTGGGGCTGATCATGTTCCCGCTGACCGAGTTCGGTGGCTATGGCGATCTGTCGGCAAGCCCGGAGTACGGCTTTGCCAATCCGCTGGCTATCGAATTCGGGTTCTGGGCGTTCCTGATCTGGGGCTTCTATTTCCTGACCTGTTTTTACTTCGCGATCATTGAGCCGCGGGTGCAGTTCTTTGAGATTCCGTTGGAGAAGGTCGTAAACAACGTGGTGATCATCGGCACCTGTGCGTTTACCGCCTATCTGCTGCTGGTGAATCTGCCCTGGTACCTGCCCATGCTCGGTGATGGCGAATCGGTGGTACCAGCGTTCTACTTCATTGTATTTGCCTCGATTGCGCTGGCGGTCTATTCCAGCTCCAAGATCAAATATGTGCGCATCCTCAGTCTGGGCTCGAGCCTGTTGTTTATTGCCCTGATCGTGGGCATGTGGTTCCGGGCGTTCGTTATGGGTGCGGGCTCACCGGCAGACTTCTTTGGCACCGCCGGATTGATCGGCGAGTACTTCGCCAACATCCACCAGTTTGCCCTGCCGATCAACGACTACCACGAGTTCTACCTGTTCTGGTGGTTTGCCTGGAGCATCATGATTGGCCAGTTTACCGCGCGTTTTGTGAGCGGTATCCGTACCTGGCAGCTGTTGATTGCCATGCTGGTGGTGCCGTCCATCGCCATTGGTGTCTGGTTTACCGTGCTTTACCACTACCACGCGGAAGGCCTGCAGATTGCGGCGTTCACCAATATCGCCATGATTTCGGTGGGTGTTTTGATGGTGGTGAACTCGCTGGATTCATTGATCCGGCTCTATACCGACAACCTCAATCTCACTGCCCAGCGCCTCGGGCGGGTGAACTATGTGGTGTTCAATTTCCTGGCGATGGTTGGTCTGACCATGCTGTTCCAGCTGGATTTCTTGCGGATTCAGTGGGTTGGTGCCCTGGTGATTGCGCTGTATTTTGGCTGTTTCGTCTATATCCTGGCGAACAAGCGGGCAGAAGTGGCTGCCATTAAAGTGTCACCGAAAGAGAATATTCTGGACTTTGGAAAGATTGAACTGGCTGGTTAAGACCCCATAAACGGGGTGGCGGAAAAATTCCCTTCAAAAGCCAGAGATAGGTTTTTTCTATCCCTGGCTTGGGAATTATCAATTTTATCCGCATCGCCGATATCCGTATTGTGGGCGCCACAAATTCATTAACCTATGAATCCATCAACAAGGAGTTCTTTAATGGGCATCATTAACAGCGAGATCAAACCGTTCAACGCTACCGCCTTCAAAAACGGCGAGTTCGTTGAGATCAGCGAAGCAGACGTGAAAGGCAAGTGGGCGGTATTTTTCTTCTACCCGGCCGACTTCACTTTCGTGTGCCCGACTGAGCTGGGCGACGTGGCTGACAAGTACGAAGAGCTGCAGAAACTGGGCGTTGAAGTATTCTCCGTGTCTACCGACACGCACTTCACCCACAAGGCATGGCACAGCAGCTCCGAGACCATCGGTAAGATTAACTACTACATGGTTGGCGACCAGAACGGCACCATCACCAACAACTTTGGTGTGATGCGCGAAGGTCAGGGCCTTGCAGACCGCGCTACCTTCCTGATCGATCCGGACGGCGTTATCCAGGCCATGGAAATCACTGCTGAAGGTATCGGCCGTGACGCAGACGACCTGATGCGCAAAGTGAAAGCCGCTCAGTACGTTCGCAAGAACCCTGGCGAAGTATGCCCGGCCAAGTGGAAGGAAGGCGAAGAAACGCTGACTCCGTCACTGGACCTGGTTGGCAAGATCTAAGCTCTCCTGACGGAAAGCTTGGTTACAAAAAACCCCGGAAAATCCGGGGTTTTTTATGTCTGATGAAAAAGTGAGGTTCAAAGAGCCTCTAGGATGGTTTCGGCGCTGGTCTGGTCCAATCCCTGGGCGTCGATATTCAGCAGCTCGACCTTGCCGTCGTTCACGATCATGGCGTAGCGCTGGCTACGAATGCCCATGCCGTTCGCAGTCCGATCCTGGGTCAGATCCAGAGCCTTGGCGAACTCTGCCACGCCATCGGCCAGCATGACGATTTCTTCGGCGTTGTGGGCCTTGCCCCAGGCGTCCATTACAAACGCGTCGTTTACTGACGTGCAAACGATGCTGTCGATGCCCTTGGCCCGCAGTTTGTCGGCATTTACCACAAAACCGGGTAAATGGGCGGCTGAACAGGTGGGGGTAAACGCGCCGGGTACAGCAAACAGAACGGCTTTCTTGCCGGCAAAGAGTTCACTGGTACGGACTTTCTCAGGGCCTTTTTCGCCCATTACCTGAAGTTCGATGTCTGGCAGGGTATCACCCGGCTGAATTGGCATTGCTATGGTCTCCGCTGTTGTCCTTGTTGAAATAGTCGGCACCCCGGGCCTTGAGGCGATAGAACTCTTCAATTACGCCGGCCATCGCCTCGGCACAGTAGGGCCGCAGACCACTTAATACGAGCCGTTTGGTCACTTCGCCCACTGGTTTGTGATCGGCGGTCAGACGGTATTCCAGAAGAACGTTACCCCGTTTACCGGCTGCCTCCAGGGTGGCGTTGTGCAATTCCAGCCCGGGCGAGGGCAGATCCAGATTCTCCAGGGCCAGGCTCATGCTCTCGTACATCACCATGGGGCGATCAGGATTGAACATCACCCCGTTAGACTCCATCAAAGGTTTCAGGGTATGGGGGAAGTTCTTGCCGGAGGCCGCCACATAGGCACGGGTGATGGTCTCGATCAACTCCTCATCCCGGGTTGTCGCGCCGCTGCGGGCCACCTCGATATAGACTTTGCCGGCGTCGTCACAGACGTCAATGGTGTTTTCGGTTTCAACGAACTTGAGCGGCACATTCTCTCCAAGCAGGCTGCGGAACCGGAAGGTCATGTTCTCCGACAGCCCGAACCGGGCGAGCACAATGGCGAAAAGCAGGTCTCCTGGAACGCAGAAACGGCGGGCATCCGGGTCGTGGATGGGATTGAAATCCCCCGCGATTTCCTTGGCGAACTGGCTTGCTTGCAGGGCGGAAATTACGACGTGTCCGTCCTGGACGGAGTGGAAACGGTCTAGAAACATGCGTTGCCTATTCTGGATACCAGAGAATGATGTTGCGACGATATGACAACATCATACTGCGGCAGGCTTTCGGTGGATATGCGCTATTGGTCAAGCCCCGAGCAGCGGTGAATCTGGAGGTATAGCAAAGCCCTATCAAACAGTTTGGGTCAATTAATTTGAGCATTGAGTGGCGGGGCCGTATTGTTGCACCAACTCAACTTAACCACCGTATTTGATTCAAATACTTAGTTCCGAAATTTAAAGGAGAAGTCAGACTATGTTGGATGCCAATATCAAGGAACAGCTCAAGGCCTACATGGACAAGCTGCAGCAGCCGATTGAGCTGGTTGCGGCCTATGACGACAGCAAGAAGTCCCAGGAACTCCGGGAGCTGCTGGAAGAGCTGGAGCCGATGTCTTCCAAGATCAGTCTCCGCACTGAAGAATCCAATGACGTGCGTCGTCCGTCCTTCGCCATCAACCGAGTAGGCACCGATATTGGCGTTCGCTTTGCGGGCATCCCCATGGGCCACGAGTTTACTTCCCTGGTCCTGGCCCTGCTGCAGGTGGGTGGTCATCCCTCCAAGGCGTCCCAGGATGTGATCGAGCAGATCCAGTCTCTGGAAGGCCGGTTCGAGTTTGAAACCTACTTCTCGCTGTCCTGCCAGAACTGCCCGGACGTGGTTCAGGCCCTGAACCTGATGAGCGTGTTGAACCCGAACATCACGAACACCTCTATCGATGGGGCCCTGTTCCAGGATGAAGTGGAGCAGCGCGAAGTCATGGCGGTTCCCAGCGTTTACATGAACGGTGAGCCCTGGGGCCAGGGCCGTATGACCCTGGAAGAAATTGTTGCCAAGCTGGACACCAGCTCCAGCGAGAAAGACGCCGAGAAAATCAATCAGAAAGACGCCTTTGAGGTCCTGATCATTGGTGGCGGCCCGGCTGGCGCTTCTGCTGCTATCTACGCTGCGCGGAAGGGCATTTCCACCGGCATCGCGGCCGAGCGTTTCGGTGGCCAGGTGGCTGACACCATGGGCATTGAGAACCTGATTTCCGTACCCTACACCGAGGGTCCGAAACTGGTGGCGGCCATGGAGCAAAACGTCAAGGAATACGACGTGGATATCATGAACATGCAGCGCGCGGAGAAGCTGATCCCGGCGTCACGCCCGGGCATGCTCCACCAGGTAAGGTTGGAAAACGGTGCCACTCTCAAAGCGCGCAGCCTGGTGCTGTCCACCGGTGCCCGCTGGCGCCAGATGGGCGTTCCGGGAGAGGAAGAGTACCGCAACAAGGGTGTGGCCTACTGCCCGCACTGCGACGGCCCCCTGTTCAAGGGCAAGCGCGTGGCGGTAATCGGTGGAGGTAACTCCGGTGTCGAGGCAGCCATCGATCTGGCCGGTATCGTGGGCCATGTAACCCTGATCGAATTCGGTGCCGAGATGCGTGCTGATGAGGTGTTGCAGAAGAAACTGCGGAGTCTGAAGAACGTGGAGATCATCACGTCAGGACAGACCACCGAGATTACCGGGGAGAATGGCAAGGTCAACGGTCTGAATTACACCGACCGCAACTCCGGTGAGCAGCATCACATCTCCCTGGAAGGTGTGTTTGTACAGATCGGCCTGGTGCCCAACACCGAATGGCTGAAGGGTGACATCGAACTCAGCCAGCACGGCGAGATCATCGTTAACGACCGCAACGAAACCTCCATTCCGGGCGTTTTTGCAGCGGGCGACGCGACGACCGTGCCTTACAAGCAGATCGTGATCTCCATGGGCGAAGGTTCCAAAGCCGCCCTCAGCGCCTTTGACTTCCTGATCCGCAATTCTGTGGACGAGAGCGAAGACGAAGCGGCGTAATCGACTTAACGCCGCCTGATGAGAGAGAAAGGCACCGGAGCAATCCGGTGCTTTTTTCGTTTCCGCTGAACATTCCCTCCCGAACTGAGACATTGGTTACGGATCTAGGCTTGTCTGTTACACGACAGCTCGGTAGCTTAGGCCCCGCGAAAGCGAACGTTGCCAGATCGTCCAGAGGGTTGTTCATTACATGAAGTCCTTTCCAGCCCGCTTCCTCATCGGTTTCCTGCTCCTGTTTACAGTTCCTTTGGCAGACGCCGGCACCCGACCAAGCGTTGTTTTTCTTTCCCCGGACGACTCCCGGTTCTGGCAACTGGTGGCCGGTTTCATGGAGGCAGTAGCGGAGGATCTCGAGGTAGACCTGGAGGTTCAGTACGATCGGGAGAGTCATCGATTCAGCTATCTTCGCATGGCGAAGGACGTATTGGCCCGCGAAGAAAAGCCCGACTATCTGCTTTTCATGTGCAAGGAGCATGTTACCGAATCCATGCTCAGGCTCGCGGATGGGGCCGGTGTAAAGACGTTTACCTTCAATACCGATGTGCCTGACGCCGCTCGAGCCAGCATCGGTATGCCCCGAAGTGTCTTGTCGGGCTGGCTCGGCCATCTTTCGCCGGACAATATTGCCGCCGGCCGTTCTCTGGTAACGCTGCTGGGCAAACAGGCCGAACAATTGGGGCTGGCCTCCGGCCCCAGTATTCCCATGGTCGCCCTCTCGGGAACCCTTGATTCCTCTGCCACCAAGGACAGGAATGGAGGGTTGCTGGCGGCTGCAATCCAGCAGCGCAGCGAGCTTATGCAACTGGTGTATGCCAACTGGAGCGGCACGCTGGCCCGTGAAAAAACGGAGGTCCTGCTGAAGCGCTATCCGAATACTGTCTCAATCTGGAGCGCGAGTGATGGCATGGCACTGGGCGCGATTGAAGCCGCTCGAAATGCCGGCCGGACGCCGGGCAAAGATCTGTTGGTGGGCGGCGTAGACTGGGAACCTGAGGCCCTGGAAAGTATCCGGCAGGGGGAGTTACTGGTCAGTCTGGGCCGACATTTCATGGGCGGTGGACTTGCCTTGCTCCTGCTGCATGATTATCACCATGGCCAGGATTTCGGAGATATGTCACCGGACTATGTTTTCCGCTACAAGCTGGAACCTGCAACCCGTGAAAATGTTGAGCGGGTGCAGCGCATTATGGACTCGAAGAATTGGAGCGCCATTGATTTTAGGCGCTTCAGCCGCATTGGTGAGACTGAGACCGGGAAAACAGTGCCCGATTCTGATGCCGTGCTGGATGCGATCAGTGGGGCGCTGGCAGGGCAGAGAGCAGACACCGTAGCGAGGAGAGAATAAGGTCTTCCTGGATTCGAGCAGGCTCTAGGGGCTCGATATATCCTGCACCAGACTGCCTTTCGGAGCTTCAGGCTCCTCTTCTTCGGCAAAGAGATGACTGTAGGCCGCCCGGACACCAGAGACGATAAACTCATGGGGCACGTCGTCGAACAGGCCGTGGTCGTTCACATATTCCATGTGCGCGTGGCCATCCTCGGTGTACTCCTGGAACATGGAATCGTGCACCCCATCGAATTCCAGCGGCCCCACCTTCATCAGCTCGCACAGTTGCCGATTGAACGCCGGCGTCGCCTTCACCCATTGGCCATTCAGGAACAGCTCGATATACCCGTGCATACGGAAAATGTCCGACCGCAGCCATTCGATCAGTTTCGGGCTTGAGAGATGGTTGCGTACATCGGCCAGGCCGAGGCGGCTGGGAACGCCAATCGAGCGAGCTGCCGCGCCCAGGAGAACCGCCTTTGGGATGCAGTAGGTTTCGCCGCTTTCCAGAGCGTAGCTGGCACTGAACGTGTTGGCATCGGTCCGGAATACGTAGGGGTTGTAGCTGATGCTGTCACGAACAGCGAGATAGAGCGCCTTGATCTGCTCCACCGGCTCATCAGGAACTCCCTCCAGCTCTGACTCGATCCAGGCCTGCAGCCGGGGATGGTCATAGTCAAAAAAAGCGGTGGGCTGGAGATAGCGTTCCATAGTCATCAGTCCGGTCTCGGGATCAGACTCTGATCGTGCTCAATTGGCAATGCACAGGCAATGGCGGTTTCCGCCAGAACGATTGGGGAAAGTGCTCAGAGCATGGGGTTTGCAGTCTAAAGGTCCCGCATTAATTCGTAGGTGCACATATTCACCGCTGAGGCCAGGTTCAGGGACTCGATCTGCCCCTGGCCTTGAATGCTGTACGACACCGCCTTCAATTGATTGAGGGCCTCCCGCGGCACGCCCCGGGCCTCGTTGCCGAACAGATAACAGTCGTGTTCCCTGAAGCCCCGGGATGCCATCGAACCGCCATTGAGGTCGAGGCAGGCCAGGCTCTGGTATCGGTCGGGAAGGCTTGTCAGAGCAACGTCGGTTTCAAGAGGGACGTGAAAGAGCGCCCCCATGCTGGCTCGCACTACCTTCGGGTTGAAGGGGTCGACACTGCCCGGGCTCAGCAGACACCGGAAACCGCCGAACCAGGCGAGGGTGCGCAGTATCGTACCGAGGTTGCCGGGGTCCTGAACCTCATGCAGGTAAATCGTTTTTTCGCCGGGCACCGGTTCCGCCGGGCGCTCCGGCATGGGCACCACCGCCAGAATCCCCTGGGGTGTTCGGGTGTCGGCGAGCTGTGCCATCTGGCGATCGCTGATGACATGGGTTCTGAACGGGCTCTGCCAGTGCTCATAGGCTCCGGTGACGTAAAGTTCCGAGGCCGTCAGAGCGGGTTGGCGGTCGGCGGCTTTCTGCAGCTCGAGAACCAGGTGTTCGCCCTCAACCAGATAGTGGCCAAACGACTGCCGGTATTTTTTCTGGTGCAGCTTTTTGATGTCGGCCAGATTCACGAGGGGAGTCTCCGGTGAGGTGGGCTTGGTCGGTTCTGAAAAATCACAGAATGCTGGCCGGATTGTACGTGTGGCCAGCGCGGTTGTCAGGGTTTTGCCGCGGCCCGGCGCGGCACGTACAATTGAAATTTGGCTTTCCCGTTGTGAAGAGACCCCATGGCCCGATCCAAAAGCAGTAACCGCTGGCTTGAAGAGCACGTCAACGACCCTTTCGTGAAACAGGCGCAGGTGGATGGCTACCGCTCGCGGGCCAGTTACAAGCTTCTTGAAATCAACAAGAAGGATCGGCTGATCCACCCCAACATGGTGGTTGTGGATCTGGGCTCCGCCCCCGGTGGCTGGTCCCAGGTGGCGGCCAAACTGGTGGGCCACAAGGGCCGTGTCATCGCCTCCGATATCCTGCCCATGGATGCCATTGCCGGCGTCGATTTTATCCAGGGTGATTTCACCGAGAACGACGTGTTCGAATCGATCATGGCCACCCTGGGCGATGACCCGGTGGACGTGGTGATTTCCGACATGGCTCCGAACATCAGCGGCGTGACCGTGGCCGACCAGGCCGCCTCCATGTACCTGGTGGAACTGGCCCTGGACATGGCAAGCCAGGTACTCAAGCCCAAAGGCAGTTTCCTGGCCAAGGTGTTTCAGGGCGAAGGGTACGATGAGTACCTGAAATCGGTCCGCGCTGTCTTCGACAAGGTTGTGGTGCGAAAGCCGGATTCCTCCCGCTCCCGCTCCCGGGAAGTCTACATTCTCGGCAAGGGCTTCAAGGGCTGATTCAGCCTGCAGCCCTGTCGAATCCCTGCATGACGTTCACCGCATTCACGCCGATGGCGTCGACGTCGTAACCGCCTTCCATGGTAAATACCGTTGGTAGTCCAAGCCGGGCGAGACGTTGGCCCAGGGTCAGATAATCGCCGGAGGTCAGCTTGAAGAACGAAATCGGGTCTTCCTCGAAGGTATCAACACCCAGGGCGACCACCAGGGCGTCCGGCTGGAATGACTGGATCCGCTCGCAGGCGGTTTCCAGCCCCTGACTCCAGACGCTGTAGGGCGTGTTTGGCGGGTAGACGATATTCAGGTTGTAGCCCTCGCCGGCGCCCTCGCCAATCTCGTCTTCAAAGCCCAGAAAATGGGGAAACACCAGGTCCGGATCGCCATGCAGGCTGATGGTGAGCACATCGCTGCGTTCGTAGAAGATCGCCTGGGTGCCGTTGCCGTGGTGGAAGTCCACATCCAGCACCGCGACCTTGCCATAGCCCCGGTCACGAAAGGCCTGAGCCACGATGGCGGCGTTGTTGAAGAAACAGTACCCGCCGAACAGATCGGCATGGGCGTGATGTCCGGGTGGGCGGCACAGGGCAAAGGCCGCGCGCTCGCCTCCGGCCACCAGTTTCTGGGCGGTAAGGGCCACATTGGCGGATGCCCGGGCGGCTTCCCACGTACCATCCGGGATCGACGTCTCCGCCGCGAAGCTGTAATAGCCCAGCCGGCCGTCGATGTCCCTGGGCAGCCGATGGCGCATGCCGCGACCCGCCCAGACCGCCGGGATGGCTTCACCCGGTTTGCCGGCAGCCAGCCAGTCCTGCCAGCAGGTTTCCAGGAACGCCACGTAATCGGCGGTGTGTACCCGTTTGACGGGCTCCAGGCCATATTCTTCCGGTTCCAGAATCTCTCCCAGCGCCTGTTCTTTCACTCGTGCCAGGATGGTTTCGGCACGGGACGGCTTCTCGTGAGGCTCGATCAGCAGTCCGCCATCCAGTTCGGTTTTGACGTGTCGGCGGCTGTGCAATGGAGAGAATACGGTTTTCATGGTCTTGAGTGGTCCTTGCTGAATGACGTGAGCACTTTGGCACAGGGAGCTTGATGGCTCAAAGGCCCTGATTGTGGCAGGCTGAAACCTTTTGCGGGCAGAGGGGATTACCGATATGGCGACGAGCGACAGGCCGGTAAAGGATGATTGATCTGATCGCGGACATGACCCTCGCCGAGGTTCTGGGCCAGGTGTGCGGTCTTGTAGCCCTGGGTTTCTGCATTGCCGGCTTCGCGAACAAGAATGACGACCGGTTGATGGTGCTGCTGATCTCCGCCAACGTTGCGTTTGCCCTGATGTTCGCGTTCTTCGAGAGCTGGACCGCCTCGGCACTGACCGTTCTGGTGATTGTGCGCATTACTTTGGCGCGCAAGTACCAGGGCAACTGGCCTATTATGCTGGGCATGCTCGTGGTGAACCTGGTGGTAGCCTGGGCGACCTGGAAATCCATCACCGATGTATTCCCGCTCGCCGCCGCCGTTTTCGGCACCGTGGGCATGTTCATGCTCAGGGGAATTCCCCTGCGAATCGTGCTCGGGTTTGCTGCCCTGGCCTGGATGCTCAACAACATCGTTATCGGTTCCGTGGGTGGAACCCTGGCAGAAGGCATGGTGCTGGTCACCAACATCATCACCATCATCCGGCTCTATCGGCTGCAGAAGAAATACCCCGATTTCACGCCCGGGAGTTGAACGGCGTTGCGGGTCGGCGGTTTCGCATCTCGAGACTGACTGAAACAACCAGGGGCAGGGACCACTTTGGCCAATTCCCGACCAGCCCAGCCTGAGCTATCTTGATTGCAGGCCATTGATTATAAAAAGCGGACTGGAATCCGAGAGGACAGGCAATGAGTAACCAGCATTTCGATGTACTGATCATCGGTGCCGGCGTTTCCGGCATTGGCATGGCATGCCATCTTAAGCGTGAATGCCCCGGCAAGTCGTTTGCCATCCTCGAACGTCGGCAGTCCCTGGGTGGCACCTGGGATCTGTTCCGTTACCCGGGAATCCGCTCGGATTCGGACATGTTTACCTTCGGCTACAATTTCCGCCCCTGGACAGGCGGCAAGGTGCTGGCCGACGGCGCATCGATCAAGAATTATGTGGCGGAGACCGCGAGGGAACACGACGTTGAGCGCCACATTCGCTTTGGCCTGGCCGTCAAAACGGCGGACTGGTCGGGCGTCGACAAATGCTGGAAGCTCTCGGCCCTGAACGAAGCCACCGGCGAAACAGAATACTACACCGCCAACTTCATGGTCGGCTGTACCGGCTACTACAATTATGATCAGGGCTACAAGCCGGACTTCCTGGGTGAAAATGATTTCCGCGGCCAGATCGTACACCCGCAGCACTGGCCGGAAGATCTCGACTACGCGGGCAAGAAGGTGGTGGTTATTGGCAGCGGCGCAACTGCCATTACCCTGGTGCCGACGATGGCAGAGCAGGCCGCTCATGTCACCATGCTGCAGCGCTCACCCACCTATCTGATGCCTCTGCCTTCAACCGACAAGGTGTCTCTGGCCCTGCAGAAAATTCTGCCCGAGAGAACCGCCTATCGGCTGACCCGGGCCCGGAATATTTCCATTTCCCGTTTTCTTTACTTGCGCTCCAGAAGGAGCCCGAAGTTCATGCGCCGGCTGTTCCTGGGCATTATCAAACGCAAGGTTGGGGACACCGCCGATATGCGGCACTTCACGCCGGATTACAATCCCTGGGACCAGCGCCTGTGTGTGGTAAAAGACGGGGACCTTTTCCAGGCCATGAAAGCGGGCAAGGCGTCCATTGCCACCGATCATATTGACCGCTTCACGGAAACCGGCATCCGCCTGAAATCGGGCGAGGAACTGGAAGCAGATATCATCATCCCGGCAACAGGTCTGGATATCCAGATGCTGGGTGGAATCCGGCCGACCGTGGATGGCCAGGAAGTGGTTATGAAAGACAAAGTCATCTACAAGAACGTGATGGTGGAGGGCGTGCCCAACGCCGGCATGATCTTCGGTTACACCAACATTTCCTGGACCCTGAAGGTGGACATTGCCGCCGAGTACCTGTGCCGGCTGATGAACCTGATGGACAAGCGTGGCTATCGTACCGTGGTGGCCCGGGACACTGAGAACAGTCGCGGCGACGACACCGTCCTGGGGTCCCTCAATGCCGGCTATATCAATCGTGCGGCTGATCGTCTCCCCCGCCAGGGTACCCATGGGCCCTGGAAGTCGTCCCAGAATTACCTGGAAGATGTGAAAATCCTGCGCTTTGAGCCAATTGAGGATGGCTACCTGGAATTCGACGGCAAGCGGACCCACGCCAGTCAGAAAGAATCCGGTGGTTTCCTGCGGCCTTTGCGCTCGGCCCTGTTTGGGACCTGATCATTCAAAGGCCGAACGTATGACGTCCCGGTAGTTGCGGATGCGCTGCACGTAGTGCACGGGCTCGTAGCCACGGGCGTACCCGTAACGGGTGCTGGGGTAGTATCGCTTGTCAGCCTTGAGGGGTAAAACCTCGGTCATTTCCTGCCAGGAGTCCGGATTCTTGTTCAGGGTCCGGGCCAGCGCACGGGCATCCAGCAGATGGCCCCGGCCGATGTTGTAGCTGGCCAGCGCCAGGAAGGTGCGGTCTGGCTCCGGAATGGTCTCTGGCAGGCGGCGGTGCCGGTCGGCCAGGTAACGTGCTCCGCCATCAATGGCAGCCTCCGGGTCCAGCCGGTTGGTCACACCCAGTGATTCGGCGGTTCGTCGGGTCAGCATCATGATGCCCCGGACGCCGGTGGGAGATTTTGCTGCCGGGTCCCAATGGGACTCCTGGTAAGACAGGGCGGCCAGAAGGTCTGCGGGCATCCCGGTTTTGGCCTCGGCTTCCCGGAATTCATCAATGAACTCGGGTAGCCGATCCTCAATCCGACGGTTCAGTGCCCGCAGATCGACAAAATCGAAATCACCGATGTAGGAATAGTAGCGGTTTTCCATCAGGCCGATGGCTTCATCGCCATCCACGCTGTTCATCCACTCGTGGGCATCCGAGCCAAGATCTTCCGAGCCCATGGGCAGGTACCAGCCCAGATTCCGGCCTTCTGTGAGCGTCATTGCCACTTCCAGATGCGGGAAGTGCCGGCGCATTACCTGAACAATGTTGGAATCGGCCACGGTGCAGCCGACGTCCTGTTCCGCGACATCCGAGAGAATCACTTCTGTGGTGCGGTCTGCATCTTCCCGAAACCCGATGCCCGGGTGTTGCTCATTGAGCTTGTTCAGGGTTTCGGCATAGCTGGAGCCGGCAGTCACGACAATATCGGTGCCCGGGATGTCTTCGGGCTTCCGGGGCATGGGGCGTGCATCGCGATGGCAGACCAGTTGTTCGGTAATCTCGGTGTGGGCCGGGCCCCGGGCGAAACGCTCATCCCGGGAGGCCAGATGGGTCAGCCCGGCTGCCGCCAGGTGGGTATTGCCGGATTCCAGCGCAGCCAGAACTTCGCTGGTGGATTCCAGCATGGTCCATTCCACCTCCCAGCCACGCTGTTCGGCGTAGGCGCTGATCAGCGCATGCTCGGGACCGACAGGATTTTCGTGGCGATCCAGGTAATAGGTGGTGGAGCCATTGCGGGTGGCGACCTTGAGAGTCCCGGTTTCCGACGGTGGTTTGAGCTCTGCTGTCGGCTGTGTTGTCGTCTGTTGGCTGTTATTTTCACTGCAGCCGGCGAATACGAGCGGCAGGATAAGAATGCCGGGGGCGAACTTCCATCGGGACATAGCGAGGAATTTCCTGTCTTTTAGGATGATTTCTACGTATAAACGCGTATCTCCTGTAAACCATACTCCTGAATTCCGGAATTGGATCCCCTTTTGGGCCAACAAGGCCCATGAGGATCTCAAGTATCCCGCCAGCGGAGAATGTGTCAGGCTTACCGACCCCTTCCTTATTACAGATCACAGGCGATCGTTGTATGGCCTCCGGTAGAAAAAGTAGAAAACGCGCTCTCTGGCATCCCGCTTTTTGGGGGGCCTGGGCTCTGGTCTTCCTGCTCTGGCTTTTCTCATTTCTTCCCATGGGACTGAAGCAGCGCTTTGGTCGCTGGCTGGGCAGGCTGCTTTCCAGAAAAATGCGATCCCGGGCCAGGGTTGCGGACGCCAATCTCGCCGCCTGCATGCCGGATCTGGATGAAGCAACCCGTCGCCAACTGGTTGAGGATGCCTTTGTGGCCTCGGCGCGTGGCGTTCTGGAAAGCGTTCATGCCTGGTGGCGGGATATGACTCCCTATTGCGAAAGCGCCTCGGTATATGGCACCGAGCACCTCGAAGAAGCGAAACGACGCGGCAAGGGTGTGTTGCTGATCGGTGGTCACTACAGTATTTTTGATTTTGCACTGCCCTTGATTGCCTGCAAGCTCGAGAAGCCGGGTTACATGTATCGCCCCAACAACAACCCGGTGATCGACCGTATGATCGAACGCGGCCGCCGACGCCATTTTGGTATCCGGCCCTTCACCAAGCGTCAGATCAGACCCATGTTGTCGTTTCTTAAGGAAGGGGGGCAGGTCTGGTTCGCCTGTGATCAGGATTTCGGCAACAAGTCGGAGGTGTTTGTGCCCTTTTTCGGGGTCAGTGCCGGCTGTATTACGTCGCCGAGCTACATTGCCCGGGAATCCGGCGCCGCCGTTATCTGTGTGAGTCACCTGCGAATGCCCGATGGCAGTTACCGGGTGGTGTTCTCTCCGATTCAGGAGTCCTTCGGCGAACATCCGGAACAGGACGCCAAAGTCTGGAACCGGTTTATTGAGGCCACCGTTCGTGAGCAGCCCGATCAGTACCTCTGGCTGCACAAGCGATTCAAGAGCAGGCCAGAAGGTGCGGCAACAATATACTGAGGCGCGTTCATGCGTAACGCCTGCCTCTGTTCTATCCTGAAAACTTCAACAAACCCTCTGGAGGATACTATGCGCTGCACTCTCAGACTGGTTCTGGTGGCATCGGCTCTGCTGTTCGCCACGCTCACCCATGCCGCAGATGGACTGGTCGCGATCAAAAGCAGTCACGATGTAAAAGCCACGGCCGACAAACTCGAGTCTGTGCTCAAAGAGAAGGGCATGACGGTCATGGCTCGCGTTAATCATCAGCAGGGCGCGGAAAAAGCCGGTCTGGAATTGCGTCCGACCGAAGTGGTTATTTTCGGCAACCCCAAAGTCGGCACACCGCTGATGCAGTGCGCCCAGAGTGTCGCCATCGACCTGCCCCAAAAAGCCCTGATCTGGGAGGATGCCAACGGAGAGGTGTGGCTGGGTTACAACGACCCGCAATACCTCAAGAGCCGCCATGGCATTGAGGGGTGCGATGAGGTGCTCGGAAAAGTAAGCGGCGCACTGGGAAATTTTGCCAAAGCGGCAACCCGGTAGATAAAAACGCCATGCGGTTAACGGGCACAGCGGGCCTGGTTCACTGGTCGGGTCCGCGGATCTTTTCCAGGCCCCTGGCCAGTGTTGCCCGTGACAGCTCGCCCATGTGGGAATCGATCAGTTCGCCCTGGGCATTGTAGAAAAGCGTTGTTGGCAAGCCATTGCTGCCCACGGCGCGTGCCAGCTGGGCCTGATCGTCCCGGTAAAGGTTGTTCAGGTTCAGGCGGTTTTCCTCAAGAAAGGAACGGATGGTCTCGGGCTGTTCCCGCTGGTTGGCAAACACAAACGCGATATCCGGATAGATGTGTTGGGCTTCCTCCAGCACCGGCATTTCCCGGATGCAGGGTGGGCACCAGGTTGCCCAGAGGTTCACGACCAGGGGTTGGCCGGGAGCCAGCCGGGACAGGTTGATCACTTCACCATTGAGCGAGCGCAGGGCCACGTCCGGCATACTGCGGGCCTGCTGTTCGATCAGTGTAATGGTGCCTGCGGTACCGGCCCAGAACAGGGCGCCCGTTAACGCGGCGGTAGCCAGCGGCTTGCGTTGTGCTCTCCTGCGCCACATCAGAAAGCCGGTGAAGATGATGGCGCCTATGACACCCCAGAGCACATCGAAACCGCCGTCACGGATATCAATGATGCCCAGCAGGTCGTTCTGGTAATGCTCGAAATAGCTGATTACGAAACCGATCCGGGCGCTCAGCATCGCGACTACAAAGATATCGGCCACCGATCCGGCTACCGGCACCCGATATTTGCGGCCAAGTATCCCTCCAACCAGCAGAGCGATCCCGAAGGCGATAACCAGGAGAAGATGGCCGATGGACAGGCTCACTGGGCCGATACTGACGCTCATTCTGACAAATCCCTGTGTGGTTCGGTTTCGTAAAGGCAGTCTGACTCGAAGATGCAATCCAGGTTCCTTCGGATGCTTATTATAATCACCTATGGCTAATTGGCCGGGGCTCTGTTAATGTGCCCGCATCCTGCCTCTAGGGATTCCGCAGTTTAAGGCTTTAAGCCCGTGCGACCTTTCCATACGACCTGTCAGAGGACGTCACCCCGATAACGGCGCGTGACCGTAGTCGTCTTTTATTCCATGAATATTCATGGCATCTGCCCGCATTCGCCGAAAACGGTGGTCGTGGAGGCAGAATAATCAAGAGTTGATCTTATATGAGTTTTTCTTCACTCGGTTTGTCCGAGCAGCTGGTCCGTGCCACGTCTGACCAGGGTTATGAAACCCCGTCTCCCATTCAGGCCCAGGCGATTCCTGCCGTGCTTTCTGGCCGGGACGTTATGGCGGCAGCCCAGACCGGTACCGGCAAAACCGCCGGCTTTACTCTGCCTCTGCTGCAGCGTCTGGGTGAAAACCCGCGCACTGGCAAAGGCCCCCGCGCGCTGATCCTGACGCCCACCCGTGAACTGGCGGCGCAGGTTCATGACAGCGTGAATCTTTACAGCAAATACATTCCCACCAAGGCCGCGGTGGTTTTCGGTGGTGTGAAAATCAATCCGCAGATGATGAAGCTGCGCAAGGGCCTGGACGTGCTGGTGGCGACACCTGGCCGCCTGATGGACCTGTATCAGCAGAACGCTGTGCGTTTCAACGAAGTGGAAATCCTGGTCCTGGACGAAGCCGACCGCATGCTGGATATGGGCTTTATCCGCGACATTCGCAAGATCCTTTCGCTGTTGCCGGCCAAGCGCCAGAACCTGTTGTTCTCCGCCACCTTCTCGAATGAGATTCGTACTCTGGCCGAAGGTCTGCTGGATAACCCGGTTCAGGTTGAAGTGGCGGCTCGAAACACCTCTGCCGAAAACATCAAGCAGTCTGTCTACCCGGTGGATCAGAGCCAGAAAACCGCCCTGCTGAGCAAGCTGGTGCGTGACAACAGCTGGGACCAGGTGCTGGTGTTTACCCGCACCAAGCACGGTGCCAACCGCCTGACCCAGAAACTGGAGAAGGACGGTATTACCGCTGCTGCCATTCACGGCAACAAGTCGCAGGGTGCCCGTACCCGCGCGCTGGCGGACTTCAAGGCTGGCGAAGTGCGTGTGCTGGTGGCAACGGATATCGCGGCTCGTGGCCTGGACATCAAGCAGCTGCCCCAGGTGGTGAACTTTGAACTGCCCAACGTACCGGAAGACTATGTGCATCGTATTGGCCGCACCGGCCGTGCCGGTGAGAGTGGTCATGCGCTGTCACTGGTCAGTGCTGATGAAGGAAAAATGCTGGCGGGCATCGAAAGGCTGATCAAGAAGCAGCTGCCGCGCACGGAAGTGGAAGGCTTTGAGCCGACCAACAACCTGCCGCTGAAGCCGAAAGCCAAGGCCGATCCCAGCCGCGCCCGTACCCGCAGTAGTAACGGTGGTGGTAATGGCCGGCCCGGAGGCAAGCCGAAAAGCTTTGGGGACAAGCCAGGTGGCCGCAGTGGTGGCCGGAGCCAGAATGGCGGTGGTCAGCGAAGCCGCTCAGCCCAGCGCCAGAGTGCCTGAGGCAGGTCAGGACAGTTCAGGAAGGCGGGGCAGATGCTCCGCCTTCCTGTTTCTGGCGGACAAAAAAAGGCGGGGCCGGAGGGCCCCGCACAGGAGAGCGCACCTTTCGTCAGCCAACAGACCGTGGCGACTGACGGAGGCACGGGGATCAAAACTTGTAGGACAGGCCTACCATGTAGACCCAGGGGTCGATATCAACGTCAATGGTGCTGGTGTCTGCTTTAGTGTTGCCAGCGTAGGCGTTGATGGTGGCCTCGGTATCGATGTCTGCGTACCAGATAGCGGCGTTTACACCGATGTTGTCTGTGACCATGTAATCCAGGCCAATCTCAGCTGCCAAGCCAAAGCTGTCATCCAGTTCGATGTCGGTGCGGTCCACGCCTGAGGCGAGTGTTGCATAGGTATCGGTCAGAGTCTGGGTGGTTTTCTCTTCAAAGAAGTTGGTGTAGTTCACGCCAACGCCAACATAAGGCTGGAACTTGCTGCCACTTGGCATCGGGAAGTATTGCAGCGTGATGGTTGGCGGCAGTTGCTTGGTTTCGGCCAGTTTGCCGGCGCCACCCAGAATGGATCCATCACCTTCAATGTTGTGCTTGAACGGCGTCGCGCCCAGAATACCCAGAGCAATCTGATCAGTGAACATATAGCTCACGGTCAGGCCCAACTGAGTGTTGGAATCAACGCTAACCTTGGCGCCGTCAAGCTCACCAAGAGCATTGGAGTTCAAATTGCTGCTGGAGGAATCCGGATCAACAGTCACCACGCCAACGCGGCCAATAAAATCACCAGCTTCGTACGCTTGAACAGCCGGCGCCGCAGCCATAACCGCTGCAGCCAGAACACCAAGTTTAAATGTGCGGGACATATCCATCTCCTTAACCTGAATCGTTGATGGCTTCAGATTAGTGGCAGCGGAGAAAGGAAACTTGATTTAGCGCAAGATTGGCCGGGCAGGGGGGCTGGTTTGATCGCAAGATTGACGTAGCTCAAGAAATCGGGCGGCGCCGCGATTACTGCGGAGAGTCAGGCCGAGTTCTTTTTTCGCACTGGCAGGCTTTCTTCCGGAACAAACACATCGCGAATGGACAGGGCTTTGCCATCGGCGTCCTGGACTTCCACCGTGTGTATCGGGCGACCGGTGGCGCGGTCGCGCAGGTCCAGCGGAGCCTCATCCGGGGCGGGGTTCCATTTATCTCCCCACTGGCGCAGGGCAATCACCACCGGGAACAGATCCCGGCCTTTCTCAGTCAGGCGGTATTCAAAGCGGGAGCCGTGTTCGCCCACATCCACCTTGCGCAACACCTCGTTATCCACCAGCCGGGCCAGACGATCGCAGAGGATATTCTTGGCAATGCCCAGTTCCTGCTGGAAGTCCACGAACCGGCGGGTGCCATACATGGCGTGTAGTACGATCAGCAGGGACCACCAGTCACCCACTTCATTGAGGGCACGGGCGACGGAGCAACTGGAGTCATCAAAACGTTTTCTGGCCATGGTGGGAGTGTACTGAATAGGGTTGCATTTTAAAACCAGATTCAATATGGTTGCTTAACGAAACCAAACTAGTAAGGTTGCACATTACCATGAGCATGAATCTTGGCCCGCTTTTCGAACCGTTTGAACTTCACAACCTCAAGCTGCGTAACCGGGTGGCGATGGCACCGATGACCCGCAACTTCTCGCCTGATGGTGTGCCGGGTGAGGATGTTGTGGCCTATTATCAGCGCCGCGCCGAAGCCGGCGTTGGTCTGATCATTACCGAAGGCACTACAGTAAATCACCCCGCCGCCAGTGGTTATCCCAATGTGCCGGCATTTCATGGTTCCGACGCCCTTCAAGGCTGGAAAAACGTTGTTGATGCCGTGCACGAAGCCGGTGGCACGATTTTCCCGCAGCTTTGGCATGTGGGCGCCGTCCGGAAGGAGGGTACGCCTCCGGATCCCTCCGTTCCCGGTTACAGCCCGTCTGGGCTGTTTGCGCCTGGCAAGCCCAACGGCAAGGCCATGAGCAAAGAGGACATCGAGGACGTCATCGCGGCTTTTGCCGATGCCGCCCAGGATGCCAAAGCTCTCGGTTTTGATGGTGTCGAGATCCACGGTGCCCATGGCTACCTGCTGGACCAGTTCCTGTGGGAAGGCACTAATCAGCGGGACGATGAATACGGCGGCTCTATGGAAAACCGCCTGCGTTTTGTGGTCGAAATCGTTGAGGCGGTGCGCCATCGCGTCGGGCCTGATTTTCCGATCATGCTGCGGTTCTCCCAGTGGAAGCAGCAGGATTACGAAGCCAAACTGGTGAACAGCCCTGAGGAACTCGAACGGTTCCTGAAGCCACTGGTGGAAGCCGGTGTGGACATTTTCCACGCCTCTACCCGCCGGTTCTGGGAGCCGGAGTTTGAAGGCTCGGATCTGAACCTCGCAGGCTGGACCCAGAAGCTTTCCGGCAAGCCGACCATGTCCGTGGGCAGTGTCGGGCTGACCGAAGATTTCATCAGCGGCACCTTTGCCAGCAAGCAGGAAGCGGTTGAGAAAGCCGGGATCGATGAGCTGGTGGAGCGGATGAATAACCACGAGTTCGAGCTGATTGCCGTTGGTCGGGCACTTCTGCAGGATCCCGAGTGGCTGATCAAGGTGAAAGAAGGCCGGTTGAACGAGGTGGAATCCTTCGCCAAGAAGTCCCTCGCCAAGCTGTTTTGATTATCCCCTTCGATCGGACGATCGAAACCTGCCGCAGCGCCTCCCGGCCTGCGGCTTTTTTGTTCCCGGAAACCTGTCGTCTTGGTAATCGCGTCTGAACAGAGACACGTTATGATGGGTGAAACTCACCCGAAAATGAGGGATTGGTATGTCGATGATTGGTTCGGTTAAAACGCTGTGTGTGGCTCTGGTGATGGTAGCCATGGTGGGCTGTGCGACTGTCGGCAAAGACTTCGCCACCCACAATGTGGACCAGATTCAGATTGGCGAAACCACGCGGGCCGATATCCAGGAGATGTTCGGCGAGCCGTGGCGCACCGGGATCGAAGACGGCAAACGCACCTGGACCTATGGCAAGTACAAGTGGTCTGCCTTCGGTGACGCCGAAACCACCGACCTGGTGGTGCGATTCAACCAGGACGGCACCGTTTCGTCCTACGTGTACAACACCACCGAATAATCCCGGGATTAAACAGGCGCGGGGCTGCCTTCAGCCCCGCAAGCCTCCTACCAGCTTATCGATGCTTTCCTTGGCATCGCCGAACAGCATACGGGCGTTGTCCTTGAAGAACAGCGGATTCTCCACCCCGGAATAACCGGTGGCCATGCCCCGCTTGAGGATAACCACCTGGTGGGCCTTCCAGACTTCCAGCACCGGCATGCCGGCAATCGGACTGCCCGGGTCTTCGGCGGCGGCCGGGTTCACGGTGTCGTTGGCGCCGATGACCAGCACCACGTCGGTATCCGGGAAGTCATCGTTGATTTCGTCCATTTCCAGCACGATGTCATAAGGGACATGGGCTTCCGCCAATAGTACGTTCATGTGTCCTGGCAGACGACCAGCCACCGGATGGATGCCAAAGCGCACGTTTACGCCACGGTCCCGAAGGATCTTGGTCATTTCGCTGACGCCGTTCTGGGCCTGGGCCACCGCCATGCCGTAACCGGGCACAATGATCACCGACTGGGCGTTGCGCAACTCCTCGCAGACATCATCGGCACTGGATTCGTGCACCGTTTGATCGGCATCCGCGGCCGCCGAACTGCTGCTGGTCTGGCCGAAGCCACCGAGGATCACGCTGATGAACGAGCGGTTCATGGCCTTGCACATGATGTAGCTGAGGATGGCACCGCTGCTGCCCACCAGGGCACCAACGACAATCAGCAGATCATTGCCCAACATGAAACCGATGGAAGCGGCGGCCCACCCGGAGTAACTGTTAAGCATCGAAACCACCACCGGCATGTCGGCGCCGCCAATAGCCATGATCAGGTGAATGCCGAGGACCGAGGCAATGGCGGTCATCAGGATCAGGGCAACGATCCCCAGTGCCATGCTCTCGGTGCCCAGGAACCAGGCCCCGAGCAAGACGCAGACAATGATCGCTGTCAGGTTCATCAGATGCCGTCCGGGCAGGGTCAGCGCCTTGCTGTCGATTCGGCCGTCCAGTTTGCCGCAGGCCACCAGTGAACCAGTGAAGGTAATGGCACCTATAAAAATGCCGACAAACACCTCCACCAGTTTGATGGTGTGCTCGGTACCGGAGGTGGCAATCAACGGCTCGATATAACCGGAAAAACCTACCAATACCGCCGCCAGACCCACGAAACTGTGGAGCAGGGCGACCAGCTGAGGCATCTGGGTCATTTCCACCTTGTTGGCGATGGGAATGCCAATGCCGGCACCGAGCAACACGGCAATGATGATGGCGGTAATGCCTCCGTCTACGCTGGCCAGAGTGGCCCCCACCGCGATGATAATGCCGGCGACGCCGTAGAGATTACCGCGCCGTGCCGATTCCTGGTGGCTGAGGCCACCCAGGCTGAGAATAAACAAGATACTTGCGACCACGTAGGCCACGCTCACCAGTCCTGTGCTCATATCGGGCGCCTCCTACTTGCGGAACATTTTGAGCATGCGATGGGTGACCCGGAAGCCACCGCCCACGTTGATGCTGGCAATCAGCACCGCCACAAATGCCATGATGCCAACGGCAATATTCTCCGCCTGGGCCAGATGCAGAATGGCGCCGATAACGATGATGCCGCTGATGGCGTTGGTAACGCTCATCAGGGGGGTATGCAGGGAAGGGGTTACGTTCCAGATCACCTGCCAGCCAATAAAGCAGGCCAGTACGAACACAGTGAAGTGTTGCAGGAAGCTTTCCGGCGCGTGGGCGCCCACTCCGTAGAGCGCCAGGGCCGTCACCACCAGAAGAACGCCTTTGCCGATCAGGCTGCGACGGTCCGCGTCCTTCTTGGCGGCCGCTTTTGCTTCGGCTGAAGGCTCCTCGGTGCCCGGTGCGGGCTTGGGGCTGACCGGCGATTCCGGTTGTGGCGGCGGCCAGGTTATTTCGTCCTCGTGAACCACCGTCAGGCCGCGGATGACTTCGTCTTCCATGTTCACCACGGGTTTGCCGTCTTTCTCGGGTGTCAGCTCGGTCAGCAGATGCACCAGGTTGGTGGCGTAGAGCTCACTGGCCACCTTGGCCATGCGGCTGGGCAGGTCGGTGTAGCCGATCAGCGTTACGCCGTGCTCGTGCACCACTTTGCCGGGCTCGGTGAGCTCGCAGTTGCCGCCCCGTTCGGACGCCAGATCCACAATCACGCTGCCGGGCTTCATGGATTTCACCATGTCTGCGGTGATCAGCTTCGGCGCCGGCTTGCCGGGAATCAAAGCGGTGGTGATTATGATGTCCACCTCTTTGGCCTGCTCGGCGAACAGTTCCATTTCCGCCTTGATGAACTCGTCGCTCATCTGCTTGGCGTAGCCGCCGCTGCCGCTGCCGTCTTCGTCTTCGAAGTCCAGCAACAGGAACTGGGCGCCCATGCTTTCAACCTGTTCTTTCACTTCCAGCCGGGTATCAAAGGCCCGCACGATAGCGCCCATGCTATTGGCCGCGCCAATGGCTGCCAGGCCAGCCACCCCGGCACCGATGACCATGATTTTCGCGGGTGGCACCTTGCCAGCAGCGGTAACCTGCCCGGTAAAGAAACGCCCGAAGTGGTTCGCCGCCTCGATCACCGCCCGATAGCCGGCGATGTTGGCCATGGCGCTGAGGGCGTCCATCTTCTGGGCGCGGCTGATGCGGGGCAGGCTGTCGATGGCGAAAGACGTGATCTTTCTGGCGGCCAGCTTTTCCAGCAATTCCGGACTCTGGGCCGGCCAGATGTAGCTGACCAGAAACGCGCCCTCCTTCATCAGATCCGCTTCGTGTTTGCCCAGTGCCGGATTTTCCATGGGCGCCCGGACCTTGAGGATAAAGTCGGCTTCTTTCCACAGCGAGCTGGTATCGGCTGCGATGGCTGCGCCCACTTTTTCATAGGCGGCATCGGAGTAGTTCGCCGCCTCGCCGGCGCCGCCTTCCACGATGACGTCATAACCAAGTCCGATTAACTTGTGAACAGAAGGTGGCGTGGCGGCCACTCGCCGCTCGTCCTCAAAGATTTCCTTGGGGATACCGATTTTCATTATTGGTTTGCCTCCGGATTTCCCGATTGATCACTTGTTCTGGTTATCTACATACTAGTGCAGGTTGCCAGATCTGCCCGGAAAGCGGATTTATCGGAGGTATATCAGCCCTGCCTCAGGGCGAGGCGTTCGACTTCCGTTTGCGACAGGTGATCAAGCATCGCACCCCGGAACTGCCGGTTGATGAAATGTTCGGTTTCGGTCTGGATGGTTTCGCGCTGGGCGGGTTTCTCGATGTAATCCATGGCCCGGAACAGGATGTAGCGGATGGTCATGCGGGAGACTTCATGAATGGTCTCGGACGGCACGGCGCTCACCAGTTGCCGCTCGATAATGTCTTCGGCCATTTCCCGGGCGCTGGCTTCAAGCTGTGATTCAAGGGCCCGTCGCAGTATCGGGGAGGGGCCGTGGAGTTCCCGCACGGCCACCGTAGTTGCCGCCGGATTGGCCAGGAAGTAGTGGTACACAAACGCCACCGTATCCCGCGACGCCTGTTCGGAAGAATCCGCCATCTGCCGCAGATCCCGGACCCCGGCTTTCATCTCCTCGGCAATGTAACCCAGTACCTGCAGGCCGAATTCATCCAGGCTCTTGAAGTGTCGGTAAAAGGTATTCGGATTCAGCCCCGCCTCCCGGGCAAGCTCCCGCAGTCCCAGCGACGTCAGGCTCCGGGTTTCGGTAATCAGCCGAAGCGCAGCCTGGATGAGTTTCAGCTTTCCGCCGGTTAATCCGTTCATCTTTTCCTCTGCTTTGGAGGTTGGCCGCGTTGGCAGGTATTCCGAAAACCGCTGCAAGTACGTCCATGTACGCTTGCTCTCCGCCATCCCTGGCTCCGAGCATTTTCGGAATACCTGCCAACACGGCCCCCGAACAATGGAAGTGGGCTGCCAGACTTGAGGCGACTGTATGAGGGCGGGCCACTGTGAGTCTGACGGTCGTTTGTGGGAAGGGCTTCCAAAACTGTCTCTCGCCATGGATGGCGAGAGCCAAGCGTCACAGGGATGTGCCGCAAGGAGCGCGTTTTGGAAGCCCTTCCCACAAATGACCAGCCCCCCCAGCCAGAGCCCGCCGCAGAGGCCAATGATCAGTCACCTGAGGCCAATCACCGAACCAGGAGTATACGGTTGTATACCAAGCTGTGTATACATGTGTCTACCGGCCATGATGACCCGCCGGATAACCACAGACAAGGTCTAGTGTCCCGTTTAGCTGGGGCACTGGGGCCAACGCAGGAGTGCAGCAATGACACAGAACACACAGATCGCCATCATCGGCACCGGATTCTCCGGCCTGGGCATGGCCATCAAACTCAGGGAAGCCGGCTACAACGACTTCGTGATCCTGGAGCAGAGTGACGACATCGGTGGCACCTGGCACCAGAACCACTACCCGGGGTGTGCCTGTGATGTGCAGTCTGCACTCTATTCCTTCTCCTTCGAACAGAACCCGAACTGGAGCCGGATGTATGCCCAACAGCATGAGATCAAGGCCTACCTGAAGCATTGCGCCGAGAAGTACGGGCTGATGAAGCATATCCGGCTGAACACCCATGTGACCGGGGCGCGATTTGACGAGAACCGCCAGCGGTGGACCCTTGAAACATGTGATAGCCCGGCGCTGTGGACGTACATGCAGGAGAAGGGCGTGAAGCCGGGAGACCGGTTGGATCGCACCGATAAGGGACTGCCGGAATTCACCTCGTTGAGGGCGGATGTCCTTGTATCCGGGATGGGGGGATTGAGTACGCCCGCTTATCCGGAGATCAAGGGGATCGAATCTTTCACGGGCAAGCGCTTTCATTCACAGGACTGGGATCACGGCTACGATCTGCGAGGCAAGCGGGTGGCGGTGATCGGCACGGGTGCCTCGGCCATCCAGTTTGTTCCGGAGGTGGCGAAGCAGGCCGCAAGGGTGGACCTTTACCAGCGCACGCCGCCCTGGATTATGCCCAAGCCGGATCGCGCCATCAGGCCGCTGGAAAAGCGGCTGTTCCGGATGTTCCCGCAAACACTCAATGCCTTCCGTCAGAGTATTTACTGGTCCCTGGAGGCGCGGGTGCTGGGCTTTGTGGGTAACCCCCGTATTCTGAAGCTTGGTGAACTGCAGGCCCGCCGGCATATTCGCAACCAGATTCCGGACAAGGCGCTTCGCAAAAAAGTTACCCCGGATTTCCATTTTGGCTGCAAGCGGGTACTGATCTCCAACAACTACTATCCGGCGCTGGCGCAGGATCATGTGGACGTGGTGACCGAGGGTATCCGTGAGGTGCAGGGCAACACCGTGATCGACGGCCAGGGTAATGAGCGGCAGGTGGATTGCATCATCTACGGCACCGGCTTCCGAGCCCAGGACCCGATTCCCGCGGGCATGATCTTTGGCCGTAATGGTCAGGATCTGCTGGATGCCTGGAAGGATGGCGCCGAAGCATACAAAGGCACCACCATCAGCGGTTTCCCGAATTTCTTCATGCTGATGGGGCCGAATACCGGCCTCGGCCACAGCTCCATGGTGTATATGATCGAAAGTCAGATCCAGTACGTGCTGGATGCCCTCCAAAAGATGCGCCGGCAGCAATGGAGCAGCATGGAAGTGAAGCCGGACGCCCAGAGCCGTTACAACGCTTCCATTCACGCAAAGCTTGGTGATTCAGTCTGGCAGACCGGCTGCAAGAGCTGGTACGTGAACGAAAACGGCAAGAACACCACATTATGGCCAGGCTTCACCTGGCAGTTCCGTCAGCAGACACGACGCTTTGATGCGGCTCAATATCTGGTTCGTGCACCAGAATCCGGGGTTAGCGAGCGCGAATCGGCTCTGGCCGTTTAACGGTTGGCAGCGGGGGACTTTCGGGCAGCTTTCGGGCGTGTCCAGGTTGCGTTTTGGCCCTTTTGGCCAATACTGAAAGGATGGTCTTGCCGCTCTCGGCCAAGGATGTCCCCTGATGAAGCTGTTTCACTGTGGCCGATGCGCCAACCTGCTGTATTTTGAAAACAGTCGTTGTACCAGTTGTGGGTCTGGACTGGGCTTTGCCCCGGATGTCATGGACTTGCTGGCTATCGAGCCAAACGATGATGGCACCTGGGCGGCCGTCGCCCGGGGCGACCTCTACAGGCTTTGTGGCAACTATCAGAACCAGGGTGCCTGCAACTGGCTGATCCCTTCTCCGGACGCCCACACCTTCTGTGTCGCCTGCCGACTGAACCGCACCATCCCCGATCTCAGCATTCTGAAGAACAACGATCTCTGGCGGCGTCTGGAGAAGGAAAAGCGGCGTCTGGTGTATTCGGTGTTGCGCCTTGAGCTGCCCTGCGAACCCCGTAATGAGGACCAGTACGGGCTGGCGTTTGATTTTCTGGCTGACCAGCCGGCGATGTTCGACGAACGCGCGAAAGTAAAAACCGGCCACGCAAATGGCGTGATCACCATGAATATTGCCGAGGCAGATCCTGTGGAACGGGAGCGGATGCGCAGCCAGATGGCTGAGCCTTATCGCACTGTTTTGGGGCATTTCCGTCACGAATCCGGTCATTACTACTGGGACATCCTGGTCCGGTCCGGGCCGTGGCTTGGGCCGGTTCGGGAGATGTTCGGTGATGACGCCAGAGACTACAAACAGGCGCTGGACCAGTATTACCAGTACGGCCCGCCGGGTGACTGGCAGAGCTGGTACATCAGCTCCTACGCCAGCAGCCATGCCTGGGAAGACTGGGCCGAGACCTGGGCACACTACCTGCATATGGTGGATACATTAGAGACTGCCTGGCAGTTCGGGATGCGGGTGAATGCCCGCCAGCGCCCGGTAATGAACAGCGAACCAGACCCTGCGTTTGATCCCTACCAGGCCGACGATTTCGATGCACTGATCAAGCACTGGTTACCCCTGACGCTTGCGCTCAACAGCCTGAATCGAAGCATGGGGCATGAGGATGCCTACCCCTTCGTGCTTGCGGCTCCGGTGGTGGAGAAGCTCCGCCTGGTACACCGAATAGCTCACGGTGGTTAACGAAAGGACCCCAAATGAAAAAGAACAAATCGATAGACTGGAAAAACTACGATCCCAACGACTTCTTCGATGAGCTGATTGCCGCCAAGGGCAAGCCCCGGCCGGCGGCCACGGCGATTACCGACTACCTGGGCAACCTTGGTTCCGAGGAAATCCAGGCGCGTCAGCAGGCAGCCGAACTGGCGATACTGGAGATGGGGATCAGCTTTACCATTTACAGTGAGGGCGAGAACATCGATCGGGCCTGGCCCTTCGACATCATTCCTAGAGTGATCTCGCTCCGTGAGTGGGAAACCATCGAGCAGGGTCTGGCCCAGCGCCTGACGGCCCTAAACATGTTCATCAACGACATCTACAACGACCAGAACATCGTCAAGGACAAGGTCATCCCCAAATATGTGTTCGCCAACTCGAAGAACTTTCGCGAGCAATGTCGGGGGTTCACGCCGCCACTGGGGGTCTGGGCGCACATCTGTGGATCCGACCTGGTGCGGGATAAAGATGGCAAGGTGTATGTTCTTGAGGACAACCTGCGGGTCCCCTCGGGTGTTTCCTACATGCTGGAGAACCGTCAGTTGACCAAACGGGTGTTCCCGGAGCTGTTCGACAAAACCAGCATTCTGCCGGTGGATGACTACACCAACCAGCTGTTCGACATGCTGGCGTCGATTTCGCCCCGGCCCCAGGACCATCCGAAAATTGCGGTGCTGACCCCGGGTATTTTCAACTCCGCCTATTTCGAGCATTCCTTCCTGGCTCAGCGCATGGGCGCCGAGCTGGTAGAAGGGGCCGACCTGGTGGTTGGCGAAGATGATTGTGTCTACATGCGTACTGTCGAGGGCCTGGAGCGCGTGGATGTGATTTATCGCCGCATTGACGACGATTTCCTGGACCCGGAGGTATTCCGTTCCGATTCCACTCTGGGCGTGCCCGGTCTGATGCGAGCCTGGCGCAATGGCAAGGTTGGCCTCGCCAATGCACCGGGTGCCGGCGTGGCCGACGACAAGGTGATCTACGCCTTCGTGCCGGACATGATCCGTTACTACCTGGATGAGGAGCCGATCATCCCGAACGTGCCCACCTACATGTGTGTGAACAAGCAGGATCAGGAGTATGTCCTTGAGCATCTCGACGAGTTGGTGGTCAAGCCCGCGAACGAGTCCGGGGGCTATGGCATGCTGGTGGGGCCCCATTCCACCAAGAAGCAGCGCACCGAGTTCGCGCGCCTGATCAAGAAGAACCCGCGCAACTACATCGCCCAACCCACATTGAGTCTCTCTGTGGCCCCAACTTTGTGCGACGAGGGCCTGGCGCCCCGACACCTGGATCTTCGGCCTTTTGTGCTGCAGGGCGTGAGAACCTACGTTACGGCTGGCGGGCTTACGCGGGTGGCGATGCGAAAAGGCTCCCTGGTGGTGAATTCGTCCCAGGGCGGTGGAAGCAAGGATACCTGGATCGTGGACGAGGAGAATTGATGTGCTGTCACGTGTAGCGGAACGACTGTACTGGATGGCCAGATACCTTGAGCGGGCCGAGAACAACGCCCGGATGATCATGGCCTTTAATTCCCTGGCGTTGGACATGCCCCGGGAAACCCAGCTTTCCTGGAAGGGACTGGTGGCCGTGACGGGCATGGGGGCGCTGTTTGACCAGCATCATCAGAAGGCCGATGAGCGCAACTGTGTGAAGTTTCTGATGGCGGATGGCTACAACCCGAGCTCCATTGCCTCCTGCATCAAGGCCGCCCGGGAGAACGTGCGCACCACCCGGGACCAGATTCCAACCGACGCCTGGGAGGTGATCAACGAGCTGTACCGGTACATCCTGGAGAACATAGATCAGGGGGTTGGTAAGCGGGCGAGGTACGAATTCCTCAACGAAATAGTGGGTCGCTGCCAGATGCTCAATGGTTTGCTGGCCGGTTGCATGAGTCACGATGAGGGGTATGACTTCATCCGAGTAGGCCGCAACCTGGAGCGGGCGGACATGGCCACCCGGCAGATTGAAGTGGGCGCCCTGCAGTTCCTCGACGGCTGGGATGGCACCGAAACCTATGGCGGGCTGCTGTGGACCAGTGTCCTGCGTTATCAGAGTGCCTTCCAGATGTACCGTCACAATGTGCGGCGGAAGGTCAGCGGGCCTCTGGTCATTCGTTTCCTGTTGCAGAATGAGCCGTTCCCGCGATCGGTGCTGCACAGCCTCAGCGAAGTCGCGGGCGCTCTCGACCGTCTGCCAAGGAACGAGATTCCGCTCCGCACCGCGTTGCAGGCGGTACGTCACACCCGGGATGGGGACGTGGATGCACTGATCCGCAAGGAGGACGTGATCCTGTTCCTGGAAAAACTGCAGTTAGAAATCGGTGAGCTTCACGACGATATTGCAGAGACGTGGTTTCCTGTCTACGAGACAGCCTGAAACTGCCAATTTTATTCGCCCGCGAGATAGGTTCCATGTCGATTCATGTTGCCCTGAGCCATACCACCCACTATCGCTATGAGCGCCCGATCACCCTTGGGCCCCAGATAGTTCGTCTGCGTCCCTGTCCGCACGCGAGAACCCGCATCCTCAGCTACTCGCTGAAGGTGGAACCAGAAGGTTATTTCCTTAACTGGCAACAGGACCCCCAGGCCAATTATTTGGCCCGCCTGGTGTTCCCCGAAAAAACGGGCGAGCTGAAGATCACCGTGGACCTCGTTGCCGAGATGGCCGTGATCAACCCGTTCGATTTCTTTCTGGAACCCCGGGCAGAGACCATTCCGTTTGACTACGAGGAATGGCAGACGGCAGAGCTGGCGCCTTATTTACAGAAACTGCCGGAAACACCGGAATTCCGGAAATGGGTGGCCTCCATCGACCGCACGGAAACCCCCAGTGTGGATTTCCTGGTAGGTGTGAACCAGTGTGTTGCCGATCGAATCGACTACCTGATCCGGATGGAGCCGGGTGTACAGACCCCGGAAGAAACCCTGAAAAAAGGCTCCGGCTCCTGTCGCGATTCCACCTGGTTGCTGGTGCAGACGCTTCGGCATCTGGGGCTGGCGGCGCGGTTCGTATCCGGTTACCTGATTCAGCTGAAAGCGGATCAGAAGGCGCTGGACGGTCCGTCTGGCGCGGAGGAGGACTTTACCGATCTGCACGCCTGGTGCGAAGTCTTTCTACCAGGTGCGGGTTGGGTCGGTCTGGATCCGACGTCCGGCCTGTTTGCCGGAGAAGGGCATATCCCGCTGGCCTGCAGCCCGGATCCGTCCTCGGCGGCGCCCATTACCGGCATGGTGGAGGAGTGCGGAGTTGAGTTCGAGCACCAGATGAGCGTTCAGCGCATCTGGGAAGCACCTCGGGTGACCAAACCCTATACCGAGGCCCAGTGGCAGCGCATCGTTGGGCTGGGCCATGACGTGGACCAGCGTCTGACAGAGCTGGATGTGCGTCTGACCCAGGGCGGTGAGCCTACCTTCGTGGCGAATCACGACCGGGACGAGCCGGAGTGGAACACCGAGGCCATGGGCCCCACCAAGCGCAAGAAGGCCATCGAACTCTATCACCGGATGCGGGACCGCTACGGCGCTGGCGGGCTGGTTCATTTCGGGCAGGGAAAGTGGTATCCGGGTGAGCCGCTGCCCCGGTGGTCCCTGAACTGTTACTGGCGCAAGGACGGCGAGCTGATCTGGCGGGACGAGCGCTGGCTGGCGGATGAGCGCATCGAAGGCAACGCAAGCCCGGAAGATGCCCACAGGTTTTTGTCGGCCCTGGCGAAAGAGCTTGGTGTTGATGAAAAACAGCTGTTCCCGGGGTTCGAGGATGCCTTTTATTACTTGTGGCGGGAACGACGTCTACCGGTCAACGTCGATCCTTTCGATGCGAAACTCGAGAATGCCTTGGAGCGCAAGCAGCTTCAGCAGATTTTCAGCCGGGGACTGGATGAGCCCGTCGGCTACGTGCTGCCACTGCGTGTGTCGGAAAAGGAACAGGCCTGGGAAACCGGCCCGTGGTTCCTTCGCAGTGAACGCTGTTACCTGATTCCGGGCGGCTCCCCCATGGGGCACCGGCTGCCTCTGGACAGCCAGCCCTGGGTGGAGGAAGCCGATTACCCCTGGATCCATGAGCAGGACCCGTTTGCGCCCCGTGGCCCGCTGCCGGCCAGCGAGGAAATCCGGCAATGGAACAGCCGGGGCCAGGCCGGGCAGGTGTCGCCGGAACGGGCGCCTCCCGCAAAAGGCAAGTCGGCACCGGAGATTGTCCGAACGGCCCTGTGTGTGGAGCCCCGGGATGGCATTCTCCGTATTTTCATGCCGCCGCTGGAGGAGCTTGAGCCCTATCTGGCATTGGTGTCAGCCATCGAGAAAACCGCTGCAACTCTCCAACAACCGGTATTGCTGGAGGGCTACGAGCCACCCTCGGACCACCGGATCACCCATTTCCGGATCACCCCGGACCCGGGGGTGATCGAAGTGAATGTGCAGCCGGTCCGGACCTGGGACGAAATGGTGGAGCAGACCGAATCCCTGTACGCCGACGCCTACGAATGCCGGCTCACCTCCGAGAAGTTTATGATGGACGGCCGTCATACCGGCACCGGTGGCGGCAACCATTTTGTGCTGGGCGCCCAGAAGGCAGAGGATTCGCCCTTCCTGCGACGTCCGGACCTGTTACGCAGCCTCATCAGTTACTGGCATAACCACCCCAGCCTGTCCTACCTGTTCTCCGGCCTGTTTATCGGTCCCAGCTCCCAGGCGCCGAGAATCGACGAAGCCCGCAACGATCACGTGTTCGAAATGGAACTGGCATTCAGGGAGATGGAGCGGCTGTGCCCGGTGGGCAAGAAAGTCGCGCCCTGGGTGGTGGACCGGCTGCTCCGGGACCTGCTCACGGATGTGACCGGCAATACCCATCGGGCGGAATTCTGTATCGACAAGCTCTATTCCCCGGACGGCCCCGGTGGGCGCCACGGGTTGCTGGAATTGCGGGCCTTCGAGATGCCGCCCCATGCCCGGATGAGCCTGACCCAGCAACTGCTGTTGCGGGCGCTGGTGGCCAGATTCTGGGAGCAACCCTACAAGCCTTCCGGACTGGTTCGCTGGGGCACAGAACTGCACGATCGTTTCCTGCTGCCGCACTATGTCTGGCAGGATTTCGAGGACGTCATCGACGACATGAAAGCGCAGGGCTACCCGCTTGAGAGCGAATGGTTCGCGCCCCATTTCGAATTCCGGTTCCCCCGGATCGGCGACTACAAGGTCAAGGGCATTACCCTTGAACTGCGCTCGGCTCTGGAGCCCTGGCATGTCACGGGCGAGCATGGCGCTATTGGCGGCACGGCCCGGTACGTAGACTCCTCGTTGGAGCGCTTGCAGGTGAAGGTTCGTGGCGCTGCGCCGGATCGTTATCAGATCACCTGCAATCAGGTGCCATTGCCGCTGCAGGCCACCGGCATGGTGGGAGAATTCGTTGCGGGTGTGCGCTACCGGGCCTGGCAGCCGTCCCAGTGCATGCATCCAACCATTGGTGTGGATGGCCCGCTGGTGTTCGATATCGTGGATACCTGGAACGAACGCAGCCTCGGGGGTTGCGAGTACCACGTAACCCACCCCGGTGGCCGGAATTTCGAGACTCTGCCGGTGAATTCGTTCGAGGCCGAAGGCCGGCGTATGGCGCGTTTCTTCCGGATGGGTCACAGCTCAGGACAACAACCCCTGCGGCCGGTTCCGGAGCATCGGGAGTTTCCGTTTACCCTGGATCTGCGATATCACAAATAAGATGCCTGGACGTGTGGTTTGATGCTGGCTCCGGAGAGCAGAAAGCGGCTATGCTTCCAGCTCACTGACTAACGGAGCCTGTATTCAAGGTGGCGAAGCAGCACGCAGTAACTGACATCCTCCGCCAGTACCACCCGGTGCCGGATCGGTTCGATGAGCTTGGCTCCATGGGCTCCGGACCGAAGTCCCACTGGCGGCCATTGCTGCAGCAGCTCAACCTTGAGTCAGTCGACAGCCTCAATATCAGGGCCCAGGCTGTTTCCAATGCCATTGCCGAAGACGGCGTAACCTACAACGTCTACGAGGACCCTCGTGGAGATTCCCGGCCCTGGGAAGTGGATCTGCTTCCCCTGATCCTGGGCGCCGATGAGTGGCAGTGGCTATCGAAAGCGGTCGCCCAGCGTGCAGAACTTCTGGACAGCGTTCTGGCCGATCTGTACGGCGAGCAGTCGCTGTTAAAAGAAGGCCTCATGCCCCCCGCCCTGGTTTATGGTCAGGCGGGTTTCCAGTGGCCTTGTCAGGGGATTGAGCCAGCCGGTGGCCGGTTCCTGCACCTGTATGCCGTGGATCTGGCGCGTGCGCCGGATGGCGGCTGGTGGGTGATGGCGGACAGAACCCAGGCGCCTTCCGGCGCGGGCTATGCACTGCAGAACCGGCTGGTGATTTCCCGGGCGTTCCCGGCGCCATTCCACAACCTGCCGGTAACCAACCTTTCGGAATTCTTCCAGGGTTTCCAGAACAGCCTGGCGGGCATGTCGCCAGCCGGAACCGAGTCACCGCTTTGCGTTCTGCTGACCCCGGGCCGTTTCAACGAAACCTATTTCGAACATGTGTTCCTGGCCCGTTACCTGGGTTTGCCGCTGGTCGAGGGCCAGGATCTTACCGTGCGAGATGACACGGTGTACCTGAAAACGCTTCAGGGCCTGCGGCGGGTACACGCCATTTATCGCCGGCTGGACGATGGCTTCTGTGATCCGCTGGAGCTTCGCGCCGATTCCGTGCTGGGGATTCCCGGGCTTCTGGGAGCGGTGCGGGCAGGCAAGGTTCTGATGGCAAATGCTCTGGGTTCCGGGGTACTGGAGAGTGCGGCGTTATTCGGGTTTTTGCCGGAGATTTCCAAGAAGTTGCTGGGCTCCTCTCTGGCCATGCCTTCGGTGGCGTCATGGTGGTGCGGTGAGAAACCGGCACTGGACTATGTCATCGAGCACCTGGATGAGCTGGTGATCAAGCCGGCGTTCGCGAGTATGCGGATGGAGCCGGTGTTCGGCTACCAGGTAAAGGGCGCGGAACGGGACGCCCTGATCAAGAAGATGCACGCCCACCCCCATGCCTTTGTCGGGCAGGAGCTGGTTCATCTGTCGCAGGCGCCCGTCTGGAAGGGGGATCCGGATCAGCCGCTGGCAACCCGGTCCATAGGTCTGCGGCTGTTTGCGGCGGCCACGCCTTCCGGCTGGCGGGTCATGCCCGGCGGGCTGACCCGGGTTGCCATGGATGCGGGTGTGGAAGTCATCTCCATGCAACGGGGTGGGCTGTCGAAGGACACCTGGGTACAGGCTCGCTACACGGCTCCCTCCAAGTCACTGATCAAGAAACGGCTGCAGGTGTCTGACCTGCTCGACGGCGAGCGGGACACGCCCTCCCGGGTGGGGGAAAACCTGTTCTGGATGGGCCGGCACTCGGAGCGGGCGGAGGGAACTGCCCGTTTATTGCGGGCGGCGTTCAACCGTCTGTCGGGCCACGACCAGGCCAGTGAAGAAGCCCTGCTCGGGCTGCAACAGGCAGCCGAGCAATTCGGGACCCTTCCGGAGCCTGAAGAAGATGCGGTCCCCGAGCCGCTTCCCGACGCCTTGTTGCGAGCGGTGAGTGACCTGCAATTTCCGGGTTCAATCGCGTCGATTCTCCAGGCCCTGCTGTTCAATGCCAGCCAGGTCCGGGACCGTCTGTCTTCCGACAACTGGCACACGCTCAATCGGGTGGGCAAGCCCCTGAGCCCGGCGCCAACCACGCCAGACCGGTCGATTCGGGCACTGAACCTGGTGTTGCTGGATTGCATCTCCCTGGCGGGCTTTGCGATGGATGACATTACGCGGGATGCCAGCTGGGTTTTCCTGGTGATCGGCCGGCGCCTGGAGCGACTGGCCAATCTCTGTACACTGATTTGCGTGCCCCTGTTCAGCGACCGGTTCAGCCGCCATGCCATGCTCGAGTGGCTGCTGGAAGTGGCCAACTCGGAAGTCACCTACCGCACCCGGTACCGTCGGACACCAGAGCTTCTGGGGGTACTCCATACCCTGGTGATAGACGCAAGCAACCCTCATTCGGTGATGTTCCAGCTGCGCCAGCTGCAGAAGGACCTGCCGGAAATGGGGCGTAAAACCGGCCAGCTGTTTCCGCCGGATCTGAACGAATCGCTGCAGCGGCTGCGAGCGCTTGATTTGCATCCGTTTGAGCGCAAGCGCCCGGACAAAGCCTGTGAAGCCCTGGCGGAGCTATTGTGTGACATCCGGTCGGAGGCCTATCGTGTGTCTGATGAAATCCAGCGGCAGTGTTTTATTCACACCCGATATTCCGACCGGTCTGTGAACCCGGATTGAGGCACCTGTCATGACATTTGTCCGTTACCATGTGCGTCATGAGACCCTCTACCAGTACGATCAGGTGGTGGGGGAGTCCCACCATTTGCTGAGACTGACACCGCGGGCCCTGCCCTGGCAGCGGAATCTGGAACATCATCTGGCGATTGCACCGGAACCCCCGGTGCGAAGCTCGTTCCTGGACAGTTTCGGCAATCGGATTACCAAGATTGATTTTACCGCGGAACATGAGTACTTACGGATCATCAGCGAATTCTGGGTGGAGCTTCGTGAGCGTCCGAAGCCCTCGGCAGCCGCTGCAAAAGTTCCCTGGGAAACCGTGCGTGACAGCCTGCGGTACCGCGCCGACAGGAAGTTCCCACCAGACCATCTTAAGGCCACGGCGTTCCGGTTTGTCTCCACCAATGTGCCCATTGATTCCCAGTACGCCGCCTATGCCCGGGAGGCGTTCCTTCCGGGACGCCCGCTGGTGGAGGCAGCCGATGCCCTGATGCGGATGATTCATCGCGATTTCAGCTTCGATGCATCGGCGACGGAAACCTTCACTCCGGTCGAGCAGGCGTTCAAGGCCCGTCGCGGGGTCTGCCAGGATTTCTCCCATATCATGATTGCCTGCCTGCGCTCGGTGGGCCTGGCCGCGCGTTACATGAGCGGGTATATCCTGACCCATCCGCCCGAGGGCAAGGAACGACTCGTCGGTGCCGATGCTACCCATGCGTGGGTGGCCGTATTTGTGCCGGATTTCGGTTGGCTGGAACTGGATCCAACCAATGCCCTGCGGCCGGATCTGGAACACATTACCCTCGGCTGGGGCAGGGACTTTTCCGATATCACACCGATGCGGGGTGTCCTGCTGGGCGGTGGTGGACATGAACCGGAGATTGCCGTGACCGTGGTGCCCGAGGAGGAGTTCGCCTCTCTGTACGGCGACGGCGAAACCTATCTGGAAGAACTGTCGACTTAACCGAATCCACCCGTCCGGCTGGGGTTAAGCTTATCCATACGTTCACTTCCTTACGGCAGAGTGCCGCCTAGCAAGCTATGCTTGCGGGCTTTCGATGGCACCCGGACGACACGGAATGATTGAAACGTTTTTCTCGACTTACATCAGCAGCACCATTCGCTTCCTGTTCCTGCTGGCGCCTTTTTTCGTAGTGACCATGTTCCTGGCGCTGACCAGGGGCCTTCCAGCAACCGAGAAAACATCGATCATCCGCCGTGCCTGCGTTTCGGCCTTTCTGATGGGCGTGATTCTGTTCTTTGCCGGCCCGCTGTTGTTCAGCGCCATCGGCATTACCCTGAATTCGTTCCGGATCGGTGCCGGTTGCCTGCTGTTTCTGACCGCCATCAGCCTGGTGACCAGTGGTACCCGGAATCACGCCACCGGGCTGCCTGATGAGGACCGTGATGACATTGCCGTTGTGCCACTGGCTATTCCGGTGATGATTGGCCCGGCCACCATTGGTGCAATCATGGTGTATGGCGCCGAGCTTAACCGGGTATCCGAAGTGGCAGGCGGACTCCTGGGATTGGTATCCAGCCTGCTGATCCTCGCGGTGCTGCTGCACCTGTCCGGCTACCTGGAGAAGGTGCTGGGCAAGACCGGCCTGAACATCATGTCCAAGATCAGCGGTCTGATCCTCTCTGCTATGGCGGCTGAAATCGTGTTGACGGGCATTGCGGGTTTCATTGCCTCCACCTAGAGTATCGCGGGACAGGTTTTCGCTGCAGGGTGTCTGATGTCTGCCAATACCATTGAGCACAATCGCAAACGATACGATTTCTCCGGCGTGGAGTCGGTGTGGCTGTTTGGTTACGGCTCGCTGATCTACAAGGTGGATTTCCCCTTTCTGGAGCAGCGCCCGGCGTCGATTCGAGGGTGGGAAAGGCGGTTCTGGCAGGGTTCCCACGATCATCGGGGCACGCCGGAGGCCCCCGGCCGCGTGGTTACCCTGGTAGAAAAGCCAAATGCTGTCTGCAAGGGCATGGCGTTCAGGGTGTCACCCAAAGTGTTCGAGCACCTGGATGTCCGTGAAAAGAACGGCTATCTGCGCCTGAGCATCACGCTCACCTTCGACGATGGCAGCCATGCCGACGGCCTGGTTTACATTGCCACCGAAGACAACGAAGCCTTCCTGGGCCACGCGCCGGACGCGGATATTGCCCGCCAGATCGCCTCTGCCTCAGGCCACAGTGGCCCGAATGCCGATTATCTCTTGCGCCTTGCAGAGTCCCTGAGGGCAATGGGTGCGGATTGCCCGCACACCTTTGCCATCGAATCCCACCTGCGTGATGAGTTGAGCTAAGTCCGTTTAAGTTTGCTTTAAGGTTCGGGGAGCACACTCACCAGACCTTGAATCACACTTATCCCGGAAAATCCCATGGGCTTGTCCTCAAAACCCACTCTTCACGCGCAGCCGTTTGTGCATAGCGGAACCGGTCGGTTTCAATGGCCTGCAATCAAACCGCATTGGCTGGTGTTGATCAGCGCCTTTGCACTTACCGCTCTGTATAACGTTCCTTTCTACACCGCCCTTGATCGATACGTCGGCTTTGATCAGCCGATGCTGATGTTCAAACTCGCGTTTTTGTTGCTGCTGGTCAACCATCTCCTGATCAGCCTGTTTTCGGCACGATTTATCCTGAAGCCGGTACTGGTGTTTCTGTTTTTAAGTGCAGCGCTCAGTGGGTATTTCATGAACGCGTATGGCGTGCTGATCGACAAGCACATGCTGCAGAACGTGTTCGAAACCGATGTGCAGGAGGCTCGCGGCCTGCTGAGCCTCGGACTGCTTGTGCACATGGCGCTCTTCTTTGTGATTCCGGTTGTGCTGCTCTTCCTGGCACGCGTGAGCTGGCCGGCGGGCCTGAAAAGGGTCACTCACTGGTTGGCCCCGATCATTGTTGATATCGCTCTGATTCTGGTACTGGCGTTGACCAGCTATCAGGAGATGGCTTCAAAGTTCCGTAATCACCGCGACATCAAGGATCTTGTGGTGCCGGTGAACAGTGTTGCTGCCCTGGCATCGCTGGGTAGCAAGGTGGCTGCGGCGCAGTTTCCCCAGGAATACCAGCAGGTGGGGCTGGATGCGACGGTTTCTCTCCCGGTTTCCGATCGCGCCAAACCCAATCTGGTGGTTTTCGTTCTTGGTGAAACTGCGCGCGCAGACCATTTTGGTCTGAATGGCTATCAGCTCGATACCACCCCGGAGCTCAGTAAACTGGCCCGGCAATCGGGCGGAACACTGGTCAATTTTCCCCGCGTATCCTCCTGCGGGACCGCAACGGCCTTGTCGGTGCCCTGTATGTTCTCGTGGCTGGGCAGATCGGATTACGATGAAGCCGTGGCCAAGAACAGTGATAACTTCCTGGATGTCATGACCCGCGCCGGCATTGTCAGTACCTGGCTGGATAATAACTCTGGCTGCAAGGGCATGTGTGACCGGATTCCGACCGTTCGTCCGGAGGATACCGACCTCTGCCAGGGCGAGTACTGTGATGATCTGGTACTGCTGAGGGGTGCCCATCAGCAGCTCGATGCCGCAGACAACAATGACCATTTCATGGTGCTGCATCAGCTTGGCAGTCACGGTCCCGAGTACTACAAGCGCAGCAAACCGGACCAGAAAAAGTTCCTGCCCGAGTGTCAGAGCAATGAACTGCAGAGTTGTGACCAACAGGCCATCATCAACGCCTACGATGACAGTATTCTGGTAACCGATCGCTTGCTCGGAGAAACCGTGCGCATGCTGAAATCCATGCAGGCGGATTACAACACTGCTCTCGTGTATGTCTCTGACCATGGCGAGTCACTGGGCGAGGGTGGCATCTACCTGCACGGTATTCCTTACATGCTGGCGCCGGAGGCCCAGACCCATGTGCCCATGGTTGTGTGGTTGTCAGACGGTTTCCGGATGGATAACCGGATTGATGCCGAGTGCGTCAACCGGATCGCATCGCAACCGTTGAGCCACGACAACCTGTTCTCCTCCATGCTGGGACTGATGAACGTGAAGACCGGGGCGATCAAGCCGTCGCTCAATATTTTCGAGGACTGCAGAACCACCTGAGGCGCTGAACGTTTTCTTCACCTTCTGACAGAAAATTCGACACTACCGGCCATTCAAACGTCAAGCTGACGGGGCCTTGCGTAAAGATCCTGCAAAGCAGGCCCCAAGGCACTGACATTCGCTCCCGCTTCGATAATCTGGGTTCAGAGGCATCCGGCACTGGGTCCGGATGCGAGATCTGTCTCTGAGCAGAACGGGAGAATCATCATGAAGCGACTGTTGATCGGAAGCCTGGTAACGGCATTCCTGATGGTGTCTGCTCCGGTGATGGCGGATGATGACCGCCGGGGTCAGGGTTGGCAAAAGCACCATGAACGCGGCAAAGCCTCACCTCCGGGTCATGAGAAAAAGTTCCTGCAGGCCCATTACCGCGACAGCCATTACGATCGGCACCATCACAAGCCCCGGCACTACAAACAGCATAAGTGGGACCGCAAGCACCACAATCGTTACGATCGCCACGGCTACCATGGTGACAAGCGCCATTGGGGCAAGAAGCACAAGCGCGATGTCTATCGCGACAGGCATGACCGCCGGCGTGACTGGCATCGCAACCATTCAGGCCATTACCGCCTCAAACTGGGCTACGGTGACGGATTGCCGCCGGAGGCCCGGATTGGTCGGATCATTCACGACACTCACGCGCTAATTGAATCGTCCCGGCACTGAATGAAGCTTCCTGGCTCCGGAGCTGCTGTTGCTCCGGGGCTGGATTAAATCCTCTTGCAGGCTCCTTGCGCCGGTGCTGCAGGCCAATGAGCAGCAGGGGCACCACGATCATCAGGCTGCCGGCCAGGAACCACAGGTCGGGCACCTCTCCGAACCAGATCCAGCCAATCCCCACGGCCCAGATCAGACCGGTGTACTCGGCGCTGGTGACCTGGTTGGCGTCTACCTGGCGGTAGGCCAGCAGTACGGTGATGTTGTAGCCGAGAATAAACAGCGCCGAGCCCATGGCACCGATCAGGATGCCAGAATCCCATTGGGCGCCTTCCCACCAGGCCAGTGCACCCGCCGCGGGCAGAATCAGCAGGTAATTCAGGAACAACTTGTGGACGGTGCTCTGCTGTTTCGGCAGTTTCCGGACCAGCACGGCGTTGATGGCCAGGGCAAACGCCGAGCCAAGGGCTGCCACGGCCGCCCAGTTGAATTCCACCGGCCGTAGAATGAGCACAATGCCGGCAAAGCCGCTGAACACGGCGGTTACGCTTAGGGGTGTCAGCTTTTCCCGGAACAGGAATACCGAGAGCACCATCACCAGGATGGGCGCGGCATAGAAGACGGCGTTGGCGGTTGCCAGCGGCAGGTTGCCCAGGGCGATCACCATGCACAGGAGGCCGGCCAGGTGGATGTGGGCCCGGAAGGTGTGGATCTTCAGTCCGGCGAACAGGTTTTTCCGGTCCAGTTGCCCGGCCATTGGCAGCAGAAGGCCCAGGGTGATCAGGCAGCGCAGAAACGCAAACTGAAATACGGGCGCGCCGGGCTCCAGGAGTTTGATGAACACGTCAGAGATCAATGCCATGGCGTTGCCGATCACCAGCAGCAGGATGGCGCTGTTTACGGTTTTTCCTGACATTTTTTTCTCCTCAAACCTTCAACTTTGGGTGCATGAGCCCGGTCAGCAAATGGCTTCCGAAAACCGCTGCGAGTACATCCATGTACGCTTGCTCTCCGCCTTCCCTGGCTCCGAGCATTTTCGGAAGCCATTTCCTGCCCGGGCTCCCCTAACTGGCTCAGGAATTCTATTTGAGTGCTAATATCCGATAAAATGATCAATATTCATGTGCTATTAGAAAATTAGATAATGAAGCTGCCACCCCTGAAAGCCCTGCCTGTTTTCGAAGCCGTTGCCCGTCTCAACAGCTTTTCACTCGCTGCCGATGAGTTGGCGGTGAGCCAGAGCGCCGTAAGCCATCAGATCAAGCAGCTGGAAACCTACCTGGGCGAGCAGTTGTTCTGGCGCAGTGGACGGACGCTGTCGCTGACCGATGAGGGCCGGCAGTACCTGGATGCGGTCAGTTCAGCGTTGTTGCAGATTGAGCGGGCCAGTGAGCAGATTCTGGGGCATGAGGAGTCCTTGCTGAGGCTCTCGGTGTTCAGTTCGTTTGCCGTGCGCTGGCTGGTGCCAAGGTTGCCGGATCTGAAGCGGTTGCATCCTCAGCTGGATCTGGCGCTGGAGATGAGTAGTGGTAATCCGGTGTTGTCGGATCGGGTGGCGGATTGTTTTATTACCGTTAAGCCCACCTCGCCCGCATTCAGCTATGAGCTGCTTTACGAGGAGCGTCTGTTCCCCGTATGCAGCCAGGATTACTGGCAGAAGATACGCCGGGAGCTGTCGCTGGAGGAGGTTTCCGGCGACCCGGCGTCGATGTCATTAACACCGGCAATGGTGGCGGAGTATCCGTTGCTGTCGACATACAGTATCTATGACCGTCAGGGTGGGGACTGGGAAGCCTGGTATCGTGAAGCGGGCCTGGACCTGCCCCGATCGAGCCGTTTGTTGCATTCAAGCCATATGCTGCTTTCGCTGGAAGCTGCGCGCTTCCACCAGGGAATTGCGCTGACCAACGACTACATGCTCAGTACCCGCAAGGATTCCGGTGACTTTGTGCGCTTGCCCTGCCACTCCGTTATGACGGGCGACATTTTTTACTTTGCATGGAAAACCAGCCGTCGTCGTGAACGAGGGATTCAGCTTCTGCGGCGTTGGCTGGTTTCAGAAGCGATCAATTCAGGATTACGTCCGGAGGAGGTCTCTCAGTAAACATTCGCTTTATCGGGTGCTTTTGGGGTGAAAGCGCAGCGGTCTGGCTTGATGTCCAGTAGCGGAGTGCCATCCAGACAGTCCAGGCCGCGCACGATCAGGGTCCCTTTTTCTATACGAACCAGTTTGACCATGGACGTGCCAATCGGATTGGGCCGAACCGGCGAGCGCAGGGCAAAGGTGCCGAAGGTCTGACCATCGCTTCTGGGGCTTTGCCGGACCAGATCGCGGCGGCTCTGGTCCAGCCAGTAGAGCACCTCAATGGTGTCGTAGTCTTCGAGTCCTTTCAGTCCTTCGTGCCAGACAGGATCCAGAACCAACTGGCACTCCGGGCCTTCTGTATTGCCCTGGCGCGGGCAATCCTTGCGGTCGCGCCAGGGGGTACGAATGGTGCCGATGAATCGCAGCGTTGCATCGGATGCCGGTTCAAGTGCCACGGCCTCCTCATTAGGACGCATATCACAAGGATCGTTCATCGACTGGACCACGCTTTATTGCTCGTCATTTCTCTTCTCTGGGTGGGCGCTCGACCACCTTGCGTTTGCCCTTGGCACAGCGCGAAAGTGCTTTCAGACCGTCAGCATCGAAGGCATCGACGCGGATCACATCGTAGAGTGCTTCCAGTGCTTCCAGCAGTTTGTCGCACTCGTCTGCCTTGACCACGCCCTGGGCACAGGCCCAGTCGACCAGTTCCTTGCGCTGATGGCCCATCAGCAGGTCAATGCCGCCGAGTTCGTCTTCATCGCGGTTACGCATGGCGTCGTGCAGCCGGCTGCGCATGTCCGCGGTCTCGTTGGCCAGCTTGTAGGCGTTGAGCACCCGCCCGAGCGGATCTTCCGGGTCCATGGTGGTGTAGGCACCGCGACTGATGCGCTGGCGTACCGGGGTGTCCTTGACGATGGATTCCGCGACCTGTGCGCCCAACTTGTCGTCCGGACCGTTCAGGCCAGTGGCGCCGAGCGGGAACACCAGCAGTCGCAGGGGCCAGCGCAGGGCCGGCACCGGGAAGTTGATGATCGCCTCGCGCATGGAGCTCTGGAGATCCCGGAGGCAGGTTTTCAGGCACCATTCCACCAACGGCCGCTGGTCATCCGGGTAACCTTCTTCATGCCATTGCTTGATGACGGCGGTCGCGTAATAGAGTTGCACCAGGCAGTCGGCCATGCGCCCTGAGAGGCGTTGCCGGGCCTTGAGGCCACCACCAACGGTCAGCAGAGTGACGTCAGTCATCAGGGCGAAGGCTGCTGAGAACCGCGCCAGTTGTCGGTAGCTGGACTTGATGTTGCCTTGCCGTGGCACCGATTCTGCCCATCCCCTGGTCAGTCCCAGCAGCAGGGCCCGAAGGGCATTGCGGGTGGTGTGAGCCAGATGCCGGTAGAAGATACCGTCGAATTTCTTCGCTGCCTTGTCCTCGTCTTCCATGCCCGCGGCTTCGATTTCCTCAACAATGAACGGATGGCAGCGGATGGAACCCTGGCCGAAGATCATCAGGCTCCGGGTAAGGATATTGGCGCCTTCCACGGTGATCCCGATGGGGACCGCCTGGTAGGCCCGGGCCAGGAAGTTGCGGGGGCCGGTGATGACGCCGCGGCCTGCCACCACGTCCATGGCATGGTTGATGACTTCCCGCATCAGATCGGTATTGCGGTATTTCAGCACGGCGGACGGCACCGAGGGCCGCACGCCACGGTCCAGCATGCCGGAGGTCAGCAGCCGGGCAGCGTCCATCATGTAGGTGTAGCCTGCGATGGGCTCCAGGGCTTCCTGCACGCCTTCAAACTGGCTGATGGTCCGGCCGAACTGTTCCCGGGTGTAGGCGTAGGAGCCGGTGGCCACGCTGGCCACCTTGCCGGCACCGGTGCCGAGGGCGGGCAGGGAGATGGAGCGGCCGATAGACAGACACTCCAGCAGCATGGTCCAGCCCTTGCCGAGCATATCCTGGCCGCCGATGACCTGTTCCATGGGAATGAACACGTCGTTGCCCCAGGTGGGACCATTCATGAATACGGTGTTCATGGGCAGGTGGCGGGCACCGGCGTTGACGCCGTCCGTGTCTTTGGGCACCAGTACACAGGTCACACCGATTTCATCGGAATCGCCCAGCAGCTTGTCCGGATCATAGACCTTGATGGCCAGGCCGATCAGTGTCGCCACCGGGGCCAGGGTGATGTAGCGCTTGTTCCAGGTGACTTTCAGGCCCAGCACTTCCTTGCCGTTCCATTTGCCCTTGCAGACGATGCCTTTGTCCGGAATGGCGCCGGCGTCGGAGCCGGCCACCGGGGAGGTGAGGGCGAAACAGGGAATCTCGTCGCCGCCGGCCAGTCTGGGCAGATAATGCTGTTTCTGCTCATCGGTGCCGTAGTGCATCAGCAACTCGCCCGGGCCGAGGGAGTTGGGCACCATCACGGTGACCGCTGCCGACACGCTCCGGGTGGAAATCTTCATCACGATTTCGGAATGGGCGGTGTTGGAGAAGCCCAGGCCGCCGTCCTCTTTGGGAATCACCAGCCCGAAAAAGCCGTTCTCACGGATGAACTTCCAGACCTTGTCCGGCAGGTCGTACTGCTCGTGGGTGATTTTCCAGTCGTCGAGCATGGCGCACAGCTTTTCCACCGGGCCGTCCAGGAAGGCCTGTTCCTCGCTGGTGAGGTGCGCCGGCTTGGCGTCCAGCAACTTGTTCCATTTGGGCTTGCCGGAGAAAAGTTCGCCGTCCCAGTCCACCGAGCCGGATTTCAGGGCTTCCGCCTCGGTATCCGAGAGTTTCGGCAGCCGGCTGCGCACCCAGCCAAGCAGGGGGCGGCTGAGCTTGTCGAGGCGCAAGTCGCCGGGAATAACAAGGATTAACGCCAGCGCCAGCAGTACACCGCCACAAAGAATGCTGATCAGGTGCCATTCATCCTGGAACAGACCCACAACGGTCGCAATGGACATGACGGCAGCGGCTGTGGTGCCGCCTATACCCAGGTAGATCAGCACCAGGGCACTGATCAGCAGAAGTAGAACACTCATGTGAAGACCTCCGTATCGTGAATGCAATCAGCGAGAAACTGACCTTTACCATCGGTCAAAGCCTGACCAGTTGCAAGAGGCGTGGGGGCGGGATGTAAAGATTGATTGCAGTAATGAAAAGCATTGTCAAAAACCCGCAAGTTTCTCTCCATTGATTGATCCAGACTGCAACTTTCGGAGAACACATAGCCTCATTCAATAAAAAGTACCCGGAGCCTAATGATGTTTAGCCAGCTCACCGTTGCGAAACGCCTTGCCCTTGGCTTTGGTCTGATTCTGTCGCTGATGATTGCCATAAGTCTGGTTGGTAATCATCGGGTCGGTTTTATCGACAGGACCCTGACCGACGTGGGTGATGGCGCCGCCGTGAAGCAGCGCTACGCCATTAACTTTAGGGGCAGTGTCCATGACCGGGCAATAGCCATTCGCGATGCAGTACTGGTTGAGAACGACCGGGAGCTACAACGGCACCTCGCGGACATTGAGCGTCTTAAGGGGTTCTATCGGGATTCCGCCGGCCCGATGGATAGGATGTTCCGGGAAGAAGGCGCTACCAGCCGGGAAAAGCAACTGCTGGCGGCGATAAAAGACATTGAACTCAGGGCCCTCACGTTGACGGATGAACTGCTCGAGCTTCGCCTGGCGGGAGAGATCGACCAGGCCCGGGCATTTCTGCTCAGCGATGTCTCTGGCGCTTACTCGGAGTGGTTGAAACGGGTAAATGCCTTTATTGATTACCAGGAAGAGGTGGTTACAGGCGGCGTGGATGAGGTTCGCGAGGCAGCGAGTACATTCAATGCGTTGAACCTGGCCGTCACCGGTCTCGCGGTGGTTCTGGGTGCCCTGGTGGCACTGGTGATCATTCGCCGATTGAAGAAGATTCTTGGCGGTGAGCCCGAAGACGTTGCCCGGGCCATTCGTCAGCTGGCCGATGGTGAGTTGGACCAGGAGCTCCGGACACGGTACCCGGATAGCGTGATGGGCGCGCTGCAGGACACTGTGGAGCGATTGGGCGGCATTATCCGGGAAGTAGGGTCTGCCGCTGAAGAGCTCTCCACTTCCTCCTCTGAACTTGAAAGCACTTCGGATAACAACAGCCGACAGATACGTCTCCAGGCGACCGAGGCGGAACAGATGGCCACGGCGGTGAACCAGATGGCCGCCACGGTGAACGAAGTGGCGGGTTTTGCCGCCAGCGCGGCAACCGCCACCCAGAAAGCCGACATCGAAGTGGAGAGCGGTAATCGCGTGGTGCAGGAAACCGCGGCCTCCATCGGAGAGCTGGCGGAAACCCTGGAGCAGGCAACACAGACTGTGCAGCGCGTGTCCCAGGACAGCGCCAATATCGAAAAGATCATCGAGGTGATCAACGCCATCGCCGAACAGACCAACCTGCTGGCGCTGAATGCTGCGATCGAGGCGGCACGCGCCGGCACCCATGGACGAGGATTCGCTGTCGTGGCCGACGAAGTACGGTCGCTGGCATCGCGGACCCAGGATTCCACCCGGGAAATTCAGGAGATGATTGGAAACCTGCAGGCGGGCGCCGGCCAGGCGACCGAGGTTATGGAAAGCAGTCGGGAGCTTGCCCGCACCACGGTGGACAAGACCAGCGAGGCGGAAGCTGCTCTGGCCCGGATTCGTCATGAGGTGGGTGCCATCAACGACATGAATGCCCAGATCGCCAGTGCCTCGGAAGAGCAGAGTTCCGTTGCAGAAGAAGTTAACCGCAATATCAGCCGCATCCATGATGCCACGGTGGAGACCTCAGCCGGTTCCGAGCAGGTGGCCGGGGCAAGCCGTGATCTGGCCGTACTTGCCGGCCAGCTGCGTTCCAGGGTCAGTGTGTTCCGGTTTAAAGGCTGAGTCCGCAGATCAGCAGCGCCAGGGTTGCCAGCAGCACCCCGACGTTGATGCCGAGGAGTGTGTTGAATTGTTCGGGGCGGTTGAGCGCGCCGGGCAGCTTGACGCTTATCCAGATCGCTGCCGGCAGAGGCGCAAACGCGAGAGCGGTCCACAGCGGTAACCAGCCAATCCAGATCGCCGAGCCCAGAATCCCAAAGCTGCCCAGCAGCAAAAGCGCAACCAGGCGGGTGGCGGCTTTCTTTCCAAGAGTAATCACCAGATGTCGGCGCCCGACTTTCCGGTCCGCGTCGGCATCCGGTATCTGATTGATCAGCAGCAACTCACTGACGAGCAGCAGGCCGATGGTGGAAACGGTAAGAGCCGTTGCGTCCAGCCGGGCCCCCAGGGCAATCAGACTGCCAAGAATCATCACCGGTCCGAATCCCAGCCCCGGAGCCAGCAGGCAAATCACCGGTGAGCGGGTAATCCAGCGGGTATAGGTGAGCACCAGCACCACGCCGGCCGCGCCGAGCACCAGCATTGGCAGGCCCCGGAGCCAGAGAAAATACAACCCGATTGCGACAACCAGTCCCAGTGTGCCAAAGGCGGCCAGCAGGACTTGCCGGGCGGCGGTGGGAACCTCCGGCAAGGCACCACTGCCGCCGGAGAATGGCGTGCGACGGGTAATCAGATCCAGCCCGGAGGCAAAGTCTTCGTACTCATTGAGCAGATTGACGGCGGCATGGGCCAGCAGGGCGCCAATCAGGACGAGCAGGGTATTGAGCAGGGCCGGAGGCTCGCCCTGGTGCCAGGCTACCGCCACGCCAAGGCCGGCACACAGCGGTGCGAGTACCAGGAAATTGGGTCGGGAGGCGCGCACCACCGCAACGGTTTCAGACATCGGGTCCTTCCTCGGCTAACAGAGCGGTTAGTGGGGCAGATGCTCAGACGTAGCCGGCGGCAAACACCAGACCGAGCACAACCGGCATAACCACAAGACTGCCCAGATTGCTCAATAATACCAGCGAGGCGACCTTGTGTGGCTCCTGCCGATACTGTTCCGCCACCATGTAATTGAGTACGGCCGGAGGCAAGGCTGCAAATACCCACAGCGCCGCCACCTGCATCCCGGGAAGATCCAGAACCGCAATCATCGGCCATGCAAGGATCAGACCGCTGGCGGGACAGGCGATGGCGCCCAGCATACCCAGTTTCCAGTCACTGAAATCGATATCAAGCATGCGCACGCCAAGGGCAAAGAGCATCAGCGGTATGCTCACACCACCGAGCATGTTCAGGGTTTCCAGCAGCCATTCCGGCAGGGTCACGCCCCCGAGATTGACCGAGAGCCCGGCAATACTGGCAAATACGATGGGCAGCTTCAGGCGTTTTACGATGGAGGTATGGGGGGCGAGCATGTACAGCCCCACCGAAAAGTGCAGCAGCATTTCCACGATGAATAGCACAATGGCCGCCGGCAGGGCCTCATCGCCGAAGGCCAGTACCAGCAGCGGAAGACCCATATTGCCGGAATTGTTAAACATCATCGGTGGCAGAAAGGTCTTCAGGTTCAGCTTCAGAACCCTGGCCAGCGGATACAGAACAATTCCTGATCCGAGCACAACCACCGTGGCGGCCAGTGCAAGCTGGGCGTAGTTCTGCAGCGGAGCCTGCTGGTCAGCAAGAACAGCGAAGACCAGCATGGGCACAAACAGTTCCATGTTGAGAACGTTCAGTCCCTGGATGTCGGGCGTCCGGTAGCGGCCATAGAGTGCGCCGCAACCGGCGATCAGAAACACCGGCAACATGGTGGACAGAATCTGGCCAATCATTGAACAGGCTCCGGGGAATGTTTGGAAGTTTTTATTGGATAAACCGTTAGGTTCGCAAGTATCGCCCTGCTTGGGCAAGTGTTTATCGACGATGTTCGACCAAAGCCGGATATGGACACGGTGGCGACATCGGCAGCCGACGGTTGCGATGGCCGTTCGGGCCCACCACAATACCGTTTTCCAATGTTGTTATCTGCCCTGGAGAGTCCCTGTGTCCAGCCCGTTTGATCAGCCGGTTTCCCGGGAACACACCTGTTCCGTCAAGTTTGATGCCCGCAAGGCGGTTTTTGGCACCGAGGATGTTATCCCGGTCTGGGTGGCCGATATGGATTTCGCGGCACCGGAGGCTGTCACCCGTGCGTTGAGGGAGCGGGCGGAACATCCGGTTTATGGCTACACCCTGTTTCCGGACAGTCTTTACCAGTCGATGATCGACTGGTTTGCCAGTCGCCATGACTGGGAGATCCGGCGCGAGTGGATACTGATGGCGCCCGGCGTGGTGCCATCGATCAACGCCGCGTGCATGGCCTACGCGGGACCCGGTGAGGGCGTCATCATCCAGCCGCCGGTTTATCCGCCGTTTTTCAGTTCGGTGCGGCACAGTGGCCGGGTGGTGATCGAAAACCCCTTGGTGCCGGAGGATCCGGACACCGGAGACCCGGGCCACTACCGCATGGATCTTGATCACTTGGAGCAGTGCGCAGCCCGCCCCGATGCCCGGATCCTGCTGCTGTGCTCGCCCCATAACCCGGTTGGCCGGGTTTGGTCGGAGGAAGAACTGACGGCGGTGCTGGATATTGCTCGCCGGCACCGGCTGGTGGTGGTCTCCGACGAGATTCATTGTGACCTGACCTTCACGGATAAACCCCGCCACACCATGCTGGCGAAGCTGGCCGGTCCTGAAGATGCACTGGTAACGGCGGTCGCACCGAGCAAGAGTTTCAACATGCCCGGCCTCGGCCTGTCGGCTCTGGTTATTCCCGATGCGGACCGGCGCAAGGCAATGAAGGACGTGTTTGAATCCATGCATCTGCCCCAGTGCAATCCGTTCAGTATTGCCGGGTTTGAGGCCGGCTACCGCCATGGTGCCCCCTGGCTGGACGATCTGATGGCCTATCTGCAGGCCAGCCGGGACTATGTGGTGGAGGCTGTTGGCCAGCGCCTGCCCGCCATTCGCGTGTCCGCTCCGGAGGGCACCTATCTCATGTGGCTGGATTGCCGCGAACTGGGGCTTGACGATGCCGGCCTGAAACGCTTTTTTGTCCGGGAAGCCCGTGTGGGCATGAACCCCGGACTCTCCTTTGGCGACCCGGGCAGTGGCTTTATGCGCCTGAACATCGGCTGCGCCAGATCGGTTCTGGAAGAGGTCATCGGCCGCATTGAAGCGGCTCTCTAGTCAGTTGCCCGTTCCTCGTTACTGTTGGCCTTCCAGGGAACAATGATCCTCCACCAGTTGCCAGCGAGGAGGCTTGTTCATGCCGGGCATGTCACCATTGGTTGCCCGGATAGCCTCCCAGATCTGACCGCCGTGGGTGACCAGGCTGCCAACCGTGTAGCTTCTGGAAAATAGCCACGGGTCCGGTCATACGCACATGCCGGAAGACGTCTCGCCCCGTTTGCTCTTGCCAACGGATTGGCCGGCCTCGGTGCCTTTCTGGCCGTCTCCGGTCCGGGTTTGGTCAACCGGTTGCTTACGGCCCTCGCAGTCCGGCACAGAATCCAGTTCTTTCCAGTCGAACGTAATGCCGGGCTCCAGGCCCTCGTGCAGTTCGCGGGACTCATACCAACTGCCTTTGTGAAAGACCGCTGCACCGGCTGGATAATAGCGGGTAGGCACCCACTTTGACTCTTCGGGATCACAGGGTTCCGCTGCAGCCGGCGCCGACAGGCCAGCGGCCAACAGGACCAGAACCAGGCAAAAGAAGCGGTGAGAGTTTCCTGGCACAGGTTTAATCATGGGGGTCTCCTTTTGCTGAGCGTTCCGGGGTTGGGTAGTGGGTGTGTTTCCGGGTCTGCGTGGCCAGCACCAGCCCGGCCAGGATCAGTGCCCCGCCGATAACATGAAACAGCCCGAGGGATTCGGCCAGGAAAATGCCGGCCAGAACCGTGGCAAACACAGGGGTCAGGTACATAAAGATGGCCGCCCTGGCCGGACCAATTTTATGCACACCGTGGTTCCAGAATCCATAGGCCAGGATCCCCGGGAAGATGGCGAAGTACAGCAACGGCATGGCGGTGCTTTGCGACAGCTCAAAGCCACCAGAGAAGAACAGCAGATCCGTCAGATAGAAGGGCAGGACGACCAGTGTGCCGAGGAGAATCTGGGTGGTCAGAAACGTTAGTGCAGGCAGTGGTACGGCCTGCCGTCTCAGTAGCACCGAGAACAGGCCCCAGCTGAACACCGCCGCCACCATGATCAGATCCCCCGGCTGGGCCTGAAGGCTGGTGAGCACCGAGAGATCACCGCGGGCAATCACGGTAACGATGCCGGTGATGGCCAGTGCGATCCCGAAGGCCTGGACCGGACGGGTGCGGTCGCCTAGGAGAATCCAGGCCAGCAGTGCCACAAAAATGGGGATGGTGGCGTTGATCAGGGCAATGTTGGTCGCGGTGGTTGTGGTCGCCGCCAGGTACAGCAGGGTATTGAACGCCCCCACGCTGAAGGTCGCCAGGGCCAGCATGGAACCGAACCGCTGGCGGATAACGTCGCGGTGGCGCCAGATACCCGGCAGGCCGAAAGGCAGCAGGATGGCCAGGGCGATTACCCAGCGCCAGAACGACATGGAGAGCGGCGGAATGTTCTCTACCGTGCCCCGGGCGACAACGGCGTTGCCGGCCCAGAACAGAGGTGTAAGAACCAGCCCGATGTAGGCCAGGCCGGGAATTCGTGACAAGACTCCGGCGTTCTCGGAAGACACAAAGGCTCCTGTGGGGTTGGTGAGGCCCGAAAAAAGCCTAGCATACTACTCTCCGGGAACTTCTGCCTCCGTACCAATGTGGTAGGCGGCAAAACCGGCCATCACTACCTGGTCCACGGCCATACCGATAACCCGGCCATCGGTGGTGGACCGGATGGGGTGCTGGGCATTGGTGATCGGATCGGACACGTAACCGAGAATCTCCCCTTCCGATACGCTGGCCCCCAACTCAATTTCGCTGAACAGAATCCCGCCGTGGTCCGCGCGGATCCAGTCGGAATCGTAGTAGACAGGCTCCGGATCGCCCCACACGAACATCCGGGAGATCATGCCCTGACGCTCCATCAGGCTGGTTAGGCTGTTCACGCCGGCACCGATCTGGTGCTGCTGTATACGGTGGGATTCGCCGGCTTCCAGGGTGACGGTGCGAATACCGGCTTCCACAGCAGCGGTGCGCAACATGCCCGCAGAACCGGAGCTGTGAACCACCGCCATGCGGTCAAAGCCCCGGGTGAATTCCGCCACGTCCGGGTTGTTCATGTCGGCGCGAAGCTGCGGCAGGTTGGTGCGCTTCAGTGAGCCGGTGTGGATGTCCACCAGCATGTCGCACTTGCGAATCACGTTCTCGAACAGTGAATGGGCAATCCGGTCGGCCAGGCTGCCATCGGGGCTGCCCGGGAAATGCCGGTTGAGGTCCCGGCGATCGGGCAGGTAACGACTGCCCTGCTGGAATCCCGGCAGGTTCACAATCGGCACACCCACGACCGTGCCCGACAGCTTCTCCGGGTTCAGGTCATACATGGTCTGGCGGATGATCTCGATGCCATTCAACTCATCCCCGTGAACTGCCCCGGTGAGGCACAGCGTCGGGCCGGCGTTGATGCCGTTGACCACCAGAACCGGGGTTGTCTGGGACAGCCCGGCAATCTGAATGCCGGGGGTCCAGGCCAGGCGGGTAGACGTGCCGGGCAGGACATCATTGTCCAGCAGCGTGAAGACCTCGCCTTCGCGAATCTCGGGCTCCGGCTCCGGCTCGGGTTCGGCCACCGCTTCGGTTGCCATGACCTCGGATTCTGCGGCATCTGCATCGGTATCTCCGGGCGCTGAAACCTGTGCCTCCGGTGGCGGCGCAACCTGCTTGAGATCGATGTTCGGGGCTACCTTGCGGGAACCGGCCGAGGGCGTATCGATACCGGCTCCGCCCTGTGGGACTGCCGGCTGACGGGCTGTATTGTTCTTCCCTTTGGTCTGCAGAGGGGCCGAATGCTCAACGTCCTCGACGCTCTCGTCCTCGGCCAGTTCCGCGATCAGCACTTCGGATTTTTTGCTGGCCTTTGCCGAATCGGTTTCGGCCAGAACAGGTGCCGACAGCCAGGGTATGACCAGGCCAATCAGCAGGATCCGGGGGGACGGTTTTTGAAGCCGCTCAAACAGCATATTTCCTCACGGTTCGTCAGTGTGCGCTCAAGGATAGAGTGCCTCTGGCGGTCATGAATACTGCTGTGACAAAGGTTTAATGCCACTTTCATGAAATCCGGGCAAGTTATAACGAAAACAGTTATACGCCGGAAAAGTGATTAAAAATATGGGTGTTTTGCGAAATCCCGTGTGCTTTCGTTACTCCCGCGTTAGCTGTCGTGTACGACATGCCACAGATCGTCCTCCCGGAACGCCCTGTGCTCCGCCTCCAGCTTCAGTAAATGCGCCAGGGCTGACCGTGCCGCAAGGCCGTGGATGGCGGCCGGAACATCGTCATAGGCTTTTGCGGTAAGAGCTTTCAGGTCTACAGGAGCCAGGGCTTCCAGCGCGCGGGCCACCTTGTGCTCACGGGACAGACGGTGGGTGATCAGGAAATCGATCACCGCTTCGGGATGCCCCATCAGAAAGCCGTGTGCTGGCGCAATGTAGCGAATGGATTCGGCCAGCAACTCGTAGAGCGACTCGATGTAGGCCTTCATGTCGCCGTCCGGCGGATTAATGACCACCGTTGAGCCCTGCATGATGTGGTCACCGGAAAACAGCAGCTTCTGGTCGACCAGCAGAAAACACAGATGGTTCGAGGCATGACCCGGGGTATGAAGCACCTTCAGGAGCCCGGCTTCGGTCACAATCAGATCACCGTGCTCCGGTTCATCATCGGCCCGGAAGGTCTGGTCCTGGCCGGCACCCGGGGGCGCCGGCCAACCGAACACCCGGCAACCGGTGCGCTCTTTCAGGGCCGCAACCGCCGGCGAATGATCCTGGTGCGTGTGGGTAACCACAACCTGATCAATCACCCCACCGGTCACCTCCAGAATTCGCTCGATATGGGACTCGTTGGCGGGGCCGGGGTCGATCACCGTGAAGCGTTCATGGCCCAGAATGTAAGTGTTGGTCCCTGGCCCGGTCATCATCCCCGGGTTGGGCGCCGTCAGCCGGGTGACACGGGCCGCGACCTCAACCGCCTCTCCGGGATTAATCTCCGCCCGGGTCGAGCCTTCACCTTCCGGATCCAGCTTCGCGGCCTCATCATAGGCCGGCGCTCCCGGCTCCAGCGTCACCGGCTTACCCTTTTTGACCGCCGGCCAGGGCTGGTTGGGGTAGGGCTCGGGCGGGTTGGCGTGGGCATAGCGCATCAGCGCATCGGTGGTCTCGAACCCGTTCAGCACCCGCAACGTCCGAATCGTTGGCAACCCCAGCAACCGCTGGCCGTTCCGATGATCCTCAAGGGCCTGTTCCGGGCGGATCCAGACATGATCGATGGTTTCGATACCGTCGTGCCCGGCCAATTGACCTTCCGGAGCGGGCGTCACGAAAAACCGTGTATCGAAACGCCTCGGCGGCCCCGGCGGCGTAATCCAGTGGCCGAGATAGGCAAGCCTGTCCAGCGGAAGCGCCAAGCCGTGCTTTTTGCACAGACTGGCCAGAGACAGATCGCCGTCGAACACCGACCTCCGATCCGCATGGGCCGGATGATCCCCGGATATCGGGTTGCCCTGTTTATCCACCGCAACCAGAACCCCGGACTCCTCAAAACACTCCCGAACCGCCGCCAACATATAGTCCGCGCCGCCTTCATCGACACTCATGGTCTGACTGATCTCGGCGTCTCCGGGCCCGATAATATGGTCCTGCCCGTGAGTTTCGTTTTCCTCGACTCGCCCGCCAGGGAATACAAAATAGCCGGGCATAAACACGGCGTCCCAGGTGCGTTGCAGCAGCAGGACTTCAAGGCCTTCGGCTGTATCTCGAACCAGAACCAAGGTGGCAGCAGGGCGAATATCCATAAAACTCCATCTTCAAATATTTATTGTCAGTGCGCGGGAGTGATACGAACGATGGCAGGGAAGGGCTTTCCAAAACTGTCTGTCGCCAGGGATGGCGACAGTCAAGCGTCACATGGACGTGCCGCAAGGAGCGTGTTTTGGAAAGCCCTTCCCTGCCGTCGCTCCACCAAAACCATCGGCGCGGAGGTCTCATAGCAAGATAACCGATTTGGGACTGGGCGTCTTGAGATGAACACTAAAGTCGAACAGCGTATGATTTGCCCCAAGATACCCAGTGAAAACAGGAACCCCCGTGGCCCGAATCAAACTCTCCTTCCCGGACGACGTCTTCTGCTTCGAAACCAGAATGCCCGTCAGAATCACCGACATCAACGGCGCCAACCACCTCGGCAACGACGCCCTGATCTCGATGCTCTCCGAAGCCCGGGCCCAGTTCCTGGTCAGTTACGGTATCCAGGAAGCGAGCAAAGACGGCACCGGCATTATCGTTACCGACCTGGCCACCATGTACCAGTCGGAATCCTTCTTCCCGGAAATGCTGCGTTTTGAAGTGGGTCTGATGGACTTCAACAAGTATGGCGGGGATTTCGTGTTCCGGGTCACCAAGGCCGAGAGCGGCCAGCCGGTGGCACTGGCCAAATACGGATTCGTCTTCTTCAACTACCACCGCAAGGAAGTGGTGCCGGTACCCGAGAGCTTCCGCTCACGCTTTGCCTGAGGCGAGCTCCGCCTTCAAACGCGTCATGCCGGCCCGGTAGAAGCTGTAAGCCATGGCGCCGGCGAACAGATTGCCCACCAGCGCACCACTCATAAGGCCATAGACCCCGTTGATCTGGCTACCGATCCAGAGCAGGGGCAGGAAACACAGGAACAGGCGCAGGGTGGAGACCAGCAGGGCCCGCATCGCCAGGCCGAGGGCATTGCACACCGACACCATCAGCATGCATACGCCCAGACCGCTGTAGCTGAGCGGTACCCGCACCAGATAGCCGGCCAGAACCTCCTGCACATCACTGTCGCTGGAGAACAGCTCAGACACCAACCCGGAAGCGACCACCCAGGTCAGGCCAATGGCCAGTTGCCAGACCACCACAAACCGGACCGCAAGACGTACCAGTTTACGAATCTGCTCGATATCGCCGGCACCCAGCATGCGGCCAATCATCGGCGGCATCGACATGGTCAGGGCCAACACCACCACAATGGAGAAAAATTCCAGGCGGGTACCCAGACCCCAGGCGGCGACGGCAGCGGAGCCAAAGCCGGCCACGAGGGCCGTCGCCAGCATGGCCGAGACAGCCGGCATCAGCTGGCTCACCATGGCGGGGGCCATAATGCCGTTGAGCTGTTTCAGGGCGTTCCACAGGGCAAGCTCGCGCAGGTCGAACCGGATCCAGCGGCGTTTGAGAAGTTTCGGATAGATCACCAGACAGCCGATTCCGAACGAGGTAATGGTCGCCCAGGCGGCGCCGGGTAGTCCCCAGCCGAAAACAAAGATGTAGAGCGGGTCCAGGGCGATGTTGGTCAGACTCGTGGCCACCATCATGTACCCGGGCAATTTGGTATCGCCGTGGGAGCGGCACACGCTGTAGCCGAAGTACAGGAAGGCTCCGGTCCAGGCGGCCATCAGCCAGGGAACCCAGTACTGCCGGATCAGCGGCAGAAGTGAGTCTTCCGCGCCAAGGGCGGTCATGATGGGCCCCTGCAGAAACCAAAGCGCCACGCAGATGACAAAAACGAGGCTGCCGCCAACGGTAATGATCAGGCCGCCCAGCCGGAAGGCGCGCAGTTCATCGCCGGCACCCAGGGTGCGGGAAACGATAGCTGTGGTCGCAATGCCCAGACCCACCTGAAGGCCGATGATCAACTGCTGCATCGGCAGTGTGAAGCCCAGTGCCGCCAGCGGATCCCGGCCCAGCTGACCCACGAAGGCACTGTCGGCCAGCTGGAAGGTCATCAGGGACAACACGCCGAACAGCATGGGCCAGGTCATGCTGTAGAGCTGGCGGGCCAGGGATGGGTTTTGGGTGGTGGTCTGCACGGGGTGTTGTGGGCCTTCGGTTAGGATTCGGGCTTTGGGCGGGGATTCTAACAGGTTCTGGTTTTGGAGCATGCAGTCGGCTGGGGGCGGGCTTCTGAAACACGCTGTGAATACATCCCTGTACGCTCGGCTCCGCCATCCATGGCTCCGCACGGTTTCAGAAGCCCGCCCCCATCCAACTGCCCCGAAAACCGGTGATATGTCCGGCGCTCAGGGCGATAAGAAGCGTTACAGCACCTTCAGCGCCGCATCGTAATCCGGCTCATCCTTGATCTCATCAACCAGCTGGCTGTGGATGACCTTGTCGTTCTCATCCAGTACGACCACCGCCCTGGCGCAGAGACCGGCGAGGGGGCCATCCTGAATGGCAACGCCGTAGTCCTGCTGGAAGCTGTAGTTCCGGAAGGTGGAGAGGGTTTCGACGTTTTTCAGGCCTTCGGCACCGCAGAACCGGGCGGCGGCGAAGGGCAGGTCGGCGGAGACGACGAGGACCACGGTGTTGTCCAGGCTGCCGGCTTTTTCGTTGAACTTACGGGTAGACGCGGCGCAGACGCCGGTGTCGATGCTCGGGATGATGTTCAGGATCTTGCGCTTGCCGGACCAGTTGTCGAGTTTGACTTCTTCCAGCCCGCTGTTGGTCAGGGTAAAGGGAGGCGCGTTGTCGCCTGTTTCGGGAAATTTACCGCTTAATTCAATGGGGTTGCCGTCCAGGTTAACGCTGCTCATGGTATTTGCTCCTCGGTGTCTGGTTTAGAGTCTTACGTACTCTGTGTAGACCACTTTGGATGATTTTGCCTGTTGGCTTTGGCGGTTGGGCTGATGCGGGAGGGCTTTCCAAAACACGCTCCTTACGGCACGTCCCTGTGACGCTTGACTGTCGCCATCCATGGCGACAGACAGTTTTGGAAAGCCCTCCCGCATCAGCCTCCTAGCATCAGAGTCTTTTCCCCTGAGGCCATTAGACTTCAATTACTGGTTATTGATTGTGGTTCGAAACCTTTCGCAGGATAACGCTGAACCAGCAGCAGATAACAGGCCATCGCGAGTGCTGCGCAGGCGGCAATGATCAAGGCCATGACCAGAGAGGTGCCATCGTGCAGGTGGCCGACGAGCATGCCGGCAACAGCGGCGACGGCCATCTGGGTGAAGCCGAACAGGGCCGAGGCGGAGCCGGCCATGGTGGGGAAGTTCGCCAGGGCGCCGGCCATGGTCTGGGGCAGGACCATCCCGGTGCCGATCATGAACAGGGCCTGAGGCAAAATGACGGCCCAGACGTTGAACACTTCACTCAGTGCCAGCACGGCCATCAGGCTGCCGCCAGCCACGGCAATGATCAGGCCGCGCACCAGGATCTGGTCCGGCACCAGGCGACGGCCGAGACGGACGGCGGTCAGGTTGCCAACAATGTAGCCGGCCACCATGCAGGCAAAGTACAGACCGAACTGTTCTGTCGGCACTTCCAGGAAATCAATCAGCACGAACGAAGAGCCCGACAGGAAGGCGAACAGGCCGGAGAAAATCAGGGCATTGGTCAGGGTGTAGCCCAGGAAGCTGATGTCTTTCGCAATTGTGCGGTAGTTCCGCAGCAGGCTGCCGATTTTCAGGGACTGGCGATGTTCCGGGCGCATCGGCTCGGGAATACCGAAGGCCACAACCACCGCCATCACCAGGGCGTAGCCACCCAATGCAAGGAACACCGATGACCAGCCGAGGCTGGCGGTCAGCAGACCGCCAATGGTCGGTGCAACGGCAGGCGCCAGTGCCATGATGCTGGCAAGGATCGCCAAGATCTTGGCAGCTTCGCGGGGCGTGTAAATATCCCGAATCGCCGCCCGACCCAGGACCGGGCCGGCAGAACCACCAAGCGCTTGCAGGAAACGGCACAGAATCAGCGTTTCGATGTTCGACGCCAGGGCACAGCCAATGCTGGCAATGGCGAAAAGCACGAAACCACCAATCATGATCGGCTTGCGACCAAAACGGTCCGCCAACGGACCGCAAACCAGCTGAGCAATGGCAAAGCCCACCAGATACAGGCTCAATGTCAGCTGAACCTGATCGGTGCCGGTGCCAAAGTCTGAACCTATTTGTGGCAGTGCCGGCAGATACATATCAGTCGCCAGCGGCCCAAGGGCCACAGCGGCGGCGAGAAGTACCGTTGTCCAGACACTGGTCAAAGTCAGCATGGATTTCCTAATGCGCTATCTCGATGGCCCAACAGGCCGGGTCCGGTAAGGCTTTCCAAAACTGTAGAGGGCCATGGATGGCCCGAAACAAGCGCACATGGATGTGCTCGTAGCGTGTTTTGGAAAGCCTTACCGGACCCGGCCGATAGGGGAGTGAAAGCAGTCTAGGCCACAGGTCGCCCGAAGATAACGCCAGCAAAGCTCATACAACCTATGAGCAAAACTAATTGATTAACTTTTAAGACCGTTGAGGGTAGCGGCAACGGCATTCACCTGGTTGCGCAGCCACTTGTGGGCGGGATCGTTCTGATTGCGGCGGTGCCACAGCATTAGCAGGGTAAAGGGTTTGAAATCAAAAGGTAGCGGAACCCAGGCGAAGTCCCGGAGTAAGTGTTTGCTCATGCCCTCCGGGGCCGTAGCAAGCATATCTGTTCCGCGGAGGAACTCCGGTAGGCCGGAGAAGTTGGAGACCGTCACCACATTGCGACGAACCAGACCACGGGTGTCCATGGCGGTTTCCACAGTCGGTTTTTCGCCGGTGGCGAACAACAGGGCAATGTGGTCTGCCTTAAGGTATTCCGGCAGATCCGCTGGCGGTTTCCGGTGTTCAGGATCATAGAACACCACCATGCGATCGGCCATCAGGCCCCGCTGCATAATGTCCGTCGCCTCCGGCGCGTGGGGAGAAATCACCAGATCACAGACATCCTTCCGCAAAAGGTCTGCCCGAGGAATGCCAGATGGAATCACCTGAAGGCTGATGCCCGGAGCTTCCTGCCGCAACGTTCGCACCAGGCCCGGCAAAAGCAGGTCCCGCTGGTAGTCATTGGCAGCAATCGTGAAGGTGAACTCTGCCGTGGCGGGACTGAACGGCGGGCCCGAGGACAGCGACTGCAGGTCATCCAAAATCTGGCGGATATGGGGCCCGGCCTGAAGTGCGTAGCGGGTTGGCACAATGCCGCGCCCGGACTTCACGAACAGGGGGTCGCCCAGGGCCTGGCGCAGACGTTCCAGCGTGTGACTCACCGCAGACTGGGTAACGCCCAGCCTGACTGCCGCGCGGGACACGCTGCCTTCATCAAGCACCGCCAGAAAGGTGCTGAGGGCCCGGAAATCCAGGTTGAATGTATCAATCGGGTTCATGAATGGCAGTGTAACCCGATGCCTGCGGTGGCGCTACGGCGCCTCGCCTGATTCGTTTGCCTGAATGAATGTTCCAACAGCCTCTGCCAGATCGTCGAACCAGGGGTTGTAAGTCAGCCGGCTGGTATACACCGGACGCTCCGTGTCGTGCCAGGCACTGAACCAGAGATCTTCCTCCGGCAACTGCCGGCAACCCTCCAGAGAGATGTTATTCGGTTCCAGGCATCGCTGCAGTGGCGCGCCCAGGCCGTAGAGTTCGTTGTCTGGCGCAATCAGCAGGGACTGATGAGAGAATTCCAGGATATTGGCATCAGGCAGATAACTGCTCAGGAAACGGATGCGCTCATCGGCCTGAGCGACCGGCCAGGGTTTACGGGTATCCCGAAAGATCATCATGGCATTCCCGGGATTGCTAAACCGCTCCCGGAATTGCGTGACCAGATACTCGAGATTGATCACCGAGTCGGCCTCCGTGGCGGCCAGGAACAAAGGCATATCGAGGCTTTCCTTCTGGATTATCCGGCTTTGCGCCGCCGATATAACGTCGCCGATCTGACTGCCGGCGTTGAAGGAAAACGACTCGTACTTCACCGGATTAAGTTCGGGCTCCTTCTCTACAAAATCAGCAAACACGTCGGCGATGGGCGCCAGCCAGAGGTAGTCCCGCAAACCGTTAAGCTGCCAGGCCGGTGCAACCGCAATCAGACCCGCCGGTCGAGGACCGGTCTCTGAAAGCGCGTAATCTGTGGCCAGTGCCCCGCCCAGAGAAAAACCGCCAATAAACGCCCGATCCACCTCCTGCGACAGGGCAATAAAGTGATTGCGTACCTGTTCGCGCCAGACCTCGGCGCTGGCCGTCACCATATCCCCGGGACGGGTGCCGTGTCCCTGCAGCAACAGCGTCCGGACTTCAACGCACTGATCCGCCAGGTAACGGGCCAGATCCCGGAACACAAAGGGTGAATCGCTCAGGCCGTGAACCAATAGGATCCCGGCACGATCCCCGGAGCTGCAACCTGCCGCCGGTGCCAGCCGGTACGGCAGGTTCCACTGCACCTGCTGTTCCCGTTCAAACCCTTCCACCGGCACCAGATTGGTATCGACGTAGGTTTTGACCGATGCCACATAGCGGTCGAAATCAGTAACCGGTTCGGCACCTAATGTTGATGGCCCTGGCGTGTAGAGTTGCGTGCTGGTGGCGCAGGCGGCGGTCGTGCCCAGCACCAGTAAAACGAGCAAATTCCTGAGGATAATCATAGCCGGCGAGTGAGATTCGCTCCTTTCGCTTGAACCGTCGTCATAGGTGACTGTATTGAGTGATCGTTCAAATCCCGATACTGTGACTGCAGTATACGACCCCGAACCCCCTTCCGGATGAGGAGCCCCACCGATGACCATGACCCTCGCTTTCGACGTTTACGGAACCCTGGTTGACCCCATGGGCATGTCCCGCCTGCTGGCGGAAGACGCGGGCGACAGGGCAGAAGCCGTGGCCGCGCTGTGGCGGGAGAAGCAATTGGAGTTCTCGTTTCGCAAGGGCCTGATGAAAGTCTACGAAGACTTCGGTATCTGCACCCGACAAGCCCTGCGCTACGCCATGGCCACCCATAAACTGACCCTGTCCGAAGAGCGCGAAAACGCCCTGATGGCAGCCTACCTGTCTTTGCCCGCGTTCGAGGACGCGTTGCCGGCGTTAAAGAGTCTCAGAGGCGAGTACCCGCTGTTCGCATTCTCCAATGGTGGTTATCCAGCACTGGAGAAAGTGCTCGGGCACAACGACTTGCTCGACCAATTTGAAGGCCTGGTATCGGTAGACGATATCAAGAGTTTCAAACCTGATCCTGCCGTTTACACCTATGCCCGGCGCGCAACCGGTTCCTGGGAAAAACCCCTGTGTCTTGTGTCCAGTAACGCCTGGGATGTGATTGGTGCACGAGCTGCAGGATTACTCGCAATCTGGGTACAGAGGGATCCGAACAAGGTATTTGAAGACTGGGGGATTCAACCCTCAGCAGTGATCAACAGCCTTTCAGAACTGCAGGAAACACTGAAAAACCTCTGAAGTAAGAGGAGGCAGGTGTCGGGGAGGGCTTTCCAAAACTGTCTGTCGCCATGGATGGCGACAGTCAAGCGTCACATGGACGTGCCGCAAGGAGCGTGTTTTGGAAAGCCCTCCCCGACACCTGCCGGCAAACTCCAAACTCAAAAACTCAGTCCGACCGAAAAGCGAGCCAATCCGCCAACTCCAGCCAACTCTGACGAGGCGCCTTACTCCCCGCAAGAATGCCCATATGACCACCCGGCACAACCCGGAACGTCTTGTCCGTAGAGCTCACATGATCCATCACCCGCTTGGCCGCACCCGGCGTCACCAGCGTATCGTCGCCCCCGGCGATGGCCAGTAAGTTGGCACTCACATTATCCAGCCTGGCAACATCTTCACCGATCTGGATCTCACCTTTTGACAGCTGATTGTCGATCCAGACCCTCACCACCGTGTCCTGAATGATCCCGCCGGGGTAGGCCACCATACGGTCCAGAAACGCCGACGTGGTGGCGTGGTTGGTGACAAACTCCCGGTCACCCAGACGGATGATCAGTTCCCAGTAACTCATCACGCTGGCAATCGGATTGGTCAGCTTGAACCCGATGGTATTGGCCCAGCCGGGGGTATGAAACCAGTGAGGTTTCACATCGTGAAGCCGGAACCCGGTGCGTTTCCGCACAAACCCGGCCACATCCGCCATGCGCTGATTCACAAGCCCCAGGATCCCGGATGCATGGCTGTCGATCGGCGAGCCCAGCACAATGGCATTGCGCACATGTTGATCGTTGCTGAGCGCGGAATAGAACAGCGTGAACATGCCACCCATACTCCAGCCATGCAGCGACAACTCCTGTTCACCGCTATGCTCCCGAACCCGGTTCAGGTAGGCCGGCAGCAACTCGGCCACATAGGTATGCAGGTTGTAGTGACTGTGTTCCCGCGTGGGCATGCCCCAGTCGATCAGATACACCTCAAATCCCTTGGCACGCAGAAACCGAACCAGACTGCGCTGGGGAAACAGATCGTAGATCAGCATATTCACCGCCAGGGGCGGCACGATCACAATCGGTGTCTTATGGGCCGTGCGCTCAACCGCAATGGTCTCGCCTTCCAGCTCGATGAAATCCTCGGCCAGTGGTGGGTAGTAACGCAGGCTGACCAGACCATCGGTATACAGGGTTTCAAACGGCGTCTGCCCGGCCTGCACCAGACTGGCGGCCCGGAACACCCGGTCGAAAGCGTTGCCGGCATAAAGGGCCGTTTGCCGGGTAACGCCTGCCGCCCGGTCAGCGGCGGATTTGAAGAGATTGGGCATGGGAATGTCCATGGAGAATTTGACGCTCACTATACGGATTACCGAACTTCTACTGTCCCGTCTCGCAGGCCAGACATCGAGATTATCCATGGTGAGGCGCAAATCACCATGGCAGAAGTGTCCAAACCGGTGGGCAAACCGGTCACTTCAGGCCACTGCCCAATGCGGTCTGTGGTTGCTATCATTAGCCCCTATTTGGAAACAATAACCAGAAACAGGACCGCCATGCTCAGCTTTCTCCCTGCCCCCGTCATCGGTGTACTCAATTCTATCCTGTTGGGAATCAACACCCTGTTCTGGTGCATCCTGCTCTACATCCCGGCCATTCTCAAACTCATCATCCCCATCCAGGGCTTCCGGGTCCTGTGTACTCGGGTCATCATCTGGATCGCGGAAGCCTGGGTTGCCTGCAACACCGGCTGGATGAAGCTGACCCATGGCACGAAATGGGATGTGAAAGGTGCCGAAAACCTCCAGCGGGAAAGCTGGTACCTGGTGCTGGCCAATCACCAGAGCTGGGTGGATATCTTCGCCATGCAGCGGGTGTTCAACCATCGGGCGCCGTTCCTCAAGTTCTTCCTAAAGCAGCAGCTGATCTGGGTGCCGGTGATCGGCCTCGCGTGGTGGGGCCTGGATTTCCCGTTTATGAAGCGCTACACCCGGGAATACCTGATCAAACATCCGGAGAAGCGGGGCGAGGATCTTCGGTCAACCCGCAGGGCCTGTGAGAAGTTCCGGTACACCCCGGTGAGTGTGATGAACTTTGTGGAAGGCACCCGGTTTACCCAGGCCAAACACGACAAACAGAAGTCGGCCTACAAGCACCTGCTGACGCCCAAGGCTGGCGGTGCCGCCTTCGTGCTCGACGCCATGGGCGATTCGATCCAGACCCTGGTGGACGTGACCATCGCCTATCCGGACGGAGCACCCACCTTCTGGGAGTTTATCTGTGGCCGGGTCAAGGAAGTCAAAATGGAAATCCACACCGTTGATATCCCGGAGCATCTGAAAGGCCGGGACTACTCAACGGATGCAGAGCACCGCCGGAACGTGAAAAACTGGCTGGGGGATCAGTGGCAGGCGAAGGATGAACGGCTGGAGCGGATGCTGGCCCGGTAATTACCGGGCATCAGCTGTCGGAGTCGTCTTCCACTTCATCCGGGTGTTCCTGCTTGTAGCGCTCCCACTCTTCCCAGTCGTGGGGCGTCCCCGCATGGGGCCGGCGCAGGTGCTTGGCGTGCTCCATGGCGTTGTGGCGCAGGCTGTGGTCCCGCTCTTCCTCTTCCTTGTCAAAACCGTACTTTTTCAGAAATTCGTCAGGGCTGATGGGCATGGCGCACCTCCATCAAAGGAATATGTCCTTGTAAGTACGATGCGCCTGCCCGTGTGGTTTTTCAACCGTCGTCGGAGCCGGTCCCGGTCGGGATCTCCTGTGCTTCCACCAGCTTGAAATTGATCTGCCTGCGCTCTTCGTCCACGCCTGCAAAGCTTACCGTTACCGGCTGCTCCAGCTGGAAGATTCGGCCGTTCTTGTTGTGGATCAGGCGAAGAGTAACGGGGTCAAAGCTGTATTTGCCATCCAGATCCTTGCAGCTGACGAACCCTTCCAATCCGTTGGCATCCAGCCGTACAAAGAAACCGGCGGGCACCGTGCGGCTGATCACACCGCTCATGGGTTCTTCGCCGAGTGTTTTGGCAAAGTCACTCTTGAGCCAGGCTTCCAGACTGTTTGCCGCCTGGCGGGCACGGATCTGGGCTGCTTGCAGAGCCTCCAGCTGATCCTCGCTCAAGGCCTTCATGGGGGTATCCCACAGTGCCGATTTGATCAGCCGGTGGACATAGAAGTCCGAGAACTTGCGCAGTGGCGAAGTAAACGTGGTGTAGGCGTCCAGGCCCATACCCTGGTGAGGCGCGGGCTTGAAGCTCAGCTCGGCCCGGGCCAGCTGGCGGGACAGTATGGCTTTTACCGGTACTTCGGCTTCCAGGGCGTCGGTTTCCTTCATCAGCTTGCGGAAACCTTCGGCCTGATGGGCATCAACCCCCGACAGATGCGGTGCGTGGCTGTCGATCAGTGCCCGGATGTTGTCGGCGCGATCATCCCGTAGCCCGGGGTGCTGGATAAACAACCCTGCAGTCTGGTTGGCGAGGAAGTCTGCGGCGCAGCGGTTGGCGGCGACCATGCACTCTTCCACCAGCCGATGGGCTTCATTCTGGACGGACGGTTCAATCAGCCGGATGCGTTTGTTTTCATCGAGCCGGAGGCGGAATTCCGGCCGGTCGCCGCTCAGCAGCGCATGTTCACTGCGCCATTTCCTGAGTGCTGTCGCTGCCTGGTGCAACTGGTCCAGGCTGTTGGCAACGTCGTCCGGAAGTGCCTTGATCTCATCGTCCTCCCGACCTTCGATCAGGTTTGAGACGAGCTCGTAGCTGAGCTTGCCCTTGGACTGGATAACCGCCTGGTGAAAGCTGTAGTCGCCCAGGCTGCCATCGTTGTTAACCTGAAGATCACATACCAGAGCCAGCCGCTTCACGTCTGGCATCAGAGAGCACAGGCGGGTGCTGATGCTGTCAGGCAGCATGGGCAGGGGTTCGCCCGGGAAGTAAATGGCGGTGGCGCGATTGAACGCCTCCTGCTCCGCGGGGCTGTCGGTTTCGATCACAGCGGTCGGGTCGGCAATGGCAATCGACAGGGTCCAGCCGGTGGCGTTGGGCTCGGCCAGCAGGGCATCGTCCATGTCCTGGGTGCCCGGGCTGTCGATGGTCACATACGGGCGGTCCGTGCGGTCTTCCCGCCCGGCTTCCCGGGATTCGATATCACTCTCACTGAGGCTGTCGGCCTGTGTACGCACCGCGTCCGGCCAGGTGTCCGCCAGATCAAAGGTAGCCAGGGTGAAGGAGCGTTCAATACCGGGTTCTCCCGCCTTGCCGATTACCCGCAGTACCTTGGCCTGGCCCTTGCCATCCTTGATCGGATGCTTGTGAATCTGACAGTAGAGGTAATCGTCCTGCTGGGCGTTCATTCGCTCTTTGGGGGGAATGAAGATCCAGCGGTTGATGCCCGGGGTTTCGGGCACCACGAAATGGCCTTTGCCTTTCACCAGGTAACGGCCCACAAAGGTGTTCAGGCGGGTTTCCAGCAGTTCGTCCACAACACCCTGGGTTTTGCCTTTCTCAACCTCCTGCTCGGTGACATTCACCCGGTCCCCGGGCAGCACCTTCTGCATTTCCTCGGGTGGCAGGAAGACATCCCGGCCTTCGTCGAGCGCAACAAATCCGAAGCGGCCATTGGTGGCTTTGACTGTTCCGGGAAAAACCACCTTGTTGTCCTTGATATCCGATTTCAGCTGGCGCAACTGGCTGAGGGCGTCGGCATTGAGCATGAAGTAACCTGGCTGGTAAAAAAATGAATGATGGGGCGGAGTATAACGGTTATGGCGGTATGAGTCAGACCCGTTACGCGGGGTTAATCTCCGGGTCTTCCGAGGTGGTAATACAGACCCGGTTGCGCCCCTCATCCTTGGCCTGATAAAGCGCCCGATCCGCTTGACGAAGAATGGTATCGGTGCTGTCACCCGGCAGAGCAAAGTAGCCACCAACACTGACGGTGACCTGGGTCCCGGTTTTACGGCTTTCCTGTTCCACGGATTCCCGGATGCGGAGGGCGATACGGTGTAGTGTCTCTGGATCGCAGGGCGACAACAGGACCACGAACTCGTCCCCACCCCAGCGTCCCGGATGGTCGTAGGGGCGCACGCCGGCTTTCAGCCACAGGGCAACCCGGCACAGGATCTGATCGCCGGCCTGATGGCCCAGGTTGTCATTGATGCTCTTGAAATGGTCAATGTCCAGCCAGATCACGCCAAAGCCGGTCTCCTGGCGGCGGGCCCGCTGGATTTCCTCATCCAGCACCTCGTCCAGGCCGCGACGGTTTTTCAGGCCGGTCAGGGGATCGACGCGGGCCAGTCGGTTCAACTCATCCGTTCTTTGAGCGACTTTTTCTTCGAGTTCCCGGGTAGAGTGGCCGAGGCTCTGGGTCATTTTCTCGAAATGATCCGCCAGCCAGCCGATCTCATTATCCGGTTTATCCAGCCGCGGCAGATCGAAGCTGCCCTCCCGGACTTTTTCCACGGCGTGTTCCAGGCTCATGATGGGCTTGAGAATCCGGGACTGGATAATCAGGTGGAACAGCACCAGTGTGACCAGCAGTGTGCCCAGGAATACCGCCACCAGCGGCCACAGATAGCTGGTTGGCAAGAGTGTATTGAGGTCAAGCAGGGTGATCTCAAACCAGCCAATCGCCGGCAGGAAGGCAACCCCGGCCAGATGCTTGCGGCCATCCACCGTCACGAAGCCGCTTTCCACCTGGCCGGCCTGGTCGCCCGGCTTCTTGAGAAGCTGCAACATACCGAGAATCTGCTGCTTGTCCTGGGGATCATCGAACAGCAGGTCGATGGTGTTCTTCTGGCCTTCGGGTTTGATGATGCTGGCGAAGTCGATGTAGTTGCGGTCGCGGTAGAGCTGGATGGCGCCGTTGTAATCCACGAACAGGGTGGTGATGCCCTCCTGACCGATGTCGACAATATCCTGCAGAAAAGCATCCAGACTCAGACCGGTTCCGACCATACCGACAATTTCGCCGGCCTCATCGCGCATCAGCACATCAATCCAGAGTTTGGTAACACCCAGCTCGGTATCCGGATTTACGTTGAGGTGGAAGTCGCGACCTTCTTCTATGAGCTGGAAAAACCAGGCGTCATCCGGCTTGTCTTTATCCAGCACATATCGGAACTGGTTACCGGCGTATTCGTTCTCCTCGTTGTTGTAGTAATAGTGGGCATTGTTGACGAGGGCAACGAAGTAGTTGTTGTCCCGGAAATTGGAACGAAAACTCTCCATCTGGCGGATGGCTTCAGCTTGGAGTGCGGTGTCATCCGGATTAGCGGCCCAGTTGATCAGGGCGGAGGAACTGGCCATCTGTTTGGCCAACCCGATTTCCCGCTCCAGGGACTGCAGCAGGCGGGCGCTGTCGTAGCGAACCTGTATTTCCGCGACCTGTTGGCCCCAGCGTTCGATGATGCTCTCGGACAGCTCCCGGTAGGCCAGCCACGAAGCCACGGAAGCCACGATGATGAGACTGGCGGCCAGGCCAAGGATGCGGGTTTTAAGGCTCAACGAGTATCCCTCTCGGATTTTTCTGGGTTTCTGGGCGCCAATGATAGAACACTGGTTAACCAGAGTGTAGAAAAAACAGACAGGGACTGGCAGGAAGCGGGAGGAAAAGGAGGCCGCAAGGGCCGATAAATACCGGCCCTTGCCTGGTTATTGGCGTTAATTGTGCTCGGAAAAGATCCGGGTCTGTCCCGCCTCGTTAAACAGGATGACCTTGTAATGATCTTTCCGGTCGCCCATTTCCATGCCGGGTGACCCCATGGGCATCCCGGGCACGCTGAGGCCGGTGGCCTGGGGTGCTTCGCTGATCAGGCGCTTGATGTCCTCGGCTGGCACATGGCCCTCGATGACGTAGTCACCCACGAATGCGGTATGGCAACTGCCAAGACCGGCAATCAGGCCTGCGTCGGCCTTGATCCTGCCCATATCGTTGGTGTTGGTCGCCTCCACCTCGAAGCCATTTTCTTTCAGGTGATCTATCCAGTCATCACAGCAGCCGCAGGTCGGGGATTTGTAAACGTGGATGCTCTGGGCTGCGCCGGCTGCCAGCGCCGTGGTGCTGAATCCCAGGGCTGCCATCAGGCCAAAAGCCAGGGTGTGTTTTTTCATGGCAAGTACCTCAGTGGTGATGTTGATGTTTACTTGAGCCTGTGTCGTCAGAACCGGAAAGCCAGAACCACCAGACGATGGCTGCCATCAGGGCAAGACCTCCGACGTTGACCAGCATTGTTTCCATCAGTTCCGCTCCTGTTGCTGTTTCGGATCACTGTTGCTGTCGTTCTGTTCCGGACGGTGACTGGTTCGGAACAACCTCAGACGGTTGGCGTTCGAAACCACCGTCACCGAAGACAGGGACATGGCAGCGCCGGCCAGTATCGGACTCATCAGTATTCCCCAGACAGGGTAGAGCAGGCCGGCGGCCACCGGAATACCCATTGTGTTGTATACGAACGCGCCAAACAGGTTCTGGTGAATATTTTTCACCGTGGCCCGGGAGATCTCGATGGCATCGGGCACGCCGTGGAGCGAGCCTCGCATCAGCGTGATGCCGGCGCTCTCAATGGCCACATCCGTGCCGGTGCCGATGGCAAAACCGACGTCCGCCGCCGCCAGGGCCGGAGCATCGTTGATGCCGTCGCCGACCATGGCGACTGTGTGGCCCTTGCCGCGCATTTCACTGACCACCTCGGCCTTGTCTTCAGGCAGCACTTCCGCGCGATAGTCATCGATGCCGGCTTTTTTCGCGATGGCCTTTGCGGTGGCGTCGACATCGCCTGTGACCATCATCACCTTGATGCCAGCCTTGTGAAGGCGCTGGATGGCAGCCTTGGAGTCCGGTTTGATGGCATCGGCAACGCCAATGACCCCCAGAGCTTCGGTGCCCAATGCCAGAAACAGGGGCGTGCCGGCTTCTTGGGTAATCGAGTGGGCGGCATCGTCCAGATCGCCCAGCGTAACGCCCTGGTCTTCCAGCCAGCGGCGGTTGCCCAGACGCACGGGCTTGCCGTCGAGTTCACCTTGCACGCCTTTACCATTCAGGGCCTCGAAACCGGTCAGCTTCTCCAGCTGAACGCTTTTTTCTTTGGCCTTCGCCAGAATCGCCTCGGCCAAAGGGTGTTCGGAGTGTTGTTCCAGCCCCGCCGCGAGCGCCAGCAGGCGTTGCTCTTCACCGTCGCTGGCATGAACCCGGGTAACTGCCGGATGACCTTCGGTGATGGTGCCGGTTTTATCGAGTATCACCAGGTCCAGCTTACCGGCGGTCTGCAGCGCATCGCCCTGGCGGATCAGGGCGCCGTATTCCGCCGCCTTGCCAACGCCAACCATTACCGACATGGGCGTGGCCAGGCCCAGGGCGCAGGGGCAGGCGATGATCAGCACCGTGGTGGCGGCCACCATCATATGAACCACTGCCGGTTCCGGCCCGACGTTGTACCAGACCAGCGCCGCCACGACGGCAATCAGCATCACGGTGGGCACGAACACCGACGAAATCTTGTCCGCAAGCCGTCCAATGGCAGGCTTCGAGCCCTGGGCTTTTTTCACCAGCTTGATGATTTGAGCCAGCGCGGTGTCACTGCCAACCCGGGTGGCCTCGTAGACAATCGAACCATGGGTGTTGAGGGTGCCGGCAGACACCTCATCGCCTTCCGATTTGCTCACCGGCATGGGCTCACCGGTGAGCATGCTCTCATCAATGCGAGTAGAGCCTTCGGCAATCACGCCATCGACCGGCAGTTTCTCACCGGGTCTTACCCGGATGTGGTCGCCCTTGAGAACCTCCTCTACCGGAATGTCCTGCTCTTCACCATCCCGAATCACCCGCGCGGTTTTCGCCCGCAGGTCCAGCAACCGGCGCACCGCCTCCGATGTCTTGCCTTTGGCCCGAAGCTCCAGGGCCTGACCCAGGTTGATCAGGCCGATGATCATCGCCGAGGCCTCAAAGTAGACATGGCGAGCCATCTCCGGCAACGCGCCGGGAATACTGGTGACGACAATGGAATAAAGCCAGGCGGTGCCGGTACCCAGGGCAATCAGGGTGTCCATGTTGGCGTTATGGTGCCGGAATGCCTTCCAAGCACCAGTGTAGAAGTGTCGTCCGGTAGCGATCATTACCCCAAGAGTGAGAATGCCCAGGTTCAGCCAGGTGAGCTGATTGGCATCCGTCACCATCATGGTGTCGAAACCCATGCCGTAGACCATCAGCCCAAGACCCAGGCTCAGACTCACGGCCATCTTTATCAGCAGTGTCTTGTACTGCTTCCGGTCTTCCTCCTGCTTGCGTGCGTCCGCTTCGTCCTCGTCCTCGATCACGCTGGCGCCATAACCGGCATTTTCTATTGCCTTCACCAGCGCCTCGGGATCGGCATCACCCGTGGCCGTGGCGGTATTGTCCGCCAGGTTCATATGGGAATGGCTGATACCGGAGACCGACATCAGGGCCTTCTCAATGGTGTTTACACAGGAAGAACAGGTAGCACCGGTCACGGACAGATGAATCTGCCCGTCCGCACCGGCTGCTGCCCCAGAACCAGTCGGAGCAGAATCTGCCTCGGTTGCCTGATCTTCCGAGTCGTCGGCGGTATCGGCCTCATCCTCATTCCCTGAAGAACAGCAACTGGCCGGCTCGGCGTCTTCCTGGAAAGGCTCGGCCGGGTAGCCGGTCTCGGTGACAATCCGAGCCGCCTCATCAGCATCCACGCCCTCCGGCAGGTCCACGGTCTGTTTTTCCAGATCGACCTCAACCAGCTCAGCATCGCCTGTCAACGGCTCCAGGGCGCTGCGAATCTTCTTCACACAGCCCTGGCAGGAAGCCCCGGAAATGCTGAGAGTGGTTTGTAAAACAGGTGTGTCAGTCATCCAGAATCACTCCTCGTTCTGTTCAGTTGCCCCGCAACAGGGCGCCGGATCATCCCAGTGTTCGATCAACCGGCAAATGGTATGGCCATCGGGCGTACCATCCGGCATGTCCTGCCAGGCGGCCAGCGCAACGGTCATCCGCTTGCGCAATTGCTGCAGCTCCCGAATCTCCCGCTCAACCTCCGCCAACCGGTGCTGAAACACATCCCGAACCATCGGACACGGCGAATGATGATTGTCCGCCTGATCCAGGATCTGTCTTATCTCAGGCAACGAAAATCCCAGCTGCCGCGCCTTACGGGCAAACCGAAGCCGTCGAAGATCCTCGGCATCGAACTGCTGGTAGTTGTTGTCCGGGTTACGGGTCGGTTTGAGCAGGTTCTCGCGGGTGTAAAACCGGACCGTACCCACCTCAGCACGGCAAACTCCAAACCAATTAAGAATAGAGTAAAACCTGTGAGCAACTCACAGGTCAAAGGTTTTCTTGAGGAGGGAAAATCGAAGGACGGCTATCAATCCCGCGAGCGAAGAAACGTACCGCAGGTCTTGCACTGATCCGGCGCCATCAGCTTCGCCTGCCAGCCAATCTTGTGGCCACAAGCCGGACACGCCAGCTTGAGCTGCAGAACAATAATAGGCGTGATCAGCGCAGCGATCAGAACACCCAGGGGGCCCCAGCTTTCACCGCTGGACAACCCCAGTTGACTGCTGAAAACCAGAATGACGGTCAGCGCCACAAACGCGAAAATGAAATAGTTCCGGTTCCAGCGTTCCCACTGGCGAATTTTATCGTCCTGCTCCGGAGTCAGGTATTGCGCGGCCATAGAATCTCACCTGAAGGATTTACCCGTATCTTGGGGACGGGCCGCGGCAATTACAATCCGGAATCGGCCGTAATGCCCGCCACCAGAACACCGGAAGCCAGGGCCTTCTCAAGGTCGGAAACCGGAATCGGCCGGCTGATCAGATAACCCTGGGCAAAGTTACATCGATGATTCTTCAGGAAACTCAGCTGCTCCTCGGTTTCCACACCCTCGGCCACCACCTCAATACCCAGGTTGTGAGCCAGGTTGATCACCGCCCGGGTAATCACCGCGTCGTCATGGCGTTCCGTGACTTCCGTGATAAACGAGCGGTCGATTTTCAGCAGGTCAACGGGGAAATCCCGAAGGTAACCGAGCGACGAATAACCCACCCCGAAGTCATCAATGGCAAGGTGAACACCCAACTGGTGCAGACGCGAAAGCTGATTCAGGTTGTGCTCGATGTTCTGGATGAAGATTTCCTCGGTGAGCTCGACCTCCAGGCGATTCGCCGGCACATTCTCCGCCGCCAGGGCTTCCCGAATGTGGTCCACCAGATCCTCGTCGTCCAGCTCCCGGCCCGAGAGATTGACCGCAATGCGCAGGCCCTCATGGGGAGTGCCTTTCCATGCGGCCAACTGCCGACAGGCCGCCATGACCACCCAGCGCCCGATATCAGTGATCCGACCGCTCTCTTCCGCCAGCGGGATAAACTCCACCGGCGGCAGAAGACCGCGGCGGGGATGGCGCCAGCGGATCAGCGCCTCGACGCTCTGGATTTCACCGGTGTTCAGGTTCAGCTGGGGTTGATAGAAGAGCACGAATTCGTTGTTGGCCAGGGCCTGGCTCAGATCCTTGTCCAGTTCAAGACGCATGACTTCCCGTTGCTGCATGCCCTCGGTATAGAACTGATAGGTATTCCGGCCCTGTTCCTTGGCCCGGTAGAGGGCAATGTCGGCATTGCGCAACAGCGTATCCGCATCCAGACCGCTCTGCGGGTACACCGCTACACCCATTGTGGCGGTAATGCTGTGGGACTGTCCCTGAACATCGAAGGGCTGGTCGAAGCACTGTTTGATCTGGCCCAGCAGGTGAATGATGTCGTCAATGTCGTCCACCTGTTGCTGGCAGAACATGAACTCATCGCCCCCGGAGTAGGCCACCAGCAGGCGTTCATTGCTGAGGCGGTTCAGCCGCTCGGACACCTTGATCAGCAGTTCATCCCCGAACTGGTGGCCGAGGGAGTCGTTGAGGGTCTGGAAACGGTCCAGGTCCAGCATCACCAGGGCAACCTGGCGCATCTGGCGATCGGCAATGTTCAGGGTGTGGGACAGGTCTTCCATGAAGAACCGACGGTTCGCCAGGCCGGTGAGGGTGTCGGTGGATTCCAGTCGCGCCAGATCTTTCTGAATGGCGGTGCGCTGCGCGATTTCCTGATCCAGTTCCCGGCGGGTCTTCAGCAGCGCGCGGTTGCGCTTGAGAATGAGCTGTACCAGCAGCGTGGTCAGACTGGTCAGCAGACCCATCAGCAAAAGGGTTGCAAAGGTCATCCCCGGCCAATAGCTGTACTGGCTTTCCACCCATTCAGTGGAAGGGCGCAGGGTCAATGTCCAGTCCAGGGTCGGCAAATTAAGGTCCTGGGTCTGGGCAAAGTCGCGACTAACCGGCTGGGACACGTTCAGTTCATAGCTCACCTCGCCGGCCTCGCGAATCTCGACCCGGAAGGATTCCAGAACCCGCTCGGTGAGAAGCTGGCGCGCCAGCACTTCCATTCTGAACACGCCCGCTATAAAGCCATTATTCTCGGGGCCGGCACCCACCGGTGCATAGATCACCATGCCCTTGCCGCCCTGGCGCAAATTAATGATACCGGAAAGATCCCAGCTGCCGGACTGTTTCGCCCGTTCCAGTGCCTGGCGCCGTTCCTCGTTGAAGGCGACGTTGTAGCCGATGACCTCTTCGTTGTCGGTAATCGGCTCCAGCCAGCGGATAATGAAATCGGAGTCAATCCACTCAATGGCCTGGTAAACGCCGAAGTCGTCGAGGTAGTTGCGGGCATCCCGCCGCCACTCCTGTTTGGTTTTGGCAGGGTCTGCCTCCAGGCGTTTGGCCATGCGCCGGATGGCTTCGGCGTGGATCAGAAATTCCCGCTCCAGGTGGTTGGCCATGGCCCGGGCTTCGTTGGTCAGGTTTGCTTCTATCTGACGTTTGTCCTGCTGTACCAGCCCGTAGCGCAGGCCGGCTGCCAGACCCAGGAAAACCAGAAAGATCACCACCGGAAACAGCGGGCTCAGCAGGCCCGAGACAACAGGTTTGGGAGGTGATACAGGTTGTTCCACAGGTTACTCCGTGACTTTAAACGGTGGTACCGGGCAGTCGGCAGCGCCAGCGCAATTATGAAGCATTTCTACCGGCCACCGCCATCAGTTGCTTGATTCGGTTCCGAAGCGAGACTCCAAAGGCGCCGTCGGACAGTGGCCGTGCAATTTCCGGAGAACCCTCGTCAGGTTCGGAACCCGTGCCTCCCAGGTCGATGATACGCGGGGTGACTGGCTGCTTGTCGCCATTGAGCAGCACCTCCACCTTTGGTTTCAGCTTGCGCCGGGGGTGGGTCGCCAGGACGATGGCCACTTCGCCCGTCGACAGCTCGACCAGGCTGCCGGGCGGATACACGCCAATCATCCGTATGAAGGCTTCCACCATGGAAGCGTCGAACTGTTGGCCGCGGTTACGGAACAGGATGCGAATGGCTTCGGAGGCCGGTAGCCCATCCCGGTAACACCGGTCGCTGGTAATGGCATCGAAGGCGTCGACGATGGAAACCAGACGGGCGAAACGGCTGATCTGCCACTCCGCCAGCTGTTCAGGATAGCCGCGACCATCCATGCGTTCATGGTGGTGACGGGAGACATCGCTGATAATCGGATCCAGATTGACATCAGCACAAAGCAATTCGTAACCCAGCGTTGTGTGCTGTCGCATGATGCTGTGCTCTTCTGGCGTCAACGGGCCGGGTTTATTGAGGATCTCGTCGGGAACCCTGAGTTTGCCAAGGTCGTGCAGCAGACCGCACATGCCCACGGTCTCCAGGTCTTCGTCCGGCATGCCCAGGAAGCGGGCAAAGGCGACACAGAATATAGCCACCCTGAGGCAATGCTCTGCGGTGTAGGCATCCCGGGACTTTATCCTGCTCATCCAGAACATGGCGCTTGCGTTGGCTTTCACGCTGTCGACGCACTCCCGGATGATGGGGCGGGCGCTCTGGAGGTTGAGGTCATTGCCGGCTTCAATCTGTCGGGTGACTTCTTCCACAAAGGCCTGGGTCCGGCTCCAGGTTGCGTGTGCCCTTGGGAGTTCCTGCTGGAGAGAGCAGGTTTCCGACAGCGGTTCGCTGGTGCGACGCTTGAGTAGCGAGATCTGATCGAGCACCGGGTTCAGGCGTGATTCTTCATCCTCCACCAGAACCCACTCACAGTACTGCCGCAGAATCTGCGCCTGGTTGTCATCAGTCAGGGTGAAGCCCTGAAACAGAACCGGCACCTGGGTCCAGGGCCGGTCCAGGCTCACGACGCGCATGCCGGGCTGGAGAAGGTCCACCGGTAAGCGCACCCGCTGGAGAGTCGAAACAGGGGAGTCCGAATGAGTTGCGAGCGCCGACGGCGCCGAGACGGAATGTCGGTGCTGTTTGCTGGATTTACGTCGGAACCACATGGCTCTACCAGTCTTCTGTTTTATGTCCGGTGATTATGTCAGACCTGACAGACCGGTTACAGAAGAGTGCTGGAAGTGTGACGCAGTTCCTGATGCAGATCGGGTATCAGGCGTTTCCGGAAACTCTGGCAATCCCCAGCCGGGGAATTTCCTGCTTGGGGCAACGGTCCATCACCGCGGTCAGCCCCGAGGCTTCCGCTCGCGCCGCCCCTTCATGGTTGATGACGCCAATCTGGAGCCAGACCACGGGGATTTTCAGATCGATGGCCTGGTCGATAATCGCATCGGTGCGCTCCGGCGCCAGGAACAGGTCAACCATGTCCACCGGTTCGGGAAGGCTTCGGAGGTCGGCGTATACCGTTTCACCGAGCACGGTCTGACCTGCCAGGCGGGGATTGACCGGTAGGATTCGGTAGCCCTGGGACTGCAGGTACTCCATGACCTCATGGGAAGGCCGGCTGGTCTTTTCACTCGCGCCGACAAGGGCGATGGTCCTGACAGTGGTCAGGATGTCACGCAACTGTTCCGGGCTGGTACTGGGCATGATGCTGGCGAAACCTCGCTGGATTAACGGTGTGCCTGCAGACAGACAGACACGGACTCCGCGTAGCGTAGCGCGTGGGGCTTGTCGATTTCCACCTCGGCCCACTGGACCGCCTCGTGTTCCATGACAATGGTCAGGACCTCGTGGGTCAGGCGTTCCAGCAGGGCGAAGCGATTGCCATCCACGTGGTGAATGATCTGCTTGGTGATGGTGCGATAGTTGAGGGCGGCAGAGATTTCATTCCGGTTTACCGCCTCAGAGGCATCGTAAGTCAGCGCGACGTTAATCAACACGTCCTGCTGATTATTGATTTCTTCTTCCTTGATGCCGATGTAGGCCCTGAGAAGAAGATCCTTGATGCGGACTTTTGCCAGGTGATTCCCGTTGACGTCTGTCATGCGCCCTCCCTCGGGTCAGATAGTTCAGCGATTGTTACTGATCAGCGTCAGAAACTCTGTGCGGGTCGCCTGGGATTTGCGGAACTGCCCCAGCATCATCGAGGTTTTCATGCGGGAATTCTGTTTCTCCACGCCCCGCATCATCATGCACATGTGCTGGGCTTCGATGACAACGGCCACGCCCTTGGCGCCCGTGACGCTCTCAACAGCTTCGGCAATCTGTCGGGTCAGGTTTTCCTGGATCTGCAGACGGCGGGCGTACATGTCGACGATGCGGGCAAACTTGGACAGGCCCAGTACCTTGCCAGCGGGCAGGTAGGCAATGTGGCACTTGCCGATGAACGGCAGCATATGGTGCTCACACATGCTGTAGAGTTCGATATCCTGAACCACGACCATTTCATCCATGGCCGATTCGAATACCGCATTGTTCACCAGGTCGCCAAGGTCCTGCTGGTACCCGCACGTGAGGAACTGCATGGCCTTGGCCGCGCGCATTGGAGTGTCTTGCAGACCCTCGCGATCCGGGTCTTCGCCCAGGCCATCGATGATGGCACGGAAGTGCCCTGAGAGGTCGTCAAGGAGTTTACTCATAGTCTTTTCCGGTTAGCAGTGTCTTACGAGGGCCAAAGCTTAAGGCAATTTGCCCGCCATCTCTACGCTTTACGCAGGCATCGTCGGAAAAGACCACTTTGGCCGCCACGCCCAATGGTATGGGCGGTGGGGCTATGGCAGTGGCGGCCGGTTTGTTCTACAGTTTCAGGCTATCAATGTTCGTCGGGGACAATGCATGGATGAGGTGATGCCGACCGTTGGTGGGGTTTCCGCCGCGGGGCGCGAGGAAGGCACCCTAGAAGGGTGGCAACATGGAGGTAAGTGGTTCAGTTTCGAGGGACATGCCATCTTCAGCCGGATGGCAGGCTCGGGAGAACCGCTGGTGCTGATCCATGGATTTCCCACTGCCAGCTGGGACTGGAATCGACTCTGGCCGATGCTGATTCAGCAGCACAACGTGCTGGCCCTGGACATGCTGGGCTTTGGCTTTTCCGATAAACCCGCCGATTACGATTACAGCATTGAAGACCAGGCGGATCTGTTTCAGGGCTGGATTGAGGGTCTGGGTCTGCCGTCCGTGCACCTTCTGGTTCATGACTACGGGTGCAGTGTTGCCCAGGAGCTTCTGGCGAGGGAGCAAGAGGACCTGCTGCCATTCCGGATTGCGAGTGTCTGTTTCCTCAACGGCGCCCTTTTCCCCGAGGTCCACAATCCCCTGCTTATTCAGAAGCTGCTGGGGAGCCCCTTTGGCGGGCTGATCAGCCGAGGCCTGACCCGACGCAGTTTCGAGCGAAACTTCCGCCGGTTATTCGGAAGCCAGAATCCGCCTGATCGACAGGATATGGAGGATTTCTGGCACCTGCTGACCTACAACAACGGCCGGGGCATCCTGCATCATCTGATCCAGTTCATGGAAGAACGACGCTGTCACCGCAACCGGTGGGTTGGCGCGCTGCAGAAGGCAACGCAGCCGATGCGATTGATTTCGGGTACCGCCGATCCGGTCTCGGGTGCCGGCATGGTCAGACGCTACAGGGAACTGATGCCCGATGGTGATGTGGTCACCCTCAGGAATATCGGGCACTACCCCCATCTGGAGTGCCCCTGGGAAGTTTTCAGTGCCTATCGGGAGTTTCGCAAGCGCTGCGAGGGATAACCCCCGGGGCGGGCTTTCCTTAGCCCGATGCGGAATCGGGCATATCCTCGGCACCCCGGCCTACAACCGGTAGCGGCCGGGCCGCGTTGACGACCTGGTTGCGACCCCGGGATTTTGCTTCGTAAAGCGCCTGGTCCGCCCGGTTCAGCCAGACTGACCAGGTCTCACCCTTGCTGACCTCGGCGACACTGGCACTGGCGGTTACCTTGATATCTTCCTGGAATGGCCGTGCGCTGATGCTGGTCAAAAGCTGATTCGCCAGCACATCGGCATCTTTCTGGCGGGTTTCCGGCAGAACGATCATGAACTCCTCACCACCAATCCGGAACAGCTGATCGCTCTCGCGCAGGCGGGATCTCAGGCGCAGTGCCATTTCCGTGAGCACCTTGTCGCCGGCCAGATGACCCCACTGATCGTTGATCGTCTTGAAGTAGTCAAGGTCCAGCAGAATCAGGCTGGAGACCCGCTCATACCGCTCCCGCATCTGAATCTGACCGTTGAGGATGTCAGCCAGTTGCGAACGGTTCAGACAGCCGGTCAGGGGATCGGTGGTTGCCAGTCGCGTGAGTTCCTGCTGAAGCTTGCCCACCAGCCAGGCGAAAATCATGGCAAACAGGCACGTGAGGCCCAGCGAAAAGGTTATCCGCCAGAAGTCGGCCTCGGGAAATCGTAAAAAGGACACGACGGCCATAACGACAACGAAAACAATGTTACTTCCAATCGCCTCCCTGAGCGGTAACAGGAAAAACAGGGCCGTGGCGGCAGGATAGGCCCAGTAGAGGCCGGCGTGGCCATTGATGTGTGTCGAATACGCGGCACAAACTACAGCGAACAGGGGAAACAGACGGCCTTTCAGAAAATAAGTGCCGCGGAACCTCAGAAAAGCGATGACCAGAAGGGCATTGGCGCCAAAGAGAACCAACAGTGCAGACAGCAGATAATGGGATTGCTGCCACTGCACCATTACAAGGGGCGCTACCGCGATGAACGCCCAGAAATGCAGGTGATAGACCAACTGGCGCTTGAACCCCAGCACCGCGAGTGTCGGGTTGGTGGCAAGGGTGGAGGGTGGTACCGAAAAATTCACAGCATACTCCTGCTGTCTGAGTCCTATCCGCCCGCGTCCGGTGCCGGGACAGTCTTGAAGTCTAGCATGGCCGTTCATTTAATGAAGCAGACAGCGCCGTTTATGACCACCATTAGTTTTGTTCAGTTGGCCGCGCCTTGTCCACTTCGTTAAACTCCGCGGGACTGATTCAGGGACACGCCCAGGGACCATCCTATGACTGCTATTCACATCCGAGAACCGGCTCTGACGATCCGGGCAGGCCGGCGCGCGATGCAGCGCCTCAGGGAAACGCCGCTGTCGCCCGAGGATGTGCATGTCATTCCGGGTGCTGCCGGTGGCCCCAAGGCTCTGGGAATAAGTGGTCTGGATAAAGCCATTTTCGGTGACTGGTTGCCAAGGGTTCCGCAGGAGCGATCATTGATCGGCTCGTCGATCGGCAGCTGGCGTTTTGCCGCGGTGGCTTCCTCCGATGACCCGAAAGCCCAGCTTGCCCGGCTGGCAGAACTTTATACCGCACAACGCTTTGCCAAGGGTGTCAGCGCTGCGGAAGTGAGCCGCAAGAGCGTGCTGTTTCTGGAAGAGCTGCTCGGTGGGCGGGAAGACGCCATTCTGAACCACCCATGGTACCGACTGAACGTTGTGGTCGTTCGCAGCCTTGGCATGCTGGCGGAAGACGCCCGGGGCCGGCTGGGGCTCGGCCTTATGGGCGCGATCAGCGCCAACATGGTCAGTCGTCGTCATCTGGGCAGGTTCATGGAGCGGGGGATCATCCATGACGCCCGCCTGAAAGCGCCTGTGTCCAAACTGGTGGATTTTCCCAGCCACGAGGTTGCGTTTAACCGCGATAACCTGTTGCCTGCTCTCCTGGCCTCCGCATCTATCCCCCTGGTGATGTCCGGTGTCCGCAATATCCCCGGCGCGCCCGAGGGTGTCTATCGAGACGGTGGTTTGCTGGACTACCACCTGGATCTGCCTTACCAGCAGCCTGGCGTGGTGCTCTACCCGCATTTCACCGATAAGGTGGTTCCCGGCTGGTTCGACAAGTCCCTGCCCTGGCGGCGGGGCGACGCCTCCCGGTTGCAGGACGTGCTGCTGGTTGCGCCATCAAGAAGCTATCTGGAGTCCCTGCCTGACCGCAAGCTCCCGGACCGGAAGGATTTCGAGCGCTATGCCGGTGACGATGCCGGCCGGGAACGGGCCTGGCGTTCGGCGATTGCCGAGAGTGATCGCCTTGGCGATGAGTTTATGGAACTCACGGAAACCCGGCGCCTGCCCGATGTCATCAGGCCGCTCTGAACACAGGGCTTCCGAAAGAGTGACTATACTGGTGCAGTAAAGTCACGAATCGGGGAATACGTTATGTCGGATGAAAAACCGGTGGTCGCCAGCAAGACACCGTTCTCTGTGATGGTTGAGGCGGGCAAGAACTACTTCTGGTGTGCCTGTGGCCGCAGTGGTAGCCAGCCATTCTGTGACGGTTCCCACAAGGGGACCGGGATAACCCCGATCAAATACGAGGCGGAGAAGAAAGAGTGGGTGTGGTTCTGCGGGTGCAAGCAAACCGGTAACGCCCCTCTCTGCGATGGCAGTCACAAAGCGCTCGAGTAGAGCGCCATTCGCTGCAGGGTGCTCACCCTGAAGCCCGAGAGGCCGTGAACCGGGTCTTTCAGTGCCCGAACCCTGAGTACTACTGGAATCTCCGTCTCCTGGTCACGATGGACCAGGGAAAGGTCAACGCGTTCAATGGAACTGTCACTGCGGGCGGCCGCGAGAGCTCGCCGGAAATTGTCCCGGGACGCCGGTGCAACAAGTTCCTCCAGGGGCTGGTTGACCAGGTCAGCGGGTGCCTGGTCCAGAAGTTCGGCGATTTGCGGTGAAACAAAACCGATCCTGCCTCTTTCGTCCAGTTCCCATATGACCGCACCGGACAGGGCCACCAGATCCCGGCTCCGTTGCTCACTATCGTTCAGTGCCCGCCGAAGTATCGATTTTTCGACCTGAAAGTTGGCGATCTGATGGTCAGCACCAATTTCTCTCTGTTCCAGACCACGAATGTGAAGTGTTTGCCGGTGTAGCCGTCGGTTCAGCACCAGGGTGAGGGCGGCCGCGAACACCGACAGGGCTGCACCGGCGATCCAGACGGTTCGTCGGGAGGCTTGGGCGACCGCTTCAAGTCCCTCTGGCGACGGTACGGTCGTGAGTATCCAGTTCTGATCCATTGGCGAAACTTCGGTACGCAGCGCCCGTGTCGGGTCCACCGAACCGTTGGTGCCCAGTTCCAACAGCGGCATCTTGGTATGTCGTTCAAGGGTGTCGATGCGCAGTCCGAGAGAATCCGGCAGGGTGTCACTGAACAAGGCCTGGAGCCAGGCAGACACGGGTTGGTTGTGGTCGCCCACCATAGACTGGTCCGGAACGTTGGCCAGCAGATGATTCACCAGGGCCTGATGCTGGGCGTGATATCGCGCTTCGGCAAGCGCCATGGCCCGACGCGCTTCAATGTTTGCAGTAATTCCGGTTACCAGCAGGCCGGCGGCGACCAGAAGCAGGGGAATCCAGATTCCTGGCCATAAGACCGGTCTGCGGAAACGGGCTGGAGTCGAGCTTTCCATGCCGGGCGTCCTTTGCGGCTGGGTCTGTACCCTCAGAACAGACCGACGTTACTCCTATACTCTAGTCCAGCTCGTGAAGAGAGGGAAATGCTCAGGTCCGGACTTTGCCAGCTGCGCCGTAGACCAGCAGGAATACGGCAAAAGCCGTAACAACAACGGAAGGGCCGGCCGGTGTGTCCAGGTGCCAGGACAGACTCAGACCGCCGCTCACCGCGACAAACCCGAATCCGACGGCCATGGCCGCCATGATCTCCGGATTGTGGGCCAGGCGCCTGGCGGTTGCCGCAGGAATGATCAGCAGTGCGGTAATCAGCAGCACGCCGACGATTTTCATGGCTACCGCGATGACCAGTGAGAACATCAGCATCAGAACCAGGCGAAGCCGCTCTACGGCAACACCCTCCACCCGGGCGAGTTCTTCGTGAATCGTGCTCATCAGCAACCCCTGCCAGAGCACGGCAAGGAGGATAATGATCAGTGCCGCGCCGCCGTAGATCCACAGCAGGTCTTCACGGCTCATGGCCAGCAGATCCCCGAACAGAAGGCCAGTCAGATCGACGCGGACATCCGGCATGAAGCTCAGGGTTACCAGCCCTATGGCCAGGGCGCTGTGGGCCAGTATGCCCAGCAGGGTATCGGTTGCCAGAGTCCGGGTCCGTGACAGGAGTACCAGTGCCATGGCCAGCACCACACAGGTGATGATCACACCAAGGTTCAGCGGTACGCTGATCAGGAAGCTCAGGGCGATGCCGAGCAAGGCCGAGTGTGCCAGGGTATCGCCAAAATAGGCCATTCGTCGCCAGACCACGAAACAGCCCAATGGCCCGGCTACCAGGGCCACGCCGAGTCCGCCGATCAGGGCGCGCCAGAAGAAATCGTCCAGAATTGCGTCAATGATGGGCATGGTCACATTCCGTGTGTCTGCCCTCGACAACATCCCCGTGCAGATCGTGGCTGTGGTTGTGGTGATGATGATAGACCGCGAGGGACTCTGCCACGGGGCGACCGAATGTTTCGATGAAAGCCGGGTCGTGGGAGATGTCCTCGGGATAACCGCTGCAGCAGACATGCTGGTTCAGGCAGATAACCTTGTCGGTTGCTGCCATGACGAGGTGCAGGTCGTGGGAGATCATGATAACACCGCAGTTCAGGTCATCCCTTAGCTGGCGTATCAGATCATACAATGACGCCTGGCCATTGATGTCGACGCCCTGGGCGGGCTCATCAAGGACCAGAAGGTCCGGTTTGCGGGCCAGGGCCCGGGCCAGCAACAGCCTCTGCTTCTCTCCCCCGGAGAGGTGGTGCACGGAGGCATGCAGCAGGTGTCCGACGCCGGTGCGGGCAAGGGCAGACTCACATTCCGCGAGGGACTGGCCGCTGAGCAGCATGAACCGCTTGACGCTCAGAGGCAGTGTGGCCTCCAGCGTCAGATGCTGCGGGACGTACCCGATCACCAGGTTCTTTTTCAGGGACACCTGACCCTCAGACACTTTCTGGATGCCGAGTACGGCCTTGATCAGTGTCGTCTTGCCTGCCCCGTTTGGACCAATGATGGTGATGATATCGCCACGGTGAATCTTCAGGTTGACCTGATCAACCACGGGGCGTTCGTCAAACCGGACAGTGAGGTTCTCCAGGTTGACCAGAGGATCAGTCATGGCCGGGCTCCGACTGGCATCGGGGGCAAAGGCCGGCAATTTCAAGCGTCGTGGTCTCGGGCCGGAAGCCTTCGCCGGATGCGGCTTTACGAACCTCTGTTGACACCTCTGGAGCGGTCAGTTCGAGCACATTGCCGCAGGCGCGACAGATCAGAAACATACCGGTGTGGCTTTCACCCGCGTGGGTACAGCCGATAAAGGCGTTGAGCGACGCGATGCGGTGCACCAGCCCATGCTGCTGAAGGAAATCCAGTGCGCGGTAAACGGTGGGCGGCGCAGCGTTATGACCATCGGACGACAGCTCCGCCAGCACGTCGTAGGCGCCCAGCGGCTTGTGGGATTGCCAGATCAGCTCCAGAACCCGTTCCCGGATGGGCGTCAGTCGGGCATTCTGCCGCTGGCAAATGGTCCGGGCGTCAGTCAGGGCCTGACTGACACAGGCATCGTGGTTGTGAGGCCGGTAGGGAATAGCACGGGCAGACATGGTCGCAATCCTGCAAAATTTGAAACATTATAACATTTGCAGGGCTGTCTGCCATGTCCGGCAGTGGCACGGGTCAGTGTCGGGACTTTACAACCAGGGATTCCAGAAATTCCAGATTCGGGATCCAGGCATGCTCACCTTCAACCTCGACCTGCATCAGATCCGCCGGCCCCGGTTCACCCTCCAGCTTCCTGACCTGGTCTTCCGCCAAACGGGCCTGGCTGGGAATGCCCTGGGTAACCAGTGCCATAAACGGGACTTCCTTGTGGTGATCGCCGATGGTATTAAGGACCACGATGCGGCCCCGATTATCGCCCGGAACGGTGAGGGCTCCGCCGTTAGCCGCGTCGTATGAAATCACCGGAAGTTGCAGGCCCCGCCAGTCAAGGTAGCCAACCAGCCATTCCGGCGTGTTCGCGCCGGCATCAGCGCTGGCATAGTCGACCACTTCCGCAATCGAGACGTTGGGCAGCAACAGTTGCCGTCCGCTCATGGGAATCATGACGCAGGAGAGGGATTGGCTGTTGTCATTCATTGCGTGTTACCTCAGGCGGAGTCCCGTTTCTGCCGGCTCTTGAGCAGGCAGGATTCTTCGATGGTTTTTACCAGTTCCCGTGCCAGCTGCTCCGGGGTGCCACAGAAACCGCTGCAACCGGTGGCGGCGACGGATTCGGGCATAGAGCTATTGCCGCAGCTTGTGCTCTCCTGGACCCAGATCCGGCTACCGTAGGCTTTCAGTAAAGGCGCTGCAATAGCGCCATCATTACCCATGCCGGAAAAAAGAATAGCATGGCAGCGCTGGCCGTAATGATCCGCGACGTTAAGCAGGACCTGATCAATGGAAGGGCCATAGGGCCCCGGCCAGGCATTGCTGGTTTCGGTGAGGGCTCCGTGCTCTTTCAGCTTCCATTCGTGCTCCACCGGCATCAGCACCACATCACCATTCTTGACCCGATAACCTTCCTCGGCTCGCTTGAGCTGGTAATGGGCGTGGCGACCCAGTACCCGCGTAAGAACCTCTGTGAAGTTCCCATCTATGTGCTGGGCGTAGATGAAACCCACGGGCAGGTTCGGCGGCAGGTGGTCCAGAAATGTCTTAACCGCCGCCGGCCCTCCCAGTGAAGCGCCCAGAATCCAGACTTCCTCGGCCACCGAACCGGGTACGGCAGGCGTTATCCAGTGAGGCAGTCCAGGCGATGGTGCTGGTGCCGGCGTTTCCTGCTCCAGTTCTGCCAGAGTGGCTTCTGAGTCCAGCTCTTCCAGGTGTCCCAGTTGCTGCTCAAGTTTGCCCAGTAAACGTCGTTCCCAGCGAAAATACTCGGTACTTCCCGGCTTGGGTGCTTCATCCAATCCGAACAGTACCGGTGCGTCGGTATTTTCAAGCAGGTGATCGAACAGTAACGGGTGATCTGCCTCGTCTTCGAGGGTAACCAGCCAGAGGCTGGCATCCGGGAACTCCGGGTAGCCCAGCAAACGCTCGGGATCCCCGGAAAAACGCACCTCCAGACCGAACTTTGATGTCGCGGCCTGCAGTCGGTGTCGCTGCAGAACCACATCCGAGACGATCCCGACCCTTGGCCGGCCAGTCTGGCCGGCCATCACTGACGTCCGGTCAGCCGCTCAATAGTCTCAAGCAACTCGGTTTCCTGGAACGGCTTGCCGAGATACTCGTTCACACCAATAGCCAGCGCGCGTTCTCGGTGTTTCTCGCCGGTCCGTGAGGTGATCATGCAGATCGGAATTTCCCGCAGGCTGTCGTCGTGGCGCACGAAGCTGGCAACCTCGAAACCATCCATCCTCGGCATTTCGATATCCAGCAGGATGATGTCCGGTTTGTGATCCTGCAGTTGTGCGACCGCGTCCAGGCCGTCTTTGGCAGTGATGACTTCCATGCCGTTGCGCTCCAGCAGTCGTGAGGTAACCTTCCGTACGGTAACCGAGTCGTCCACCACCATGACCACGGTAGCCTGCTCCTCGTACCGTGCAGACTCGCGGGCTTTCTCGAGATTGGCCAGGCGCTGGCGCTCGGACAGGATGTCGGAACGGATCATCGCAGGCAGGTCGAGAATCACCACCACGTTCCCGTCACCCAGGATGGTGGCACCAGACACACCGCGCACCGAACTGAATTGCGGGCCAAGGGATTTAACAACGATCTCCCGGCTGCCCATCAGGTTGTCCACCTGCAGGGCCATGGGCTGCTCAGCGCCGCGCACCAGAATCACCGGCAGCGGCAGGGCCTGCCCCTGCAGCTTCGGATGGTGATCGCTGTTCAGCAGGCTGCCCAGATACTGGAGCCGGTATTCCTGGCCAGCATATTCGTACATCGGCGCGTCCGGCTTGTAGTATTCCTCAAGCTCGTAGGTGCTGACCCGGACAATACCCTCGATGGTGTTCAGCGGGATCGCGTAGAAATCCTCGCCGGTGGACACCATCAGTGCCCGGTTGACGGAAACCGTGAACGGCAGGCGAACCGTGAAGGTGGTTCCGCGGCCAACGGCGGAATCGATGTCGAGGCTGCCGCCGAGCTGTTTGATCTCGCTGGCAACGACGTCCATGCCCACGCCGCGGCCGGAAATCTGGGTCACCTGCTGGGCGGTGGAGAAGCCGGGTTGCAGGATAAACTGGAGGATTTCCCGCTCGGACAGATCCTCGTCTTCCCGCAGCATGCCCTGACGGATCGCCTTGTCGCGAATGACCGAAGAGGGAATGCCGGCGCCATCGTCGATCATCCTCAGGACAACGTCGCCACCTTCGCGGGTCAGTGACAGTGTGACTTCGCCGGTCTCCGGCTTGCCGGCTTGCTTACGGTCCGCCGGGCTTTCAATGCCATGGTCCAGGGCGTTCCGGAGCATGTGCTCCAGGGGCGCGATCATGCGCTCCAGGATGTTCCGGTCCATTTCGCCTTCGGCGTTGCGGACATCGAAGTCGACTTTCTTGCCAAGTTCGCCGCTGATCTGGCGAACGATGCGCCGTAGACGGGGCACCATGGAGGCGAACGGAATCATCCGGGTCTTCATAAGACCCTCCTGGAGTTCCGTGTTGATCCGGGACTGCTGCACCAGCAGGGTTTCGGTGTCCCGTACCCGGTCAGACAGGGTTTCCCGTAGGTCTGCAAGGTCCGAGGAGGACTCGGTCAGAGCCCGGGACAGCTGCTGGATGGAGGAGTAGCGGTCCATCTCCAGCGGGTCGAAGTCGTCGCCGTAATCCGGTCCGTGTTCTTTCTCGGCACTGAACAGGATCTGGGCTTCGGTCTCGATTTCCATCCGGCGTAGCTGCTCACGCAGACGCTCGATGGTTGCGGCCATTTCGTCCAGGGTATGGCCAAAATCGCTGGTCTGCTGCTCAAGCCGGCCACGGGTAATACTGGTTTCACCCGCCAGATTGACCAGCTCATCCAAAAGCGGCGCGGACACCCGAATGGTCTCCTGGGCCGCCCGCTGTGCCTCGGCCGCCTGTTTGCGAACCTTGGCCGGCGATTTCCCGGGCTTGGGTGCCGGTGCTACCGGTTTTTCTGCCTGGGCGGGAGGCGTCGGCTCTTCAGGCTTTTTCGGTTTCGGCGCGGCCGGGGCTGGCGCAGGCTGTTCGGCCTTTGCCGAGGACACACCCATGCCGGACTCATAACCCTTACGAATCTCGGCAACCAGGGAGATGATGGCGTCGTGATCTTCGGTAATGGCCTGCCACTGGGACTCATCCGGGGCATTGCCGCCAAGGTCGATCAGACGTGTCTCAAAGGCGTGGGCCCTGTCCCCAAGCTGGGTCAGCTGGGAGAGGCGAGCGCCGCCTTTCAACGTATGCAATGCACGCTGGGCTTCCTGGTTGAAGGTGTGGTTTGCCGGCTCCTTGCGCCAGTCATCGAGCAGCTGCTCCAGCTGATCCATGATTTCACCGGCTTCCTCCAGGAAGATTTCCAGTACTTCCGGATCGATTGCTTCCTGTTGGGACTCTTCTCGGGGAGCAGCGGTCTCTTCGGCGGCCACTTCGTGGGCCACCCGGAAGTCCTCGATCAGGTCCGCATCCGGCTCGGGCTTGCTGCCCTGTTCCAGGCTGTTGAGCATGGTCTTCAGGCTGCCCAATGCCCGGTCGCTGAGCTTCAGCAACGTCTTCTGGTTATTGGACCCGGAGATGAGGGGATCCAGAGCGTCGGACCAGGCTTCTGCCAGGTTGGCAATCGGATCGACGTCAGAAAGTCGTGCACCACCCTTGAGGGTTTGCAGTTCCTGCTGCAGCTGGGTCAGTCCGGTCAGTTCCTCCGGTTCCTCGCGCCACTGGTCAAGACACTCACTGATGGCGTCGTAGATTTCCAGGCCTTCGTCCAGGAAGATGCCGATCAGGTCATCATCGCTGGCCTGTGTCAGAGTCTCGCTGAGGTCGGGGGCCTCTGCTGACTCCTCGGACGGCGCCGACTCGCCCCGAAGGATGGACTGGACGCGAGCGACCAGCTCCTCCGCCGGTGGGCAAGGCTTCTGCGTCGCCACCTGCTCAACCATTTGCGCCAGCCGGTCATGGCAGGCGAACAAGAGGTCGTTCATGGCGTCGCTGGCTTCCAGCTGGCCCTCTGCAACCTTTTCGAACAGGTCTTCGAGAACGTGGGTCAGGTCGCCAATGGCCTCAACGCCAGCCATCCGGGCGCCACCCTTGAGCGTGTGGACATCCCGTTGCAGTTCCGCGGCAATGCTCCGGTCCGACGGGTCTTCGGTCCAGGTGTGCAGGGCGCTGCCGGTAGAGTTGATCAGGTCGTAGGCTTCTTCCAGGAAAATGCCGACCAGCTCCGGATCCAGGTGCGAGAGATCGGCAACACCGTCTTCCACCTCGCCGGTTTCCGCGGTTTCTGAATCGGAATCGACGGGTTCCTCGACTTCCGGGAGCGGGGCCTGCTCTTCGTCGTTGAAATCCGGTTCTGCTTCTTCTTCAGGGCTCGCAACATTGGTGACCGGGCGTGTTCCGGTGGCGCTGTCGATGTACGCCTGGATTTCGCCAATCAGATCCGGCGCAGGGCGCGGTGGCTCCTTGGCTTCAAGATTCTCGACCATGCCCGCAAGCCGATCGTGGCAGCGGAACAGCAGATCTGAGAGCTCATCATTGATCGATAGCCGCTGCTCGGTCAGTCCCTCAAACAGGTTTTCCAACTCGTGGGAAAGATCGCCTACGGCAGGAATGTCGGCCAGGCGTGCACCACCCTTAAGGGTATGCAGATCCCGCTGCAGCAACCGAAGGATATCCAGGTTTCCGGTATTTTCGCTCCAGCTCTGCAGCGCTTCGGAGGTGCTGTCGATGAGGTCGCGGGCCTCTTCCAGGAAGATCTCCGCAAGCTCCTCGTCCATGTCATCATCGGATTCGGACATTTCCGGCAGCGGCGGTTGTTCGGCCGCCGCTGGTTCTTCATTTGCCGGTACTTCGGTTTCATCCATCTCAAAGCTGAGATCGATTTCCTCGAGTTCACCGGTGAATTCCTGCTCGAAGGCGTCGGGCTCCTGGATTTCTGTGCTCGGAGCCCGTTTCAGGTTTTCGAGCGCGGTAACCATGTCGTCGCTGGATTCCGTGGCAAGCCCGGCAGCCACCTGATCCATCATGTTGATTAGCTGTTCGTGAGCTGCCCGAACGGTCTCGAAAAAGGTTTCGTCCGGCGCTTCATCGTGTCTGGCGGCTTCGTCGTAGGTGTCTTTCAACGCGCTTGAGAGCGCGGCAACGTCGCTGAGCCCGGCTTCTGAGGCGCCGGAGGTCAACTGCTCCAGCTCGGAACGCAACGGGTTCAACGACTCCATCTCGCCGGGATTGTCCGCCCAGTGGTCGAGAATCCGGTCAGCATCCAGAACGATGTCGAGGCCTTCGTTCAGGAACAACTGAACCAGCCGTGACGGTGCCTGCTGCGGATGCTGGCGCGGAGCTTCCTCGCTGTGGCCGCGGAGTGTCTCTTCCGTCAGTTGGTCCAGCTTCTCGAGGAAGGCTTCGGTGCCCGGCAGCGAGGCCTGTGGATTTTCACGGATCTGGGCCAGGCCCTGGGTCAGGAAATCGCAGGCGGATTCGATCAGCGAGAGCACGTCGCGGTTGGCCCGCTTGTTCTGTGCCCGGGATTCCTTGACGAAGCGTTCCAGTGGTGTGATTACAGCAGCAATGGGTGCGATGCCGGCGGTATGGGCGCTGCCTTTGAGTGTATGCAGGGCCCGGGAAAGATCATCGGTGTAGGTAACCGTGGTCTTGTCTCCGGCTGCTGACAGGAAATCCTTCAGCGTCTGCAGATGGGTCTCGGTTTCACTTTCAAAAATATCCAGCAATACCGGGTCGACCGCATCCTCTTCAGTCGTCTCGATCTCTGCGCCTGCAGCGGTGATCTCATCTTCCGCTACGGTTTCGGAGCCGTCCGATTCGGCCGCCGGCATCATGCTGGCATCGGGAATCTCACCGCTGGCCAGGGCGTTGGCGCGGGCTTCGAGGTTGGCGGTATCGAAGGAAGCCGCACGGCGCTTCTCGAAATCGTCGACCAGGGCCGGCAGGCTGGCAGTGACATCCTCCAGAAGACTGGCGATGTCATCGTTCATGAAGATGCTGCCGTCGATAACGCGGTTCAGCATGTTTTCCACGGACCAGGCCAATTCGCCAACAACCAGCGCGCCGACCATACGGCCACTGCCTTTCAGCGTGTGGAAGGCACGGCGAACTTCTGACAGAGCGCTGCGGTCATCGTGCTGGCGCAAAAGCATTGGCAGGTATTCGCGAATGGTGTCCAGCACCTCACCGGCTTCTTCGACGAATATTTCAAGTATTTCATCGTCAATCAGGTCATCGTCATCGGCGGACTCATCCGACACGGACTCAACGGTGGCTTCTTCAACGATGGATTCCGGGGTTTCCTGCTCTTCTTCTCCCGAGTCGGCGACGGTGTCTTCGACCTCGGGAATGTCCTGCGCCGTCACGGCATCGTCGTCGGTGCGACGGGTGGTTGCCATGGCCTCGGCCCGGTTGATGAGCTCCTCCACGTCGCCTGCGGTCTGGCCGTCCTTGAATTCACGGATCAGTGACGGAATGCGGGCATTGACCTCGTCCACCAGGGTGAACATGTCTTCGGTGGGGCGAATGGTCTGATCGATCACCCGATTCAGCAGGTTTTCCACAGACCATGCCAGCTCGCCGATACTGGTCGCGCCCACAAGTCGTCCGCTGCCCTTGAGCGTATGGAAAGCACGACGAACTTCGGTCAGAGCCTCACGGTCGTCGTGATTCTGGCGCAGACGGGGATAGAATTCATGAATGGTCTCGAGAACCTCTTCGGCTTCCTCAACGAAAATGCCAAGAATTTCGTCGTCCAGGAGCTCCGAATCCGAGCTTTTGGCCTCTTCCGGGGCGGTCGAAACGCTGGCTTCGTCCTGCTCGTAAGACGGTTCAGCGACGGTCTCTTCATGGGCCGTGGTTTCAGTCCAGGTGGGCTCAGCCCCGACCGGGAAGCCGAGGGAAGCGAGACTGTCCTCGGCCACCCGCAGAATCGAATCGTTTTCACCAATCCCCTCAGCGAGGCGCTCCAGGTAATACTCGATGCTGGTAACCGCATCGGCCAGGATGTCGAGCTGCTTCCAGTCAGGAACCTGCTTGCCGTCCAGCAGCACATCGCTGAGGTAGCGCTCTGCCGAGGCCAGCATGCTTGCAACCCGGTCCAGCGGAATCAGGCTGAGGCCGCCGCGAATGCTGTGCAGCAGGCCGGGGACATGCTCGATTTCCCGGGTATCCCATTGCGAGGCAATGAAATTGACGATGGCGGATTTCACCTGCTCCAGAGTGTTCCGTGATTCCCGCAGCAACGCGCCGCTGGCCTCGCCCAGTTCCCGGGAGCCAAGGTTAATCGGTGTATCGGAGGTTTCGTCAGCGGACAACTCCTGCTGACCTTCGCTGTCCAGGCCGGCGAGACTGGCTTCGACGTAAAGCAGTGCGCCGGCGATATCCATCAGCGTGCCATCGTCAACCAGCTCGGCCTGGGCGCTGAGTTTCTCAACCAGTTCGACCTGCTCGGTGATCACTTTCCGCGGTATGCCCAGACCCAGTACAGCCAGGGTATTGGCCACTTGGCGCAGACCCGGCAACAGGTCGTCAAGCTCACTGTTCTGGCGGAGCTCTGAGCGGACAAACAGATCCAGCTGATCCTTCAGTTTCGCCAGCTCTTCATTGAGCGCGCCGACAACGGAATGGATGGCGTCCCGGCCGGGGCCGGAGACACGGGTTCGGGCGGCATCAACATCGTCTTCCGAAGGCAGTGCCTGGTTCAGCTGATAGGCATCCCGCAGGGCATTGACCTGGGGCGAATCCAGATCCCGGGCCCGGGCCACGTAGTAGAGCAGGTGTTTAAGCAGTGCTTCCGGAGCCGGTTGCTGGAGAATGTCCGCATGCTCGTCGGTCAGTCGGCGGATTTCACTGTCCAGTTCCCGAAGCAGGGATTTCACCGCCGCATTCACCGGATTGACGTGTGCCTGCAGTGTTTCCACGAACGCACTGGCTGCTTTCCAGAGCTCGCCCCGGGGCGTCTTCTGGCACAAGCGGATCAGTCGCTGGATCACCTTCTGCATGTACTCGAAATGGGCATCGAGATCCGCTTCCCGGATAACACCGGCCAATGCGAACTGGTACATCTGACGCAGCTTGCGGATGTGGCCCAGAACCGTCGGGTCCTGCAGGCGCTGGGATACCTTACCGGTCACAGTGATGCGTGAGGGGGCCAGATCCGGTTTGAACAGTGAGGTATCAGACAGCAGGGATTCGCCACGGGCGGCACGGAGGTCGTTAAGCAGTGGCAGCAGCACCATCGGGAAATCGTCCTGGCTGCTGGCCAGATGCTCGAGGTACTGGGGCAACTGCAGGATGGCCTGCATCAGGACTTCAACGGCTTCGTCGGTATTGGCAACGGTTTCGTTGAGTACGGCCTGGGTGAGCTTTTCCATCTCCTCGGTGAGCAGGGCTGCACCGTAGAGCTCGACCATTTGCAGGGTGCCATGTACCTGATGGAGATAATTCAGGCAGAAGCGCAGGCGCGCGGTGTCGTCACGATTCTCGACATACGCTTCCAGTGCATGCTGACCCTGGGTCAGCGTGTCCTGTATCTCTCCCCGAACCCAGTCGAGGGCGATGCTGTCATGGTGATTGCCCATAACCACTCCGGTTATTCTTCGTCAGTCTGGCGTTTGATCCACGCCAGCACATGTTCCGAGGGGACTCTCTGTAACCCTGGAGGCTGCCAGTCGGTCAGCTCTCCCTGGCCCAGTACCAGCAACCCCCCGGGCGCCAGCCGCTCTGCAAGTCGCTTGACAATTTCCCGCCGGCGCCAGCGACGGAAATAAATCAGCAGATTCTGGCAGAAGATAATGTTCATCCCGTGCATGGGTGCTTTATCCAGGTCCAGAACATTCAGTCTGGTAAAGCACACCCTGTCGCGGATGCTGTTCACGATTTCTACGGTGTTCCGCTCGGCCGGGCGGAAATACCGTGCTTTCATTTCCTCGTCCATTCCCAGCAGTTTGCGGGGATTGAACTGACCGTTCCGGGCCTTCTCGATCACCGGCTTGCTGATATCAGAGCCGGTGACACCGAACAGAGGCTGCAATGCCAGTTGCTCCATGCATTCATTCAGCACCATGGCCAGGGTGTAGGGCTCTTCCCCGGTGGAACATCCGACACTCCAGGCCTCCAGGGGGCGCTTTTTCAGCTGTTCCCGCGGCCGTGTCAGGACATAGTCGGATACCAGCCGGAAAGCGTCGGGATCCCGGAAGAACCGGGTTTCCTGGACAGTGAGCCGGTCCACCAGCGTTGACCATTCCCTGATTGCATCCGGCCCGGATACGATCTTTTCGTAATAGGCCTGATAGCTGCTGCAGCCGATTTCCCGCATCCGGATGCCAAGGTTCGTTTCCAGAAACGAACGGCGCTCGGAAGACAGGGTGATCCCGGTTCGGTGTTCCAGCAGGGTTTGCCACTGGCTGAACTGCGCCTCGTCCATATCCGGGAGTCGACGCAGTGACCAGATGCCCTCGGCAGGTGACAGGTTGTTATGCATTTGCGCCATAAACCGTCAACAGCCCTGGAACGGAAATCAGCCCACCACCGGAACGTCGCTGTCTTCCTCTTCCTCGTAATCCGCCGCTTCTTCTTCCGGCAGAGTAAAGCCGGCAACGGAGGACCGAAGCTCGGACGCCATTTCTGCCAGGTTACCGATAGACTTCGCAGTCGCGTTGGTACCGGAAGACGTCTGGGACGTGATTTCCTGGATAACGTTCATGGTGTTGGAAATGTGCGCCGCCGACGAAGACTGCTGACGTGCAGCGTTGGAGATGTTCTGGATCAGTTCCGCCAGAGACATGGATACGTTCTCGATTTCCTCGAGGGCGATACCCGCGTCCTGGGCCAGACGGGCACCACGGACCACCTCGGCGGTGGTGTGTTCCATGGAGATAACGGCTTCGTTGGTGTCCGACTGGATCGTCTTAACCAGCGCTTCAATCTGCTTGGTCGCTGCAGAGGAGCGTTCCGCCAGTCGCTGTACTTCGTCCGCAACAACCGCGAAGCCCCGGCCAGCGTCACCGGCCATGGAGGCCTGGATCGCCGCGTTCAGGGACAGGATGTTGGTCTGGTCGGCGATGTCGTTGATCAGGGATACGATGTCACCGATTTCCTGGGAAGATTCACCCAGACGCTTGATCCGTTTGGAGGTTTCCTGGATCTGCTCACGGATGTTGTCCATGCCGCGGATGGTGTTCTGTACCACTTCCGCGCCTTTCTTCGCGATCGCAACCGACCGCTCCGCAACCGCGGAGGACTCGGCAGCGTTCGAGGATACCTGGTCGATGGACACGGCCATCTCGTTCACCGCGGCGGAGGCGCCGGCGATTTCCTGGGCCTGGTGCTCGGAAGCATCGGCAAGATGCATCGCAGTGGCCTGGGTTTCCTGAGCCGCTGACGCTACTCGTACGGCAGTACCACGAATCGCCTGTACCAGTCCGCGCATCTGGTCGATCGCGTAGTTGATGGAGTCGGCGATGGCACCGGTGAAGTCCTCGGTTACCGTGGCCTCGGTGGTCAAGTCACCATCAGCCAGGTCGGCCAGTTCGTCCAGCAGTCGCAGGATCGCGTTCTGGTTCTGCTCGTTCTGCTCTTGCGTAGTAGCCAGTCGGGCCTGGGCTTCGCGGTAAAGGGCCAGACCGATAAACACAACAATGGCAACCATGGCGGCCAGGATCGCGAAGGCCAGGGTAGGGCTGACCAGACGTGAGCCGGACTGGGTCCGGAAGTTCTCGGCCAGTACAGACAGTTCGGAAAGCAGGATCTCGGAATTCTGGAAGATGTCGCTGGCAGCAGTACGAACCTTGAAGAGGTCGGGAGAAGCTTCAAGGATTGCGTCTACGTTCTGGGAAACGAACTGGAACAGTTCATCGACAGCTTCAAGGCCGTAGATGGCGTCTTCGTCATTTACCTGAGAGATCCCCATGGCCGGGTTGCCGTTCAGCTGGCCTTCAAGCACTCGCCCGAACAGGCTCGCGTCACGACCGAAACGGTCCGCGGCGATAACCGCGTCTTCGTCACCGGAGAGTACGTTGTTGACCGAGCGAACAATCCGCTCCGCCAGGAGTGACTGACGCTGGGCCAGTGCGATCTGTTCGGCGGGTGCGTCGTTGTCGAGCAGGATTTGTACGATATCGTCGTACTCAACCTGCAGCTGCGGAATGGTTTCGTTCAGAGTCCGGGCAACCTCGTGGAGACCGAGCACCGCATCCTGGGTGGAGAGGATGCTGTCGGCGTTTTCCCGCACGGTGTTCCAGTTTTCCTGAACGCCACTCTGCTGGGCCAGTTCACTCGGCGGCAGACCGGTTTCTGGATTACCCTCGGTTACGTTGGTCCAGAGCTGCTGGAATTCGTCACGGGAGCGGCGCAGCTGGTTGAAGGCCTCGGCGGTACCGCCGGCAGCCTCGGTCGCGTTCTTCGCAATCTCCTGAGAGAGCACTCTCAGTTCGGCGGTGTTGGCGATGTATTCCTGATCGTTCTGGCTGTCTGCATTGATAACGAACAGCACCACAACGAGCAGGATAGTGAGTGCGATCAGCGCGGCGATCAGGCCGGCAACCAGCTTGTTGCCTCCCTGTCCCATACTGAGTCTTCCGGCTCTGTTCTTCATTTTCTGGCTCCCGGCCTCTTCAAGAAATTGGCAAGTTTGTTTTTTCGGGTTTCAGGCGGTCAGGGTGATGTTCCTGCCATTGTCACCACCCTTACCACTGTGCGACGTCAAGAAATCGTTCGTCCTCGAGCAGATCGACGGCCGAAAACACTTTCCAGACTTCTTCGTTGCGTTCATAACCGCCTGAGACAAACGGTCGAACGTTTTCAGGCACGCCCTCGGGCGAATCCTTGAAACTGTCAGTTGCGAAATACTGCATGCCCAGCACACTATCGACTACCAGCCCGCTGAAAATGTCACCCTGCTCTACCACCAGCACGCGCCGTTCCCGCTGGCTACGGGAAGAGCGGGGAATATCGAAAAAGCCGGCAAGATCAACCAGGGGCAGGAGGCGGCCGCGAACATTGGCCGCGCCAAGCAAAAACGGGCGAACCCCCGGTATATGGGTAAACCGGGGGACGTGGAGGATTTCAGTGACTTCGCCCATGGGGGCAACGTACCGTTCGCCTGCGAGAACGAAGCCGATGCCGTTCCACAGTTCAACGGCTTGCTGTTGTTCCGGCAGGCCGGCAGCCAGCGACCGGCTGCGCGCGGCGATATCCGTCAGAACGGCAAAAGGGGCGGCCTGGGGGGCGGACATGCTTACTCCACGGTTGGGGATCAGGCAATCAGACTGTTGATTGTTTTGATCAGGTCGTCTTCGTTAACCGGCTTGACCAGGTAACCCTTGGCGCCCTGTCGGGTGCCCCAAACTCGGTCAGTTTCCTGGTCCTTGGTGGTTACGATGACGACCGGGATGGATGCGGTTTCCGGGGCGCGGGTCAGTTGGCGGGTTGCCTGAAAGCCGTTCAGGCCCGGCATAACCACATCCATCAGAACCAGGTCCGGGGTCTCTGCACGAGCTTTGGCAACGCCGTCTGCGCCGTTGTCAGCTGTAAGCACCTCGTGCTTATGCTTTTCCAGGATCGTGGAGATTTTCTTAACCTCGGTAGGGGAATCGTCAACAATAAGAATGCGGGCCATGGTTTCCTCGATAGTTCTTGGGGGCAGCAGGTTTACTGTTCCGCCTGTGGAACATACTGGCGGATGGTATTGAGCAGCTCATCCTTACTGAACGGTTTGGTCAGATACTGGTCCGAGCCGACGATGCGGCCCTTGGCCTTGTCGAACAGACCGTCCTTGCTGGAGAGCATGATAACCGGCGTCTTTTTGAAGGAGGAATTGTTCTTGATAAGTGCGCAGGTCTGGTAGCCGTCCAAGCGGGGCATCATGATATCGACAAAAATGATGTCCGGCTGGGAATCGGCAATCTTGGCAAGAGCGTCAAAGCCGTCAGTCGCGGTGATGACCTCACAGCCGACCTTTTTCAGAAGGGTTTCTGCGGTGCGACGTATGGTTTTACTGTCGTCGATCACCATGATCTTCAAGTTCTCGAAGTTGTCATCCATTGTCCAACTGCCTTGCGCTCAGCGACTGTCGTTATTTTAAAACGGGGGTTTTAACACAAACCTTAAGGTTCTTCTATAAACCCCGCTCATTTATAGATTATCAATGGCCGGATAAAAAGTATTAGTTTGTGACCAAATGTACTACTGCCCGCAACGTCACGTAACTGACTGAGGATTTCTCCGGATGCATTTGCAGTTCGGGTACAATACCATCTGATTTCAAAGCATAGCACTTAATGTCTGGTCCGCTCTGCAGACCGGTTCGTGTTTTTAACCCTCAGGAGTGCAGGAACGCCCATGACCGTCAGACTCGGGATCGTGATGGATCCGATTGAAGATATCCACTTCAAGAAAGACAGCTCACTGGCCATGTTGCTGGCTGCCCAGAAACGCGGTTGGGAAATCGAGTACATGGAGCTCCCCGACCTGTACCTGGACGGTGGCCGTGCCATGGCGCACACCCGTGACCTGACTGTGCACATGGATCCGGAAAACTGGTACGGCTTCGGGCCGTCCCAGGACCGGGCGCTGGGAGATCTTGATGTCATCCTCATGCGCAAGGACCCGCCGGTAGACCGGGAGTTCCTGATGGCCACCTATATACTGGAGGCGGCCGAGCAGCAGGGCGCTCTGGTGGTCAATCCGGCGTCCACGCTGCGTGACTGCAATGAGAAGCTGTTCGCCACGCAGTTTACTGACCTGACGCCGCCACTACTTGTCAGCCGTTCGGCGAGTCGCTTCCGCGAGTTCTACGCCGAACACGGCGATGTCATCATGAAGCCGGTGGACGGCATGGGCGGTCATTCGATCTTCCGTATCCGGGAAAACGATTTCAATCTCGGTGTCATCATCGAAACCCTCACCAACTATGGCACGCACCAGGCCATGGCCCAGAAATACATCCCCGAAATCAGCGATGGCGACAAGCGCATCCTGCTGATCGACGGTGAACCGGTACCCTATTCACTTGCGAGAATACCCTCCCATGGCGAGAATCGGGGCAATCTGGCCGCCGGCGGCCGGGGTGAAGGTCGTGAACTGACCGCGCGGGATCGCGAGATCTGCGAGCGCGTTGCCCCGGTGATCAAAGAGAAGGGCCTCATTTTTGTGGGTCTGGATGTCATCGGTGACTACCTTACCGAAATCAATGTCACCAGCCCGACCTGTATCCGGGAACTCGATGCGGCCTTCGGGATCGATATTGGTGGCTTATTGATGGACGCGATTGCGAAGCGTCTGGGCCAGGCATAATCCGGTGATGGCGGCCGGGCAGGTATAACGACAGGATCCATATCAGGAATGGCAGTTCAGGTAAGCGACTTCGACCGGTTTTCCTTCACCCTGTTTATGGCGCTGGCGGTGCACGCCATCGTGGTGCTGGGAATCACCTTTGCGCCTGAACCGCCCCGTTCCTCTGCCCAGACCATGGAAATCACCCTGTCCCAGTTTGACGATGAGGAAGCTCCGGAGAAGGCGGATTTCCTGGCCCAGACCAGTCAGAAGGGCAGTGGTACCGAGGAAGAGGTTCGGGAAATGACCACCCCGCAACCGGCGGAGGTGAGCCAGCCGCAGGTGGCCCAGGTTCAGCCCGAGCCTCCTGCGCAAACCGAGCCGCAGCCGCGTCAGGAAAAACAGGTGGTGCAGACCGAGAGTGCGTCCGCTCAGAAGGTTCAACAGCCTGAGGAGCGTACCAGGCCGGAAGAGGAGCCTCTGCCGGTGCGGGAGAAACAGAGCCTGATGGAGCGCAGCCTCGAGATTGCCAGCCTGGAAGCCCGCTTCGATGCCCAGCAGCAGGCCTATGCCCGCAAACCCAGGGTAATGCGCGTTACCGCCGCGTCCACGCTCAAGTCCACCAACGCCTGGTATGTCCAGAACTGGGTGAGCAAGGTAACCCGGGTGGGCAATATCAATTACCCGACCGAGGCGCGCAATGCCGGAATCTATGGCACACTGAGAATGCTGGTGTCGCTGAAGAAAGACGGCACCATTAAAGAGGTGGCGATCCTGCAGTCTTCCGGCAGCACCGTCCTGGATGATGCTGCCATCCGTATAGTCAGGATGGCCTCGCCTTTTGCACCATTTCCGGACGAAATGCGGAAAGAGGTGGATGAACTTGAAATCATACGTACCTGGTCCTTCCAGCGTCGGGGGCTGACATCCGGATGACAGCATCAAAACACTCTCCCCATAGCTTGCGCCACCAGTTCCTGGTGGCATCGCCCTATCTCGCTGATCCCCGTTTCCATGGCGGCGTGATCTACATTTGCGAGCATTCCGACGACGGTGCCCTGGGGTTAATGATCAATCAGCCGCTGGACATCCACCTTGGTGAAATCCTGGAGCAACTGGACCTGCCAGGCGGCGAGCTGGATCTGCCGGTATTCAGCGGTGGTCCGGTGCAGCCGGAACGCGGCTTTGTGCTGCATCCCCCAGGCACTAGCTGGCAGAACACGGCGAAGGTCACCGACGATGTTCTGCTGACCACATCCCGCGACGTATTGGCAGGCATTGGTCGTGGCGAAGGTCCCGACGAGTACCTGGTGGCATTGGGCTATTCCGGCTGGAGCGAAGGGCAACTGGAAGAGGAGCTGGGCAGCAACGCCTGGCTCACCTGTCCGGCCAACACCGACATCCTGTTCCGTACTCCCTGGGAAGAACGCTACAAGGCGGTGCTGCAGCTGATCGGCATTGATCTCAATCAGCTCAGCGAATCGGTCGGTCATGCCTGAACCGGCCAGCCGTCGCGTCATGGCGTTCGATTTTGGCACCCGCCGTATTGGCGTAGCGGTCGGTCAGGAGTTGCTTGGGTCCGGCCAACCGGTGGCTCTGATTCCTGCCCGAGACGGTATCCCCGATTGGCAACAGATTGAATCCCTGCTCGAGGAGTGGCGTCCGGACCTGGTCGTGGTCGGTTTGCCCCTCAACATGGACGACACCGAAAACGATATGTGTGCCCGGGCGCGCAAATTCGGCAAGCGCCTGCATGGGCGCTACCACGTGCCGGTCGAGATGGTGGACGAGCGGCTCACCAGCTTCGAGGCCAAGGGTGAAGTGATGGCCGCCGGAGGCAGTCGTGATTTTGGTCGCCACGGAGTGGATGACCGGGCCGCGGTGCTGATCCTGGAAACCTTTTTTCAACAGTGAGGACCGAATGACGGCATTGCTTGATATTGATCAGTTGCTGGACCAGATGGAAAGCGGGCTGCGTCAGGCGCTCGAGCAACGGGGCGTGCAATCCCCGGTTCTGATCGGTATACGGACCGGAGGCGTCTGGCTGGCCGACGTGCTGAGCAAACGCCTTGGCATCGAAGAGCCGTTCGGCGAACTGGATATCTCCTTCTACCGCGATGATTTCAGCCGCATCGGTCTGAATCCCCGGGTGAAACCCTCGAGTCTGCCCTTCGATACCGAAGGCCGTGACATCATCCTGATTGACGATGTCATCATGAGCGGCCGGACGATCCGGGCCGCCATGAATGAGATCTTCGATTATGGCCGTCCAGCCAGTATCATACTGGCCAGCCTGATTGACCTCGGTGCCCGGGAATTGCCCATCCAGCCGGATGTGGCTGGCAAGACAATGGCGTTGGAATCCCATCAACGCGTCAAACTGCGTGGCCCCGACCCGCTCCGTATCGAGCTTCAGGAAGCCGGACAATAAACCTCCGAATCGGATAACAGGCGACCCATGACCGCGAACGACTCTTCCCCGCACCACTTGCAGCTGACCCGGGATGGTCAGTTGCGGCACTTCCTCACCCTCGACGGCCTTGACCGCGCCTTGCTGACCGACATCCTGGACACTGCGGACTCCTTTATCGAGGTCGGTGAGCGAACTATCAAGAAAGTGCCACTGCTTCGCGGACGAACCGTGGTAAACCTGTTTTTCGAGTCCAGCACCCGAACCCGCAGTACCTTTGAGCTGGCGGCCAAGCGACTGTCTGCGGATGTGCTCAACCTGGATATCAGCACCTCGGCTACCTCCAAGGGTGAATCCCTGTCTGACACCCTGCTGAACCTAGAAGCCATGGCCAGCGACATGTTCGTGGTCAGGCACTCTCAGAGTGGTGCACCGCATTTTATTGCCGAGAGCGTTACTCCGGGGGTGGCCATCATCAACGCCGGTGACGGTCGTCATGCGCACCCGACCCAGGCCATGCTGGATATGCTGACGATTCGCCAGCACAAGGGGCGTTTCGAGGGCCTCAAAGTCGCTATCGTTGGCGACGTGCTGCACTCCCGAGTGGCCCGCTCCCAGATCCGGGCTCTCAACGAGCTGGGTGCGGAGGAAGTTCGCGTCATTGCCCCGGGAACCCTGCTTCCCAAAGACGTGGAAAGCCTCGGCTGCACGGTGGAATACGACATGACCCGCGGGATGAAGGATCTGGATGTGGTCATCATGCTGCGACTGCAGAAAGAGCGGATGGAAGGCGCATTGCTGCCCAGCGAGCGCGAGTTCTACCGGCTCTACGGCCTGAACCAGCAAAAACTGGCGTTGGCCCATCCGGAATGCATCGTTATGCACCCGGGGCCGATCAATCGGGGCGTTGAAATCGAATCGGCGGTTGCCGACGGACCACAGTCGGTCATTCTGAACCAGGTGACCAACGGCATCGCCATCCGGATGGCGGTCATGTCCATGGCCATGGGTGGCCAGGTTTCAGAACGGCAGCAGAAATTGAGTGAGAGGGGCCAGGCATGAGCAGTGTCAACACATCCGGAACCAGCCTGAAGATTACCGGAGGCCGACTGTTCGATGGTCAGGGCCCGGAGCAGCAGAATACCGCGCTGCTGATCCGGGATGGCCGTATTGCCGCGATGGGCGAAGCTGCCGCCCGGGCACAGGCCGACGAGACAATCAGTGCAGAGAACGCTGTCATAACGCCGGGGTTTGTCGATCTTTGCTGTAACCTCCGTGAGCCGGGCAATGGTCAGAAAGGCAATATTGCCTCGGAAACTCTCGCAGCGGCTCATGGCGGTTTCACGACGGTCTGCGCTTCGCCGGAAACCTCGCCGGTGAACGATTCCAGTGCCGTCACCCACCTGATCCGGGACGGCGCCGCCAGCCGGTCGCCGGTCCGGGTGTTGCCCATTGGTGCCATCACCCGGGGTCTGGAGGGTGATTTGCTCAGCGACATGGCGGGCCTGGCCTCGGCGGGTTGTGTCGCTGTGGGTAATGGCTCCCGGGGCGTGCGCAACGCCCGCATCTTGCGCCGCTGCATGGCCTACGCCCAGACCTTTGGTTTGACGGTAATGTTCAGTCCCGAGAACCAGGCCCTGGCTGCCGACGGCTACGCCCACGATGGCCTGGTAACATCTCGCCTGGGCCTGCTCGGTATTCCGGAAGTGGCGGAAACCGCTGCGGTGATGGAAATGCTGTTGCTGGCGGAGGAGACCGGGGTACGGTTGCATCTGAGCCAGCTCTCCTGTGGTCGCAGTGTTGAAATGCTGGCTGAAGCCCGCCGCCGCGGCATTGCGGTAACCGCCGATGTGGCCATGCACCAGCTTGTGTTCACCGAGGAGGCCCTGGCCGGTTTCGACAGCCGCTTCCATGTTCGGCCTCCTCTGCGCGGCGAGGGTGATCGGAAGGCGTTGATAGCCGGTGTTCGGGACGGCGTGATTGATGCCATTGTCAGTCAGCATCAACCTCACGATACCGCCGCCAAGCAGGCGCCCATGGCAGCCACCGAACCGGGACTGTCGAGCATTGAGAGTGTGCTGTCGTTGGGGCTGGAACTGGTGGAGATGAATGAACTGGCACTGCCCGATCTGATTCGCGCGCTGACCAACGGTCCGGCTTCCGCGCTGGGCAGAACAGCCCGCCTTGCCGAGGGCGAAATCGCTGATGTCTGTGTGTTTGATCCTGATGCCTTCTGGACGCCGAACTCGAAAACACTGGTTTCAGCCGGTCGCCATGCGCCGGTGACCGATCGCGAACTGCCGGGTGTCGTCCGGCTCACTCTCAGTGAGGGTCGAAAGGCCTGGCCAAAGCCGGCAATCTGAATCCGGCTCAGGCGACAAAGTGCGGCAGGGGTTGCGGAACCTCTGTCGACACCATCACAGAATCCCCCCTTTATGCTGAAAAACCCTTGATGGCAGGCACCTGTGCCAACGTATTCTTGTAGCCGTCGCCCTATGGTCGACCAAGGAAAGCGTGGCCTGACCGGTTCATTTTCACAGACCGGCGCCCGACAATAATAATCAGGAGTCATCCCGTGAAATCAGCAAACCTCCCCCAGCGGGTAGCTTTGGCAACTGCCCTCTGTGCCAGTCTGGTATTCCCCTCGATGGGGCAGGCACAGGCGCAGAACGAGCCTCTGGAACGCAGCTTTTGCGTTTTTGACCCGGTTGGTGCCAATGGTCCCCTGTTTGCCATCACCAAAACCTTCCAGCCGGTTGCCCTGAAAAACGGCATCAAGCTGGACCTTCGCGCCTACACCGATGAGAAGGTGGCCGCCGAGGACTTCAAGGCGGGCCAGTGCGACGCAGTGCTGCTTACTGGCACCCGGGCCCGGGAATTCAACAAGTTCACGGGCAGCCTTGAAGCCATGGGCGCAGTGCCCGGCGAAGAGGAAATGCGGCTGCTGTACAACACCCTCAGCCAGCCCAAAGCCCGGCCGTTCCTGATTGATGGTCCCTACGAGGTTGCCGGTGTATTCCCCGGGGGCGCCATTTACCTCCACACCCGGGACCGCAACATCGATTCTGTTGAGAAACTGCAGGGCAAACGGATTGCAACCCTCGATTACGATCAGGCATCCGTGCGGATGGTTCGCCATGTGGGGGCATCTGTGGTGGGGTCCAATTCCGCCAACTTTGCCGGCAAGTTCAACAACGGTAGCGTGGACCTGGCCTATGCTCCGGCCGTCGCCTACACACCACTGGAACTTTACAAGGGCGTTCAGCCCAACGGTGCGGTGGTCAAATATGCCCTCGGGTATATGAATTTCCAGGTAATCATCCACCGTGACCGGTTCCCGGATTCCGCCGGCCAGATGGTGCGTGACCAGGCCATCAAACGCATAGACGAGGCCTACGAGATTATTGCCCAGGCAGAGGCTGAAATTCCGGAAGACGTCTGGATGCAGCTGCCCCAGGAAGACACCGCTGAATACGACAAGATGCTGCGCAAGGTGCGTCTCTCGTTGCTGGAGGACGGTGTATACGATGAGCGGGCTATCAAGTTGATGAAAGCGATTCGGTGCCGGGTAGATGCCACTCGCTCTGAGTGTGCTTCCGTCGCCGGAACCTGAACCAGGGGTAAAGCAGGCCCGCAGCTGCGGGCCTGTGCCTGACTAGCGGATTTCGTCTTTGAGCGCCTTGCCGGCCTTGAAGCCTACGGTTTTGCTGGCAGGGATGCGAATGGTCTCGCCGGTTTGCGGGTTTCGTCCATCACGCGCTTCGCGGCTGCGGATGTTGAAAGTGCCAAAGCCGATCAGGGTGACATCCTCGCCACGGGAGGCGGCGGCCGATACCTGGTCGGTAAATGCGGTAATCACTTCGCTGGCCTTTTCCCGGGTCAGCCCGGTGCGGTCGGCAATGGCCGCGGCGAGTTCAGGTTTGCGCATCGGATACTCCTTTTATTGTATTTCTGCGGGTTCGGTCTGTACTGGCCGGAATCACAACGACTCTCGGTTGCTCCAATCTATAGCGGCTCGCGGCCCATTGTGCAAACCAAGGGGTGGCATAGGTGTGTGTAAATTGGCGTCATTTGCGGCATCGGTCGCATAAAAACGGGGCCTCCTGCGCCATAATGCGTGCCTGGTTACAGACTGTAACAAACCGGTTTCTCCGCCAGAGTCCGGGCCGTGCGATTGCAGCAGGGCTGCATCAGAACAAAAAACGCAAAAGGTGAAGAAGGTATGACCCATTTCCGGAATCCCTCCCGCAAGTCGCCGTTTTCCGCGCGTCGAGTGCGTAACCTTGTGGCGGCTTTCACGGCCAGTTTGGTCCTTGGCGGCTGCAGCGCGGTGAATCACGTGATGTACAAGACCACCGGGGATGTGATGCAGGGCTTCTCCAGGGATCACACGGTGCCTTTTCTGATGGAAAGCAACGATCTGGCCATGGGGTGCGCCATGAGCGAGGCGACTGCGCCACTGCTGATGTCCTTCGGCCGCGTTACCAATGAGCCGGACCAGTTGGCGGTGATGCTCTACCTCAGTGCCGGCGGCTGCGCCGAAGAAGAGGCCAGGGAGCACGAGCTGGCCGCACTTGCCGCCCTGAATGCCATGAACGGCAATGAGGCCGAGGATGCCATGATCCAGCAGAAGCGCGCACATAGCGTTGCTGCCCGGCGCTATTACAAGGCCTGGCAGCACCACAATGCCCATTACGGCAATCCTGCCGATGGCGAATGCCCGGATTTTGATGACGACATGGACGAGTTCATCTACATGGCGGGTCTTCTTTCCGGCCTCCAGGCGCTTAATGCCCAGATTCAGTCCACCTCGTCCATTGGCGTACCGGCGAACGTTGGCTCCATTGCCGCCCGGGCCACAAGCTGCCTCGATAATGAAAAATGGTGGGGTGCGCCCATGGCATTGCGGGCAACGGTGTGGGCGATGATTCCGGGTGCCCAGCCCGAGGGTGAGAACGCGTTTGAACGGCTGGCCATCGCCGACGATCAGGGCGAGGTTGCGGGTGTGCGTTTGCCCCACGTGTTCCACGCCATCGCGGCCCTGAACAAGGGAGACGAAGCCATGGTCCGTTCGGTGATCCGGGATCATGCCGAATCGATCGAGACTACGCCGGCCAATGAGCAGTGGCGGTTCGTGGACGCCATGGCCACCGATATGATCGTCGCGGTTTCTGACCGTCTCTGGGTTGAGAACACCGGGCACCGTACACCCATGGGACAGCTGGGCAGCTTCTGGGATGACCAGGCGGAAGCCGTTGAAACCATGGATCTGGACGATCTGCTGTAACCACTCCCTATCCAGAGTAATCAGTTATGTCGAAGGGCGGTTTTCATCGTAGCGGGCTGGAGTGGTTTTCATCGCTGCCCGCCTGTCTGTTATTGCTTGCAGTGGTCATTTTCTCCACGAGCAGCGACATCCACAACCAGATGCTTCGGGGCGGTGAACAGCTCTGGAGTGGCTATTACAAGTTGCGGATGGATCCGGTTCAGCCCACCTGCGACCCGACTCGGGATATCGACGCGGCGGTTGCTGAAGAAATGGCGGCGGATGCCGAGACGGATGACCCGATGGCCGCGTTGCTGGGGGCCGAGGAAAAAGACCCGGCTGACGTCCGGCTTGCCATCGAACGAGCGGTTGCTGACTGCCGCGAGGCCCACCAGAATTTCGAAAATCTCAGTGAACAGCTGACACCAGGGGTGAAAGCCTATCGGGCCATCGAACTTTTTATTGCTGACCTGATCGCCTTTGGCCTGGAGTCACAGCGTTTCATCCTCGTGATCCTTGTCATGCTGTGCGCGGTCACGGCGACCCTCACTCGTCATCATATCGCCATGCGTGCCATGGAAACCCGGCTGGATTACACGGTCTCCCATACTCTTCAAACCATCGCCAATGCCATGCTGCTGGGGTCGAGCGCAATCTTTCGCCAGTCCAGCCTTGGTTCAGACACGGCGGTCTCGTCCGAAGAGTTGTTGCTGCACAATTTCTGGATTATCGGTTTCGCCTGCCTCACGTTGGCCAGCCTCTACCGGCTGTTCCGGGTGCCTGATGATCTTGAGGAGGGCGGCAGCCTGAACAAGGCCTTCCTGGCCGTTCCGCTCTATACCGTGATGTGTCTGATCTCCGGCACCTATTTTGCGCTGATCGGACACGCGTCGGGGATTGGTATCTATCTCGGAAAGATGATGGAGCTGTCCGACATGTTCCTGAATGTCGGTCTGTATGTGTGGGTGGGCATGATGCTCAAGCAGACCCGCCTGGCCACCCTGGTGTTCAATGTCTTCCGGCCCTGGCGCATGCCACCGGAAATGCTGGCGGTTGTAGCGGTTCTGGTGGCGGCCGTGCCAACGGCCTACACCGGCGCTTCCGGCATTTTCGTGATCGCGGCCGGCGCAGTGATATACAGTGAGCTGCGTGCCGCCGGTGCCCGGCGGCATCTGGCCCTGGCGGCGACCGCTATGTCCGGTTCCCTGGGCGTGGTTTTGCGCCCCTGCCTGCTGGTGGTTGTCATTGCTTACCTGAACCGGGAAGTCACCACTGATGAGCTGTTTGGCTGGGGCATCTGGGTGTTCGTGCTGACCGCCACCATGTTCGCGATCGTGGCCCTCAGTGTGAACCGACAGAGTGAATTCAACCTGGCGCCCTCTGCTGAAGCCTTCCCGGCCATGACGCAGGCGCTCAAACCCCTGATTCCCTACGTTCTGGTCATCGCTGCCGTGGTGCTGTTTTACCGGCTGGCGCTGGACGTGAGCATGGATGAATTCTCGGCGCCAAGGCTGCTGCCGGTGATCATGCTGGCAATCCTTGTGTACGAGCATGTCAGCCTGAAAAACCGGTCAGGAAAAGCCTCGGGAGAGATCAACCATCAGGGCCTGGAGCGAAGTCTCCGCGGCGCCACCAACGATACGACGGCGGAAATCGGCGCGCTGTTGCTGTTGCTGGGGTTGTCGGTCAGCATCGGTGGTGTGATCGAGCGGGCCCACCTGATGGAGGCTTTCCCGCAGTCGTTCGACAGTGCCTGGTCGGCCATGCTGCTGATGGTGGTGATCCTGGTGATCCTGGGCATGATCATGGACGCATTCGGTGCCGTGATCCTGGTGACCGCCACGGTTGCCTATTCCAGCGGGATTCATCCGATCCATTTCTGGATGGTGACCCTGGTGGCATTTGAACTTGGCTACCTGAGCCCGCCGGTAGCCCTGAACCATCTGCTGACCCGGCAGGTGGTTGGAGAGGCGGAAGTGCTGGCGGCGCAACAGGAAACGGGGACTTTTTATCAGCGCCATGAGCGTATCATCATGCCGCTGATTGCCATGGGGATTTCGCTGGTTCTGGTGGCCTTTGTGCCGCTTATTTTCTACGCCTGATTACAGGATATGGGGCGTCCGCTAGCGGTTGCCCCACATCTTCGACACCGCGGCATCCGAGCCCAACGTCCCGACCACCAGGGACACGCCACCAATACCGAAGAAAACAAGCACGGGAATCAAGGCGCCTGCCTTACCGGTGTAAACGAGCATCGCCGCCGACACCGTCGCCAGAACGAGGAACAGGACGCCCACCACATTCAGCACAGTGCGGTGCGAATCTTTGTAGCTGGGCCCAACTTTTCCGGATTCCAGTGGTTTGAGAATAAACGAAAAGAGCTGGCGTAGATGCTGTTTCATGAAGCCATTTCCTGGAGTGTGTTGGGCTATCATACAAAAAAAGCGCCGTGCTTTCGCAGGGCGCTTTCCTTACTTGCCGTAATCGACTCAGCTCAGCTTCGGACCGGCCTCGACGATCGAATCTGCCACGTCGAACTTCTTGAAGTTCTCGACGAACTGGGCGATCAGTTCCTGGGCCTTGCCATCGTAGTAGTCCGGGCTTACCCATGTGTTGCGCGGGTTCAGCAGCTCGGTGTCCACGCCCGGAACATGCTTGGGCACGTCCAGGTTCAGGGTCGGCAGGTGTTCGGTTTCCACGTCGTCCAGGTCGCCATTCTGGATTGAGGCGATGATGGCACGGGTGGTCGGAATGCTGAATCGCTGGCCTTCACCGTAAGGACCGCCGGTCCAGCCGGTGTTGACCAGGAAGACCTTGCTGCCAAACTCGTCCATCCGCTTCATCAGAAGCTCGGCGTAAACGCCCGCCGGACGGGGGAAGAAGGGCGCACCGAAGCAGGTTGAGAAGGTGGACTTCAGCTTCGAGGAGGAACCCATCTCGGTGGAGCCAACCAGAGCGGTATAGCCACTCAGGAAGTGGTAAGCGGCGCCTTCGCGGCTCAGGATGGACACGGGCGGCAGGACGCCGGTCATGTCGCAGGTCAGGAACACGATGTGAGATGGCTCACCGGCGCGGTTCTCGATCACGCGCTTTTCAACGTGCTCAAGCGGGTAGGCGCAGCGGGAGTTTTCGGTGAGGGATACGTCGGTGTAATCCGGCTCACGGGTCTCAGGGTCGATGGTCACGTTCTCGACAATGGCACCGAAACGGATGGCGTCCCAGATGATCGGTTCATTTTTCCGGGTCAGGTCGATGCACTTCGCGTAGCAACCGCCTTCGATGTTGAATACGGTGCCCGGGCCCCAACCGTGCTCGTCGTCACCGATGAGGAAGCGGTGCGGATCGGCGGAGAGGGTAGTCTTGCCAGTGCCGGACAGACCGAAGAACAGGCAGGTTTCGCCGTCTTCACCGACGTTGGCCGAGCAGTGCATGGGCAGCACGTCTTTTTCCGGCAGCAGGAAGTTCTGCACGGAGAACATGGCCTTTTTCATCTCGCCGGCGTAGTGCATGCCAGCCAGCAGAACCTTGCGCTTGGCAAAGTTGATCATCACGCAGCCGTTGCTGTTGGTGCCATCGCGCTCAGGATCGCACTCGAAGTTGGCGGCGTTCAGGATCTGCCATTCCTGCTTGTCGGCCGGGTTATAGCTGTCCGGACGGATAAACAGGTTGCGGCCGAACAGATTCTGCCAGGCGGTCTCGGTCGTCATTTTGACCGGCAGGTAGTGTTCCGGGTCGGAACCAACATGAACGTGAGACACGAACTGGTCTTTCTCGGCGATGTAGGCTTCAACACGATCCCAGAGGGCGTCGAATTTTTCAGCGTCGAAAGGACGGTTGATCGGACCCCAGTGGATATCGTCCGAGGTGCTGGGCTCCTCGACAATATAACGGTCCTTGGGAGACCGGCCCGTGCGCTCACCGGTTTTTACGACCAGGGAACCGTTGGATGCCAGCTGGCCTTCTTCACGCGCCAGTGCCACCTCAACCAGTCGTGCTGTACTCAGATCACTATAAGTGTTGCTCACTTCGACCTCGCCCTCGGGATGCTTAGTGATTGCTCAGGCCGCTTCCTAAAATTGACGGAAATCTGAGCAGTCGGGTCAATTCAGGCGCGCTATTATGCCAGAGACGCCGGTAAAAAACGACTGCCCGGGAAGCCTTGCTATCAGCGGGTTCCCGGCTAATCGAACGTGTTTCTAGTGTAGCGTATGACCGGTGAAAAGATGATCAATATCATTTCTATCGAAGCGATAGTGAGCATGACAGAACTGGCAGTCCATTTCGATAGAGCCCTCTTCCTCGAGGATGCTGTAACACTCCTCGCGGCCGATGGCTTCCAGGGCACCGAGGGTACGCTCCCGTGAGCAGCTGCACTGGAAGGCGACCGGTTCGGAGTCAAACAGGCGTACGGTCTCCTCATGGAACAGGCGGTGAAGCAGGGTTTCGCTGTCCAGCTCCAGTAATTCGGAGGCTTCCACGGTTCGGGCCAGATGGTTTACCCGGTCCCAGAGGTCTTCATCCTCCTCTGTGGCGCCCGGCAGGCGCTGTAGCATCAAGCCGGCGGCGCCGTTTTCGTCGGCAAACAGGAACAGGCTGGTGGGAATCTGCTCCGAGCGATCAAAGTATTCCTCAAGGCAGCCGGCGAGTGTCTCCTGATCCCGGGGTACAACGCCCTGATAACGGTTGCCGCGGTTGGGCGTGATGGTAATAGCCATCCGACCCTCGCCGAGCAGATCGTGGAAGCTGTCTTCGCTGACCGCATGCTCATCAAAGCGGGCCAGGCCGCGGATGTGTCTGTCGTGGCTGCACTCGGCCATTAATGTGCGCAGAGGCCCTTCCCCCTGGGCCTGTACCGACAATGTACCCTCAAACTTCAGGGTGCTGCTCATCAGGATGCTCGCCACCAGTGCTTCTCCGAGGAGTTCCCGGACCGTGTCCGGGTAGGGCGCCTGGCTGCCGATTTCCTGATAGCTGTCCGCTAGCTGAACCCAGGCTCCCCGCACCTGGCTGTGTTCAAAGATAAAGCGCTGGAACTGGTCGCGGGCTGCCATGTTGTGTCTCCTGAATGCTGAATGCCGGTCGTTGCACGTTTGACTGAGGGCGGGGATGTAATAAAGGGTTCAGAGGCCGTTCTGTTCGCGAAAGCGCTGAATGTCCCTTCGGTCTTTCTTTGAGGGGCGTCTGGCCGGAGGAAGCTGCGCTGCCTGCATAGTTTTACGCTGCCAGGCCATTTCCTCGCGTTTCTTAACGCTGTCTTCGGTTTCGTGGTAGAGCTTCTGAGCTTCGGGTGCACCACGGCGCCGGTCGCTGATGTCATCAACAATAATGATTTTTTCCTGCCAGCCCAGGCGCAACGTCAGCTTTGCGCCGGCTTCCACCAGCCTGCCGGGTTTGCATCTCTGGCTGTTGTAGTGGACCTTGCCACCCTCGATCGCTTCCTTGGCCAGGGAGCGGGTCTTGTAGAATCGGGCGGCCCAGAGCCATTTATCGAGTCTTACACGTTGGTCGTCAGCGGTTGATGCCGTCATGTCTCCTCACCTGATGGGCTTGTAGCCCAATTATAACCCTGTCATCGGCCGGATGGCAGGGGCGACCGCTGGCGAAGCGCGGGGAGAATTTCATCGAAGTGATGAATACAGGGTATTTCCGGGTGCTGCTCCCGGGCTTCCTGCTGGCTGTCCGGCGCCAATACGGCCAGACATTGGGCAATGCCGGCCTCCAGCGCACTTTCCAGCACCGGAAAACTGTCGTCGACCATCAGGGTGCTTTCGGCCTGGTAAGGCGTTACTCGCTGGAGGTCCTGCCAGAACGAGGGATCTTCCTTGGGCTTGCCCAACTGGTGGCTGGAAACAATGGCATCCACCCGTGTATCAAGGCCGGTTCGTTTCAGCTTCAGGGCCAGGGGGTCGGGGTGACAGTTGGTGACAATCACCGAGTGAAGCCCGACTTGTCGGAGGGCATCGAGAAAATCCGTGACGTGGGGGCGGTAACCGATCCGGTCACCTACCTCTGCTTTCAGCCCCGTGATGTCGAGGGACAGCCGCTCGCTCCAGTAATCGGTGCAATACCAGTTCAGTGAGCCGCGCTCGGCCATGATCATCGGAATCAGGCGGTCTTTCGCTTCCTGGGGGTGGAGGTCGTAGTGCTCGGCGTACCTTGCCGGCAGATGCTCGAGCCAGAAGTGGTTATCGAAATGCAGATCCAGCAGTGTCCCGTCCATATCCAGGAACACCGTGTTAAGCGAGGACCAGTCAACCATAGAGAAAAACAGCCTGAAGAATTTTCTTCAGGCTGCCGGAGTTCGCTCGTCGGGGCAAGCCGTGATAGTACGGAGGCGCGCCCGATGGACCCGGATCAGTTGCTGGTCTGGACCGTCTCGGGTTTCTTGCCGGTACGGGTGCAGCCCAGGCAGCGCACGAAGGTCGCCTTGGCCGGGCCCATTACCAGAACTTCCCCTGCTTCATCAGCGTTGCCGCCCAGCAGGGAGAAGGGCAGGGAGACCAGGTAGACAGCGCTGCCCACGATGGTGGTAGCCAGCAAGGCCGGGCGAACAAAAATCGCATCACCGGTCATTGCCAGTGCCGACGGGGTTTCGTCCACGGCCTGGGCGTGCCCGAGGGATGAGAATGCCAACAGGCAGGCCGCCACAGTGGCTACCAGGGTGCGGGAAATCTTGCGGGTCATCTTACTGTCTCCTGAGCTTTAGTGGCCCTGAAAGGGTACTGCTTTAAAGAAAAGCAAACCCGGATCGTATCAACCGGATACCATCCTATTGTAAACCGTGGGCGTTAATCCTCTGTTAACTATGAATCATATTTGCGCATTTTCAAACGATTTTTCGTTGCAGAATGTGCGATCTGGTAAGCGTTCAGCGCTGGCAACGGGGACAGTAAACCGTTGAGCGATTGTTCATCCGGATTTCCTTCAGTGGCGCCCCGCATTCCTTGCAGGGCTGGCCGCCCCGGCCGTACACCAGCAGGGACTGGGCAAAATAGCCGGGCTTGCCATCGCTGTTCACGAAGTCCCGGAGGGTGGTTCCTCCCATCAGAATGGCGGCGCTGAGCGTTTCCCGGATGGCTTCGGCCAGCCTGTGATAGCGGTCGAGGCTGATTCTCCCGGCTTTGCGCCGGGGATGAATGCCCGATTTGAACAGCGCTTCATTGGCATAGATGTTACCGGCACCCACGACCACCTGATTGTCCATGATGAACGATTTCACCGGTGTGTTTTTGCCGCGGGAGAGCCGGAACAGGTGCGCGCCATTGAATTCCGGGGCCAGGGGTTCCGGACCCAGGTGGGTGATCAGCGGGTGCTCTTCGGCGGAATCAGCCCACAGCCAGCAGCCGAACCGGCGTGGGTCGTTGAATCGAAGGATGACGCCAGACTGTAATGCCACGTCGATATGATCATGGGTCAGGGGAGGGGTATTGTCAGTGATGATGCGCAGGCTGCCGGACATGCCAAGGTGAACAATCACCGTGCCCCGGTCCATGTTCAGGAACAAATACTTGGCCCGGCGGTCTACACTTTTAATCACCTGACCTTCCAGTTTCTCGCCCAGATCGGCCGGAACAGGCCAGCGCAGACTGCCGTTGCGGACTGTCACTCGGGTTATTGTCTCGCCTTCGCAGTGGGGTGCTATACCCCGTCGGGTCGTTTCTACTTCGGGCAGTTCAGGCACGGGCGGGAATCTCCGGTGGAAAACGACTAAGTGTAATCAGTAACAATTTTGCATCCAAATGCTGTTGTTGTGGCTTACAGCTGTACGCTAAAGTGTGAAGGTTGGCCTCGCGCCAAAGATATTGATTTTGAGGATTTGCTATGTGGTTTAATGGTCTTCTTGACCTGTCGGTGATGCAGCTCATTCTGGTCACCCTCGGAATGACACACGTCACGATTGTCAGTGTAACGCTCTACCTGCATCGCCATTCGGCGCATAACTCGCTGGACCTGCATACGGCCCTGAAACACTTCTTCCGGTTCTGGCTCTGGTTAACCACTGCGCAGAACACCAAGGAATGGACCGCCATCCATCGTAAACACCACGCCAAGTGCGAAACCGAGGAAGATCCCCACAGCCCGGTCGTCTTGGGTATTCGCAAGGTGCTGTTCCAGGGCGCCGAACTCTATGCGGAATCGGCGACGCCCGAAACGCTCGAGCGCTACGGCCAGCGGACACCGGAAGACTGGGTGGAGCGCAATGTTTACAGCCGCTACAAGATGCTCGGCATCGCGTTGATGGCGGTAATCAACCTGGCCCTGTTTGGCGTTCACGGTATCTGGATCTGGGCGGTGCAGATGATGTGGATTCCGGTCTGGGCTGCCGGTGTGGTCAACGGTATCGGCCACTGGATGGGTTACCGGAACTACGAATGTGCCGATAACGCCCGCAATATCAGCCCACTGGGTCTTCTGATTGGCGGTGAAGAGTTGCACAACAACCACCATACCTATCCCAACTCATCCAAGCTGTCTCGCCGCTGGTTCGAGGTGGATATCGGCTGGGGCTACATCCGCCTGTTCCAGTTGTTCGGACTGGCCAAGCCCAAGGGTTATCGACCCATTGCCCACCATGTGCCGGGTAAACTGGAGGTGGATGTGGAAACGGTTCAGGCCATAGCCAATAACCGGTTCGATATCATGCGCCAGTACCGTAAACGTGTCATGGAGCCGGTCCTGCGCCAGCAGAAGTCGCTGATGGACGATGAGATCCGTCCCCGTTACCGGAAGCTCAAGCAACTGCTCTCCCGTGAGATCACACTGATTCAGCCGAAGGAGAAGGAAACCCTCGAGTCTGTGCTGGAGCGCAATGCGGTGCTGCGCCAGATCTATGAGAAGAGCCACGAGCTGCAGGCGCTCTGGCGTCAGCGTGGGCTCAAACCCCAGGACAAGCTGAACGCGCTGATGGAGTGGTGCCGTGAGGCGGAAGCCAGCGGTATCCGCTATCTGGAAGAGTTCGCCGAGCACCTCCGGGCCTACTCGCTGCGCCCTTCGGCCTGATGCCGGGTTGAGAATCGACGTAAACCTGCTTCGGCGGGGAATCCGGGGCCAGATGAAAGCGTTCATCTGGCCCTTTTTTATTCTGGCCCGGAAACAACCCGGAACAGGGAGTAGGTGACCTGTCCCGCACTCTTTTGCCTGTGCAGCTGCCAGGAAACGGGCACAGAAGGCGTTGGCAGCTCGCTCTCGTGTTCCATGTAAACCCAGCCGCCGGGTTTGATCCACGCCTGTTGTTCCAGCAACGGAAACAGCTTTTCGAGCCAGCCCTGGCGAAACGGCGGATCCATGAACACGATATCGAATGGCGGCCGGTTTCTCTGGGCCAGATAGCTTTCGACGTCCGAACACACCACTTCGCCGTTGTCGGATTTCAACAACCGGAGGTTGTCCCGCAGTGCTTTGGCCAGAGCTGGCGTGTGGTCCACGAGGGTGGCCTGCCCGGCACCCCGGGAAAGAGCCTCTAGCCCAAGCGCGCCGGAGCCGGCGAACAAATCGAGGCAGTCACTGCCGGCAAGGTGGAAGGCAAGCCAGTTGAACAGGGTTTCCCGGGTGCGCGCGGGGGTGGGTCGAACGCCACCGGCGTCCGGAAAGCGCAGTTTCCGGCTGCGCCAGTCGCCGCCAATGATTCGCAGCTCACCTGTGCCGCTGCCTTTGCCAGCCGGAGCCGCCTCGCGACCGGCTGGGGATCTCGTCTGGTGAGACCTGCTTGCGGATTGTCTGCGCGCCATAGCCGCCGCTCCACGGAAATATTCGGTTCAGGATATGTGCCTGCATCTTACCGGAAACGTTTACGGTCGCGATAATCGGAGCGACCCTCACTTCACCGGGACAGTCTGCTAGAATACCGGCTTTCTTTGTCCCGCCCATTCAGACTGATGGATTGATTTTTATGACGGCAGAGTGGATTTCAATCGGCCTCCTGGCCCTTCTTGTGCTCGTATTTGTCCTGGATATCGTCGGCAACCGTAGCCGGGCACCACGCCCCAAGCCGGTGCCGCAGCGCAAGCCCGAGGTTTCCAAAGGGCCGGCACCAGAGCCGGAAGAGGGCGAGATTGAAGCGCCTGCCGCAGAGCCACAACCAGAGCCGGTGGCTGAGCCGGAACCGACCCCAGAGCCCGAGCCCGCGGAAGAACCGCAGAAAGCACCGGAACCGGAGCCTCAGGTCAGCGTTTTCGAGCGCATCAAAAAGGGGTTGGGCAAAACCCGGGCAAGCCTGACCGGTGGCTTGTCCGACATGTTCTCGCTTGGCAAGAAAATCGATGAGGAACTGCTGGAGGAAATCGAGACTACGCTGCTGATGGCAGACGTCGGCGTAACCGCCACTTCTGAAATCATCGACTCACTCACCGACAAACTTGAGCGCAATCAGCTCAAAGACGGCGAGGCCCTGCGTAAGGCTCTGAGGGATGAACTGCATGGTCTGCTGAAGGATGTCACCAAGCCACTGCAGATCGACTCCGGCAAGACGCCTTACGTGATTCTCATGGTGGGCGTAAATGGGGTGGGCAAGACCACCACCATCGGCAAGCTCACCAAGAAATTCCAGAACGAAGGAAAATCGGTCATGCTGGCCGCCGGCGATACCTTCCGTGCCGCTGCGGTTGAGCAGCTGCAGGTCTGGGGCGAGCGCAACAAGGTTCCGGTGGTGGCGCAACACACCGGCGCTGACAGTGCCTCGGTGATTTTCGATGCCATCCAGTCGGCCAAGTCCCGTGGTGTTGATGTGGTGATTGCCGATACTGCCGGCCGCCTGCAGAACAAGGACAACCTGATGCAGGAGCTGGAAAAGGTGGTCCGGGTTATGAAGAAGCTGGACGAATCCGCACCCCACGAGGTCATGCTGGTGCTGGATGCAGGCACCGGCCAGAACGCCCTGAGCCAGGCGCAGGTGTTCCAGCAGGCCGTCGGCGTCAGTGGCATTACGTTAACGAAACTGGACGGCACGGCCAAAGGCGGTATCGTGTTTGCCATCGCCCGTCAGTTGCAGTTGCCCATCCGGTTTATTGGTGTCGGCGAGCAGGTGGACGACCTGCGCAGTTTTGATGCCGAAACCTTTGTGGACGCCCTGTTTGACGAATAGCCCGGAATCCAGCCGCGCGGAAGCCGCCCATGATTGAGTTTCGCCAGGTCACCAAGCGTTACGACAGTGATCACACCGCTCTGCGACAGGTCAATTTTGGCCTGGAACGCGGCGAGCTGGCGTTCCTGACCGGCCATTCCGGCGCCGGCAAGAGTACCCTTCTGAAGCTGATCATGGTGATGGAGCGCCCCAGTGCCGGTGAAGTGGTGGTTGGGGGGCAGGTTCTGAACCGTTTGCCCCGACGCCAGATTCCCTACATTCGTCGTCACATTGGCGTGGTCTTCCAGAACCACCAACTGTTGTTTGATCGCACGGTGTTCGACAACGTCGCCATGCCACTGGAAGTCATGGGCGCCTCCCCCAGAGATACGGGTCGCCGCGTGCGCGCGGCCCTGGACAAGGTGGGTTTGCTGCAGAAGGAAAAAATGAACCCGATGCAGCTCTCTGGCGGGGAGCAGCAGCGCGTGGGTATTGCCCGGGCGGTGGTGAACAAACCCCCGGTGCTGCTGGCGGATGAGCCCACGGGTAACCTGGACCCGGCTCTGTCTGCGGACATCATGAATCTGTTCGGGCAGTTCAGCCAAGTGGGTGTGACCGTGTTGATCGCAACCCACGACATCGCCCTGATCAACGAGATGGGGCGTCGAACACTGAAGCTGGATCATGGCCGTCTGGTGGCCGGCGGCACGCCAGTTCTCGGGGGAGGTGTCCATGGCCGCTGATCCCCGCAAGAAAGCACAGCCTACCCGCGGCGCCAACCAGGCTCGCGCGCCCTGGCGTGAGCAGGCAGAAAGTTATTTCATCCATCACCGCAAGGTCGCCAGGGACAGTGCCAACCGCCTTTTGCATACACCGGTGGCGAGTCTGATGACGTGGACGGTCATGGGGGTTGCCCTGGCGCTGCCAGTGGCATTGCTGTTGCTGCTGACCAGTCTTCAGGGAGTCAGCGCAGGCTGGGAGAGCAGCGCCCGGGTGACCGCCTATATCGAGTTGGATGTGCCTCTCGAACGAGCCCGAGTGCTGGGTAACGAGATTTCCGGAGACGGCCGGGTGGCAGGTGTTGAGCTGGTGGATCGCGACCAGGCGCTTGCAGAGTTCCGCGCTTCATCGGGCCTGGAAGATGCTCTGGACTATCTCGAGGATAATCCGCTGCCACATACCCTGCTGATTACCCCGGAAGAGGGCGCCCGGTCCACTGAGGGTGTTGAGGGGTTGGTGCGGTTTATCGAGGGCATGGAAGGCATAGAGCGGGTTCAGGTAGACCTGGGCTGGTTGCAGCGGCTGAACGCCATGACGGATCTTCTTGCCCGTGCTGTCTGGGCGTTGGCGATCCTGCTTGCGGCGGCGGTTGTGCTGGTGATCGGCAATACCGTACGGCTTTCAATCGAGAGCCGTCGGGACGAGATTCTGGTTGCGAAGCTGGTGGGCGGAACAGACAGCTTCGTTCGCAGGCCCTTTCTGTACACCGGCGCCTGGTTCGGGCTCGGTGGTGGGATTGTTGCCCTGATATTACTGCAATTGTCACTTTGGTGGCTCAGCGGGCCCATAGAGCGGCTGGCAGGCCTGTACAGGAGCGACTTTTCCCTGGATGGGCTGCACATTGATGGCGCCCTGGCGTTGATAATTGTTTCGATGCTGCTAGGCTGGCTAGGCGCTTGGGTGGCCGTGAAGCGTCATCTGGATGACATGGAGCCGGGTGATATTGCCGGAGGAGCATGATCCGAATAACGGGAAAACCGTATTGAAGAGACAGCTTCTATTGGCGTAAGTTGTTAGATAGTAAAGCCACGGTGAATTTCCCAGATAGTTGTTTTATAACGTTTTACTGGGAATTTCGGGAACTTTCAGGGTTCTTGGCGGTCTAAAGGGTAATTGATATATTTAGGGCCGTTGGGTTCGGAGGTTAGAGCATGGGTACGAGTTTACAACTGGTTGACAGACTGGTTCCGGGTCAGAATCTCGAGTCTTATATTCAGGCTGCGAGCCGCATCCCGGTGCTCACAGTTGACGAAGAGCGGGAGCTGGCTGAACGGCTCCATTACGAGGGCGATGTGGAAGCCGCCCGTCAGCTGGTTATGTCCCACCTGCGCTTCGTGATTCACATTGCCCGGAGCTATTCCGGCTATGGCCTCGCTCAGGCGGATTTGATCCAGGAAGGCAACGTTGGCCTGATGAAGGCGGTCAAGCGCTTCAATCCTGAGTACGGTGTGCGGCTGGTGTCTTTTGCGGTGCACTGGATCAAGGCAGAGATTCACGAGTTTATCCTGCGTAACTGGCGGATTGTTAAAGTGGCCACCACCAAGGCCCAGCGTAAGCTGTTCTTTAACCTTCGCAGCCAGAAGAAGAAGCTTGCGTGGCTCAGCCATGATGAGCTGAACGCTGTTGCCGAGGATCTGGGTGTCGAGCCCAGGGTCGTCCGCGAAATGGAAGGCCGGCTGGCGTCTCAGGATACCGCCTTTGACGGTCCTCAGGACGACGATGACGACAACGCCTATCAGGCGCCTGCGTACTATCTGGAAGACGCTCGCAGCAACCCGGCGACCCAGCTTGAGAACGCGGATTGGTCGGACGATTCCAATGGCCGGCTGATGCAGGCTCTGGGGCAATTGGATGAGCGCAGCCAGGATATTCTCCGGGAGCGCTGGTTGTCTGAAAGCAAGTCGACCCTGCACGAGCTGGCCGACAGGTACGGCGTCTCGGCCGAGCGTATACGGCAGCTAGAGAAGAATGCGATGAAGAAGATTCGCATGCAGATGTCAGAGGTGGCCTGAGTTATTGGCTAGCCACTGAGTACCTGAGTCGTAAAAAACGCCACCACCGGTTCCGGTTGGTGGCGTTTTTGTTTGTATAATCGGAAACTTTACCTTGGGGGCAGAAGCGATTGGGTGGGCCTTTCCAAAACACGCTGTGAATACGTCCATGTACGCTCGGCTCCGGCCCTCAGTGCTTATTGCTCCTGCGTCGCACTGAGGGTCCGGGGCAGGCCATCCATGGCCAGCCCGTGAAGCGCTTTCGCGCTTCACCCATGGCTCCGCACGGTTCTGGAAAGGCCCACCCAATCCCTTCTCCAACCTTCGTACAAGGCCTGAAAAATGACTCATAAACACCTTCATATCGCATTCCTTGGCATCGGCCTGATGGGCGCGCCCATGACCCGTAACCTCCTGAACGCGGGTTTTCCAATGACTCTGTGGAATCGCACGTCCAGCAAGTGCGAGCCGTTTGCCTCTGAGGCGGTGATCGCCGAATCCCCGGCGGAAGCGGTTGCCAATGCCGATGTGGTGATCACCATGCTGGAGAACAGCGATGTGGTGGAGCAGGTGCTGGTCGCCCAGGGCGCGATTGATGCCCTGAAGCCGGGCGCGCTGGTGATTGATATGAGTTCAATTCAACCTTCCGTGGCCCGGCGGCATGGCGAGTTGGTTGCAGAGCAGGGCGCTGGGTATGTGGATGCGCCGGTGTCCGGGGGGACTGTGGGCGCGGCTGAAGCCCGCCTGAGTATCATGGCGGGTGGCTCGGAAGCGGATGTGGATCGCGCCCGGCCGGTGTTCGAGGCGCTCGGCAAGTGCACGCGGATTGGTCCTGTTGGCGCGGGGCAACTGGCGAAGCTGGCCAATCAGGCTATTGTTGGTATCACCATTGGTGCTGTGTCCGAGGCGCTTTTGCTGGCGGCGAAAGGCGGTGCCGATCCTGCCGCTGTGCGGGAAGCGTTGCTGGGCGGGTTTGCCGGTAGCCGGATTCTGGAGCTCCATGGCCAGCGGATGATCGACCGGGAATTTGCACCCGGCGCGCCGGCTCGGATCCAGCTAAAGGACATGCGGATGATTCTGGATGAGGCCCGTGCGGAAGGGTTGACCCTGCCCCTGGCTCAACAGACGCACAATGAATACCTGTCGCTGGTGGCCAATGGCCACAGTGATGTCGACCACAGTGGCCTGTTGCTGGAGCTGGAGCATCTGAACGGTGCCCTGCTTGGCTCCCTTGGCCGCGGACCGAAGGAGTAAACACGCCATGCCCCGTTTTGCTGCCAATCTGTCCATGCTGTTCACGGAAGTGGACTTTCCCGAGCGCTTTGCCATGGCCCGGGCCGCGGGTTTTGAGGGCGTGGAATACCTGTTCCCCTATGCCTACCCCAAAGAGCGACTCGGCCAGATGCTGAGCGATAATCAGCTGACTCAGGTGCTGTTCAATCTGCCGCCCGGTAACTGGGACGCCGGTGAACGGGGCATCGCCTGCCTGCCGGACCGGGTTGAGGAGTTCCAGGCCGGCGTGGATCAGGCGATCGACTATGCCAAAGCCCTTGGCTGCCGGCAGTTGAACTGCCTTGCGGGGCTGAAGCCGGCGAACGTTTCCGATGACATTGCCTGGCAGACGTTGGTGAGTAATGTCGCCTGGGCAGCGGGCAGGCTGGCTGACGAGGGTATCACCCTGTGCCTGGAAGCCATTAACTCGCGCGTGGATATGCCAGGCTTCGTACTGGATACCTCCGGCAAGGTGCTCGCACTGATCGAGGAAATCGACGCGGACAACGTGCGCCTGCAGTACGACCTTTACCATATGCAAATCATGGAAGGGGATCTGGTGCGCTCCATGGAGTGTCTTTTGCCCTGGATCGGCCACATTCAGTTTGCGGACAACCCGGGGCGACATGAACCCGGCACGGGGGAGATTAACTTTTCGAATGTTTTTGCGGCCATCGATGCCATGGGATATGACGGCTGGGTAAGCGCGGAATACCGGCCTACCGGGGCAACCGGTGACAGTCTAGGCTGGTTTCCGGGGAAAGCCTGACCGTCGCCATTGGCGACACCCTCTTACAAGATCGTAACTGGCCGGGTTGCCAACTTCTTCGTACCCTTGTCGTTACTGTAATCCGCTATCGGGAGGAGAGCCGGTGAAAGCGCTGGTAATCGAAGACGATCAGGACGTTGCAAATTATCTTGTCAAAGGGCTGAAGGAATCCGACTTCGTGGTCGACCATGCAGCCGATGGCAAGGAAGGCATGATGATGGCGGCCAGCGAGGATTACGACATCATGATTGTAGATCGCATGCTGCCGGGAATGGACGGTCTGTCCATTATCAAAACCGTGCGTGCGACCGGAAACCAGGTGCCGGTTCTGATTCTCAGCGCCCTGGGTGATGTGGACGACCGCGTGGAAGGTTTGCGTGGCGGCGGCGATGACTACCTCACCAAGCCGTTTTCATTCACCGAATTGTTGGCCCGTATCGAATCCCTGGTGCGCAGAAATCGGCAGTCGGCGGAAACCGAGACCGTACTGCGGGTCGCCGATCTCGAAATGGATCTGCTTGCACGCACGGTAAAGCGGGCCGGCCAGAATATTGATGTCCAGCCGCGGGAGTTCCGTCTGCTGGAGTACCTGATGCGTAATGCCGGCCAGGTGGTCACCCGGACCATGTTGCTGGAGAAAGTCTGGGATTACCATTTCGATCCCCAGACCAACGTTATCGACGTACACATCAGCCGGCTGCGAGCCAAGATCGATAAGGAATTCGATACACCCTTACTGCAGACCATCCGGGGTGCAGGGTACATGTTACGTGAAACTGCTTAGCCAGCTCAGGACCTCGTCCTTCCAGCTAGCCCTGCTGTACATGGTGGTGTTCGCCACCTCGGTATTTCTGTTACTGGCCTTTATCTACTGGCGTACGGCGGGCTTCATGACCGCCCAGACCGACGAAACCATTGAAGCGGAAATCGCCGGTCTGGCGGAGCAGTATCGTGGCCGTGGCGTAAATGGCCTCATCACCATCATCCGTGAACGTGTTGCCCGCGACCCCAACGCCAAATCCATCTATCTGCTGACCACCGACGACTTTCTGAAGCTGGCCGGCAACATAGAGACCTGGCCGGAAGGCAGCCGTTCAGAGAGCGGCTGGATCAACTTCACCCTGAACGAATCCGTCGGCTGGACCGGGCCCGAACGCCTCGCCCGTGCCCGGATCTTTGAGGTTCAGGGTGGCTTGCGCCTGCTGGTCGGGCGGGATGTCGACGAACTCACTAACCTCAAGCGGGTAATTGAAACCGCCATCAACTGGGGTATGGGGATCACCCTTGCCCTTGCGCTGCTTGGTGGCTTCCTGATGAGCCGCAGTACGACCCGGCGTATCGAGGTTATCAACAACACATCACGTCGGATCATGAACGGCCACCTTTCCCTGCGGATACCAACCCGTGGCACCGACGATGATTTCGACCAGCTGGCGGAAAACCTCAATCAGATGCTGGACCGGATTGTGTATCTGATGGAGGGCATCCGGCACGTTTCCGACAGTATTGCCCACGATTTGCGCACGCCCCTGACCCGACTCCGCAACCAGCTTGAAAACACGCTGATGTCGGTGGATAACGACGAGGCGAGGGAGCAGGCCGGCCGCGCCGTGGCGGAGGCCGATCAGCTGCTGGCCACCTTCAACGCATTGTTGCGCATCGCCCGCCTGGAAACCCGTGGTAATACCGCCGACATGAAACCTGTGCCGCTGGATGAGTTGGTCACCGATGCCTGTGAGCTCTATGAGGCCTTGGCTGAGGATAAGGACCAGTCGTTCGAGCAGGGCCTGGAAAGCGGAGTGATGATCGAGGGCGACCGCGACCTTCTGTTCCAGATGGTCAGCAACCTGATTGATAACGCGATCAAATATACGCCGGAGCATGGCGTTATAGGCGTATCTGTTCGGCGCGAGGGTGCCGATGCGGTGTTTGAAGTCCGGGACAGTGGAATCGGTATTCCCGATGCCGAGAAAGACCAGGTCTTCCAGCGGTTTTACCGGGTAGGCAAGAGCCGTTCTTTACCGGGTAATGGTCTGGGCCTGAGCCTTGTGAGCGCTGTTGCAGAGATTCACCAGGGCCAGATTGTCCTCAGTGATACCCATCCCGGGGAAGAACCGCCGGGGCTTACCGTGGCGGTGAAGATTCCCGCCTACACCGAAGCCCGCAAACGCATTCGCGCGGCCCAGGCCGAGCAGCCGACGGATCCAGCGGCCGGGGAAACCCGAACCGCCTCTTGATCCACCGGCGTAAATACTTACTGACTGGCGCGGAAACGGTTAATGCGTGACATCACGGGGCCAATCAGCGCATCCCTGCGGGACTCGATCTCGTGGGTAATCTTTTCCACCTGAGAGCGGCGACGGTTTACACGCACCTGAATGCTGTCCCACTCACCTTCCAGATGCTTCTGCTCGGCCGCGAGAAAAGCCGCAATGTTGTGCCGATTGACCTTGCCAGTAATTCCGTACTGGTCGAGCCGGTAACCAATAGCATCCACGCCATTAAGTGCCATGTTCAGCAGCTTCTGTGTATTCATTTTGTTTTCTCCGAGAATGGAAACGTTCGAAAAGAATATAAGCGCTACGCTATGCTCCGAACCTAGAGTCTGCAACCTAATTCCCGGGGCCGGCGTTCGTAGTTTCCCTGACGAAAACGTAATTCCTCGGCCACGCCGGTGTAATCCATGCTGTGCATAATTGAAACTGTAGCTTTGGAAGCCTGCAGATTTGTTGCTTGCTTCTCCCTCCAGCACAGCGCTAGCCTTACCCCGTTTTTACGGGGTTTTTTTATGCCCTTCCAATTTCTGATTCCCAACTGGCAGAGGACGTTGCGAGACCAATGACCCAGGTTCCCGGTAATGGCGGCCCACGCCCCAGATACATCACTCCGGAAGGCGAGCGGGCCTTGCGTGATGAACTGCAGTATCTCTGGAAGGTAAAGCGCCCGGAAGTGACTCAGGCCGTGCGGGAAGCTGCCGCTCTTGGTGATCGATCCGAGAACGCCGAGTACATCTACGGCAAGAAGCAGCTGCGGGAAATCGACCGTCGGGTGCGCTTTCTGGGCAAGCGCCTGGAAGAGCTGACCGTTGTGGACCGATTGCCGGATGACCGGGACAAAGTGTTTTTTGGTGCCTGGGTAACAGTGGAAGACGAAGAGGGTGACGAACAGACCTATCGCCTGGTCGGCGCCGACGAGTTTGATTTGAACAAAGGCTATCTCAGCATCAACTCACCGCTCGCCCGGGCCCTGATCGGCAAACGCCTTGACGACGAAGTGAGCGTTCGCACGCCGGAAGGTTGGAAGTCGGTCTTTGTCGTAGGAATTCGCTACGAGGCGCCATCCGACGACAAGTGAATGATGTCACAAAATTGGCGAGTGCCCGGGCAGGTTGTGTGATTTGTCGATAAACTGATCAAAATTTGTCACAACTGGTCGCAGACAGGATCGTCTGCCGGGGTAAATGCCATGGGTATGCGTGGAGAAGCGGGGAACGTTCAGAGCAGGGTAATCACGGTGCTTGTCTTGGCTGCGGCATTTTCTGCCGGTGCGGCCTTTGCGCAGAGCGATGCGCAGGACAGTGCTTTCCAGTACGAAGAACGCTCAACCATCCACACCATCCAGCTGAATTCCATGGAGGAAGAGACGCTGGCCAATACCGTTATCGAGGGTGGCCTTGCGGCACCGGCTGCGGGTGTACCGCTCAAACCCCGGGTTGAAGACGACTTCTACCTGGATCCCCTCGGGCTTCGACCCGGAGATAACCGCACGGACCTCGGCCGATCACAGATTCCGGTGGAGTTCCGGTTCAGCAATCCGAAATCCATTCCCGGGCAGACCCACAGCAACAACTACGTGATCCGCCCACCCGAGAACCGCACTTACGATGCGCTTAACATCAATATGAATGAGCGTTGAGACAGGCTATCAGGCTGCGGCGCAGCCGTTGTCTCCGGCGGGCGTTTTACCAAGTACATCTTCATAGAAAAATGCCAGGGCCTGACTGGCCTGATTGAAACGCGCCCGGGATACCCGCATGCGATCGTTCAGGTATTCCAGAAACAGCCGGCGGTCTTCATTGGCCAGCGCATCCGGATCTTTCATGTCGCTAAACAGCACGAACCGTGTGATCCAGTGCAGGTAGGTTTGCTCAGAGCGTTGATTGAGCTTGTGCTTGTGGATTGCGTCCTTGACCCGGCCCACAAGGCCTGGCTGGGATTGTTCCAGCGCCTCGGTGATGTCCATAAATTACTCTTCCTGATGAATTGGTATTGTTATTTTGCGCGCATCTTATGACAGCTCATTTACGAGCGCAAAGCTTTATTCAGGAAGATTGACTCTGGTCATTTTTCGACCAGAGTCTGGGCTGGAACACCAGTTATTTCAGGGCTTCAAGCTTGTCTATGTACTTCTGCATGGCCTCATCGCTGGACATGCCCTTAGCCTTTTCCCAGGCATCAAACTTGGCGCGGCCGACAAAATCCATCATGCCCGGGCGCTTGCCGGACACATCTCCCTCGGTGGCCTGCTTATAGAGCGCATAGAACTCCAGTTTCATCTCGTTGGACGGTTTGAAGTCGCCCTCGGCAGTCTGGATGTAATTCACGGCTTCGTCGAAGCGGGTTTTCAGGTCACTCATGTTGATCTCCTTATGGTTTCGTGTTGATCCTGCTCGTTGGGCGAGTATAGCCACAGCCAACAATGCCGTCATTGACTGAATTTTCGTATGAGTGATGACAGATTGGAGATCCCGCGTATTCTGGCAAAAGCTTGCCCGGCCGCACATTCGCGAACAAAGTTGGCCAGTTTTTGCTTGAGCCTGGCAAGTGATCTGTGTAGAGTTTTGATCGTTGCGCGCCAGGAGGGTGCGTACAAGGGATTGAACAATTGCAAATGATTTGCACAGGGAGCAAGCGCATGTCTTCAAAAGACGGTTCCGTCGCGCCTAAAGAGCGCATCAATATCAAGTACGTCCCCGCCACCGGAGATCAGCAGGCAGAAACCGAGTTGCCGCTGAAGATGTTCGTGGTTGGTGATTTCAAGGGACACGCCGAAGAAACCCCCATCGAAGATCGCAAGGCCATTTCCGTCGACAAGAACAACTTCCGTTCGGTCATGAAGGAAGCCGGCCTGACCCTTTCCACCACCGTGACCAACAAGCTGGATGAGGAAGCCGACGAACTGCCGGTAAACCTGGAATTCCAGACCCTTGATGACTTCTCTCCCGACAGCGTTGCCCGTCAGGTTCCGGAGCTGAACAAGCTGATTGAACTGCGGGAAGCCCTGGTGGCCCTGAAAGGCCCATTGGGTAACGTACCGTCGTTCCGTTCCAAGCTTCAGGAACTGCTGGACAACGACGACGCCCGGGACAAGCTGCTGGCCGAACTGGAACTGGCCACAGACAGCAACGAGTAAGGGAACACCCGCTCATAATTTCCGACTGAATTCAAAGCGTACTAAAAGGATGTGGTATGTCTGATACTGCTGTGCAGCAATCTGCTGCCTCCGAATCCGTCACTGAAGGCTCTCTCCTCGACCAGGTCATGGCCAACAGCCGCATGGCGCCGGCGGATGAGGGTTACGATGTTGCTCGCAAGGGCGTGGCAACGTTTATTGCCAACCTGCTGAAAAGCGACGAAAAAGGCCAGCCGGTCAACAAGGCCCTGGTGGACCAGATGGTGGTGGAGCTGGATCGAAAGATCAGCGCCCAGATGGATGAAATCCTGCACGCGCCCAAGCTGCAGGAGTTGGAGTCGTCCTGGCGCGGCCTGAAGCTGATGGTCGATCGCACCGACTTCCGCGAAAACATCAAGGTGGATATTCTCCACGCCACCAAGACCGAGCTGTTGGAAGACTTCGAGTTCGCGCCGGACGTTACCCAGACTGGCTTCTACAAGCACATCTATTCTACGGAATATGGCCAGTTCGGTGGCGAGCCGGTCGGCGCGGTTGTTGGCAACTACGCCTTTACCCCGTCCACACCCGACATGAAGTTGCTGCAGTACGTATCGTCTGTCGGAGCGATGGCCCATGCTCCGTTTTTGTCCTCGGTGGCACCGTCGTTCTTTGGCGTCGACAGCTACCAGGAACTGCCCGCCATCAAGGAACTGAAGGCCGTTTTCGAGGGCCCGAAATACGCCAAATGGCGCTCCCTCCGAGAGTCTGAAGACGCCCGCTATCTGGGCCTGACCTCACCACGCTTCCTGCTGCGGGTACCTTACGATCCCACCGAAAACCCGGTGCGCAGCTTCAACTACAAGGAAGACGTATCGGCGGACCACGAGCATTACCTGTGGGGCAACACGGCCTACCTGCTGGCCACCCGCCTGACCGAAAGCTTCGCCAAGTACCGCTGGTGTCCGAACATCATCGGTCCCCAAAGTGGCGGCGCAGTCGAGGACCTGCCGGTGCACCTGTTCGAATCCTTCGGTCAGCTGGAAGCCAAGATCCCGACCGAAGTGCTGATCACCGATCGTCGCGAATACGAAATGGCAGACGAGGGCTTCATTGCCCTGACCATGCGCAAGGGCAGCGACAACGCGGCCTTCTTCTCCGCCAACTCGGTGCAGAAACCCAAGCAGTTCCCCAACACCAAGGAAGGCAAGGAAGCGGAAACCAACTACAAGCTGGGTACCCAGCTGCCTTACATGATGATCGTCAACCGCCTGGCCCACTACATCAAGGTCCTGCAGCGGGAACAGATCGGCTCATGGAAGGAGCGCCAGGACCTGGAGCGTGAGTTGAACACCTGGATTCGCCAGTACGTGGCCGATCAGGAAAACCCGCCCGCGGAAGTCCGCAGCCGTCGACCCCTGCGCGCGGCACAGGTCACCGTCTCTGACGTGGAAGGCGATCCGGGCTGGTACCAGGTGTCCCTGGCGGTTCGGCCCCACTTCAAGTACATGGGTGCCAACTTCGAACTGTCACTGGTTGGCCGGCTGGACAAGGATTAATCCGTGTTCCAGCACCCGGCCAGCGACGGATCGCAGGCCGGCAGCGGCAGCCTGTTCGAGAGACTGGAGCAGGCTGCCGAACCGGCCGGCCAGAGTATGGGAGAAGTCACCCACGTTGTTGAATCCATCAAGCGCCATCTGGTTCGGCTGCTGAACGCCCACCCGGGCAACAGCGCCAGCGTGCCGGATCTGGGCCTGCTGGACTTCAACGACGCCACGCTCGGCACCCACGATCTGAGCGTCCAGATCCGTGGCGCGATCCGGCAGTGCATCGAGAAGTTCGAACCCAGGGTGAAGCGGGTGGATGTGGTTAATCTGCCCCAGGGACCCGATCCGCTGCAGTTGCGGTTTCAGGTGACCGTGTACCTGAATGTCGGCGCAAATGACGACAAAACGACCATAGATTTAGTGTTGGATGACAAACGTTACTACCAGGTGGTGTAACGAAACGGATAAGCAAACACCAAGGATGGCGAGAGACGGTGGGGATGCTTTTCTGCAGGGAAAAAAATGTCTGAGCGCAGCGAGTTGTTTTTTCCCGGAAGAAAAGTGTACCGACCGTCTCATACTCCCAAGGATGCGGTAGTTGTATGAAGTTGAATCGCTTTTACCGGGACGAATTAAGCTTTCTCAGGCTCCAGGGCCGGGAATTCGCGGATGCCCATCCGCAGTTGACCCGCTTTCTGTCGGAGCAGAGCACAGACCCGGATGTGGAACGCCTACTGGAAGGCTTCGCCTTTTTGACCGGAAAGCTCCGGGAAAAGGTCGAGGACGAGTTCCCGGAGATTACCCACTCGCTGCTGAACATGCTGTGGCCGAATTATCTGCGGCCGGTGCCCAGTTGCACCATCATGCGGTTTGATCCGCAGTTGCATGCAATCAGTGAGCGCCAGAGGGTAGACCGCCACACCGAGATCAAGAGCCGGCCCCTGGGCGATGCCAATCGCCAGACCCAGTGTCGGTTCCGCACTTGCCGGGCGGTGGATGTGTTCCCGGTGAGCGTGGCGGCGGCCCATGCCGAGCACTCACGGGAAGTGTCCTCAGTGACCGTGGACCTGGCGCTACACACCGATCAGCCCCTGTCGTCACTGGGTATGGACAGCCTGCGCTTTTATCTGGGCGGCGAGAGTCATATCGCCGAAACCCTGTTTCTCTGGCTGAACCACTATTTGGAACGCATCGATCTTGTGGTGGGCGAGGCTGTTTACCGCCTGCCGGCCTCGCTGTTGCAGCCGGTGGGATTTGGCAACGATGAGGCTCTGCTGCCGTACCCAAAGAACGCCTACCCCGGCTATCGCATTTTGCAGGAATACCTCAGCTTCCCTGAGGCCTTCCGTTTCGTGGACATCCACGGCCTGGCCCGCCGGCTACCGGCGCTGCAGGCGGATGAAATCAGCCTGCGGTTTCATTTCAGCCGGATATTGCCGCCGGATGCGAAAGTGCGGGAGGACAATTTCCAACTCTACTGCACCCCGGCGGTGAATCTGTTTACCCACGAAGGCGAGCCGGTGGATCTGAACGGCCGCCAGACCGAATACCGGATTTCACCGTCCAGCCGCTCCCCGGACCACTACGAGGTGTTCAGCATCGAGCAGGTGGAAGGCTGGCTGGAGGGTCGGTCCGGGCGCGGTGAGCCCCGCATCTACACGGCCTTCGAGAGTTTCCAGCATGAGGTGGAACGGGACCGGGGACGTACCGCCCTGTACTACCGGGTCCGGGCCCGGGACAGCGTGCGCGGGGACGGCTTTGATCATTACATGTCGTTTGTCCGGGGCGACGAGTCCGAGTGCCTGAGCCGGCAGGAAGCGGTTTCCCTGACCCTCACCTGCACCAATCACCAGTTGCCCAGCCAGCTGGCGGTAGGCGAAATCTGCATGGCGACCGAGAGCACGCCGGCGTTTGCCACCTTCAGCAACATTACCCGGCCCACCGCGACCCTGCGGCCAACCCTGGATGGCAGCCTGTTGTGGACGCTGATCTCGAATCTGTCACTCAATTACCTGTCCATGCTGGACGTGGATGCCCTGCGCACGGTGCTGCGGGTCTATGATTTCCGGGCCCTGGTGGACCGTCAGGCGGAGCGGGTGTCCCAGAAGCGTCTGGCCGGTATTACCGGTATCGAGACATCCCCGGTTGACCGGATGGTCAAGGGCCTGCCGGTGCGCGGGATCCGCTCGGTACTGAAACTGGACCAGCAGGCCTTTGCATCGGAAGGTGATCTTTACCTGTTCGGCACGGTTCTCAGCCAGTTCTTTGCTCTTTACGCCAGTATCAACGCATTTCACCAACTGGAAGTGGTGAACACCGATAATCAGGAACGGTACACATGGACGTTACAGCAAGGTCAGCAGCCGCTGATGTAGCCGAGCTGCAACCCGTTCTGGGCAATGCGCGGCGATACAGTTTTTTCCAGCTGGTGGACCTGATTCACCGGCATCACGGGGATGATCTGGAGCAAAACAGCGACGACCAACCCCGCCAGGAACGGATCCGGTTTTCTGCTTCCGCAGGGTTGGGGTTTCCCGGCAGCGATGTGGTTTCGGCGCTGTCGCCGGAGCACGAGCATGCCCCGTATCAGATGGAAGTCAGCTTTCTGGGGTTGCACGGCTCCCAGTCGCCATTGCCGGGCTATTACCTTGAAGACCTGGCCTGGGAAGCGGGGCAGAATCTGGGCATCCGGCGGCATTTTCTTGATTTTTTCAATCATCGCCTGGTCACGCTGTTCCACCGGGCATGGCGCAAGTATCGCTACTACGTTCGGTTTCAACCCGGTGCCTCGGACGGCTTTTCAGAGCTGATCTTTGCCCTGATAGGTCTGGGCGACAGCCGGTTGCGGGAGGCGACACCGGTGAACTGGTCCAAGATGCTGGCCTATTCCGGCCTGATGGCCGGTCGTAGCCGGTCGCCTGAGGTGGTGAGCGGCATCGTTGCCCATTGCTTCGATCTGGATGATGTCAGTATTGAACAGTGGGTCCTGCGCAAGGTGGCCATCGCCGATGATCAGCAGACCCGACTAGGCCAGGCTAACGCCTGTCTGGGCAGCGACACACTGGTGGGATCGGCCATTCGGGATCGCAGTGGTAAATTCGTGCTCCGGTTGCGAAATCTCAGCCGACAGCGCTTTGCGGATTTCCTGCCTAATGGCCAGGACCACCAACGCCTGGTCAAGCTCGTTGAGTTCACCACACGGGAGCAGCTGGCGTACGACCTGGAGCTTCAAATGCGTCCGAAAGACATCCGTCCCATGGAGCTGGGAGAAGATGTGCGGCTGGGCTGGAATTCCTTCGTGACCCCGGAAAAGGCCAGGCGCCGACCGGCGGTCCGGATCCAGATTCGCCGGTGAATCCGGCAGGGAAGATATTCATGGATGAACAACAGGCTGTGGGACTCAAACTGACAGTCACCAATCCGACTGTTGCTGGCGGCGGGGCAACCATCGACCACTGCTTCAGTGTTCGTGGCGGCTCTATCGGTACAGCAGCCAGTGATACCTGGCGGTTATCGTCCCACCGAACGGGTGCGGTTCCCGGCCACGCGGAGATCCGTTTTCTGGACGGCGGCTTCTGCCTGATTGATCGCAGTGGCCGGACCTACATCAATAGCGCAAGTCAGCCGGTGGGTCGGGGCCGTCGGGCACGACTGAATCATGGCGATACCATCAGTATTGGTCGCTATCAACTTCGTGCGGAGTTGGCCGAGGTTGTAAGTGAACCGCTGCTTGAGAGAGGTGAGGCAGATCAGGCCCGGCAACTGATTGATGTCGATGAAGGGCCGCTGATGCGGGCCGAGTACTTAACCAGCCAGACTGAGAACCCGGAGCCGCTGCAGAATTTTGGCGCGATAGCCGGGGAGGCAGTCAGTGATGACCCATTGGCACCCTGGAACCTACAGCCGGACCAACAGAAGTCGGATGCTGACGCGCTGATGGTCAGCGAGACCTCCTGGCGCGCCGCCGAAAGGCAGGTTTCGGATGAGTACCGTGAAAACCGCGACGTAGCGATGGGCCTGCCAGTTCGCAAAGGAGAGAAAGACAGGATGTCTGAGATTTCAGAGAGCACTGATCGCAGGGAGGCTTCCGATCAGAGCAGCAAGCACATCAGTGGTGCCCCCCTGTTGCGGGGTATGGAAGTCGGGCTGGACTTTGCCGACAGCGACGAGATGCGTCTGTTCCTGGAGGAAGTAGGGCAAACACTGAAGTCGACCGTGGAAGGCCTGTTGGCCCTGCATCAGGGAGAAGACAGCAGGCATCAGGCGCTGCGAACCCGCCTGCAACCCATCGAGGATAATCCACTGCGGTTGGGTGAGGGTTATGAGGATACGGTGCAGACCCTGTTCGCCAGCCATCGTAGCCCGGTTCACCTGTCGGCGCCGGCGGCGGTGCGGGAGAGTCTGCAGAGCCTGAATCATCACCAGCAGGCAACCCGTGAGGCCATCAGCGAGGCATTGGAGGCCATCCTGCATGCCTTTTCGCCCGAGGCCTTGCTGCGTCGTTTCCATGGTTACCGCCGGGGACTGCGCCAGAACGAGGACGAGGGACGCTGGGCATGGGATATGTACCAGCATTATTACCGAGAGTTGAAATCCAGTCGTCAGCAGGGATTCGAGCGTCTGTTCCAGGAAGTGTTCGAACAGGCTTACGACCAGAACCTGCGCCAACTACAGAGGGAGAACCCGTTGTGAAGACCTGCAAATGGAGTTTGCTGGCCATCGTATTCGTGCTTGCCGGATGCAGCACACCCTATAACGCGGTCACCAAAACCGCAAAAGTGCTTTGGGACCCGGATATCCCGGTGGGATACCCGGAGGATCTGCCCAGCCGGGTCGGTCTGACCATGGTGGCCGAACCGGATGTAAACCCGAATGAATCCCTGGCACCCACGCCCGTTGCGTTTCAGATCATCGAGATGCGCGACAGCTCACTACTGATGGCCGGGGATTTCGACCAGCTACTGAGTGACCTCGAGTCGTCACTGGGCCAGAACTATGTGGACCACAGCGATTACTCCCTGGTGCCGGGCCAGTTCAAGTTCATCGAACCCTTTGAGATTGGCGAGGACACCCGATTTATCGGCGTGATCGCCTTTTACGCCTATCCCAACCTGTCCCAGTGGAAGAAAGTGGTGAAGGTGGATCCAATCGGTGGCCGCTACAACCTGCTGGTGAACCTGCGGGAGCGGGAAGTTCAACTCAAGCATTCGGATGACACCTGATGGCGGTAACCAATCGAGTCGTCTGGAGTGATGGCCTGTTCATCAAGCCCCAACACTTCCAGCAACAGCAGCGATATCTGGAACACCAGATCAATGAACGGGCGCTCGCGATCTCCGATTATCTGTATGGCTTCAGCGACCTGGAACTGAACGCAGAGTACCTGAGTTTCGGCCGGGTTGGCCTGGTTCGGGCATCCGGCCTGTTCCCGGATGGCACCCGCTTCAGTCTGCCCCAGGACGATGTGATGCCGGAGCCGATGGAAATCACCGATGCCTCCGTGGCCAATCAGATCGTGTACCTGGCCCTGCCACTGGGCAGTGACAGCCTCGCCGAAGTGGAATGGCCGGACGCCCCGGTGGCGGGCCGGTTCCGTGCCGACTCCCTGGAAATCCGGGATCTGCATTCGGTCGACGGTGATGCCCACACCATCAATGTGGGCCGGGTTGCACCCCGCCTGATGCTGGAGCGAGACGATCGCAGTGCCTATGCGGCCCTGGCCATCGGCCGGATTCTTGAGAAGCGCCCGGACGGCAGCCTGGTGATGGACCCGAACTTCATCCCGACCATGCTGAGTGTGCGAGCGGCACCGAGGCTGCAGCGATTTGTCGGGGAAATGGCGGGCCTGATGCGGGAGCGGGCACGCACTATCGCCGAGCGTGTCGGTGCGCCCGGGCAGGGGGGCGTTGCGGATGTGGCGGATTTCATGTTGCTGCAGATGCTGAACCGGGCCCATCCCAGGTTCATGCACCTGGCCCGCCTGCGCCAGTTGCATCCTGAACGGCTGTTCGAAGCCCTGCTGGAACTGTGTGGCGAGCTGGTGACCTTCACCGATGAAGGGCGCCTGCCGAGGGAGTACCCGGCCTATGACCACGATCTGCCGGAGGATTGTTTTACCCCGCTCATGCAGGTTCTGCGGCAGTCCCTGAGCACGGTGCTGGAACCAAGAGCCCTGGCTATCCAGCTTCAGCAGCGCCAGTACGGCCTGACCGTGGCCCCGGTTCAGGATGCCCAGTTGGTCCGGGATGCGGAATTCATTCTTGCGGTCAAAGCCGACATGCCGCTGGACGATCTGCGCAAGCAGTTCACCCAGCAGTGCAAGGTGGCCTCGGTGGAGAAAATACGGGATCTCATCAGCCTGCAGCTGCCGGGAATTCCGCTCGCTGCGTTACCGGTTGCACCCCGGCAGTTGCCGTACCACGCCGGCTTCGTGTACTTCCGCCTGGACGACCAGAGCCAGGCCTGGCAAATGCTCGACAACGCCAGCGGCTTCGCATTCCACGTGGCCGGCAGTTTCCCGGGCATGGAAATGCAGTTCTGGGCAATCAGGAGCTAAATCATGGCAGATGCACAGGTAATGGACTTACCCAACGGCAGCAGGAATTCCGGCAGCAGTGCGTTCAGTGATCTGATCTTTGCCGACAGCCGGGGAGCCGCTGAGGGCAACAGGGAAGGCCAGGTCGACGAGCAGTTCCAGCTCAGAGGGTTGGAACATAACCGCCTGATTGACGCCGCCACACCATTGCTTGGCCTGGTGATCAGGATACGCAGGCTGGCGGATTATCGCGCGGTGGAACCCCTCTACCAGCAGGTGGTGGATGAGATTGCTGCCATCGACCGGGAACTGGTGGAGCAGGGTTACGACCGGCCGGTTGTTGTCGCCTATCGGTACGTCCTCTGCGCCTTCATCGATGAGGCCGTGCTGGGGACCGACTGGGGCGCCCATAGCGTCTGGTCTCAGCACTCCCTGCTGTCCCGCTTCCACAACGAGACCTGGGGTGGGGAAAAGGTTTTTGCCATTCTTGCCCGGATGGAGCAGGAACCGGCCCGTTATCGCGACATGCTGTCGTTTATCTACCTGTGCCTCTCCCTGGGTTTCGAAGGGCGGTACAAGGTGATGGAAAACGGCCGGGATGAATACGACCGGATTGTTCGTGGCCTGCACGAGCAACTGAAAGCGTTGCAGGAGGAACAGGACCCGGCGCCTCTTGCGGATGCCCGGGCGAACGTAACGCCAACCCGGAACCGGTTGCGCAGCGGCATGCCCGTCTGGGGCATTGCAGGTCTGTTTGTGGCGGCCATGGCCGGCATCTACTCCCTGTATAACATGGCACTGAACGAGCGCATCACGGACGTATTGCGCGTACTCGACCAACTACCGAAATAAGGACATCAACGTGATTCGGGTAGAACTGCCGGCGCTGATCGGGCGCCTCAACGACATGTCACGCCAGGCGCTGGAAGCCTCCGCCGCCCTGTGCATCAGCCGCCAGGGCGCGGAAATCACTCCGGCCCATTTGCTGTTCAAGCTGCTGGAAACACCGTTTTCCGACGTGCGCCAGATTCTGGAGCACACCGGCATTGATCATCAGCAACTGCAACCGCTGGTGGGCGACAGCCTGAACGGAGAGGTGCAAAGCGCTGAGCCCTATCCATCGTTCTCGCCGCTGTTGGTGGAACTGATGCAGGATGCCTGGCTGCTGGCTTCCACCGAACTGGGGCACACCGAACTGCGCTCGGGCGCGGTTTTCCTGGCCCTGCTGATGAATGCCGACCGATACCTTATGCCCCGGGTGGCACAGGCACTGGCGGACATCAACCGTGAGCAGCTGCGCAAGCAATTTGACCGGTTCACCGAGGGCTCCGCGGAGCGGCTGGAACCGAGCGAGCAGGAACCCGGGCAACCGGTGGCAAGCGCGGATCTGGACCCGCTCAAACGCTACGCTACCGACTTCACCGGACTGGCCCGGGAAGAAAAACTGGATCCGGTGGTGTGCCGTGACGCCGAGATCGACCAGATGATCGACATCCTCTGCCGCCGCCGCAAGAACAACCCTATTGTGGTGGGCGATGCCGGTGTGGGCAAAAGCGCCGTGGTGGAGGGCCTGGCTCTGCGCATCGTCAACGGCGATGTGCCTGACCGCTTGAGAAACGTTGAGCTCTGGACCCTGGACATGGGCGCCCTGCAGGCCGGCGCCTCGGTGAAGGGCGAGTTCGAGAAACGCCTCAAAGGCGTGATTGAAGCGGTCAAAGGCTCCGCTACCCCCATCATCCTGTTCATTGACGAAGCCCATACCCTGATTGGCGCCGGCAACAGCGAAGGCGGCTCCGATGCGGCCAACCTGCTCAAACCGGCCCTGGCCCGGGGCGAGCTGCGCACCATCGCCGCGACCACCTGGCGCGAGTACAAGAAATACTTCGAAAAAGACCCGGCCCTGAGCCGCCGTTTCCAGCCCGTGGCATTGGATGAACCCACACCCGGAGAAGCCGTCCACATCCTCCGTGGCCTGCGCACCGTCTATGAAAAAGCCCATCAGGTCCTGATCGCCGACAGCGCCCTGAAAGCCGCTGCCGAGATGTCTGCCCGTTACCTTGCCGGCCGTCAGCTACCGGACAAAGCCATCGACGTACTGGACACCGCCTGCGCACGGGTCAGCCTGAATCTGAGCATGCCGCCCAGACGCCTGAGCCACGTCCGCAGCGAGCTGCATCAGCTGGCCATGGAACAGAACCTGCTGAGCCGGGAACACACCCTGGGCCAGACCGTGGATGCCGACCGGGAAAGGGAACTTGAACAGCGCATTGCCGGGATCACTGCTGAATCCGCAGCCCTGGAACAACGCTGGAACGACCAGCGCGAGCTGGTGGCACGACTGGTGGAGATTCGTGAACAGTTGCTCACCGGCGAATCCCAGGCCGAAGCGGATACCTCTGAATTGACCGATGGGGATACAGAAGAACGCCCGGACCTGAAAAGCGAAGCCGCCGCCATCGAGCAGGAACTGACTGAACTCCATGCCGACGAGCCGCTGGTACACGCCCGCGTTGATGCCAGGCAGGTGGCCGAAGTCATCGCCGACTGGACCGGCATTCCGGTCAATCGCATGACCACCGACGAACTGGAAAAAATCACCCACTTGCCGGCGTATCTGCAGGAGCACATCAAAGGCCAGGACACCGCCATCGACTGCCTGCACCAACACCTGCTCACCGCCCGCGCCGACCTGCGCCGGCCTGGCCGCCCCATGGGCGCCTTCCTGCTGGTGGGGCCCAGCGGCGTCGGCAAAACCGAAACCGTGGTACAGCTCGCCGAACTGCTCTACGGCGGCCGCCAGTTCCTCACCACCATCAACATGTCCGAATACCAGGAAAAACACACCGTCTCGCGCCTGATCGGTTCACCTCCGGGGTACGTTGGCTTCGGCGAAGGCGGCATCCTCACCGAAGCCATCCGTCAGAAACCTTACTCCGTGGTTTTGCTCGACGAAGTCGAAAAAGCCCATCCGGAAGTCCTCAACCTGTTCTACCAGGCGTTCGACAAAGGCGAACTGGCTGACGGCGAAGGCCGACTCATCGACTGCAAAAATGTCGTCTTCTTCCTCACCTCCAACCTCGGCTACCAGACCATCGTCAACCACGCCGAGTCCCCGGCCAGCCTGGACGAAGCCCTCTACCCGGAACTGGCCAGCTTCTTCAAACCGGCCTTGCTGGCAAGAATGGAAGTGGTGCCCTACCTGCCTCTGGGCGAGGAAACCCTCAACCGCATCGTTGGCGACAAACTCCAGCGCCTGGCGGACCAGATCAAGGCCCGTTATCACACCGAAGTGGAACTTCAGGACGGCCTGATCGATGCCATCCGTAGCCGTGCGACAAGAAGCGAAAACGGCGCAAGGATGCTTGAGTCGATCATAGAGGGTGAGCTTTTGCCGCCGGTTTCATTGGCGTTGCTGGAGAAACTGGCGGCGAGGGAGTCGGTTACGAAGGTCATGTTGGGTGTTGAAGATGCCAGATTTACGGGAATGGTGGTTTAGGGACACTCCAAAGTAGCGCGGCGTGGGGATTTGCTTTCCAAAACCCTGCGGAGCCATGGATGGCGGAGCGGAGCCTACAGGGACGTATTCACGGCGTGTTTTGGAAAGCAAATCCGCACGGTGTGCGGTTGGCGAACACAAAAGCATAAAAATCTTAGGGAAGAGAACCATGGGACGGATGCAGATGGAACTGCACACCGGAATCGACCTGGCGGTGGCCCTGATCCAGCAAGACAACCTGCCGGATCTGCTGAAAACCGCCACAAGACAGCTGGAAAACGCCTTCGGCCTGACCCGCTGCTGGGCACTCGAACTCGACCTCAGTGGCCGGACCCTGCACTGCAGCGACCTCGCCGAACACGGCGAATTCGACTGCGGTGACTTCAGCCACCCCTTTGCCCACGTGCTGCAAACCGGCAAAGCCCGGGAACTTACCCGTGCCGCCAGCTACCGCCTGGACCACGTCGGCTTCCAGGCCCTGTTTGAGGCCAGCGACCGGCCGCGTTCCCTGTGGCTTGAGCCCCTCACCGGTAATGACGGCCGAACCCTGGGGGTGCTCGTACTGTGTCGGGACGAACCCGACTGGGACGGCATTACCGGCCAGCCTCTGTATTGTGGCCTACGGCAACTGCTGGTTCATCAATGGATTACCCAGCTTCAGAGCCGTGATCAGGTCTGGCAGCGTCGCCTGCTCAAGCGCTCACTGGATCATCTGCACGACGCCGAAACCGTTCGCACCCGGTGCGAACAACTGGCCCGAACCCTGGTCGGCAACTCCCAGGTCATGACCAGCCTCCGGGCCCAGATCGTCCGGGCCGCCGGCAGCCAACTGTCCGTTTTGGTGCAGGGTGAAACCGGCTGTGGCAAGGATGTGGTCGCCCGCGGTATCCATGAACTGTCCGACCGGGCCGACGGCCCGATGGTGGTGGTCAACTGCGCCGCGATTCCCGATACCCTCCTGGAAAGCGAACTTTTCGGGCATACCAGGGGAGCGTTCTCAGGCGCCGACCGGGACAAGCAGGGGCTTCTGGCACAGGCCAACGGCGGCACCCTGTTCCTGGATGAAATCGGCGACATGCCCTTGGCCCTGCAGTCGAAGCTGCTCCGGGTGTTGGAGAGCCGTCAGTTCCGCCCACTGGGCGCCCGTGAGGAACAGCACTCCGATTTTCGCCTGGTAGCGGCCACCCACCAGCCGCTGCAGGCAGGTATCGAAGACGGCAGCTTCCGGCGGGACCTGTTTTATCGCCTGAGCCAGTTTCCGCTGCGGGTGACGCCCTTGCGGGAGCGCCCCGAGGACCTCGAAGCCCTGAGCCGTCACTTTATCCGCCTGTATACCGAGCGTGAGGGTAGCGGGCCCATGGGCATTTCCAGCCACGCTCTGCACCTGCTGGCTGGATACGACTTCCCGGGCAATGTCCGTGAGCTGCGCAACATCATTGAACTGGCCTGCCTGCAGACCCCGGGCGGGGATGATATCCAGCCGGAAGTTCTGAGGATTAATGACCTGTTTGAAGAGCCCGATGGCTGGACCCGCGCACCCTCGGATGCCAGAGACAGAAATCCCGTTGATCTACCTGCTGTGGAAGAGGTCCGGGATCTTAAAGTCGCGGCACAGGCCTTTGAAGCGGCAATTATTCGCGAGCGTCTGCGCCAGTATGGTGGCAACCGGGCCCAGGCGGCAGAAAGCCTCGGCCTGCCAAAGCGGACCCTGGCCCACAAGTGTCTCAAGTACCGGGTGACAGAGTCATGATTCCCCGAAGAGTGCGATTAACCGGTGGTATTGCAGCGGCATTGGCGCTGCTTTCGCTGGTCTCCAATGCCAGCGCTGACCAGCTTGAAGATGCCCGACTCTGTACCAGTGAGCCCCAGCGACTTGAACGGCTGGCCTGCTTTGACGAGGTTTTTGGTACTCCCCTGGCGGCATCCGGCGAGGAACTTGCGGCCCCGGATACCCGGCGATCCGAGCGATGGCGACAGGCCTACGCCAGCCTTGATGCAGAAAATGCCGGTGCCGGTGTGCTTTACCGGAATACCGGGCGAGCAGCTGGCCACCTGGTGACGGTTCCGGCTCTGGGCGTTCAACCTCCCAGACCTCTGCTGGCCCTTCAGTGCTACAACAACATCACGGAACTCACGCTGATGCTGCCCGAGGCAATGGACGAGCAGCGGATTCGGCTGGGGTTTGGCCGGGGACAGACCGTCTGGCGGGTGCGGGACAACGGTTTCGTGCTCAGCGGCGGCCGGGGACTGCCAGCCATTCGTACCGTGAAAGCCATGATCGACGGCACAGAGGCGCGCATTGACTCGCCCAACGGTCGCATTGATGGCCTGCTGTTTGATCTCTCGGGATACCGCCGGGCCATCGAACCGCTACGCGAGACCTGTGGCTGGTAAATGCCGGCTGAACACAGCGATTCAGGACAGCAACATGCAGATCATTGAGCAACATCCCTACGTTGAACAGGTTGTCTCACCATTGCCCGGCGATTCCGGTGTCGGCGAGGCACTCGGAGACGATGCAACGCTCGAGTCTCTGGAAAACGAGATTATGAAGGTGGGCTCTCTGGCCCATACCGACATCGACTGGAGCAAGGTTGAAAGCGATGCCCTGACGATTCTCTCGGACCGCAGCAAGGATCTGAAAGTGCTCGGTTTTCTTCTGGTCGCCCTGCAACGCGGTGGTGATGGTGAACGGTTCGCCCTATCCCTGTACCTGCTGCACCGGGTGCTGGACGAATGGTGGGAGCAGGCCTGGCCCTACCCTGGAGAGACGGGCAAGCGGGCACGCAAGATGATGTTCACCCAGATGCTCCAGCGCGCCGGCAAGGGCGTCGACGCCCTGGCGTTTGATGGCAGTGTTGGCGACGGTCGGGCGTTCTGCCTTGAACTTCTGGCGAGATTGATGGACCAGGCCGCTGGCCGGGAATTGCCCGAGGAGTCGCTGCAGGATCTTAAACGGGCGGTTGAAAAGCTGCCCAGGGTTAACGACGCCGCGGCAGCCCCCGAAACCCGTCCGCAGGCAGGGCAGGTCAGCCAGGATTCGCGAACTGAAACGCCAGAGCAGAAACCTGCACCGTCGAAGCCTTCCCTGGGGGCACTCACCCTGGACCCGGGCGACGAACGAGCAACCCGGCAGAGTCTTCTGAAAGTCGCGGACATGCTCACCGAAACCGGGCCGGACCAGCCTCTGGGGTACCAGGTTCGCCGTTACGCTATCTGGCAGAACATCACCACGGTACCGCCGACACGGGACGGAAAGCGCACCGATCTTGCCGCCGTCAGTGCCGATCGGGTGGCTGACTATCGCGAAGCCCTGGAAAAATCCGCCGACCTGGCGTTGTGGCAGAAAATCGAGCAGAGCCTGTCGGTCAGTCCGTTCTGGCTGGACGGCCATTGGTTAAGTGCCCGGGTAGCGGCGGCCCTGGGCCACCACGCCTGCGCTGAGGCCATCCGTGTGTCCGCAAAGGAGTTTGTTGAGCGCCTTGCCCAGTTGCCGGAGCTCACCTTCAACGATGGCACCCCGTTCCTCTCCCGGGAGGCGGAAGAGTGGCTCTGGTCCGCGCCGGCGACCGGTGGTTCCGCCGGCAGCGCCAACGCCTGGGAGCAGGCTTATGACAAAGCCCGGGAGCTGGCCGGGCAAAAGGGGCTGGCTGCCGGGATGCAACTTCTGGAGGACGGGCTGGCGGAAGCGAGAGAACCAAGAGACCGCTTTTACTGGCGCCTTGCCAGCGCCCGATTAATGAAGGACTCCGGCCTGAAATCACTGGCCACGCAGCAGATTCAGGATCTGCAAATGCAGGTGCGCGGGCTGGCTCTCGAGAACTGGGAGCCAGCCCTGATCAGGCAGCTTGAAAAGCTGGGCTGATACCCGGAACACACCAAGGAATCACAGCAGGAATGGACACCATGTGGAGAAAAGCTTTACTCATCGGTCGCTGGCTTCTGCCATACCTCAAAAACGCAGCCCCGGTCACCCTGGTACTGGGCATTATTGCCTTGGTGGTGGCCACCTGGTGGCTGGGGCCACGCTGGGAGCTCAATGGTGAGTTTCCATTGGCGGCCTGGCAGATGCGGGCCGTGGTAACCCTGGGCGTTGTGCTGGTCGTGGCCATGGTGTGGGGCATGATGCTGGCGCGCCGCCTGCGCAAGGTGAACGTCAGGCAGGCGGAAGCGCAGAAGGAACAGGAAGATCCGATTCTGCCCATGGAGCGCAAGCAACAGCGCCTGCTGGATCGCCAGCTGGCGGCCCTGAAAAGCAACCTCCCCGGCCGCAAAGGCATTTACCGGCTGCCCTGGTATCTGGCGATGGGCCTTGAGGATGCTGGCAAGACCAGCCTGATTCAACGCTCCGGGCAGACCTACACGCTCACCAACGTAACCCGCAACAATCGAATGGATCGCAATGCCTTCGGTTTTGACTGGTGGATCGGCGATAAAGGCGTGCTGATCGATCCGGATGGTGAACTGCTGAGCCAGAGTCAGGGGGAGGGCGCCGGCGCGGAGATCCAGCAGCGTCTTTGGCATCATTTCATCGCCTGGCTGGAGCGAAATCGTCCTCAACGCCCTCTGAACGGGGTGGTGCTGGCCATAGATCTGGCCAGTCTCAGCGTGGCAGACTCCGGCCAGAGGCGGGACCGGGCCATCCTGTTGCGCACGCGCCTGCGGGAACTGATGGAGCAGATCGGCTCCCGCCTGCCCGTTTATGTCACCTTCACCAAGATGGACCTGCTTTACGGATTTGGCCCGCTGGTGCGGACCCTGAGCAAGCAGGACAAGGAGCAGGCCCTGGGCTTTACCTTCAGCCTCGAAGGCCAGATGGATAACGACGATTGGCTGAACCAGTTCGCTGACCGATACACCGCCATGGTTGAGCGGCTTACCGATCGCTTGCCGGATGTTCTGGCCAATACCCGGAATGCCGAGGAGCGGGCAGCGGCCTACTCCTTTACCCGCCAGCTTGCCGGCCTTAAGCCCGTTCTGGAGCAATTCCTGACCGACCTGCTGTCTGCGGATGTGTTCTCGACACCGGCGATGGTCCGCGGCACCTACTTCACCTCGGTGTTGCAGGAGGGTGTCCCGGAGGATGCCTTTGTCTCAGCGGCTGCTGCCAACTACCAGATTGCAGGGCCCATTCAGCCTGCTCAACGGGCAGGGCAGTCCGCCAACCTGTTTACCCGGGCACTGTTCCCCGAGATCATCTATCCGGAGGCTGGCCTGGCCGGTGACAACCGACGGGTGATTCAGTCCCGGCAACGCCGGCTGGCCGTGGCCGCCGTGGTGGCTGTTTGTGCCGGAGCGGGTATGACAGCCGGCTGGCAGCATTTCTTTATCAAGAATGCAGAGGCCGCGACCGCCGTGGAAACCCGTGTGCGGGGATTCATCGATAACTGGCAGCCGGTGGGTTTTGAGCCGGACAATACCGGCCGAAACCTGCTCGGCCCGCTGGATGAACTTCGTGAGGCGACCCTGGCCTTTGGCGACCACCGCCGGAACTGGCCGTTGCTCAGTGATATGGGCCTATACCGTGGCCATGAGGTGGGCCCGGAAGTTGAGGAATCCTACCTGGATATGCTGGCATACCAATATTTGCCAGCCCTGATGTTCGGTGTGATGGCCGAGATGGGTCAGGCGCCGGACAATAGCACTGAGCGCCTGGAGCATCTGCGGGTGTTGCGCATGCTGTATGACGCCAGTGGTCGTCGGGACGATATTGTTACCCGCTACATGCAGAACCACTGGCAGGAGGCGTTCCCCGGCCAGAGTGAACTGCAGCAGCGGCTACTGGGTCATCTGGACTATGCCATGGCGCATACCGATCTGGCACAGCTAACTCGCCAGGGCGATGCGGTTGCCGATATGACCCTGGCGCCGTTTCGTAGCAGTGTCGAGTGGGCACAACATGAGCTTGGTCGGATTGCCACGCCAGACCGGGTCTATCGGGATCTGGAAATTGAAGCAGAACAGGAATTCCGGGCACCGTTGGAACTGGCCCGGGCATCCGGGCCGGCATTCAGCACGGTGTTCACCCGGCTGGATGGCTATGGCGAGCCGTCGGACTCGGGAGCAGCGGTGGAAGAAGACCCATTGACCATCCCCGCGTTGCTGACCCGGGAGGGACTGGAAAAATGGTTCCTGCGCAAGTCCGGCTCGGTAACGGAGCTGGCTCTGGTGGACGCCTGGGTGCTGGGCCGCCGGGACAACGTCGATTTTAGCAAGGCGGATGAAGCCAGGCTGCTGGCCAGTTTGCAGACCCTCTATGCCGAGCACTACGCCGAGGCCTGGCGTACTGCCTTGAGCCGCATTGATATTCAGCGATTTGAGGACCTGAACCACGGCGTACGTATTCTGGAGAGCCTGACCAGCGGCCACGAGCCCCTGGCAAGCCTGCTCGGGCAGGTTCGCCATAACACGCGTCTTGTACCTTCGGCAGAAGGGGAGAGTGCTGCGGCCCGGGAGCTTCTGGAGCAGTCGCCCCATTTCCGCATGCTGCAGGATATTGAACGGCAGTTTGCGGAGCTCAACCAGTTGACCCGAAAAAATGGCGATCAGCCAACCGGGCTTGAACAGATCATGCTGGTGGTCGCGGAACTTCACGAGTACATGCGCAACATCCAGGAAGCGCCAGACAAGGGCAAGGCTGCGCTGGCCGCTGCCCGGGCCCGCATGGGCCTGCAGGGAGCCGACCCGATCTTCACCCTGCAGCGCATGGCCGACAACCAGCCGGAGCCCCTGAGCCGGCTGCTGACCCGGTTGGCCACGGAAAGCTGGCGGGTGGTTCTGGACCAGGCGGTGGCGCAGCTCGAGCATGAGTGGTACCGCGAGGTGTATCAGCCCTTCCAGCAGAATCTGGCCCGCCACTATCCCTTTAATCCGGACTCCGGGCGGGATGTTGCACTGCAGGACTTTGAACGGTTCTTTGCCCCGGGCGGCGTATTGGACGCCTTCTATCAGGACAACCTGAAACTGTTCCTCGAGGATCACCCGGAACAGGTGGGCGATGCCCGACGTGCCGGCCTGGTGCGCGGTGCGGTACTGACGTCATTGGAAAATGCCGATCGAATCCGCAGGGCCTACTTTACCCGGGGTGGTTCGCTGGATGTGGAGTTCGCGCTGGAACCGCTCAATCTCTCAGCCAACAAGCGCCGCAGCGTGGTCAATGTCGACGGCCAACTGGTGGAGTTCAGCCATGGCCCGCGCCAGAGCATTCCGCTGGTCTGGCCTAATACCCTGCGGGACTCTGTTGAGAGCCGTATTACCCTGGTGCCGGTTCAGGTGAACCGTTCACCCCGCAGCCTCTCGGAAAGCGGCCCATGGGCTCTGTTCCGACTGCTCGATAAAGCCGACATTACCGGCGTGAGCAGCAGCGCGGTCGATGTCCGGTTCCGGGTTGACGACGGGGAGATGCGTTATCGCCTCCACGCGGCCAGCAATACCAACCCGTTCACAGAGCAACTACTTGCGGGGTACCGCATACCCCGCAGCTTGTATTAAACTCTTTCAGCATACCAGGGCCGCCCTGATGAGAGCAGGACGCTTTCATCAGGGTTGAGCCTTCGCACAGGATGGTGCGAAAGCCCGGATTTTCTTTTTTCTTCAGGGACCGAAGACATGCCCCAGGCAAGCGGACTGCAATTCACCGCCACCATTGGCGAATACTCCTCTGACCACTTTTCCGTTGTTGGCTTTGCGCTGACAGAACGGCTGTCCGAGCTGTTCCAGGGACGCCTTGACCTGGCCAGTACCGATCCGTCTGTTGTCGCCTCGAAGGTGCTGGAGCAACCAGTGGATCTCGTGATCTGGCAGGACCGGGCACCGCTGCGTCGCTTTACCGGCGTGGTCAGCGAATTCGCTCGAGGCGATTCCGGCCATCGGCGTACCCGCTACGAACTGGTTTTCCGTCCGCCGCTCTGGCGCCTGGCGCTGATGCACAACAGCCGCATTTTCCAGAACCGGGGCACGGATGAGATTGTGCGTACCCTGCTGGAGGAGCGGGGGGTTGTCGATACCGTCTTCGACCTTGAACGCCGCCCAGAGGAGCGGGAATACTGCGTACAGCATCGTGAAAGTGATCTGGCCTTTGTTGAACGTCTGGCTGCCGAAGAAGGCTGGCACTACCGCTACCAGCACGGCAGCCTCGATGGTCAGGAGCCACCGGCCCTGGTTTTTGCCGATCATCATCGCGATTCGCCACGGCTCGAAGCCGTCCCCTACAACGGCAAAGCAGGGGGCAGCACCCGAACGCCCTGTGTGTTCCGGTTCGCGTACCGAGAGCGGGTGCGCCCTGCTTCGGTCGCCATGAAGGATTACACCTTCAAAAACCCGGCCTACGCCCTGATGCATGAGCAGTCTGGCGATCAGCTCGTCCACCGGGAGGATTACCAGCACTACGACTACCCCGGCCGATTCAAACAGGATGCCAGTGGTCGGCCGTTCACTGAAGCCAGGCTTGCTGCCCTACGCAGCGATGCCAGCACCACCTTTGGTGAAAGCAATCGTCCGGACTTTGCACCTGGTGCCAGGGTGCCGCTGACCGACCACGACAACGAGGCTGTGAACCGCGACTGGCTTCTCACAGCGATCACCCATACTGGCTCACAACCCCAGGCCCTGGAAGAAGAGGGTGGCAGCGAACCGACACGCTACGGCAACCACTTTACCGCCATCCCCGCAGACCGCAGCTGGCGGCCCGTGTGTGAGCACAAACCATTGATGGACGGACCCCAGATGGCCATGGTGACCGGCCCGGAAGGCGAAGAAATTCATTGCGACCAATACGGCCGGGTGAAAGTGCGCTTTCCCTGGGATCGTTATGGGGCCAACGATGAACACAGCAGTGCCTTGCTTCGGGTTAGCCAGGAGTGGGCCGGCGGCCAGTATGGATTCACCGCACTGCCGAGGATCGGCCATGAAGTGATCGTTTCCTTCCTGGACGGCGATCCGGACCAGCCGATCATCACCGGCCGGACTTGGCACGCCACCAACACACCGCCGTATTCGCTGCCGGAACACAAAACCCGCACCACCCTGAAAACCAAGAGCCACAAGGGTGAGGGCAGCAACGAGCTGCGGTTTGAAGACGAAGCGGGCGAAGAACAGATTTATGTTCACGCCCAGAAAGACCTGGCTCTGCTCACCGAAAACAACCGTACCGAAGTCATCAGGAATGATTGCCACCTGACCGTGGGCAACGACCGCAAGGACCACATAAAAGGCAGTGACCACGCCACGGTGGACGGTGAAAAACGGGAAAAAACCGGCAAAGACCGCAGTTTCAACGTCACTGGTACGTTGCACCTGAAAGCCGGTACCGCCTGGCTAACCGACTCTGGCTCTGAGCTGCACATCAAGGCCGGCCAGAAAGCCGTTATCGAAGCGGGTGCGGAAATCACCCTCAAGGCCGGCGGCAGCTTTGTGAAGATTGATCCAAGTGGCGTGGCCATGGGTGGCGCGGCGATCAAACTGAATGCTGGAGGGGCTCCGGGTAAGGGGCGTGGGCAGAAGGTGCAGGTGCCGGAGATGCCTGGGGTGGTGGAGAAGAATGGGGGGGCTGTTGCGCCGGTGGCCCTGCCGGAGACACCCCAAAGGCCGATGGCCAAGTCCGACCAGATACGCGCCATCAAGAATGCCGCGAATCAGGGTAAGGGAATTTGCCAGGTCTGTTCACCAGAATCACAAGGTGCGATCTGATGGGGCATCTGGCTGGACTCCCCGGTAAGGGTAAGACGTTGATTCTTATCGATGGCGCCAAAGTAAATAATTTGCCTCAAGTTATTTATCGTGAGATCGAAACACCTCATTGTGATGCGCTCTACAGGGAAACTGAGCTTGCCGACCTATTGGAAATTTCACCGTGGCTGGTTGAAACGGGAATAGATAGCTCCCTGGCACTTAAATGCTTCGACGATTGGAAACATCAGGGTGTTGCCATCGTATTGCGGGCTGACTGCCACTTCGAAGAGGTCATGCAACACTTGCGTGGATTGCTTATGGCGAGGTTGGTCACGGGAGATGAGGTTGTTTTCCGGTTTTATGATCCTGAAATCGCGCGGCACCTGTTGAAGCTGGATTCGTCAGGTGAAAATGTGAGGCGATTGATGGGGCCTTGTAGTCTGTTTGCCATTCAGGATCGCCGCACTGGTGAGTGGGAGTATTTTCATAATGATCAGCCCAGTAGTGAGCGGCAGGCTGAGAGGTTAAGCATTCGTGAGGAACACCAGGTTGCCATGGAAAGAGCGGCGGAACGGACGGCCCTCAGGAAACTCGAACTTCACGTTGCAAACTACTTTCCCCATTTGCTTCACAAAACGGATACAGATGGGAAGGATTGGGGGATGGTCTCTGCTTTAGTCGATGCGGCGAAAGCGCGGGGACTCTGTAGTACCCGAGATATTGCGCTGTTTATCAATACGATTGGCTGGCTTGGACACCAGGCATTCGACGACAGTGAAGTACAGCTTCTGTGGAAAGAGAATTCCGCAGCGCCAGGCAAAGCCATAGCGCGAATTGCAGAATTCGCCGAGAAAAAGTCAACGGAGGGACTGGTTCATGGGTAGCGCTAACAGCTCAGCGTTTATACAGGGTGCTGATGACATAGACTCAGCGGCACAGATGTGCCCGCTCCAGTTCAAAACCGTTGCGTTGTATCCGGTACGTTGGGCGATCAGTCAGGAAGAAGTAGCGCTGCCCCCTCACTTCCGACCGCCCACCGTTGCGCTTGAAACCACGCATTACTGTGTACGAAAACTAACGCCCGGTTGGGTGTATATGTTCTCCGAAGTATTCGGAACGCTGCATGAGTATCGTGTTGACGAACAAGGCGAGTTGACAGAAGTGCAGCCGGGGTTCAACTCGGTTCTTTTTTCCGCTGTGGACGCAGAAAGCGCTTTGCCCGCCTTACATCACCCTGCGGAAGGAAAAGTTTTTCTTAAGTTTGTGCAGCATCGATGGACTTCCCGTTTGCAGGAACTTGTACGCACGGATGCGGAAATTCGCGAAGAGCACATGCAGCCGTTCGACTTGCGAAGCCTACCTGGAAGAGGTGAGGCCGTTAATATCAGTGAAACTGAAGCGATAAGCGAGGTGGTTGAAGATTTTCGATCAGAACCGTTGGATTTTGAATGGAGTCTGACCACCTTAATGCATGGAATCGGTGAATCGGATTTGCAGGGCCAATGCAAAAAAGAAACTGAATTTTCTTACTGCGTTGCTCTTGAAGACGAAATCGGTATCACATCTGATTTGAGTCAATTGCATGCTCTTTATGTGAATCTGATTACGAACTATGCCGAGGAGAACGCATACGCCTATACAACCGCCCAGATGGTAGATGCGCTCATTGCCCGTGAGGCTGGCAAAAAGGAATCGCCTGAGGACCAGCAGGAAACTGCTGAGGAACTTAAAGAACGAGTTCGTTCAGAGGAAAAAGACGCATTCGTCGAAAGCTACCACAAGCAGCTTGAAAAGTATGACCACGCTCGAACATTGGTATTCGATGATTGGAAGCGATGGATTGATTCTGACCAACTGGCCAGGAAGCTGGAGCTCAACGACTGTTACTGCGCCGAAGGGTTCAAGGCGGTTGAGCAGGAACTGGCAGATATATTGGATGGCTACGTCAGTTCGGAGAAAGGTAAGGAAGACTCTGAAAATTGGTTAGCTGCTGATGAGGGCGACGCGGGTACGGTTGGGAACATGTTAAAAACCGTCCTGTTCCTCGCATCTGCTACCAACGGCATGACCGAAAAACTGAAAGGCCTGCCCGGCTTTGACTATGGCAGCCTAAAGATCGTGGATAGTATCTTCGATATGCCTGCCTATGTGCAGGTGAGCACCGCCACCGATACTCTGATGCTGGAATTTGCCGCTCCCGCTGCCAAGATGGGCACCTGGGCGAAAGACCCTCAAACTTGGCCGCAGTGGAGAAAGTGGACCAGGGCCGTCCAGCGACGTTATGGCATTGATGTCCACCGACACGGAATAACATTGAATACCGCGGCCGACTTGCTCCACGAGGTCCACCGTAAATCATTGGAAGGGGCCGGCCATAATCTCTCAGAACTTGCAATGACACCCCTGGCCGCCGGAATGGCGGATGCACGTATCAGGGCCTACCTGAACAGGGCACTGATCGACGTATTCCACCTGACCCCGGACTTCAAGGACAACCCCTTTGGCTGGCTTCATACCCGTCTGGACCCGGTAGTTGAAAGCATCAAGCAGAATAGGGGCAAGTTCATCGGCGCCGTGACTTTCTTCCACGCGATTAATCTGGCAAACCTGTTTTCTGGGTTGGATAAGACTCGGAAGGACGTGATGATTGGCGATAGGACAGCTATTGACCGGTGGGGGGCTGTTTTGTCCGGCCTATGGAGCGTCGGCGAGGGCGTTGTTAATCTCAGTGGAGTATTAGTCAAGGAGGAATATGCCAGAGCCTTGGGGGCAAGTCTCTCTGCGGCTGGTGCCAGGGTTTCGGTGGCTTTTAATGGGCTAAGGTTTGTTAGCAAGGTCGCAGATATTACGGTGAGTCTTGCGAGAATCAGCCTAAAGCCCCTTCCTTACGTCGGTGTCATACTGTCAATAGGTCTGGAAGGCTGGACGAGCCACAAGGCTCTGAACACAGGCCATTACGCAATGGCGTCGCTATCCGGGGTCCAGATTGGGCTGAGTATCGGCATCACTTACCTGGCGTCTTTGGCAGTAGCGGGCGCCGTTACCGGGGCGGGTTTACCCGTTGTGCTTGTGGTGGGTTCAGTACTGGTCGCGATCTCTTTCGTCATCAGTATGGTACAGCTATATATAGCCCGATCTAGGATCGAGGATTTCATTTCACTGTCATTCTGGGGTAACGCGCCTACATTGCGGTACTGGGATGAGCAATCCAGGCCATCAAGCGCAGAGCTTCTGGAAGATAGCCGAACCATTGTTTCTCAGGGTGAGGGTGTCGATGTCAGGCGATATTTCGAAGCGGAACTGGATGGATTCTACTATTTGCTGTTCTCCCCCCTGGTAAAGATAACTGAGTACATGCCCAAGCATTGGGCGGTAACCCAACAGGGTGAGCAGCGAGTTCTATCAGAATTCACCAGTCTCATCGTGTATTTTCCAGGTTACATTGAAGGTAACTGCGCTGTCTCCATCAAGCTTTTCGTGGCTAATAGAAACTGGTTAGTGGAGAACGAGTCGAGGGAAATCACAGATCTGTTTAATAGAACAGCGAGGATAGACTCCACTTCGCAGGGCTTAATGTATCGGTTCACGCACTACAATCACGACAATTGGGAACAGCTCGAAATGCTGATCGAGTATGAGAAAGACGGCAGGAGCGTAACGGGTGAAAACGGGCTTAGAGTCATTCTGGATAACAACGATGTAGAGGAACTGGGTATCGATGAAAGACTTGCCTTTGAAGTGTGATTTTCCGGACACGAACCTGGAACAACAACTGGAAAAGAAGCTGTACCGAACCCACGGAGCGCGGCTTGCTAGTCCGCCGGCACGAAAAGTGAGGGGGGTGTCCGATTCGTCGGAAAAGATGGAGCACAGTTTTGCCTGCATCGGTGAACGTTTCGTGGACATTCGCACTGCCTTAATGTCTCTTCGCTCAGGCTTGCCAGCAATCATCAATATTTTCATGATTATTGTTATGGTATTGGGTTGGGTTATTAGCTTTTTTTATTCAAAAGCACTGTTTGCGATGTTGATTGCTTTTGGGCCAGTCTGGGTGGCCGTCTATGTGTTCGAAATTTTTCTTCCCCTCACGTTGCCCGTCCGGATCGACCGAAAGGAAGGATTTGTTTACGCAGGGCATAGAGGGACGTTCTACCGGATTCCTTGGGACGAATTGGAAGTGACCTTTTCTTACAACTGGCAATATTTAGGCTCCGGGGTTGTATGGGAACGACAGTACTACGCCCACCTTTTTATGCGGGAAAAGCATTACTTTTGTGGAAAGCCCCCAAAGATGCCCCTGCAGCGGAAAAAAATATCTTCCGGTTTTAAAGAAGAACGTATTTACCAGAAATGGAATTTTATTGTCAGGTATTATGATGAAGGAACCACTAGAGAGGACTTCGATAATCTTGCCTGGGTTAATTACGATTTCTATAAAGAGGATCTGAAAAAGAAATCAATTGGGATCAAAATTGTTGAGTGTTTGGGGGTCATTTTATTTGTTCCGAGTATTATTTGGTGGAATTTTACCCCCTTTAAATACAAATGGCCGAAGGAAATTGAAGCCATTTTCGGTAAAGCCAATTACTACTAGCCATTGAAAAGGAATTCGCGGTGTCTGTAAAAATCGCTCTAATGCTCCTCTGCCTTATTCCCCTCTCCACAAACGCCGGCGTCTACAAATGGGTCGATGCCAACGGTCAGACCCATTTCGGGGACCGTCCACCAGCTCAGGCAGCATCAAGTGAAGTTACGGTAAAGGCCGCCCCGGCCAGCGTGGATGCGGGAGCCCGGGAGCGGCATCAGAAGATGACCGAGTTTCTGGAGCAGCAGCAGGAAGAGCGTGAGACGCGGCAGGCTGCCAATGCCAAAGCCGAGGAGAAGGCGGAGAAGCAAGCCGAGCTGTGCAGAAAGCTTCGGGCGCGCCTCAAGTTTCTTGCCAGCGTTTCGACCTTCTACAACATCAACGATCAGGGCGAGCGGATTTATGTCAATGAGGCCGAGAATACCCGTATTCGTGAGGATTTCCGGGAAAAGGTGAGGAGCACCTGCGGAAACGACTAATACGCGGATGCTGACCAGGGGCGGAAAGGAAAGTCTGACCTCTGTAGGAAAAAGCAACTGAGAGCAAAGGAATTGCCATGCCGTTTCGATTGTTCAGCGCCGCGCTGCCGGTGCTGATTTCCCTTCTGTTTTCCCCCGTGGCGGTAGCGAAACAGCCCGAGCTGACACTCGCCAACGTGTATCAAAAGGGCATGCCGCTGGACGGCTACTGGGTCAGTGAAAAGCTCGACGGGGTGCGAGCATACTGGACTGGCGAGCGATTTCTTTCCCGTGGCGGTCATGAGTATCGGGCACCCGGTTGGTTCACCAGAGGGTTTCCGGCACGTCCCCTGGACGGTGAGCTCTGGATGGGGCGGGGCCGTTTTGCGGAATTGTCAGGGGCGGTGCGTCAGGTGGTGCCCGATGACAACGATTGGCGGCGGATTCGGTTCATGGTGTTTGATCTTCCGGATAAGGAGGCAACCTTCGACCAACGTTTGGCCCGGCTGCGTGTATTAATCCAAGAGGTTGAATCACCCTACATGGCGCTTGTCGATCAGCAACGGGCGAGCACCCATGAGAAACTGATGCAGCGTTTGGATAAGATCGTCGACGGCGGCGCAGAGGGTTTGATGTTGAAGCTGGGGTCCAGTCATTACCGAAGTGGGCGCTCCGATGATCTACTGAAAGTAAAACAGTATCAGGATGCCGAAGCGGTGGTTGTTCATCATCTGCCGGGAAAGGGCAAATACGAGGGGCTGATGGGGTCACTGCTGGTGGAGTTGGACGATGGCAGGCGATTCCGGATTGGTACGGGGTTCAGCGATTCCGAGCGAGCGTCTCCTCCGAGACCCGGAACCACGATCACATTCAAGCACTATGGCCTCACAGCCACGGGGCTGCCTCGCTTTGCCAGCTTTCTCCGTATCCGGAATGATGAACCTGCGCGGTAATTGAGCGCACAGGCTCACTGGCGCTTGACGGGGGTCAAGACTGGCAAGCGCAGCTAGCCATACACTGGAATGAGTCAAATACATCTCATCCCCCACAGTCATGGAGACTGCGCGAATGTCCCTCGAAAAACACGATCTGATTCACGAACTGCCGGAATCCAAAGAAGCCATTCATCTTTTGAAAACCAACAGCACTCACTTCGCCAAGCTGTTTGACGAATATCATGAAGTGGACCATGCCGTTCATCGCGTTGAAACGGGCGCTGAAAACACCTCCGATGAGTATCTGGAAAACCTCAAAAAGAAGCGGCTGAATCTGAAGGACCAGTTGTTTGCCATGATTCGCGAGTATGAGGCTTCGGCGGCTAGCTGAGGGCAACCTGCCAGATAATCCAGCATCGGCTGTCAATTGGCCGTAATCCTCCTTGGGGAGACTGTTGATAGGGTATCATCGGTCTCACAAGGAGGAGGTTATGATGTTACGGATCCTTTCGGGGCTGGTGCTGTGCTCGGTACTTTCCCTGGTACAAGCGGCGACCGTTGAAGAGCTCTCCCCGCAATCAATTGCGCTGGCGCCTGAACAGTCGGAGCCCTCGGTCCATCTGGGACCACGGCCTTTCTGGCTGGTTGGTGCAATGGACGACAGTCCGCTCAAAGAGCGCCTGCAAGCCTGCAATACCGACACTGTCGAGAAAACGGATTTCTCCATCGGCCATCGTGGCGCGCCCCTGCAGTTTCCCGAACATACCCGTGAATCCTACATTGCGGCAGCGCGCATGGGTGCGGGTATTCTGGAATGTGATGTCGCCTTCACCAGGGATCGGGAACTGGTTTGCCGACATGCCCAGGACGACCTTCATACCACCACCAATATCGTTGCCGTCCCTGCATTGAACGCCAAGTGTACCCAGCCTTTTGTGCCCGCCGATCCTGCCACGGGCACGCCGGCACAGGCCGAGTGTCGCACCAGCGATATCACTCTGGCCGAGTTCAAGTCACTGGAGGGCAAGATGGATGCCCACAACCCAATGGCAACCACGCCGGAGGAATACCTGGCTGGCACCGCAGACTGGCGCACTGATCTCTACTCCAGCCGGGGCACCTTGATGACTCATCAGGAGAGCATCGAGTTGTTCAGGGCTCTGGGCGCGAAGTTCACTCCGGAATTGAAATCACCGGTGGTTGCTATGCCCTTTGAGGGGGATTACAGCCAGCAAGACTATGCCCGCCAAATGATCCAGGATTACATCGATGCCGGTGTGCAGCCGGAAGACGTCTGGCCCCAGTCCTTCAATTTGAAGGACGTTCTTTTCTGGGTAGACGAGATGCCGGAATTTGGTCGGCAAGCAGTCTTCCTCGACCAATCTGAGTCTACCCTTGTGAACGCGTCCGCAACCTATATGGCTTACCTTAAAAGTAGGGGTGTGAACATTCTGGCGCCGGCGCTCTGGAAGCTGCTGACTCTGGACAGCCAGAGGCAAATCGTTCCGTCCCGGTACGCGGAGAATGCGCGCGAAGCCGGCCTGGACCTGATTGCCTGGACCGTTGAGCGCAGCGGTCCGCTGGAAAAGGGCGGCGGCTGGTATTACCAGACGGTGACCGATGCCATTAACAACGACGGCGACGTGCTCACCGTGATCGATGTTCTGGCCCGTGAGGTAGGTGTGATTGGGGTTTTCTCGGATTGGCCGGCGACAACGACCTTCTATGCCAATTGTATGGGGTTGTCTAAGCATTGAGGTAGGGACGGCGCAGCGCCAAGTTGGCCCCCCGGAGAGAATGTGAATCTATGGCCTGTTTCTCCGGAGGACAGACAATAGCGCTCCTGAGCTCTTGTTCACTTAAAAGTCTTGTTCATTATTAATGAACAGTGCTATTTTGTGAACATAATGTTGGAGAGGCTATGAAACCATCAATCAACGAGCGCGCATTTCTAAGCCAGGCAATCCGCGCGTTCCATCAAGAGACAGGTTTAGACTTACACCCTACTGTCGAGAGTGAAGTGATGCCCTGCTCTGATGGCCTCATTCTTGAACTGGGCGATACGGGCATCCAGTACAGCGTTGAGCTGAAGCGCTGGGCGCAGCAGGCGAATATAGGCACTATTGTCGCTCAGCTACGGCGAATGCCGCCGCCCGCATTGCTGGTCGCTGATTACGTAAACCCGAATATGGCAGACCGCCTTCGAGAAGCCGGCGCACAGTTCATTGACGCCGCCGGCAATGCTTATCTGAACGAAAAGACATTCTTCATCTTCGTAAAAGGTAATCGCAAAAGGCCGGTTCATGCATCAGCAAGGAAAACCTCCCGAGCCTTTAATTCATCTGGTTTAAAGCTGATTTTCAGTTTTCTAATGGACCCTCATCTGGTCGGTGAAACTTATCGAAAAATGGCAGAAGTCAGCGGTGTTTCCCTCGGAGCCATCGGCTGGGTTCTGAATGACCTGAAAGACAAGGGCTATGTTCGAGAACATGGAAAGAAGGGCGCAAGGTCACTTGAGAACCCTATGGGGCTGCTTGATCGCTGGGCCGAGTCCTACCCGGAAAAACTGCTACCCGAGTTGGACATGGGGCTATTTCAGGCAACCTCTGCGATGCCGTGGAAGAAAATCCGGCCGGAGCTTCTGGGTGGGTGTTGGGGCGGGGAAGTTGCCGTCTCTCGGCTGGGCAACTATCTGTCGCCTGCCCAGGGGACTATTTATCTGCCCCGAGAAAAGCTGAAAAGCTTGGTGATGGAATATAGGCTTCGTAAAAGCCCGGGCAATTCACCCAATACGTCCGAGACATTGCAGATCAACGAGAAATTCTGGCTCGCTGATTCACTCAACGTAAACCAAACTCCTGGGATTGCCCCAGATATTCTTGTCTATGCTGACCTCCTGATGACCGGCGACTCGCGTAACCTGGAAGCAGCGGAGCGGCTTTATGCCCAGATTAAAGATCGATTCCAAGAATATTGATCCGACTCAATTGAAGACCTACGGAGCCATCAAGTGTGTCGCCGTGGATCAGGATGTGCCATTCATCATTGTCGGCGCCTCCGCCCGTGATCTGGTAATGCATCACGCCTATGGAGCACCCATTCAACGGGCAACAATGGATATCGATCTTGCCGTTCAGGTCCCGGATTGGGCTGATTTTGAACGCATCCGCGATAGTTTGATTGGCAAAGGTTATACCAAAACCGATCTCCCTCATCGTTTGCACGGCCCGAACGGCGCACCCATCGACATTCTTCCTTTTGGAGCTGTTGAAAGTGACGATTCAGTTATTCAATGGCCGCCTTCTGGCGAAGTGCAAATGAGCGTGGTCGGTTTTCAGGATGCCCTGAATAACGCCGACTGGTTGATGATAGCAGCAGAGTCAGAGTCAGAGTCAGAGTCAGAGTCAGAGTCAGAGTCAGAGCTGGAGTTGCCTGTTGCCAGTCCTCAGGGATTGGCCCTTCTGAAACTGGTGGCCTGGTCCGAAAGAGATGCGCAAACAAGACGCAAAGACGCGGCCGATATCGCTTATCTGGCATCCAACTATGAAAATATTCCTGGCCAGATGGACCGGCTTTTCGAACAGCATGAAAGCATCCTCGAAGCCTACGGCTGGGATACGAGACTTGCGGGCGCTCAGTTGCTCGGCAAGGAAACGGCACAGATTGCCAACAAATCAACGATGAAAGTCCTGCGACGCCTGCTCAGTAAGGATCTGATTGCCAACCTGACTAGGGATTCGGGCAACACGTGCGGCGATTTCACCGAAGAAGTTGTGTCAGCGTTTATTGGCGGACTTTTTGGCTCAGAAGTAACAAATGTACAAAATTGACTCAGAAGCCAACCGCATAACACCAATGGCGGTAACTTCTCAGAATGCAAGATTTTAGAGCGAAATCACTGTCAGGAATGGCTCGAAAACGCTCCCGAAGCCTTCGGCGAAGAGCTTCCGATTATCCAGAAAGAGTTCGACGGTTTTGAAGATACCCGTGGACGCCGAGATTCACTTGTTCTCGACAAAGACGGCAACCTGGTCATTATCGAAAAGAAGCTGGATGACATCCGATCGTTATGTGGTCTGGCAGGCGCTGAAGTACGGCGGCTACTCCGCGAATCTGAGCAGTTCCTAGCGCCTGATATTCGTGGCGGCTAAATTCCGCAAAGAAGTCACCAATGTGGTGTTATGGCTCAGCCAGTTCTGATTGCATTCTCTTCCTTGCGCTTGTCTTCTACCGCCTGACACGGCCGGTTTCCTCCAGAAAACGGCAAAAAGGGGTAGAGGCGCAATCAGGTTTAGGTATCGATGCCATTCGCAATCTGATCAAAGCCAATCCCCTGGAGGCCGCGTTGATGGCGTTCGCAGTGGGTATCGCAGAGCAGAAGGATCCCAGGCTCAAATCATTGCTGATGGAAGGTGGCATGGTGCTGATGAAACGGGCCGAGTCGTCTGACCCCGACCGGGTCGTTGCATATAAGACTCCCGAGAACGAGAGTGAAACCAAGCCAGATTCTAATACCCCTCAATAAGTCAAAGTTGTTGTTTTTTCGAGGTTAATTGCGGATTATGGGATCTTAGTCCGGGTTTAACCCGGTAGGGCAGGAATTCCTAGTAGGGTGAGTTCAGGTAATTGATGCATATTCCGGCCCATCATGAACACCCATTCCGGACGAACGTGAACACCTATTCTGGTTCAACGTGAACAGTCATTCTGGTCGAAGATGAACACTTTTCGGAAATTTCCGGAATCGGTGTTCACCATGCCGGAATCGGTGTTCACGTTCAACCAGAATCCTTCTTAACGCATTGTTTATTCAACCGCTTGCTACTCTGGTTCTTTTTTTGGGAATCAGGGTCATGGCAGCAAAGAGAATTCCAATGCGCAAAATAAGAGAAGTGCTTCGCCTGAGGCTGGAAGCCGGGCTTTCGATCCGGCAAATCAGCGCCAGCACCAAGACCAGTGTCGGGGCTATCCAGAAGCTCCTGACCCGAGCCCAGGCTTTAGAGATCACCTGGCCCTTACCCGAGGATCTGGACGATGGCCGCCTGGCGGCCATGCTCTATCCCGGTGCTGACCCCACCAGCTCCAGCCGCTATCAGGTACCGGACTGGTTGACCGTCCATCAGAGCCTCAAACACAAGGGCGTTACCAAGCAACTGCTATGGGAGGAATACACCGCCCAATACCCCAATCGCTGTTACAGCTATTCTCAATACTGTGACCGCTTCCGGCACTGGCAAAAGCAGCAAAGGCGCTCTATGCGCCAGATCCACAAGGCCGGTGAAAAGTGCTTCATTGACTACTGTGGCCCCACCGTTCCGATCATTAACCCGCAAACCGGCGAAATCCGCACGGCCCAGGTGTTTGTCGCCGTGCTGGGGGCTTCGAATTACACCTATGCGGAGGCCACCTGGAGCCAGGGCTTGCAGGACTGGTTGATGAGTCACGTGCGCACCTTTGAGTTTTTTGCGGGTGTTCCGGAGATGATTATCCCCGATAATCTGCGTAGCGGTGTCAACAAAGCCTGTCGGTACGATCCGGACCTGAATCCCAGCTACCAGCAACTGGCGGCGCACTACCAGGTCGCGGTGCTGCCTGCGCGGCCCTACAAGCCCAAGGATAAATCCAAGGCGGAGGTGGGTGTACAGGTTGTTGAACGCTGGATACTGGCGCGGTTGCGCCACCACACCTTCTTCACCCTGGCCGACCTGAATCAGTGCATCCGGTCCCTGCTGGACGACCTGAACAGCCGACCATTCCGAGCGCTGCCAGGCAACCGGAAGGAGGCCTTCAAGACGCTCGACCAGCCAGCCCTGAAGGCGCTACCCAAACACCCCTATGAGTACGTCGAGATCCGGCGTTGCCGGGTCAACATCGATTACCACATCGAGTTCAGCCAGCACCACTACTCGGTGCCGCACCAGTATGTGGGCGAGCAGGTGGACCTCCACGCCAGTGAGCGACTGGTACAGATCTACTTCCGGCAACGACAGATCGCCAGCCACCCACGCAGTCATCAGTACGGCATCACGACCGAGTCAGGGCACATGCCCACCCGCCATCAAAAACAACAACAGTGGTCCCCCGGCCGGCTTAAGAACTGGGCCCGGGACATCGGGCCGGACACCCGGATCTGGGTCAGTGACCGACTGGATGAGCGGGAGCATCCGGAGCAGGCCTACCGGGTCTGTCTTGGGCTACTCAATCTGAGCAAGGAATATCCCAGCGAGCGCCTTAACGCCGGTTGCCGCATTGCCAACCGCGAAGGCCTGGACCGGCTGAAACACATCAAGGCCATTCTCCGGAGCAACCGGGACAAGTTGCCCGAACAACTGCCCTTGCACACAGAACTGCCCCAGCACCACGAGAACATCCGTGGCCCGAAGAGCTTCCACTAGGATACCCGCATGAACACCTTGCAAACCCTGACACGATTGAGAGATCTGAAGCTCGGCGGCATGGCTGCCGCCCTGGAACATCAACAAAACCAGCCGGGAACTTATGACGAGCTGTCGTTCACCGAACGCCTGGAGCTGTTGCTCGACCGGGAGTTCCAGACCCGGGATCACCGCAAGCAGGATCGCCTGGTGCGTCAGGCCCGCTTCAAACTCCGGGCCTCGGTTCAGGACATCGACTACCAGCACCCACGCAATCTGAAGAAAACACAGGTAGCCCAACTGGCCCAGACAGACTGGCTCGAACGGGGTCAGAACCTGTTGATTACCGGCCCTTGCGGCAGCGGCAAAACCTATCTGGGTTGCGCCGTGGGGCATCAGGCCTGCCTCAACGGCCTCAGCACCCGGTATTACCGGATCTCCCGATTACTGCTGGAACTGACCCAGGCCAAGGCCGATGGCACCTACCAGAAAACCCTCAGCCAACTAGCCAAAGTAAAGCTGCTGATCCTGGACGACTGGGGGCTGGAAGCTCTGAAACCTGCACACCGGAACGACCTGATGGAGATCATGGATGACCGTCACGGCACTCACTCGACCATGATCATCAGCCAGCTACCCACCGATCAGTGGTACGCCGCCATCGGCGATAACACTCTGGCGGACGCCATTCTGGATCGGTTGATGCACAACGCTCACCGCTGGGCTCTGAAAGGGGAATCGATGAGAAAGCGACTTCAGGAAATTGACTGAACGTGAACACCCAGGGTACAAACTCCGGTGGGTGATGCGTTAAGAAAAAAGGTGTTCACGTTCAGCCAGAACGGGCGTTCACGTTCGCCGGAATATGCAAATTGAAAGGCAACTTTCGATTTCCATGGAATGAAAGGATATTTGAACTCATTAGGAGGAACGCCCTATGAATTCCGCAATCCGTATTACCAGCGCCGCACTGTTCACAGCCTCGCTTGTTACTGCGCCCGTCGCTTTAGCTCAGAGCAACGCGGAGAGGGACCAGTCAGGCCCCTATGTCAGCGGCAGTTACGGTGGCTACAAATCACACGGCGGCGAGTTCGAGGATGAAAACGATCTGCTTGGCGCCGCTGTCGGCTACCAGTTCAATCCGTTTTTTGCCCTGGAGGCCGAATACATTGATTTCGGCAACTTTGGCGAGGACGAGGTTGAAGGCAAGCTGAAAGGCTTTGGCCTGAGCGCTGTTGGCCGTCTGCCTCTGACCGATAGCTTCGGCGTCTATGGTAAGGCCGGCGCGTTTGCGTCTGCGTTTGATGTTGATGCATTCAACGCAAGTGAAACCTACGATGAAGTATCGCCCTTTGTCGGCGCCGGTGTGGATTTCCGGGTAACGCCCGCGCTGACGGCATTCGCGGAATACAATCGCTACAACGTCGACATTGATAAAGAGGACTTCAACGGCCAGGTAACCAACAGCGGTCCGGAGTTTGATACCGGTCGGGTCGGCCTGAAACATCAGTTCTGATGAGTGCAGGGCGCAGCGCGGGGCTGCGCCTTTCTCTTTTACTGAACGTTTTCCTGCTCGCCAAACTGGCCGGCGAATAACGCTGTGGAAAGATAACGCTCGGCGGTATCCGGCAGCACCACCACAATGTTCTTGCCCTGGTACTCCGGCTGTTTGCTGATGCGTACCGCAGCCGCCACCGCTGCGCCGCAGGAAATACCGCAGAGAATGCCCTCTTCCTGCATCAGCCGATGGGCCATGTCCATGGCCTCTTCGTTGCTGACCGTCTCCACCTGGTCAACCATTTCCAGATCCAGATTTTTGGGCACGAAGCCCGCTCCGATGCCCTGAATCTTGTGGGGCGCCGGCTTGATGTCTTCGCCGTTCATCATCTGGGTGATCACCGGTGAGTCGGTAGGCTCGACGGCAATGGTGGCGATCTGTTTGCCCTTGGTGCCTTTGATGTAGCGGGAAACGCCGGTCAGCGTGCCACCGGTGCCTACGCCCGCCACGAAGATATCGATTTCACCATCAGTGTCTTCCCAGATTTCCGGGCCGGTGGTGTCCTCGTGGATTCGGGGGTTGGCTGGGTTCTGGAACTGCTGGGGCAGGAAATAGTTATCCGGGTCTGACGAGAAGATCTCTTCGGCCTTGGCGATGGCACCCGGCATGCCTTTGGCAGGTTCGGTCAGCACCAGTTCGGCTCCCAGTGCCTTCAAGACTTTGCGACGCTCAAGGCTCATGGAGGCGGGCATGGTCAGGATCAGTTTGTAGCCCCGGGCGGCTGCCACGTAGGCCAGGGCGATACCGGTATTGCCGCTGGTGGGTTCAACAATGGTCATGCCCGCCTTCAGGGTGCCGCGCTTCTCGGCGTCCCAGATCATGGCAGAGCCGATCCGGCATTTAACGGAATAGGCCGGGTTGCGGCCCTCAATCTTGGCCCAGATCGTGGCGCCGTCGTTCACGCGGTTCAGTCTGACCAGCGGGGTGTTGCCGATGGACAGGGAATTGTCCTCGTAGATGCGAGCCATGGCGTTCTCCTTGTTTGTTTTTGTTGAGTCTAGCACCACTCAGGAACCCACTGAATGTGTCTCCAGCCGGTTGCGACCGTTCTGCTTGGCCTGGTAGAGCGCCTGGTCAGCCAGCCTGAGAAACTCGGCTGGCGAGTCGTCGGGGCCCGGTACGCCAGTGGCAAGGCCAATGCTGATGGTGAGGTGAACGTCGTGTTCTCCGCACACCGAGCAGCTTTTTTCGACGTGTTTGCGGAAGGATTCCAGCCGGTTACGAATTTCGCTGTTGTCCTCATAGCTGGCGAAAATAACGAACTCTTCGCCACCGAAGCGCGAGAGCCGGTCGGTTTCCCGCCGGAAATGTTTGCGCATAAGCTCTGCCAGTGTTTGCAGGCAGATGTCGCCCGCTTCATGGCCGTAATTGTCGTTGATCCTTTTGAAGTGGTCGGCGTCGACCATGGCCACTGCAAAGCCAGAATTGTGGCGCTGGCACCACTGGAAGCTCTTCCGGAATTCCTGGTCAAAGTAGCTTCGGTTGCCCAACTTTGTCAGGTCGTCGGTAACGCTGAGTTTCGCGAGCGTCTCGTTGGCCTCGGTCAGATCATGGTTGAGGCGATTCAGCTTTCTATTCCAGTAAACCAGTAGGAAAGCGATCACAATGGCGGCGATCGACAGTTGCCAGATCAGGGTGTAATCCACAGGCTCTTTGAGGCGGATGTTGCGCCATTGCCTTTCGAGGTCTTTGCGTTCCTGGGTGGTAAGACTGGATACCAGTTTCTGCATGATGCCCAGAACAACAGGCTCGTCTTTCCTGACTGCAATAGACAGCGACCAGTCTGCTGGAATCCGCCCGATGACCTTCAAATCAGCGAGGCCGAGTTCCTGCATATAGTAACTGGCGGTTGCCAGAGTGGTGATGTAACCATCCAGTTCGTTGTTCTGCAGTTGCCTCAGGCCAGCTTGTTCATTGGGAACTTCGACCAGGTTCAAGGAGGGATAGCGGCTTTGGAGCAGCTCTGCGAACGCATAGTCCTCGACAACGCCAATTTTTTGGCCACGAAGATCGCCCACGCGCTCTATAAATGGAGCTTCGATCCTGCCCAGCACAACGGTAGGCACTTCAAGATAGGGTTCAGTAAAGTTGAGGAACTCCAACCGCTCCGGCGTTTGCATCGCCATGGTAAAAATCTGACATTTACCCTGTTTGATAGAGGCAATGGATTCGGTCCAGCTGTCCGTGGCAACCAGTTCGAAGTCCACTGGCGATCGTTTGGAGAAGAGTCGCGCAACCTCTGCGGATAATCCGGCATGCCTGCCTTCCTCGTCCAGGCCTTCCAATGGGAACCAGTCCGGATCAATACAGTAGCTGAGTTGATTGTTATGCGTCCCGAGCCAGGCGAGCTCAACGGCGTTCAGAGAAACCTCGCCAGTTTCCTGGACTTCCACATCAACACTGGCGCCCAACCATCGGCTCTCGATGGTGTGCATTTCTTCCGGCGTGATTGCTGCCAATGCATCGTCAAGGATGTCCGCGAGCGGCGCGAGCCCCGGCCTCACACCGAACCGCAGATCTTCTCCCGTCTGTTCGTCCAGAACCAGCTCGCCGGCGATCCGGACACCCGGGATGCCCAACTCTCGAATCCAGAAGTTGCCATTGGGCAGGGCGGCCAGAACAACATCCACCTCGTCTCGGGATAGCGCCTGGAACATGGCCTCCTGGGTCGTGAATATTCGGGCATTTTCGCCCAGGGCCTCTCTGACAGGCTCTTCGTAGTAAATACCGGAACCCAGGGCAACACGCTGATCTTTGAGATCAGCCAGAGTCTCGCTTCTCAGGGTTGGGTCCCGGGTAAAAGCGACATTCGGGATGGTGTGATAGGGCTTGGTAAAACGAGTGAAAGCCTCCCGTTCCGGTCTGAAAGACATGTTGGCCAGGACGTCGATCTCGCCATCCCGGAATAATGGCAACAGTTCTACCCATTGCCCCTCAACCGGTATCACCTGTAATCCCGTCAGGTCCGATATCCGATTGAGGATATCAACGGTCAAGCCGTGAATTCGTGTCCCGCTTTCGAAGCTGTAGGGTGCGTAATCCCGCATCAGGCCAACGCGAACAGGGCCCGTTTCAGCAATGAACCGGCGCTGTTCTGGCGACAGGGAAAACTGGTTCCGCTTACGAGGCTGTTACCTCCAAGGTCCTGCCAACGCTGAAGTAGTTGGCTGATTCGCTCTTTCGGGACCTGTTCCAAACCAGAGGTGATCTTCCGATACAGGTCCTCGTTGGACTTTAAAACGCCAATGCGGAAATCTTCGGTCGCCAGATCGCCAGATCGCCAGATCGCCAGATCGCCAGATCGCCAGATCGCCGAGTGGCGCGGGGCCGGCAATTTCGAGAAAACCGAATCCGGCCTTGTTGATCAGGGAACTGTTCGTCTATTTTTGAAATCAGGTGCTCATTAACCAGCGCAGTTTCCTGAGGGTGGTAGCGATAGCCTTCCACCTGTTTGCCAAATCGATCTGTCACCGTTTGCTCGAGCAGATGCACCAGCGACCCATCCGACTGGGCCTTTCTAAACGCGATGACCCGGAATTCAATGTCCTCATCTTTTACCCAGCGTTCCTTGGGGCTCTGCAATTCCTGAGTGGTGACGACAGCGTAATAGTAATCTGTACCATTGGTGTAGATGAGCTTACCGGGTGGCAGATTGCGTTCACTGAGATGATTGATACCCGCGAAGGCGGGTTGTATGCAGGCCGCCAAAACAAACACTTTGAAAAACAATCGAGCTATGGCAAGACAACACAGACGCTTCATGTCGTGACCTTCGTAAGCATTGCAGTATCGCTGACGAGTTTAACGGTACCTGGACTGCGTTACGGAGGCCTTGTGCTGACCAAGTTCCGAGCCAGGCGCACCGAGGATTGATAAGAGCGCAGGCATCCAAATTAGTCTAGTCGAATCGAACCAGTAGTCACAATTACCTGCCCAATTGAACAAACTGAGGAATGCGCGGCGTTCCGAACGTTTGCTTTTGTTTAGCTGAGGTCAGAGGATGCCCTGGTCGCAAAGCGAACATTCAGATCTTGGGATAATGCCTTGGGCAGTGGGGCAGCGTAAGCTGCGTCAGGCGCGTGCAGCGTGTGGTATTGCCACAACTGGTTACATGTGCGGTTACCGCTCAATCGCGATTGATCATTTGCACTGCGCTTCATTGCCAGTCTTCGCTCAACTTTTCTTAATTGGCGCAAGCAACCAATAAAATATCCATGCAAGCCACGATACAAAAATTATGAGCAGAATCCAGGCCAACTTTTCGCCACCGCTAGTCTTACTCGAGCGCAGAATAATTATTATCGGCAGCAACCAGCCAATAGTTACAATAAGGAATGTGATTGTGAAGTTGAGATCTGAACCTTCCATACGCGTTAGTATCCTCGACTAAACATAGACATTTAACGCGTCCATAACGGGCCGGACTGAAGCGGAACGGAAAACCCCGTTGAAGCGCTAATTAGATCATTTTCGAAGCCGATTCTTTCGCCTTTTCCGCCAAAGCAATCTCTTTCTGCATCGCGTAAATCAGTTTGCGAAAGTCATCCTCTGCTACGCTTAAATCCTTTTTAATTGGTTTTCGATCGTGGGGTAAAGGGTGACCAAGCAATTCCCAGATTAGCCCCTCAGCTAAAGCTACTTCCTCGACATTTCGAGAGCGGTGCGTCTCCCAGTCACCCCAAGGTCTTTCTCTACAAATTTCTTCGTGTGTATCGTACCCCAGCCCAATGTTTACAAACCCGGGCTTGTCAGGATGCGTTAGAAGGTAGATAACGCCTGCATTAATCCTTTGTTTTATTTCTTCGGGATCTCGTTCACCGACTCCGCACTCAGGACAGCCTTGACCCTCCCCCACAAAACTTGGTGTCGTGCGCCATTGATGACCATTAATGCATCGAAAATTAGCCTTTCCACTAATAACACTTCGCACGTAACCTAAAAGGGTGATGCCTCGGCCTTCCAGTCGTTTTCTGATCGATGCTGTATAGGCATAGACACGATCCGGCAAAGGCCCTGGTTCTGGCCGGACACCAGCTTTCTTTGCTGCATCTAATCCTTTCCGCACTTGGCTCCAGTCCATCCTTTTAACTTCAATTCCATATCGGTACGGAATGTCTGCGAAAGGTGTTGTCCCCCAAAAAACCGACTCGGCCCAATACGGATCAGAGACCGCATGGAATTCCTTCAATTCCCATTTCTGCCCAGTTTCTTTTACGATTTGGCCTGTATATCCTTCGTGGTTGCAATTGTGCTCGGTCAATCTGTGTTGGGGTTTACGGGTAGTTATTCCGATTTTGTAAAGGTCAGGATCGGACGGGTGTATTAATACATAGATATAACCTGACTTCATTTTACCCTCTGTATTCGTCTGGGGTCAGAGCAAAAATCCATTGCAAACCTCTGACCTAAACTCGTAACTCCTTGGACACGTAACAGAGCACAGCGGCGACTGGTAACGGTCCGGTGACCAAAGGCCACGCACTGATGCGCCTGGTTATGTGGGCCCAGCTATTTCCTCTAGGTTCATGATTAAATCGTGTTTCACCAATCTGGTGGTGCCGTCAGCTCTTTCTACTCGATATGATTGCGGCGTTACTTTTATGCAGGTAACGCCATTTTCATACTCGATTTCATAGTGGCCCGTTGCAAAGGCGACGTTGTAAGTTTTGCCTACTTCCATCTCGAAATCCCCTCTTAACCTGAACCCTCATTAACGGTATCAGTTTTTGTTCGAGGAGATTTTCATGCTTGTAACTGTTCCCACTGACACCATTAATGAAATTTAATGCTCTGCCATGAGCTCAGTGCACATATCGCCAGCGCACAACGGCGTGATCTTGCACAGATTTGGCCAAAACTTTCGGCACTGAGCTCTTCACAGGTGTATTGCTAGAGGCAGGTGTTTGCCTTTTTCGAGAGATTTTGGGGGGCTCACTGGAGCGGCGTGAATGTCCGATTTTGTTGAACGTTCTCGTGAGGTCTCGGAGGGTCGCAAAGCGAACGTTCATATGAGCATCATGACGCCAGCCGTTGGCCTCGCCTCAAAAGAATCGTCCGGAGAAGGGGCAACTGCCCTTTAAATATTTACTGGTCTTGGCATAGGTTCCGAGACTCATTCAAACAGGCTCCGTTTCGGGTTGACCTAATTCGAGCGCATGTTGAGAACAAGGATGGAATGGTTCCTCGGCTGACTGCCATTGCCACACTGTCTTTGCTACACTTTCTTTATGAGAGCTAGTGAAAAGCAATGCAGGGCTCAACGTTGAGTTCAAATAAGGCGGGTAACGCTACGATTGAGATGGGCCGCGATTCGCGGTCGTCCACATGCTCGTATTCGGCGTAAGATTCAGTTGATTCGGGTTTGATTAATGTTTCGTTGACCCTGACGTAGTTCCTGACTCGAGATTTAAGCCTAATGTTAAAAAAAGACAAATCGCCCCGCCAGCCCCTTATTCGCGCTCTTGAGCCCCGTATCCTTTTCGATGGCGCCGCCGTTGGTGTGGCGGCTGACGCCGCCACCGATCAGTCGTTCTCTGGTCAGTCATCTGACGCAACGCCGCCTGCGAACAACGATACACCGCCTGCCGCAAGATCTCCCATAAGTCGTGCGCTTGATGCAGCACGTGCAGCAGCTGAATCCTCGAAAGCTGAAAATCAGCGCTCTGCATTTTTTATCGATTCCGGTGTAGAAGATCACGAGGCACTGGTTGATGCGGCCATGGGCATCGCCGACGCCGATGTCTACATGATTGATGCCGCCGAGGACGGTTTCGCCCGCATCGCGGAGACAGTCCAGGGTGGAGACTACGGCAGCGTTCACATTCTTGGCCACGGCGATTCGGGGCAGATCACGCTGGGAGCATCGTCGCTTGGCAGCGAAAACATGGAGCAGCACGCCGACAGCCTGAACTCGATTGGCGACGCGCTTGGGCCGGACGGTGACCTTTTGCTCTACGGTTGCGATGTCGCGGAGGGGCCTGCAGGTCGTGCTTTTGTTGATGAACTCTCAGAGGCTGCAGGAGGCATTGATGTTGCTGCGTCGAACGATGCGACCGGCTCAGCAGAATTTGGCGGTGACTGGATACTGGAAGTTACCTCGGGCGATATCGAGGCCTCGAGCCTGAGTGCACAGACTTTTGGCGGACTCCTTGCCCCTCCGGAAGTCATTGTGCCTGAAGATGCGTTGAGTGCCTCTGAAGATACGGACCTGATCATTAATGATGTGTCGGTCGACGACGCTGACGGGGATAACCTTGATGTAACGCTTGATGTCAGTAGCGGCACGATCACGCTGGCGCAGACGACGAACCTTACGGTATCGGGCGACGGAACCGGGTCGGTTTCCGTCAGTGGTAGCGCAGCCGACATCAATAATGCTTTGACTGGACTGACTTACAGGGCCGACAGTGATTTTAACGGTTCTGACACGCTGACAATTTCGGCCGACGATGGTCAAAGCACAACCAGTGAAAACGTCGGAATTGAGGTTGCTTCTGTCAACGACGCCCCGACATTGTCGCCGGGAAATCCGACTGCCGATGAAGGCGGTACAACCACGCTGACCGAAGCAGATTTCGGGATAACGGATCCCGATCTTGACCCGGGCAACGCCAACCCCCAGCTTGCGAAGCAAATAGTGTTCAGGCTCGATGGCAGTACTTTGCCATCCGAAGGCGTTCTGCAACTCGATGGCAACACTTTACTGTCAGGCAGTACCTTCTCCTTGCAGGATGTGCGTGACGGCCGTCTGGCCTATTCCCATAGTGGCAGTCAGGTGTCGCCAGGCGATACGGATGCTTTCAGCGTCACCGTCAATGATGGCGGCGGCAGTGGGGATGTTGGTCCAACCGACATTGTCGTGGGTCTTCAACCGGTGAACGACGCCCCTTCCATCGGCGGGTCGCCCGAGGTATTTGAAGGTCAGGGAACGGAAGCTGAATTCGGCAACCCTGGCACCGTAATGGATTCGGCAGACATTGGCGGCAGTCTCAGCATCACTGACCCGGATGACGCAATCGCCGACTCGATGGTTACCATCACCAACATCGACAATGCGGGTGAAGGAACCCTTTTCCGGGATGCAAACGATAATGGCAAGCTGGACGCCGGTGAGGCGCTGACGGGCGGCGAAACGTTTGCGGCCAGCGAGCTGGCGGCGGGGCGGCTGCGTTTCGCCCACGACGGCGACGAAGTCGACGCGACCAACCCCAGTTTTGATATCGAAGTGACGGACGCTGGCGGCGGCGCTGGTGGCGCAAATGCTGAGAGCTCCGGGCCGCAGACCATTGATATTCAGGTCAAGCCCAACAACGATGATCCTGAGCTGGCCAACAATTCGCCGGTGACCGTCGTCGCGGGTGGTGACGACGTCATCCCGATCACCAGCGGTGAACTCAATGCGACAGATATTGATACCGCTGCGAATCGGGTGGTCTATACGGTTACCGATATTCCGGCCCTGGGAGAGTTGCGCCTTGACGGTCAGATCCTTGGCGTTGGCGGCCGCTTTACTCAGGCCGATATCAATGCCGGGCGCGTGGACTATCGCCAGACAGACAGTTTTTCAGACGGTGACACCGATACTTTTGACTTCGAGGTTCGCGATTCCACTCAGAAGGCATTCAACGAGCCAGGCAAGGACGGAGCCGTCCGAAACCCGGATGGCTCCATCAAGACCAACACTTTCACGATCAATTTCTCCGGAGATGAGTCGGGTGGGACCGGCCCTGGGGCGCCTGATCCGTCGCTGGTTGGCCCTGTGGTCGTTGGCTCAGAAACCGTTAATGGCCTGACTGGTGACGATGGCACTGCGGTTGAAGAAAATGACGGCTTGGCCGGTGGTGACGACACGCGAATTATTACCGACAGTGAGCTTGCCTTCGAGCTGCGGACCGCTGGCGGCGGTGGGAATTCAATTGCAGTTCCGGCGGAGGAAACGATTTACCGGCTGACACAGTTGCCGGGCAACGGAACCCTGCAGCTGGATGGTACCGATCTTGGGCTGTTTGACACCTTTACCCAGCAGGATATCAACGACGGCAAACTCAGCTTTTTCCATGATGGTTCGGAGAACCACCAGGACAGCTTCGGATTTAGCGTATCGGCGGGCACCAACGACACCTTCGATCGGACTTTCGCCCTGGAAGCCATTCCAACCAACGACGCGCCCATGGTCAACGCGAATGACCTGCCACTGCTTCCTGAGGGCGGTACAACCCGGATTACGGACGCCCAAATCGCCCTGAACGACGTTGATGTGGACAACGAGACGGGCGAAAACGGGGACGTGAATGATCCGAACGAAGAAGCCGTTGCGGATGATTTGATGTTCCGGATCACGGACCTGCCAACAAACGGTTTGCTGGAGCGCTTCAATGGCAGTGACTGGGTTAGCGTCACAACGGACGATTTGCTGTCGGCAGACCTGCTGACAGCAACCGCGGACGGGGGCGCTGGTGGCCTTCGGTATACCCACGATGGCACCGAAAATTTCGCCGACAGTTTCAGTGTTGAAGTCAGGGACGATTTGACGTCTCCCGGTACTTTTGGCTCGTTGAGCGAGAGTGGTCAGGGCTCGGCGTCGGTCGGTAATGTCAGCGGTATCGAGACATTGAATATTACGGTTGCGCCGCAGAACGATGCGCCCATTCTTCCGCAAGATGAGTCCGGTGCTGATACTACGATTACCGATGAGAACGGTGATGAACAGACCACGGCCAACAATCCGCTCAGCGTCGCAGAAGGTGGTACCGGTGTCATCGATGACACGCTGCTGAGGGCGGTCGACCCGGACAATACGGACCCGGAAGTACTTCAGTACCGGTTGACACAGGCGCCAGAAAACGGGTTCCTGACACTGAATGGCAGTCGTCTTGGCGTCGGTTCGACGTTTACCCAGGCAGACATCAACAACGGTTCGCTGAGTTATGAGCAAGACGGCTCGGAATCGTCTGCTGACCAGTTCAAATTCGAGATCAGTGATTCGGTTAACAGCCATGTCTACAGCGAAGGTGGAACTGGCGGGGAATCGACATTTAATATTAATGTCGACTCCGCCCGAAACGATGCCCCGGAGATCGATAACAACGGCGACGGAATCATCGACCTTTTCGGGACCTTTACCCATAATTTCGGTAATTCCCTGACCATCGCCGATGCCGATGTGGATGATGGCAACGTAGATGCGGCAGCCGGCGAAACCGATTTTATCCAGGCCACCATTGCGCTGACAGACAGCGACGGCACGGCGCTTAACCTTTCTGCCAGCGGCGGGATTACGCTCGGCAGCACCAGCGGGTTGACCCTGGTCGATGGTGACGACAGCGATGGTTCGTTGATTATTCAGGGTACGTTTGCCGATGTACAGGCTGCGCTGACCAATCTTGAGATCGAGCTGGCCAATCAGGATTACAACGATACCGTTTCTCTGGACGTCACCATCGATGATCGGTCGCGTGATGCTAGCGGCAATCTTACGGGTGGCGCCAATGGCGGTACCGAAAACGAAGACGGAACGCCGATCAACGAGGCCAACAATACGTCTTCCGTTACCGTGGATTTCCGGGCGTCTGACGACAACGACGATCCGACTGAAACAGCCAGCCCCGGTAACAAAAAGGTCAACGAAGACACGGTACTCGATCTTTCCGGCTATCAGTTTGAGGATGTGGATGCGTTTGGTGAGGACGTCACGGTCACCGTGTCGGTTAACAACGGCCATCTGAGCGTCGACGGCAATGCTTCAACGAGTGACCCTGCCGAGCTGGTTCTGACCGGCTCAATCGCTGAGATCAACAGCCAACTGGACAACCTGACCTACATTGCCAACGAGAATTTCCACAGCCGGGATGGCAGCACCAGTGACCTGGCGGATGATGACACCGTTTCCATCACCATCAACGATGGTGGCAACAGTGGCAGCGGCGGCGGTACTGATATTGCGGGAACGTCTACCAGCATTGCCATTAATCCCGTTAATGATGCGCCAGATGTCGGGGTGCCGGGAACTCAGACGCTGGATAGTGGCAATTCCGTGACGTTCAGCGTCGCTAACGGCAATGCCATAACGTTGGCAGATGACCTCGACGCCGATAATGCGCCGTTCAATGACAACCAGCGAGTGACAGTCAGCGTCCAGCCGGGTGAGGGAACGCTGACAGCGTCTGGGTCGACAGGCCTGACAGATCAGGATGGCAGCGGCGAAGTGCTGGTGCTTGAGGGAACCCTCAGCGAGCTAAATGACGCTTTGGATGGCCTGGTGTTCACGCCGGCAGACCCCAACGCGGACAGGGTCGTCACGATTACGGTCGAGCTGAATGATCTCGCCAACGGCGGAACCCAACTGGCCGACGGTGTCGGCGCCGCCGAAACCACAACCGAGACCGTTGATGTCCAGATTTCCGGCGTTAACGAAGGTCCCACCGTCGTAGCGCCTGTCCAGCAAGACGTTGACGAGGATGCAAGTCTTTCATTCAACAGCGGCGAAGGTAATAACTTTACGGTTTCCGATCCGGATGATTTCGGCGCCGATATGATCGCCACCGTTGACGTTCAGCATGGTACGGTCTCGGCGGCCACAGGCTCTGGTGCCTCGCTTTCTGGCAATGACACCGCGACTCTGACCATCACCGGCAGTGAAGCCGAAATCAACGCTGCGCTTGACGGACTGATCTACACACCCGATGCAGATTTTCATGGTTCCGATCAGATTTCGGTGACGCTGAACGACGATGGCAATACAGGTACAGGGGGTGCCAAAGAAGACACCCAGACTGCCGACATCACGGTCAACCCGATCAATGATCAACCGGACGCCGCGGGCGGTCCCGTTACTGTAAACGTGACGGACGAAGATCAGACTGGCGCGGGCCAGATGCTCTCCTCGCTGCTTGGAAGCAATTATTCTGATGCCACCGACGACCAGACAGCAATCACTGACGGCGGCGATAGTTCGACGGCGCTCAGCTTTATTGCCATTACCGGCTCCAACAACTATGACCCTGCCCAAGGTACCTGGCAGGTCAGTGATGGTGCGGGAGGCTGGATAGACGTACCGGCGACGGGTCTGGACGCGGACAATGCACTGGTTATCGACGCGGGCCGCGAGATTCGCTTTGATCCGGCCCCGGATTTCCACGGTACGCCGGGCACGCTGGACGTGCGTCTGGCCGATGGCGATAGTATCGATGCGATCACTGAAAGTACCGGCGCTGGCGACCTGAAAGACCTGTCGAGCGAGGGCGGTACCGGGGAGACGGGCCGTTGGTCGGCCGATACTGTGACGATCCAGACGTCGGTGGACCCGGTGAATGACCGGCCGGAAAGCGATGATGCACAGCTCGCCCCCATTGATGAGGGCAACCTCGCCCCGTCCGGTGAGACAATTGGCAACCTGTTCGGTGGTGTTTTTGACGATGCCACGGATGACCAGAGCGCGATTCCCGGTGGCGGTAACAGCTCGACCGCCCTTGGCGGCATTGCCATTGTCGGTAACGACGCGACCGCTGCCCAGGGAACCTGGCAGTACAGCTCTGATGGCGGCGCTAACTGGAATGATATTTCAACGAGTGTCAGCGACAGCGATGCGGTCACACTCGCAAACGATGCCGATACACGCCTGCGATTTGTGCCGGTGGACGGCGATTACAACAGCGACATCAGTTTGCCGGGAGGCCTGGACGTACGCCTCGCCGATACGGCGCAAGTGGAGGCGACGGGCCAGGATTTGTCCGGCGACCTTGGTAACGACTCGACCTGGTCGACAGTCAGTGAGCTGTCAACCGACGTAAACCCTGTTAACGATGCACCATCGGCTACGTCATCCCAGAACTTCACGGTTGGTGAAGATGATGGCACCCAGACGGTCGTCGGTTTCATGGAGTCGTTGGAGCAGGGTGGTGGATCTGATGAAGATGTTCAGACCATTACGTTTAATGTGTCGAATATCTCCGACGGCGCGACATACACCGCTGCTGAGTTGTTCGATAGCCTGCCCGCCTTCACGGTGGCAACGGATGGCAATAACACGCTTTCCTTCACACCTAGCGACATTCTTGCGGCAGGTGAATCCGAAACCGTCACCTTAACCGTTGGTGTCACAGACAATGGCGGTACCGCTAACGGTGGCAGTGACACCGGAAGTGACCAGACATTCACGATTACGATCAACGGTGCCAACGATGCGCCGACAGCAACTGACGATGTTGATACCACCGATCAGAACACGGTCGTCAGCCGTGATGCACCCAACGGTCTTGTTGACCCTAATGACACGGACCCCGATGGCAGCGATGTGTTGACTGTCGATCAGGTTGACGGTGTACCGGGCAACGTCGGTTCGGCGGTCACTGGTAGCAATGGCGGCCAGTTCACCCTCAATCCCGATGGCTCTTACGACTTTGACCCCAACGGTGAGTTTGATGACCTGGCA